>Ga0316206_1000069_pt1 | contig 218358 bp, 234 predicted proteins | sample 6monthpyrite_MG_FD_204942 | JGI IMG/M metagenome (GOLD analysis project Ga0316206, IMG submission 204942) | Microbial mat bacterial communities from mineral coupon in-situ incubated in ocean water Damariscotta River, Maine, United States -... | ecosystem: Environmental > Aquatic > Marine >... | reverse complement strand
AACGTTGATTAATATTCGAAATATTTTTAATATTAGTTCTGCTATCAATAATTGAAAATTTAATATCATTTCTTGATAAAAAATTAGCGCAAGATATTCCAGATACGCCACATCCAACGATGAGAATATTTTTCTCTTTCCATTCTAATTTTAAATTTGCAATATTCATTATTGTTTTATCGATACCCGAAATATTTCTTTTTACTGCTAACATTGCTATCGTACTTTCAACATAGCTAAACCTACTAATACGAGTATTACAGTAATAATCCAAAATCGAACTATAACTCTAGGTTCTGGCCAACCTTTCAATTCAAAGTGATGATGTAGTGGCGCCATTCTAAATATTCTTTTACCTGTCAATTTAAATGAAGCAACTTGCAAAATAACGGATAGCGTTTCTATTACAAAAACGCCTCCCATCACAAAAAGAATAAGCTCTTGTCTTACTAATACCGCAACAATGCCTAATGCTGCACCTAATGCTAAAGCACCAACATCACCCATAAAAACTTGGGCTGGGTAAGTATTAAACCAAAGGAATCCTAAGCCAGAACCCACAATTGCAGCACAAAAAATTGCAAGCTCACCGACTCCTGCGATATAAGGTATAGAAAGATAATTTGCGAATTGAATATGTCCAGTTAGATAAGCAATAATACCTAATGCACCACCGACCATAACCGTTGGTAAAATCGCCAATCCATCAAGGCCATCAGTAAGATTTACGGCATTGCTTGACCCTACGATGACAAAATATGCCAGAACGACAAACGATAAAAAACCTAACTGTATAGTAATATGTTTAAAGACTGGAAAGATAAACTGTGTTTCAACAAGGCTTCCCGTTTTATATAAATAAATTCCAGCAACAATTGCAATAATTGACTGCCATAAATATTTGTAACGTGAAGCTAAACCTTTTGGATCGCGTTTAACTAATTTTTTATAATCATCAATCCAACCAATAATGCCAAATGAAAAGGTAACTAATAGAACAATCCAAATATATCTACTATTTAAGTCTGCCCACAATAATGTGCTTGCTCCGATCGCAACCAAAATTAAAGCTCCACCCATTGTTGGTGTACCCGCTTTCACTAAATGTGTTTGTGGACCATCATCTCGAATAGGTTGACCAAGGTTATAGCGACTCAAACGCGCAATCATTGTTGGACCAATGATTAAACAAATACTCAATGCTGTAATAACACCTAGAATTGAGCGCACCGTTAAGTAATTGAATACATTAAACACACTATGAAATTCTTGAAGGTATTGAGCTAAAGCGTATAACATTTACGTTACCCCTGCTCTCGTTCGAGAGTTGCTGTTTCTATACAAATTGAATTTACAATATTTTCCATTTGCATAGAACGCGAACCTTTTACAAGCACTACATCACCTTGCTTTAAATTTTTATTTAACTGACTTACTAAATCATCTTTTGATGAAAAATGTTGAGCGCCACTACCAAACTCATTACTAGTAGACTCACTACTTTCACCTAAGGTGTATAAATATTTAACCTTACTTTGTTTAATAGTTTTACCAGCCTGTTTGTGTAACTGAATACTATCCTTACCTAATTCACCCATATCACCTAAAACAACATAGTGATCTCCCGTAAATCCAGATATAACTTCTATGGCAGCAGCTAATGAGGTAGGGTTAGCGTTATAGCTATCATCTATAATGACACTATTATTAACACCCTGTTTTTGCATTAGTCGACCAGGAACAGCTTGCATTGACTCTAGTCCCTGCTTAATAAATTCTGTTTTAATATTTAAAGCAACTGAGGCTGCTATTGCAGACAAAGCATTTAAAATATTGTGCTTGCCAAGTAATGGTAATGTTAAGTCAAAGTCTGAACCATTTTTAATCTTAATAGTTAGAGTATTATTTTCTTGTGACACAAATGAAACATCAGCATTACTATTAGAGCCAAAGCTAATAATTTTTTTATTAACAACTAATCCTTCCCAATACGAAAAGTGCGTATCATCATAATTTAAAATTGCGACACCATTATCTGATAGACCTTCAAAAATCTCACCTTTAGCTTTCGCAATATTATCTAAGCTACCAAAACCTTCTAAATGAGCAGAGCCAGCATTAGTAATTATGGCCACATCAGGATTAACTAAGTTGGTTAGATAAGATATTTCTTTCATATGATTCGCGCCCATTTCTATAACGGCGCTATCATGATTGTCCGACAATCTATACAGAGTGATGGGCACCCCTATATCATTATTAAAATTACCTTTTGTAGCTAATACATTTCCTTGTGTTGAAAAAATACTAGACAACATTTCTTTTACAGTCGTTTTACCATTGCTTCCAGTAACCGCGACAACAGGACAATTAAATTGTTGGCGCCAAGCCTTTGCGATTTGCCCAAAAGCTAACCGTGTATTTTTAACCACTAATGCTGGATGAATGCCTGCAATTTCTCGCTCTAATAAATATGCAGAAGCACCTCGATCGGATGCATGTGAGATAAAATCATGAGCATCATAATTATCACCCTTTAATGCTACAAACAACTCACCATGCTTTATTGTACGACTATCTGTATTAATACCACGCACAACACAACTAGAATCCAATTTAGACTCATCACCAATCAATTTCGCATTGGTTATGTTCTGGATCTCTTTTAATGTCATTGTAAACATTGTTGTTGCATATCCTAATTTAACAGCGGCTAAACTCATCAATCTCTACTTAATAACTCTTTAACAATGTCAACATCATTAAACTCAAATGTGTTTTCTCCAATAATTTGGTAGTTTTCATGGCCTTTACCAGCAACTAAAACACAGCCTTTTTTATTGGTTTTTTCAATAGCCTTACTAATGGCTTTTTTTCTATCTAACTCGACAATAATTTTATTTTTATTGTGAATACCTTGTACAATTTGTTTAACGATGTCTTTAGCAGATTCATTCCGTGGATTATCATTGGTTATTACAATAGAGTTAGCATAGGTATCTGCCACTTCACCCATCTGTTGACGCTTATCACTATCACGTTCTCCACCACATCCAAAAACACAAGTTAGACGACCATCAAACTGCTCCGACAAAGTTTTTAATACATGCTCCAACGCATCAGGAGTATGCGCATAATCAACAACAATTAAAGGCAAGCCATCTGCCTTTATTTTTTGCATACGACCAACGACAGGAACTACATTTTCAATCCTGTCTGCAATATCTGTTAATGATAATCCTAGTACCTGTAGGTAAGCGCATACGGCCAAAACATTACTGACATTAAAATCACCAACGAGAGATGACGATATCAATATCGAGCCTTGGTTTATATTTAAAACAAACTCTGTTCTATCTGCATAATATTGAACGTCTGAAGCATATACATCCGGAGTATTTATATCTTGATAAAAACCATAAGTAATTATGTTCTTACCTTTTGCTGCTTTAATAATATCGATTCCATATGGATCGTTAATATTAACAATGGCTACCTTTAAATTTGTATTTTTGAAGAGCTTTGCTTTTTCTTCTAAGTAAGCATCCATTGTTCCATGATAATCCAAATGGTCTTGAGTTAAGTTTGTAAAAATTGCCACTTCGATCTGAACGCCATCAACTCGACCTTGAGCAAGCGCATGCGAGGATACTTCAATTGCTGCATGCTTTGCCTTATCTTCTACAAATTGAGCTAGTGTTTTATGTATAGTTAAAACATCTGGGGTTGTGTGTGAGCCAACTGAAATATTTGGATAAATACCTATTCCTAATGTACCTATCAAACCACATGGTATTTCATCACCCAGTGCTTGCGCAATAAAGTTTACACATGAAGTTTTACCATTCGTTCCAGTTACTGCAACAATATTTAGTTTTTCAGATGGAGTGTTGTATACATGGTTAGAAAATTGGCCTAAATGTTTTCTCAGATTCTGTATAGCAATAAGTGGAACCTTGTTATTGAATTCCGACCATGCAAAAGGAACGGCTTCAACTTTAGCATCCCATATAACAGCAATAGCACCTGCGCTTATGGCAGATTCAATATAATCAAAACCATTAACACCGTCTCCGTTAATAGCAATAAATACATCACCCGGTTTAACTTGACGACTATCTAAAACAAGGTTTTTAATTTCTGCATTATATTCAGCGGGTATCGATACAATTCCATCCAAGAGTGAACTTAATGTTATAAAATTTGATTGTTGTTTAGCTGTCATCATTTTATTCCAGCCATTTTCATTTTCACCTGCTTAGCACTACTTGCTGAAGCAAATTGAACTTCTGTATTGATACTATCAGGAGCTATATCCAAAATACGTAAAGCTCCAGCCATAACCTTAGAAAAAACAGGAGCCGCAACCTCGCCACCATAATAAACTCCACCCGAAGGCTCATCGACTGTAACAACCATCACCATTCTTGGATTACTTGCGGGTACTAAGCCAGCGAACACTGACAGATATTTTTTGTCGCTATAACCACCCATAGTAATTTTTTTCACTGTTCCAGTTTTACCCGCAACACGATAACCAGGGATACTAGCTAAACTTCCTGTACCCTCTTTTGTTATTACTGTTTCCATCATGGTGATAATTTGCCGTGAGGTATTTTCACCTAATACTGCTTTGCCATTTACTTCATGATCAACACGAGTAAATTTAATAGGAACACGTTTACCTTTATTTGCAATAACCGCATATGCTCTCGCTAATTGTAATGATGTTACTGATAAACCATAACCATAAGATAATGTCGCTCTTTCAATTTTTTGCTTATCCGAAATCGGATTGACTAAACCATTTACTTCACCAGGAAAACCACTATTACTACTTAGGCCAAAGCCAACATTGTTATGCATGCGTGTAATTTGACTAGCTGGAATTGATAGAGCAATTTTAGTCATACCAACATTACTTGATTTTTGAATGATATGAGTTAAATCAATAACACCGTAGTTACGGTGATCACGAATCAAACTCGTGCCAACGCGTAAAGTACCCGGCGTTGTATCAATTTTAGATGTTGGTCGATAGCTACCTGATTCCAAAGCAGCAGCCATTGTAAATGGCTTAATCGTTGAACCGGGTTCAAAAATATCCGTCACAGCTCTATTTCTATAATTCTTACTTTTTAGTTTTTTTCTATTATTAGGGTTATACGATGGTTGGTTTACCATTGCTAAAACTTCTCCTGTCTTAGTATCTAATATAACTGCAGAACCAGATTTAGCTTTATGCTTTTGAACAGCTTTCTTTAGTTCTCGGTAAGTTAAATATTGTAATCGACGATCAATACTTAAAACTAAATCTTTTCCAGGTTTAGGTTGTTTTATTAATTCAACATGTTTAATAACACGCCCTAATCTATCTTTTAATACACGTTTTAAACCTGGTGTACCTTGCAACCAATCATCATAAGCCAACTCCATTCCTTCTTGACCAGCATCATCAATATTTGTAAAGCCAAGCACATGCGAAGCCACTTCTCCTGCAGGATAATATCTTCGATATTCACGCTGTAGTGACACACCGGATAAACCTAAAGCTAGAATGCGTTGAGATTTCTCAGGAGTTACATGACGCTGCAAGTATACGAAGTCACGCGTTTTACGTTGCATTACTATTTTTGTTATATATGAAACTTTAACTTCAAGTATATTTGCAAGTTTAGGCCATTGCACTTGCTCGGTTAAAAATTCTTTTGGATGTATCCAAACTGAATTAACTGGTGTACTTAGGGCAAGTGGCTCACCATTGCGATCAGTAATCATACCGCGATGTGTTGCAATAGGAATTTTACGTAAATAACGCGCATCACCCTGACCTTGTAAAAAGGCGTGATCAAGAACATGTAAGTCAATCGCCCGCCAAACAAGAATGCAAACACTTATAGAAATAAGTGCCACAATTATAAACATGCGGTAAAACTTAACTGGCGTATGAGCCGTTATACTCATAATTTAATAATTACCGTTTTTTCATAATCAACATTAAGCATACCCAGTTTTTCAGTCGCAATTTTTTCAATACGACTATCGGTTGCCCAAGTACTTTGTTCTAACTGTAATTGTCCCCATTCAATATTCATTGAATCACGCAATGTGGTTAAACGTTCTAATTCAACAAAAAGTAATCTATTCTTATGCTTGTTATATACAACGAACATTGCCGTTGTTAGTACTGCTAGAATTAATGCTACATTTAGAAGTTTTAATTTATCGCTAAGCATATGTGTTAGCACCGAGAACATTATTTAGACCCTCTCCGCTATGCGCATAACTGCACTGCGTGATCGAGGATTAATTGAAATTTCTGCGTCTGATGCTTTTATCATTTTACCAATACGACGTAATTTTGAATTTACTTCAACATGCATGATGGGTAAGTCAATCGGTAATTGCTTACCTTTTTCCATCTTGCGAATAAAATGTTTAACAATTCTATCTTCAAGTGAATGAAAACTAATAACAACTAAACGCCCACCCGGTTTTAAGACATTAACGGCTTGTTGTAAGCATTGTTCCAAATCGTCTAACTCACTATTTATAAATATTCTTATTGCTTGAAAGCTTCGAGTCGATGGGTCTTTTCCTCTTTCCCACTTTGGGTTTGCTGCAGCAACAATAGAGGCAAGTTGTTTAGTTGTTTCTATTGGCTGTTCATCCCTTGCGTTAACAATTGCGCGAGCAATACGTTTTGCAAATCGTTCTTCACCATATTCTTTTAAGACTTTTGCAATATCGGCTTCATCTGCTTCAGCAACCCATTGAGCAGCACTCGGTCCTTGATCTGGATTCATTCGCATATCAAGAGGCCCATCATTTTGAAAGCTAAAGCCACGCGCCGCATCATCAATTTGTGGAGAAGACACGCCTAAGTCCAGTAACACGCCATCAACATCACCTTGCCAGCCATATTGGGTAACAACCGCTTCTAGTTCTGCAAACGAAGATTGTGTAATAGAAAATCGTGAATCATTAGCAAATTCTTTTTCAGCGGTTTGAATAGCTAATGGATCTTTATCAAAACCTAATAGATGACCTTCTGATTCAAGCTGCTCAAGAATCAATTTACTGTGGCCGCCGCGACCAAACGTACCATCAACGTAACGCCCTGCTGCATTAATATTTAATGCCTGCACTGCTTCATTAAGCAAAACAGTTGTATGAGTGTGAGTTTGTGCTAGAGATTCACTCATAGGGAGATACTCTCTAAATCAGCAGATAGTTCTTCACCATCTGTTTCTTTTAACCAAGTATCACGTTGCTCATTCCAAGTTTGTTCATCCCAAATTTCAAATTTTTTACCTTGGCCAATTAATGTAACGCGCTTATCTAAATTCACACGTTCACGCAGTAAAGGGGGTAATAAAATTCGACCACTATTATCAAACTCACATTCAGATGCATGGCCGATAAGTAATCGTTGTAATTTACGTGTTTGAGCATTGAGGTTGGGAAGACGTGCTAATTGGCGTTCTATTTCTTCCCATATAGGTAAAGGATAAAGTAGCAAACACGGATCGTTTAAATCAAGCGTCACCACAAGTTGGCCACTGCACTGAGCAGTCAGTCCATCTCGATATTTGCTGGGCATAGCCATACGCCCTTTCGCATCAAGATTGAGTGTGTTGACACCTCTAAACACTACCAACTCCTATAAAATTTAATCGGCATAGATCCAATATTCCCCACTTAGATCCACTTTTATACACTATAGTGAGCAAATCCCCACAAATCAAGTGATGTAACACGCAAAAACTAAAAAAGTTTCTTGTAGGACAATGACTTACAGCGATTTTGAAGGAGGATTGAGCAAATTTTATGCAGTTTTTGAAAATAAAATAACTATATTTATCATATGGTTACAACTGGCTGTTAAAGTGGATATTGAAGAAAAAGAGGTGGAGTTAGCCGATAAGCCGGGTTCTGTCGAGAGCAATCATTCATCTGGTACACACGTTGCCGTGCAACTCAAGCAACCTACCCAGAAACCATACGGGCCGCATGTTGCTCCCAGCCTGTTTCCATTTTGGGGCGCGTTTCTCTATTTGGTCTTGCTCCAGGTGGGGTTTTCCCTGCCACTTATGTTGCCATAAGCGCGGTGCGCTCTTACCGCACCATTTCACCCTTACCTTCCCATAAATGAAAAGGCGGTATATTTTCTGTGGCACTTTCCGTCGGTTTGCACCGCCCAGACGTTATCTGGCACCTTGCCCTATGGAGCCCGGACTTTCCTCCAGTATTTAGCGAACTAAATACCCGCGATTGCTTGGCTAACTCCGTGGTGGATTTTCTCAGAATCACTGTGATATTACTAGCGGTTAATTATCAGTCAGCTTTTTTCTCGACCTTATTCTTAATATATAAGGTCTACTTTGTATCTAAAAGGTTCAAAGCATGTTGATAAAGCTTATTTTTACGTAAACCTGTAATTTCCGCCGTAAGCGCAGCAGCTTTTTTTGTAGAAACTTCTTTTAAGAGCAGTTTAAGAATACGCTCGCTTTCAATGTCAATATCTTCACTTTGTGGCTTTGCGTTCGCGCCTTGGACAACAATAGCGATTTCACCTTTACGCTGATTAGGATCTTCACTGACGAAATCATGTAAAAACTCTAGCGAACCCGCTTTTATCGTTTCAAAAAGCTTGGTGAGTTCACGCATAAAAACAGCTTCACGACTTGCGCCAAAATACTCAACCATATTATCTAAAGTATGGATAATCCGATGAGGTGCCTCAAAAAATACCAACGTATCTGTCATTGGAGCAAGTTCTTTTAAGCGTGCAATCCGTTGTGTCGATTTGGATGGCAAAAAACCTTCAAAGTGGACGCTATTCGTCGGCAAACCCGCTGAACACAGTGCTGATGTTAAAGTACTCGCACCGGGAATAGGAACCACTTTAATATCAAGCTCATGCGCTCGTCGCACGAAAAAATACCCAGGATCACTGATTAACGGTGTTCCAGCATCCGAAATGACCGCGATAGATTCCCCCGATTGAATTTTTACAAGTAAATCCTCACAGGCATTTCGTTCGTTATGTTCATGTAGAGCTGTTAAACTCGTCGTAATGCCAAATTGTTGTAACAAAGGCCGACTATGGCGGGTATCTTCAGCAGCGACGAGATCAACGTTTTTTAAAGTATCAATAGCACGTTGTGACATATCTCCTAGATTACCAATCGGCGTTGCGACAATATATAAAGTGCCTGATGACTTACTAGTTGACTGATTCACGCTATAATCCCGAGTAATTTAAATAAACTGAAATTCATTGAAAAGATAATCTAATGACACAAATTTTAAACCGTACTGCTTTTAAAAACACCTTATTATTACTTTCATTTATTTTGCTTAACGCTTGTGGAACCACAGGCACCGGCTCCTATTCTCAAGAAGATTCTATCGAAACGCCTGAGATTACAAGTTCATCTATTCAAAGTAACTTCTTACTTATAAACCAACAGTATCAAACAGCCGTTGAGTTTTATCAACAAGCTTTAACCGAGCTTGATCCTGCTCAAGCAAATCAAAAAATATTTATTCAATTACGACTCGCCGCAAGTTATGCACATGTTGAACAATTACATCTATCACGACAGATTTTAAAAGATATACCAGCGGTCACAAGCGAGTTATCACCTGCTCAACATCAGTTATTACTATTAGCTAAAGCAAACATTGCACTTATTGAAAGAAATGCCCCTGAAGTATTAGAGCTATTACAAACAACATTTATGCCTAATACAGATGCAAGCATACTAGCCGAATATCATTTACTTCGAGCTAATGCACATTCAATGCAAGGAAACTCATTAGATTCAGCTCAAGAGCGAGTCTATTTTGAAAATTATATTAATGATGAATACCTAATTCATTCCAACCAAAAGAAAATATGGGAGCTCTTAGCGAATCTCTCAATACGTTCTCTACAACAGTTAATTCCAGCCCCTGCTCCAGATGTATTAAGTGGTTGGATGGAACTTGTTAAAATTGCAAAGGCTTATCAACTGAATCCAATCGAGTTGAAAATTCAAATTAGTAAATGGCAACAAAATTTTATTAGTCATCCAATACAACAAGCAATGCTAGATAATTTGATGCTACGCAAACAAGAAGATGTTGCAGTGCCAGATCATATAGCGTTACTCCTTCCATTATCAGGACATTTTGCTAAAGCGTCTAATGCGATTCGTGATGGTTTCATAGCAGCCTATTATTCACAATCAACTGAACGTTCTCAAACAATTAAAGTTTATGATACTTCGGCTCCATCAAAAAGTTTTACCGATGTTTATCAACAAGCTATTAACGACGGTGCACAATTTATTATTGGGCCACTACGTAAACAATCAATTCAACAATTACTAGATGTTGACACATTACCCGTGCCAATAATGGCATTAAATTACATTGGGCTTGATGCACCACCACCTAGTAATTTATATATGTTTGGTCTTTCTCCAGAAGAAGAAGCGCGACAAGTAGCACAACGAACCTGGCTTGATGGACATATTAAAGCTGCAGCCCTTTATCCATCCGGACCATGGGGCGAACGTGTCTACAATGCCTTTAAAAATCAATGGGAATCCATTGGCGGCATTGTTGTTGGTCAACAAACTTATGCATCGACTAAACGTGATTTTTCACAACCCATCCGTGACCTACTCGAAATTAATTCAAGCAAGCAACGTTTTCGAAAATTGACAACCGTACTACATCGTAAAATAAAATTTACAGCACGTCGCCGCCAGGATATCGATTTTATTTTTCTTGCAGGCTACCCTCGCCAAGCTCGACAAATTCGTCCGCAAATAAAATTTTATCATGCTGCTGAAATTCCAATTTATGCAACATCACATGTATTTACCGGTAACTTAAATCAAGAAAGAGATCGTGATATGGACGGTATGATTTTTGGTGACATGCCATGGGTTCTTACAGAGAGTACCTCACACCATGGCTTACGTGGAGATATTGAATCTTTAATTTCAAATGCAGGAAACCGCTTACAACGCCTATATGCTTTAGGTATTGATGCATTTAATATTATCCCTGCTATTAACACATTGAGTAATTATTCATATGAACGCTTTGATGGTGAGACTGGCAGTTTAAGTTTAGATGAATACCGTCGAATTAAACGCCAATTAACATGGGTAAGCTTCCGTAGTGGGCGACCAAGTTTAATTGGGAATAATTAATATTATCTCCATACATTAATGACACTACTCAATAAAGCCCGACACTTACTCATTGGAGAATCGGCTGAGAAGGATGCTTGCCAATATCTTATAAAACATAAGTTAGACTTAATCAGCAAAAATTATCGTTGCAAATTAGGTGAAATCGATTTAATCATGTTAGATAAGCAGACTCTTGTTTTTGTTGAAGTCCGATATCGAAAAAAAAGCCTATATGGCAGCGGAGCGGAAAGCATTACCATTAGAAAACAACAAAAAATAATAAAAACCGCTAGCTATTACTTGCAGCAAAATCCAAAAACTTCGCAATATGCTTGTCGATTTGATGTTATATCGATGTCAGAAGCAGACTCTGAATCAGGGGCTAAACCAACATCTAAAAATGAAAGTAAAATTGACTGGATAAAAGATGCTTTTCAAGCGTAAAATCCAAAACTAATATAATATTAAAAATAGCTAGTAGAGAATTAATATGAGCCAAAGCCCCATTCAGAATCAAAACCAGACTGCCATTACATCCAATATCGAAAAAATGTTTGATGACAGCATTGCAACTAAACAACAAGCAAAAAGCGTTCTGGTTGAGCCCATTACAAATGCAGTCACTCTGCTCGTTAATGCATTAAAGGATAATAAAAAAACATTAATATGTGGTAACGGCGGCTCGGCAGCTGACTCACAACATTTTGCAGCTGAATTAATCTGTCGGTTTGAACTAGAACGCCCTTCTCTACCATCAATAGCTCTCACCACCGATACTTCGGCTATAACTGCTATCTCCAATGACTATTCATTTGAAGAAGTTTTCGCTCGACAAATTTCAGGCCTTGGTCAACAAGGTGACGTCCTTATTGCAATTTCAACCAGTGGCAACTCTGAAAATATCATTCGTGCTATAAATGTTGCTCATGAGAAAAAAATGACCGTACTCGCCCTTACTGGTAGTGATGGCGGGAAAATTGCGACATTGTTAAAAGATACCGATATTGAAATTAGAGTTCCTACAGAGTCAACGGCAAGAACTCAAGAAGTGCATATTCTAACGTTGCATTGTTTATGTGACCAAATAGATGCCGTAATGTTTGGTTAATCATCTCATGCAAAAAACTATCACTGATGACGACAATCATGCAAAGACCAGTATTCCAACTGAGTTCTTAAAAAAATTACAACAATGTGTACCAGCAGATTATTTTTTTAGTGACCCATCCGACTGCTATGCTTATGGTTACGATAATAGTCGACAACATCAACTACCCCACGCTGTAGTCTTACCCAGTGATGAGAAACAAATTCAACAAATTGTCTTACTTTGTAAGCAATACAAAATTGCATTAACAACGCGTGGCCGAGGTACAGGCACTGCCGGTGGAAGCGTTCCATTGCACCATGGTGTAGTGCTATCAACTGAGAATATGTCAAAAATCCTCAGCATCGATCCTGACAATCGTGTTGCTACGGTACAACCCGGTGTATTAAATCAGACTCTCCAAGATGCATTAGTTGAACATAAGTTATTTTGGGCTCCTGACCCCACCAGTGCAGCATTTTGCAGTATTGGCGGTAACCTAGCCGTTAATTCTGCTGGTCCACGCGCAGTTAAATACGGCTCAACACGTGACAATGTTCTTGGGCTTAGCGCTATTATTGGAACAGGAGATATTATAAAGACCGGAGTAATCACAACTAAAGGTGTCGTAGGTTATGACCTAACACGTTTACTTGTTGGCTCAGAAGGGACGCTTGCAATCATCACCGAGGCAAACTTAAAACTACTTCCATTACCAGAAACTAAAGCAACCTTGCAGGTATTTTACAAAGATATTGAATCGGCTACTCACGCAATTACTAAAATAATGGCTCAACCCATCACACCATGTGCATTAGAGTTTATCGACTCAGCATGTTTAGATATTATTCGAAAACATTCTCCGGATGTTTTCTTACCTGATAATGCAAAAGCCTTACTCATGATCGATGTCGATGGTGACAACGAAACAATAAAAGCGGCAGCGGATAAAATATCGTTAAGTTTAAAAAATGATGGTTTGATAGAGCTAAACATTGCAGACACAAAGCAAGATATTGAAAGAATTTGGAAAACACGTAAAGCATTATCCCCAGCTTTACGTACTATCGCTCCAAAGAAAATAAACGAAGATGTTGTTGTGCCTGTTTCAAAAATTCCCGATTTGATCAAACAACTTAAAGTTATTTCAAATAAATACAGCATCCCTATCGTAAACTTCGGTCATGCAGGGAATGGAAACATTCACACCAATTTATTATTAGATGAAACGAATCCAACCCAAGCCAACAATGCAGAAGCCTGCCTAAGCGATGTATTTGAACTCGTTCTAGAATTAAACGGAACAATCTCCGGAGAACACGGTATTGGAATGGAAAAACGTGACTATGTCGGAAGAGAAATAGACAGCATCACCCTCAACCTTATGCGCCAAATCAAAACTCAATTTGATCCAGAAAATATTTTAAACCCAGATAAAATGTTTCCACTCGTTAAATAAGCAAGTAATGAATTAACTCAACAAAATTACCGCGATACTGCTAGCAATGGTGAATTTTTTACATAGTATCCAATAAACTTTAGGGGCAACGAGAGAATAAAGTACAAGGCAAAAGCTCTCGAAAAAAACGGAGCTTACAATAGTAAGTGAGTATTTTTGAGAGAGGTTTTAACGCCGTAATTTATTCTCTCGTTGTTCCTCAATCAGGCGTAGGAGCCACTTAAGGGTAGTTCGTTTCCGTTTATGAAGTTAACATCCAACTCTTCAGTCTCATAACCATGTTTTTCAATGACATCAACAACTAATTGCAGATCAAATTGCAATGAAGACGTAATCATCACTAGATTACTTTCTAGAGATACTCTTACACTAATGCCTTCTATTTCATTTAAGTCGGCTTGTAATGCTTCGGCATGGTGGGGGTAAATTAAGCCATAGACTTCAAATGAAATAATACGCACTGGGGTTATCCTGTAATTTACAACTTGTTTTGAACTCAACAAAACTTAATTATTATTATACTAATAATTTAACAGTTCTGCATAAAAAGTAAACAAAAACAGATGGTTATTTTACAATTTTCAAACTAGGTTTTTTGGGTGGTGTGGTCGGGCTAGAATTGTTTGGCCCTGAATTATTAGGGTCATTATCATCAGGATCAGTACTCGTTACTTTTAAACCAACCGGACCTGATTTTTTCGTTTTAGATTTTATTTTTTCAGATGCAGAATGTCCTGAATATGTTTGACCATCTTCTAACCCAGCATCTTCTAACCCAGTACCTTCATCTTTAAACATCATGCCGCGACCATTTTCTTTAGCGTAAATAGCCAGAACAGATTCAACGGGGAATGAAACTTCCATCGCCTTTCCACCGAACCTTGCACTAAAGATAACAAACTCATTCCCTAGATTTAAATTCTGAGTTGCTCCGGGGCTAACGTTTAATAAAATCTTACCATCTTCGATATAATCTCTTGGAATAATAACATCCGCATGATTGGCATCAACCAAAGCATACGGCGTTAAATCACAATCAATTATCCATTCATGCATTGCACGAATTAAATATGGGCGACTCGTTTTCATAGAAACAAGACTAAAGACGTAATTCTTTTTCGGTTTCAGTTAAACTTTCTTTGAAAGCTTCTCTTTCAAACAGGCTGTCAGCATAATTAATAAGCGCTTTTGCATGTGGAGGTATTGTGATTCCATATGAAGGTAGACGCCAAAGTAATGCAGCTAGTGCACAATCAATTAAAGTATATTCGTCACTCATAAAGAATGGCTTTTGTTCAAATATAGCTGAAGTACCCACTAAACTATCTAGTAATGCTTTACGCGAATTATCAACATCTTCACCATTAGTAATTTTTGTTGATAAAACAATCCAGTCACGTTCTATACGTTGAAGTAATTGACGAATACGAGAACGAGAAACAGGATCAACTGGCATTAATGGCGGATGAGGAAAACGCTCATCTAAGTATTCAACAATAACACGGTGATCATACAAAGCGAGTTCACGATCAACAAGCGTAGGTACTTCGTTATAAGGATTGAGTTCTTTTAAAGCCTCTGGCGTATTATCTACATCAACAAAACTTGAATCGTAACTAATTCCTTTTTCGGCAAGGACTAATCTCACCAAATGACAATAAAGACTATCATCACTGCTGAAAAGCATCATTGCTAAACGTTTGTTTGCTACTTGTGCCATTTTATACACCTATGAAACTAAAATAATAAGAACTTATAATAAAAATAAGAAAAGAGGGGCATGCCCTCTTCTCTTTTATAAATTATTTAATAGTCCACCGTCTTAAAGTTTTTAAGCGGTGGCATTAATATTAAATAATTTTCTAGTGAACATCCTTCCAAAACTCTTTTTTCATTGCATAAGAAACAATAAAGAGTAGGAATAAGAAGCCAAGTACATAAACACCCATAGTGTAACGTACTAACTTGGCTGGCTCACCCATGTATTCAAGGTAATTCACCAAATCAGTAATCGCACCATCATATTCAGCTGCACTCATAGAACCGGGTACAACTGTTTCGTAGCTTAACTGCAAACTTTCGTGACCATCTGCATCTCGTTGCTTCGTATGAACCACCTTTTTCAAACCTTCAAGTTCCCACAATACATGAGGCATACCAACTGCAGGGAATGTTGTGTTGTTAACGCCAAATGGACGCGACTCATCAATATAGAAAGATTTCAAATAGGTATAAATCCAATCTGCACCACGAGCACGCGCAATCACTGATAAATCAGGAACAGGTGTACCGAAGTAAGCTTTACCATCTTCTTCAGACATAGCGACTGTCATCAACTGACCGCTTTTCTTAGGTTTGCCGTCTTTCTCCTTAGAGAAATCAGCAGGGAAAATCATATTTTCCGTAACCTGTGCGTCACTTAAGCCAATGTCTTCTGCCATACGGCTGTAACGCATATAGCTCGCGGCATGACAGTTTAAGCAGTAATTAACAAACAATTTGGCACCACGTTGTAGCGACGCTTTGTTATCTAAATTAATTTCAACTGATTCTAATTGTGCTCCACTGCTTGCAAATGCCGAAGAGGTAAATGCAAGCGCAGGCGCTAGAGAAATTAAGAGTGTTGCGATTAAAGTTTTCATTATCCTGTAACCCTCTCTGGAACTGGTTTAGTCTGTATCGACGATTTAAATTTCGCCGGTATAACTAACAATATTGAGAAACAAATACCTGGAATAAGGAATGTTTTCATCATCATTGCAATTTTATCTGCATCACCACCACGTAGCACATCAAGCAATACCACTGTACCAAGCATAACAATCAAGCTGGTTATGTAGTATTTAGCTGAACGCTCTGCACTAAAAATCCATAAGAAGAAGAAAAATGCAAAATAAAGTTCAGTAAATCTATATGCAAGTTCAGACAATATACCTGTAGAAGGTTGTGTACCTAAGTAACCTAATACAATGAAGCTCACAATAAAGATGAACATGTTCACTTTAAAGATAGGCTCACGGTAGCGCATAGATTTAATTGGGTGTCTGTCTAACCATGGAAGGAAGAACAAGAACACAATCGCCATACCCATTGCAATAACGCCAGGGAACTGTGATTCCCAAATTGGGGGTATCGCACGCAAGATTGCGTAGAACGGAGTGAAGTACCATAAAGGAACAATATGCTCTGGTGTTTTAAGCGGGTTTGCAGGAATAAAGTTATCTTTTTCCAGGAACCAGCCACCTAATTCAGGTGCAAAGAATAAAATTGCAGAGAAGAACATTAAGAATACAACCACGCCCACAATATCTTTTACAGAGTAGTAAGGGTGGAATGGAATGCCATCTAATGGGATACCATCAGCACCTTTTGTTTTCTTGATTTCTACACCGTCAGGATTGTTTGAACCCACTTCGTGTAAAGCAATAATATGCGCTACAACCAGACCGGCTAAAATAAACGGTACTGCAATCACGTGGAAAGCAAAGAAACGGTTTAGAGTTGCATCAGATACAACATAGTCACCACGAATCCAAACAGAAAGTGATTCACCTACCCAAGGTACTGCAGCAAACAAGTTTACAATAACTTGTGCACCCCAGTATGACATTTGGCCCCAAGGGAGTAAGTAACCCATAAAGGATTCAGCCATAAGAGCCAAGTAAATTAACATACCAAACAACCAGATTAACTCACGAGGTTGCTTGAACGAGCCATACATTAGACCGCGATACATATGTAAATAAACAATTACAAAAAATGCTGAAGCGCCGGTTGAATGCATGTAGCGAATCAGCCAACCAAAATTGACGTCTCGCATAATATATTCAACTGAAGCAAACGCGAGCGTTGCATCAGGTTTATAATTCATTGTTAAGAAAATACCCGTAAAAATTTGCATAACGAGTACTAATAAGGCTAATGAACCAAAGAAGTACCAAAAGTTAAAGTTCTTCGGTGCATAGTATTTTGCCATGTGGTCATCCCACATTTTTGTCATTGGGAAACGTGCGTCTACCCAACCCATAAAGGCCTGTGCTTTAGTTGTCATTATGCAACTCCTCCGTCTTCACCAATCACTACAACCTTATCGCCATTTGTATACATATAAGGCGGAATAACCAAGTTAGTAGGTGCTGGAACACCTGCATATACACGGCCGGCTAAATCAAATTTTGAACCGTGACATGCGCAAAAGAAACCGCCTAACCAGTTAGAATCAAAACTAACATTACCCACATCAGGACGATACTGAGGAGAACAGCCCAGGTGAGTACAAATACCAACAACAACCAAGTATTCAGGTTTTATTGAACGATGTTTGTTCTTCGCATAAACAGGCTGTTTAGACGAATTCGAATCGATATCAACTAACTTACTTTCCAATTTTGCCAAATCATCAAGATTTTGTTTTGTACGGTGTACAACCCAAACCGGCTGTTTACGCCACTCAATAACTAGGCGACGACCTGGTTCAAGTTTAGAAACGTCCACTTCTACTGGCGCACCAGCAGATAAGGCACGTGCACTTGGTTGCATCGAACCTATAAATGGAACAACTGCCGCTCCAGCTCCGATAGCTCCAACCACTGTGGTAGCAGCGGTTAAAAAGCGTCGTCTGCTTTTATCAACGTCTTGTTCACTCATTAAAAAACCTCCCAACTAGATTGAATCACTGGTTATCGACAAAATGTCGAGATTGTTGACTCATTTTCCTCGTTTCTAAGTAAGTAATTTATATTATTAATTTTAAATATACTTAAATAGCTAAAATTCGCGGCGTAATTCTGACCTAAAGCCTTACTTAGGTCAAGTGAAAGGTGAATTTTGTTTTAGTAATCAAAAAGTTAGATGGGGTTATCAATATCTATAAACTGCTGATTTAGCTCAAAATGTTTAGATAAATGCTCTCCAAGCGCCTTTACGCCATAGCGTTCAGTGGCATGATGACCGGCAGCAAAGAAGTGAATTCCGCATTCTCGCGCGATATGGGTTGTTTGCTCGGATACCTCACCGGTAATAAAAGCATCAACCCCTAATTCCACTGCTTTTTCGATGTAACTCTGGGCAGCACCAGTACACCAACCTATTGTTTGTATGGTATTTTTATCTGAAATATCGGGTGAAATATGCAAAACCTGCCGGTTTAGAACATTACTAATATGGCTATTGAGTTCTGATGCGCCCATTGGTTGTGAAAGCCGACCATGCATCGCGACCGCCTGAACTCCACTACCACCAAAACGCCCTTCTATATCCAAATTCAACATTTTTGCAAGTTGAGCGTTATTTCCCAGTACCGGATGAGCATCAAGAGGTAAGTGATAGCCAACCAAGCTAATATCCGCTTCAAGCAGACGTTTAATGCGACGCTGCTTAATACCCACAATGGTAGGCGATTCACCTGGCCAGAAAAAGCCATGGTGAACCAGCAACATATCAGCCTTAACTTCAACAGCAGCATCGATTAATGCTTGAGAGGCTGTAACCCCTGTAACAATATTCTGTATCTCAGGCTGCCCTTCTATTTGAAGTCCATTGGGGCAATAATCTTTAAATTGAGAAGCATCTAATAAATCGTCGCAATAGTTGATAATGTCAGTTAAAGCCACCATATATTTCAAATACCTTTTTAATAAGGATAGAGTTTCGTCTGAATATAAATAAAACTGGAACCTTAATTACAGCAATCTATATTTTACTGGGTTAAATTTATTCTATATATTAATCTAAATCACCAAGGCATTACGAATCAATATGAAAATAACTAAAAGTCTAAGTTTTATTATTCAATTTGCAACAGTCGGTCTCGCTGTCGCATTTATACTCATATATATGTACCCGAATTTACTTAACTCTGGTTCAGGAACAACAACAGTCGAAATTAAAGAATCCCAGCATAATCACAAAGTTATTGGAACACAACAAGCGGTCATTTCATATGCTGATGCGGTTGATACTGCAGCACCGGCGGTCGTTAATATTCAAACATCAAAAATAATTACACGGCAAACAAACCCACTACTAAGCGATCCTTTTTTTGGAAGGTTCTTTTCAGAGCGTAATCAATCTAGATCACAGCAAGAAATAGAATCCAGTTTAGGTTCAGGTGTAATATTCAATCAACATGGCTATATATTAACAAATAACCATGTGATTGCAGGTGCAGATGAAATATTAGTAGCCTTAAGATCCGGCGTAGTAAAGAAAGCAAAGATAATAGGAACTGATCCTGAGACTGATCTTGCTGTATTAAAAATCAAAGGCGATGATCTTCCTTCTATTACTCTAGGTAAAGACACTCAGGCACGTGTCGGTGATGTAGTGCTCGCCATAGGCAATCCATTTGGTGTTGGCCAAACAGTTACCTCAGGGATAATTAGCGCAACCGGTCGCGACATGCTAGGTATTAATACCTTTGAAAACTTTATACAAACAGATGCTGCAATAAATCCAGGGAACTCTGGAGGCGCATTAATTAATCCTTATGGCGAACTCATTGGAATTAACACCGCCATATTCTCTCGAAGTGGCGGTTCTCAAGGAATTGGTTTTGCAATACCGGTTAGTCTTGCAAAAAATGTAATGCAACAAATTATTGAACACGGTCATGTCATTCGAGGTTGGTTAGGCGTTGCGATACAAAGTCTCAATCCTCAACTAGCTGAGTCATTAAAACTAGATTCTACTGATGGTGTAGTCATTACAAATATTATCATTAACGGTCCTGCTGACTTAGCTAAGCTTACACGTGGTGACACCATTACAAAAATAAATGGAGTAAAAATAAAAAATGTTCGCCATGCATTAAATACTATTAGCTCATCCAAACCTGGTGACAAGATTACACTAGAAGGCGTTCGTGAAGGAAAAGTATTTGATGCCATTGCAGTAGCGGTTCAACGACCACCACCGGTTCAATCAATTTCAAAGCGCTAACGAATAAATTCATTAGCGTTTTGCTCTATATTTTCTTTGTACGTTACAAGCCTTTTCTTAGTATTTTCTAAAACTGCATGGTATTCGTACAATTTATTTCCCAAAAATACTAATATGATCGTAAACCTCCATACAAGTAAACTACATATTGATTTAAATTAATGAATTCCATAAAATTTTATATATAACAAAAAAATTATATTAGTATTAAGGAGAGTAATAATGAATACCAAACAATGGGGTAACATCTTAAACATAACTTTATTATTTTTTTTAGTCTTGCCTGTTCAGGCGGACGAAAAAAATGCTTTTCCCAAAAAAGCAATTGACGTCAATCCTGACCCGCGCATCTTTGAAACAACATTAGTTGCAAAACCAAAAAAAATAAAACTCGCAGATGGAAAAAAAGTAACCGTATTTGCATACAACGGTCAAGTTCCCGGCCCCGAAATCAGGGTTAAACAAGGTGATCGGGTTATTGTTCATTTTAAAAATAAATTACCTAAAGAATTCCCATCAACTATTCATTGGCACGGCATTGAATTAAACAATAAGAGTGATGGAACACCGGTAACACAGATACCGGTCCCTTCCGGCGAAGACTACACTTATGACTTTATCGTGCCCCGCGGTGGTAATTACTGGTATCACCCTCATGTTCGAGGTAGTCATGTTGTTAATGCTGGTTTATATGGTTCACTTATTGTAAAAGAACCTGTTGAACGTGAGCTTATAAAAGAAAAAATTCTACCGCGAAAAGATAAAACACTCATACTAAGTGATATAGCACTCGTTGATGGAAAATTAAAAGACATAGAAGCAACACCAATGCTTGAAACAATGAATGGTACGGAAGGTGAATATCTTTTAGTGAACGGAAAAGTACTGCCTACGTTTAAAGCAAAAGTTGGGCAAGCTCTTCGCTTAAGACTCATCAATACATCAATTACTCGTTATTACCGCTTATCTCTACCTGGACACACAATGTACCGAGTTGGAGGTGAAGGTGGTTTACTTTCCAAAGTACGTATAGAAGGTGGCTCAGTAATGGGTATGCGAATGCCTATGCCTGAATCAATGCGTAAACCAACAGATCCTGTTTACTCAGGATATACCGGACCGATTATGATTGACCAGGGCTATGACAAAGGCGAAATCTTACTAACGCCTGCGCAACGTGCAGATATTATCATTATTCCTAATGGTGAACCAGGAGAAACTTTAACTGTAAAATGGAAAGACTTCGCTCGAGGCCGTCATAAAGTTGTTATGACACCAATGGGTATGATGATGACAGAAGCCGATGATGATGGACTCCGACCTTCTGTTGATCTATTCAAAATCAAGCTAAAAAAATCAAAAAATCGTAAAACATTTACAATATATGAAGGTGACAGTCTACAGGCGAATTCCGGCCGCCTAATACCTGACCGCCAGGATAGCCAAATAAAACTTCAAGCTAATATGATGGCAATGATGTCCGGTGCACCTAAAAGCACTTGGTTCAAAATTGACGACTTTTCTGGCGTAGAAGGACGAGCCAACTATCGTACAGCCAGCATTGGTGAAACTATTAAGTGGGAAACACATAACCATACTGATATGCACCATCCATTTCATTTACATGGCTTTTCATTCCAACCAACTATGTTTATGAAAATGATGCATGAAGAAGGTTATATGGATATGTGGAAAGTGAATTCTGAAAATGAATATATTGATACTGTTAATGTACCTCCACATACTTCAGTATTTTATTTATTTAAAGTAGATGAAAGACCTGAATATGCAGCAGAAGTTGGTACTGAATTAGGTGAAGGTGCCACAGGTGACTGGGTTTTTCATTGTCATATTTTACAACATGGCGAAAACGGTATGATGTCATATTTACGTGTGACTGAATAAAGCCTCCATCTAAAATAAAAAAAGGAGCTTCGGCTCCTTTTTTTATTTTTCATTTAATAAACCCCAATCAATAGGCTTGATATTATTTTTCTTTAAGTATGCATCAGCTTTAGAAAAATGTTTTATACCAAAAAAACCGCGGTGTGCAGACAAGGGTGACGGATGAGGAGCCTTTAATACGAGATGTTTTTTTGAATCAATAAACTGACCTTTTTTCTGAGCATAACTTCCCCATAAAAAAAAGACTAGGCCTTCGCGTTGTTCATTCAAGAGTTGAATGACTCTATCTGTAAACTGTTCCCAGCCTTTAGCTTGATGCGAGCCGGCATTATTTTTTTCAACGGTTAAAGTCGCGTTGAGCATTAACACCCCCTGCTCTGCCCATGACTGTAAGTATCCATGCACAGGAATTTCAATACCTAAATCATTTTTAAGTTCTTTATAAATATTTAATAATGATGGTGGTATACGAATATCCGGTAACACCGAAAAGCATAGACCATGCGCTTGTTCAGGTCCGTGATAAGGATCTTGTCCAAGTATCACAACTTTAACATCTTTAAATGGGGTGCTATTAAAAGCATTAAAAATTAAGCGCTCTTCAGGATAAATTATTTTGTTATTTGCTTTCTCAGAAAATAAAAAATTATCCAATTCCTCCATATATGGCTTCTCAAATTCGCTCTGTAATAATTTGCACCAGGATTGCTCTAAATTAGAATGAAAATTTATCTTATACATTTTCATTTAATAATCATTAATCTTGCTCAAGCTTTTTCGAATATTCATCAACAACGGCATCATGCTGCTGGGTACTCACCGCTATGTCGGTAACATCAGTAATCATAATTGCAAAATTTTCAATTTCGCCATTTGCAGATGACAATGGAATAAAAGTAATGTTCTGATACATAAACGCAGCGGATTTAGAACGGTTACGATTATTTTTAAATTTAAATAAATATTGACGTTCTTGCCATAGTGATATTAATTTCTTTTTTTTCTCAATACAACTTTGTATTTTTTCATAAAACCAGGACTTGGAAATATCAGGAAATTGTTTAAAAATATTATTCCCCATAACTGAATTCGCACTCAGTCCACTATGGGTTACCATGAAGAGATTCCAAACACGGATATTATAATCGTTATCAAAGATGACTAATCCTATGTCAGGAGAATTAACAACGGACATTAAATCCTTTAGGCTGTCAGTTTTTTGTGAGGACATTAAAGTGATTGCTTGAGTGCGTTTAAAAAAGCTTCATTCTCTGAAGGCATTCCCACCGTTACACGTAAGCAGTCTGTTAATGCTCCGCCGACAGGACTCTGATTTTTTATTAAAATACCAGCCTCTTTCAAGCGATCAAAGATAACATTTGCCTTATCTTTTTCCGTTCTAAATAAAATGAAATTTGCTTGAGACGGATATACTTTTAATGAATCGATCTTTGATAGTTCACTAGATAGATTCTCACGGTTTTTTCGTATTGTGGCAGTTTGCTCATCTAAAACAGATTGATGTTTTAAAGCAAATTGTGCCGTAGCTTGAGTTAGAACATTTAGGTTATAAGGCAAACGAACTTTATCAAATTCATCTAACCATTCTTTTTTACCTGCAAGCAAGCCTAATCGTAAACCCGCTAAGCCCATTTTTGAGACTGTTCGCATCACTAGCAAATTATCTATTTTTCCTGCTTCTGACATAAAACTGTCATTAGCAAAGGCATGATAGGCTTCATCAATAACGACAAGGCCAGGTGCAACATCAATAATCTGCTGAAGCGAATTTCTATCAAACAAGTTGCCTGTTGGGTTATTAGGATAAGCTAAAAATATAATTGCCGGAGTATGTTTTTCAATGGCAGATAAGAAAGCATCCAGATCTAAACTAAAGTCAGCATTTAATGGCGCACTCGCATACTTCATACCCGCATAAGTCGCGACCATGTCATACATAACAAAACTTGGAGCGACCGATAATACCGTTTTATCTTTTCCGGCAACGGCCATCAAGATCATTTGAATGAGTTCGTCTGAACCATTGCCTAATAAAATATCTGCGCCATCAGGCACCGACATACTTTTTCGTAAGCTGTCTTTTAATTCTGATGCCGATGGATCCGGATAACGGTTAAGCTCAACCTCTTTAACTAACCCCAACCATTCATCCACCATACTTTCTGGCCATTGATAAGGATTTTCCATTGCATCAAGTTTTATGCAATTTGTTGCAGGCGGGACATGGTAGGCGTTGAGTGCGCGAATTTCCGGGCGAATCCATTGTTTGATGGAGTCGGTGATATTGTTGGATATTTTATTATTCACAGTTGTTCCATTAAGCTAACTTAATACCGTCATTCCCACGAAGGCGGGAACACAGTACGATAAAAAAAACAGCTTTATTTAATGTCTGGATACCCGCCTTCGCGGGTATGACGGTAATACAAAACAGCAACTGACTAACTTACTCAGATTGAATATTATGTAGTTAATCTTTTTTAATTCTATACTCAGCAGAACGAGCGTGAGCCGTTAAGCTTTCGCCTCGTGCTAACACTGAAGCTACTTTACCTAACTCCGACGCACCGTCTTCTGAACACATGATTAAACTACTACGCTTTTGAAAATCGTAAACGCCTAAAGGCGAGCTAAATCTAGCAGTACGTGAAGTTGGGAGAACATGATTTGGACCAGCACAGTAATCGCCCAATGCTTCAGCAGTATAACGCCCCATAAAAATGGCACCTGCATGGCGTATTTCACCAACAATGGCTTGTGGATCTTCAACTGCTAACTCTAAATGTTCGGGTGCGATGTAATTTGCAACAAGAATAGCTTCACCCACATCTTTAACGTGAATGAATGCACCTCTATCATTAAGAGACTTTGTAATGATTTCTTTACGTTCCATTTCAGTTACCAATTTTTTAATACTGGCTTCTACCGCATTTAAAAAATCTTTATCATGAGAGACTAAAATTGATTGTGCATCTTCATCATGTTCAGCCTGCGAGAATAAGTCCATTGCTATCCAGTCTGGATTACTCTTACCATCACAAACCACTAAAATTTCCGATGGGCCGGCAATCATATCTATACCAACTTTGCCAAATACCATCGACTTTGCCGTAGCAACATAAATATTGCCGGGGCCAACAATTTTATCAACACCAGGAATCGTTTCAGTTCCATAGGCTAACGCGGCAACAGCCTGTGCTCCACCAATCGTGAAAACTTTTGTTACACCTGCAATTTGCGCACCAGCTAGAACCATTTCATTTACAATACCATCAGGAGTTGGAACTACCATTACAATTTCTTCAACACCCGCTACTTTTGCAGGGATAGCATTCATCAAGACTGATGAAGGATAGGTAGCCTTGCCACCAGGAACATATAAACCTACACTTTCTAATGCTGTAATCTGTTGACCTAACATGGTGCCGTCATCTTCGGTATATTGCCAAGAAGGCATTACCTGTTTTTCATGGTACATTCGCACACGTGTCGCAGCCGTTTCCAGTGCTTGACGTTGCGTAGGCTCCAGATCTTCCAAAGCCTGTTTTAAACGTTCAGGGCCAATCGTTAAATCATCCATTGAAGAAACCGATAAACGGTCTAATTTATTTGTTAACTCTACAAGTGCTTTATCACCGTTCGCACGAACATCAGCGATAATATCTTTCACCGTATTAAATACTTGGTCATTAGAAACACTTTCCCATGCGAGTAAAGTATCAAGTTCAGACCAAAAATCAGATGATGATGTGTTGAGTTTTTTAATTGAAATTGTCATATGCTTAATTTGATTTTCTTAAGTTTGTTCTATTTAGCTAATTTTAATTAGCCCAATTTATTTCGAGACCGCTTCTGCTATTTTATCAATAAAGTTTTGCATTTCTTCATGATTCATTTTCATTGATGCTTTATTGATAACTAATCGAGAACTAATATCAGCAATATGTTCCATAGGTTCTAAACCATTCGCCTTTAATGTATTACCGGTATCAACTAAGTCAACAATACGATCGGCTAAACCAACAATAGGCGCAAGCTCCATTGAACCATAAAGTTTTATAATTTCAACTTGCTTACCTTGTTCTGCATAATAACGACGAGCACAATTTACAAATTTAGTCGCAATCCGTAAACGTCCTTCAGGCTCTGGCGCATCTTTCGGTCCAGCAGTCATTAAACGACACTGAGCAATTTTTAAATCTAAAGGTTCATATAAACCTTCACCACCATGTTCCATTAGTACGTCTTTTCCTGCTACACCAATATCAGCAGCACCATATTGTACGTAAGTAGGCACATCAGAGGCACGTATAATAACGAGCTTCACATTATCCACATTAGTATCTAAAATAAGTTTTCGGCTTGTTTCAGGATCATCTAATGGTGTTATTCCAGCATGCGCTAATAAAGGTAACGTCTCTTTAAAGATTCGTCCTTTTGATAAAGCAATTGTTATACGTCTTGTCATTTGATTACACTTTATTAATTTTTCATTAAAATTTTAAACTAAATTTTGTTTAACTTATTTAGCCATTATTAATAGCTGTAATTATTAATCTGTTATTAATCCGGAACACGGCGAATTTTAGCCCCAAGCTGTTGCAACTTTTCTTCAATACATTCATAACCACGATCAATATGATAAATTCGTTCAATCACAGTTTCACCTTCAGCAACTAAACCCGCAATAACAAGTGAAGCGGATGCACGCAAGTCTGTTGCCATCACTGGCGCACCTGTTAATTTTTCTACACCTGTTATTATTGCGGTGTTACCTTGTAATTCAATATTGGCACCCATGCGTTGCAATTCTTGAACATGCATAAAACGATTTTCAAAAACTGTTTCAGTGATAGTTGATGAACCATCGGCAAGCGCATTTAAAATTGAAAACTGCGCTTGCATATCTGTCGGGAAAGCAGGATATGGCGCCGTGCGAATATTAATCGCCTTAGCACGCTTACCTTTCATATCGACTTCAATCCAATCCTCTCCAGATGTTACCGTAGCGCCTGCTTCTTCTAGTTTTACTGTTATAGCATCAAGATACTTTGGTTCAGTGTCTTTCAGTTTAACACAGCCACCTGTTACAGCTGCTGCAACCATAAAGGTACCCGTTTCAATTCTATCTGATAGAACTTTATAAGTTGTACCATGTAGATTTTCTACACCTTCAATCGTTATAACGTCGGTGCCAATCCCTGTGATTTTAGCGCCCATTGAATTTAAGAAATTCGCGAGATCGACCACTTCGGGTTCTTTAGCTGCATTTTCTAATACAGTAATTCCATCCGCTAAGGTTGCTGCCATCATTAAATTTTCTGTGCCGGTAACGGTAATAATATCAAAAACAATTTTGGCACCTTTAAGGCGTTTAGCCTTTGCTTTGATATAACCATTTTCAACAACAATGTCGGCACCCATTAATTCCAATCCATGAATATGTAAATTAACTGGACGTGAACCAATCGCACAACCACCAGGCAATGATACTTCGGCATAGCCATGACGAGCCAATAGAGGACCTAACACCAAAATTGAAGCCCGCATTGTTTTTACAAGGTCATACGGAGCGACGTATTTATCGATTGTTGAAGCATCAACTTCAACACTCATGTTCTCATCCATTGTAATCGACACACCCATGCGACCTAATAATTCCATCGTCGTGGTAATGTCATTTAAATGTGGAATATTACAAATTTTAACGGGCTCACTAACAAGTAAAGTGCCCATAATAATCGGTAAGGCTGCATTTTTAGCACCCGAAATTCGAATTTCGCCGTTTAAACGAGTACCACCAGTGATAATTAATTTATCCATCTAAAAACTGCCTACTTATTTTTTTATTAACCGATCTGTAATTTCTTTGCTTTTTCCCATTCTGCAACCGTATAGGTTTTCATGGTGAAAGCGTGAAGTTCGCCACTAGTAATATATTCATTCACGGTCTTATATACAATTTGTTGCTTTTTAACCGGCGTTAAACCGTCAAAAATATCACCAATAATTTTTGCATCAAAATGACCATTTTCACCCGTTACCGTAACATCACACTCGGGTAAGCCTGTCTTGATTAAATCTTCTACTTGTTTCGCTTCCATTATTACACCTTAATATATAGACCGCTTTTGCGGGAACAATTCAGGGCGCTATTTTAGCCTGTGTACAATACTAAGGCACAGATTTTTATACCTTATTTAGCGGGAAATGGTGAAAAATATGGAAAAATCAGTAAAAAGTTCGATTTAAAGTGCAAAAAGACTGTAATCAAGCCGCTTTATAAGTCAAATAGCGTTTAATCTATGGGGAGAATTTCCAGTAAATCACTGGCTTTAGCAATATCTAAGATTTGTTGAGGTAAATTTACTAGGTGAATCTTAATATTCATTTGCTTCGCTGTAGATAACCACGAAATAATTAACGCTACGGCAGCACTATCCGAATTTTCAACAGCCGAAAAATCAATTCTAATTTCAGATTGAGATTTTAAGTTGTTTGATAAATCTTTTATAATTGACATCACAGTATGCATCATAAGCACACCTTTGATACGAAACTCTGTATCGGATATCTTAGTAAGCTCAAGCTCAGACACTAACTTTACGCCTCTTTTTTCTTGTTATGTTTTTGTAATCGGGCAATCAAAGCGTCCAAACTTTTTTGTTGTATTTCTGAAGCAAAAGTCGTTCGGTAACTTGCGATTAAACTCACGCCTTCAACCGCAATATCATAAACTTTCCAGCCTTTTTTCTTTTTATGTAGGCTGTAGTTAATCGTAACCGGCGAACCTTTACCTGTATCGGCTTGTGTTTTAACGGTTACATCACCTTTGTTGATATCATCTCGAAGCGGTTTATATTTAATCTCTGCATCGGTGTATTCAAGTAAAGCCACTGAATAGGTTCGCACCATTAATTCACGAAACGCTTTTATAAAACCAATTTTTTGAGCTCGTGACGCTTTCTTCCAGTTTTTAGCCAGTACCCATTTCGACATCGCAATAAAATCAAAATGAGGTAAAACAACTTCACTTACCATGTCATAAATAAGCTCTGGATTTTTGTCTAGATTTTCTTTTTCTGCTTTTAATCTTGTAAACATTTTGACTGTTGTATTTTTTACAAGTGCTTGTGGATCCTCTGCTGAGCTTTCCGCATACGCTGGTATTGATGTAACAAATGCAAGAACAAATGCTAATAAAACGGCTCCAGAAAATGAACGACCATGTTTTAAATTACTGTTTAATTTAATCTTCATTTTTTTTCATCCTGCTTATTATTCACTTCCATATCAGCATCGCCTTTATCATCAATAAACTTTGAAATAAATTGTCCGATTAATTTTTCCAACACCAAAGAATCTTGTGTTAATTTAAGTTCAGAACCTTGCTTTAATATACTGGGTTCACAATCTTTAGCTGCGGCCTCGTCTACAACAATCTCACCACTATCATCCATTGAAAGTTCTTCACAACCATTAGAACCAGCGCCAGCTTCTAAGCCAATATATTTTTCACCTAGTAAGCCTGCTGTATAAATACTTGCGGATGAATCATCAGGCAAGGTATCGTACTCACCTTCTATTTCCATAGTAACTAATGCACTTAAACGCTTTTTATCAAACTGTATATCTTTAACTCGGCCAATTCGAACACCCGACATAGTCACAGCCGAACGAATTTTTAATCCACTGATATCTTCAAAGTAAGCGGTAATGTCATAACCTTGTTCAGAATTATACGTGCTTAAATTGCTTACCTTCATGGCTAACATAAACAATGCTACTATGCCTGCCGCAACAAATACCCCCACCCAAATTTCTGCGATACGTGTTGTCATATGTTCTTTCTCCTAAAACCTAAATATACAATCAATTAAACATGAGAGCCGTTAAAATAAAGTCTAAGCCTAAAACGGCTAATGATGAATGCACTACCGTTCGTGTTGTTGCTCGGCTTACACCTTCTGAAGTAGGGATTGCATCATATCCTTCAAAAACAGCAATCCATGTAACAACAAAACCAAACACAAAACTTTTAATGACACCATTAAGTATGTCGTCATAAAAATCAACGGCAGCCTGCATTTGAGACCAATAGGCTCCATCGTCCACACCTAACAAACTAACACCGACAAAATAACCACCGAGTACACCGACAGCACTGAACATAGCGGCTAATAATGGCATTGAAATAAAACCAGCGATAAATCTTGGGGAAAGAACACGGCGAACAGGATCAACGGCCATCATTTCCATTGCCGATAATTGTTCGGTTGCTTTCATTAAACCAATTTCAGCTGTTAAAGCAGAACCCGCTCGGCCAGCAAACAAGAGTCCGGTAACAACCGGCCCTAATTCTCTCACTAATGATAATGCAACCATCACACCTAATGATTCCTCAGCGCCGAAGTCCACTAAAGTATTGTAGCCTTGAAGCCCCATGACCATGCCGACGAAGAAACCAGATACAACAATAATAATAAGTGACAAGACGCCAACAGAAAATATTTGTTGAATAATTAAATTGGGGCGAGGAATAAGAGAAGGAAGCCCTTTAATAATGTCAAAGAGTAGAATATGTCCACGACCTAAACGTTCAAAAAAATCTATGCCTTTATGGCCAAGCAACTGGAATAAATCAATCATAACTTTAAGTCACTTGCATAAGGTTCAGATTGATAGTGAAAGGGAACAGGTCCATCCGGCTTACCTTTCATAAATTGTTGAGCCCACTCAGAACCAGAGTTAGCTAGATCTTCAGCTGTACCACCGGCAACGACCTTACCGCCAGATAGTAAATAAATGTAGTCAGCAATGGATGCGGCTTCTTCAATATCATGTGAAACCACCACACTGGTTAGCCCTAAAACATCATTCAGGTTTCGGATTAAACGCACCAGCACCCCCATTGATATCGGATCTTGTCCGGTAAAAGGTTCGTCATACATGATCATCATGGGATCGAGTGCAATCGCTCTTGCAAGCGCAACTCGGCGGGCCATACCACCGGATAATTCAGCTGGCATTAAATCACGTGCACCACGCAAGCCAACCGCTTGTAACTTCATTATAACGAGCGTTCTGATAAGTTCTTCTGAAAGGTTAGTGTGTTCCCGTATTGGATAGGCAATATTTTCGAAAACACTTAAATCGGTTAGTAGCGCGCCATTTTGAAACAACATGCCCATACGCTTACGTAATTCATATAAGCGAGTATGTCCTAATGATGTAACTTCTTCGCCATCGACTTCAATTGAACCATCAAGTGGTTTAATTTGGCGACCGATCAATCTTAATAGTGTCGTTTTACCTGTACCACTCGGCCCCATAATGACAGTGACTTTGCCACGTTGTATATCTAAATCAACGCCATCAAAAATCATTCGAGAGTTGCGTGCAAATTTTAAATTGCGGACTTTAACTAAGGTATTATTCTCTTCCATATAAATACTTTACTGCGGTCTCTTATTTTCTTTTTTCACATTGTGCCTTGCATTACGTTGGCTTGCAATGCCTTAAATATCACTCAATTACATGATATCCATCATAATCATCGCATTTCGAATCGTTTTAATTTTAGGTGGAACTCCGTCAACAATAAGAACGTGTTCACGCGATAGTGTTTCTATCTTTAACTGCTCGGCAATCAATATTTTTAGCTGTTGAACGAGTACTTTATTTTCTTGGCCGCTATCACAACGTACAACCCAAAGTTTAGAGGCATCGGGCACAATGGGTGACCCTTCACCGCACCAACAAACACTAATAGAATATTGTTCACAAAAATCAGTCAAGGCCGTTATAGAGCTTTCACTTAAACTATCAACCAATTCCAAACATACGTTAAATTGATTATTCAAAGAAATAATTACGTCACAAAATCTTTTATCTCCTAGGCTTTCGGCATTAATAAGCACTAACAAACCACCTAAAAACTCTTGTGCATTACTTAAGTGTTCTACTCGTGCTGAAATATCATCATGAGCTTTCCAATTGTCACCTGATAAATCAAGCTCAAAGACACATTTAAATCCGGGCGTGGCTTGCTCTATAATTTCATCAACAATCCCTTCTGCAGCATCAACATCGAGCCACTGTTTATTTTGAACTAGGGCAACAGGGAATTCGTTTGCATAAAAAGACAAATACCAATCCTCAGGCAAGTCATCCGGGTAAAAATTATCATTACCCCATTGCTGATGATGCCAATTTGCTGCACCCATTAATATCCTGTAATCACGCTTCGACAACGACTTCTCCAAAATAAGCTATAAAACTATTTTATATTATGCCCTACCCTGACTATACTTTGCTAAACCTAATCATTTACAGACTTTGTTGCTCCAATATGGCCGATATCCTTCCCTTTAAAATTCCAAAACCTAAAGATAAGCATAAAGGTAAAACCTTATGCAAAAGTGGTTTCCATAAATGGCAACCGGTTAATGAAAACCCTTTTGACACCAAGCAAGGAAAGTTAATCAGTCAATACCGCTGCTCGCGTTGCGGAGTCACTAAAAATAGTGCCAAATAAAAGCCTTCCTATCTTTTCGTTAAACACATTTTTGAACCTCCACAAAAGAAATAACCTCCCTTTAGTTTCACTCTTTTCTCCCTATAAAGCCCATGTTCACGTTATATTTGCTTTTAATGGTGAAGAAGGCCAGTTTTTCACCTTGTTTAATATGTAAGTGTTGACAAAATATATCTAAAAACTATAATTAGCACATAAAGCGACAAATTGTCGCGTTACATCATTAATGAATTTATACTACTTATTGGGATTATATTATGGCTACAAGCGTTCGACTTGATGATGAATTCGTGAAAGAAGTTAAGGTGTATGCCGAGATGCAAAAACGTTCAGTTCCAAAGCAAATTGAGCATTGGACTGAAATTGGGCGTATAGCAGAGGATAACCCTGACTTAACCTACGAGTTTATAAAAGATGTTTTAACGGCCACGGCAGAAGCAAAGGCAGGTAGGTTAACTCCTTATGTCCGAGAAACATGAAATAAACGTATTTAAAGCTTCTCCTTTTACGAAGGCTTTTAAAAAATTAAGTAAGCAAAATAAAAAAATCGTAGAAGATGAAATTGATTTAATTATTGCAAACCCCGAAATGGGTGATGAGAAAAAAGGCGACTTATCTCACCTTCGGGTACATAAATTTTCAATGAGCAATCAGCAGGTTTTACTCGGTTATTCATGGCGAGAGCAACAACTTGAAATATGGTTGTTAAACATGGGGTCGCATGAGAACTTTTATGATAAAGCCAAAAAACGTCGAGATGCAGATTTAGGTTTGATTAATGAAATTCCCTAAGATTTTTACGATATGGCTTGCGCCTGTTTTTCTCTTATTATTAGTTGATTATAAAAATCTGTTGCCTCCCATTTCTATTGAGATACTTCACGCGATTCCTTCTTTTGATGCCTATGTTAATGGAACAAAACATACCGTCTTTGCAAATCTAGTCTGGACATATTTTTGGATAACAAGTCCTTTTGTCATAATGGTATTTATTTATACTCACTATGATGAAGATTTAGGAAAGATTAAAAATATAAAAGGTTGGTTCACTCTTCCTTTATTTATGATGTCAATATTCATATGTGTTTTTATGCAATTAGACTTATATAAACCAGAAGAGACAGGATATGGACGAACGCTTAGCGCTTACAGAACTTCAGAGTTTGGCATTACTCTAGTGACTTCCGCAATTTGGGTTAGTGTATGTTACTTATTTGTGATGTTTTTACAGTGGCTTTCATGGTGCAAAAATAAATTACTGAATTCTTAATTCACTTTAGACCTAGATCAAAGACAATGAAACATATTGATAGTAAAAATAAAGAAGCATGGCAGAATTTATTCAGTCTTATGGTAATTTTTATGATTGTGTTTATAGGTATAAGCCTTTTTGTACCCAATAAGCCTATACTGAGTCTCCATTGGATTTGCGAAATGGTACCTTTTTCAAGACATGCGGCATCACAATCGACCTTTCAGTATGTGACCTGTACTATGTTTTCTATAGTGTGGTTGGTTGTTCCTATTTTATTCATTTTTTATTTTCGCTGGTTTAGAATTACCAAAGAGGCCATTAAATTATCACAAGAAAGAAAAATTGTATCAACATTATCATTTGGAGTAGGCCTTCCTTGCTTTGTATGGGTTTTAATATTTGGAACGCCAGCGAGTGAAGTGGGATATTCTGGGCGAATTAACCATCTGTTGGCTGAGTCAAGATTGTTTTTAGGCATTTTTTGTACAGCCATAACAATCTCCATACCTTTTTTTGCAGCTATTTCTTTAAAGTGGTTTAGCTGTATACCTAGGATTTATTTTCATCGTAGTGATTAATACGATATGAGAATTAATCAGTCAATACCGATGCTCACGTTGTGGAATCACCAAAAATAACGCGAAATAAAAGCATATCAACACTGACACAAAGATTGCCAAAAACCGCATAATCGCATAGAGTTACGCAATAAAATCATCATCTTAGCGAAATATAGGTATTCATATGCAGGCGTTAAAATCTTTATTACTTACTTTAGTGATTGCATTAACAACCGCAGGATGTGCATCGGTCAATGGTCCCTCTCCAGAACATGATCCTTTTGAATCTTATAACCGTGCGATGTTTTCATTTAATGACACATTAGATGAAAATATCGTCAAACCTGTTGCCGCAGCTTATAAGGATTATGTTCCCAGCCCAGTGCAATCGGGAATATCGAACTTTTTTGGCAACCTTGGCGATATTCTGGTTGTATTAAATGACTTGCTACAAGGTAAATTTGCCCAGGCCCGTGATGATACTTTAAGAGTTTTTGTAAATTCAGTCTTTGGCCTTTTTGGCCTATTCGACGTCGCCTCTCATATGGAATTACCAAAACACCACGAAGATTTTGGTCAAACATTAGGTGTTTGGGGCGTAAGTGATGGCCCCTATTTAGTATTGCCTTTTTTGGGCGCAAGCACAGTACGTGATACCGCAGGCTTACTTGTCGATAGTACGGCCGATCCCATTTATAACATTAGTGATAGTGATGCGCGCCTAGCAGCAATTGCATTAAAAGCAGTTGATACGCGAGCGGACTTGTTAGGCGCATCTAAAGTACTCGACCAAGCCGCTTTTGATCGTTATGCATTCTTACGTGATGCCTACTTACAACGCCGCAAACACCTCATATATGATGGCAACCCACCTCAAGATGAAAACTCTAGACCAACTTCAGTTATTAACTCTGAAGAAGATCAATTACTGGAAGATGACTTAGAAAAAGCATTACAATAGCCTCTCTTTTTGATTCCCTAATGTATGGTTTTACTTTTCTAGTTACAGGATCTTTTTAAACGATGTTCATGTCTCTTTTATACCCATCTCTGGCCATTATTGTTGGCTTTATTGTTTTAGTGTGGGGGGCAGATAGATTTGTACTCGGTGGTGCGGCAACTGCCCGTTGTTTGGGCGTTTCACCATTAATAATTGGTCTCACCATTATCGGTTTTGGTACATCCGCACCTGAAATGTTAGTTTCAGCCATAGCCGCTTTAGAGGGAACTCCAAACCTGGCCATTGGTAATGCGATAGGCTCGAATATAACAAATATCGCCTTAGTCTTAGGTATTACTGCGTTAACAACACCATTAATAGTTAAATCACAAATCCTCAAACGCGAATATCCTATTATGTTTATGGTGATGTTGCTCGCCCTTGGCATAATGCTTGATTTGCACCTCAGCTTCATTGACGGAATAATTTTACTCATAGGCTTAACCCTTATTATGGGATGGATGATTCAAATTGGCTTAAAGGACAATAAAGCAAACCATAAGCATTCATCCAAAGAAAAAGATGATGCTCTTGAGGTAGATTTCGAATCGGAGATTCCTAAAATGTCATTAGGAATTGCTATTTTCTGGTTAGTTTTTGGTTTTGCGCTATTACTGATTAGCTCTAAAGTATTAGTTTGGGGGTCCATCGAAATTGCACAATTCTTTGGTGTTAGTGATTTAATTATCGGCCTAACCATTGTTGCACTTGGAACAAGCTTACCTGAACTAGCCGCCACGGTTAGCAGCGCACTTAAAGGCGAGCACGATCTTGCCATTGGTAATATCATTGGTTCAAACATCTTTAATTTACTAGCCGTAATTGGTATTCCAGCCATCATTACGCCTATCGACCTGACTGAAAATGTAATTCAGCGTGATTTTTTCAGCATGATAGGAATAACCTTCGTTCTTTTCATTATGGCTTACGGATTTAAGGGTAATGGCCGCATTAACCGATTTGAAGGGGCTTTATTACTTTCTTGCTATATTGGATACATGACTTGGGTTTATCAATCAGCTCCGGCGGTGTGATTTAAGGTTTATTTGTAAGTCCCAAAATAATCAAAAGATATTAACAAGCGCGTAAATAAAGTATCCTGAGCAGAAATACGGAGTTATACACAATGAAGTTAAGCAATATCAACATTGGCAATGATCAACCCTTTTTCATTATTGCCGGCCCCTGTGTTATTGAAAGTGAAGAACTCGTATTAGAAACAGCTCAAGAACTGAAAGAAATCACTTCTCGCTTAGGCATTGGTTTAGTCTTTAAATCATCATTTGATAAAGCCAACCGTTCATCACTAGACAGCTTCCGTGGTCCGGGTATAGAAGAAGGCTTACGCATATTAGAAAAAGTAAAAACCGATATTGGCGTGCCCGTATTAACAGATGTACATGAAGATACTCCACTCAACGAAGTTGCTAGTGTGGTTGATGTTATGCAAACACCTGCTTTTCTAGCGAGACAAACCAACTTTATTCTAAATGTCGCAAAACAAGGCATTCCCGTTAATATTAAAAAAGGCCAATTTATGGCACCTTGGGATATGCAAAATGTAGTCGATAAAGCCAAAAGTACAGGCAACGATAAGATTATGTTGTGCGATCGCGGTACTAGCTTTGGTTACAACACCTTAATTTCTGATATGCGTGGCCTGGCCGTTATGCGTAGAACAGGCTGTCCTGTTATTTTTGATGCGACACACTCAGTGCAACAACCCGGTGGACAAGGCACTACCTCTGGCGGAGATAGAACTATGGTTCCTTTATTAGCTCGTTCGGCTATTGCAGCCGGCATTGCGGGTGTCTTTATGGAAGTGCATCCTGATCCCGATAGCGCTTTAAGTGATGGCCCAAATATGATGCCACTCAATAAAGTTGAACAATTATTAAAACAACTTTCTGAATTAGATAAAGTAATAAAAGCTTCCGCCACATTATTAGAAGATGAGTTATAAAATGTCTTTCACTGATTCTGACATTATTCAATTTGCACAACAAACGATTGAAATCGAATGTAACGAACTTACCCAGTTAAAAAATAGAATCGATTCTTCTTTTGTAAACGCGGTTAATCTAATCAATGAAGCAAAAGGTAAATGTATTTTAATAGGAATGGGTAAGTCCGGCATTATCGCCAATAAAATTGCGGCATCACTAGCAAGTACCGGCATCCCTAGTTTTTTCATTCATCCTGGTGAAGCATTCCATGGTGACCTTGGAATGATTGAAGCCAACGATGTCGTTATCTTATTATCGAACTCAGGTGAAACAGACGAGATATTAAAAATTATGCCTTTTTTAATAAAGCATAATAATAAAACCATATCCATCACCGGCCAACCTACTTCAACGCTTGCAAAGAATACCACTATACACATTGATGGATCAGTCACTAAAGAAGCATGCCCTATTGGCCTTGCTCCAACATCATCCACAACGGTTGCGCTTGTAATCGGCGATGCTTTTGTTACTACCTTAGTTAAGTTAAGAAATTTTCAAGCTGAAAACTTTGCGTTGTACCACCCTGGTGGAGCACTTGGTAAAAAATTATTAACGCAAGTAAAAGATCTTATGCGCACAGATAACCTACCTTTGTGTGAAGAAAATACCGATATTACAAGTCTCGTACATACCGTTTCCGAATCACGCTTAGGCCTTGTTGTTGTTCAATCAAGTGATGAAAAGATAATAGGCGTTATTACAGATGGAGACATACGTCGAGCGATGCAATCCATGCAGGAAAAATTTTTTGAACTAAACGCAAGTGACCTATTCACTCAAAAACCAAAAATTATCAAGCCAACCATGATGGTTTCAGATGCGGAAAAAATTATGTTCGATAATAAAATCACCAGCGTTATCGTTGCCGAAGATAGTAAGCTAAAGGGAATCTTGCAGCTTTATCAATTAAAAAATAATTAAATATAAACTGCTTCATTTAAAGAGAATGACATTACCTTTTAAACAGCCACCTAAAAGTATTTGCATCTTACGTCTATCCGCAATTGGTGATATTTGTCACGCACTCCCTATTGTTCGCACCTTACAGAAATATTGGCCAGCCACAGAGATAACTTGGATTATAGGTAAAACCGAACACGCACTAGTATCTGATATTCCAGATATCAATTTTATTATTTTTGATAAATCAAAAGGCTTTAACGCTTATATAGAAATGTATAAGCATTTAAAAAATGTAGAGTTTGATGCCTTACTGCATATGCAAATGTCATTGCGCACCAGCATTATTAGCACTCTTGTTAAAACCAAAATTAAATTGGGCTTTGATAAACAACGAGCAAAAGATGGCCAGTGGTTATTTAGCAATAACAAAATCCCTTACAAACCACAGCAACATGTTATTGATAGCTTTTTTGGTTTCACAGAAACACTGGGTATTTCTCAACACGAATATAGTTGGGATATCCCAATCCAAGCACACACTTCAAAATTGAATACAGAGCAAGCGTATATTGTCATTAGTCCATGTTCCAGCATGGCTTATCGTAATTGGAACAGTGATGGCTATGCTGCTATCGCCGATAACATTCAAGAGAAATATAATTTACAGGTTATTCTTAGCGGAGGCTCATCTTCGGTTGAAAAAGAGATGGGAGAGGCTATTTCAAAAAAAGTGAAACGCCCTTTAGTTAATTTAATTGCAAAAACTAACCTAAAACAATTACTCAGCTTACTACAAAATGCGCATTGCGTTATTAGCCCGGACTCTGGTCCTGCGCATATTGCTACCGCCGTCAACACACCGGTTGTTGGCTTATACGCAACGACGAACCCCGATAGAGCTCGCCCCTACTTAAGTAGCGACTGGATAGTAAACCGCTACCCTGATGCTATCCGTAAAAAATTTAAGAGATCGGTTGAACAGGTTAAATGGGGAGCCCGTGTACGCGACTCATGGGCGATGCAACTCATCAGTATTGATGATGTGATGGATAAGTTTGATAAACTGATGCAGGCAAACCCTGTATACTCAATTCACGAATAGCGAGAGATCAGATAACTGCGTTATAAAGCCACCTCAAAATGCTCATTTACACGTGTAAACTGCGCTTTTGCGGCGACTTCATGCCTTGTTCTCTAACCTCTCGCTATCCGTGAAGATTTCAATTAAATGTAAATAGTGAAAAAGTTATGAAAGAAATTCTTGAGCGTGCAAAAAATATTAAACTGGTAGTCTTTGATGTAGATGGTGTATTAACCGACGGTAGTTTATTTTACGGTGATAACGGTGAAGAATACAAAGCATTCTACGCAAGAGACGGCTTAGGTATGAAGCTACTTATGCGCACAGGCGTCGATATTGGAATTATCACTGCACGTAATTCTCAACTCGTTAAACACCGAATGGATGGCTTAGGGATTAAACATTTATATCAAGGACGCCTTGATAAACTTACGGCATTCGATGACTTAATAAAAAAACTCAATCTAAGTTACGAACAAACTGCTTTTGTTGGTGATGATGTGGTCGACTTACCCGTGATGAAAAAAGTTGGTCTTTCCGTTACGGTTCAAGATGCGCACCCGCTGGTTATTGATAATGCGCATTGGCAAACACCTCTAAATGGTGGCCGTGGTGCGGCACGCAATGTTTGTGAACTTATTATGCAATCACAAAATACCTTAGACGAACAACTTAATTCATTCTGAATATGAACCGAATCCGCTTTATTCTTTTTTTTACTATCGTTGTAATTATAGCGGCAACGAGCAGTTGGTTGCTTAAAAGAGTAGAACTTCAACCTTTTGATATTGTCGAACCAGCACGACATGATATGGATTACTTCCTTACTAATTTTAACGCAACTATTATGAATAAAGACGGCACGCCTCATTATATTCTCAACGGTACACGTCTCGAACATTTTCCGGATGATGGTAGTATTGATATAACCTTACCCAAAATAAATTTATTTCGAGATAAGCTAAGCCCTTGGAAAATTAATTCAGATAAAGCACGTATTTTAAATAAAGGAAAACTGGTTTATTTAAATGGCAAAGTTCTAATGTTTCGTCCAAAAAGTGATTTAGAACCTGAAATTAAACTTGAAACAAGTAACTTAACCATTAAAACCGATCTCGATTATGCTGAAACAGATGATACTGTTTTTATACAGACCAAGAAACACCAATTAAAAGCAGTCGGAATGCGTGTATACTTGGCTGACGGTCGGCTAGAACTGTTATCAAAGGTTGATGGGGTTTATAATGTTACAAAATAAAAACTTTATCTCTGCTCTATTATATTCAAGACTGGCATATTCAGGGCTATTCTCTTTTGTCCTATATTTGATGCTATCTCCTTCAGCAGCATTTGCTCTATCGAGTGATCGCAACAAGCCCATTAAAATACAAGCTGACAATGTTACCATCAATGAAAAAACTGGCATTAGCCGCTACGCGGGAAAGGTATCTTTTACCCAAGGAAGTCTCATTTTGAAAGGCTCCGAAATTATTATTCATCAACCTGATGGAGATGTTAGTAAAATTATTGTTACAGGCAAACCGGCCACCTTTCAACAGCAGCAAGATAATAAGAAAGAACTTGTTACGGCTCAAGCGGGGAAAATGAAATATGTTACCAAAGATGAAAAAGTTTATTTAAGCCAAAATGCATCCGTTACTCAAGGTGACAATCTCCTCAAAGGAAATGAAATAGAATACAATACCCGTACCAGCACGGTAACGGCTCAAAAGAGTAAAAATAATACTAATCGAGTTCATGTTGTTATTGATCCTGAAAATAAAACGACATCAACCCCTAATAAAAAAACCACGAAAAGTACTCAATAAGCCATGTCATCATTGAAAGCGCTCAATCTCGGTAAAAGTTATAAAAAAAGAGAAACCGTTAAAAATGTCAGCATTGAAATGAGCAGCGGCGAAGTCGTAGGCTTACTTGGCCCAAACGGTGCTGGAAAAACAACCTCGTTTTATATGATTGTTGGCCTTATAAAATCTGATAGCGGTACCATTAAACTTAACGACCAGGATATCACCCAATTACCGATGCATTTGCGTGCCCAGCGCGGCATTGGCTATCTACCGCAAGAAGCTTCTATTTTCCGCAAGCTATCGGTCTCTGACAATATTTTAGCCATTTTACAAACACGCAAAGAGCTGGCTCCGTTTCAACAGCAGCAAAAACTCGAAGAATTGTTAGATGAGCTGCATATCGGACATATTCGTTCAAATATCGGTATGAGCCTCTCTGGCGGTGAACGTCGCCGTGTTGAAATTGCCCGAGCTTTAGCAACCGAGCCACGTTTTATCCTTTTAGATGAGCCGTTTGCTGGTGTTGATCCTATTTCAATACTGGATATTCAAAATATCATCTCGCATTTAAAAGAACGAGACATCGGTGTTTTGATTACCGACCATAACGTTAGAGAAACACTTGGTATCTGCCAACGTGCATATATAATGAATAATGGGGAAGTTATTGCTCAAGGTGATCCAGATCATTTACTTCAAGATAAACAGGTGCGTAAAGTCTATTTAGGTGAAAATTTCAAGTTATAATCTCTCTGCATTTAACCAAAAATACGCTAGACTAAAGTATATGCCAGCACTAATAATGTCGAAAAAATTGAACTCAAAGTTTAAATGTAACCCCCTAATTTTAACCCTCGACTTATTGAAGCATTCTGGCTAAATAAAAAATATATGAAACAAAGCCTACAATTGCGTATTGGTCAGTCTTTAACGATGACCCCCCAGCTCCAACAAGCGATACGCTTACTCCAACTTTCAACACTCGAACTAAGCACCGAGGTCCAAGAAGCCTTAGATTCAAATATGATGCTTGAAGTGGATGACAGCAGTTCACCTTCGAGTGACGCCAGTCAAAGTGAAGCTAGTACTGAAACCAATCCTTCAGATTCTAAGCCCGATGATCGAGATGCCTCAACCATTGAAAGTAATTTAAACGAAGATAACACTATTCCAGATGAACTCCCCGTCGATACCGTCTGGGAAGATATCTATGACTCAATGTCTCACTTACCTACTGCCAGTAGTGCGCCTTCAGATATGGCGGATATGGAAGTTGTCTCAATTACAGGTGAAAGTCTTCACCAACACCTTGACTGGCAACGAGAATTAGCTCCATTCAGTCCAACTGACTCTATTATCGCACAAGCTATTATCGACTCTATTAACGATGATGGCTTCTTATCAACCTCGATTGAAGATATACATCAAGGCTTGGTTGGAGAATATGAAATTGAAGTGGATGAAGTCGCAGCGGTTTTACGCCAGGTTCAAAATTTTGATCCCCCAGGAGTTGCTGCACGCGATTTAAAGGAAAGTCTCACTCTTCAATTAAACCAATTTGACAATACAGTTGATAACCTACAATTTGCACGGGAACTTATTCAAAAACATTTCGATTTATTGGCCAACCGCGAATATGTTCAAATTATGAAGCAAATGAAGCTTTCTGAAGAAGAGCTCAAAGAAGTTGTTGTGTTAGTCCAATCTCTTAACCCAAGGCCCGGTAGCCATATTACGGATACCAACCCTGAATATATTGTACCTGACGTTGTTGTAAGCAAACAAAAAAATAAATGGATTGTTGAACTAAACCCTGATGCGGCACCCAAAATTAGAGTAAACAACCACTATGCAAGCTTAATTAAGCAAGTAAGTAATAGCAGCGATAACACTAATATGAAGAACCACTTGCAAGAAGCGCGATGGTTTATAAAGAGCTTGCAAAGCCGAAATGAAACCTTACTAAAAGTTTCAACAAGCATTGTTAATCGTCAACAGGGCTTTTTAGAGCATGGCGATGAAGCAATGAAAGCACTCGTTTTACATGATATTGCGGAAGAAGTTGAAATGCATGAATCAACAATTTCTCGAGTCACAACCAAGAAATATATGCACACACCGCGCGGTATATTCGAACTTAAATACTTTTTCTCAAGCCACGTAAGCACTGCCAGTGGAGGTGAATGCTCAGCAACCGCTATTCGCGCCTTATTGAAAAAGCTCATTGCAGCTGAAAACCGCAGCAAACCTTTAAGTGATAGCAAATTGGCCAATATTCTGGCCGATCAAGGTATTCAGGTTGCAAGACGCACCATCGCAAAATATCGAGAATCTTTATCAATCCCCTCGTCTAACGAGAGGAAACAACTTGCCTAGCTTTAGTACTAAAAAGCTGGTTAAGAAACGTAAGTAGTCTATAAAAGGAGATAATATATGCAATTAAATGTAAGTGGGCATCATGTAGATGTTACTGATTCTTTACACAATTATGTATCATCTAAATTTGACAGATTAGAGCGACACTTCGATCATATGACGAATGTACATGTCATTCTTACCGTTGAAAAACTACGCCAAAAAGCAGAGGCAACTCTCCACTTAAGTGGTGCCAGTATTTTCGCCGAGTCAGAAGAGACTGATATGTATGCTGCCATTGATTCATTAACAGACAAACTCGACCGTCAAGTCAAAAAACATAAAGAAAAACTAACAAATCATCACCGACAAGACGGAAGACAGCAGAAACAGGTAGACGCTTCTGCTGAAGAGGATTAAAATCCACTTCAATTATTAGAGGCCAATATTTAGGCTTAAAACTAGGTATATAACAGCAAATGCAAGTTAGTGAATTTATCCAAAGTAATAGTGTTCTTTGTGATGTAGAAGCAAGTAGTAAAAAACGAGCTTTTGAAGCACTTAGTCAACTCATATCGAAAAACTGTGATGGAATTTCCGCTAATGATGTATTTGATAGCCTAATTGCAAGAGAAAAATTGGGTGGGACAGGTCTAGGCTATGGGGTTGCTATACCCCATGGTCGACTAAAAAACATCAACTCCACTAAGGGCGCTTTTATTAAGTTAAAGTCAGGCATAGACTTTGATTCTATTGATAAAAAGCCTGTTGACCTTATGTTTGCATTATTAGTCCCCGAAAATGCTGAACAAGCACACTTAAAAACTCTCGCGCTCTTAGCTGATATGTTTAGCGATGAGAAAATGCGGGAGAATCTACGGCTAGCCAGTACTGCAGATGAAGTTCAAGCCACTCTCTCAGATTGGCAAAATTCACACTAAAAGCATTATCTATGTCATTAGTTACAGTCCAAGATATATTCAACGCGCACTGTGACAAATTAAAGCTAAAATGGATTTGTGGAGAACAATACGCAAATCTAGCAATAAATCCGACAGACCAACACCCGACGCTCCTCATTGGCTTCCTAAATATTGTTCGGCCAAATCTTATTCAAGTTATTGGTCAGACTGAAATTGAATATTTTGAGAGCCTGGGTAAAAACTCACTAGATGATGCGATTACCCATTTATTTTCGAGTAAGCCAGCACTGGTTATAATAGCCAAAGATCTCCAAGCGCCGCAGAAGCTTGTAGAACTAGCTGAATCGTCTCAATCAATATTAATTGAATCTTCTAAAAGTAGTAACCAAATAGTTGAGTATATTCAATTCTATTTAGCCGATAATTTAAGTGAATACGTCACATTACATGGCGTGTTTCTTGAGGTACTCGGCGTAGGTGTACTATTATCAGGGTTCAGTGGCATAGGTAAGAGTGAACTCGCACTAGAACTGGTTACTCGTGGTAACCGGCTTATAGCGGACGATATTATCGAATTCAGGAAAATATCCCCAGATACCATTGCCGGCATGTGCCCAGCCATCTTAAAAGACTTCATAGAAGTCCGCGGTTTAGGTATATTGAACATTCGGGCAATGTTCGGTGATAATGCCTTAATTAACAGAAAAAAACTAAGTTTGATTATAGACTTAAAAATATTAAAAGATGTTACTCCTTCTGCAATCGATAGACTCGATGGAGGACATAAGCACCGAACATTGTTAGATGTTGAAATACCCGAAATAACACTACCTGTTGCTATTGGCCGTACTCTGGCTGTCATTGTTGAAGCAGCGGTACGTAATCATATTCTGACGATGTCAGGGTATAACGCAAGTGAAGATTTTATTTTACGTCAACAACAATATATTGACGATAAAACAACAAACTAAATAGAAAAAAACATGTCGTACCTTAAACGACACTAAAACTAACAAACTTTAAAAGTTTATTAAAATGAATCTAATAATTGTAAGCGGCTTATCCGGCTCAGGTAAAAGTATTGCACTTCACTTGCTTGAAGACTTAGGGTATTACTGTGTTGATAATCTTCCAACCAGCATGCTGCCTTTACTTATTAAAGAGTTTAATTCAAAACCATCTGAACAGGTACAGGATATTGCTATCGGTATCGACGCGAGAAATATGCCGGATAGTTTAAATGAATTTGAAGCATGTTTAAAAGAACTTACTGAAAATAAAATAGATTATAAAGTTTTCTACTTAGAAGCAAATGATGAAGCTATTATTAAACGTTATAGTGAAACTCGCAGAAAACATCCTCTCAGCCAACCGAATATGTCATTAGCTGAAGCAATTACCCTAGAAAAGAAAATGCTCGAGCCAGTTGCATACTGTGCAGATTTAACCTTTGATACGAGTCTAACGAATGTTCATCAATTACGTGAACGCATAAAAGAACGATTAATCAAAGACAATATAACCAGTGTTTCACTTTTAATTGAATCATTTGGATTTAAGCATGGGGCGCCTATCAATGCTGATTTTGTCTTTGACGTGCGATGCCTAAGTAATCCTCATTGGGTTCCCGAGTTACGCTCTCAAACAGGTCAAGACAAAGCCGTTATTGACTTTCTAGAATCAAATAACGATGTAGAAATAATGTATGAAGATATTCTATCTTTTCTAACAAAGTGGATACCTAAATTTATAGCAGAAAATCGAAGCTATATGACTATCGCCATTGGCTGCACAGGTGGACAACATCGTTCAGTTTATATAACCGAAAAAATAGTTTCTATTCTTTCAAAAGAATATCCAAGTATTTTAATTCGTCACAGAGAATTAGAACTAAAAAATCAAAATAAATAATGAAACTTTCAATCTGCAAAGTGAATAAAATATGAGTGTAAGTATTCTTATTGTCACTCATGGAAATATTGGCCAAGCAACGCTAGATGCAGCTATAGAAATTATTGGTTCTTCTCCTATGGCCGCCAAGGCCATTAACATTGATATGGATGCTGATTACGATAGTTTAGTCACTAAAGTAAATACTGCCGCGAAAGAAATTAACGCAGGTGAAGGCGTATTGTTATTAACTGATCTATATGGTTCAACACCTAGCAATATCGCAAGCACAATAGATATCAAAGATTCAATTGTCATCGCAGGGTTAAATTTACCAATGTTAATACGCGTTATGAATTACTATACCTTACCGTTATATGAAATTTCAGATAAGGCTATTAGCGGAGGAAAAGACGGAATTCTCGTTTACTACATCGATAAGAATATGAATTATGATACACACTCAAATTAAGATCATTAATAAACTTGGACTTCATGCAAGAGCAGCAGCTAAATTTGTGACGCTAGCAACACAATATAAAAGTGATGTATTCCTTAAGCATCTCGAAAAAGAAGTTAATGGTAAAAGTATTATGGGCGTAATGATGTTAGCTGCCTCAAAAGGAACTGAACTCACTCTCACAGCCGATGGAATGGATGAACAAGAAGCAACAAATGCCTTAGTTGAACTTGTCAATAATCGTTTTGATGAGTCTGTCTAAAATTACAAGCAACGTCGAGATTTAAACTATGACCTTATGCTTACAAGGGACGCGAATTACATCAGGAGTCGCGATTGGACCTGTTCATATTATCAGGCCACATGAGTTTGAAATTGTAGAATACACCATTCATAAAGATTTTATTGACGAAGAAGTCGAACGATATAGGAAAGGACTTTCCCACTCAAAACTGCATCTTAGTTCGATACTCAATAACATACCCGTCTCAACACCCTCAGAAATTATTGCGTTTATTGATTCGCATCTTTTAATGCTAGACGATGAAATGTTATCCAATGCACCTATTGAAATTATTCGTACACAGCTTTGCAATGCGGAATGGGCGTTAAAACTCCAGCGAGATAGTATTGTCAGTGTCTTTGATGCAATGAATGATGATTACCTGCGCACTCGTCGTGATGACGTTGATCACGTCGTAAATACTATTATGCAAACTTTACTTAGTGGCCCTATTCACCACGGCGTACATCATTCTCAAGAACAACGATTAAGTGGTCATATTATTGTTGCTGATGATATATCGCCTTCTGAATTAGTATTAATGCAGCATCAAGGTATCGCCGCACTGGTAACTCAATCAGGTGGCCCTACATCACATGCAGCAATCATTGCACGAAGTTTGAATATTCCAGCAATAGCTGGCATTCATAATATCCAGTCCTTAATTCACGAAGCTGAAACAGTTATTGTTGATGGACGCTTTGGTATCATGTTAACGAATATTGATGATGGTTCGCTATATCATTACCACCGTTTGAGGCGTGAGCAACACATCCAGCTTAAACATTATAAAGAATTTTCTCATCTCACCGCTATCACCGATGATGGTGTAGAAATAAGTGTTAATGCTAACATTGAATTACCTGAAGAAATTTCATTACTGAAAGATATAGGAGTGAATGGAATCGGTTTGTATAGAACTGAATATCTATTTATGAATCGCTCAAATACTCCTGATGAGGAAGAACAATTTAAAGCCTATTCCCAAGTCCTTAATAAATTAAATGGAAAATCATTAACCATTCGAACACTTGATCTAGGTTCGGATAAACAAGTCGACAGTGGTAAGCACTTATCCACGGCTGCCGTTAATCCTGCATTAGGTCTTCGTGCAGTGAGATTATGTTTAAACGATCTTTCTCTTTTTATTCCTCAACTACGGGCAATTTTACGCTTATCAGCATTTGGTCCAGTTAAAATGATGATCCCGATGTTGTCTAATATGCATGAATTACAACAAGTGTTACGGATAATAAAAAATACTCAAGTAGCTCTAGGAAAAGAAAATATTCAATATGACTCCAATATGCCAATTGGCGGCATGATTGAGGTTCCGGCTGCAGCAATCTGTGCCGATATGTTTGCCTCGGAATTAGATTTCTTATCCATTGGTACAAACGATCTCATCCAATACACACTGGCAGTCGATCGAATTGACGACGAGGTTAATTACCTATACGACCCACTCAATCCGGCTGTTTTAAAACTTATCGCATTAACCATTCAAGCAGGTCAACAGGCTAAAATACCTGTTGCCATGTGCGGAGAAATGGCAGGTGATCCTCGATATACAAAGCTACTATTAGGGCTGGGCTTAAAAGAGTTTAGTATGCATCCTAATTCTCACCCACCAGTAAAACAAATTATTCCATCATGCAATATTAAAAAATTACAAAAACAAGTCAAACGTCTTCTCAAAATTAATGACTATACTGAATTTAGTCTGCAGCTTGATAAGCTCCTAAATTAGAAGCTAATAATTCATTTTGTAGTCATTGCCTGTTACACTTACAGACAAGAGTGAAGCTTTAGCTTCTTTATTGTCGAATTCACTTATAATCTGAAAGTCCGGTCTTATCATGGAAAATGTCACAGAAGAACAAAAAGATATACTCCAGATCATATCCGAATGTATCGATAATAATGATTGCTCTCATTTAGAAAAGTATTTACATGAACTTCATCCTGCTGAAATTGCCCATGCTATAGAAACACTGCCCCAAAAGCAGCGCGAACAATTATGGGAACTCATTCCGACCGAATTTGAAGGCGAGGTTCTTGTTAACCTTAATGAGACGGTGCGTAGCCACTTCATTAAAACGATGGCCCCCTCTGCTTTATTAGCAGCTACAGAATCATTAGAAACAGATGATCTTGCTGATATCCTTTCAGAAATTCCTCATGCCGTCAGTCAGGAATTGCTCCTTAGCATGGAACAACAGGATCGAGACAGACTAAAATCCGTTCTCTCTTATGCTGATGATACTGCCGGTGGTTTAATGGATTTAAACACCGTAATCATTCGAGCAGATACAACACTCGAAGTTGTTTTACGTTATCTACGTTTTAAAAATGAAATACCTGAAGGGACTGATACGCTTTACGTCGTTGATAGAGACGATAAATATTTGGGGTTATTGCCTTTAACGACGTTATTAACCAGTGATCCAAATTTACTTGTTGCCGACACGATGAATGCAGGAGTTGAAGCAATACATGCTGATACTGCCGTGCGTGATGTTATTAATATATTTGAACATCGAGATTTAATCACAGCACCCGTAGTTGATAATAACGAAAAATTACTAGGTCGAATAACAATTGATGATGTTGTTGATGAAATTCGTGATGAGGCCGAACACTCCGTTATGAGTATGGCTGGTTTAAACGAAGAAGATGATATGTTTGCAACACCACTTTTTAGTACTAAGAAACGTGCTGTTTGGTTAGGCGTAAACCTGTTAACAGCACTACTCGCATCGATTGTTATTGGACAATTTGAAGCAACCATAGAAAAACTTGTTGCCTTAGCTATATTAATGCCTATCGTTGCTAGCATGGGTGGAGTCGCCGGCAGTCAGACTCTCACACTAGTTATACGCGGGATGGCTCTAGGACGTGTTGGTAAATCGAATGCAAAAAGACTCTTGCACAAGGAACTTTGGGTTGGACTATTGAATGGACTTTTATGGGCTATTATTGTTGCCGCCGTAGCCGGCTTCTGGTTTGATAGTCTACAATTAAGTTATATCATTGCTGGTGCGATCGTTATCAATCTATTTGTTGCAGCCCTTGCTGGAGCAAGCATTCCATTAATCCTAAATCGCTATGGTATCGATCCTGCGTTAGCGGGAACCGTTATACTCACTACGGTGACTGATGTAATCGGATTTTTTGCTTTCTTAGGCCTAGCAACATTAATTATTTTATAAGAGATTATACTTACACATGTCCAAGAAAAATAAAACTGATGATCCTGAAGAATTTATAAGTAATTCTCAATTAAAGCGTGATGCGCAGGTACTCACCGATCTCGGTACAAAATTGCTAACCCTTTCTGTTGACCAGTTACGTAAGTTTAACTTACCCAACAATCTTATGGATGCACTCAAAGTTGCAAAAAATATTAAAAAGCATGGCGCACTAAAACGACAAAAACTTTATATTGGAAAAATATTGCGAGCTGTAGATTCAAAGCCCATTGAGGCTCAATTTGAAATGTTATTGAGCCCTCATAAAGAAGATGTTAAGCAGTTTCACGATGTAGAAAAGTGGCGAGATGCTATTATTACGGATGCTGCTAAAATAAATGAATTCCTTTCTCAATACCCGATGGCTCAACGGCAATCTCTGAGTAAAATACAACGAGATTCCGTAAATACAAATCCTCAGATATCCAGCCGCGCAAAGCGAAAATTATTTTTGTATATTAAAGACTTTGTTTTTGTTCAATCTGAAGAAGAAATAGAGACTGATGCGGATTCAGAAATTAACCCTGAATCAGAATCTAAATAATGCAAAGGAAAATAAAGAAAACTAGAATTAAATCTATCAAGGTGATTTTTTGTAACACTCAAGTTTCCGATGCTCAAGGGCTGGAAACTGTTTACGTATACGCTTAACTTTTTCCAGGTCCAGATCGGCAATAACAAATCCTGAGCCACCTGGCAGTCTATCGGTAATCTCGCCCCATGGGTCAACTATCATACTATCACCGTGCGTTTCACGACCATTCGCATGGTAACCACCTTGAGCCGATGTAATAACATAACATAAGTTTTCAATCGCTCGGGCTCTCACCAGAGTTTCCCAATGAGCCTTTCCAGTCATTGCTGTAAAGGCGGATGGGACAACAATCAGATCAACACCATGATCTAACATACGTCTAAACATTTCAGGAAATCGTAAATCATAACAAATTGCAAAACCGATGCGTCCAAAAGGTGTATCCTGAACAACGATATCTTTACCCGCCTCCATAATATCTGATTCTGCATAGCGTTCGCCATCATCCAAAACAACATCAAATAGATGTATTTTGTCATAACGACTAACAATTTCACCTTCAGGATTCATCAATAAACATGCCGCTCGAATACGATCGGGATCATCTATTTCAATAGGAATTGTTCCTGAAACAATCCAAACACGATGCTTAGTACACATACTAATTAAAAATTCATGAATAGGACCAACACCTTGCGGTTCTTTAATTTTTACAAAATCCGTTTGCTCCATACCCATCAAAACAAAATTTTCAGGTAACACAACAAGATCTGCACCGGAATCCACGGCATAACTTATGAGACGCCCAGCTTCATTTAAATTTGCAGATAAATTTGGGCCGGAGGCCATCTGTATTGCTGCGACACGTTTCATAAATTTTCCAGTATATAACTATAAATGAATCTAACTATTCACAAAAAGTTCTAACGCATCTGATTTGAGGCTCCCCGTCTGGAGCTCAATACGCTTAGATGAGAGGCCTAAAGATACTAACCAGGCTTTCAATTCTGAGGCCCATAAAATACCCATTTCACCACCTGGTGAACGAATCACAAGAGTATTGGTTTTACCCTTTGTTAATTTTTTCATAACTGCAATCAGAGCAGGCATTTGCAAAATAGATTCAGCCCTTTTAGGAATAGACCATTGTTCTTGTGTAAGAATATGTTGAGTTAACATAAAATGGTCTTTAGACAATCGTTTTGACTTTAATCCTTGTCCTGCTGGTTCAGCTAAGCTTACACTCGCACCTGCCAAAAGTAAGTTAAAAGTAATTAAAACAACTAGTAATAATTTATAGCTCATCATCAGTATTTTCACTATTTTCTAATTTTTTTTCAGTTTCAGATTTAATATCATCATTTGTATCTATTCGGGTTGTAATGGGTTTATTCCAAGTCCCTGTTAAATGATACTTCCGTTGAGTCGATTCATCTATGCCAGAACCAAATAACTTCTTGAAAAAATAGACCACCGCTCCAACTTGTGGACCAAATAATGACCCCGTAGTCAAAGGCAATGTCCCACTTACATTAGGAACAACTGTTATATGCTCATCAAAATCTTGCTTAGCTATACCAACACGTCCCGTAACAGTAATTTCAGCAGCCGAACCAACTATACTGAGCCCATCAGTATAAGCGTTCCCATTTTCGACTTCGTATGCCCCCGTTATTCGATCAAAACTAAATCCAGCTTTAAAAGCATCCCCACTAAATATCATTCCAGGTAAACTTTCAATACTTAATAAACCTATCAATCGTCCGGCACCCGGATCAACTTTAGTAAAAAGGCCATCATATATATCCATAGTGATTACACCATTTAAAGTAGCCCAACTAAAGTTTCCAAAACCTCCATCCCAATTAAAATCCCCAGAGAAACTCGCTTTGCCATTCTCCATAAGTTTGGCAAAACCCAGGCTTGTTAGTAAATCACCATAATTTTCAGATTCGACATTCATTGTAACTTCTGTCGACTGTCTTTTTGGCTGATAGTACCAATAAGCAGAACCAACAGTATTCACAAAAGGAGAGGTGATCGTAAATTTTTCTAAATTCAAGCCTCGTTTTTCATTAACTGTTTTAAACGTAAATTGTCCGTATGGATAAGTATCATATTGAAAATGTTTTATTTTTCCTTCAAAGGTAGGTAATTTACGAGGGTCAGATGGTTTTCTTGGTTTCAGATCTTTAGCTTTTGCTAAGTGAAGATTATCCATATCGACTTTAACTGGGATATCAAAAAAGCTTTTTTTATTATCATCAGATGTTGGATCCAAAGCATCTAACCAATCACGGAGTGAAAAATCCTTTAAACTCCCCTTCAAACGTAAAATATTATCATTGGGTATTGATGCTGCATGAGGTTTAAAACGAAATTCACCACGTCTTAATCTCGAGTAATTTTCATTGCTTAAATCAATATCCATCGCGAAAGACATTTTTTCACCATAAACGAGGTGCAATAACATATTGTCATAAGAAACGTTTTCAACTGTCATATAGGTTGGGATTTTTATCTTTGCTGTTTTCGTCATCGGTATAGGTAAATCTATAACAACATCTTCCATATCTGCAGTTACTTGGAATATTGGGTTATGAACTACGCCATCTTGCTTATGTTCTAGAGTAAAAACACCTTGCCAATCAGTACGTCCGGAAACTTTATCGTAACCGGGAAGTTTAAAACTTTGCATCGTTTTACTAACATCAATATTTCCTTGCATAACCAGACGAATAGGATAACCGCCAAATTGATGTCTCGTAAATATATCAACTTTAGATTTCCCATCTAAAATTTTTGCATCTATGCCCTTGGCTGAAACTGAATTTTCGGTAAGTTCGATCATCCCATTTATCGAAGTTGCATAAAGTTTATCTTTAGCTGTTGATAAATTAGCATCTACTAAAAACACCTTTGCTTTTATATTTAGAGGGTAAGTTTTCTCTACTATATCGGATAAAGGTATATCCATAAAAATATCAATATTTGTTTCGCCTGAAAAACGAGATTTCTCAACAAAATCACGCGAGCTTTTCAAAAATGTTTTAGATGAGAATTGAGCAATATCATCTAAATTACTTTTCATATGTCCTTTAACTTTCAATAAAGGTTTATTTAAGTTATCAATGCTTACTTGAAAATTATCAGCACTACTATTTAGTAAATCAACATGCCCTATTTGGGATTTCATCCCAAGTCCTGAAAAGATAACATCTAAAACACCATTTTTTAAATGTGGCCAACTTTCTTTATAATTTAATTCAATATCTTTAGCGTAAGCCTGAGCTTTAAATACACCATCATTATTATCATATGGGAATTTATCTAAGCGCCCATATAAAATAATCCCACCACTCTCAACTATTCCTGAAATAAAAGCACTATCAACCCAGCTTTTAAATTCCCCATTTAAAATAGAGGATGGTAAGTATTTTTTAATGGCTGATGCTTTCCCTTTTTTCAATTTTGATTGCAAATCGATAAAAGGTGAAGCGCCATCGTTAGGGATATATAAATTAAAACTTGTCAGCGTTGAAACATCGTCATTATCAGCTTGAATTTCATTACTTGAAAAAGTCCAGCTATCTTTATTTTTAATCCATTCTACATTTCCAGTAAGTTTACTTACTGTAACGGGTTCTAATAAAATTCCTTGGAAATCTAATTGTGAATTAACAGTGTCAATCGACAATACACCTGAGTTTTGATTGCTAAACAATTCCCCACTGACACCTTTTAAACCAGGTATTTTTTCAAATGCATCCAATGATAAGTTCTTTACTTTTGCAGAAAGGAAATATTCATTTAGCTTATTTTTAGAAGATATCCCTTTATATTCGATATTTTCCAGTTCACCTGAAGGTGCGGCCTGCCTCAGATATTTAAAAACTCTATCCTCAACATAACCACTTTTAAGCAACAAATCTCGAACATCTTCTATACGACAATACTTAACTTTTGTCTCAATAGACTCTGTTTTATCTTTTTCATTAAACACACGTTCTATTTTTACTTCAGTTTCAGGCCATGCTCCCTTATCAGATATAAACTTAAGATTTTCTATTGATAAATCCCAGTTATTTATATCCTTATTCCATTTAACAAGCCCACCTAGTAAAGATACATTTGCAACGGCCTTATTTTTTAGCCTTTTTAGGATAACATCATGAGCTTTAATATCTGCTTCAATTTTATTTAACTCACCAGCAACCCAGTCACCCCATAATTCAAAATCAAGCCTACCCTTTTCAACCATTACATCCAGTACAACAGGCTTAAAACCCCATTCAGAAGCATTAATATTCTTTCCGTTAGCATAAAATTTACCGACCCATTTAAGTGGATCCAGCATATCACCATACACATCTAAGGCTAACTCTAAACGCTTAGGATTTTTTTTATCTTTATTCGATAAAATGAATTCACCATTAAATTGATGTCGATTCGAATTATTTTTCAATTTAAATGTTACATTTTTAAATTGGGTCGGCTTAGTAAGTCTTTTTTTATCGTGCCAAACAATACTACTATTTTGAATAACCAAACTACTTCGCTTAAATAACCATTCAGATAACTCAGTATTTACAGAGAGCTCTTGACCTGAGATGGCGCTACCTAACTCGGCAACATCAACATCCTGTATCAATATTTTCCCATCTTTTTGTCTGATGATAGCTAATTCAACGCCATCAATAGTATAAATACTAGGCACTACTTTTTGTTCTTTAAGTGATTCCCAAATAGAGAAGCCAATTTTAATTTTATCTATTTCGAGTAATTCTTTACCATTTTTACTACTCATTAATTTAACGTCATGAAAAATAACAACAGGCGTAATACCAGAGATTAAAGCATTTAAATCACCTATTTTTACAGGATTCTCTATGATTTGAGCCAACTGTTCTTCAACATAGCTACGATAAGAAGTTATATCAGGAATTAATACCCGTGCAGCAGAAAGAGCTACTGCAACTAATATTATTAGAGCAATAAGGGAATAAAAAATAAAATTTCGAATTTTAATAAACATTAAAATTTCTATCGTGAATATACAAGTATATTAAAATGGAATTACATTGGAACAACATCAAATTGCTCTTGTGAATATTCTGTTTCAACTTGAAAACGAATTGATTTTCCAATAAATTCTTCTAATTCGGCAACGCCACTTGATTCATCATCCAAAAGATTATCTACCACAGAATTTGATGCTAATACTAAATAGTTTTGAGCATCGAATTGACGTGATTCGCGTAAAATCTCACGAAATATTTCATAACAAACCGTTTCAACCGTCATGATAGAGCCACGCCCCTGACAGGTAGGACAAGCTTCACATAAGATATGTTCAAGACTCTCACGCGTTCTTTTACGTGTCATTTGAACTAATCCTAATGAAGATACTTCGCTGATATTCGTTTTTTCAGGATCTTTTGCTAACACTTTTTCCAAACCACGAAGAACCTGCCGCTTATGCTCTTCATCAATCATATCGATAAAATCTATAATAATAATTCCACCTAAATTTCTAAGTCGAACTTGACGACAAATAGCCTGAGTCGCTTCTAGATTGGTTTTAAAAATTGTTTCTTCTAAATTACGGTGACCAACGAATGCTCCTGTATTTACATCAACAGTCGTCATTGCTTCAGTTTGATCAATAATCAAGTAACCACCTGATTTTAACTGAACCTTAGGTTCTAAAGATTTTCGAATTTCATCATCGACCCCATATAAATCAAATATTGGGCGTTCACCAGGATAGTATTCAATACAATTTGCTACTTCAGGTATAAATTTCTTAGCAAATTTTTCTACACGCTTAAATGTCTCACGTGAATCAATACGTATTTTCTGAATATCGGTTCCACCAAGATCACGCATCGTTCGCATAACCAGGGATAAATCTTCATAAAGCAAATTTGTTGTTTTCTTTGAACTATTTTGAGTCGATTTAGCTTTTACGGTAAGCCACAACTTTTCTAAGAATACGATATCCTTACGGATATTTTCATCACTAACACCATCAGCAACTGTTCTTACAATATAACCATTACACTCTTCTGAGTTTTCCTGTAAATGACTACTTATAATATTTTTTAAACGTGAACGTTCTTCTTCATCTTCAATTTTTTGGGATATTCCAATATGATCTGAGCTCTGAATAAGTACTAAATATCGAGATGGAATTGAAATATTAGTCGTTAAACGGGCACCTTTTGTTCCAATGGGATCTTTCACAACTTGAACAATGATTAACTGACCTTCGGTAAGTAAATCACTAATATCTGCTACCGCATCAGAATTAGTATCTTCACTTTTATTTTTAATAACACGTTGATGATTATCGGCTATATCGGATGCATGTAAAAAAGCGGTTCTTTCAAGGCCCATCTCAATAAATGCAGCTTGCATCCCTGGTAAAACACGCGAGACCTTACCTGTATAAATATTTCCGACTAAACCCCGACGTTTAGCTCGTTCAATATGTACTTCTTGCAACATGCCATTTTCTACATAGGCAATACGCGTTTCCTGCGGTGTAACATTAATTAGTAATTCTTCACTCATGAACACGATTCTTATTTAATTTGATGATTTCCATCAGGTTAATATTTTGACTCCAGATTGATTCAGCAACTGTGCTGTTTCAAATAGCGGTAATCCCATAACACCAGAATAGCTACCTTGAATATTCTCTATAAAAATTGCGGCTTTGCCTTGAATGGCGTAGCTACCGGCTTTATCTATGCCTTCATTTGTAGCAATATAGTCAGCTATCTCTTGCTCACTTATACCCCTAAATGTTACTAAATTACGTGATAAAGCCGTTAAAATACTTGAACCACATATAGTCACTCCGCTATAAACCTCATGGGTTTTCGCTGACAACTGTTGAATCATCGCGGTTGCTTCTTCAACAGATCCAGGTTTACCTAAAATTATTCCATCACTAACAACAGCAGTATCTGCACCGATAACCAACCCTATTGTGGCGTGTTTTTTTGTTGATTGCCAACACCTTAGCGCCTTATTATCCATTTGAGAGTGGTTTAATTCTAATTGCGCTAAACCAGCCTTTGCCTTATCAACCGACAAGCGTCGTACATAATCAGCCGGATTTTCATCCAAAAAGCAATTTTCAGGAACATCGACACTTAGCACAGTAAATTCGACACCGATTTGATCTAATAATTCACGTCGACGTGGTGAGTTTGAAGCCAGATAAATAGGTGGTGAATTAGATGGTGGATATATGGGAAGTGAATTCAAACCAAGCTATTCCTCTTTCAAGTTTACTTATGGTAAGGATGATTCTTTATAACCATTAAACCGCGATATAGTTGTTCGGCTAGCACTATTCGAACTAGAGGATGTGGTAAGGTTAAATTTGAGAGAGACCATTTATCTACGGCCTTATTAATACATGCTTGTGTCATCCCATCGGGGCCACCAACTAATAAAGCAACATCTTTTCCGGATTGCATCCAGTCTTGCATTTTCTCAGAGAGTAATTCGGTAGACCAAATTTTTGCTTTCACCTCCATGGCAATAACAAGCGTATTATTGGGAATAGCGGCAAGGATACTTTTTTCTTCCTGTAGCATCGCTTGTTTTATATTTTTAGATTTTACTCGTTGACCAAGAGGCAGCTCTATAATTTTAACCTGACACTCACTTGGCATCCGACGTAAATATTCATCCACACCTTGAGTCACCCAATCAGGCATCTTCTTTCCAACAGCAAGGATATGGATAATCATTTAAGAATTGTTTTATTCTGCTTCAGGACTATCTTCACCCCAAAGTTTTTCAAGATTATAAAAATCACGTATATCCGGTGTCATAACATGAACAACCACATCACCTAGATCAATTAAGATCCAATCAGCTGTCGCTTCACCTTCCATACCAAGAGGTTTAACACCTTTATTCTTGGCTTCGACCACAACATTATTAGCTAAAGACTTAACTTGTCGAGTTGTGTTACCCGTTGCGATAACCATAATATCGGTTACATCCGACTGGTCCATTACGTCCAACACTTTAATATCAAGTGCTTTTATATCTTCTAATGCATCTACGACTAAATTGCATAGTTGTTTACTATTCATATTCTATTTCTAACCTACATATAATTGCTGTTGTTGAATGATATTCGCCACAGCCGTTGGAACTAATTCACTAATGGATTGATGTTGTTTAATACGTTGACGTATATCCGTTGCCGAAATATCTAATTGTGTCACCGGCGTAAACAATAACGATCCCGTATTTTTTTCAGTAGAGCCTTTTTCAATAGAACTTTTTTCAATAAAGGCTTTTTCTGTATCAACTTTATTTTCATTTACAACGTTAACTAAATCAGGATGCAAAGTATTTAAATTAAATTCACAACCTGGTCGATACGTCACAATACAATTTGCTAATTTTAAAATATCCCGCCACTGATACCATTGATTTAGACCATAAAATGCATCCATTCCAATGATTAAACAAAAAGTGGACTCTTTAAACTCATCTCGCAAACTTCTCAAGGTATCTACCATATAGGATATACCCTCTCGATTTAATTCACGCTCATCAATAATACAACCTGGATGCTCGTCAAGAGCTGCATGTAACATTGCTAATCGTTGTTCAGTTGTCGCAATAGGTAAGGTACGATGTGCAGGAATAGAACAGGGTATAAAACGTAGTTCATCTAAGCCTAAACGTTGCATTACATCAAGAGCAGGTTTGATATGCCCTAAATGAATCGGATCAAAGGTGCCACCAAAAACTCCGATCATTTGCGGATGTGACCATCACCTAAAACAATATATTTTTGCGATGTTAAACCTTCAACACCAACAGGGCCTCTTACGTGTATCTTGTCTGTACTAATACCAATTTCAGCACCCAGACCATACTCAAAACCATCAGCAAAACGCGTAGATGTGTTAACCATTACCGAGCTTGAATCTACCTCAGCAAGAAAACGTCGTGCACGAGTATAGTCATCTGTCACAATCGATTCGGTATGACCTGAACTATGCGCATGGCAATGTTCAATCGCTTCATCTAAACCATTCACAATACGTATAGATAAAATAGGTGCAAGATACTCTTCATCCCAATCAGCTTCAGTCGCAGAAATTGCATTCGATAAAATCTTTAAGGTTTTATCGCAACCACGCAACTCAACACCTTCGTCGCTATACATTTTACCGAGCGTAGGCAAAATTGATTCTGCTATATCAGAGTCAACCAATAAAGTTTCCATTGTATTGCAGGTACCATAACGCTGCGTTTTAGAATTAAAAGCAACTGCAAGTGCTTTATCCATATCCGCTTTACCATCAATATAAACATGACACACACCATGAAGATGTTTAATAACAGGTACCGTCGCTTCAGCACTAACGCGTTCAATTAAGCCTTTGCCACCACGTGGTACAATAACATCAACGTATTTAGGCATAGTAATAAGTTTACCCACTGCTTCGCGATCAGTCGTTTCAATCACTTGTACACAATCAACCGATAAGCCAGCTTGCTTTAAACCGGCTTGAATACATTTGGCAATGGCTTGATTAGAATTTGCCGCTTCAGAACCACCACGTAAAATAGCTGCATTACCTGCTTTCAAACAAAGCGCTGCTGCGTCTGCCGTTACATTTGGACGTGATTCATAAATGATACCAATAACACCGAGTGGTACACGCATCTTGCCAACTTGGATACCGGATTCTTTATAACTAAGATCGGTAACCGAACCGATAGGATCGGCTAGAGCAACAATTTGACGAATACCTTCAGCCATACCGGTTACTCGCTCAGGATTTAAAGCTAAACGGTCGAGTAAAGCTTCGTCTAAACCATTTTTCCTACCCGCTTCAAGATCAATAGCATTCGCTTCAAGCAAAGCTACTTGTTGAGATTCAATTTCTTCAGCCATCGCAAGTAAGGCTTTATTCTTCGAGCCACTATCAGCACCCGCTAATTTTCGAGATGCTGCACGTGCTTGCTCACCGAGTTGTTGCATATATGTTTGAATGTTCACTTTCGCATCCATTGGTTAAAACCTACATTAAAAGTTTAGGGCGTTATTGGTAGTTACTATTCTAATTTAAGGCTAACTAGTTGTAGTGTAAATAGGCTACCGATTTAGGTCGTTGTGCAGGCATTAAGGGGCTTCCTGCTATCTTCATGAGTAATTGTATCAACTCATGCCAAATATTTCCTGTTTTCAAGCCTTTATTCATCTTATCAAGCTCACTTATTTGCCACAAAAATAAGCGCCATTGTTGGGAATTATGTCTAGATAAGGCTGATTTAACGCAATTTTGCCGTTTTTGCCATACATGAAAGGATTGAATCACTTTAGCAAGTGGTGCATCGTTCATTGTTAAGGACATCGAAACCAAGGAACGAACCTCCCGAGCCAAAGCCCAAACGATAATAACCGAGGCAACGCCTTCGCCTTTTAAACCTTCGAGAATCTTAACCGACTGACTGGCATCACCACCCAAACAAGTATCAACCAACTGAAAAACATTATAGCGGGAACTATCGGCAACCAAATCACGTACCGCTTCAGAATCAACTTCACCTTTACCATTTAGCAAAAATAGTTTCTCAAGTTCTTGTTCTGCCGCGAGTAAATTTCCTTCAACGCGGTCACTTAAAAGAGCCAAGGCATCTGCCGTAGGGTGCAAATCCAAGCGAGCCATTCGCTGTGATATCCACCAAGGAAGCTGCTCTTTATCAATGGGCCAGATTTGAATACAGACGCCTTTGGCATCAATGGCTTTATACCATTTAGACTTTTGTTGTTGTTTCTCAAGCTTACCGCTAATAATCAACAACATTACATCCTCAGGACAGCCTTCTAAAAAAGAAACAATCGCTTTACTACCTTTATCACCCGGTTTGGTTTTTGGAATATTTAATTCAATAATACGTTTATCGCCAAACAAAGACATGCTCTGACTTTCTGCAAAGAGTAAGCCCCAATCAAATTTATCGTCAACATCCAATACAACTCGTTCGGTAAATCCATGCTCTATTGCTGCTGCACGTATTTCTTTAATGGCTTCTTCTTTTTGTAATGGTTCATCACCGGACACATAATAAACATTACGAAAATTCTGCTGTAAATTAGATTGGAGCTGTTGTAATTGAATATTCATTACTGAGCTGATTTTTCTTTAAATGCATCTTGTATTGGTGCATCTTCTATTGGTACATTTTGTTTTGCTGTGATTTCTTTAGGCTCAACATCAACGTTAGGTTCTGATTTAGAATTGGCCGTCACTTGTTTAAGTTTAATCCCAATACGACGCATTGATTGACGTACAGCAAGCGCAATCATTTGTAATTTAATACTTGCTTCTTCATCACTCTTCGCTAAAGCATTATTTAAATCATAAATATAATTTCGATTTAAACTGATAGCACGCTCTGATACCAATGTTTTTCCTTTCGAATCCAATACTCGCATTGAATATATATAGGTAAGTTCATATTCATTCGCACGTCCTGATGAATCAACGGATAAGACACGACGAGAGAAATCATTTTGTAAAACAACAAAATGAAAGGTATCCACATCTGCTTTAGTCAGCACCTTTGCGCCAGAAGAAACCAGTTGCTGCTTAATCGCTAAGCCAAGATCGCTATACTGCGCCACACCATCAATAACTGCATACTCGATGGTATTAGGGAGTTCGCTTGCACCGCGCAAACGAAAACCACAAGCTTGTAACAAGCCAGCAATAGAAATAATAATAATAAAATTACGCAGAACAATATTCATATCGTCGCTTCGCTTTATTTAACCACTATATTAATTAAACGTTTAGGTACAACAATCACCTTAACAATATTTTTACCTTCAAGAAAACGTTGAACATTTTCATCATCAAAAGCAGTTTTTTCAACATCATCCTTAGTCGCTTCTGTTTCAACCGTTATTTTTGCTCGTAACTTACCATTCACTTGAACTATCATTTCAATTTCATCTTGTACAAGTGCTGCAGGGTCAAATTCAGGCCAGCTATGGCTTACAATATTTTCGTCATGACCAAGCGCTTGCCAAAGTTCATGAGTGATATGTGGAACAATCGGTGATAATACTAATACCACTAACTCCAAACTTTCCTGCATTACTGCAAGACCTTGTTCGCTAGTATCTTCAAACTTAGTCAGACTATTCATTAATTCCATTACAGCAGCAATAGCGGTATTAAACGTATAGCGACGGCCGATATCATCGGTAACCTTCTCAACCGTTTTATGTACCTTCATTCTTAAGCCACGTTGTTCTGCCGACAGGGAATCAATATTTAACGATGCAATGGCATTCGTCTGCTCAATATGTTGGCAATGTTTCGTAACAATATTCCAAACACGTTTAATAAAGCGATAAGCCCCATCTACTCCAGCATCCGACCATTCAAGCGATTGTTCTGGCGGTGCTGCAAACATCATAAATAAACGAGCCGTATCAGCACCATACTTCTCGATTAGTGCTTGAGGATCAACTGTATTGCCTTTTGATTTTGACATTTTCGTTCCATCTTTTAATACCATACCTTGGGTTAAAAGATTTTCAAACGGTTCGTCATGTTCAATTAAACCTGCATCACGCATTAACTTATTAAAGAATCGCGCATAAAGTAAATGTAATATCGCATGCTCAATACCACCAACATATTGATCGACCGGTAGCCAGTAGTTAGCACGTTCGTCAACCATTGCAGTATCTGAATCGGCTGAAGTATAACGCGCGTAATACCACGATGATTCCATAAAGGTGTCAAAGGTATCCGTTTCGCGAATCGCATCGCCGCCACACTTCGGGCAAGAGGTTTCATAAAACTCAGGCATCTTTTTAATTGGCGAACCCACACCTTCAAATTTAACATTTTCCGGCAACACAACAGGTAAGTCTTTATCAGGTACAGGCACTGCACCGCAAGCATCACAATTAACAATAGGGATAGGCGCACCCCAATAACGTTGACGAGATACACCCCAATCACGTAGTCGATACGTTGTTCGTATTTGCCCTTGTTGTTTTGCTTTTAATACGTCAGCAATTTTCGAAAAGGCTTCTTCAGAACTTAAGCCATCAAATTCACCTGAGTTAACTAAAATACCTTTATCGGTAAAAGCTGCGGTTTTTAAATCAATGTCAGCATTATCATGAGTAATAACTTGTTGAATAGGAAGCCCGTATTTTTCGGCAAACTCCCAATCACGTTGATCATGAGCAGGCACCGACATAACCGCACCTTCTCCATAACCTATTAGTACAAAATTTGCGATAAACACAGGTACTAACTTACCAGTAATAGGATGCACAGCTTTAAAACCTGTATCAATACCCATTTTTTCCTGAGTCTCAACAGCTGCTTCAGCGGTGCCAGTCGCAATACATTGTTTTACAAACTCAGCAATATTGGCATATTTTTCAGCGGCTTGTTTTGCCAAATCATGTTCTGCTGCAACAGCCAGGTAAGTAACACCCATTAACGTATCTGGACGTGTCGTAAAGACTTTCACTAACTTTTCTTGTTCAGCTATTTTAAAACTTATTTCAACGCCCTCTGAACGACCGATCCAGTTTTTCTGCATCGTACGAACTTGTTCAGGCCAACCGGTTAATGAATCGAGTTCATCTAATAATTCGTCGGCATAGTCAGTGATTTTAAAAAACCATTGCGGGATTTCTTTACGTACAACATCGGTATCACAACGCCAGCACTTGCCATCAATAACTTGTTCGTTCGCTAAAACAGTCACATCATTTGGACACCAGTTAACCGCTGCAGTTTTTTTATAAACCATGCCTTTTTCATAAAGACGTGTGAACAACCATTGTTCCCAACGATAATAATCTGCATTGCAGGTTGCTACTTCACGATCCCAGTCATATCCTAAACCAAGCTGTTTAAGTTGATCACGCATATAATCGATATTGTCGCGAGTCCAACTTGCAGGTGGTACATTATTTTTATGTGCTGCATTTTCAGCAGGAAGACCAAATGCATCCCAGCCCATAGGCTGCAAAACATTTTTACCAAGCATGCGCTGATAACGAGAGATTACATCACCAATAGTGTAGTTACGCACATGCCCCATATGCAAACGACCACTAGGGTATGGGAACATAGATAGGCAATAGAATTTTTCTTTGTTGGTATCTTCAACAGCTTTGAAGGTTTTGTTGGTATCCCAGAATTCCTGAGCGGATTTTTCAATTGACTGATGTTGATATTCTTCGTTAATTTGTTTTGACGACATTACTTTTGTTAACCCATTACGCTTAATAGTGTGAAGATAGTATTCGTGATTTATCTCTTACGAGATCCAATTAACCTCATATTTTACGCATTATCGTATTGCGCGTCAGGTATTTTTAGTTCTAATCGAGTAAAAAATCGCGCCAAACAACAATACCAATACAAAGCTAATAATTGGCCAATTTCCCCAACGAACATAAGGCGTGGCACCCGTTCGGGGTTGAACCGTATAAGTTAAAACGGATGGTTTAAACTGCGGTGCTTTCGCAACAATTTTGCCGTGATGATCAACAAAGGCTGAAATACCATTGGTTGTGGCTCGAATTAACATTCGACCCGTTTCAATAGATCGCATTTGAGCTATTTGTAGATGTTGGTGTGGCGCTAGGGAATCCCCATACCAGGCATTATTACTCCCATTCATGAGTAAAGTCGCCTCTGGAAGTTGACGAATAAGCTCTTCACCGAAGGAATCTTCATAACAAATTGAAGTAGCCAGAGGCTCACCTCGCATTTTCAACAAGGGTTGTTCAACCGCACCTTTACTAAATCCCGACATTGGCAAATCGAAGAACTTGACCATACCGCGAATCAAATTTGCCAAAGGTACATATTCTCCAAACGGAACCAAATGCACTTTATGAAAAACACCTGAAAATGTTTCACTTTGCGTATCTTCTGCAGCAAAGCTCATCATGCTCGAATAATACTCGCCAATCTCTTTATTTAAATAGGGAATACCCAAGATCAAATCTGTATCCGATTGTTTAGCTTCTTTTGCCAAGGGTAATAGATAGCTTTTACTAATTTGATGATAAAAAACCGTCATCGAATTTTCAGGCCAAAGAACAACATCACTATCCCAGTGTTGTTTTGATAAGCTCGCATAGGTATCCATGCGGTGTTTAATTTTGTCGGCATCCCATTTTGTAATTTGTTCGGCATTGCCTTGAACTAAACTTACTTTGATGTTTTTGTTTTTTTGTATCGTCCATTCAACAGAGGAGAGCCCTAGACCTACAACTAAAATAACAGCTATCAATAAAGCGCTCTTTTTAAGAGTTACTTTTTTAAAATTAAATAATAAGTAAAATAATAGCCCGGAAATAAAAACACTTATAAACGATACTCCATAGACGCCCAACACCGTTCCATACCCTGATAACGGCGGCATTGAAAAAGCGTAACCAAGATGTAGCCACGGCATTCCTGTTAAAAACCAACCACGTATCCATTCAAACAACAACCATAGTGCCGGAAGAACAATAAAAGCTTGCAATGAAAAAGAGATATTGTAACGCCAGATTAATTTAGAGCCTAACCAACCTTGAATTGCTATAAACAAAGCAAGATAAGATGCAAACAAAGCTGTCATAATAACAGCTACCCAGGCGGGTGTTTCGCCATAGACATGAATAGCAATATAGATCCAGGATAGTCCTAAAGAAAAGAAACCAAATCCAAAAACAAAACCTATCTTAAATACTTGCTTCGGGGTTTTATTATTCCATAAGGAAAATAAAATAATCGGTGATAACAATGCAAGTGGAATAGCATGAATCGGTGCAAACGATAGTGGTAAACACAATCCTGCAATTAAAGCGATTAGATATTGCTTTGAATAGCTTAGATTGTTTAAATTTTTAAATGTTGCGAATACATCCATTATGATTCTGGCTTAATGTTGGATTGGATTGAATTTTAGTTTTATTACTGTTTTTTTAATTTTTTATATTTATTCTTTTTGCTATTTAACTTTCTTCAGATTTGATTACTGGTTCAGGTTCAACGTCATTCATTTCTTCGTTGGAATTATATTTAATAGTATCAGCTGCTCGGGTAACTTCGAGCAAATGAATACGCCGACTACTTGCGCGTAATACTTTAAAATCGAACCCATACTGAGAAATACTTTCACCACGTTTTGGCATATGTCCTAGTGCTTGAATAACAATGCCACCAATAGTGTCAACGTCATCATTTAGAATTTCACATTCAAAATGCTCATTAAAATCTTCTATTGGTGTTATTGCTTTGACAATACTCGTTCCATTGTCATGGTCATGAATAAACTTATCTTCTTCTATATCATGCTCATCTTCAATTTCGCCGACAATTTGTTCTAAAACATCTTCAATCGTGACTAGGCCTGCTATACCACCGTACTCATCAACAACAATTGCCATATGGTTGCGATTAGCTCTAAATTCATCAAGCAATACATTTAAACGCTTACTTTCAGGAACAAAAACAGCTGGACGTAAAATTTCACGCATATTAAAACTGCTCTTTTTGTCCGCATTAATCTGAGTTAATAAATCTTTTGCTAATAAAATACCAACAACTTCGTCTTTACTCTCACCAATAACAGGGAAACGTGAATGCGCAGAATCAATAACGGTAGGTAAAATTGTTTTTAAATCAGATTCACGCTCAACAACCACAATTTGAGAACGAGGAATCATAATGTCACGCACTTGCATTTCAGCAACTTGCATAACACCTTCAATCATTACTAATGAATATTGATCCAGTAAATCATTTTTATTCGCTTCTTGTAAAACTTCTACAAGTTGCTCTTGATTTTTAACCTCATTTTGGAAAAACTGCGTAACTCTTTCAAACCAACTAGATTGGTTTTCTTCAGTTTGCGCATCATTGCTTAGCGAATCATTCATGAGGTATTTCCAAGTAAGGGTTTATGTAACCAAGCGTTGAAAGTATTTTTATTTCCAAACCTTCCATAATATTTGCATCAGTGTCATTCAGGTGATCGTAACCAAGTAAATGTAAAACACCATGTATAACCATATGAGCCCAATGCTCTTCTATGCTTTTATTTTGCTGTTGAGATTCAACTTCAATAATAGCTGCGCAAATAATGATATCCCCTAAGATATTAGTGGCCTGATGTTGCTTGAAAATATTGGGGACATCAAAGGAAAAGGAAAGCACATTGGTTGGGCTATCTTTTTGTCTATATTGATTATTTAAGAATTGGCTATCAACTTTATCAACCACAAGTATTGCAATTTCAAAATCTTGTTCTTCTAATAAGTTTTCTTTCACAAGAAAACTTGTTGTGGCCGCAGCCCATTGATGAAGGGATTGATCGCTTGGCACAGTAACATCAGCATACATACACTGCACATCAACATGACATGCGTGTATCGACGGAGGTTCTAACTGTGAGATGGAAAGACTCACTTCTCTGATTCTCTTTTGAAGTTTTGTTGGCGCGCTAATTTTTGTTCAGCCTCGAACTCAGCCTCGTCATCTTCTTTGTGTTGATATGCAGTAACAATTCGCTGCACTAAAGGATGACGTACAACATCTTTTGCTTTGAAAAAGGTGAAACTAATTTCATTAACGTCACTAAGCACATCGATAACATGACGCAAACCAGACATTTGTCCACGCGGCAAATCTACTTGGGTTACATCACCGGTAACAATTACTTTTGAACCAAAACCAATTCGCGTTAGAAACATTTTCATTTGTTCAACCGTTGTATTTTGTGCTTCGTCTAAAATAACAAACGAATCATTTAACGAACGACCTCGCATATACGCAAGTGGCGCAACTTCAATAATATTTCGCTCTATTAATTTTGCTACGTAATCAAAGCCAAGCATTTCATACAAAGCATCGTATAAGGGGCGTAAATACGGATCAATTTTTTGCGATAAATCTCCAGGTAAAAATCCTAATCGCTCACCACTTTCAACCGCTGGACGCGTTAAAATAATTCGATCTATCTGTTCTTGCTGTAATGCAGCAACAGCACTTGCAACCGCTAAATACGTTTTACCTGTTCCAGCTGGGCCAATACCAAAATTAATATCATGAGAGACTATCCGTGATAAATAATGTTTTTGATTTGGCCCGCGACCGCGAATATTTCCACTCTGGGTTTTTATTGCAATATCTTCAAATATTTCTTCAGTTTCAATTGTTCGTAATTCCACACCAGACTGCTGAAGTGAAAGATTAATAATACTCGGATCTAACTCAACACTCTCAGTTTCACGATAAAGCTCACGAAGTAAATCTTCAGTAGCTTGTACAGAATCCGATTCACCAATAATTTTAAAACTGTTGCCACGATTATTGATTTCAACACCAACACGCTGCTCTATTTGACGAAGATGTTCATCAAATTTGCCGCACAGATTCGCCAACCGTCGATTATCAGCAGGCTCTAAAAGAATAGTGTGTGAGGGAGTAATTGTGTTCAAGATGGTATATGAATTATATAAAGGAAATTGTCGTTAGGCTATTAAGCGATACGCGCTAGAGCGCTACTGTGAGAGCTCAGTTGGAGCTAGCTCGCCTTGGAGAGAATTGGTTCGTGCTTCAAGAATATTCACGTCTACAAATGTACCGATTAAGTTCTGATTTCCTATGAAGTTTACCACACGATTGTTCTCTGTGCGGCCTGTTAGCTGAGAATTTTCATTCTTCATAGCTGAATTCGTACCAGGGTCGAAATCAACTGCTACCGCAGTATCTTCGCCATAAGGGCTTAAATCGACCTTTTTTTTCTGTTTTGGAGATATACCTGTTACTAGAATACGCTGCGTTGTACCTACCATCTTACGGCTAATATCTGCGGACTGCTGGCTTAATCGCTGCTGAAGCAAGGCAAGTCTTTGTTTTTTAAGCTCTAAAGGGACATCATCTTCTACATCGGCTGCAGGTGTTCCGGGTCGCTGGCTATAGACGAAGCTATACGAATGGTCGAAATTCATCTCGGCGATAAAATTCATAGTGTCTTTAAAATCTTGTTCGGTTTCACCTGGGTAACCCACAATAAAATCTGAAGACATACTAATATTGGGGCGAATCTCACGTACCCTACGCACAATATCTCGATAATCATCCGTTGTATGACGCCGTTTCATCGCCTGTAATACCGAATTGGAACCGGTTTGAATGGGTAAATGCAGGTGACTCACTAATTTGGAAGTTTCGGCATAACACTGAATCAGACTATCACTCATCTCAAGTGGATGAGAGGTGCTGTAACGAATCCGCTCAATGCTATCAATGGATGCAACATAATTAATTAACAAGGCAAGATCAGCCACTTCACCATCATGCATCTCGCCTGCATAGGCATTTACATTTTGACCTAATAAGGTGACTTCTTTTACACCGCGTTTTGCGAGTTGAGCGATATCGGAAATAACATCGTCAAAGGGACGACTGAATTCTTCACCCCGTGTATAGGGTACAACACAAAAAGTACAATACTTGCTACACCCTTCCATTATAGAGACATAAGCTGTTACACCTTCAACACGTGGTTCAGGCATATGATCAAATTTTTCAATCTCAGGAAAGCTTATGTCAATTTGAGATTTATGTTCGTCTAAGACTTTATCGAGCAATTGAGGTAAACGGTGCAAGGTTTGCGGGCCAAATATTAAATCGACATAATTAGCCCGTTTTAAGATTTCCTTACCTTCTTGGCTAGCAACACAACCACCCACGCCAATAATCATATCTGGCTGTTTAGCTTTTAATTTACGCCAACGCCCTAATTGGTGGAACACCTTTTCCTGGGCCTTTTCACGTACCGAGCAAGTATTCAACAATAAAACATCGGCCGCTGCTTCTTCTTGAGTTAATTCAAGATCGTGCGAGCTTTTTAGAATATCCGCCATTTTACTGGAATCATACTCATTCATGGCACAGCCAAAGGTTTTAATGAAAACTTTTTTACTCATGATACTGCTATATAACCTATAAATAACACACTTAAACAGGGCGAGCTAAGGTATCACTATGCGCCCCAATATTCCAGCTCCAAATTGTTCACGAGCCTTAATTCAAACACTAAAAAATTGTCTAACCCTCTCATTTTGAAAGGATATTGACTACACTTTTAAATAAGTATTTTGTAATGATCTAAGGTGAAAAAAATGAAATCATTAGTCTTATTACTTGTGATGGTTATCTTTGTGGCGGTGCTATACCAAAGTGTTTTTGTTGGTAAAGTTAATGATAAAAGCAAAATAACACCTAAAGCAGCACCGGCAATGAAAACCTTACAACAAGCTAAAGAATTACAAAGCTTGGTAAACCAACAAGCGGATAGAATGAAATTGAGAGAGGAGCAGAGTAAACCTTAAAAATTTAGACAATATTTTATTGTCTACCATAAATAAAAAAACCGCCTTCTATCAAAATAGAGGCGGTTTTTTTGATGCCAATCAGCCATTAAGCTTTACGATATCGGCCACAACCTAAAATCCAGCGAACCGAAAGCTAATCAATCTCTGATTCAGCAGCAATTTTATGGATGCTTAAGTCAGCGCCCATATGCTCTTCTTCCGGACTTAAGCGAATACCAACCATTTTCTTCAAAATACCATAAACAATGAAACCACCCAGTAGCGCGACTACAATTCCCATCACTGTACCTACAAGCTGAGACATAAAAGTTACTCCACCTAAACCACCTAAGCTTTTAAGGCCGAATATACCTGCAGCAATGCCACCCCAAGCGCCACAAAGACCATGCAGTGGCCACACGCCTAATACATCATCAATTTTCCATTTGTTATGGCACATTGAAAACATCCAAACAAATAAACCACCCGCAACTAATCCTGTTGCCAGTGCTCCAAGAGGGTGCATTAGGTCTGAACCTGCACAAACCGCAACCAAGCCGGCTAATGGGCCATTGTGTACAAAACCAGGATCATTTTTACCCACGACCAGTGCGGCTAAAATACCACCCACCATTGCCATTAATGAATTAAGAGCCACCAAGCCACTAATTGCATCAATGGTTTGAGCAGACATAACATTAAAGCCAAACCAACCAACTGTTAATATCCATGCACCTAGAGCCAAAAATGGAATACTTGATGGCGGATGTGAAATCGACTTGCTTCCACCTTTAGGCAATCTACGTCCTAATAAAATTACTGCACCGAGAGCAATCCAGCCACCCATAGCATGAACAACAACAGAACCTGCAAAGTCATGGAAATCGGCGCCAAAACTTTTATTAATCCACGCCTGAACACCATAATTACCGTTCCAGGCAATTCCCTCAAAGAAAGGATAAATCAACGCAACAATTATAAAGGTTGCTAATACTTGAGGATAAAAACGCGCGCGCTCAGCAATACCGCCCGAGATAATAGCAGGAATTGCTGCTGCAAATGTCAGCAAAAAGAAGAACTTAACTAGCTCATAGCCATTTTTTTGAATGAGTACATCGGCAGTCTCGGTAAAGCCAAGTCCGTATGCTACCGAGTAACCAATAAAAAAATAACCGATAGTGGACACCGCAAAATCAACAATAATTTTTACCAGCGCATTGACCTGATTCTTCTTGCGAACGGTACCGACTTCTAAAAATGCAAAGCCCGAATGCATTGCCAGAACCATGATTGCTCCTAACAAGATAAAGAGCACATCAGTTGCTGTTTTGATTTCCACGAATTTCCCCTTTTTATTTCTTCACAATTATTTTAAGAGTGACGGTTTTCATCCCTCATTTATGTCTTATTTTGGTGCGAAAACGCAGAGCACGCCCGCACTTATAATGAACATATTATGCCGTAGGTTGATTTACGATGTAAATGTAAGATTAACAGATAAGGAATAGAATTCTTAATTTGCACTATAAGGGAGCAAAATAAACTCTAATTTTCGAAAGTTCTATCTATTACGTCATCCTAGAATGGACGACCTCGAGGTAAGATGGATTCGAGCGCATCGATAAATAAAGGACCGGCTTCTTTTAAAATGGGTTCAATCACCGAGTCATCTAAACCGGTCATATCCCATGCAACAGGATCAATCGGTTGTATATTAATTTCCACATCAACATCGAGTTCTTGTTCAGCCATTCCAGTAATGCTATTGGCGATGTGAATCAAGCTCACTTCCATTGCAAAATCATCTGCCTTAGCTGGTTGATGATGGTAGCGTAGCGCATATTCTAAAGAACTCGGCATTTGCCATACCTTAATCAATTCACCACCCACTTCAGCATGGTCAAAACCAAGAATATCCTGTTCAACATCAAAATCTAATAATTTCTCATCCTTCAATGTATCCATCACTAAGCGTGCTTCGCTTGGTAGACGATGGCACATGATAAGCTTTCCAATGTCGTGTAATAGCCCTGCTACAAATAACCGCTCACTGTGTAACACGTTACAACGGTCGGCTAATAATTGCGCTACAACACCGCAATACACACTATGGCGCCAAAACTGCACCATATTCAGAATATCATTTGGGATTTTAGAAAAGGTTTCAATCGCCGAAGCTGCAAGAACCAAACCCCGCAGTTCGCGTAAACCAATAACGGTTACCGCACGGGTAACCGTTTCAATTTTAGAAGGGAATCCATAAAATGAGCTATTAACAATTTTAAGAAGTCTTGCTGTCAATCCTGTATCTTGGCTAATGACCTTGCCAATATCAGAAGCAGACGTACTAGCTTCATCCATCATCTCATTAACGCGGATACACACTTCTGGAAGCGACACGAGTCGAACAACACCAGAGACTAAGTCAGCCGCTTTCAGCCTTTTGCTTTGTTGTTCGGAGGAAATAGTTTGATTATCTTTCATTGTATACAATAACGACAAATCGAGATAAATCTTTAGAGGAATTACAGAGAAATATAACTTAAGTCGCAGTATTTAGCCGTAATTATTGAGTTTCATTTTTAATGCGCCTCAAACCGTGCGCAGCAACGGCTTGCACATCGGGGTCGTTATCACTGGTAAGCCCTATTAAGGTGCTAGCCAATGTATTTAAATTTCTAGCCACTTCGAGCCTTATTTCTGCAGACCGATCTTTGGATAAAACAGCTAAGACTTCTGCTGGCACATATTCAAAACGTGCAACAACGCTTTTAACCGATTGATTTTTATCCTTAGCTAAAACCATAAATGTTCTAGTATCAGTCGACAAATTGGTGGCAACTGCAATACGCACACGTTCACTGGAATCCTTTGCCAATTGATACAAATTCGTCGGTTTTAGTTTTCGATTCTGAGCTAAAGCCTCACGAACATCGACGGAATCATGCTTTAATAAAACATTAATATCTTTGGGAGTAATACTAGGCGAACGTGCTAAACGATAAGCGGGATCAAAAGAGTCGATTGCAAATACCGCACTGCTTAGCAGTAAACAAATACTCAATAAAATATTTTGAAATTTAACGAGCATTATTTATATTTACCGTCATAAGTAACTGAACTCTTAGAGATAAGTGCAATAAAAACAATAAGGTAAGAGCTAAAAATCTTGATCATATTCAAATTCCTGCTAAAAATAAGTCATGGTGCGGTAATTATTTATATATTATATAGTTACTTAGTTTCTCAGACAGCCAAAACAAACTCAAATTCATTTTAACTATACTAAAAACGAATAAATTTAAATTTATATGACAGATTCAGAAGAAACAAAAGCCAAAATTCTCGCTGTCGATGATTCTCGCGTAATGCGTCGGGCAATTAGCAAAATATTATCTGCTCAATATAGTGTCATTGAAGCTGAACACGGTGAAGATGCATGGTCATTAATACAACACCATGATGATATTCAAATCGTCTTTACTGACTTATCCATGCCCTATCTTGATGGCTATGGCTTGCTCGAACGTATTCGCACATCAAGCGATGAGCGTATAGCTGAATTACCCGTCATTATTATTACTGGTAAAGAAGATGATGATGAAGCAAAAATGGAAGCTCTGGACAAAGGCGCAAATGATTTTATTGCAAAGCCTTTCGATAAAGCGCAATTACAAGCACGCGCGCAGTCCTATATTAAATTTGAACAAACTTCTAAGAAATTATCTGAAACAGCCGAGAAACTTGAGAAACAAGCTGCTGTTGATGAGTTAACCGGTTTAGGTAGCCAGCGTTATTTCGAAAAATCAGCTGATGAACAAATCTCGTCGTTAAGAAGACATAAAGGCCATTGCTGTTTTCTACGTATTGATATTGATAACTTTAATCAGTTATTTATCAAACACGGTAAAGCAGTCGCCGACGAAATTATTCAGGCTATCGGTCAGTGTTTAAATCAGCATGTTCGTAAAGAAGATATGGCGGCTCGAGTCGGATTAGCCAAATTTGCGCTGTTTTTAAATCATACCAGTTTAAACAAAGCACAGGCGTTAGCTCAACGTATCATTGATGAAATTCCAACTAGAAAGTTATCAACTAAAAATTTCCAATTCACTGCTAGCGCGGGAATTTTTGAGCCGGATGTAACCAAAGAAAGTAATTTTGACGAAATTTATAAACATACTGAAAATTGTTTAAATCAAGCTATAAATAATGGAGGGAATACACTTGTTAGTGAAAGCCAACTCCCTGAAGTTGAAACTAATGCACTTGAAACCATTAGTATTGATCAAGCCCTAAGCTTACTAGAACAAGGTGAAACTGATGAAGTAAAACCACACTTAGAAGAACTCTTCAAAAAATTATCACCACTGCTTTCATTAATTGAAAAAATATTAAAAAAATAACTACCACTAGAGTATTAACGGGGTATCTCTATGTTTCATTTAAAAGATATTAGTCGCAAGCAGGCTTTTCTCTCTCATTTGGGATTAAGCATAATAATATTTTTATTTGTTTTATATTTCATAGTGTTCCACTGGTATCCTCAACCTTTTTTTACCACAGATGGTGGCTGGCAAGGTGTACGTCTAATTGCAGCTGTCGATATTGTTCTTGGCCCTTTATTAACGCTTATTATATTTAATCCTGCTAAAAAAGAATTAAAGATGGATGTTAGCATTATCGCTTTCATCCAGATTGCAGCACTCATATCGGGTTTATACGTTGTTCATAATGAACGGCCTGTCGCAAAAATATTTCAAGATGGTACTTTCCATATTGTAACCGGCTACGATATGACAGAGAGAAATATTTCTCTTGATGATTTAGAAAAATACCGTATTGGTAAAGCGATCACTATTTATCTAGACTTACCAGATGATTACGAACCATTTTCTAAACTAATACATAAGGGCGTCCAAAAAAGAGAGGCTCTATTTTTAAACACTTCGTTATATAAAAAAATTGATAACAAAACGCTTGAAAAAATGCGCCGATTCTCAATTGATGTTGAGCGCTATATTAAAGATGAATATAGTGAGAAAGAACAGGCTTTACTCGATGTTTTTTTAAATAAACGTAACGCAAAAGCTGATGATTATTTATATATAGGCCTTCATTCTCGTTATAAGCATGCTATTGCTGCAATAAATCCAAATACACTTGAATTTGTTGGTGTACTACCTGAAATAAATAAACCCGATATTCAAATATTTAATAAATACATAGACTTTGATCTATATAGAACAGAATCCATGAAAAAATATATTCTTAAAGAAGGTGAAACGATTAAAAACACAAAGTAGTTATTAAATCTAACGATAAAAAAAGCCCTGCATAAGCAGGGCTTTTTTGTATATTACAAAGTAACAATTTATTTATAACGCTGCATAATCAAACAAGCGTTCGTTCCACCAAAACCAAAACTGTTTGACATCACGCAATCTAATTTCACATCGTCCATTCGTTCACGAACAATTGGGAAACCTTCTGCACCTTCATCAAGTTCTGTGATGTTAGCCGATGCACTCAAGAAATTACCATGCATCATTAATAAAGAATAAATCGCTTCATTCACACCAGCGGCACCAAGGGCATGCCCCGTTAATGATTTTGTAGATGAAATATAAGGCATGTTATCGCCAAAGACTTCTTTCATTGCTTCCAGTTCTTTAATATCACCAACTGGCGTACTTGTACCATGCGCATTGATGTAATCAATTTTCACATCATCGGCAACGGTTGCTAATGCTTGCTGCATACAACGTACTGCACCTTCACCCGATGGTTGAACCATATCTAAACCATCAGAAGTAGCGCCATAACCAACAATCTCAGCATAAATTTTTGCACCGCGTGCCTTTGCATGTTCTAGCTCCTCTAAAACAAACATACCGCCACCACCAGAAATAACAAACCCATCTCTACCTGCATCAAATGCACGTGATGCTGTTTCAGGTGTTTCATTATACTTCGACGACATTGCTCCCATTCCGTCAAATAACACCGAAAGCGTCCAATGAAGTTCTTCACCACCACCCGCAAAAACAATATCCTGTTTACCAAGCTGGATTAATTCAGATGCATTACCAATACAATGCGCTGATGTAGAGCAAGCAGACGTTATTGAATAGTTAACACCTTTGATTTTGAATGGTGTCGCCAAACAAGCTGAGTTGGTGCTCGACATGCCACGAGTCACCATATACGGTCCAACACGACGAATACCTTTTTCACGCATCACATCTGCGGCTTGCACAATATTTGAAGTCGATGGGCCCCCTGAACCAACCACTAAACCAGAGCGTACATTCGATACATCGCTTTCTTCAAGACCTGCATCTTCAATCGCTTGCTGCATGGCAATATAATTGTAAGCAGCGCCATCACCCATAAAACGTTTTAGTTTACGATCTATCAACGCATCAAGATCGATATCTAAATCACCATGCACATGCGAACGAAATCCCATGTCAGCATATTCTTGAGAAAAACTTAAACCTGACTTACCCGCTTTTAACGCTTCAGTCACTTCTTCTTTATCGTTCCCAATACTGGAAACAATCCCTAAACCTGTAATAACAACTCGACGTAATGACATTGATTTTAAAACCCATCAGTTGATGTAAATAACCCAACACGCAAATCTTTTGCAGTATATATTTCACGACCATCCACTGTCATATGAGCATCCGCAATACCCATTGTTAATTTACGCATAATAACGCGCTTTAATTCAATGCGGTATGTAATTAATTTATTCTTTGGCGTTACTTGCCCTGTAAATTTTACTTCACCCGAACCTAAAGCACGACCGTGTCCAGGGCCACCAAGCCATCCCAAATAAAAACCGACTAGTTGCCACAATGCATCTAAGCCCAGGCAACCAGGCATAACGGGATCACCTTGAAAGTGACAATCAAAAAACCATAAATCTGGACTCACATCCAATTCAGCGATTACTTCGCCTTTACCATATTGACCACCGTCTTCGTTAATTTGAACGATACGATCAAACATTAGCATTGGAGGTAAAGGTAATTGCGCGTTACCTTCACCAAATAATTCGCCACGCCCACATTGAATTAACTCATCACGATTAAAACTTGATTTACTTTTTACTGCTGAATTGACTTCTGCACCCACAATATTATCTCTACTATTTTTAAGAATATTTAGAATCGGCAATTTTAGCGGTAGGGAAGCTTAGAATAAAGCCCTGATTGCGTTTTTATCCAAATTTATAAGGATTTATTGTTCTAAATTAGGTTATTGAATTTTAAGAATTTTTCAGCAAGCTGCTTTAATTACGCTCAACTCGGTGAAAACCACGCTTAGACTGACCAATAAAATCACATAACACCTTGATTAAATTAGAATTTATGCTATTCAAAGACGACATTATCTGCTCTAAGGGCAAATTTGAATTGAAAATCAAACGATAAGCTTCTTTCAATGCAGAAATATCAGATTTTTTAAATCCGGCTCTTTTCAGTCCAACAACATTGATTCCTTTAACGAAAGCCGGGACCCCATCGGTAATAAAATAGGGCAAAACATCTTGGGTAATTTTGGCATTTCCACCAATCATTGCATACTCACCGATACTTACAAATTGATGAACCATTACCCCACCGGAAATAAAGGCACGATTGCCAACATGTACATGACCCGCAATACCTGAGCTAATAACCATAATAATATTATCGGCCAACACGCAATCATGTCCAATGTGAGCATGAGCCATTAAGTAATTGCTATCACCCAATACAGTGACACCATTTTCTTTTAGGGTCGCTCTATTAACCGTGGTGTACTCACGAAACTCATTATTGTTTCCAATCCTAAGTTCTGTTTTTGCTTGCTTATCGAAGCTGGTATCTTGAGGTAGACCAGCCATAACGGCATATTCATAAAACTGGTTATCATTTCCAATTCGGCAACCATTTTTTAATATGGCTCCCGTGTGCAATTGGTTGTTATTCCCTAGTTGTACATCTGCTTCAATAATAGCGTTAGCACCGATAATATTGCCACTGCCTAATTCAGCTTTTGGATCAACAATGGCGGAAGGGTGAATTGTATTCATAAACTTTTTTTAATTTTAACTTAATATTAGGCTTAAAATTTATACTTATATATTAAACTAGGGGTTGATAATCAGCAGCTCGAATCGCAACCGTATTTTTAATATGAGTACACTTTACACCATCTGCACGATAAAAACCGTATTCAAACGTTGGTGTGCTACGGCCTTTATTTTTTAAATCGATATGAATTTGTTTTTCTATTTCAGGGTCAAAATCAAAACGTAACTCTAAATGAGAGTTGCCAACATGTTTGAAATCAACTTCCTGATACCGTGTCCATACATTATATTTTCGGTTCAATACGTGGTTACAGGCTAAGGCCGCAATGGGATCAGCTAGCGCTGTTTGATAACCACCAAACATACAATCCCCCATATTTCTCGATAGCATATTTAACGGTAATTTAATCCGGAGCCGTCGCCAGTCATCACTCAGCTCAATCACTTTAATACGCATAAACCAAAAAGGAGGATACCATTCCAAACGTTTCCGGTTAGATAAAAATCGGCATTTTGACATTAAACGAAGAAAATTCGGTGTCATGACGGGTCTCATAAATTTAGTATTTATAAATCAAAGAGTTACAATATTTAGAAATGATTTCAAAATGCATTCATTCCCATTTGTAGGATTCTGCTGACAGACAGCGCTTATCAAATTGGCTAAAATGTAACCTAGTATTAAGTACATAATAATACAGGTCTAAGATTATGACGACTGTTGTCCCCATTGGAAAACAAGATTTACACCACTTGCCTCGTCAAGGTGAAGATTTAAACGTGCCTGCTCGTTCAAAGCGCTTTTTTACAATTGAAGCTGCCTGGTATTTCAATACCCGAGATGATCAAGCTCAAGGCCCTTATAAAAACTTAGGGATAGCAAAAGATGAACTAAAAACCTACCTTCGTCGTTGCGGTATTGTCCACGTTAACGGTTAAAAACCTAAACAACTTCACAAACACGTTCATACTCTAAACGCGCTAAGCGTGGATACAATTTAGATTCATCCCCATAACCAAGACCACAAATAAAGTTCGACTTAACTCTACCATCCGAAAAAAATTCTTCATCCAATACCGCATTATCAAAACCTGACATCGGGCCACAATCCAGTCCAACACTACGTGCCGCCATCATAAAGTAAGCCGCTTGCAAACTACTATCTCTAAAGGCCGCTTCTTTAATTTTTTCAGGCTTACCTACATACCAGGATTTAGCATCCGCATGTGGAAACAAGGTAGCAAACTCTTCATAAAATTCCATGTCCATACCAATAATGGCCACAACAGGTGCCGTCATTGATTTATCGATATTGCCTTCTTGTAAACTTGGTTTTAAGCGTTGTTTAGCTTCATCGCTTTTTACAAAAACAATTCGAGCAGGACAACTATTCGCACTCGTCGGCCCCCATTTCATTAAATCATAAACTTGGCGTAACTGCTCATCTGTTACCGGTTTATCTAGCCAACCATTGTGACTTCGTGCTGAACGAAATAATGTATCGAGTGCTTGTGAATCTAAAATATTGCTATCTTGCATAATCATTCTCTTTTTAAATAAAACTAAATTAACTTTTGACTCATCAAATCGACATCATTATGTCGATATTCAAGTGATTCAATAAAATGCCATCCCCGATGTAGATAAAAATCCGTTTGATCTTCTGTAAACAAATATATATTTTTATACTGCATGTCTTTTGCATAACTCACAACATATTTTATCAGTTGACTCGCAACGCCCTGACTACGGTACTCAGGTGCAACATACAAACTCGCTAACCAGGGCGTTAAATAGGCACGTGTATCCATATCATCCTTCGCTAACGTTACTGAGCCTAAAAGTGCATCCCCAGAATAAGCAACAAAGATTTCAGGTAACGCATCTGTTTTTATACTATCTTGATAACGCTTAACTCGAGACTCCAACGTGGCTCCCGGATTGAGATGCAACCATTCATCATGATGCCAACGAGCCAATTGCAAAAGATAAGTTTCTAAAGAAGCGCCTGTTTTGCATAACGCTGTTATCACTATTTCCATGCGTTAAACATCCGCACCCATCTTCTTTGCTATCGCAAATACTAACCCTTCAGGTGGATAATCGTTTCCAGGTGTTTGTAAATACGTTAACCACTCTTCATGCTGCATTGCCATTTCAATATTAGTGCTTCTACAGCCCAAAACATTTAAAACCGTGTTATTGATGCGCCAAGGACCATCCCCCGTAATTTCACCTTCAAGTATATGCATTGAATTTTCTGGCTGAGATTGATGCCAGAATAAGTCAAAATATAAAAGCCCCTTCGGATGTTTAAAATATTCAGCAACAACTTTTTGTCCTTGAGAACTATTTTTGGTATCTAAATCTTTTATAGTAATCGGTGCGGTTAAACTAAATATATCAGCCATACAATCTACTCTATTGCTATTTTTCTCTATCTACAATTTTTTATGCGCTAAGGTTAAACCATCAGCTACTGGAAGCATACTAATCTCTACTCGCTTATCGCCACATAATTTCTTATTTAACTCCCGAATCGCAATAGTATCAGCCTGTGTATCCGATGTATCAATAACTGCCCCACCCCATAAAACATTATCAATTAAAATTAAGCCGCCATCTTTTACTAATATCATACAAGCTTCAAAGTAATGGTCATAATTTGTTTTATCCGCATCAATAAATGCCATATCAAATGATCCCGCCATACCATCATCAATTAAGGCCATTAAATTTTCGCAAGCCGAACCAAGCTGTAATGATATTTTATTACTAACCCCGGCTTCATTCCAATATTGTTGTGCTTTAGTCGTTGCGGCTTCATTGATATCACACGTTACAAGATGTCCATCACTCGGTAAGGCCAGAGACATCACTAAACTGCTATAACCCGTTGATGTACCAACTTCTAAAACGCGCTTTACATTTAATAGTTTTATTAACAAAGCCATAAATTGTCCCTGCTCAGGCGCAATTTGCATTATAGATGTAAGTTGATCCGTACTATTATCTTTACGAATTTGTTTCAAAACATCATGTTCACTTACGGAATTCTCTAACAAGTAGCAATATAAAGCATCCGTTAACTGTATCGTCTTATTTGGCATAGCCTATCTCCATTAAGATAAAAATCACCAATAACTGGCATAGTTGCTGCATCCTATATCCATAAACGTCAAAAATATGGAGATTGATATGAAAAATGATCCAACGAATACCGTGCCATTACAGTTGCTCACAATCCAGACAAAAGATGGTCAGCGCTGGATTTTTGCAGGTACTCCCGCCGTTATTCCAGCAGACCCAGATATTAATAACGCCATTGTAGATGTTTGGTTTTCAAATATTCAAGACGTTCCTCAAGAAGCCTCGATTCGAAGTTTAGTTGATATGATGAATAATCAAAACCTTGGCGCTGATAAAGAATCAGTTAGTTACAGCCCAGGACCCGATACACTTCAATAATTTAAATTAGACTAAACGTTATTATTAATTGAAGATGGTATGATATCCATTTAAGTGAAAATGTATTTTCACTTAACGCACTACTCTTTCTTATAATAATAACTGGCAATATGCAGACGAACAGCACGAATGAAACAAGTTACTTTATCCGTTAATACAAAAGGTCGAGGAAGTTACAACGTAACCTCAGAAATCCAAAATATTGTACGTGATGAAAATATTTCAACAGGTTTGTGCAATATATTTTTACAGCATACCAGCGCCTCACTGATGCTTTGCGAAAATGCCGATCCACAAGTAAGAGATGACTTAGAAACGTTTATGGCAAAACTTGCACCCGATGGCGATCCGATGTTTTTACATACCGATGAAGGCTCCGATGATATGTCCGCTCATGTTCGTACCGTACTCACTGCAAGCAGCCTATCGATTCCAATTACAGAAGGACGCTGTGCATTAGGAACTTGGCAAGGTATTTACCTATGGGAACATCGTACTTCTAGTTTTAATCGGAAATTGATTGTCACGATTCAGAATTAGATCTATCCTTTAAACGCTTTATCTGAATTTAAATATTCCAATTCTTCTTTAGAGCTTTCACGACCAATTATTTTATTACGATGAGGGAATCGTCCAAATTGTTTTACGATCTCATAGTGATGCAGAGCAAAGTCTAAATTTAATTCCAAACCTTCTTGATTAAACAAAATAAGAGATTCGTCTTGGTCCTTAATATTTTCGCTATGCATATATGGCATATACAAAAATGCCTTTTGCTCAGTGTTTAGATCTGCATCGAAACCTTCATTGATTGCTTTAGCTGCTATTTCCCGTGACAAGGCTTCTGTTTCAAAACTCTGAGGTAAACCACGAAACATGTTTAAAGGAAATTGATCTAAGATTATAACCAAAGCAAGTGCGCCAAAAACTTCTTCTTGCCATGCCGTCAGTTCTGAATTTTTGGCTGCGTTGTAGACGTCAAAATATTCATTACGTAGCTTTAAATCAAACTCATCATTGGAGTTAAACCAGAGTGGTTTTGTTTTTTCGTCAAACCAGAAGTCAATAACATCTTGATAATTTATCATTACTATCGTCTCTTTTTAAATAACATATTGAAGATTAAGCCCACCCAGACCACAGTAACCATTAGGATTTTTGGCTAGATATTGTTGATGATAATCTTCAGCATAATAAAACTTCGGAACATCAATTATTTCAGTACTAATCGTATCCAATCCATTTTGAGTTAATATCGCTTGAAACTTTTTCGCTGATTCATCCGCTATCTTCTTCTGTTTATCTGTATAGCAATAAATTCCACTACGATACTGAGTTCCTCTGTCATTCCCCTGGCGCATTCCCTGAGTTGGGTTATGTGATTCCCAAAATACTTTCAATAGTTCTTCATAGGAAATAATCGTCTCATCAAAAATAACAAGGACAACTTCATTATGTCCTGTCATACCGGAGCACACTTCTTGATAAGTAGGATTTGGCGTAATCCCAGCTGCATATCCAACGAGCGTGGAATACACTCCTTGAAGTTGCCAAAATTTTCGTTCAGCGCCCCAAAAACATCCCATTCCAAAGAGCGCTCTTTGCATAGTGTCGGGAAAGGGTTCTAGCAAGGTATTATTTAAAACATAATGATTTGTCGAAAAATTAGAATCAGCCTGTTCAAGCGCTTGATTTCGACCGGCTAAAGCCTCACTTTTTGTAGGTAAATTCGATGTGCTCATTTTCAACTTCCTTAATAACAAAGATTTAGAATTAATCTCACTCACTATAAATACAATAACCCATTGATTTAATCGGTCAAACCCTACCATTTGTCATTATAATGAGCCTACCACTATACAAGAGCTACACAGTTATCTATAAATAGTATAAAGCACACTTTATAACACTTAAGTGCGTTTGGATAATCAAAGTATAAGGGCTCTAAGATGGACATGTTGAGAAAAGGCGAATCTGGAATTATCCCATTTAGATCGGGTCGTTTTTTTAATGTTGATACAAAATGGTACTTTGCTTCTAGAGAAGGTACTGACTATGGTCCTTTCGATTCAAAATACGATGCCGAAGTTAGTCTCGATGTTTTTATCCAAAATAGCATCCGACAAGACAAACAATTAAAAGCTTAAAAACTTTATAATGTAATATACCTTTTACTTATATCTAACATGATGTATTTCATAATAGAACTTACCTTTAAATAAAGCTTCTAATAACACCTTATTAAGAATTCATTGTTATTTGTAAACACTCCTCTCATATTTTAGTTACAAATCAGACTTGAGAACTACTGCGCATTATTTAAGCAGTTGGCACGATACTATCTTTGCTGAAATCACTTAAATCAATAATAAAAAGTGAACCCTTAAAAATATAAAACCCCCTCTTACTTCAGCGGAGAATATGGAATGTTTGATATAAATGAAATGAAAAAAAATGTCAGTGATAAATTTAAGAAAACTGATGAATTCCCTCATGATGCGATGCCATCAACTCAAAAACAAGAAACAATGACTAAAAAACCAACTCCAAGTACACAGCTTGCTTCTATTGGTCCATCAATTCAATTTAAAGGTGAACTGACAGGTGAAGAAGGTTTAATCATTGATGGAAAAGTAGAAGGCACTATTAATCTAAAAGGCAACCAACTTATCGTTGGTAACAATGGCGATATTAAAGCAGATGTTTTCGCTCAAACAATTATTGTAAATGGAACACTCACGGGTGAGCTTCACGGAAAAGAAAAAGTACACATTAGCAAAACAGGAAAAGTTAATGGCAATATTTTTTCACCTCGCGTGTCACTAGAAGATGGCGCTAAATTCAAAGGCAGTATCGATATGGGTGAAACTAAACTCGATAAAATGTCTGGAAATAAACATCAAGATTCACAACTAAAAAGCGCCTAATACCTAAAATACTTTTAATATGCTACCAAAAATACAACCTGCATTATCTGATTACTACTCAGATAATGCAGAGCCTCTTACAACACGGATATTCAGCTCGATATGGGATACGTTTGAAAACGTAGCTAAACCGAGAATACTTGACCTAGGTGAAGCGCAAGCTGATAGTTTTAATTTCTATTCAGAACATTCCTGTTACTTAACCATCGTAGATTGCATTCAGACTTTAATAGATCTTAATTGGCCAGACACAGAAAGTCCAAATGCATTCGTAACACAACAGATAGAAAAAATAATCCCTTATTCAAATAAGCAATATGACTTAATACTCGGCTGGGATAGCTTTAACTATATATCACCTAAGATCTTACCTTTTGTACATAATCACTTATTAAAATTTTGTACAAAAAAAACAATCATTCATGGTTTTATTTTCACATCAGAAAATCATCCAACAAAAACGGGTGTATTTAAAATACTTAAAGCCAACGAAATAAAACATACTGTTAGAAGTAACGATATCGTACGCCATACTCCTCTTACCCCTTACACCATAAACAAAGCAATGCCTAACTTTAAATATGCCCGCTCGGTATTAATGCGCAGTGGTTTACAAGAATTTATGTTAACAACTAAATAAAACTTTAGAATAAAGTGGCTTCAATTTTTCAAGGCTGAATTTATTTATATCAACTGCATCTGAATTAAAATCTTCACATCGTTCTTCAATTTCCATTATTTTATCTGCCATTTTAATGGCTTCATTGTTTGAATCAGACAAATCTGAAAGGTATTGATATTGCTCATTAAAAATTTCCGTATAAGCAAGACGTTTGGGTACAACAGGAATACAGCCAGCAGCAACAGCTTCTAATACAGCAAGGCCTTGAAAGTCGTGTAATGAGGTTGATAAAACATAATCGGATGATTCTAAAACCATTTTGTAGTCGCTAGCTAATTCTATATAACCATAATTTAATAAAATATCCGGGAAATCATTTTTAATCATGATTAATGCATCAGGAATAACTCTAAACTGTTGTCCTATAAGATTTAACTTGAATTTAAATTTTCTTTTCACTAGTTCAGCAATAAGATTATAAAGTTGTTGTGGTCCTTTATCGTATTCCCAACGATGATTCCATAGCAAAACAGGCTCCATGTTTTTCTTCTTTATTTTTTCCACTATGTCATTATTTCCTTCTTCATTAAACTTAATCGGTACAGGAATAACCTCACACTTCATTGATATAAGCTTAATAGTATTTTCAGGAATCTCATCTGGCATTTTTGTTAAGAAAGCATCTAAGCCGGCAATAAAAGATTGATAATTATAATTTGAGTTAAAAATAACTTTCTCTGCGCACAAAGCGTTATACAAGCTGACCATTTTAGGCTCAGTATGATTATTCTTTGCGCTAACGGGATATTCAAATTGGTTTTCGTGGAAATAAACAAGCCAAGGTATTGTAGCCAAATTGGGAACAAGCCCTCGCAGGGTTGCGCAATCAACCATCGATGTAGCTAAAACCAAATCATATTTTTTTTCGAGTGTGCTTCGTTGGCCTATGCCCCAACTCAAAGCATTGCCACGAATTCGCCAGTTAAAAAATCGGCCAGGCAAGCTTAATAAGGTCCATTCACATTCTGGAAACATAGCCATTATGTTGTCGCACCAAGTCTGATGACTCTGTGCGCTATAGGCTGAGAGGAGAAGTATTTTCAAACTAGAACAAGGTTATCTCGATGAATGATTTCATCTTCATTTATATAGCCAAGAATTTCACTTATTTTATTACTTGGCTGTCCGACCAAGCGGCGAATTTCATCAGCATTGTAATTCACTAAGCCACGGGCAATTTGTTTCCCATCTAAGGATATACAGGCAACAACTTCGCCTCGATTAAAATCACCATCAACACTTTTAATTCCAACAGCGAGTAAGCTACTGCCAGAGGCATTCAATACTTTTTCAGCGCCATCATCAATCACAAGCGTACCGCGCATTTGTAAATGCCCTGCAAGCCATTGCTTATGTGCTGTATCTGGTTTTTTATCGGTAAACAAAAGACTACCAATATCTTCAGCCGCATAAATTCTCATTAAATTATTAAGGTTGCGACCACTGGCGATAACCGTATTAGTACCCGAACGTGCCGCTAAACGTGCAGCACGTAACTTTGTTAGCATTCCTCCACTACCAAATTTACCGCCGGTTGATTCAGCCATTGAATCAAGCAATGTATCATTAGCACCGGCTTGTTGAATGATTTTTGCATCTGAATGTGAGCGTGGATTTTTATCAAACAGACCTTCTTGATCCGTTAAAATAATGAGATGATCGGCCTCTATTAAGTTTGCAACCAGTGCTGCTAACGTATCATTGTCACCAAACCGAATTTCATCTGTAACAACGGTATCATTCTCATTAATAACAGGAATAACATTTAAATCAAGTAAGCTACGAATAGTACTTCTAGCATTTAGGTAACGTTGTCGATTAGATAAATCATCATGCGTTAATAAAACTTGTGCGGTATGAAAACCAAATTGACTGAATTCAGATTCATAGGCTTGAACCAAGCCCATTTGGCCAACTGCTGCTGCAGCTTGTAGTTCGTGCACTGCTTTTGGCCGTTCAGTAATACCCAAACGGCTCATGCCTTCGGCAACCGCACCTGATGAAACTAAGACAATTTCTAAACCTTGTTTTTTCAGGTTAACGATTTGTTCAACCCAAACTTTTATATTCTCTTTATTTAAACCCGCACCATCGTCTGTTAAAAGAGCGCTACCAATTTTAACCACCCAACGATGGGATGATTTCAATTGTTCACGATACTGGGCTTGGACGTTATTCATTATATTTATTATAGTTTCCTATTTATTCTTTATCCCAATGACTATCTTCACTTAATTTCGGTATTGGTTTCTTTTCTTCAACTTGTTTTATATCAGTATCATCATCTTCAGCTAAATTTATGGCTAACTGCTCTTCTACATGCGCCATAATATCAAAACATAAAGCCTTCGTGCCTTGTTTTTTAATCGCCGAAATCTGATATACCGGCCCCTTCCAATTTAAACGCTCAACAATGTCATCACAATAGGCTTGTTGCTCATCTTCAGGTATTAAGTCAATTTTATTTAAAACTAACCAACGCGTGTAGTTACTTAAATCTTGTCCATATTTATCTAATTCATTTTCGATAACTCTTACACTATCAACAGGATCAACTTCATGGTCAAAAGGAACGGTATCAACAACATGCAATAACAAACGTGTACGCGATATATGCTTTAAAAATGTGAGACCTAAACCCGCCCCTTCAGCTGCACCTTCAATAATTCCAGGAATATCGGCTACGACAAAACTACGATGTTCTTCAACACTCACAACACCAAGGTTTGGAAATAGTGTTGTAAATGGATAATCCGCTACTTTAGGTTTTGCACTTGAGACTGAACGAATAAATGTAGATTTACCAGCATTGGGTAACCCTAACAAACCGACATCGGCTAATACTTTTAATTCTAAACGAATAGGACGTTCTTCACCGACAGACCCTGATGTAAATTGGCGAGGTGCTCGGTTGGTACTACTTTTAAAATGCACATTACCAATGCCATGCTCACCACCACGGGCAACAATAACTTCTTGGCCATCTTCAACAACATCACCAATAAGCTCATTAGTATTGTCATCATAAATTTGAGTGCCGAGTGGTACTTTGATAACTTGATCTTCACCACCTCGACCCGTCATTTGACGACGTGCGCCACCTCTACCATTTTCAGCTTTATAGTGCATAACAAAACGGAAATCCGCGAGGGTATTCGAATTCACATCACCCACCATAATGACCTGACCGCCATTACCACCATCACCACCATCAGGCCCACCAAATTCAATAAATTTCTCACGACGAAACGTAGCGGCACCTTTGCCGCCTTTGCCAGCTTGAACTTTTATAATGGCTTCATCTACAAATTTCATCGTGTGTACCTATTTGCGCAACATCATCTTAGTATGTTGCTAATTTTCTTTCTGTATATAACAAAAAACCCCGTCATCGACGAGGTTCTTTAGAAAAAACATAAAGGAATTTCCTAAGCCGCAGCAATAATGCTCACTTGCTTACGCTTATTAGCGCCTTTAATTTCAAAACGAACCACGCCGTCTGCCTTAGCGAATAACGTATCATCTCCACCGCGACCAACATTCACGCCAGGGTGAACTTTAGTTCCACGTTGACGAATAATAATGCTACCTGCTGATACAGTCTCGCCGCCATAACATTTAACACCTAAGCGTTTCGCATTGGAATCGCGACCATTATTAGTACTACCACCAGCTTTCTTATGAGCCATATTATTACTCCTTAACTAGGCTTTAGCTTGCGCTAATGCCTGTAATTTCGATTTCAGTATAATGTTGACGATGACCCTGCGTTTTACGCGAGTGCTTACGTCGACGGAATTTGATGATTCGGATTTTATCACCGCGACCATGGCTTTTAACTTTAACCGAAACTTTGCCACCAGAAACATAAGGAGCACCAATTTTGATATCATCGCCATTAGCAACCATCAAAACTTTATCGATATCTAAGCTTCCGCCTTCGTCAACATCAAGTTTTTCAACTTTTAAATATTGGCCTTGGGCAACTCGATATTGCTTACCGCCAGTTTCAATTACCGCGTACATTGAATCTTCTCCAGTAAAGCCTCGCCAGATATGAAAATAAGTCGACAAAGCTGTGTTAAATTGAGCCGGCAATTGTATCGGTTCAGCTACTCTTGGTCAAAGTATTTAACCCCTTATTTGGTAGTTTTTTAGGCTTTTTTAGCACAAACTGGCAATTACCACCCAACTAGCAGACAAGCCCCTATATAAAAGGAAACTTGACAGCTAGCGGCCCGCCCCCTAGCATTCACAGGCTTTGCACACCATAGCCATAAACAAAAGATAATTGAATGAATATTGAAAAAATCTATGATCTAATTGCTGATGACATGAAACAGGTAAATGTGACTATTTTAGAGCGTTTACAATCTGAAATCGTGCTCATTAATCAAGTAGGAACCCATATCATAAACAGCGGTGGTAAGCGCTTACGCCCTGTTATACACCTGCTCTGTGCGCGTGCTATCGGTTATTCTGGCTCACAACATACTGATATTGCGGCAATTATTGAATTTATTCATACTGCGACGTTACTCCATGATGACGTCGTGGATGCTTCTGAACTACGCCGTGGCCAAGAAACAGCAAATAGCCTGTGGGGAAATGAAGCCAGCGTATTAGTAGGCGATTTTCTCTATTCTCGCGCCTTTCAAATGATGGTGGAAGTAGGCGATATGCAAATTATGTCTATTTTAGCCAATGCCACCAATACCATTGCTGAAGGCGAAGTACAGCAATTACTCAACGTGCATGACCCCGATACCACTGAACAACGGTATTTGGATGTTATCCACAATAAAACGGCTAAATTATTTGAATCAGCTTCCGAACTCGCTGCTGTGCTCAATAACGAAGATTCTGAGGCAACAACGGCCATGGCAAAATACGGCATGCATCTTGGTACCGCTTTTCAACTCATTGATGATGTACTCGATTACAGCGCATCAAGTGAAGAAATGGGCAAAAATATTGGTGATGACCTCGCCGAGGGTAAACCAACCTTACCGCTAATCTATACCATCCAAAATGGCACAAAAGAACAAGCTGATATCGTACGAAAAGCTATTGAAGAAAATGGATTGGAACATATTGATGCCGTAACTAAAGCTATCCATGCCACTGGCGCAATTGAATACACGGCTAATTGTGCTAAAAAGGAATCGCAACTTGCAATTGATGCTTTAAATTTTGTTAAAGACTCTGAATATAAAACAGCTTTGATAGCATTAGCCGAATTTGCTGTTAATCGTAAATTCTAGAGTAATAAAATCCATTCTCATAAATTCAAATACCATATGAGCTAAATAGCTATCCTTGCGTCATTCCCGCGGAGGCGGGAATCCAGTCCTGTAAATAGATTTTTTTATATTTGGCTTGGCTGGTTCTATAATATTTATTTCAAACAGTAAATAAACTTACGAAATGCAGCTATTTCTATAGTGCTGGATTCCCGCCTCCGCGGGAATGACGACTTACGAAATTATAAGCGTCGTTTAATAATATCGGCAACTCGAAAAGCATTTGCATAAATTGTCCAGGTATACGGCACACTTCCACCTGTTGGCATAAAGCTACCGTCACTCACATATAAATTTTCTACATCGTGTGCCTGGCAATCGGCATTTAAAACAGATGTTTTAGGATCATCACCAAATCGGCAACCCCCTGCAACTAAATTGGCGGGCGGTGAACCACTCACACTACTGCTGATATTTTTCGCCTTCATTTGCGTTAAAACGGTTTCTGCTTTTTTCGTTAAGTAATTCGCCACGACTAAATCATGATCGTGATAACCCACACGTACCTTCGCAACGGCAGAACCCCATTTATCTTTTACAGATCCATCTAGCGAAACAAAACAATCGTCCGTCGGTAACCAATCATTAAAAACTTCAAAACGAAAACTTTGTTTTTCAGTGAATTCCGACTTTATTTTTGTCTTTAATGTTTCACCCCAGATAAGTTTACCATTATCATCCCACTTGGCAGAATCTGCTCGTGTAGTCGGATTAGGATGACTTAATAAATAATCGATAGTCCCACCTTTTAATGGATTATTGAATTTTTTATCCTTAATCACATACCAATCTTGTAGGCCACGATTAATAAACGGTCCACGTATTTTAAATGCATCAGCTTGTTGTGATGGCATGTCTTTATAGTGAAACTCACCGGTACCTGAACCTCCCGCAGAAAATAATAAATTTTTACCAACTTGGTTATTATTATTAGCTAGTCCATTGGGATGTTTTGAACCCGTTGATGCAAGTAATAGCCGGGAGGTTTCAATTGCGTGGCAAGCCACAACAAAGATCTTTGCAGAAACTCTTTGCGTCTTATTTTGACTATCAAAATATTTCGCGTGTGTTATTTTTCCTTTTGCATTTGTCTCTAACTCATAGACCTTAGCATGTGCAATTATTTCACACTTTCCAGTGGTGACTGCTTCATCTAATAATGCAGCACGGCCACTACCCTTTGCACCTGTTGCACAACCATAACTACCACAATATCCAGAATATTCACAACCGCGACGTTTCCCAACAGCAAAAGGTAAAACTGCGCGAGGCGTTTGCAAACTCTGGTATTTAAGTTCTTGGCATGCCGTATCAAAAAAATTGGAAATAGGATGTTCTGCTGTAGGAGGATAAGGGAAGTCTATCATTGATCGAGGTTCTGAAAAACCATGCTTAATAGCATGTCCTGAGACACCAACTATTTTCTCAACCTTGGAATAATAGGGTTCTAAATCATCATATTGAATAGGCCAGTCCACAATATTCGCGCCTTTTATCGCACCAAACTCGGAACGTAATTTAAAATCAATAGGTTTGAGCCGATAAAAATAACCGCTCATAAAATTAGATGAACCGCCAACAACATTTCCATTCCAGAAATCCCAGCCAGATTCAAAAGTTGACTCACTCGCCCATTTATAATTTCCGTTACTGTCCTTACCGCTATAGTCTTCAATTACATGCATCTCGTCTTTTAATTGAGGAGTATAAACACTGCGACGACAACAACTAAGTTCATCTTTATAAAAATCTTTTTCTGTTAACCAAGGGCCTTTTTCTAATACAACAACTGAAAAACCTGCTTTTGCTAGCGTGTATGCAACCGGGCTAGCGCCTGCCCCACTACCAACAATACAAACATCGTAGTCTTTCATTAAGCTAATCCCTTACCTTTTAACATCCAATATTTTTTATCTTCAGGTGGTCGAGGAAAACCCGGTTGATGCTCTAGCCATTTCCAACCCATACTATTTGTATTGCCACCATATACAGGATCAGCTAACAATGCTTCAAAAATATAACGTAATAACATGGACAACCAATTCTCACCTGATTCACTTGCACTGATCTTCTTTAAAACTTTCTCGCGCATTGAATAATCTAACTTTTTGAAAGGACGATTTGCCATTGAGTTTGCGACCCCATCTAACCATTCGACACCTTTAATAATAAACTTACTTTCATCACTATCTGCATCGGGTGTACTAAGCATAGTTTGCAAGTATTGAATGGCATTAATATCTTTTGCTCCCGGAGAAAATTCTGATCCCTTAATATTAATATCACCTATTCTGGGAAAAAGATGTTCTTGCACTTCAGAAAGGCTTATCCAAGGTTGTTTTAGAGTATTAAACACTTTTGAATTATCTTGTATTTTGGCTACTACTGCAGAAGACAAAGTAAGTGACCCCATTAGCCCAATACTTTGACCTAAAAATAAACGTCTTGATGATATTTTTTTTTGTTTTTCAATAATAGATTTCGGTAACTCAGCATCCCATTGAGATAGTAGAGCTTTAATCGTTGCTTTTGACTGTTCAGATTTCTTATTCAAATTTTTCATTTTGTAACCGTAGCCAATGGTTTTAATCGCCACTTCCCTAAAAATCGTATAAATTGCTGTTTAGAATATTTCTTATTAACGAGAAATTCAGCAGTATCTTGAGAGTGAATGACATGTCCATCACTTTCAGCCACATACATATGCGGATAACCTAATGTTTTAGGGAATGCTGATAAAAATTTCTCATTCAAATTTACATCACTGACATTTACCTTTAATACCACAAAGGTACTATGTAATGCATTTTCTATTTGAGGGTCACTTTTTATAAACGCATCTAAGATATGACACCACTTGCACCAATCACCGCCGACTTCAATTAATATTCTACGCTGAGTTTTAGTTGCTAATTCAATAGCAGCTTTACCATCGATAAAGGGATCTCGTTCAGGATCATATTCAGTACTATATACTGGGTAACTTCCAGCATAGGCTGAGCTTAAAAATATAAAAGTGAATAATGTTAATAATTTCATCATTGTATTTAGACAATTAAAATATCAATTAATTCTAATTTTTATCTTTCGAATACGTTATAGTAAACTTAATCTAACTATAAACTAAAATTTACACTATTGAGATAAAATAATGAATATTGGAACGCCTCTTTCAACAACCGCGACTAAAGTTATGCTACTGGGTTGCGGTGAACTCGGAAAAGAAGTGATTATTGCTCTGCAACGGCTTGGCGTAGAAGTAATAGGCGTTGACCGCTATGAAAATGCTCCCGGTCATCAAGTCGCTCACCGAGCTTATGTTATTGATATGACGGATGCAGTGGAACTTAAAAAACTGGTTAAAAAAGAAAAGCCTGATTTTATTATCCCTGAAATTGAAGCCATCGCAACCGATATGCTCGCTGAAATAGAAGCAGAAAAATTTGCCACCGTTATTCCAACCGCTAGAGCAACTCAATTAACAATGAACCGTGAAGGTATTCGATGCCTAGCCGCGGAAGAATTAGGTCTAGCCACATCTAAATATGCTTTCGCCGAATCATATGATGAACTTAAAACGGCAATAGAAGCTGGCATTGGTTTTCCCTGCATTGTTAAACCTGTTATGTCGTCATCGGGTAAAGGTCAATCGACCATCAATAATAAAGCTGATATTCAAGTAGCGTGGGATTATGCGCTAAGTGGCGCACGCGTTATGACTACACGTATTATCGTCGAACAAATGATTGATTTCGATTATGAAATTACATTGTTAACGGTAAGATCAATTGATGCTACTGGTAATACCGTTACTTCGTATTGCGAACCCATAGGCCACATTCAACATCAAGGCGATTATGTTGAAAGCTGGCAGCCTCAAAAAATGAATGATTCAACTTTAGAAAAAGCAAAATATATCGCAAAAACCGTTACAGATAATTTAGGTGGTCGCGGACTATTTGGTGTGGAATTATTTATCAAAGGTGATGAGGTTTATTTTAGTGAAGTCAGCCCACGTCCACATGATACGGGTATGGTGACGATGATTACACAAAGTCAAAATGAGTTTGAATTACATGCACGTGCCATTTTAGGCCTTCCTGTTTCGACCATCTTACGTTCGCCAGGAGCAAGTGCCGTTATTTATGGTGGCATGGATAAAAAAGGGATTCAGTTTGAAAATATTGAGAAAGCATTAAATATTCCACAAACAGACTTGCGCTTGTTTGGAAAGCCGGAAGCCTTTACTCGACGTCGAATGGGAGTTACCTTAAGTTACGCTGACTCAACCGATACTGCTCGAGAAAATGCTAAAAAATCTGCTGCACTTGTTACAACAAAATAATTTATTACTTTTTATATCTAAGGAAAGATTCCTAAGGTACAAGCTTAGTGTATGAGTCTCGATCCATATCAATTATTTCAACCGTGATCACGGAAGCCTGTATTCTTTGTGTTTTCAAACAGGCAAGAATCGCTTCACCGAGTCGTTTTTTATTCGCCTCATCCCGGCCTGACTTTATTCTCGCTTGAATGTGGATATAAGGATCGCTACCGCCTGCATTGGTATATTCTCTAAACGGATAAGCACGCGTTTTAATATGGCTTTCGTCAAATAAACCACTATCAGCGATAGCGTTATGTATTACTTGCAAAGCACTGCCTACTTCATTGTTCTGGAATAGCTGTTCCGAGTATTCAAAAATAATATGAGGCATGAATCAACCTGTTTCGTTTAAAAATGTAAAGTAAGATTAGTAAATTTTATTTATTAACAACTTTTTGGAGGGAGTTAAATTTTTCGATACTTTCAGTTACTCGCCGCACTAAGCCAAGAGCTGCTTGTTGCTCAGCAATTGACATAGCTTGTTGATATAAACCTATTGCTTGATCAGGGTCGGAAACCTTTAACATTTCAGCTTTTAAACGCAATAATTCAGCATGCCAAAACACTTCACCCGTTTCTTCAACTGCATGCAAAGCATTTTCAATAATGTTAAGACCTTCGTTTAAATCATCTCTTTGTAAACAAATACCCGCATCAATCGCCATTTGTAATGTTTGACCTAAACGTGCTCCGGGCTCTTTATAAGCATGAAAGCCATTTTTTATAAGGCTATGCCCTTCTTCAATATCAGTAATATTATTAGACTGAGCTATGCCCCAACCTAAAAGTAATTTTCCTTTATGTATCCAGAAAAATTCATGCTCAATTGAAATATCAATTTCTTCTTGTGCATAAGATTTTGTTTTCTCAGCATTGCCTTGCATATAACCTAACCAAGATGCAAAGTTAAGTGCATAAGCCAAACTGAAAGGATGTTCGAGCTCTCTGGCTAATTCAATAGCCTGTTTAGTGTATTTATCCGCTTGCTTATTATCACCCAGTATCCACGAATTTAATCCTGCAAAAGATAAATTCGTTACACTTGCATCTTGACCACTTTTATATGTAAAAGAGCGATCACGAAATCCTGTATCAAGTTGCAGTACTTTATCAATATGTGTTTTAGCAAGCTGTGGCTGCCCCATAAAATAATTTATTAAACCAAGAGCTTGATGAGATTCGATTTGCATAGACTCATCTTGTAAATTATCTGCAAGCTCTAACATTTGAGTTGCCGCATCCAGCGCTTCTAGAAATTCTGAACGAACAACAGAGAAAGCATAAAAGCCCCAAAGCACCGGGAATAAATCTGCTCCGGCGCCAACCGTTTGGCATAACTCAAAAGCACGTCGATAGGCATTTTCAACTTCAGGCGCAGCATAACCTTTCGTTGCAGTTAATACAGGGCCTAATGTCATTTGTAAATAAAGTTCACGGCGTCGATTTCTTTCTGTATCAGTAACATGCTGAAGCAAATTCAAACCTTGCTTGGCATGTTCAATCGCTTCAACACTCGCTGATTGAGCAAGTGCAAATGAGCCAGCCTTAATCCACCAATCTATTGCAACTTCGTAATTAGCCGCGGCAGTAAAATGTTGAGCAATTTTTTCTGGCCGCGTTTCTGCAACATTCGGATATTCATCAATTAATACAGAAGCAATCCGTTGATGTAATTTTCGATTATGAGATTTTAATAATGAAGCCGCCGCAGCATCTTGAATAAGTGCATGTTTAAAAATAAAATCAGCATTAGGTGGTAAACCTCTACGATAAAGTAACTCAGCATCCACTAACTCGTCTAACGCAGCGTCAATTTCATCTTGTCCTTTTCCTATGACTGATCGTAGTAATTTATAGCTAAATTCACGACCAATGGCAGCACCGATTTGAGCAACTTCTTTTGCTGCGCCAAAACTATCAAGCCGTGCCGTTAATGAATCTTGTAGCGTCGTTGGTATTGCACTTGTCGGTAGTTCACCATCTAAAACAAACTTATTACCAACAAAACGTAGCAAGTTAGATTCAAGCAACATTTTTGTAAGCTCTTCAATAAATAACGGGATGCCATCCGTTTTATTAACAATATGTTCTACAATTTCAGGAGGCAACGCTTTACCTTTGGTTAAAGATAAAATCATCGACTCAATATCAGTATGATCCAAATTATCGACATATAATAACTTAAGCGAATCAGATTCTTCCCACGGAATGGAAAAAGTTGGCCTGCAAGTAAAAATTGCAAATATTTTATGCTCAGGGATATGCTGAATAAGATAATTCAAAAATTCAAGTGTCGACGGATCAACCCAATGTAAATCTTCAACTATAAGCAACATAGGAACTTGTTCAGATGAATCAATTAACAATTTCGTTACTAATTCAATAATACGACCCTTACGTTTTTGAGGAGAAATAACTATTTCACGATCTCGAGCACTTAAGGGCAGTCCCAGGAATGTGGCAAATAATGGAAAACCTTCTTCAACATCAATTTTTTCTCGTTCAAGAAAACTACGCAGTTTATTTCGTTTATCGTCAATAGATAAATTTGCAGATAACCCAATGATACGTTTCAATACATCAATAATTGGACTAAACGTACTACTTTCACCATAGGCATGACAACGTGCAACAACCAGTTGATAGTCATCACTATTAATTTGATCTCGACAGGCTTTTAATAAACGTGATTTACCAATACCGGCATCACCACTTACAACCGAAATACAACCATTACCCTGTATCGCTTCATTCCAATGGCTAATTAAAATTTTAACTTCGTGTTCTCTACCAATAATTTTAGAGGTCGTTCTACCACTTGCATCAATAATATTATTTTTATTATCGATACTTTCAATAACTTGGTATGAAGTAATAGCTTTGGCTAAACCTTTAATCTCTAACTTGCCTAACGATTTAAAATTAAAGTCATCTTTAATTAATTCGTAGGTCGCATCACTGATTAAAATTTGATCTGAATCTGCAAGTGACTGCAAACGAGCTGCTACATTAGGAGTTTTACCTAATGCTAAATGTTCTTTTTTCACACCTGAACCTAATTCACTGGTAACCACTAAACCCGTATTAATTCCGATGCGAACAGCTAAAGAATAGTTTTCTGGTAAAGTAAATGCACGATTAAGTGCTTTAATAGCATCAATCATTTCAAGGGCACTAATGGCTGCTCGTCGAGCATCATCTTCATGTGCATGAGGAAAACCAAAATATATTAATAAGCCATCACCTAAAAACTGTGCAATGTGGCCATCATAACGATGTACTATTTCGCCACAAGCTTTCTGATAATGGTGGATAACTTCACGGAGGTCTTCAGGATCCAGGTGATCCGATAGCTGTGTTGAATCAACTAAATCACAGAACATAACGGTTAATTGTCTACGTTCGGCGGTATTTCCATCAAGCGTTTCGATTGATGTAACTGCTGGAGTTGGGATTTTATCCGAAGAAATATTACGCGCATCAAACTTTGCGCCGCATTCTCCGCAGAATTTAAAACTATCGGGACATTCAAATCCACATGAAGGACATGTCACTTTCATTTCGCAACCAATATTTATGATTTACGGCGAACTACATATAATAATATTGACTATACGTCAGCACTTATTAATACGCGCAGGTACAACTTACTCTACCTTTATATTAATTTGAGTATACGTTATATGAAAATTGTGGTCATTAAGTAAACATGGAAAATCTTACAAAGATTTTAATTAGAATATTCTAATTATCTAACCTTCTTGCATTTGTAAGTAATCTTCATAAGTACCATCAAAATTAACTAAACCTTTGGCAGTCATTTCAATAATACGTGTTGCTAAAGAAGATACAAACTCTCGATCATGGCTGACAAAAATAAGTGTGCCAGGATAATTTTCAAGCGCCGTATTTAACGACTCAATTGATTCCATATCTAGGTGATTGGTGGGCTCATCCATAAGCATAATATTCGGTTTGAGCATCATTAATTTGCCAAACAACATTCGACCTTGCTCACCACCTGAAATCACTTTAACTGACTTATCTATATCCGTTTGAGAAAACAGCATACGCCCTAAAACACCGCGAACAGATTGTTCATCATCACCGTCTTGTTTCCACTGACTCATCCAGTCAAACAAATTCATATCATCTTCAAAATCATGTGTATGATCCTGAGCAAAATAACCCAGTACATGGTTTTCGGATAACTTAACAAGTCCACTATCAGGTTCCAGATCATTGGCAAGGGTACGTAAAAGCGTTGTCTTACCAATACCATTTGGGCCGATAATTGCGATTCGTTCACCCACTTCAACAAGCATATTCAAATCACTAAAAAGAGGCTTTTCATCAAAGCCTTTAGCAAGATTTTTAACTTCGATTGCCAAACGGTATAGCTTTTTATCCTGCTCAAATCGAATAAAAGGATTCACGCGACTTGAAGGCTTAATATCATCGAGTTTGATTTTTTCGAGTTGTTTCGCTCGTGAAGTCGCTTGTTTCGCTTTAGAAGCATTCGCAGAAAAACGGCTTACGAATGATTGCAGTTCAGCAATTTGTACTTTCTTTTTAGCGTTATCCGCTTGTTGGCGATCGCGTACTGCTGTCGATGCAGTCATATACTCGTCATAGTTTCCAGGGTAAATACGTACTTCACCAAAATCTAAATCGGCCATGTGGGTACAAACACTGTTTAAAAAATGTCGATCATGCGAAATAATAATCATCGTACTATTTCGTTCATTGATAATACCTTCCAACCAACGAATAGTATTAATATCCAGGTTATTGGTTGGCTCGTCGAGTAATAAAATCTCAGGGTCAGAAAATAATGCCTGTGCCAGTAAGACTCGTAACTTCCAGCCCGGAGCAACTTCACTCATCGGCCCGCTGTGTTGCTCAAGGGGGATATCTAAACCAAATAGTAATTCTCCCGCACGTGCTTCTGCGGTATAGCCATCCAGTTCCGCAAACTCAACTTCAAGCTCAGCAACTTTCATACCTTCGGCTTCACTCATTTCAGCTAAAGAATAAATACGATCACGTTCTTCTTTTATTTTCCATAACTCTTCATGGCCCATAATAACCGTATCAACAACAGAGTATTCTTCAAACGCAAACTGATCCTGACCGAGCTTACCAAGGCGCTCATTTGCATCGATAGAAAAAGTACCCGATGTGGCATCTAAAGTTCCACCAAGAATCTTCATAAAGGTTGATTTACCGCAACCGTTAGCACCGATTAAACCATAACGATTACCACCGCCAAATTTTACGGAAACGTTTTCAAATAAGGGTTTATCACTGAACTGAATAGTTAAATTTGCTGTTGAAATCAAAATACTTTACCGCTTGAATTGACGAAGGGAGACGAGGACTCGAAATAAGGGCGCGATTATACCAGATATAGATAGGTTTTATAAAGAAATCACTCTAGAAAAAGCGATACATTCACTCTATTTTAAGGATTGGCACTAAAAATAATTGGAGAACTCGCTGATTCCCAGTTTGGAAATTTAGTCATCACAGAGATAAAGTTGTCTGAAGCGATTAAGCTTTGTAGCCAACGCTGTAATCTGGTGTACGGAGATTGCTCAAACCAGTCTTTGTCTACCGAGGCGAATTGGCGCACAAAAGGGAAAATCGCGATATCGGCAAAGGATATTTGCTCAGAATATAAGTAGGTTGAAACATTTAAGTGTTGCTCTAATAAATCCAAAAATGCTTCACCTAGTTCTCGGTAATGTTGTTCAGAGAACTCAGGAAAGCGCTCTGCATATTTATAATGATCAAGATGCTGCTTAAAATTCGTATCATTCTCAACGATTAATGAATCCATATCACTAATTGTCTCAGCGCTATACGCGCTTAACCACCCTTGTGGGTCATTGATAGAGAGTGCCCAACGCATAATATCAATACTCTCATCTATAACCGCATTTGCTGTCACTAATACTGGCACTGTGCCCTTGCTTGATGCAGCAAGCATTTCGATAGGTTTATTGGCAAGATGTACTTCACGTAACTCAACATCGATTTTACTAGTATAAAGTGCCATGCGAGCACGCATGGCATACGGACAACGCCTGAATGAATATAAGATAGGATGAGAAGACATCATTACGACTACGCCATCAACATAAAACCACTGGTTATTTTCTTTTACAAAGCGACTCACTTCATGTATTTGCTGTTTTTGCCCTTGTACAGTATATGATGCGATAAATTCAACCGTGCCCTCTTTATCGAGTAAATTTCCAGCACTTGTGGCAATCACTTCCAGACTATTCCATGTGAATTTATCATCTTCTAACTTTAATTCTGCCGGTCGAGTCGATATGTGCCAGGATTTAAGTAAATAATTTTCATCGGACAAAAAATACGCAGTAAAACGAGAACGCATTAAAGCTTCCGCACTGGTTGGCAGCTCACCTCGCTTTATATACTGACCACAACATTGAATATATTTACAAGTCGAGCCACAAGCACATTTAGATGGATTCGATAAAGCTTTAGAAACAGGCATTATTCACCATCAGATTCAAGAACTATTTGGCATTTTAACATCGATTAAAGACTAAAAATAACGTGTATTTCTGTTATTATAGCGCTTTCACGATTAACATTTTGGACTGATATAATGAAATTCTTTTTTAAATACTTCTTTAAGACCATTCGTATTATCCTTGGCCCTATTGTTTTATTTGTAAATTTTGTAACAATGCCTAAAGGTGTACAACGTCCAGAAGAGCAACAAAAACGTATTGATTCAGAAGCAAAAAATCTTACCTTATACCAATTTAAAACGTGTCCTTTTTGCATAAAAGTTAAACGCATGATGAGTCGTTTATCACTTAATGTAGAAACCGTTGATGCTCAGCATGATGACGAAGTGCGCAACGAACTTTTAATGCAAGGCGGCAAAGTATCAGTTCCGTGCTTAAAGATTATCGACAAACAAGGTGAAGCAACCTGGATGTATGAATCTTCAGATATTAATCAATATTTAGAGCAGCGTTTTGCTTCGTAACATTATTATTGAATTAAAATAAAGTATTTAAAAATCGAGAATCAAACCCCTTTCCCGGAAAAATCACCTTTAGCTGAAGGTTCTTCGCTTCTATCTGATCCACAACAATTGCTTAAACTGGCATCTTATAAAATGCCATTTGGAAAATATAATGGCTCACTCTTAATCGACTTACCTGAGCCTTATGTTGTGTGGTTTGCTAACAAAGGTTTCCCGAAAGGAGAGCTTGGTATTATGTTAAGTATTCTTTATGAAATAAAAGTGAATGGTTTGGAATATTTATTTAGGCCACTACGCAAAAAATAGGCTCCATAAATAAAATGCCGGGGTTATTTTTATTAAAGAGCCTGATTTAATCTAAGCCCTTGATTTAATCTAAGCCCTTGATTTTATCTAAGCTCTGGACAAATATTTTCCCGTAGTCGTATTCACTTTAATAATCTCTTCATTTTCCAAATATTCAGGTACTTGAACTTCTATACCCGTTGATAAAGTTGCAGGTTTTGTTCGGCTTGTGGCTGAAGCACTCTTAATAGCTGGAGCTGTATCGATAACTTGTAAATCAACGGTTTGCGGTAACTCTATTCCTAATATCTCACCATCAACTAATAATGCCGTGATACCTTCTAATCCTTCTGTTATGTAACCTATATGATCTTCAATATCACAGGCATCTAAACCGTATTGGCTATAATCATCCATATTCATAAAAATATACGATTCTCCATCCATATAAGAATATTGAACGGGTGCGCGAGTGCAATCGATATCCTTTAAAATATCATCACCTTTAAACGATTCATCTAATTTTTGCCCTGTCTTTAAATTAGTAAACCGAATTTTATAAAGGGTAGCGGCACCACGAGCAGAAGGACTCTTCGCTTCAACCTTTTTAACAGCATGAGGAATATTATTAATATCTACAATTAAGCCACGCTTTAATTCACTTGCCTTCGGCATTATATTCTACCTTTTTTATAACAATTATTTAAAACCTGTTGGGAATTTATTCTTGGGATCTGATTCAGAAGTAGGCTTTGCATTAGTAATATCAACCACCGTTGAATCATACGTTTTATTCGATGTTGTCTTAGAACTTACTTCGATAGGGGAAGATGCAGGAATTGATGCCTGAATAGACGCTTGGGGAATCAATGTTTCAGGATAAGCCGACATATTTAACTCTTTAAGCACTTTTCCTAACATAATAATTTCACCCGAATAACGACGAATACCGTCACTACTGAATTCAAAACTATACTCACGACGAAATTGCACAGTACCACGTGGGTTACGTCGTAAGCGGGTTTTCGTTATTTCTACCGTTGCATCCAAAAAGGTGACACCTAATTCTTTACAGCGATCTTTTCCGTGCTTAACCGCAATCTCCTTAGCAAAGATCGTATCAATCCAATAGAAGATAAGAGCAACCAATATAAATAGGATAATGAATTCAGATAGGGACATATCAACATTATACGCGTTTATACAGATAAGCTGAATACCATCAAGGCAGGTTATCTCTAATTGAAGTACAATAAGCCAATGTTTAATACTGATGTAATTATTGTAGGTGCGAGCGCAGCAGGCTTAATGTGCGCTATTGAGGCAGCAAAACGCGGCAGGCAGGTTACTATTCTTGACCATGCTAATCGAGCCGGTAAAAAAATACTAATGTCAGGTGGAGGACGTTGTAACTTTACTAATCTCGATATCGATTCAAATAATTATATTTCAAATAACCCTCATTTCTGTAAATCGGCTTTAAGTCGATATACTCAATGGCATTTTATTGAATATGTTCAAAGAAATAATATTGCCTACCATGAACGTGAGCATGGCCAATTATTTTGCGATAACAGTTCAAAAGACATACTTAATATGTTGCTAGCCGATGCTGAAAAACACAATGTTACCATTCAGCTTAATACTATTATTGAGAAAATAAGTATTAACGATAGTACTTATAGAATTACAACAACTAAAGAAAAATTCACATGTGAATCACTTGTCATTGCATCGGGTGGATTATCCATTCCTAAAATGGGCGCAACGCCGTTCGGATACAAAATTGCAGAACAGTTTAATATAAATATTCTAGCCACCTCAGCAGGACTGGTACCCTTTACTTTACAACCCGAAGACAAACAACGTCTCGAAAGCTTATCGGGCATTGCGATCAATAGCATAGTAAAAACAGGCAAAATCAAGTTTAAAGAAAATATTTTATTTACGCATCGAGGTTTAAGTGGCCCAGCGATTTTACAAATTTCCTCGTATTGGAAACCGGGCGATCAAATCACTATCAACCTATTACCTGACGTTAGTCTCTCTGAAATAATTACAAGCTCGATTAGAAGTCATCCTGAGCAAATATTAAAAACACTATTAACTCAGATTTTACCAAAACGCCTTATTAACATTTTTTTTGATGCTGCTCTATTAGAAACTAAAATTAAATCTCTTACCAAAACACAGATTGAATCGGCAGTTAATACTTTACATAACTGGTCAATAAAACCAAATGGTACCGAAGGATATCGAACAGCAATATTCCGAACACATATAATTGTCAAAATCATTAAAATAATCCTATTTATGCTACTTATTTCAGTAGCTTATAGGATATTAAGGTATCATAAAAATGATAGCATATGTTTTGACAACAATATGAGGGTTACACCATGGAAATTAGGAAGAAATCTGACGGTAGTATAAATTTAACTTACATCAAAAATAATGGTAAAGCCGGTGAAACAACACTAGGTTCATTAGATTTACTAGAGAACTCCGAAGTTCTTTTTCAATACATGATCAGCTATTGCAAAGGAAAGCGTCCAGCAACTATTGCTTCTTGGGTACATCTATTTGTTTCATCCCTATCTCCAGTCATATGTTCTTCTAACATGACCTCCCTACCAAGGTATTCAAAGGATTGGAGAATATTTTTAAAAAATATTTACGGTGTAATGCTTACAGGGTCGCATACTAAAGCAAAAATTAAGACTCGAGTAAAAACATGGAACACTGGTATAAAACCATTCTTTGAGTTCATGCAGTATCATGATGTTATACCGATAGATGTGGTTATTGCTAAAATGAGAAAAGTTGGTCAACACTCAGAAAACAGCAGCTTTAAAATCAGATTAATTGGTGAAAAGGTTCCAAAACTTGTCTCCACGAAAGAATATAACAATCTGCTTATACCAATAAGCTTAAGTCGAACAGACAGTGACTATTTGGATGAGGTTTATTTCGATCTTGAAAAGAAAAGGTCAAAGATTTTTAATTGCCTTACCTCATATTGGCACACAATTAAAAATTACTATGAGTATGGCAAAGAGACTATAGCATCAGCTAATAACACGATTCTTCTTGAAAGGTTGAAATCTGGAGATTTCTATACTTACTCATTTCCAAAAAATTTAAAAACTAATAAAAAAATGCCTCCTATAAGGAGGCATATTGCAAAACCAGATTGCCATGAAGGATTTTCTAATTACTTATTCTTTCTAAATCACCATTCAAATATGTATGGAAGTAAGATTATATTAAAACCATGCTTCCCAAAGGAAACATTAAAGAAAATACTGAGTAATAGTAACTTCAATCCCTTCCCTGAATCAGAAATTGAAAAAACTGATCTGATATCAACCAAGGATAAAATAAATTGGTGTATGGGTAATTTGAGTAATAGAGATATTAGTTACATTATGGCTTTACTGATAATGCTTAACCCAAAATTCACAATGACATCATTGCTATATGCAAAATTCACTGATAAAGATGGTAAAAAATTATTAATTACAGATGAACTAGGAGTTTCTTTTTCCATTGACAAAGAGAGGGCGAAATCAAATAAATCTGAAAATCTTGATGAAGTGTCGATTGAAGTACTAACTACTATTTTAGATATGTATTCAACTAAACGGAAAGAAATTCATGATAAAAATTTAAAAAACCAACTTTTCATAACACCAAATAACTCAAACACTGAGTACGTAATACCCAATATGCAAACCGTTTGCAAATGGATAACTGGAGTTAAAGATGGAGACGATGATTCAACCTGCCTACATAACTACTTCCCTTCATTAATCAACTACGGGTTAACAAGTCAAACAATATCACATACCAAAATAAGAACAACTGAAGGAGTACTTGAATGGTTTAGAACTGGGTCGATTAAGATGACATCTAGAAAGTTAGGGAACTCATCAAAGGTAGTACTAGAACATTACATACCAAAATCACTAGTTGCCGCTTGGAGTACTCGACAAGTTAGACGATTTCAGAATTTACTAATTATTGCGGCTACAATAAACGAAGATTACTTATTAGAAGCTGTTGACTTTAACTCTTTATCAGAAGTTCACAGCTTTATACTAGACATGATATCTAACAATAATTCATCGAAAAATCCATTGATAACCTTGTTGAAAAAAGAATCAAAACGTTTAGTAAATGGCAATAGCGTCATGCCATCAGGTGACCTAGTAGCATCAATATCTCCTGAATCTCTTACATCCTTATATACATACAGAAATGTAGCTATAAAGAATAACATTAGCATTAACACCCTTAAAGTACCTGATAAAATAACAAAAATATCTCCACTTGCTATTATAACTTTGTCATCACACCTTTCGCATACAGCATTAAATCACACTAACGTCGAAATACGTAATGCTCATAGTAAAGCAGTGGAGCTAGCTAAAAAATATACAGATAAAGTTAATTGGGGGAATTTCCTCATAACTAAGGATAGTATGGTATGAAAGAATTAACATTTAAGATAAGCGCTAAAGAAAGCACAGGCTACATTGCTGAAATCAAGAACTACTTTTCGGCTTATGATAGAGGCACAAATATTTACACAGGTAATTATACAGCTGACTGGTTATTAAGTGATGTATTTTCTGATGAATGGATAATAAAGACTGAAACAACTGTACAAAACCAGGATGGGACATATCGAAATACCCTAAGTAGAAAATGGAATCGTATACTACCTGATGGTAGCAGGCTGACTGATAATAATAATAAGAAATTTAAAGAATTTTTACAGAAAATTTGTTTTATTGGAATTGAATCCCCAATATGCAAGGGAGATTCAGCTATATCAACAATTGCTGGTAAAGGTAATGTTGTGAATCGAATAATATCATGGGTATACCTTAATAAAGAAATAATTAAACCTAACACTCATTTCCTGAAAAATATCACACAAAAAAAGTTAGAAAATATGATTATATCCGTATGCAATGGAGGTCTTTCGGGATTGTTGTGTACCGGACAGAAAATCATTCGTACGTATAACAAATACTCCAAAAACAAAATCACTTCGAGTGACATATTCCAATTAAAAGACGACGAGTGCCAGTATTTTATCGAATATCTTGAAAGAAATGGTGCTTATAAATTAAATTCACTTGGGTTAAATGTAGTAGATAGAAAAGCGGCAAGTAAACTATTCAATATCACTCAAGAAGAATTATTATCTACAAAGATGAAATGCTTCCTTAGACAGTTTGAACCAGATATTATTAAATACAATGATAATGTTCTTATGCCAATTAATTGGTATACAGAATTTCCGTCTCATCTAACACCATTAATAAAAGATATTCCACATAAAAAACAAAGTATAGGCGATATAAATCAATATATAACGTGCTTTGAAAGTTGGATAAGATTATCTCAAATATTTCCAAACCAATTACCTAATGCAAATACGATTCGCTTTAATAAATTAAGAAAGATTGGAACCGAAAATTCATCAGATTTAAATTTAACACCATGGATACCACTTTCTATTTCACTCGAATTATTAAATAAATCGATAGGATTAATCCTTAAATTTGGACAACCGATAACTGACTATTATGAAAAATGTACACTTCATTTTTATAAAAATAAGATCACGAGCAAAAATGACAGTAATATACGAAACCAATATACATTAAAGAATATTCCTCCTATATTGAAAGAATTAAATATTTCAGGATACGGGATAAATCACCCCCAGAACGATGATAGTAATGTTTCACGATTTGATAGAATGCGAAAAAATCCAGACCTAACTCAGCTTATGTATATTTTGCATGGCGCATGCATTTTAATTATTGCAGGATTAAAACCAATGCGTATTAATGAGCTTTCCAAGCTTAAATACGATTGTTTATATTTCAAAAAAAATGATGGTTATTGGATAGAACATGAAATTGAGAAAGGAGGAATACAAAATATATTGCCATTAGATACCAAACCTATTCCATCCATATCATCTAAAGCTATTTATCTTATAAAGCGATTCAATGATATAACTCAATCTGTAACAAAAACAAATAATAATATACTTTCTAAGTATTTGTTTTATGGATTGCCATTAAGAGCCTGTTTTTCAATGAAAGCAAACGTTTTAGATAGTGATGCAATTAAAAGACGTATTGAAAAATTCACTGACTTTATCAATATTCCAACAGACAAGTATGGAAGAAGGTGGTATGCGAATATTCATGAATTAAGAAAATCATTTTTACTAACATTTTTTTGGACATATAAACATTCTTCCTTGGACTCTTGCCGCTGGCTTGCAGGTCACAGCGACCCTGAACATGTTCTCAATTACATACAGGCTAATATGCCAGGTGAGGAAATGGCTGATATTGAATCAGAGTACGCTTATAACCAGCTTAGATTGTTTAATGCCGATTACAGTCTAACTGAAATGGAAAACATATCTACACTCAATCAGGATGTGTGTGACCACTTTGGCGTATCTAAAACAACTGAAATACCCGAAAAAGAATTAAATGATTGGTTAGTACTCGCACTACAAAAAGGTAAATATATAATTGAAGCAATTAATATAGAATCTACTGATGATATATTTAATGCGCGTATAGCAATAATAGTTAAGGATATATGCATATGAAAGTAACAAAAAAGGAATCCATTATAAATCTTTCCCAAGAAATGAAAAAGCATCTAAAAGCAGATAATAATTCTCACGCATGGCTCATCGCTAACTGCAAAAGCCAATCATGTTTAGCTAGTTCAGAAAGTAGACCGCTGCGCATAACATCTATGGCATTAAATACATTCAAATTATATTGCAATCAATATGTTGATGGTGGCTTTAAGACTATAAATGAATTAAGAATACAAATACTAAATAAATCCCACAAGAAGAAGAAAAACACATTACCCTCTCATGCAGTAAAAAGTAAATTACTAGAAGATGAATTAGAAAAGGCAGTCCGAGCTAGGGCAATTCTTATTCAAGCATATAATGATTTAAATGAGATAACTCTTAATGCGCTATCAAATAATTCTGCATACAAAGATGATTATGAAATGCATCAAAAGTTATATTCCACGTACTTTAGTGTTAAGTTGATTGTTAATAATGACTAAACAACTTTATAAATTTACTCCGGACATTACTGTACCTCAAGCCACTAATTTTAATACATCAACGAGTAACATTGACTCTGGACTCAAACAACTAGAAGGCTATTTTTCTATAAATTGGCCAGATGGCTCACCATGCATGTTAACTGAAATGTTTTTATTATATCGAAGCAGTGAAGTTAAAATAAGTAAAAATGACGGAGGTACAGTTGGCAGTAATGCTGGTCATATCTCTCATTTAATCAGATATTGCTACGATAATAAAAAAGATTTTTGGGAGCTTACTACGTCTGATATAGAATCACTCATTTGCATTCTTCTTGTCGAGAAGAATGAATTAGGTAATGCATCAAGAAATAACGACACAATTAAGACTATAATTTCCACATGCATACTATTTTTAAAGTGGATACAAAACAACATTAGCACTAATATCAATCTAGTAGGTTTAAACGTACCAGGAAAAAGATATCAAATTAAATTAATCACTAAAAGTTTTACTGGAATTAATGGGAAAAAATATCTAGCGGACGTATTCAATGACAATCTTCCTGAAGCAATAACAAAACCTATTTCACCGATATCAACAAATATCATCAAAGAACTATGGGATACATTAGCAAATTTAAAGCCTAATGCAAAAGTTAGTAATCAGGCAAAATCTTGGTTTAATAAAAGTCAGCAAAATGATCAAATTGAATACATGAACAAAAGAAGAGAATTACAGTTATCTCTTTTAGAAGCTACAGGTTTAAGACCTCAAGAGCTTACATTAATCTCAGCCAGTAAAAACATACAATATTTAGCTGACTCTAAAATATTATTACCTACACTTAAAAGACGATCTGGATCTCGTGAGTCTGAACGTCTAATCCCTATTGATTTAGCTATTGCGATGAAAATTGAAGTTTTCATACATGTTCATCGAAAAAAGCTACAAGAACGATTATATAAATCTGGGATTATAAAAAATAGAAATGATGTTGACGATAATATATACCTAAATCCGTTAACAGGAAAAGCAGTTAAGCCAGACGCATGTTACCAAGAATTCTCTAGACTGGCTAAAAAAGCCGGTATAGAACAAAAGGTTTGTCAAAGTATGTTTCGCCATCGATTTGTTACAAACTTAGTCAAACTGCAACTCTGTTCATTTATGGATAATAATCCTCTTAAAAATCGCCACCTTATAACTGACGATGATTATCGCACTATCCTGACTAAAGTTACAAAATTTACCGGGCACAAAAGCCCTAACTCATTATACCACTATATCGACTTAGCATGGGATGAACTCGGCGCATTTTCTTATGCATATGATATAAAGTATTTACATGATAAACTTCAATCTATCTTTTATTCATTGAACACCTTAAAATCGGACATACTTTGTAAAAATCCAAAAGAAAGTAATAATACACTTAATAAAATAAGTATGAAGATTGACGAGATAGCCTCAATGGCGCAAATCAAGAAATAACTAGGTATTTATGAATATAGCAATCATTGGAGGTGGTGCAGCCGGTTTTTTTGCAGCAATAACAGCAAAAAATAACCACCCAGAAGCAAGTGTGATTATCTTTGAAAAATCCAAAAACGTACTATCTAAAGTTAAAGTTTCTGGTGGTGGCAGATGCAATGTCACTAACGGGTGTAAGACAATAAGTGAATTATCTAATGCTTACCCTAGAGGTAAAAATTCATTAAAGAAAGCTTTTCATATATTTAGCAACAAAGATGCTATGGACTGGTTTGAATCTAAAAATGTTCCATTAGTAGTGCAAGATGATAACTGTGTCTTTCCTTCCTCACAAGATTCCCAAAGTATAATTGATTGTTTTTTAACACAGACAAAATCATTAAAAATAGAGATAAGAACTAAGCTCGGAGTTAACAAAATTAAAACTGATAATTCAAAATTAGAGCTATCCTTTACTGACATAGAAACTCAACCTAAAATATTTGACAAGGTAATCGTAACTACAGGAGGTTCTACTAAACGAAAGGGTCTATACTGGCTTGAAGAATTAGGTCATAAAATCGAACCCCCTGTTCCATCACTATTCACATTTAACATGCCATCTGAATCAGTAACCAATCTTATGGGGATCGCCGTTGAAAAAGCATTCGTATCTATACAAGGAACAAAACTTAAATCTGACGGCCCCCTACTTATTACACACTGGGGAATGAGTGGCCCAGCGATATTAAAACTATCTGCATTCGGAGCACGTCTATTAAGTGAAATGAAATACGAATTTAATATTCAAGTGAATTGGATAGAAAAGCAGAATAATGAAGCTGTTATGGAAGACTTAAAACAAATTGCAATTAAACATCCGAATAAAATATTATCAAACTTTCGACCATATTGTCTACCAGATAGATTATGGTGCTACTTATTAGAAAAATGTGATATCCCACTTAATAAAAAATGGAGTGAAATTGGAAAGAAAGACTTGAATAAACTCATTGGAAATCTAACTAATGATATTTATTCAGTCAACGGAAAAACAACATTTAAAGAAGAATTTGTAACTTGCGGAGGCATTAGTTTAGAAAGTATCGATTTTAATACAATGCAAAGCAAGGTTATCAAAAACTTATATTTTGCTGGTGAAATAATGGACATTGATGGAATTACTGGTGGGTATAATTTCCAAGCAGCATGGACAACTGCATTTATAGCTGGGAAGTTAGCGAATTAGTGAACATCCTCTCGACTGAAAATATATTCGAGTCTATCTACTTCAATAGCGAGAGCGTATGAGAAAAAAATGAATTCTTTCCAGTCCACACTATTTACCGATTGTAATGCCGTCCACTAATACCCTCATCAGAATCCAATAAGAGAATAGGTGCCAGAGAGCAATTAACTCTAATATTAGAAACAATTTCTCTCTGGAGTTCCCCCAGTTATTAAGACTTGACCATGTTAGATTTTTATTATGCGCGTAACTTCGTCCCCTCTTGAAGGATTTTCACTTTCTCAACGACTTCCTTAAAAATCATGTATTCCGTACCGTAAACGGTGTCCCAGTCGATGCCTTTGTCGTGAAACTCTGGATCATGTCCGATTTCCATATATGTACGATAATTGCTTAACTTGAACAGAGCTTTATCGACACTGTCCAGAAGGGGCGCGTAACTATTTACGTTCAGATTCTTTAGTTTGCTAGGAAGGTCATGAGCAAGTTCGTTTCGATGTTTGCGAAGTCCTTGAATCGCTAATACGTCATCTGAGTCAATTGCCTTCATAAAATCTCGAAGGTACAGTAAGCATGCCTCAAATTCATTCTTGTGACGCGATAACACATCCAACTTATAAGAGTTGAATGGTCCCGAACTGAATGTTGTATCCTGGTAAAAAAGCTTGATGGGATTGACTATCAAGCTCTTTACTAACTCGAATGCAAGCAATACAAAACCAGCATAAGCCAGTGACCTAGTCAGGTCGTCCTCGGAAAGATCGAGTACGGCATCGCTCATTCACAAACCTCATCTTGTGACGCACAACAGTTGTATTAACTAGTGCTCGTGTCTCGTTATATTTTTAGGAATAACAAATTTCGGTTATTTCTTAATAAACTCTAATAGTTTAGCTTCTGTGGCTTTCATGATTTTACACCAATTTTAATTTGGTAGAATTTAAAGGGAACTACCCCAGTAACTTAACCCGCTGGCTTAGTTTTTATTTTCTTACCAGACCTTAAGGATTTTCCGATATCTCTAAAATCAAACATGTTCATTTCAAATGAAGATATCGATACCTGGTTATTACCGTGTACATGAGTAATCAATTTATCATACCTTTCCATATAGGGTGCTTTTGCAACTGAACCACCGAATTCACCAGTATTAACTAGCACTACATATTGGTACATGTGGTAATACAATGAATCAACCATTGAATCGAAAGTGCTGACATCAAGATTAAGTGATGGAATTAAATATGCATCTGATTTATCTTTTAAATCAGCCGATATTTTAATATCAGTCGCGTCATAACAAATTGAACCAGTTAATCTAAAGCCTTTTTCATTGGGATATGCAGGATGAATTAATTCAATAAACAATTGATACGGACGCCAAGGTTTTACTTTGCCCTTCTCATCTTTTGTCATATGTTGTTTGCCTTGCAAGCGGGTAATAAACTGACGACCATTAACTTGTTTTTTTGGAATAATCCACTTAGCTACATTATTAGGGCCATTTACACCAGGTAAATTCATAAAGCTTAAACCAGTTAAGATCATAGCTCCCGTTTTATCTGCCAATCGTTTTAAAATATCTATATCAGCATTATGTATTGCAAGTTCAGGCCAAATAATCAGATCAACATTCGCTGTTTTATATTTTTTATCATCAATGCTGTTATGACTATATAATTTGTGCAACAAAAGTTCAGCAACAGCTGCAACGTGTCGGCGATGTCTAGCGCGATATTTTGGTGAATCTAGCTTTAAACCATATTTTGTAAGGTCCTCTTTATGGGGTAAAAGTGACTGCACCATCATAACCTTAAGATCTCTTTTGTTTTTTGGCCAATCTAAATTAACACGTTCCATATACCCTGGAATTCTAGACATTCTGCAATACAATAACTTTTGATACTCAATACGTGAATCAATTAACTTTTTTAGCGATTTTTCATTCCAATCATTCGGCCAATCATACCCCCCAGCTTGTAAGTTAGTACCTGGCCATTGTAATAAGTGAAATAACAAACAAGACAGCCAGTCAGACATTGGTGCTGTCTCACCATTTATCGCTTCTGGTGTATGCATCATGCCAAGTTGGCGCTTCATAAAACTGGTTTTTAAGCCAGTATAGTTAGAAGAATCAGATAACATTAAATTACTACTAGACCAATCTATAGCACCTAATAAGCAACTACGTAAAAAAGCACCAAGCTGATAAAGTGACCAATGATGTTTGGAAACCCATGTAGGTATTGGAAATATGGGGGCGTCAATATACTCTGGTATAAATGTTACCTTAGCCTCTAATGATTGTATTTCGCCCCAATTTTCACAAGATACTTTACAATTTGAAATATCAAACATCTTATCTAAATGAATGTCATTTTTGTTTAGCACTATATCTTTAGTGATATTTTCTTTATATTCGAGTATGGCCTTTAGCAATGCTAGAGCAGCATTCTCATGAGCAAATGGATTATCAGACCTCTTTATAACTCCTAAGAGCGAAACAGGTGCTTTAAAACGATCTAAACTTCCAGCTATTACTTGTTGTTCAACACCAGTTATTTCAATCAATTTCTTGAATTGTGTATACCATATCAAATCATTGCTTTTAGCATATAAAACTAATTCGGAAAAAAACCCCAGTGATTCTGCAGCTGTCCTTTTACAAAAATCACTCGCGTCCTGCATGTTCAAATTTTTATTTTTAGAAAAATTACTAACCGCTTTTTCTAACAAACAATTCACAGCCCTTACAACAGACGACTTATCTTTTGATAATTTATACGCTAATATTGAATTGACTATAAAATCAGAAGTTAACATATCTGACTTTATACTCCGGTAGCCTTTCATCATCTTAGTTATGACATTAAAGCTGATATTTTTAGTATCTTTATCTAACGGCGAATCATTCAAAACCAAGCAAAAAAAACTAGCTTGTTCTAAAACATTCTTATTCTCATTATGTTCACCCTCAATAATTTTGATTGCTGAATTTTGCAACTTTTCAAAAAAACCATTGATATTAGCATGTACTGGAAAATGCCTTAATTCTTTGACATATATTACTGTAGCTGCATGACGGAAAATCTCACAAATACAATATTCAGCAATTTTTTGTTGTTTTGGAATTTTTCGACTTAGCACTATCTCTAATTGTTGCAAAACTGGATTCAAAATTTTCTTATCAGGAAAAAGTTCAAAACCTTTTTTTAGAAGCAACACAAGAGATGGATCTTTACTCCAACAGGCAATAAATTTTCTTGCCATGCGTTCCTGCAAATAATCCCAAGAGCCTGCTATTGAATTTCCACTCTCATCAACTTCTTGCGCAACTAAACTGCGTTTTTGTTTGAGCAACGCATGAATCTTATTAGCAGAAAATCTTAGCAGTGTGTCACCACGAACATCATTAGTAGAGCTTTCTAAAATAGCTAGTGGATTTGTATTAACTTTATCTGCATCATTATCACGCAAGCTATCAGCTAACCCGATCAAACCATCTAAATGACCTAACTGTTCATCAACTTCAGTAATCGACAAAGGCCCGCTGACTTTGCTTTGTATCTCATTTAATTTATTTGAAATACCACTGGTTTTTGTACGAAATAATTCTATGCTAGTTTTATCAGCATTAAAATTAAGTCCTAAATATAATAGCTTTTCTTCACAGAGAGTATTTAATAATTTTCCTACTTGTTCTACTAAACATCCCTTTTTAACTACTAAAATTAATCGCATATCATCAACATAACGACAATAATCTACTAACCTGACTCCCTCTCCGATGGTGCCACCTATCTTCTCACTTAACCATTTATCAAAATCTAGTAAATAAATGTTTGCAAAAAAACCGCCGGCTACTAAGCCCTGTGGTATACCTAAAGGAATTGAATGCTTATTATCAGAACAAACTTCATTATAAATAGCTGGACTACTATCATCCCAAGCCCATGTTTCAAAACTATGTAGTAATCTTTCGAGAATCGGATCATTTTTTAAGTCAATTAATTCTTTGATTTTTTCTAATAATACCGAACGCTTAACTCTATCGTAGAACTTTTCTATATCTAAATTTACTTCATATACCTGCTCATCTTTAACTTTCAGCTGCATAGCTTCGCGCCCAAAGTGAATGGGTCTAGCTAAAAATTTTTGGTAGTCTGAAAAATACTTGCTATATGTATTATTATTACCCCATGCGAAATCTGCCTCATCATCATTAAATTGACAAAAGAGGCGATTGCCGTAGTTAACTATATTCTTATTGTGTAACTCATCAAATTCAACTGAAGTATTACCTTGTAACATCTCTATTTTATTAGCCATACACATCATCAGGGCTGTAATTAAACTTTGATCACGTATCGAAACATGAGCCAACGGCCTTAATGATTTTAATTTCTCTAATTTTTTTGGAACCCATGCATGAGTGAATTGCATATCATTAAAAATTGTATCGAAATCCAAAGTACCTAACATCTTTTTAGAAACATTAACTTTTTCAAATTCCCAAGAATCTGATTTAGGTGCAGGCACAAGACGAAGTGGATTAAATGAAAAATCATCAGTCACCAACTCAGTAATCCATTGTTCTAATTGGGCATCAAGATCGATTGCAGACTTATCTAATTCAAAAACATCTGCATACCAATTAGTAGAGCGAATATATTGATGAGCCTTTTTCCAAGCTTGGGCTAAAACTACTTTATCAGTTAAATATTCTTTAGTTGGCTTTAACTCACGATATTTTTTATCTAACAAGCTCATTTAAATTCCATAATTAAGGGATTTCTCAGTCATGGCATCGGCCAAGTGTAATTGAGTGATTTGCGCGATGTTGATTCGATTTTTCAGAGTGTCGCAGTGTGCCATGAGTTCATCGACTTTATCTACTATAAGTTGTTGTTCAAAAATTGGGCATAGAGGTATTGGTGCTGCCTTCAATTTATCTTGTGATATATTCATTTGGCTTTCAGCCATACCAGACTTTGCTTTCTCCAGATATTCTGCTGTTGCACCTGCATTCAAACATAAAGAAATATATCTTTCACACATACCCATTTCAACTAGATGGAATCTTATGATTTTATCTGAAAGCATTAATTTTGGACGTGTACTCTGCACCAAACAGGATACACCAACTCTATTTTTCGGGCCGGCTCTAGTTATTAAAATATCGCCAACCCGAACTTCATATTGAGGTCTAGGCTCTTTGTTTGTTGGCAATACTTTATTTTCAAACTCTCGATACTCCATGGATTGAACAGCTGTAGTTTTTAGCACACCCCACGTATTATTATCAGGCGAAGCTGTTGGATGACACGCAGGGCTCCAGCCTGCATCCATTACGGTAATCAATGAATGCAAATTTGCCCATTCCCAGTTCTTCGGCAATTCAAATGGCTTTTCATCCTCCACAATCGGTGGCAGTGTTTTTTGTTTTTTAATCTTTCCTTCTTTTATCAGCTTGGCTTTCTCTAAGGCGATTTTTTTCAATAATTCAGATGCGGGTTCATCATTGGGGGTTTGTGGGACGAGTTTACCCATGATGGCGAGTTGCAGGATGGTTTGTTTGAGTTTGTCGATGCTCCACTCGGTGGTGAATAGGGTATCGAAGTGTTCGGTGATTCTTGCCCAAGTTTGATTAAAGCCATCACAATCACTGGTATTTGTTAGTGCTTCAAGCATGGTTTGCACTAGCGTTTGGTGGGCACTGATGCTGGTTTCAGTTTGTTGCTCTAACTGATCGCAGAGAGCCATGAGTTCATCGACTTTGGCGACTATGCGGTATTGTTCTATTAGAGGAGGTAATGGTAATCTCAAGCTCCTTACCTGCGACAGGTTAACTCTCTGCCTAGTCACCCCTTTTGCAAGACCTGCGAATTGATATGCTACAATTGGAGAGTTCAAGCAATATATCAAGTACTGTTTATTATGTAACTCTGGATCAACTCGTACTCTAATTATATCCGCAACAATTATTCCGTAATTAAGCTCATCAGGTATAATACAAGCCTTACCAGTAGGCTCGCCAAGTTTATTAAGAACAATATCTCCAGCCTCAAAATTATGTCTATTTAATTCAGAAGCTTTTTTTGATGTTAAAAACTTAATCCCACTATTCTTAAAATAATTCCGTCCAATATTTTGAATACGGATTATTGGAACACCTTCGTCAACATATTCTGTAGCTTTTAATTTGGAACCAAATGGTCCATCTACAATATCATTAGAACTATCAACTATAAGATCATTCAGTATCGGAAAACTCCAGCCTTGTATCTTGGAAACCAATACATCTGGCATGTCACTATCGAGTGAAATTTTTGCTTTCTTAATTTTCTTATTTTTAATTAGCTTTATTTTTTCATTTGAAATACTTTTTAACAATGCAGAAGCAGGCTCGTCGCTAGCGTCTTGAGGCACCAACAAACCACGCACCGCTAATTCTAAAATCAACTCACGTAATTTTTTAATACCATATAAATCTAATTTTTTGCTAACACCACGGCCTGCCGCCGATTTAGCTTTAAGCGCAGACGACCAAATATCCAAATTATCTGTAATGAGTTGCTCTACTGTTGCCATTACTTATTCGCACCCGTTAGAGCATCTGACAAAATATTTTTTAACTGACCGCGTAATTTTTGAATTTCTACTTGTTGCTTGGCGTAGTCCACTAATAGTTCTTCTGGATCGTGACTGATTACTTCATCCACATGTGGGTTTTTAATATCTAAATTGTAATTCCTTGCAATGATGTCATCAATGCTCGCCTTCCAAGCCAGTTCATTCTCTTCACGTTTTTTGCGTTTGCTTTTTGCGTTTATTGATTTACCTTCTCCCCACCACTCTGCACAGTTATCAAAATCTTCTAACTTCATAGGTTTAGTTTTATTAAAGGCTTTAATACCTTCAGGTAATGGTACTTCGTAATACCAAACTTCTTTGGTGGGTGTGCCTTTTTCAAAAAACAGGATGTTGGTTTTTATGTTGGTGTAAGGTGCGAATACTGATTTAGGTAACCTTACGATAGTGTGTAGATTACATTCATCTAACAATAGTTTTTTAATTTTTGTTTTAACACCTTCTCCGAACAAGGTGCCATCTGGTAAAACAACTGCGGCTCGGCCTTTATCTTTTAAGACTTCGATAATTAATTGCAAAAAAAGATCGGCTGTTTCTTTTGTTCTATATTCTGTGGGGAAGTTTTTCTCTATGCCATCTTCTTCTGTGCCACCGAAGGGTGGATTGGTGATGATAACACCAACTTGCTCATCATCATCCCAGCTTGAGAGTGGTTTATTCAAGGTGTTGTCATGACGAATTTGCACTGGCATTTCTATGCCATGTAATAACATATTTGTGGTACATAACAAATGCGGTAGTTGTTTTTTCTCTACACCATGAATTTGTGATTGTAATGTTTGGTGATCGCTTGCGCTTTTAACGTAGTTACTCTTTATATGATCGAATGCGCAAGACAAAAATCCACCTGTTCCACAAGCAGGGTCAAAGATTGACTCGCCTAACTTTGGATTAATCATTTGCACTATAAAACGGGTTAGTGCGCGAGGTGTATAAAACTCACCTGCATTACCGGCACTTTGTAAGTCTTTTAGAATTTGTTCGTACAAGTCACCAAACAAATGTCGTTCTTCTGATTTTGTAAAGTCGATTTCATTGAGTTTATTTATAACCTGCCGCAACAGGGTGCCATTTTTCATGTAATTGAACGCATCGCTAAAGGCTTCTTTAGCAACAAAGCCTCGTGGATTCGACCTAATTGGTGCAGCTAAATTTTTAAGCTTTGGAAATAACTCTTCATTTACAAAATCAAGCAGCTCATCACCGGTTATACCTTCATTGTCCGCAGCCCAACTTCGCCATAGGTATTTTTTTGGGATAGGGGTTTTATAATTATCTTGTTCGAACTCTAAATTCTCTTCTTGCGCATCGTATATTTTTAAAAATAATAGCCAGGACAATTGGCCTAAACGTTGTGCATCGCCGTCTACGCCAGCGTCTTTACGCATAATGTCTTGAATTGATTTTACTACACCTGATATGGACATATTTTCTCTTTAATAATTAATAACACTAATGCGCAATTTTATGCGCTTTCTTGTTCGGTTGAATATAATGCGGTTTCCATTTCGGATATCGCTTGTTCGTAATTTGTTTTATTGCCAAATGCTTCTTTCACTATTTCCATAGGTGTGCCTAGTTCATCTAAAGGTTTTACTTTTAGAACATTGATGGACTCTATTTCGTTAACACCACCATCAGCATATTTATCGAGCAGTGTACTCAATACAGTTTGGGCTGTTTCTGAATACTTTGTGAAGTAATTGCGTTTTTTAACATTGTTCGCACGTTCTTTACGTGTGAGTGGTGGTTGGTCAAATACTACATGGCAGATAAGGTCAAACGGGTCCATGTCTTTGCCGACTTCTTCTTCTAATGCTTGCCAAATTACTCCTTCACTAGCTAACTCATCGATGATGATTTGCTTACGCTCGCTATCTTGCCATTTACGGGTAAAGTCATCGAGTGAGGTGAAACATTTCTTAACAGTGTTGCGGGTATAGTCTTTAAATGATTCGGTGACTAACTTGCCATCTGAACCATAGTATTGAACACGTTCTGCCATTTTTCTGACTGTTACACCTGATACGCGATATTTTACGTAGTCGCTTTCATTTCCCTCGTTGTCCCAGCTGTCTTCAAGGTTGCCGTAGTTGGCCGTATCATTTGCATTAAAGTCATCATTTTCATCATCTAGACTACTTTCATTTTCTGCGTCTTCATTGTTGACGTTATCAAGTTCAATATCGAAATCGATATTATCAATATCAATTATTTCGCCTGATCTAGTATCCATAACTTGAACTGGGGGACCATCGAATTCTTCATCTGCAAATAGCTCAGTAGCCTTTTTAAAATCTAGAATGGTGAACCAGAGTTTATTGTAGCGATCGTCTATTCGCGTGCCACGGCCAATAATTTGTTTGAACTTGGTCATTGATTTAATATTTTGATCTAGCACGACTAACTTACAGGTTTTAGCATCCACCCCTGTCGACATAAGTTCTGACGTTGTGGCAATAACAGGATACGCTTTTTTCGGGTTAATGAAGTTGTCCAGTTGAGCTTTGCCTATTGCATCATCACCGGTGATTTTCATTACGTATTTTTCGTTCTTTTTAACCTGATCTGGATTGTGATTAATGAGTGCACGGCGCATGCGGTCGGCGTGGTCAATGTCGTTACAAAAAACAATGGTCTTGGCCATTGGGTCAGTACGCTGGAGGTAAGCACTGATAGTTTTTGCAACTAAATCGGTGCGTTCATCAATCACCATGGTGCGGTCAAAATCTTTTAGATTGTAGATTTGGTCTTTAATAACTTCGCCATTGTTATCCACTTGGCCTTTGGTGGGTCGCCAGCCTTGTAAGTCGACATCTATATCAACACGCACGACTTTATAGGGTGCTAAGAAACCATCTTCGATGCCTTCTTTTAGTGAATAGGTATAAACAGACTCTCCAAAATAATCGATATTGGATACGTCTTCAGTTTCTTTCGGTGTGGCAGTCATGCCAATTTGTGTCGCTGAGCTGAAGTATTCGAGAATCTCGCGCCAAGCGCTATCTTCTGCTGCACTGCCACGATGGCACTCGTCGATAACAATTAAATCGAAGAAATCAGGCTTTACTTGTTTGTAGGCTTTTTGTTCTTCTTCTGGGCCAGTTAAAGCTTGATACAATGCCAGATGAATTTCATAAGAGGGATCTACGGTACGACCAGTGATTTTTGTCATGGCCTGACCAAAGGGTTGGAAGTCATTATTACGTGATTGGTCTACCAACACATTACGATCGGCTAAAAATAAAACACGTTTTTTCTGTTTTGATTTCCATAAACGCCAGATAATTTGAAATGCGGTATAGGTTTTACCTGTACCCGTCGCCATGACTAATAACACACGGTTTTGGCCGCGCATAACGGCTTCTATGGTTTTATCGATAGCTAGTGATTGATAATAACGAGGCGACTTTCCTGAACCATCATCATGGTAAGGCTGTGTAATTATTGGTAACTGTGCTTCGCTATAACCTTTCCAAACACAAAATTTTTGCCATAGTTGCTCTGGCGTAGGGAATTCATTTAACTGGATTTCAGTTTCGATGGGAGAACCTGTTCTACTGGTTTTATCATGAAAGACAAAACCATCGCCATTTGAAGCAAAGATAAAGGGCACATCTAATAAGCGAGCATAATCGAGCCCTTGCTGCATGCCTTTACCAATTTCGTGTTTATTAGCTTTCGCCTCAATAACTGCTAATGCTCTACTAGAAGCGTGGTAAAGCACGACATCGGCAGATTTTACTGTTTTGCGCACACCCAACTGGCCACGCACAATAACTTTACCATCACGCAGTTTTACTTCCTGGCGAATTTGCAGCATTGAATCCCAACCAGATTGCTCTATAGCGGGAAGTATAAACTTCGTAATAATGTCCGTTTCGGTAAGTTTTTTCTTATCCATAGCTTTATTGTTCGACCCTAAACGGAATAGAAAAGGAAATTATCTAGCAGTGTGTTATCGAATAAACACATGTTTTTAGTGCTTTACCCGAAATAATTTTATTCTTATTTTTCAATCATTTAACTACTATTCTACGATTTAGGCAAGTCAAATATACATATTAGGGGAAATATATTTAAACATATTTTACGAAATGACACACTTTGCAAATAAAGCAAAGCATCCTGTAAGTTTGCTATATCTCTTTACTTCTAAGTTATTGATATTTATACCGAGAGTAATTCGGAAAATGATATTCTATCGAGCTGTTTAATTAAGCTATGTGAAGGCGTTATTTTTTCTTTTGCTTACGGACGTGCCATTTTTTAATAACTTCAGCTAGTTTATCATCTTCACAATAAAAATAGGCCGTAGGCAACTTTAATACCTTAGCAATTCGCTTAATTGTTCCAAAATCAGGTACATGCTTATCAGCTTCATACTGATTCATGCGAGCACTAGCACTGAATTGGTCAATACCCGCTTTAATCCCAAGCGACTTCTGAGAGAAATCGGCCAAAATGCGTGCTTCTCTCAACCGCTTGCTTACAGGTGATTTCTTCTTAGCCAAACCCAGCTCCATATACTGATTCAGACTAAGATATTCTTAGTTTTTTGCTTGCCTAGATACTAAGGAATCCTTAGTATTAGATTGCAACCCAAGATTACGTAAGGAAATGGTTATGTTTCAAACTCACAAAAGCGCCGAAATCCCCATCCCTATAGAATTGAGTAATAATGAATTTAGGGTATGGAGTTATGTTCAATACAAGTTAAACATGTATTGGTTACAAGTTGCTTACATTTATATTGATGAACATGGAGATGAACAAAGTAATACGATATTTGTAACTGAGTTAGAACATTTACTACAACTAAATAATGAGAGTGATATAACGCTTTATGATATCTATTTAATATCGCCTAACCATCTTCACGGCGGAAAAGGTTGGAAAATGGAAACGCTTAAAGAAATACATATTGGATACGAGCCAGATGCTGAATATGAACAAGAAGCACATATTTTTGTTTTAGATAATAAAAATCGTTATGTACATTCTTACATGGATTCAACTGAAGATGAATTAACCAAAAAGAAAGTTATATTTGAAACTATAAATCATTCAGCTTCATGACTAAACCAAAAGAATCTCATAACTACAACACTCGGGTAGGTAGCAAAAACAATAGGCTCCATGTAGCACAATCCCTTGCCTCGATCCGACTAGCTGGCTTGCGCCCTCGAAAGAGAGCTATTTCTCTTGCTACACTTTTTGCAGATGGGAAAGTGACCGTTAATGAAGTCCTTGAAATATTAAAGTCTTGGCATAATCGTTAATGATTGACTTAGGTGTAAGACATGACAGATAAAACGACTGAACAATTAACCGCTGAGATATTAACCAGTTTTAATATTACAGTTGATGCTCATCAGCGCCATCCAAAGACTAAAAAAGATACGATTAGAATTTGGGACGATACGACTCCTTATTTTATACACCCTACATGGTGCGCCATGACTTTATTAACTGAAACGAGTTTGTCTGAAAGTATACGCTTTAATGGTTACCAAGCTTTATTCCTCCATGATATTTTAGAAGATACGACGATAGATCTACCTATCGGCACATCCGATGCTGTTCGCCGTTATGTACAGGATATGACCTTTGATAGCTTCACTGACGAAGTTAATAATATATGGTCTAAGGACAAAATCGTGCAATTATTAAAACTATACGACAAAACATCTAACTTGCTTGATGCAGTTTGGATGAATAATGAAACAAGAAAAAGATATATTGATTACACATTGCAATTAACGGATAAGATACAATCTGAATATGGTGATTTAAATATAGTAAAAATTTCAAGAAGCATTGCACAGTATTAATGAGTGCTTTCATGAAAAGAACACTTATAAAATCACCTTCAATTATTCCAACAAGTAGACTAAGGCGCGAGTTAAAAAAATGGATGCGTTGGGTAGATAAAAACCCAAATGGAGTAATATTTATTACTCACAACAGAATTATTGTTTCAGCTATGGTTTCACCTTCATATTACAAAAAACATAAATGCAGTATTCTAATAGCATAAAGATGAGCTACTAAAAATAGAAAAAACTTGAAGTCAGATATTGTGACTTCAAGATTTACCTTAGGTGAAGTAGTTAAGTGTAATTAAGATTGAATGTTGGATGGAGGGATAGAATGAGCATAAAAACACCTATTGCATCAAATGAAAAATTTAGTTTTTATCATGAAGCGTTTTTGGATGATTCAATCCATGATGTACTTATATCTGTAACAAATCCATCTGAATGCAATATTGAGAAAAGCCCTAATTCTGGCATATCTGCCACAATTAGCCTTTCAGTAAAAGACATGGATTCAATTGCTATTGCATGGATAAAGGAACGTAAATTACAAGGTACATTAGGAGGACCAGTTGGAAAAGAATATGGTTCACCTAATTGTGACTACGACTAGTTAAGTAATACAAAGAATAATTTATGTCTTGAAAGCTATATATAAATATACACAGCGGTCATTGTGAAAATCAGACCAACAGGCAAGAAACGGCCAGAAACTGACGTGCTAATAAATTTATAATACTTCCGCTTCCGGTGGATAAGCGGACATAAATTATGTGAAATTAAACGTTTGTCCACCTCAGGGCGTGTTGTTATGTTTTTTAATTCTTAAACTGTGCGCCACAGTGAAAACACCTTTTGCCAACCCAGCTTTTTACTATTATTGGATAATTACCTATTTCGACAACGGAGTAAACGCCGTAATTACACTTTGGACAACGGGGTGCAAAGTGACGATATATTGCTATGGAAGTTATGGTAACAAGAACTATAAATATTAGTTGCGTGGATGAGCCGAAAATATAAATTTCTGGGAAGTTAAATACTAAAACACATATAGCTACAAAGCATATAGCTTCAAGCACAAAAAACTTGAAGAATTTTGGTTTTAGTTGTTCGAATTCCTTTATGTAATTATTTTCCATTGTTTATATAAACATAACGTTAGAGTTAATTTGACCTTAAAGCAGAGCGAAGCGCCGTGAACTAGCACCACTTTAATGGACAGTCATTGACTAAAACATTAAAGTGGTGCTAGTTCAGCGTGTTATGTTTTTTAATCGCCCGCACTACACATAACTACTTTACCAGAATAAAATACTCCCCAATCCCATATGTTCCCCAATACAGGAAATAGATAAAATGCTGGCATACCTTTCTTGAAATAATTATTTTGGCACTCTAAGTCGGCATATAAATTTGCTGGGGTTAAATAGTGTTGTGATGGGTAAACACCCTTAAAATCCGTAATAGTTTCACAAGTATATTTTTTATATTTGAGACATATAACTAACGTGTAGTACCGAAAATAATGTTTATTTATTAATTTAGGTTTAATGTTTTTATTGTAAGTAAGTGCAACAAAATCCATTAAACCATTACCATCATAATCGTTTAAAGCTAAACTAAACATTCCATTAATTTTTTTAAGTTCCTTAGGAGGTAATTCGCTATTAATAGCCTGCATATTAAAATCAGTTTTATCCATCACCTTCAAACTACTGAAATTTTTCTGAATAATATTTTGATATTCTGACGAAGCGGCAGGATTTGAGAATAAAGCTAGAATGCATATTAATGGTAATATTTTCATATTTATTTAAACATAACGTCGAATTAACTGACGTCCAACTGTGAGCAAAGCGAGCGGTTGGGCGTACACGCAGCGCATGGTAATGCGATGCGTGTTAAATGACTTGTTATAACTCATTAAATATATTTTTCATAGTAAGATGCATAATTGAGGATGATGTTACATTGTTTGATATTTTAGTAAGTGAATTTATATGCTTTGATACTACAATTCCTTTCCATGCGCATTGAGAAAGCTCTTTCCCGTATTTATTTATCTTAAACTCTTTCGGATTATTCATTGCGGGAATAACAACCATAACAATAACCTCAAGGATAGAAATTAGATTCATTTTTAATTCAATAGACTGTAGCGTAACGGCAACACCTAAACTGGCTGCCTCTGTATCAGTTATAAATATTTTGCCTTCTATAAGATTTTGTTTTGTTGTTTTTGCGAATTCTAATAACATTTCATCTGTTATAGATGGGAATTTAGAAAAAAATTCACTCATTTCGCTTTTATCCCCACCAAACTCACCATTTTCAATTTTACTTTGAATTTCACTAATGATTTTTTTCTTTTCATCTTCTAGCTTTACAATATCTTCTGCTTTGCCACCACTCTTATATATTTTTTTTATTTCCTCATCCCACTTAACCCCGTGATAAAATAAACTAAAAAAATCATTTTCCAATACCCATCTCTGCCAAAAAAGTAAGTATCCTTGAAGTCTTGTTGCAGCAACTTTTTGTTGATGTGCTTGTATCATGCTTGAGCGCACAAAAAATATTATAGCTGTGGATATTATGCCTATTATTATTGTTGACATTTCTGGCAATTGATCAATACCTCTTACAGTTATAACGCTGAGTTAAATGACAATTACACGTGAGTGAAACGAGCGGGTAATTGTCCAAGCATTGCATGGTAATGCAATGCGATTTAAACGACTTGTTATGCGAATTTTAATACTTGCTACCTGCTTTTACTTTTGAAATATTCTTATTTTCAGGAAGGTTTCTTATTTCTCCCCAATATTCTTCTAATACATCAGCATCTATTTCAACAGAGGTACTATACAAACCATCAGTACCATCCTTCTTACAACCCGAGATCCAATAATGTTCATTTGTTTCTACATCGAAGTAGTTTGCTTTGTAACCACTACCACTAAGTGTTTCGAAGGTTTTATTGTTATAATGAATTGATTTTCCGGATTTAGAAAACTTAACTCGACCGATACGAGCAGGCCCAACAATACCTTCCCCTTTATATTCGATATACATTATTCTAGTCTTAGGTCTCATATTTTTTACGCATAACGTTTGGATAAGCGGCAATTTACCGTGAGCAAAGCGAGCGGTGAATTGTCCGAGTGAGCGACAGCGAACGGCTTAATGCGCTTGTTAGGCAATTGGTTCTGGAGGGCCAGCTTTACCACCTGATGGATAACCTTCTTTAATTTCATTAATTATATGTTGAACTGCCCATTCTAGATTATCTTGGTTACACCAATATTCATCTATTATTCCATATTGGTGATACTTAGACCGATTAAAACCTTCTTCGATATCGTTATACCATACTACAGTAGAACCAATTAATGCGACTACCCAGAAACCTCCACCTTCCTTACCATACGAAATTTCTTGCCATTTTTCTGGAATTATTTTTATTGCTTCCCAAAGATTTTTTTCTTCAAGTGACATTCTCTCGTATGAGCTATTAATTTCATCCCATACTTCAGTTTCTGACAAAGGTTCCCAATTCATTTTTATTTTATTTGCCTAACAGTGATATATACGGCATGCCGTATTTTTATATTTATGCAGCATGCCGCATATTCTTTTAATTACTTTATCTAAAGTGAGTCAATTCGGCAATAAACACAAGTACTTATGAAAAGAAAAAGGGATTACGCTACTTTATAAAACGGCAACATTGAGTAATATATTGGTATTTTAGCTTATTATTTACCCATTAAAGCCAACTCTATAAGACTTTCCTTATTGTCCGCTTATGTTTGGTTCGCGACGAATAGCTTTGTATTACGGCACTTGCAGTCGAGTTGTTCGCTTTCGGTGGATAAGCGGACATGAATTATGTGAGACTTAACGTTTGTCCACCTCAGGGCGTGTTGTTATGCATTTTTTAATTTAAGCATTCGTTCATAACCATCTTCTATATCTTCATCGTGGTCTGCTGCCACTATACGAAAGTTAGTGGTTTTATTTAATTGTTTTATAGCATCACTTGTTTGCAGCCTATTCGCTACCTTGGAAATCATTAACATAAAACTCTCAATAGAATTTCCCTCTTCATCTTCGGACATATTCTCAGCTATATATTCTTCTTTTTTTCCCCATAATTTATTAAAAAAATTATCTTTTTCTTGTAGATCGTCAATGATGTCGAAATACTCCCAATCTCCAACGTCCCAAAACTCTTCTTTATTTTTTTCTTTAATATCGCTTTCTGTATTTAAATGAAGAAGAACTTGACCATATTCTGCATTGCAATCGATACACATTCCATAAAACTGAATATTGGGATGTTTTTTATTTATACGATTTACTGCTTCATGAAGCCCTTTATAAAGAATTGATTCATACTCTGCCCAGTTAAAAACTTCTTTACCCTTCACTTTGATTCCTTTTTATGCATAACGTTTGAGTTAACCGGCCTTTTTATGCAGAGCATAGCGAAGCGGCGTATAAAAAGGTCGGGCTGGACGATTTGTTAGCCATCTTTATGACGAAGCCTCCTGCCGTAATGGTAAGCCTTTAAATATGTAAAGCCAAAATCCGCACTTTTATATAATGTTACACCGACTAATTCACCACGACCATCTTGTTTAAGCTCTTCTGGTGGAGTGTTATCTATTGCGATAAATGGTGTATTTATAAGGCCTGATAAACCATCGTAGTCTACATCTTCATAGGTTTGTAACATAAAGCCATGGAAGCCATCCCTTTTGAGGAACTCTTTGAGGTCATCTAGAAATATTGATGAAGTAATATCAAGAGCCCTACGAAAATCAGATGATTCGATTTCGTTATCAATATAAGCAAGAAAGAGGTTTGCAATTATATCTGACTTTTCTATATCGGATTGCGATTCTAAAATTAAAATTATTTTTTCACTTAATTTTTCAATTTCTTTACTATCGTGACTTATAAGCTCTAGCATTCTTTCTTTTTCAGTATCTGATATTTCATTTAGGCACAAAAGAAATTTACTAATCTTTGCTGTATACAACTGGTCTCTTATAGAGGCACCTATTTCATGAATCTTTACAATTGAACTAATAATAGGGATGTCTTTGAGCAAGCTACTTTCTAAGGTTTGCTTAAATGCAACTTCGGCACCATCCATGATTAGTTCAGCTACTTTATCTTTGCTCATAAATTCTCTTGAATGGCTAACGACTTGTTAGCTGCCACTTTACAATGAGTGACAACAAGCTGTTCAGTTGGTTGAATACTTTTATAAGTGTAATCATCTCCACTTAGTACTGCTTTACCACCTGGATATAACCATGAGCCCTTACATGCAGGGAATTCGATAGGTGTAGATTTTTTATTAGCCCAAATATAATGATTCTCATATTCCACTCCTGCTAAAATAGTTTTGAATATATAAATATAGTGCCCTTTTGCCTTATTATTTTTATTTTCGAGGTAGATAGCATTATTTAATTCTACTTTACCACTTGATAAGCGAACACCTGCAATTTTTGTATTTATTTCAGATGCCTTTAAATTTAAAAGATAATTCTTAACAATGTGATTATTTTTTCGAAGCCACTCACCAAGATTCATTTCGCCTGCATAGCAAGATGATGTAATAAAAAATATGACGAAGTATTTTTTCATTTTTACAGCTAACGTTTGGATAAGCGGCAATTTACCGTGAGTGAAACGAGCGGTGAATTGTCCGAGTGAGCAATAGCGAACGACTTAATGCGCTTGTTAGCGTGCAATGAAATCACCCAACCTGAAAATTGTATTTTTACTAAGAAAATTATAAAGTGCTTCTATAGTAGTGAAAGGCTCATTCGTTTCTTCTACACCATTACATTTTATATTTAAAATATACTCTTTATTTAGATACTCTAACTTAGCTATTATTACTTGTTTTGAATTTTCTTCTTCTTTTATAAGCTCCGAATAAAGAATACCATTTATTGTTAACTGTTTATCGATTTTTTTATAGAGCTCGCTTCTTTTTTGTAGTTCTTCCATTTTAAGAAAACTATGATCTAGTATTTCTCTTACCCTAGATTTTTCTTCAATTACGCTTGTGGATAAAATAAGATACCCAACTAAAAAACACACAATAATTATTACTATTACTATTGATAATATTTCTGGCTCTATTGCTAAGGAAAGAATTCTTTCAATCATTTTTAACGCTAACGTTAGAGTTAATTTGACCTTAAAGCAGAGCGAAGCGCCGCTTTAAGGGTCAAATTGAACGACTTGTTAGGGCTCATTACAACCACTCTTTCGAAATGGAAGATATACCACAACAAACCAAAATACAGAGGCCGTACTTAAACCATACAAACTATACTTAATAGTACTATATAAATTAAACGAATCTGCTGCGGCACTAAAACTTTGACGTAGGATTAGCATATAGAGATATGGCGCAATAATACCAAATACACTTCCTATGAGTATATATACCCATAATTTTTTAATATTTTTTTTATTTAATATTAAATATAAGGGAATCCCTACAATGATTACAGAGGGTACACTGACGACTAAACCAAGTAACGCAATAGAAAATGATGATATTAGTAATTGTGGGATATTATGCAACAAATCAAATAATGGCATTTTAAATATAAATTGAAAGTAATTTAATATATCGCCAAGAACCACGCCTAAATATGGGCTAATAATTACAGCCACAATTAAATATTTAGTATGATATTTGTTTTTCAATTTTATAGCCCTAACGCCGAATTAATTTGACCTAAAAGCATAGCGCAGCGACGCTTTTAGGGTCAAATTGAATGACTTGTTATGTGAGTACATTATTTACTATTACCTATAACATACAGATTATATTTTTTAGCCCAAGCCTCTAAAGCTTTTACCTTTTTATATTGCTCTTTACCAAATAATTCTTCACATGACTTCCACAGTTGTTTTGGATATGTTTTAGGTTGCCCACCTCTATAACCCGGAACTCCGTCAAAGCATCCCGGAACCATAAACAGATGGTTATTTCCTAATGATAATGCTTTTTTAGCGGCTTGCTCGGGAGATGTGGCTAATATTTCACTCGCACTTTGAGCGAACAAACTTTTGCTACTAAGTAATAATATTGTAATTAAGAATAATTTTTTCATTTTCTTTTACACATAACGTTTTGCTAAGGGGCATTCAAAGCGTGCAACGCTTTGGATGTCCCAGCGAGTGATAACGAGCGTTCTTGAGCAGCTTGTTGGGCAATTAATAGAAATATAAGTTACCACCGCCACCCGTACCTCTTTTTATTTTCTTTATGAAATTTAATATCTTCCTGCGGTGGACAAGACCTGCACTTGCGGCCATAGATTCCCACCCAGATTGAACAAAGAGCCAAGAAAAGCATAAATAATGCGCCACCAAGTTTCTTTCCTAACTCGTAATCACTTATGAGGAACATTATAAGAAATGATATAAAAATGAGTGCGCTTATAAAAGAAATCGATCTTCTAATGAAAAGCCAAATATTAGCCAGAATATGTTCTGTAGAAGTTAAAGACTGACTACGTTGATACCAGAAATACAATGGAATACCAAGCATCATTAAAAAGATGGAAGAAATTAATATTGCCTTGTCATTAGCGCCAATAACTATACCTATAATTGGTATTATAAAAAAACATAGTAAAAACACTACATTGCTTATCATTTTGATACCCAACGTTTTGCTAAGGGGCGTTCAAAGCGTGCAACGCTTTGGACGTCCCAGTGAGCGACAGCGAACGATTTGAGCAACTTGTTAGAAGATTTTTACTCACTTGAAAAATTCCACCGCCTGTTTTTTTAAATACTCCAACTGCCCCAATTCAACTTCGAATTCAATAACCATTTTAGAGTTTTGTGGATATGCTTCAGTTTGAACTGAAGTAAAAAATATTACATGCCCGACAGAATCATTTTTAACCGATAAGTTGAATTCGCCCTCTAAGGAACCCCAAGATTTTTCACCTTCCCAACCTTTCCATTGCTCAGATATTTCGCTAAATAAATTAACTGGTGACACACCATATGGTGCATTATCCACTCTAACAGTAGCCTCCATACTTGGAGCAATTAATGTTACAGAATAATATGAAAGCCATTTATTTTTATCATGCTCTCGGGAGTGAAAAAGCATTTTATAACCTTGGCTTCCTTTGACTTCTAGTTCCATTTTTTCTTGTACTTCTAACAGTGATATATACGGCATGCCGTATTTTTATATTTATGCGGCATGCCGCATATTCTTTTAATTACTTTATCTAAAGTGAGTCAATTCGGCAATAAACACAAGTACTTATGAGAAGAAAAAGGGATTACGTTACTTTATAAAACGGCAACATTGAGTAATATATTGGTGTTTTAGCTTATTATTTACCCATTAAAGCCAACTCTATAAGACTTTCCTTATTGTCCGCTTATGTTTGGTTCGCGACGAATAGACTTGTATTACTGCACTTGCTGTCGAGTTATTCGCTTTCGGTGGATAAGCGGACAAAAAATGTATCTTATTTATAACTGTAAGTAAAACTTTTGCATGGACATATCTAGTTAGAGAGTAGATGTTGCATCGACCGATTGAAACCACCCCCTAAAGTGGACTCTTAGGTTAAATTTTCTCTGGCAGTTCACGGCCAATAGCGCTCATTCGATTTATCCATCAATAAAAAAAGCTGGTGACGGGAGACAGATTTATTTGATAAAATAAACAGGAAATCCCAAGAAAAGAAAACCAAATGGATGGCGCTGAGGAAGATTGTTATGTTTAGTGGGCTAATAAATAAATCTGAACCTTATTCATCCTAATCATTAAACAAACCAATCATTGCTTACAACTAAATTCCGCTACCCATTGTCTTTTTAGAAAATCAACTACATGGAAGTTATTACTAAAGACGGCATTACAAAATAAATTCTGATTAAACTTATCGTTACTCTTTTTGTTTTTAAGTCTTTCAGAATACAATAATTCAACCGCTCTGAGATTACCTTCTGCAATAGAATAAAGTAGAGACTTATCGAGACATAAGTTGATATCAGAGGATTTTATTAGATCTGTAAAATAACCAACCCTATTGTATTTCACAATCGCATCCAACAACATAATTTCTTTTCTTTGATACTTAATTTTTGCTGTGTCACATAGATTAATCTCATTAAGCGAAATTAGTTTAGAAAGCTTAATTCGAAAACCATTATTAATCATTTTCATAACAACAATTGGTTTAAGCTTAAATAGCTTATTTTTTGCTAACAAATCGAGAATCTCGTAATTTTTCAATCTTATTGCTATATTAATTGCATCATCATATGTATCCAAGCTTAAATTCTTATTAACTAAAATCAACTTAATTATATCAGGCCGGTTTTCACGTACTGCGTAGCTTAATGCTGTATCATTAGTACGTGAGCGTATATTTATATTTGCGCCTTTAGCTAATAATAATTTTACATTGTTATCAACACCTCTTATTACTGAGGTCATTAATGGGGTCACATTACCAATTTTTCTCTGCAAATTAACATTTGCACCAGCGTTAATAAGAATATCAATTATATTAGTTCGATCGTGTTTTGATGCAAGAACATGAATCACATTCTGTCCATGGCTATTTAGCACATTCACATCAGCTCCAATTTTAATTAATCCTTTAAGTTGAGACTCATAGCCAGATTTAGCAACTAAATGCAATAAAGGATAATTTTTATATTTCATTGATTCCTTCATTTTTCCTGAGCTAATAATCCCATCCACCTTTCTTAAAAATTCGCTATTCATCATGCTTCTAGAATTTATAGAATATTGATTTGCATACACTGAATTTGTATGCATTCCTACCAAAACAATAAAAACATGTGCTATCAAAATAGAACGCTTGCTTTTTACGTGAAAACTAAAAATCTTCATCTTTCCCTCGCTACCGTTGAAAAACCTTTTATAATTGGTGTTAAAAAATATTTTATTACCCTTCTTTCCTTGTTTTGATTTCAACTGCCACATTTATACCGAGTACGACTTAAAACAAGTATTTGCAATGTCAATCAACTTGCTTTAGATAGCCAAATTTACTTTATAGAAAAAATACACAATATTACAGTTTTCTTAATGGCCGTTAAGGCAAAACTTTAATTCTATAACTGACAACAATGGGTCGAGAACAGTCTATCAATACTATTTAACAATGTCTGCTTCTGCTGAATGGCAGTCCTAGAGCCCATTTATCATTATGACCGCTATCAGTATTTAAAGAGTCAGAATGGCTAACTTGATTGAGATGGGTAATTTAAGAAAATTATAGCGCTATATTAGATAATGCTTATTGGCCGCTTATGTTTGGTTCGCGACGAATAGACTTGTATTACTGCACTTGCTGTCGAGTTATTCGCTTCCGGTGGATAAGCGGACATAAATTCGAATGATTCAACGATTAAGCTCAGTTGAGAGCAAAAGTGGGGCGACGATAGGAGCGCCGCTTTTGTGAATCAACTGGAGTGCCTTGTTATATGATTTTAATTTAAAAAAAGTAATTCTTACTCACCCTGATTTGATTTAGATTTTTCGAGCTCACTTTGTAATAGCATATCTTGTGGTTTTTGAACTTTTCTATACCATAAAGTGAACCCAACAAGAGATAAAACAAATCCAAATATATTAAAAAATATGCTCGCGTATTTTAATTGTTCAGCGCGCTGCTTTAAAGATTCGACCCGTTGTGCATTGAACTCGGTATTGATTGTCTCGATTATCCGTTGATGAAATGATTGGTGTAATTTTTCATCTAGCTTTTTTAAATCGCTCCCTGAGTAGTATTGAAGTACAGATTTATCTGCATTTTGTGGAAGTTTCTTTTTTTTCTTTATAGCAGCTAATCTCTCGGCTATCTTTCCAAATTCTTCAAGTCTTTCTGAGCTTTCTCTATTTTTTTCTACACTAATTCTTTGCTGTTCTTTTGTGTCAATAATTTTTTCTTCAAGTTCTATCAACGTAATCAGTAAAACGTATGAGGATGTTAATATAATTACAATTCCTGAAAGACCTAGGAACTTATAGAGGTTGTCCGTTGGTAAATTTGGAAACATCATAATTTATTATCTCTGACTTTCATTACATATAACGCCGAGTTAACTGGCGGCCAATTGTGAGCAAAGCGAGCGGTTGGACGTCCAAGCATTGCATGGTAATGCAATGCGGGTTTAACGCCTTGTTATGTTTTTTTATGCTAACTATTAACATGTAATTTTTTAATTGCTTCTAGCTCTTTTTTCCATATTGATATTCTCTTCAGTACTTTTTCTTCTGTCTTTTCTCCCACATCAATTCTATCAAGCGAAACCACCCATTTATCAAAACAACGTTCTTGAAGAACATTACCTTGTTTATTGAAATCAGATACCCTTAATTCAAATAATAACCAATTTTCAAGATTCTTCCCGAAATTTTCATTTACCATTAATTTATTTTCTCTTAGAAATTCAAGTAATGGCTTATATGCCATTTCATGCTCTATGAGTATCGTCTTCGATAACGGATCACCTTTGGAGTGCCATTCGGCGGCATCAATTATGTAATCTTCCATAACTTTATTTCTTTTAAACATAACGATTAAGCTCAGTTGAGAGCAAAAGTGGGGCGACGATAGGAGCGCCGCTTTTGCGAATCAACTGAAGTGCCTTGTTATGACTTTTGCCAAATCTCATATATTTCATCATCTTCACCAACAGCACTTACCTTTTGTAACCAAGATTCTTCTTTATACATTTTTCGGTCATGAACTGCTTTAATAATGTCATTGAAGCCTTCCCATGTTTCATTTATACGAAAGCTTTCGCCATAATCAAAATCAAACTCTATTTCTATCTCCGTGCCATTAGAATAAGACATCGTATAACCGCTTATGCCGTATATTTCTTCCCATTCTATTCCAAACGGTTTGCCACCATTATCTGAGCGCCAGATTCCTTTTTTATCTGCTTTTAAGATTACTTCACTCATAGTCATAACAGTTAATTAGACGGCATGCGGCATAACACCTAATAATGCTGCTTGCGGCATATTGTAATTTTTTATTTTTCATATGAACAAAATTTATTTATTATTTTCAATTTGTTATCCATTCACGTCCTACATTATTAAAATACAAAAGGCCGCAATAATGGATTAAAAGGAGCTCATATTCGTTGCTTTATACTACTCGACATCGCTAAATTGCACTAGGTTTGTGCATACATAATTAGAATATTATGCCTAATGGTGTCGTTATTATGGGGAATATTTGCTCAATATTAGATTTGTCTTATTGTCCGCTTATGTTTGATAGCTGACATAATAGTAACTTTTAATTAAGGCAGCTTTGGGTCTCTAGCTGACGTGGCAACTATTAACCATAAGCGTACATTTCCTATTCCTTCTTGCGTTTCATATTAATCAACATCTTTTCGTTAATATTTTTACGAGTTAGAAGTTGTTTTACTGATAATTTTCGTTTTCGCATTAAATCAATCGAGAAGTTATATTCCCACTCGTTAATCCACTCTTTATCAAATGCGTGTTGAATGGCTTCGATATTAAGAGATTTTTGATTATTTTTCCGAATACGTTTGACAGCTTGGAAAATTTTATCTGATGGCAGACCAATAAATTTTTTAACACAACAATTGCCAACTATAGCAGTATTGAAGTTTATTTTATTTTTTAGTGCACAGGTTTCAACAATAGGATAATGTCCACATAAACAGGTATCTGGCTCTTCAGCTTCATATATTTCATAAAGATCCCACTCTAGCTTAGCCACATCCCAGCTAGTTGATTCTGAAAGGATAATAATTTCACTCGATAATTTGTATTCAGACATGTCGCCCTCTTAAATTTATAGTTAGCGTTTAAATTTAGGCGTCCAAGAATCTACCATTTCATCTTCTTCATCGAGCTCTTCTTGATCAGGTAGACTATCTAGTGTGAGTACTGTCAGTGACTTGCCATACACTCCAAGTCCAACAACTTCTTCATTCAATTCATACGGCAAGTTACTTCCAAACCAATCGAGTAATGTGGTTTCTCCTTCAGCTCGATTACCATTTAAAATATTATTTTTTGATCGATTAAAGTTTGATGTTACGGTATTACTGTCGAGTTTTGAGCCTTTTTTTATCCATGATAAATCTTTTATTTCCTTCATCTCATCTGACATAAAGCAATAATTTATAATTTGCCCTTCACTTACGACAATAGCTAAAGGATCTGGCGACTGCTGAGCATAACGAATAGCTGTTGCTGTTAATGATGTTTCACATTCTGTTGATAAAGTTTCAATTGCTTTGAGGCCACATTTAGCATTGTTCAAAACCTTATCGAATAAATAACTAGGCATTAAAAAACCAGCAGAGAAATGATCAGCTTCCAATTCATATCTATCACCCGAAATAAAACCTGCAGATGATACATGACAACCACTACTCATTAATTGTTCATAATGACCTGGTAATTTGTAATGACCTAGCTCATGCCCAATGCAAAAATTCTGAAATCCGATATTGTCAATATATGTTGCATACTTAATTCCAAAATGATTACCACCATAAAGAAGCATACCAGATACCCCTTTTTTTTCTGGAGGTAGAGACTCTACTAAGATATCAAGTTTCTCTGCAATCTCAATTGGCTTAACAGGAAGCGCGGTAATATTTTGCTCTTGAGCAAATTTCTCACCTAGCTTTGTCGCTCTTAATTTCCATATTTCTGTCATGCAGTAGTCTTATACTATTTTTTTGTATTACGTTTTGCTAGGCTAGCCATGAAAACACGTGCTAATTCCCGATCATCATCGGTTAAATTTTCATAATCACGAAAGATCTCAGCCTTTTGAGCCTGATTGCCACTAAGACTAGTAGACCTTCCCATCAGGAAATCAATTGAAACATCTAGAGCATCAGCAAGCTTCCTAAGGTTTTCAAACGAAGGTTTTCGAGAACCTGACTCAAAATGAGATATTGCAGATGAAGCTAAACCAGCCTTATTAGCTAGCTCTTCTTGGTTCAACTCACGCAACTTACGTGCTTGGAATAATCTTTGTGTAAATAAAGGCTCATTGGGGCTTGACATAAATTGACGATTCCGTATAGTTACAATTGACGAATTAATTCAGGCTTATATGGCCTTTATTTTTGGATTTAAACTTGACGATTTCGTCATATTTTATACTACAAATCATTAATTTTCAAGGAGAAATATCGTGAGCGACAGAGCAGTACGGAATACCGGCAAAGACCATTATGGAAATATTACAAAGCTATGCGACCCTGGCCAAATATGGACGCCAAGAGACAAAGAGGATGCGATTAGAGATATCGAAAATAATCTACATACTTATTATGTTCCTTGGCAGACAGGAAGGACTGAAATTCGAGTTGTTAATGGTCCAACTGGTAAGTACTTAAGAACTGACCGTGATAATACATCTAAAAATAATTTAGATGATCTACCCGATTGTTAACTAAAACCTAAATTGTATGTCTATGATTCCAATTAAGATTTATAGACATACAAGGAGTATACAAGATGTTTATAAAACAAAAGTCCATTCGATCAGTTGATCGTTACATCAAGACTTTACTGCCAAGTAATAAAGTCAGACTTGCCATAGAGGTAACTCCTGAGTTACAAAATTCACTATATAGAGCTGGATTTTCTAAACCATTGAATGATGGTGATACAATACTACCTAATACTATTGGTAGTGTAAGCCGCTTTAATGCTGATGGACGATATATAAATCTTACTGACTTGCCAAAAGAATCGCGATATATCACCACTGCTGAATGGAGCTGGAAACAATGGCGTGGTCGAGGAGAAACAGAAGACATTACTGAATCTCGCGATATATTTAAAGACTGTTATCAGAGAAAGTTTATTCCGCCTCCATCATTTGAACTTACATTAATGAAACGCAACAATGAATTATTTGTTATTTCACCCGAATTAAACATTGATCAACTTAAGCCAGAATTATTCAAACACACTATCAACCTTTTTCTTGAGCTATTTGGTCAGTGTGAAATAAGACGAGAAGATTTATCTAGTTTCACACCTACAAATATTAAAAAAGTTAACTGGTCAATGCTGCCCCCTGGTAAATATCCATGGGCTAAAGTTCAAAGTCATGTCAAAGTCCTAGTTAAAGATAAACATTCAAAATACTCAAATGTAATTCTTGAACGACAAGAAGTATTAAGTCGGCATAAACCTGATGAAGTATATGTTGGGAATGGCGGGTTTCGCTCATATATTGCTTACATTTTTAAAGCCAAAAAACTAGTCGTACTTGAAAGTATACAAACCGACAATGCAACATATATTCTTGGAGAAAATTGGGAGCAAGTTTCTAAGTTAACAAAAGCTGAAATTCTTAAACATGCCTTACAGAAGGATCGTCTAATTCACTCAAAAGGGTGGGAAACTTGTTTACAAACCATTATTGATCCAGAGTATGCGTTGGTCTCCTAAATAATTTATGAGCCTGCCAGATGAAGTCGAAGCTACTACAGATATAGGCTTACTGATTATTTCCTCAATAAGCCTATTTCAAATCACCAATTGACCTTTCTCCTTAGCTGTAGAAATATTCACATTAACACCTGAATAAAAACTAACTGCATCATCTAGTAATCCATCACTAAAAATAACACCTTCGTTTGGCATAGCGGATGTCATGTTGAACCCCGATCGTGAAGTGAATTCACCAAACACCAGATTGGTACCCGTTGCGTTACTCGGAAAGGGTTCCCTAACGGTATAAAATAATGAGTCACTATCCCATGAAAACCCATCCATTAAACCTGAATCACCTATCGTATTGCCCAACGACTTAGCCACTGAAGTTGCGCCAGTAATAATACTTTTGAACCAACCCGTTGAACCAAGGCCTGTGGAAATAATAACACCGCTTGATGATTGAAATTCTGAGACGCCATTTAGTTCAAGTTTATAGCGTGCAGAGGTATGACGTTCAGGCCCTATAAAGAAATCATTCACTGCAAGTAAGCTTTGACCATCACTAAGATTAGCTTTTGCCATAGTAATTTCTTTTGTGGAGCGATTATTACTCATTACTTCTAACGCAATACTTTTTAAGTCTCCAATCAAAAATGGAAGTAATATTCCATCATTACGATCAGGATCGGGGTTAATCGCAATTACGTGTTGCTCTGGTACATATTTTAAAGTATTAGCAACCAAACCATCTTGTCCTATTACAACGATAAGGTCGTCTTTACCAAATATAAAATTAGGTAAAAAATTTCGCTCTAATAATTGGACTCGGCCAATTTGAGATAAAGTGGATTCTGCTGAGATCAACGCATCTTTATATAATTTATCCTCAAGTACGTAATCATTAAAATCCGCACCAAAACCTTCCACATAAAATCGGGCCTGCTCTATCGTATTGTGACGATAAAGCAAACCATCTAACCGTGTTTGACGATTAACCACTATGATCTTACGTTCAGTTGTGCGATTCATGACATTAGCTCCGAGTCAGGGATTGCAATAGTTCTGGCGAAATATTTAATTCACCAATTTTTCCTGAGCTCTTAGCAAGATCTCTAAATGCTTGCGATATTAACTGCTCTGGATTCATTCCGGCACTGGTGATAGCTTCTAAGATTCTAGGATCAACTTTTGCCATTGCTTCCATTGATGCTGATACAGCGTAAGCTTTATCATCCGCTTCTTTACGCGAGTTTTCAGAAGCAATATCAACTAACGCTTTACGTTTATCTTCAAGCTGTATATCACCATCCAATTTTTCCTGGCTAATAACTCGATCTTTCTCTTGAATCGCACGCTTAGCTTCACGTTTAGTTTCTTCTATCTCACGTTTCTTTTGTTCAATCGCAATATCTGTACGTAGCTCATTTTCTTTTATAGAACGTTCTTGCTCAACAGATGCATTACGTCGAATATAAATAGCTTCGTCTGCTTCTTGTAAAAGTTTTTCACGAACAGAGGCTTCCAAAGCACGTGATGTATCAGGTGTGGGCTTAATGGCTACAATAGCGATATCCATAACTGAAATGCCCATAGAACGTAATACATCAGATGAAGACAACCCCTGATTCAATTCATTGACTAAATCTTCAGATGAAGAAAGCACATCTCTAAGATCCATTTTTTGCACCATACTTCGAACCTTAATTTGCACTAAGTTCACGATACGCGTTGGCAATTTTTTTGGATCATCACTTTCGTACGTTTTACCATCTGGTTTCAGACTGTAATTCATAAGCTCAGACAATTTTCGAGCATCCACTACACGGTATATAAACTGTCCTTGTACAGTAACTTCTTGAAAATCACTGGTTACTTCTTTGAACATAAAAGGTACTTCCTGACTTCCTACTGGTATGGCTGCTAAAAAGCTGGTGGGCGCAAAATAGAAAAAGGATTGACCGCGTCCTTCACGTACAATTTTTCCAGATTTATACTGCATTAAACAGGTATTCGGATCGGCTTTTATATATTTGAAATAAAACATGGCGTTTCTCCTTATGCGTGTTATGCTAATCAATAGTGGCACTAAGCCACTAACATGGTTTAAAGATAGTGGCTTAATGCCACTATGTCAAGGAATAACATATGAAATTATCTAAATCTGAAAACGACTTTCTTAAAAACTATAATATTCATGATTTTGATGTGCCATTAACCTCGGTTGACCTATGTATTTTTTCTATTATTGATCAATCACTGAAGGTACTTCTCATAAAGCGTAGTGACTATCCATTTAAAGACAGATGGGCTCTACCAGGTGGTTTTGTTGATATTGCAACTGATAAAAATCTTGATGCCACAGCAACTCGAAAACTAGAACAAAAAACCGGCGTGAAAACGCCCTACGTAGAGCAGGTAGAGACCGTGGGAAATAGTATGAGAGATCCTCGAGGTTGGTCAATTACAGTTCTATACTTCGCCTTATTAGCTCTTAATAATGGAAAAACGGGGTCACAGAATACACAGTGGGTATCTTTGAAAGAAACCGAAAAATCTAACCTTGCATTCGACCACCAGGTGTTACTTAGCAAGGCAATACAAAGGTTACGGAGTAAAGTGAGTTATACGACATTGCCAATGCATATTTTGCCTAAGGAATTTACCCTAGCAGAATTACAAAAAGCATATGAGATCATCATGGATCGAAAAGTCGATAAGAAATCTTTTCGCAGAAGAATTGATGCTGCTGATTTATTGATAGAAACTGGAGAACTGCTACAAGATGGTGGTAGACCTGCAAAGTTATATCGAATCAGGAAAGGGGCAGATACTCACTTTTACAATCGATCGATATAAGTTCAAGTTCATTAAACAACTTAACTGCTTAGCCAAACCTAGACCGTGGTCTTTGACATATGTAAACCTATATTCGCCATATTTACTTAGCCTTTAATGGTTAATAAATTTCAATTATCTTTTATAAAATCCCTCATTCCAATTAAAATAAGTTATCATTAAACTATTAAGTAATTATTTTATATATTAATAATAAACTATATAAATCTAGTTACTTTTTGACAATAATTCGTATGTGTTCGGAATACTGCAGAAGTTACGCTAGGTGGTGTGGACTGTAATGCCTTATCTTCGAAGACAATGGAAGTAAATGATCAACCTGGCTTGTACTTTATTGGAGAGGTTGTTGATGTATCAGGCTGGTTAGGGGGTTATAATTTTCAATGGGCGTGGTCTTCAGGCTGGTGTGCCGGTCAATACGTTTAAGCTTTATACATCCAAACCAAATACGCTCAAACTCAATACCTCTAAACTGAATCTATTAAGACAACATAATAATTACCCTACTAAAATTCTGTTTTTGCTTCCATAGCATTCATTATTAATACCCTTTAAAATAGAGCTTTCTTTTCGAAAGAAGCTCTATGAAACATTCTCTTCAAAGCCTACCCTTTAGTAACAGTCTTGCTACTTTAGATGAAAAATTTTACTCAAGGGTAAAACCAACGCCTTTCAAATCGACTAGTTATTTAATTCATTTTAATTCTGATGCAGCTGAATTACTTGAGCTCGACCCAGCAGAAAGTAAAAAATCTGAATTTACTAAAATTTTCAGCGGTGAAACATTACTTCCCCATTCTGATTCTCTTGCCATGCTTTATTCAGGCCATCAATTTGGGCACTATGTAGAACAACTCGGTGATGGTCGTGCAATAATGCTTGGAGAGACCACAAACCAACAAGGTGATAAATGGGAGATGCAGCTTAAGGGAAGCGGTATGACACCCTATTCTCGAAATGCAGATGGTCGAGCTGTTTTACGTTCAAGTATTCGAGAGTATCTATGTAGCGAAGCGATGCATGGATTAGGCATACCTACAACACGCGCTTTGTGTCTAATTGGTAATAACGATGAAGTCTATCGTGAACAAATTGAAACCGCAGCTGTAGTTACACGACTTGCACCCTCTCATATACGTTTTGGATCATTTGAAGTTTTCTATTACCGTAGCCAACTCGATAATATTAAAACACTCGCAGATTTTGTAATAAAATATCATTATTGTGAATTACACAACTCAGAGAACCCATATTTAGATTTATTAGAAGGTGTAATACAAAAAACTGCTCGACTGATTGCTCAATGGCAATCAGTCGGTTTCGCGCATGGTGTAATGAATACCGACAATATGTCGATATTAGGATTAACTTTAGATTATGGTCCTTTTGGTTTTTTAGATAACTACAATCCTAAGTTCATTTGCAATCACTCTGATCATGAAGGTCGATACTCGTTTGAAAACCAACCACAGATAGGTTTATTCAACGTAAGCTGCCTAGCACAAGCTTTGCTTCCATTAATGGACGTAGAAACGGCACAAGCAGCATTATCAAAATATCAAAATATCTATACGCAGCATTACAATACATTAATGGCGAAGAAACTTGGTTTTAACGCTACTGATAATACGATTGAAACTTTGTTAGAATCGTTACTGGATCAGATGCAGCAAAGTCATGCGGATTACACGCTATTTTTTCGACGATTAAGCAATTTACATAAAGAACCAAATTTACGAGACATGTTTGTGGATAGAGATAAATTTGATCAATGGTTATTGAGTTATACACAACATTTTAAAACACTTAATTTAGATATTAAGAATCAACAGAAAAAGATGCTAAGCATTAATCCTAAATATATTCTAAGAAATTACATAGCGGAAATTGCAATAAAAAAAGCTGAACAAGATCAAGACTATACTGAAATAGATAAGTTGATGAACCTACTTCAAAACCCTTATGACGAGCATCCAGAAATGGAGCATTACGCTGGTATTCCACCCGATTGGGCAAGTACTGTTAGCGTTAGTTGTTCTTCATAATAAATTAAATAAAGGACTTAAGATGACTTTAAGTGAACTACTAAGCGACATTGAAAGCCAACCAAACAAAGTAGAATTCGATAGTGTTATAGAAACAATCAATACTGAATATACCTATACACCATCAAAATTCACTAATGGTATCGAAGACGATATGGTTGTAAATGAGTCTGAAACAAATGAAGGTTCTTGTAAAATTCTCGCCTTTGCAATATTAAATGATTTATCTACAGAACAGGCATTAGCATGTTTTGGAAAATATTACAGAGATGATGTATTACAACATCCAGAAGGGGATGATCATTCAAATATTCGAACGTTAATGAAATATAATTTAGATAATGTGTTTTTTTACAATACTGTTTTAGTCAAAGCGTGAAAATTAAGAAGCTGTATCTATAATACTTTTTCAACTTTCTTTATCAATGTTTCCCAATCAAGAGGCTTACTAATATAACCTGTTGCCATTGTGTCAGGATGGCTTTCTTTAATTTCATCTTTTGATAGACCGGAAACAAGAAGTATAGGTACAGCTTTACCTTCAGGCAAATTACGAATTTCCTTGCACGCGGAGAAACCATCAAGATTAGGCATCAATCCATCAAGTAACACACAATCAGGATGGTGTTCTTTGAAAGCCGCAACGGCTTCTACTCCATCACTCGATTCAATTACAGTGTATCCATTACTTGTTAACACTGCCTTAATCGAAAGAAGCATGAAGTCATCATCGTCTGCAACTAATATTTTCTTTTGCATAAATTTAATCTCTAACCTTAAAATTGATAAATAACTTCGACTTCATTCCCATTTCCTCTATAGTCAACATGGAAGCATAACTCTTTAACTAGATTAATACCGCGCCCTGAATATTTATCATTCACATCAAGTTCTTCAATATTTTTACTATGATCAAATCCCTCACCTGAATCTTTTATTTTTATTTTAAGGAGTTTTTTATTATAAAAATAAATTTTTTCAATAGAAATAATAATACTTTCATCCGTTAGTTCTTCTAAGCCTTTTTCTCTTTTCTCAATATATTCCGTAAAACCTTCAGGGTCGGCCTTCATTTTTGAATCAAGATGTAAAATACCATGATCCAGTGCATTATTAAAAAGCTCAGATAATATTAAAAAAAGATTTTGTTTATGTCTCGTAATATTTTCCAGCTCATGTATTTGACTTATTAATACTGGAACAGGATCGATACGGCTTAAACTGGAAGCATTCACACTAAAATCCCACTGCCATTCCAATTTAATATTTCCATCATTCTTAGTAGAAAAATCTATAATATTTTTTTCAACTGTGTCGTTTATTTCGACAGTATCTGTTATATCAACTGACACCAAGTTTTCTGTGCATGGAATTATCACCATACTAATATCGTCATCTTGTGCATAACCACCGGTAAATCTAAGCAAGTCTTTTTCGATATTAATTAAAGTTTCATCTGTTTTTGAATTTTTAAGATTTTCTTCAAACCGTTCCTCACCATACATTTCTTTATTCGGCTCTGGAGAACATGCTTCAATCACGCCATCGGTATACATAATGAGAGAATCGTCCTCATTTAAATCAACATGTATCATTCTTTCGTCATCAATCTCATCAAGTATACCAAGTGCTAAATGCTCAGCCGGATAACGATTTTTAACTTCATGTTTAGAATCAAGATGGATAATATTAGGTATCCCTCCATTCCATATTTTGGCAGACTTTACATCTTGAGAAATGCTAATAGCTCCAATGGCTAAAAACTTATCGCTGGGCAGTAGTCTTTCTAACTTCCTATTTAATTCTTTCAAAATATTACTAAGAGAAAAACCATTATTGGTCATTGCTCTGAATACATCAGAGGTAGGTAATGCTCCAATCGAAGCAACTAAGCCATGCCCCGTAAAGTCACCTAATAAAATATATAACTCACCAGAAGGACTTCGAGCGGTCATTAAAATATCACCACTAAATGTTACCGCAGGGCGTAACATCACATGGAGTTTATCCAGCTCTACATTTTCAGCCATAACAACTCGGCTAAATAGCTCTTCAGCAACTTCCTCATCATGCAATATCTGATCATGATGTTGCTGTACTTCTCGATGAAGATCCCGAACTCTCTCAAGAGCTTCAATTTTTGCTTTTAATAAAATATAACTAAATGGCTTAGTGAGAAAATCGTCACCACCCGCTTCAACGCATTTAGCAAGTTCGTCCTCATCTGTAATTGCTGTTAGAAAAATTATAGGAATAAATCGGCCATTACATTCGGATTTAATTATCTTAGTCGCCTCGTAGCCATCCATTTCAGGCATCATTACATCCATGAAAACAATATCTGGCGATTCAGCTTTAAATTTTTCGACACCTTCCAAACCATTAACAGCAGTAATAATTTCATAACCATTTTTTGCCAGATGAGCTTGTAAAATAAGCCTATTAGTTGGCTCGTCATCTACAATAAGAGCCTTACCTTTAACTGTAGAGTTCTCGAATGGTATTATTTGTGCGGTATTTGACATAGGTACACCGATGTAAATCTATTTTAAGTAGTGGATACACATACTAGTGGTGTACTCTTACTCAATAGAAAATACCTTATCAAAATTAGCGATAGACAACACTCGCTTAACTTCTTCACTTGGCGCTTCAATGATGACATCATTCGTTGCATGTTTTTTTAGAAGCAACAACATACCCAAGGCTGAACTATCCAGATATTCAGTTTTACTTAAATTTACTTTGTAATTTAAACTGTCACTGTAGTCTTTGTACGCATTTCGAAAATCTTTATGCACTGAAAAATCGAAACGACCATCGACCTTGATTGTTACTGTTTTTTCGTCATCACTTTGTTCTGCTGTCACGCCCACATCTATTCTCCTTTGCTTTAAAAAACAATTATCAAATTAAAAAAATCCACACCATATTCATCTAAATTTTAAGCATAAGATGCTGTCGCCTGAAACAACTTTATCAATATCTGCCAGTAATAAATATTGGATTGAATTCGTAAATACCTTAAATAATAACTCCAATATTTATTTATCTTAATTCGTTAACGACTTTAAGCATTAACGGCTAAGACAAATCAAACTTTAATGTTTTTACTACAAGGTGGCTTTATTTTCTTTAATTAACCCATTGAAATATAAGGTTATTTAGGTGAGTTTATTTATTAAGGGAGAGAGATTGATTTATATAAGAAGTAAGGGCAAGTCGAGCATCTTTAAATGTTTTAAAAGGGCCTTGATCATCCTTTTGGCGAACAATAAAAAACCATTCGCTATTGCTTTGGTAAAATCGTTCTGACCGTATTGGAATAGAGCCATTTTCATTAAAACGATTTATATTAAAAACTGCATTCATAAATTTTGAAGATTTTCTGAAGGAACGAGAGTCAACTTTTGCTCTGAAAGATGGTTATCAGAAATTGTTTTTTTAAAGTCTTCAGCACTCAGTGGAAGCGACAAAACCAGTAAGCCGGTAAGCGCCCAAAAAGCGACGATTGTTATTATTTTACTCTTAAAAACTTGCATCGATTTACCCTTAACAACTAACTACAAAAGGATCGCGATCATACGATTCTATGCGTATTTTGTCTTGTAGGACAATGCTTAAATTTGTGTAGGGATTATCCTACAAAGAAGGAATTACTTCTTGAATGATCTTCTTTAATTCAGGAATACAGGAACCACAGTTAGTGCCCGCTTTCAATGCAGAGCCTATTGCATCGGTACTTGTTAAATTCTGGCTTCTGATAGCATCCGTTAAAGTATTAATACCAACACTGAAGCAGGAACATACAATAGTACCAACATCATGCTGGCCCGACGTTGGCTTACCCGTAAGTAGGCTGATACGTTCATCCTCTTGAAGTGATTCTTGTGCGAGGAGTTGTGCGAGCCAATCACGTTCGGGTAGATCTTGGCCAGGGCCTATAAAAATGCAACTTTCAAGATGACCATTTTCAATACGCGCACCTCGATATCGTCCTTGAGCAGGATCAAAATATTCTACCCACTCAACATTTTTTGCGTTTTGACAGAGTAATTGCCGTGCACAATTCGCCCAATCACCTGCCGCCTCATCACCGGCGAGCTCATAACGCCATAAACCCCGTCCTTTAGAAACAGACCAATAGCTTGCATGGTTAATTTCAAGCTTCCTACGTGACAGAACAAAACCATACCAAGCAGGTTTTTTCACCTTCACCTTTACAGCAGTATGCTTGAACTCTGGTTGCCCAGAGACTGGGTCAACTTGTGTTGCGATTAATTTTCCAACGACGCTATTATTTGAAAACTGATCATTCCAATGAATAGGTACAAAAACGCTGCCCTGTTGTTGAGCATCAGATACTTTAGCTCGAACAATCACCTCACCTTGCGAGCTTGTAACCGTCACTAAACTATTTTCAGTTATTTCGAATTTTTTTGCATCTTCACTATGCAGCTCGATAAAGCTTTCTTTAATATGTCCTGATAGACGTGCAGACTTACCCGTTCGAGTCATGGTATGCCACTGATCTCTTACTCGACCTGTATTTAAAATTAACGGATAACTCTCTGAACTGTTTGAAACAGGTTGATGATTTTTAAACGTAATAAATTGTGCTTTAGTCGTTGCTGTAAAAAATCGTCCGTCAGAAAATAGTCTCTTTGTACCTTGAGGATTCTTTTCTGTTATCGGCCATTGAAGTGGACGCATAGCATCATAGCTTGCGTCATCTATATTGTCGTAGCCACTGATATCAAAGTCCCGATCACCGGTATTTTTATAGCCAGACAAAGCTGCATGTTCTTTAAAAATTTCAAAAGGTCGCTCATATTTAAATGCTTCTTTGAATCCCATATTCTGAGCGACTTTGGATATTATCCACCAGTCAGGTCTTGCTTGCCCAGGTGTTGGTAAAAAAGCGCGTTGTCGTGAAATTCGTCGTTCACTATTCGTAACCGAGCCATCACGCTCGCCCCATGTTTGTGCCGGGAATAAAACATTCGCGTACTTGGTGGTATCCGTATTACGAATACAATCAGACACAACAACAAATTCACACTTCTCAAGTGCATCACGAACAACACTTGAATTTGGCATACTTACAGCAGGGTTTGTTGCCATTATCCAAACAGCTTTAATTTTATTGTCATTTATCGCTTCAAAAAGATCGACGGCTTTCAAGCCTTCCTTTTCAGCAATAGCAGGTGAATTCCAAAATTCCTGAACGAGTTCTCTATGTGATTGATTTTCGATTGCCATATGGGCAGCTAGTTGATTAGCTAAACCACCAACCTCTCGACCGCCCATTGCATTGGGTTGACCTGTTATTGAGAAAGGGCCCATCCCGGGGCGACCAATACGACCGGTTATTAAATGACAATTAATTATCGCATTGGCGTTGTCAGTTCCATAAGACCATTGATTAACACCTTGAGAAAAAACACTGACGACACGTTCAGTTCGTGAAAATAATTTATAAAACTCTTCAACTTGATTTACAGGTAAAGCACATGTTTCAGCAACCCCATCTACTGTCCCTGCAGAGTGTTTTGCATCATAAAGACAACTTTCAAAGCCCTCTGTAAACTGAGATACAAATAAATTATTCGTTTCATCATGTGAATCTAAATAACTTAATAAACCTTTAAATAAAATATGATCTGTACCAGGTTTAATTGCAAGGTGGCTATCCGCAATATCACAGGTTGCCGTTCTCCGAGGGTCTATCACCACAATCATAAGATCAGGGTTTGATTCTTTTGCTTTGACAATACGCTGATATAGAACAGGATGACACCACGCTGTATTAGAACCTATAAGTACAATTAGTTTGGCACGTTCTAAATCTTCATAGCTACACGGAACGGTATCAGAACCAAAAGCACGTTTATAACCGGCCACAGCTGAAGACATACAAAGACGAGAATTCGTGTCAATATTCCCCGAACCAATAAACCCCTTCATCAATTTGTTGGCAACATAATAATCTTCTGTCATCAATTGCCCTGAAACATAAAAGGCAACCGAATCGGGACCATGTTCTTCTATAATGGAATTAAATTTTCTGGCGGTATATCCCAGAGCATGTTCCCAGCTGTATTCAATACCATCGACTTCGGGATACAGAACACGGCCATCCATGCCGATGGTATCAGCAAGTGCGGCACCTTTTGAACAAAGACGAGAAAAATTTGAAGGATGAGCAGGATCACCCTTTATAGAAACCGAGCCGGAATCATCGATGGAGGCAATAACACCACAACCAACACCACAATAAGGACACGTTGTTTGAACTTCTAAAGACATTCGCTAAATACCACTAACAGGGATGGTAAATTTTAGCATGAAATAGTTGACATACTACACGATCTTTTAATGCTCACCTTTAGTACGTAATAAACCAGCAAGTCGGTTACCTTGCTTTTGAGGCCCGCCACGTGGAAAGATCTTATGTAAATAACTACTATTACCGCGGTCAACGCCCCAGGCTTGTTTAAAATGCTTTACCATTTTACGCACTTCACATTGAACTCGATGCTGCTCGTAATAATTTCGTAAAAATCGAACCACATCCCAATGCTCTTCTGTTAGCTCTAAACCTTCGATTTCAGCCTGTGCATGAACAAAACCTTCGCTCCACTCATCTTGCACTACGATATAGCCTTCGCTACAAGTTCTAATCTCTTTACCATCAACAATGACAGTTCTTATTTGCATATTTGGGTACATAGGCAGTCTCTTAAAAATTAATTAGTGATTTGGTAATACACCTGTTTGAGGCATATCGGCTAAACCGGTTTCACGTGCATGTTCTTCAAAACCTTTATTGCGCCAGAAAAAGGCACCCGGCATAGTCGTAGGTATAACGAGCACATAAAAAAGCGCTCGACCAAAAATAGTACTTGTCATGATTGATATGCTAAGGGTTATTCCTATAACTATACCAAGCACACCTGATAAGCCATAAATTGAAACAAGTAAAATCGAAATAATATTTAAGGCTAATAGAGTATTGCGAAGAAGATATGATTTTCCATAGGTTGTAGTTTGTTCGTAGTGTGAAACCGCACCTTCACTATGACTTGCTTTCATATCGCGAGCATGAAAGACCAATCCAATCGCTTCAAGTAATAATCCGACTAAAATAAATTTTGTGGTGATTGATAGAGTTGATTCAGTTAACACTAAACCGTGAGAAACACTAGTAACTATAGCAATTAGTAAACCGCCGATAGCTAAAGCACTACCAATAAAGCTACTCGCTGTTTGCCAATGATTCCAATAAGGACGTGCCGGTATACGATATAACTTATACATATAATAAAAACCAGCAATACCACCTACAACTGCAGCAATAGCAGATAGATTTGTGAGCAAGCTAAAAATACTATTTTCAAAATAACTATTGAGTACTGCAAAAAATGCATAACCTGCAATACCTGTAAAGAATAACGATACGCCCGCAATCTCACGACTAACAGGTGACAAGCGCCAGTTATAAAAGCCACGATAAAATAGTTGTGGTTTGCCTAAATGCAAATTCAACTTAACCATACCGAAAGTTAATATTATCAACATAACTGACATTACTGGCACTGAGGTACTTGCCATGTTTGCAGAAAAGTTCACAAAACCCGTTTCATTCCCAAAGAACTGGGAGAATAAAAACATAAAAAATGCACCGATAACAGCTTGAGTACATAAAGTAAAAGCAATATGTGCATTTTCATGCGAAGTCAGTAATTTTTTTACATTCCAGGATTTAACCGTTGAAACACGCTGTTCATCGATCATAGGTTCGTATTCACCCGTTTCATCATTACGATGATACTTTAGTACCGTTGCATCCGTACGTGACATGTCTTTTGGTAACGTTTTCGTTTGTTGAAAACGAATATTTGGATTTGTAATTTCCGGTGTTGGAAAACCCGGAATTGAAGTTTTTAGTTGATCCCGATTTTCCGGTGTTGTTTCAATAACTCCAAAGTCTAAAGCTCCTGCTAAACATGCTGAAGAACAAGCAGGCTTTAGTCCAGCTTCTAAACGGTCAACGCACATATTACATTTATGTACATGACCTTTTTCCATATCGAGTTGAGGGGCATTGTATGGACAAACCCATGTGCAATAGCCACAACCAAAACAAATATCTGGATCTTGTAAAACCGCACCATATTCAGCAAACTTTGTATAAGCACGAGTAGGACAACCTTTTAAACAAACAGGATCGTCACAATGATTACATGCCATTGAAATATTTAAACGCGTGTAATCTGGATAGGTTCCACCTTCAACATAGCCTACTGCACGGTAGGCATGGTATGCGGGTAAGTCATTCTTTTCACTACAAGCAGATTCACATGCATGACATGAAATGCAATTATCAGCATTAAAGTAAAAGCCGTGTTGCTTGTAACGATCAGGGTTATCACTGATTCCGCTATCGCCATTTATATTTAAACTTTTACCTGTTAGCTCGCTGTAATCAACTGACAAATCAATTGTTTTACCATATTGGTTTTGTTGCGGTGCTTTTGCATCGTGTAGGTATGCGTATCCGGGTTCATCTTTACGTACTTTAAACATTTTAGTCAATCCTACTCACTTCAATCTTTATTTAAGTCGTCATTCCCGCGGAGGCGGGAATCCAGACAATATATAAACAGCCTTATTTAACGTACTGGATACCCGCCTCCGCGGGTATGACGACTAGTTGATTTCTTTGCATTACTCTGTGTTCTCTGCAATTAAACTATTTTAAAAAGCACGCGCTTCTTTATTACGAATAGCGGCAGCATCTTGATCAACTACTGGCTCGATTTTAACGGCACACTGTTTAAAGGCTGGCTGCCGTGAATGTGGGTCAAGTAAACCTAGCGTTAAACGATTTGCACATTCATGAAAGTGAAATGGAATAAAAACCATATTAGGTGGTACACGTTGCGTTAATTGCACCATAACCACGCCATCTCCTCGGCGAGATGTTAATCGGGCATAACCGCCATGTTTAACTCCAAGCTCTTTAGCCGAGTCTGGATTCATTTCCATATAAGGCGTTGGGCTGAACTTGTTAATGTTCCCAACCTTGCCGGTACGTGTACGCGTATGGAAGTGTTCAACTACGCGGCCACTGTTCATCCAGAAAGGAAATTCATCATCCGGCACTTCATTGTTTTCTATATAAGGAAGAGCAAGTAACTTTGCTTTGCCATCAGGAAATTGGAACTTGCCATCGGTATACAATCGAGCATTCCCTGTTTCTTCACCTTCGGTACACGGCCACTGCATTCCTTTTTGTTCTTCAATTTTTTCATAGCTCATACCTGAGTAATCTAGCATGCGACCTTTTGAGAGTTGACGTAACTCATCAAATACATCTTCTGATTTTTCAGGGAATTTTATTTTTTGTCCTTGCTCAAAACGTTTTGCTATTTGATTAAAAATCCATAGATCCGGTTTTGAATCGCCATGCGGCTCAATAACATTACGAATTAAATTAACGCGTCGCTCAGTATTGGTGAAGCAACCTTCTTTTTCTGCCCAAACACCGGCCGGCAAATATACATTGGCATATTGGTTTGATTCACAATCTTGATAGGCATCTTGAACAACTAAAAAATCAAGCTTCTCTAAAATTTTACGAATGCGTGATGTATTGGTCATTGAAGTCATTGGGTTCGTTGCAATGATCCACATGCCTTTAATTTGACCTGTTTCAATTGCAGGGAAAATATCGGTTTGAAATAAGCCGCGTTTTTTAGGGAAGAATTCAGGATCGATTCCCCAAAAATCAGCTACATCTTTTCTATCTTGTTCTTTTTCTAGCGCACGATAACCCGGCAAACCTGAACAGCCAGACCATTCACGAGTACCCATGGCATTGCATTGCCCTGTAATCGACAAACTGGTTCCACCAGGCTTACCTATGTTGCCCGTAATTAAATTTAAGTTATTAATGCCGCACACACCATCTGACCCATGTGTACTTTGATTGATACCCATCGTCCATATTGACATGCCAGCACCTGCTTTCGCATAGGTACGTGCAACGCTACGAATAGTATCTTCATCAATGCCGCAAATTTTCGAGGCACTAACAGGATCGTAATGCTTAACGGTTTCTAAAAACTCATCATAACCCGTAGTGCTTTTATCGATATAGGCTTGATCTTCTAAGCCTTCATCTAAAATAACATGCGCTAATGCATTTAATAAAACCAAATCAGTACCCGGTGTAATCGGTAAATGGATATCAGCCATTTGTGCGAACATAGTTACTCGTGGATCCACTACTATTACAGGGAATTTACGTTTTTCTAAAGCTTGTTTTAAACGCCAGTAAATAATGGGATGTTGTTCAGGTAAGTTAGAACCAAAGGCCATCAAGCAATCGGTGTGTTCAAAATCATCATAACAACCGGGAGGGCCATCGGAACCAAAGGATCGTTTATAGCCTGAAACGGCGGATGACATACATAAAGTCGTATTGCCATCGTAGTTGTTTGTACCAATCACACCACGAGCAAGCTTGCCCAAGGTGTAAAACTCTTCCGTCATTATTTGGCCCGTTGAGACAATGGCAAACGAATCACGGCCGTAAGTTTCTTGAATACGTTTTATTTCATCGGACACTTTATCAAGTGCTGTATCCCAATTGGTTTGTTCAAAGGCATCGTAATAATTATCACGCATTAATGGTTTATCACCACGACCTTCGAGCTTAAACAGTTCATGTTCAAAAATTCCTTTTAAACAAAGCTTGCCTCGATTTACATCCGCACTCGCGACTCCACGCGTTGCAACCGCCTCACCGTCTTTATCCAGACCAACTTCAATAGAGCAGCCCGTAGAACAATAACCACAAGTGGTGTACTTCCAATCGACTACGCCTTTATCGGCAATCTTAATCGGATTTTTTTTATTACGACCAAATAACATTTAAACTACCATTTATGAATTAGGACAACCTTTGTCAGGTGTAACAGACAACATAATTGTTTCACCTTCCATTTTAATCGGATACGTTGCTGCACAACCTTCATCAGGAGCAACGGCTGTGCCTGAATCAAGATTAATCATCCAATTATGTAATGGGCAAGCAACCTTATTGCCAAACACGATTCCTTGTGACAACTGACCTTTTTTATGCGGGCATTCATCTTTAACGGCAAAAACATCATCACTATCGGTACGAAATACAGCGATATTACCTTTATCTGTTTTTACAACGCGTGCGCCTTGCTTTGGTATGTCATTTAAGTTACCAACTTCAATCCAATCACTCATTTTCACTACCCTCTTATTTCTTTTAGCGGAATAAACTCATGTTTTTCTCCACCATCAACACGTTCTTTCCATGGATCATCTTGTGCAACTGATTGTGCAACATAGAAACGTTCAGCATAAACTTTACGTTTTCCTGCATCTTCAACAATTTCGTCTTTAACACGTTGTAAACCAACCCGCTCAATCCATGGTGCGGTACGTTCAAGGTAATGTGCATCTTCACGATAGAACTGCATATATGCAGCAGCATATTCAAGCACTTCTTCTTCTGTTTTAACCGCACATAAGAAATCCGTTGCACGAACTTTAATACCACCGTTACCACCAACGTGTAATTCGTAACCTGAATCAACACAAACCACGCCAAAATCTTTAATAGTCGCTTCGGCGCAGTTACGCGGGCAACCCGAGGCGGCCATTTTGAATTTATGTGGCGTCCATGAACCCCAACTTAACTCTTCAAGTTTAATACCAATACCAGTTGAATCTTGTGTACCAAAACGACACCATTCTTTACCAACACAGGTTTTAACTGTTCGTAATGCTTTACCATAGGCATGACCTGAAACCATTCCTGCATCAGTAAAGGCTTTCCAAACTTCAGGAAGCGCTTCTTTTTCTAGACCATATAAACCAATACGTTGACCACCCGTTACATGAACGGTTTTAACATCAAATTTTTCAGCAACATCAGCAACAGCACGTAATTCTTGTGGTGTAGTCATACCGCCCCACATTCGTGGAATAACTGAGTAAGTACCATCATGTTGAATGTTGCCGTGAGCACGTTCGTTAATGAAACGTGATTGGCTATCATCTTTATATTCAGTAGGCCATTGGCAAAGTAAATAGTAGTTCAACGCCATACGACATTTAGGACAACCATCAGGCGTATCCCAACCGAGTGCTTCGCGCACTGCAGGCATTGTTTTTAATTCTTGTTTTCGAATTTCAGCTCGAACACTGTCATGTGAATGTTCAGTACAACCACACATTGGTTTTAAATGTGGAGCAACTGAATAGTCACCACCGACGGTATGGGAGATTAAAGCCTCAACTAAACCGGTACACGAACCACACGAACTGGATGCTTTAGTATGTGCACGCACCTCATCAAGTGTGAATAATTTTTTATCAACAATCGCACTAACAATGTCACCTTTACATATGCCGTTACAACCACAAATTTCAGCACTATCAGCCATTGCTGCAACACGATTATCATCACCATGACCTGAGTCACCTAAATGCGCTTGACCAAATAAAATAGTTGCGCGGAAATCACTTATATCTGTTTTGTCACGCATTAAATCGAAGTACCAGGTACCGTCGATAGTGTCGCCATACATAACAGCACCTTGAACAATATTATCTTGTACAACTATTTTTCGGTAAACACCGCGCGATTCATCTTTAAATACTAAATCTTCAGTATTTTCATTTCCGCTAAAGTCTCCTGCAGAAAATAAATCGATACCCGTTACTTTTAATTTTGTTGAAGTCATCGTGCCTTGATATAAACCGATACCATGTTTTGCTAAATGATTAGCACAGACTTTTGCCATTTCAAATAAAGGCGCAACTAAACCGTATGTTTCACCGCGGTGTTGTACACACTCACCAACAGAATAAACAACCGGGTCAAATGTTTGCATGGTATCGTTAACTACAATACCGCGTTCACAATGAATACCAAACTTATCAGCAAGTTCAAAGTTAGGACGAATACCAACTGCCATTACAACAATGTCTGCATCAACTTCGGAGCCATCTTTAAAACAAACTTTCTCAACTTTACCATTGCCCTGAATAGACTCGGTTTGAGCACCCATTAAAAATTCAAGACCACGTTCATCTAAATTAGACTGCAACATTTTAGCTGCAGGTTCATCAAGCTGACGCTCCATCAAGGTATCCATAATATGGACGACCTTCACGTTCATCCCTTGTTCCATTAAACCATTAGCAGCTTCAAGACCTAACAAACCACCACCAATTACAACGGCATTTTTCTTTGATTTATTATTTGGGCTCTTTGCAGCATCAACCATGGTATCGACATCGGCGATATCACGAAATGCAATAACGCCCGGTAAGTCATGTCCAGGGAGAGGGATAATAAATGGAGTGGAACCCGTTGCAATTAATAATCGGTCATAGCCAACTGTTGTGCCATCGTTAGCAGTAACAGTACGTTTTTTGCGATCTATGTTCTCAACCTTGCAACCTTTATATAAAGTGATGTCATTGTCTTTATACCACTGCAAATCATTCAACATGATTTCATCAATCGTCTTTTCACCCGCTAACACAGGTGAAAGCATGATGCGGTTGTAGTTACCGTAAGGCTCTTCGCCAAAAACGGAAATATCATAAGCATCGGGGGCTATTTTTAAGAGTTCTTCGACAGTACGCATGCCAGCCATACCATTACCGATCACTACTAATTTATCTTTCATTCTCCAACTCCACGTTGAGTTTGGTTTAAGTTTGTACGGGCTGTTACGACCCTTATTTATAAATATATAAACCTGTAGAGCAAGCTCCGTGCCAGCGTATTAGAAAACACTTAATAACGATATAACCCAATGAAAAATAAAGATAATTTATAAACTAAAAAATATAAGGTGCTAGATCTGCACAGTATCAATGCACTACAAAGGTGCAAATCACTCATCTCAGCGCATTGATTCGATGCAATGAAAATTAATACTCAATAAAGCCAAAGCCATGCACAATTTAAGTGTTTTCTTATAGACCATACTCACTAAAACGCACCCTATCAGTGCATGAATTTGGCTCGCACTCGTTATTTTCGATATAAAACAATAAGTTAACTCATTGGCATATGTCTTGCTCTAGTAGAACTCAACAATAATTATTTTACTGAGGAAATAACATGTCAACGCCGACAAACAAAATGAACCTTCTATCGTTTAGCGGAAAAATGAAGATTCTACATTTAAGCTGGATGGCTTTCTTTATCAGCTTTTTTGTTTGGTTTAACCATGCACCACTTTTAGGCATGATGCGTGAGTCAATGGGATTAACCGCACAACAAGTTAAGACCTTATTAATTCTTAATGTTGCCTTAACCATTCCCGCACGAATTATTATCGGTATGTTAGTCGATGCCTTTGGTCCGCGACGTATTTACTCCATGCTGTTATTTGTTTCCAGTTTCCTCTGCTTTGGCTTTGCGATGGCAGAAGACTATGAACAACTTGCACTAATGCGTTTCTTACTTGGCTTCGTGGGTGCCGGTTTTGTCATTGGCATTCGAATGATTGGTGAATGGTTCCCTGCAAAGCAAACTGGTCTGGCTCAAGGTATTTATGGTGGCTGGGGTAACTTTGGTTCAGCGGGTGCTGCTGTTATTTTACCAACCGTTGCTTTAATGTTTGGCGGTGACGATGGCTGGCGTTGGGCTATTGGTTCAACCGGTGTCGTATCGTTAGTTTACTCAGCTATTTATTACTTCAGTGTTACCGATACTCCTAAAGGGTCAACTTACTTTAAACCCAAAAAGAACGGCGGCCTGGAAATAACAAGTACCTTTGATTTCTTTTTATACTTAATAATGAATATTCCATTGTTTGCAGCACTTGCGGTATTAACATGGAAACTAAGCCCTACTAATCTCGGTATGTTAAACGCTGGCGTAACGAATATGATTTATATCATTTTAGGTAGTTTATATACGTTCCAATCAATACGCATATATCAGATTAACAAACACGTGTTTACTGAAACCGTTCCTGAAATTGAGCGTTACAAATTTAAACAAGTCGCAATACTTGATCTGGCTTATATGGTGACTTTTGGTTCCGAGCTCGCCGTTGTTTCTATATTACCTTTATACTTTATGGACACCTTTAATCTTTCGGCTGTACAAGCAGGTTTAATTGCATCGGTATTTGCAGGACTTAATTTAATCATGCGTCCTGCTGGTGGCTGGATTAGTGATAAGTATGGTCGTAAATTATCTCTGGCTGTTTTGATGTTTGGTACAGGTATTGGTTATTACTTATTAAGTTTAATCACCAATGAATGGAGTATTGGACTCGCAGTGGCAGCCGTAATATTCAGTTCGTTATTTGTAAATGCTGGCAATGGAGCAGTATTTGCCATCATTCCACTTGTTAAACGTCGCTTAACTGGACAGATTGCAGGTATGGCTGGTGCTTACGGAAATGTAGGTGCTGTTACTTTCTTAACAACACTTTCATTTGTAGCAACAGACATTTTCTTTATAGTGATTGCTGTATTTGCGATTGTCGTATTTATTTTAATCGCATTCTTTTTGGATAATCCAAAAGACCAAATGGCAGAAGTATTACCCGATGGTACAGTGCAAATGATTGAAGTTGAATAATGCTCATATTGTGATCCATCATTAACATTGCATGATGGCAGTCAATTAAGTTAACCTCCAAGGCCATAGATAAAATATCTATGGCCTTTTTTAAAACAAGAAAACGATGAAAAAAACACTCACAATTGAATCTGCACAACAATGTCTCGCTGGAGGCAAAGAAGAGAATCAGGATGCTTGTGGTATACGGGTTGCTGAAGGACAACAATTACAAACAAAAGGCATAGCGATTGCTATAGCAGATGGTATGAGTGGCAGTGATGCTGGACGTGAAGCAAGTCAGGCCTGCGTACAAGGTTTTCTAAATGATTATTTCAGCACACCAGAAACATGGACGGTGCAAACCTCAGCACAAAAAATAATTTCAGCTCTGAATCATTGGCTACATGGAAATGGCCAACGAAAGTACCAATCACATAAAGGTATGGTGACAACATTAAGTGCCATGGTTTTAAAATCCAACACCGGATTTATTTTCCATGTTGGCGATACACGCATTTATCGTTTACGCGGAAGTGAGTACAAGCAACTAACAAACGACCACCGCGTACAAATAAACGAAAATAAATCTTTGCTTGCACGTGCCATTGGCATTGATGTACGCCTTGATATTGACTACAAAAGCATCCCATTGGAAGTTGACGATACTTTTATCATGCTAACCGATGGCATTCATGAATTTGTAAGCGATAAGGTTATACAGAAAATAGTATCCGATAATACTCACGACTTATCTCTATGCACCAAGTTAATTGCAGATCAAGCGATTAAAAATAAAACAAATGATAACGTTACTTGCCAGATTATTCGGATATCATCTTTGCCGGGTGAAAACGAAGAAGAATTTTATCAAAAACTAACCGAGCTTCCTTTCCCACCAATATTAGAACCCGGTATGATTCTGGATGGCTATAAAATTTTACGCCATCTATATTCAAATAAACGAACTGAAGTTTATCTAGCACAAGATAGCGAAACCAATACTAATGTTGTTTTAAAAGCACCTTCCGTTAATTACGATGATGATGCCGAATACATAAGCTTATTTTTACATGAAGAATGGGCAGGACGAAGAATCAACAGCCCACATGTAATGAAGGTTTTAGAAATCCACCGAAAACGAACCGCGCTATATTATATAGCTGAACACATTGAAGGGCGTACATTACGCCAATGGATAGAAGACGAACCAAGAGCAAACCTAAATACTGTTCGAGACTTTGCAGAGCAGATTTCACGTGGCCTTCGTACATTTCATCGGCTTGAAATGATTCACCAGGATTTAAAACCTGAAAATATAATTATTGATAGTAATGGCACCCTTAAAATTATTGACTTTGGATCAACGAAAATTGCAGGGATTGACGAGATCAGCACACCTATTAAATTCAATAATATTTTAGGAACCATAAACTATACTGCGCCTGAATATCATATTGGAAATACTGGTAGTAATAGATCGGATATTTTCTCTCTTGGCGTCATAGCCTATGAATTATTATCTGACCACCTACCTTACGGCAAAGAACTCACCGCAAAGAATATGTTAAAAGTTAACTATATTTCTATTAAACGTTACAACCCTGAGATACCTGTGTGGGTTGATAAGGCATTAGAAAAATCTGTCACCATAAACCCAGACAATCGTTTTAACACATTATCTGAATTTATTTACGCCCTAAATAATGCTGATTCAAGACTCATTAATAACGACTATGTACCTCTAATAAAACGTAATCCAATCAGAGTATGGCAAGTGCTTAGTGCTATTTTATTTATAGTAAACATTAGTTTGCTGTACACGATTTTTAGCTAACAAAAATATTAATATCTGATTAAAATACAATAAGTTACTGAATAAAAAATTATAATAATTTATAATATAAATGTCATTTCACGTGGATATTATTATGAACAATTGCCTGGCTTTACTATTTGCACATGAAGAAAGCTCATCGCTATATCCGTTAACAAGTGAACGCGTTTCAGCCGCAATACCTTTTGCAGGAAAGTATCGTGGCATAGATTTTCCACTGACAAATTGCCTACATTCCGGCATTCGAAATATACTTGTATTTACTCATCAAAAATATTATTCACTGCAAAAACATTTACGCGATGGCTGGTCTGTACTTAATCCTGAGTTAGGTGAATACATTACAGTTGTTCCTCCACAACTGACCATATCTTCCGAGCTACCAATAAGCGATTACAGCCTTATAGAACAGCAACTCTATCTGCTAGAGCGCAGTGAGACTGAATATATCATCCTGCTAAATGGTGCCCATATCTACAGGATGGATTATAGCGCCATGCTGGATACGCATATTAAATCTGACGCTGATATTACTCTTGCTTGTACTAACTCGTACCTCGCAGCGAGTAATAACCAGGCAGTTACCATTAATGAAAGTAATCGTATTACGGCTTTAGAAACTGAAGTTAATAAAGATGGTTTTATCTCAATGGACGTGATGATTTGTAACCGCATCAAGCTCATCGAACAGCTTAAGCAACACGGACAAGAATTAGCAAAAACGACCAGTCTAACGGATGCAGTTGTATCACTAAGTCTGAACGAACTTAAAATACATGCTTATAATTTCTGTACTGTAGCCGGCAGAGTGAGTCAGGATAATTATTGGGCAAATTTTGATTCACTCGATACCTATTATCAAGCCAATATGGATTTACTTAACCCGACGCCGTCTATCGACATCTACCAAACAGACTGGTATATCCGAACATATCAACAACAAACTCCGCCAGCGAGAACTGTACCGGATCAGTATGGTAATGAAGGTATTTTTATTAATTCCATACTTGCAGGTGGCACCATCATTGAAGGTGGTAGCGTACAACAATCGATTTTATTCCCAAATGTTTTTGTCGGTTCTGAAGCTTTTGTTGAAAATTCGATTATCTTTGAAAAAGTACGAATAGAACCCGGTGCTAAAATTAAAAACTGCATCATCGAAAAACACAATTGCATCCCCCGAAGAGAAGTCATTGGGCATAACTTAGAGCAAGACAGAAAACGCTTCCAGGTAACCGACAAAGGTATTGTGATTGTTCCTCCTCGTTATAAATTCGTATAAAAATATCATTGCTGTCCCTTTAATGTTTGACGATCACTTTAAACAACGTAGCCTTAGTCATTGCGAGCGATGACAAAACTAAATCTTTCTTATATTCAAGAATAAAATAACCGCTTTTACTACTTAGATACAATGAAACAAACACTTTGATCGTAACTTAGAGGGACAGCAGTGAAAAAATATAAATAATTTACCATAAAAAAATCCACCTTGAAACAAGGTGGCAAAGTCATCTTAGAGGATTCGTTTATATAATATCTATCATCACGCTACCTTTTCTTCAGGACGATGTTGACGTTCGTATAAGAACTTAAGTACTTCTGCTCGTAAGTGATTATATTGAGGGTCATCGGCTAAGCTAACGCGTTCGCGAGGACGTGGTAAATCAATATCCAGGATTTGACCTATCGTTGCAGCTGGGCCATTGGTCATCATTACAATTCTATCGGATAAGAGCACGGCTTCATCAACGTCATGTGTAATCATAATAACGGTGTTATTCAATCTTGCCTGAATCTCAATGAGCGTATCCTGCATATGCGCACGTGTAAGGGCATCAAGCGCACCAAAGGGTTCATCCATTAACAATACTTTTGGCTCCATTGCCAGTGCTCGAGCAATACCGACACGTTGTTTCATACCACCTGAAATTTCGGAAGGTTTTTTATCAAGTGCATGGCTCATATGCACGAGTTCAAGATTATGCTCAATCCACTCTCGCATTTCTGCTTTCGATTTTTTTCCTTTAAATATTTGCTTAACCGCAATTTCTACATTTTCATAGGTGCTTAACCAGGGAAATAAAGAATGATTTTGAAATACCACCGCACGATCAGGACCAGGTTCGTTCACTTCTTTTTCTTCAAGAAGAACGCCTCCCTCTGTTGCTTCATACAAACCTGCTACAACATTTAGGACTGTTGACTTACCGCAACCCGAGTGACCTATTAATGAAACAAACTCACCTTTATCAATTTTTAAATCGATTTTCTCTAATGCTTTATAGGTCCCATTAGGAATGGGGAATTCCATCGAAACATCTGAAATTTGTAAATAACTATTTAACATATCATTACCTTTATAATTTTTTAATTATGCATTTTATTTTATCGAATAACCGCAGTTTTATCCCAGCTAACATTGCGCTGCAACGTCAACATAAATCGATCCAGCAAGAAACCAATAAAACCAATGGCGAATACTGCCACCATGATGCGTGCTAATGAGTTTGAGCTGCCATTTTGGAATTCATCCCAGACAAACTTACCTAAACCCGGGTTCTGCGCAAGCATTTCCGCTGCAATTAACACCATCCATCCCACACCTAATGAAACACGTAAACCTGCAAACATCATTGGTATAGAAGACGGCAATACAATTTTAATTATTCTTGTATACCAGCTAAGACGTAATACTCGACCGACGTTAACTAAATCGTTATCAATCGATGATACACCGACAGTGGTATTAATAATGGTAGGCCACATGCAACACAGCATCACAGTAATCGCTGAATTTAAAAATGATTTTGAAAATGTGGGGTCATCACTCACATACACCGCACTGACAATCATGGTAACAATCGGTAACCATGCAAGCGGTGAAACGGGTTTAAACGTTTGAATCAAAGGATTAAGTGCCTGGTAAACCGAAGTGCTTAAACCACAAAATATACCAATAGGAATCGCGATTAATGAAGCTAAAATAAAACCTGTTACCACGGTAATCACACTGGTGCCAATTTGATCAATAAAAGTTGCTTTGCCGGTATAAGCACGAATTTTTACTTTCGCGTCGGGGTTAGCTTCTAGCTTTATTGCATTACGTTTTTCTTGTCTTTCATAAAAGGCAACTTCCTTACTTCGTTCTTCATTATGCTCATCAACCAAAACAAGTGTTTGCTCCAAAACCTGACTCGGCCCGGGCAATTGCCCAAGTGATGTGTGAATTTGTGAGGCAACTAAACCCCACAACGCTAAGAAAATAGCGACTGCAATGGTGGGCAACAATAACGTTCTTAATGAGCTCCAAATTTTTTCATTCCAGTTCACCTCTTTCATTTTTTTAAACGGTGAACTTAATTTTTCTACGCTTGTTTTATATCCAATTAGGTTATCAACCATTGTTTCAACTCTCGTGCTCATTACGAATCTCTCTATTGTAAATCTTTCTCATGTTTATATTTAGAATCACATTAAAAACACCTGCGTGATTTAAGCATCACGCAGGTAGCTTCTACTTAAATTTTACTCTTACCTTTTATACCAATTTCAAACTTCTTCAAATATGCATTGGGTTTACTGCCATCGTAAACAATGTTGTCTATAAAGTGTTTTTGTGGCTTACGGTAACCTGTCTCAGTTTTAAAGCTAGGGAATTCAGATGCTTTGACTTTTCCTTCTTTAATTAACTCTTTCGCAGCTTGAGCATAGATGTCAGGACGATACACTTTTTTCGCAATATCCATATACCAGCTATCTGCTTTATAGTCTGAAATTTGGCCCCAACGACGCATTTGAGTTAAGTACCAAACCGCATCACTGTAGTAAGGGTAAGTTGCGTTATAACGAAAGAATACATTGAAATCAGGTACAGAACGTTTATCCCCTTTTTCATATTCAAAGGTTCCCGTCATGCTGTTGGCAATAACATCGTAATCAGCGCCTACATATTGACTCTTCGATAAGATTTTTACCGCTTCTGGTCGGTTAGCATTATTTTTATCGTCTAACCATTTAGCCGCCCGAATCATCGCTTTTACAACTCGTATATGTGTATTAGGATTTTTTTCTGCCCATTTTTTAGAGACACCAAATACTTTTTCCGGGTTATTTTTCCAAATTTCATAATCCGTTACGACCGGTACACCAATACCTTTAAATACCGCTTGTTGGTTCCAGGGTTCACCCACACAGTAACCATCGATTGTTCCAGCTTCCATAGTTGATGGCATTTGTGGTGGAGGTGTTACAGATAAAAGCGCATCCGCTTTAAGTGTGCCACTGGTATCACCTTTGTGTGGTGCATAAAAGCCAGGGTGAATACCACCCGCCGCTAGCCAGTAACGTAATTCATAGTTATGTGTAGATACTGGAAATACCATGCCCATTTTAAAAGGCTTACCAGCGTCTTTATATTTTGCAATAACCGGTTTGAGTGAATCGGCCTTAATAGGGTGAACGGGTTTACCATCTTTATGCGGGATGTGTTTTTTCATCTCTTTCCAAACGTTGTTGGAAACAGTGATAGCGTTACCATTTAAATCCATACTGAAGGCAGTAATAATATCGGCTTTAGTACCATAACCAATGGTTGCACCGAGTGGCTGACCCGCTAACATATGCGCACCATCCAATTCACCATCAATTACGCGATCTAATAATACTTTCCAATTTGCCTGTGCTTCGAGCTTGACATACAGGCCTTCATCTTCGAAAAAGCCTTTTTCAGCTGCAATGGCGAGTGGCGCCATATCGGTAAGTTTAATAAAACCAAATTTAAGTTCTTCTTTCTCCGGTTCACCTACTGCATACACTGCAGAGCTAGCGAGCATACCAAGAGCCGTAACCGCGACCACCTTGTTTATCAGTACTCGGCTAGATAGTTTAAAGACGTTCTTTACCATTTTATTATCTCCAACATTATTAAAAAAAAACGGCGTCTCGAATATCTGATTACTCAAATACTCGAAGACACCGTTGTCTAAATTAAATTCTTGTACCTTCTTCCCGCCTTTGGGCACAAACAATTGTTTGCTTAAGAAAATACTGTATGTAATCAATATTGCAATGCGTATGCCACAACCATCAAAAACATATAACTCATTGTTTTATAGTAACTTATATTCAAACTCCCATTAATAGTGCAAACAAAAGACAGAGATAGGCACCATTTTAGTGCGTAAAATATAAGGCATGGGCATCAAGAAGGCGTTACATCGAACACCGTTCGCTGTTCCGAACGCGCACTCAATAAAATCTGTTCTGCACGCGCTCCTAGATATACATACAAACCCAAGCCAACCAATAATCCCACCGCAGCAAACATCATCCAGACACCGCTCATGTAATTATCATGATAACCAATTGTTGTTTTAAACAATAAAAGCAATGCTTCTATCAGTAATGCGATTAAAATAGCCGAGACGAAACGTGTAATCGTCCTTCGTATGGAACTATGTCTGAATATATCCTTATGCATCAACACTTCTTCTTCGAGAATTGTTTTTCCTAAATCAAAAACGGCCAGGGCTAATGTCAGATAAACAATAATTTTGAAAGGCTTGAGGATATTTTCTTTTGCAGTAAAACCTATATTAAAAACTTCAACTGCATTCTGAAAAGCATTCATCATAAGCAATAAAACAACGCCAAATAATCCTGTGACAATTAATGCATAAGTAAATTTGAAAACAGGAGTAAAACGTTTACGTGCGAGGTCCCCCATTAGAAACTCAATTGTTTCTGCAAGATCAATATCCAGAACAACAAACCCAAGAATATTACCCTCTACATCTGAAAGTTTGATTGCCGCAGAAATACAAAGTTTTTTGCTTGCATTCGACAGATACGGTTCAGTTATAACAGCCGTATCAGAATACAAAGCGAGTTGATAGTATGTTCGATAACTACGATCCTTCCCATTGTTATCACCACTGAACTTATTTACCTTTGCTTCACATGAAAAATTATTACTATTTTGAATGCCGTTTTTGTCCAGTGTAAATAAGATATCAACAAAAGGATAATAACGTGAAGTATTGCAAATGGATGAATTTAAATTCACATTATCAGACAGTAAATCATTGTCAGCTACACCCGTTATAATTGACTGAAGTAATTCATGTATAGCACTACGGTAATCATGGTAACGTTCTAATAAGTTAAAATAATTAATAGTCATAACTCCATGTACGAAATTGAAATACTGGTCTGTAATAATTAATCAACCAGAAAAAAAATTGCTATGTGTTACTCTATTTCCTTCAAGTAACACATAGCACGGTTTATTATGCAGCTTCTTTAGCAGCCTCTTTCATTGTTGTCGCTAGAATGGTATAGGTTTCCACCCAGGCAGATTTAATTTCATCCGTAAAATCTTCGCCAAGCCCTGACGCTAGCGTCCAGATAAGAGCCTCTGCCACGGTGTCGTAATCCTTATCCTTTACTCCGTAATCAATATGACGCTTACCCAACTCCTGTACTGCAGGTACAATATCAGAAAGATTGCCAAGGCTATTTACTGCTGTATTAATCATGGCCATTAATTTACGGCCTTGTTCTGTCATATCACCAGAAAATATTTTCTTTAATTCCGGATCAATCTCGAACAATTTACCGTAGAATAATCCAGCAGCTACTTCAGATATCGGTTTAACTTTTTCCCAGCTTGATTTAACAAGTTCAATTTGTTCAGGTGTCATAACTATTTCTCCTTTAATGTTTAATTTCAATTTTAACTTTTAGTTGGAATGCGAATGACTACACCACCCATAACTTCACCCAGTTTAAAGTCAGTACGTGGACTGTCTTTATGATTGTTATGGCAGGATATACAGGCACCAGCGATACCTGTATCAGCGTATACGGCAGTAAAATATGATTTATCACCTAACTTTTCATTCGCGTAGTAGTTTTTGCCGGGATTTTCGGCTATAAACTTCAGTCCTGTTTTTTCTACTTCTGTCTTGGGGCTATTTTGTTTATTAATGGGCCACAGAGATAATAAGGTATAGCTGAAGTTTGAGCCTTTCTCAGCAGCCATCTCTGCTCCGTATCTAAACATTTGCGCAGGTAATACCAGAGCCTTTTCATCTTTCCAGTGTTCACTGGCTTTAATAACCTTATCTTCTTTTACAAGTCGATTTATAATCAGTTTGGTATACACTGCCCGATCAGATGCCATAACTGTATGTAGCGCATCTGCCATTTCTTTCGGTGCAATACCAGATTCAGACTTTGATCCACCACAAGCCGATAAAAGACCTGCTGTACCAATCAATGCAATAGTTGCGATATTATTAAGTTTCATTTCTATCTCCTATGTTGAATTAACAACGGTTATTTAAATTAAAATCATTACCTTTTGTTTTTCACTCTTTGCTTTGCCATATCAATACTCTTGATATGAACTGATGGTTGCCCGGTGAAATTTTTATCAATAAGTTCTTTATCTGCGAGTGAATCGATAGAGAACTCAAGACCGTGACAATTCATACAAACACTACGTATCATTTTCTCATTAGGGCGAAGGTTATCGTTCTGATTGTGCTGTACAACCACATGTTTGGAGCCATTAGAAAATTGTTTTTTGTTTCTGGGAAAATGACAGGTTGCGCATGTCACACTTGCATTTTTATTTTGTCCTTTCGTTATTTCTTTATACGATAAGTTAAAGTGTTTTGAATCTTTATAAGCGAGTGAATGTTTATCATCATGACATTTAAGACAAGCATCGATAGAAGCTCTACGAGTATCAAATTCATGAGACGAATGACAGCTCACACATGAAAGCTCACTTTCATGCGCAGAGGACTTCATTTTGATCCTTGCCTTAGCGGGTATCATAGGCGTCAGATTTTGTTTAATCCTCATACCATGCTTACTCTCAATAAACCCTGTAACTTCTGATTCATGGCATGCTACACATGCTTTTTCGGAAGGTTTTTTCTTCCAGTTTACGCTTCCGTCATTATTTACTACATTGTGACAGGCGCTGCAGTTAACTCCTGACTTAGCGTGTGCAGTTCCAGCCCACTCATCAACGATTTTTTGATCGGGCTCTATGTTATCCGGCATATCCTTATCTTGAACTTGCAATTCAATTAACGGGTATTCTTTCAATGGATAGGAATGAAGAGCGCTAATACGAGCAGTAAAATTTCTGATTTTATTTGCAGGTTGCTTAAAAGTGTTTTCTTCATCCGCATGTTTTAGCAAAAAGTCTTCATATAGTGCTCTGTTATCGTGAAAATTGTGACAACCTGAAGATGAACACGTCAGGAAAGACATTTCTTTATGACTGGGTCGGTCATCTGCAATATCCTGATGACATACTATGCAGATATCTTCCTGCACAGTAACGCCCATCAATCCAGTAATTTCAGGTTTATGTTCTCCATGGCATGTCACACAATAGCGTGCATCAAGCTTTGCTACTCTGTCAGCATTTCGTGGATCTGTGAACTTTGATTTTGGGTGTGAATCGTCTACTGCTTTTAATTCCTGGCCATGACAACTAACACACGCCTCTTGAATATTTTCTTTATCAGTAAAACTTTCTTTATGGCAGGCAACACATGCCATTTCAATTTGATAATGCCCATGACTTGTTTGTCCGGGTAAAAATACAGATTTATCCTCAGCAGCGAATAATTTATAACCCAACATAACTGCGGCGATAATTGTTATTACTATCCAGAGTATCCACATCTTATTTATATTCATTTTCATATTTATACTCATGCCGACTAAAAGTAGTAACTTTTAAGTACATGAAAGGTTAATAAAACGGGGACCGGCCAAAATAATACGATATGACTCCATACAAGTTTACTCCTGATCTTACTAACAGTAGTTGTATCAAACTTGTGCGCAACTGAAATAGAAATTGCTGACAAGCTTCCTAATGAGAGCATTCCGACAAAAGAAACCATAAGATAATAGTTAAGATTATTTCCTAAACGAAAACCGGTATGTGCAATTATTGCTATAACGATTATTAAGCTAATCAGAATATGAATAGCTCTCCATGTATCAAAGTCTCCAAAAGTTATGGTTTTCGACCGTTTTCGTAAAGATAATAATACTGCAAGTATGCTTAATCCCAGAATCGTAAAACCTGTTATTTGTTTCATTAAAGAGTTACGCCACAAAATATCCCATTGCAAAACTGTTTCTGAGTTTAAGTTGTAGTTTATCGAGCCTGTTAGTGAAAATAATAGAAATGTAAGCAAGATAATGATTGACGAAATGCCGATTGTTTTTGAAAATTTAACAGGTTCTAGTGGTTCACTCGAACCTAATAATGATTGCAATAAGGGTTTACAACTTCCACAAACGGTTGAAGCACCTGTCTCATCCATAAGCTTATTGATTGAATCACATCCATTTACAATGGCTTTCGATAACTCGCCACGAGTCCTGCCAGTACAATTACAAACAACTGCATTACTTGGCCAGCCGCTTACAACAACAGATTCTTTATCCGCAAATATATTACCGGTTTTCTTGAATCGTAATACCTGCCATGGCATTACTAAATTCTTATTCTCTACTAATGACTGAATCCTTACTTGTTCTCGCCATTCCCCAACTGACACAGCAGCGACAATTCGTTTATTCTTAATCACAATTTTTCGATATACACCTTTGGCATAGTCGAAATATTTGTATTGCTCAAGAAAAGGTTGGTAGTCATCCAGTACCACTTCACCAATACTAAATACTGATTTACCCATAACTTTAAGATTCGTTGCAGCAATAGAACCTTCATATCTGGATTTACCTTTTAATATTGAATGCGCTGCAACTTCTGATTGCTCAAAGCCGGGGGCAACCAAGCCATAAATTTTCCCACGATGTTCACAACACTCACCAATTGCATAGATGTTAGGATCGCTTGTTTGCATTTGATCATCTACACGTATACCTCGGCCTACAGCAATATGAGCATCGCGCGCGATAGAAACATTAGGATTAATTCCAGTAGAGACAATAACGGTATCGCATTCAATAATTTTTTTGTCACTTAATAGAACACCACGAATCCCAAACTGATTAGATAATATTTCTTTTACAGAAACCTGAAATTTTGCCTGTATTCCAACAGTTAAAACATATTCATGTAGAAACTCTGCAGCCAGGTCATCCAGCTGACTCGACATAAATCTATTTTCATGTTCAATAATAGTCACTTTTGTATTGTTGCGTTGCATTGCGCGCGCTGCTTCAAGTCCAAGTAATCCTCCACCAATAACAACCACTTTTCTAGTACGCGTTTGTCTTGCAAATAATGATTGAGCATCCGTTAAATCTCTAAACGTATATACACCTTTAGATTCAATCCCTTTTATATTAGGCATATGGGGATTTGAACCCGTAGCTAATACTAATTTCGAGTAAGATTGAAACCCACCATTACTATCTACGATATATCGAGAAAAAGTATTTATTGATTTAACTTCACAATTTAATCTTGTTGTTAAATTTAGATCTTCTTCTTTACTTTTTATTTCTTTAATTTCGTCAAACTTAATATCGCCTGACAGTAACGATGATAATTTAACTCGATTGTAGGGCTCCCATGGTTCTTTACCATAAAATATGATTGGTATATTTTTATTTCGTTTTCGAAATGCCTGCACAAAACGCAATCCAACCGGCCCTGAACCAACTACAACTATTGGCAACTGGGTATCCACAGAATCAATTGGATATTCTTGCTGTGTTTTATTTACAAAATTTCGTAGTAACGACATATTTCCCAGCTTCATACTTTTTTGAGTGCAAAAAAAACGCCCACAACAACTGTAATTAAACAGATGTTGTGGGCGCCATTACCCTGAATTTACTCTTTGATTAATCAACAGTAACTAATCAATATATTTATAAGACCTTCGTCATTGAAGACTTATATTTTAATTTATTAACAATCCTGCTACATCAATGAGCTCTTTTGCTACCATACCAATTTTCTTATTCTGATTCATTGCCAATGTGCGCAGCGTTTTATAAGCCAGTTCTTCATCCATATCACGCTGTTTCATCAAAATTCCTTTTGCTTTATCGATCATTTTCCTTTCAACTAAAGTTTCTTCAGTTTTAATCAAACTTTCCTTGGTTTGTTTCAACTCATTTCGTATTTTCTGTGTTTGTGAGAATCTTATAATAGCCAACTCAATTACCGGTTTTATTCTTTGAGCACTTAATCCATCCACAACAAAAGCACTCACACCTGCTTTTATTACCAGATTTATAATATCGTTTTCAGAATGATCAGCAAAGAATACTATTGGGCGCGGCATAAAATCATTTATATAAGCAAGCATCTCCAATATTTTTTCATTAGGAGAAGTCATATCTATCATCAGTAGATCGGGCTCATATTTTTCTACAACTTGCATAACGTTACTATCAACATTAATTCTTGCAATTACTTCATTGCCAGTTTCAAATATTGATTGCGCTAAAATATCCGAACGGCTAAGGCCTTCATCAATTTGCAACACCCTAAGCTTATCTTTGCTGTCCACTGCTTTATCACTTAAATATAAAATATATATCTATATGAGCAATAACAGTGCCAACACACAGAATTAACGAATTTAAGGGATTAGATCTAATCTATACGAGCTATACGCACAATAATGATGCTTAATAAACATCTTAAATACCACTATGCACTAAATAGAGACAAATGCGAGTACGAAAATAATTAATATTTTCAGACACCTAAAACCTAAAGATTTATTCACTCATTCATTCTCTTGCTTTACGATGCACCTGATTTCGACCTGCATGTTTAGCTTCATAAAGCGCACTATCGGCCGCTGCAATTAAATCACCGGTCGCCTTATAAGGAGGACACTCTGCAATACCAGCACTAAAGGTTACGTTAAACTCTCCGCTTTTATGCATAAAATTAATTTTTTCAAACTGTTGTCGCAAATCATCGATCACATCATAAGCATTCTCAATCGTTGTATCAGGAAGAATTACTGCAAATTCTTCGCCTCCATATCGTGCCGCAATATCACCTTTACGTAACCGTTGTGTGAGTAAACGTCCCAAGCTCTTAATCACAGTATCACCAACAGGATGCCCATAAGTGTCATTCACAGATTTAAAGTTATCAATATCGATCATCACAAAACTAAGTGAAGAGGCACGCCGCTGCACCATAGAAATTTCACGTTCCAATGCGAGTTTCAAATTGATGTGATTTAGCAAGCCGGTAAGGCTATCCTGATTCATCAATGCCATCATTTCACGAAAACGACGCGCACGGTTTCGTACTGCTGTAACTAAATGTATATCACTAATTGGCTTTGTTAAGAATCCATCTCCACCGGCTTCCAACTGTTTATCCAATGCCACTTCACTAGACAAATAGACAATGGGCAAGTTTGTATAAACCGGATGCTGATGTATCACCTGTGCAGCTTCTATACCTGTGCAACCAGGCATATAAATATCCATCAAAATAAGGTCAGGCTGAAAAGTCGTCAACACTTCGAGTAAATATTCCGGCTTGTTTAAAACCTCGGTCTGCATGCCCGCTGTCTGCAAAACAGCGGCATAATGTTCGGCCAGTAATACTGTGTCGTCTACAACTAAAATACGATAAGGAATTTCTTGCTGCTTACCGACAACCACTTCCAGTTCATCCAGCAGCAGACTAAAATTAATGGGTTTACTAAGGTAAGATTGGCCGCCGGCACGCACTGCATTTAAACGATCTTGCCAACTATCATGGCCTGAAATAAAAACTACAGGTACTTCATGAGTAGTATTTCTGCGTAGCTCGGCTGCAGCTAACGGTCCCGCATCCTCGCCTTCAGGAAGATAAATATCAGATAAAAGAACATCGGGTATTTGCCGGGCAGCGCCAATCTTTAGTTCAGCTGCGCTATGGAAAACCTCAACACGATAACCGAAGTGAACTAATTGCTGAGCAATTTCTGCCGCAAGATCAATATCATCCTCAAGGACATAAATGAGTGCTTGTTTTTCATCGCTGTCAGGCATGGAATGAAGGAGAGGCTCATTGGCCTGTACTAAATTATCGGATCCCTCTTCGGCAATCTTTTGTAATTCAGTAATACCTTGCTCGATTACAGAAAGTGATTCGGAACTCACTGGCGCAGCATTCAATTGCTTCATATACAGTTCCAGCTCACGGGCGCGTTCACCCAGTAGTGGAAAGCCGAACGTACCAGCAGATCCCACAAGGCTATGCACTAAACGATAAAACTCGCCACCAATGGCAATATCTTTCTCGGCGTTCCACACTTGTTGGATAGTATCTAACCGTATGGGCAATTCCTTAGCAAAGCGATCCTGAAAGCTGCGAAGTTTGGCAGCTTTAGATGATTTTTTATCAGTCATTCTGCCCCTCCACAAGGCTGCGAATTTGTTCTGCCAATGTCATCGCTTCGAAGGGCTTGGTAATAACACCCAAGGCACCGAGTGCTTTATACTGCTGCAACTCGGCTGGTTGTACTTTTGCAGTCATAAAAATAACCGGGGTATCCTGCAAATTCGGAAGTTCACGTAATTTATTTAGTGTGGTTGGGCCGTCCATTCCTGGCATCATCACATCTAGCAGGATTAAATCGGGTGATTGGGTTACGGCCTTGTCGAGTGCTTCTTGCCCCGAACTACAAATGATAAGCTCAAAACCTTCATCCTCTAAAGCAAACTCCGTTACTTCCCGGATATCTGCTTCGTCTTCCGCATACAATACCGTTAGTGTATCGCTCATTTCTTGATTCCTTGTATGGTTCCTTGTAAAGCATCCTTGATGGTTGCCAGTAATCGCGCATTGCTCGTCATGGACTTAGTTAATGCTGCTGTCACCTGAGCACTAACTTCACGGTCGGGATTTTGCGCGGAAAAAATAACAATAGGACAGCGACCTTTCAGTTCATCGAGTAATTCCAGGCCGGAGCCATCAGTCAGGCCGAGATCTAAAATAACCAAATCAAACTCTTCTTTGCTCAGGCGTTCCCGGGAGCCTTTCACCGTTGCCTCATGCGTAACATCCGCAATATCGTCCAGTAATACCTGAGTAACCTGCACGATATCAAGATCATCTTCTACATGCAAAATGCGTGGGCGAACTTTGCGACGTAGGGCTTCTTTCATCACACGTTCCAGTTGTTTTTGATCGATCGGTTTTTGAATCCAGTCCACTACCATCATGGCATCACCGGTGAATTCGGCACGCCCCTCAGTCGCCCGTCCGGAAATAACAATGATCGGTAATTCCATAGTGGCCGGTATAGTACGTAATTCCTTGAGAAATACTAAACCGTCTATATCAGGCAGATTCAAATCGAGTAGCATCAAGGCGTAGGTGTTTTTTGCAAGCAGACTCCGTGCTACCTCGGCAGTAGCGGCAATATCACTTCCAATATTTTCTGTTTTCAACATCTCTGTAAGAATTTCGGCTACATTCGGGTTATCCTCACAGATCAGCACCTGAGCAGTGCTCGTTGCTTTCTTGCTTTCTCTGATAGCCGGCTGCGCAACCGGTAAATCGAAATAGAATACTGTACCCTTACCTTGTTCAGTATCATAATCAATGCGGCCATGATGGTGTTCGACAATAGCCTTGGTGATACTCAACCCCAAACCGGTTCCACCCTTTTCACGTGTGTCGGAACTGTCGGCCTGAGCAAATCGCTGGAAGATACTACTGTGAAATTCTTCGGGAATTCCTAAACCATAATCGCGCACCGATACACGATAACCTGACTCATGGGCAATAACTGAAACTTCGACTGTGCCATTCTCAGGAGAATATTTCACCGCATTGGAAATCAAATTGGCGAATACTTGCAACAACCGATGGTCGTTACCCAACATCGGTGCTTGCTCTAAACTCGTATTCAATATAAGTTTGGCGCCATGCTGACTCGCATATCCGTCATTGTCGGCTACCGCCTGACGCGCCAATGCCACCAAATCTACAGGATTGAATTCAAACTCAAGCAGCCCTGACTCAATCTTTTCTAAATCAAGAATATCGTTAATCAGCAGCGTGAGCCGCTCGCTATTTCGATTAGCCATTTCCAACATGTTACGCATCTTGTCTGGCAATTGCCCCGCGGCTTTTCCCAACACCAGTCCTAACGCTCCGCGAATAGACGTTAACGGAGTACGTAATTCATGGCTGACGGTGGAGATGAACTCACTCTTCATTCGTTCCACTTTCTTGCGTTCGGTGATGTCACGGACAATTCCTGTAAACATACGTTCATCATTGATCCGCATTTCACTCACAGACAATTCCATCGGAAAGGTTGAATCATCTTTGCGTTTACCCACCACTTCTCGGCCAATACCAATAACTTTTTCTATTCCAGTGGTCAAATAATTATGCAAGTAACCATCATGCTCGAGGGTATAAGGCGCAGGCATGAGTATTTTAACATTGCGATCAATCACCTCATCAGCCGTGTACCCAAATATTCTTTCTGCGGCCGGATTAAAACTTTGTACAATGCCCTGAGCATCAATAGTCACAATACCATCAACCACCGTATCAATAACCGCACGGATACGTTCACGGCTGTTGTTGAGTTCTTCGGTTCGTTGACTCACCTGTTGCTCGATATCACTGCGCCGCCGTTGCAAGGTATTAAGATAACCCGCAATCATCAGAGTAAACAAAAAACCGATCCCGAGAGCCAGCCAGGGACTTGCGGCTTTACCTGTTTCATATCGGCCGGGGATAGGCCGCAACACTATCCGCCAACGGGTGTCGGCAAATTCAATATCAGTACTAACAAACCTGCCTCGTTCAACCTGGGCGATAGGCAAAGGATCCACTATTGCAGACCGAGCCCTTGAAGCATGGAAATACAATACTTCCCGGCTCCGTCTTGAATCAGCATTCACGATATACATATCCAGCCCACCGGCTTTTGAAATATAGCGCTTATAGGCCCCTTTTACCGTGTCACCCGCGTCTAGGAGTAAGCCGATATAACCACGTAGTTTTTTCTTCTTTATTCCATCACCGTTTAATGTACTCGTCCTTTGGTACACCGGCATGAACAGTTCGAGCGCCTTGCTGCCAGAATGATTTTCTGAATGGATATCGTTCTTTATAGATACTATCTCTCCGCTCAGAGAGGTCTGTTTTAATAATGCATCATAAATTGGCAATGCTGACAGATTCAGCCCGCGTGGAAACCATTGTTCCTGATCATGGCTATAAAGATGATAGATAATATTATTTGTCTGTCTCGGCGTTGCCTTGATTAACTTTTTATTCGCATTGAATTCACGTAACTGGAAGTCTTGGTAACCGTCCTTCGCCGCTTGCTGGTAGATATTTTCTATCTTATTGGCAGGAGTATGTTCTATCCACGCTGCAGAGTGAATATCTTTTTTGTTCAAAAAGGCGCGGGCAAGATAAGCGGAAAACTCACTTGGCTCGACATGGGAAGATGCCGCATACAAGCCTGCAACACCATGCATAACATCTTCCACTGATTCAAGCTCAGTTGCCAGCGCAACACTACGCTCTTCCACCAGAGTTTGTAATTCAAATGTTATTTGATCCTCCTCAATCTGTGATGCAAGCATAAAGAGCAGCAGGGACAGCAAGCTGCCGAGAATCATGCTAATAACTGAAATTGGATAAACATGGCGTTGTATGCTTTTGGCTACGATTTTACTGTGCTTTAACTCCTCTTCCACACCATTAGCCAGATCTCGCAACACAACGAGATCTTCGGCAGAAAATTCACGTGGTTTATCGTCAATAATACACAGTGTACCGATAGCTTGACCATTGGGTGCATGTATAGGTGCGCCTGCATAAAAACGAATATTAGGTGGACCTGTTACCAGTGGATTATCCGCAAAGCGAATATCTTCAAGAGTATCCGAAATATTGAAAATACCATTTTTTAAAATCGCGTGACCACAAAAAGAGATATCGCGAGGGGTTTCGCTGGCATCCAATCCCTGACGAGATTTGAACCACTGCCGCTCGGCATCCACCAGACTCACCAAAGCAATCGACACACCAAAATGCCGCTTCGCAATTCGAGTGAAACGATCGAAGCGTTCTTCAGGAAGTGTATCGAGAATATTTAAGCTACAAAGAGATTGTAGTCGTTTATCTTCATTCTTTGGCTTTTCAGGCTTTATCATTGGATATCACTTTAGCTATATTCCATCCCAAAAATTAGGATTCATTCGTAACTATATCGACAAAATGAGATGCTTCTTTAATTACCATGAGTATTGCAGCTCTATTATTCAAGCTTAAAACACCCTTTCCCTAAATTAAAAAAGCCCCTAAATATAGGGGCTTAGATACATTCTTTACAATACAGGACGGTAGGTGACTTATAGAATAGAAAATCATCCTAAAATTACCATACTAATAGCAGGTGAATATTATTGTGAAGATTGTTGTTGCACGCTACCTTTAAGCTTTAATGATGTCGCCGAGAATACGCCGACATCATTATCCGCAATATAGAAAACCAGACAATTATTTGCCTGTGTAATTAGCTGCAATATAGTGTCCGTCCAGACTGAAAAATATATACAAATTTTGTTTTGTTTTATCAGCTATTTTTGTGTTCTTAAATGAAACAACCCATTCAAGCCCTTTGCCAAAGGTTTTCTTTTCTGCGCCTGTTGATTTTACATTTTTCCAACTCGTATCGATTTTTTTATCATCGGCTAACTGCTTTACTTTCGTTACCGCTTTACCTACGACTACATCGGCTGAAACTGAGCCATGTGAATGGCCATGGTCATGTCCGGCACCCGCTAGTACTTGCGAGCTGATAAACAATGCTGATGCTACTAAAATACTCATTAAATTTTTCATGTTAATTTCCTAAAAGTTTTTTAATCAATTGAATTATGTGTTGTTTCTTTTATAATTTTTTGCGTACGTTGTTTGTCCATTTCAATATGTTCATGAAGATGGTTGTCTGAACTAAAACCAAACTCATCTGGATGATGCACGTGAGAATAGCCATGCATTTGCATCAAAAATAAATACCCCCCCTCCCCCCGCAATTATTAAAAAACTATTCGCTGCTTTACTAAAGCTTTTAAAAGCATGGCTTTTTCGAAATGCAGCAATAAGAAGCAACATCACTGCCAGTGCAGAGATTTGGCCTAGTTCAATACCAAGATTAAATGAAATAATATTCATTAATAAACTATCTTCACTCAACGGTAGTTGTTGCAATCGAGTAGACAATCCAAGACCGTGTATTAAACCTAAACCAAATATCATCGCCATCATATTAGGTGTTTTAATATTCAGATATTTTTCAAAGCCTTTCAGGTTTGCAGAAGCGATATAGCAAACACTCAATGCAATAACAGCATCAATCAAAAAATAATTAACCTGTACGGCATTAAATGTTGCATAGATAAGAGTAATACTATGCCCCAAGGTAAATGCTGTAATGTATTTAACGATATCTTTGAATCGCGTCAGAAAAAAGATAATGCCAAAGATAAATGCTAAATGGTCGTACCCCGATAACATATGGGTGGCGCCAATCCATATATAACGGAGATTGCCGCCTTCTATTATTATTTGTTTTTCAGCTTCCGACATACCATGTCCAAAAACCTGGGTTGTTAGTAGTGCAGCTATGATAGCCAATAGCCATCGTGATTGTTTACTCACAGAAATCATATATACCTCGTAAAATATTTAGTTAGACGATTGTTATCGTCTTTTTTAAAAAATTAAAATTTACGAGAATTTAGGAGGAGCACGGAGATTAACTGTTGAGAGAGAAAGATAGCTCGTTTTGGAATTATCCAGATCAGTAGGCTTTGAATGGTTAGATTTACATTGTAAGAAATAAAGAAAACCAGCATCTACAGCAATAAGAGAAGATTGTTGCTGATACTTTACGTTAGAAGAGTTGCAATCCTGATCGACATTAACAAAATTAATGTCTACCAATTGATGTGAGGAATCAATCGTATCAGCGTGGTGGTTTGTAGCATTATGAACATGAACTTCAATATTATGTTGATGTTGACTACCATCATGATCATGATATTCACCTAAATGAACATGTGATCCTAAAACAGCCGTCCACTGCATCGTTAGAAATGCAGTAAATATTACAAATAGCCATGAATGATTTAAACGAAATTGAGGCATGTAACCGCTATTAACTCTCGCCGTGTATGAATAAAAAGTATAACAAAGCATTCTGTTTGTTGCCAACACAGTATCAAAAGTTAAAGCTACTCTGTAAATGCTGCTCTGTAAATACTATTCGGGTAAACCTTCAAAAAAGTTTACTTCTCCTGTTTCCAGTGAATACTCAGCACCAACTATTAGAAGATCATGGTTTTCACTTAAATTTTCCAGAATACTTGAACCATGTCTTAACTGATTAGCAGAGGCCCGAACATTGGCTCGCATAGCCTGTTCTACTAATGCGTTATCATCGTTCCACAATTCGGTTGCTTTAAACGGCTCTACTGATGGACGAATACGATCCACTATTGCTTTAATATTAAGAGATTGTTCTGCATTCGGACGCTTTAACTCTTCAACAGTGGCACAGATTGCACCACATTGAGAGTGCCCTAATACAACTACAAGACGCGTGTTAAATTGTGACGCCGCAAATTCTACGCTACCGATTTGTGACGGCGCTACAATATTGCCAGCCACTCGTATAACAAACAAATCTCCCAGACCTTGATCAAAAACTATCTCGGCAGGTACACGAGAATCAGAACAGCCAAGGATAATTGCAAAAGGTTCCTGACCACCGGTTAATTCATCACGTTTGGTATGTGTCATCATGGTTTCAATAGAACGTAAACCATCAACGAAACGTTTATTACCTTTCTGCAATCTTTTAAGTGCTGATACCGCATCAATCATAAATAAATTCCAATCTTAATATATATAAAAATAAGAAATAAGAAATAAGAAATAAGAAATAAGAAATAAGAAATAAGAAACCGAATTATCACACTAACACATCGGAGTTTACTCATTAAACTAAGAGTTTAAACTATTTTAATAAAATTATAATGCTATAATTAAAAGTATGACCGCTCATGATACTCAATCATTTTTCACGCCGGATGAATTTTCTTGCCAAAGTTCCCATATATTAGCTAATACATATAATCTAGCACACACATTACTTAACCGAAGTCAGTCAGATCATTTGTTTATCCCCATTCGTTCATTGCAATACATTGCAATTATAGAAAACGATGTATTCTGGTTCGTAGATAGCTTAGCTTATGCCGTACGTGGAGATGAAGGTGGTCGCTTAATTAGAATTTCCTGGCACCCCTTAGTTAAAGCTAATCAGCGTGATGATTTAACCCAACATGTAGATTCTAAAGTTGTTTTTTATGGAAACGATATGCAAGAAATTCAAACTCGACTAACTAATGAGTTTTATCAGGCAATGTTACTTATAGATCAGCGCCATCGTGAATCCCTCATCACGAATTATAAAGTTAATATATTACCTCTGAAGCCAACACCCAACGATTCTTAACAAAATATTTATATACTGTATTTTATTTTAAAGAATAGCTGGATTATAGATTTTCCTAATAGTCAGTGCTACTTAAATCACTTACATTAGGATTAAATCGTTCCTTTAAGAAGGTATCAAAATTCTGATACCATGATAAAGTTGAATCGCAACAGGAACTGATGCTCGGCAATGCTCAAGATAACGGCAGAGCGACAACTTTATGATGCATCAATAACGGCTTCCAGAAAGTCCAGACTGACTAAATCAAAAGCACCTACGGCATAATTATTATCATATGCGTGATAAAGCATATCGCGCATATTAACCAAAGGCATATTTCATTCCTACTTGTTGCTTCATTACGATGTCAAGCTCGCAAAAAGTGTAGGAAGCTTTTCTGGTAAACGATCAACGTTATCAATAATGGTGTAATTGTTTTCACCAAAAATTCGTTTCACGTACGAGTCAGCATTAGGATCGAGTGTCAAACAATAGGTTAATACACCTGTGCTATATAATTCTTCAACCGCTTTTTTCGTATCATGGCGTAAATGTTGTGGATCACGTTCATCAATATCAGCAGGCTCGCCATCAGTAACCAACAAGATCAATTTTCGTTTTTCCTGCTGCTTATGTAAGTGATGACCGGCATGACGTAAAGCTGCCCCCATACGAGTAGAAAGCCCACCTTTCATACCTGCAAGGCGAGATTTAGCATCATCATCAAATTTCTGTTCAAAGTTTTTGAATCGATAATATTGCACATCATGTCGACCATCGGAAGCGAAGCCATGTAAAGCGAAAGGATCTCCGATACCGCTAATCGCAGTCGAAACAAGCGTTGCTGCTTCACGAGTTAACTGTAAAACTGTTTTATCTGAGCCTACCATCGTTTCATTGGTTGATTCAGATAAATCCATTAACACCACAACGGATAAATCACGGTTCTTAATAACATTACGCATGGTAATACGTGGGTTAGGTTGCTCACCCATGCGAATAGAGATCATGGCATCAACGGCCGCGTTAATATCAATTTCATCACCGTCTTCCATGCCGCGCACGCGCTGAACACCCTCGGGCGTTAACAAATCAATAATCTGTTTAATCCGATGCGCCACCGGTTTGTATTCATCCAAAATCAGTTTAATGTCTTCTGGATCACCTTTTGGTTGCCGACGTTCATAAATCGTAGCCCAGTCTGGACGATGTAATTGAATTTGATAATCCCATTCTTGATAATGGAATGGATCAGAAACAGGTTCTTTACCCCACATATCATTGAAGCTGATCTGCTCATCAGTGAGATCATCCTCATAAGGACGCATGTTAGTAGAACAGGTCCAAATTTCTTGTGCATCATCACCAGCGAGTTCGCAATCAACTTCGTTGGCCATTTCAATAACACTAACTTCACGTCGAACCTGACGTTGGCTTGCGGCAACGTATTCAAATTCGGCATTCGGATCAAATTCTTCAAATTCCCAAACGTAACGATTGTCATCACGATAAGGAATACGAATGCGCTCAAGGATACGCAAACTTGGTGTCGCTTTACGTGAAGAAAAAATATTGAACAGTTCTAAACCAAGATGCCAACTAAAGTTATTATTGTCCTGATTTTCTTCTATTCCGCTATGAAATTTTTCAACAACAGCAGATAACTCAGCATCATCCGAGCTTTCACTTGAGTCCATCAACATATGCGCAACATGCTCAAGAATTGGCATGGTTTCATGCTCTGTTTTCTCATCGCTTTCGATTTTAAGTAATGAAAGCCATAATTTTTTCAAACCGGGGAAATCTTTAATCGCTTTATATTCAACGCGAGCATCTTCAACTAAGCCAATAAAAAACATTTGTGCTGGGCTGAGCTGTTCAGCAGAAATTGGTGCGGTTGAATAACACATGTGTGCAGCCATGTGTGCAGCTGTTGCACGGTATAACTCTAAACCAGGAATTTTGTTGTCATCAGGACTGTCGATGTTTAAAATCACGTCATCAACCGCATCGGGCATATGCAATACACGATGTTCGATATAAGGGCGAAAATCTGTGAAATCCGCACCTGTTGGACGTAAGAAAAAGTCTCTACCCCAAAGCGCACGAAGATAAAAATTTAACTTACGCTGTACTTTATTAAATAAAACACCACGACGTTCTTTTTGTAACATCGCTTTTGAATCAGCTGATTCAAGATTAAAGTACGATGTTAAATTATTATAGTCGCGGCGATATGCTTGTGCGCCAAAGTTAGCCCAACGACGTAAACCACTTAAAGTGAGTTTACCAAGTAACTCATCAATATGATTGAGCATCGGCCGTACACCACGTGAAGCGGTAGACGCAAGTTGATGAATAAAAGTGAGATAGCCACGGAATAATTCCGCATCACCTAAGTTTCTCGCCGCAGTAGGCAAGCTACTAAGAAGAAGCGATACCACTTCAGCAGAAGTCATCGAAGACAGCTTCATCGCAGCGCTTAAACAGTCGGGAATAATATCTTCACCACACTCTTTAACAACCAATGGCATTTCTTGAATATAGGTTACCACTACATCGTTGCCACGCCCCAGATTGCAGAGTGTCTTTGCGCCTTCCATATAATCTTCAAGACCAGTAGGCGACATAAGTCGTGCAGCATCCTGAAAGGTACTCTCAAGTACTTGACGTACATAAGGCCTATCTTCCAGAAATTCTTCGTAATCTTCGAGTTTTATACTCATGTTTTTAAACCTCGGTCACACGGACACATCAGCACGGAGGATAACTGTATAACTCAGTGTGATAATACTCCGAACTTTCTGTGACTGTATGACAAAAAATTATCCGAAAAATGTCTGTACAGCTGCGTTTAATGTATCACGCATATCAGGGTCATCTGTTAATGGCGTTACCATGGTCATGCTGCAAGCTGCATTCGCTTCAACACCTTTATTGATTAACTGACCAGCATAAACGAGTAGACGCGTTGAAATACCTTCATCCAATCCGTGACCTTTTAGGTTACGTGCACGGTGCGCAATATGTACTAATTTTTCTGCCGTTTCTTTATCAACACCAGACTCTTTAGAAACAATCGCAATTTCAGTTTCTTCAACAGGATAATCAAAATCTAAAGCACCAAAACGTTGTTTAGTTGATTGCTTAAGGTCTTTCATTAAACTTTGGTAACCCGGGTTGTAAGAAATAACTAACTGGAAGTCAGGATGAGCGTCAACCAGTTCACCTTTTTTATCTAAAGGTAATGTACGACGGTGATCGGTTAAAGGATGGATTACAACCGTAGTATCCTGACGAGCTTCAACCACTTCATCAAGGTAACAAATGGCACCCATGCGAGCCGCTGTTGTTAGAGGACCGTCTTGCCATTTCGTACCATCTTTATCTAACAGGAAACGACCAACAAGATCAGAGGCAGTCATATCTTCATTACATGCAACAGTGATTAACGGGCGACCTAATTTCCAAGCGATATATTCAACAAAACGTGATTTACCACAACCTGTTGGGCCTTTAAGCATCATAGGCATACGTGCATTATAAGCAGCTTCGTAAAGCGCTATTTCATCTCCAACCGGCTCAAAATAAGGTTCGTCTTTAATAATGTATTGTTTAGGATCTACGGTAATTTCTGACATGATATAACCCTTCGTTTATGTTTCAGTGTTCTTTGTTTATAGGATGAATTACTTTTCATCTTCAGTTTCAACTTCGCCACTCCAGCCAGCTTTTTTTGCTTGCTCGATGGCTTCGCCATGAATTCGTTGGTGACGTTCTAACAAATCGCTGGGTAAATGACTCACCAGACAACCGTACTTATCCCATTCTTTGTTGACCTTATCTAATAAGGCATCAACACCGGCAAAATTCCAGCCCTCACATGTTTCAGTTTCTTCGATTATGCCAAATACCCAGGCATCACGAATGAGCTTGCCAATTGTGGTCATTGCACCATTGACGTCGTTATTAATACCGACATATTTATCAGGTCTTGCCATAATAATTCACTCTTTATTCTCTAGTTTAAATAGTTACACACTATAACTTTAAGAGAGAACCATTACACCTAAAGTGTGCTACAAATTACATACTTTGAAAATACAAAAAGCATTTTCAAAAAACGCAATTCCTTTTTGAAAAAAAAGCCCCTGTCTGCATTTGCAGGTCAGGGGCTTTTTATTGGTATCAACCCCGTTGTTTCTTTATACAGAAACGCCGCGGTGAACAACCATTGCTGTACCTGCAGATTGTGCAAAGTTGTCAAAACCTAATAAACGAACGTGGTTATTAGGATGTGCTTTATGACAATTTTCAATTTCAGCAAGGATAGCGTCTACATCAGTTTCACCGAACATAGGTAATTTCCACATGTACCAGTAGTTGCTGATCGCATTTTCTGGTTCAGTGTGTTCAATACCCGGGTTCCAACCTTTATCAACGATGTATTGAATTTGAGCACGAGTAGACTCTGTGCTCAATGCTGGTAGGTATGAAAAAGTTTCATATTTACGGCTTACAGCAGCATCGCCTAAGCTCGAATTGTAATCTTGTACATCACTCATGTGATTTCTCCAAAATATTTATTTACGAATTTAATTACTACTTGTAAAGCGTTAGATAGTGCGCTCTGGCAAGGCGCAAAAAGAGGAGTGTATATTTATACATGACTCTTTTCTGCAACACAGCCAGAGCGTGCTAGATGATGCTTTACTTATGAGCAGCGTCGATCTTATCAACGGTATCAAATTCAAATTTGATTTCTTTCCAGGTTTCCATAGCGATTTTGAGTTCTGGGCTGTGTTTAGCAGCTTTAGTAAGAACATCTTTACCTTCTTTCTCAATTTCAACGCCAGCGTTACGTGCTTCAACACATGCTTCAACAGCAACACGGTTAGCAGCAGCACCCGCAGCATTACCCCATGGGTGACCTAATGTACCACCACCGAACTGAAGACAAGAGTCATCGCCGAAGATGTTAACAAGTGCAGGCATGTGCCATACGTGGATACCACCAGAAGCTACCGGGATAACACCAGGCATTGCGCCCCAATCCTGATCGAAGAAGATACCGCGTGAACGATCTTCTTTGATATATGAATCACGCATGATGTCGATCCAACCCAAAGTTGCATCACGATCACCTTCCAATTTACCAACAACAGTACCTGAGTGAAGGTGATCACCACCTGACAAACGAAGTACTTTAGTTAATACGCGGAAGTGAATACCGTGGTGTGGGTTACGATCTAGTACCGCATGCATTGCGCGGTGAATGTGTAACAACATACCGTTGTCTTGACACCATTGTGCAAGTTGAGTATTCGCAGATAAACCACCTGTTAAGTAATCGTGCATGATGATTGGTGCGCCGATTTCTTTTGCGTATTCAGCACGTTTCATCATTTCGTCAGATGTAGGAGCTGTAACGTTTAAGTAGTGACCTTTACGTTCGCCAGTTTCAGCTTCTGCTTTATGGATTGCTTCCATAACGAAGTCGAAACGGTGACGCCAGCGCATGAATGGCTGTGAGTTAACGTTTTCATCATCTTTTGTGAAATCTAAACCACCACGTAAACCTTCGTAACAAGCACGACCGTAGTTTTTCGCAGATAGACCTAGTTTAGGTTTGATAGTACAACCTAATAAAGGACGACCGTATTTGTTTAATAAATCACGTTCAACAGTGATACCTTGTGGTGGTCCATTACACGTCATAACGTATGCAATTGGGAAACGGATATCTTCTAAACGAAGTGCACGTAATGCTTTAAATCCAAATACGTTACCCACTAAAGAAGTTAATACGTTAACAACTGAACCTTCTTCGAATAAATCGATTGGGTAAGCAACGAATGCGTAGAAACAAGTGTCATCACCTGGTACGTCTTCGATTGCGTATGCACGGCCTTTATAGTGATCAAGATCAGTTAATAAGTCTGTCCATACAGTAGTCCAAGTACCCGTTGAAGATTCAGCGGCAACAGCTGCTGCAACTTCTTCACGAGGTACACCTTCTTGTGGAGTGATTTTGAAACAAGCCAATAAATCAGTATCTAATGGTGTGTAATCTGGCATCCAGTACGTTTCACGGTACTCTTTTACGCCTGCGCTATAAGCTTTAGCCATTGCTAGCATCCTCTTTTTTACTTTAAAATCGGCTAGAGGAGTTATCTCCTCTAGCCCCGAAATTTCATGATCCGACCACTTAACTATCTGGATCTCGTCAATTACTTAACGGAAAGCACTATAACGGGAGATAATCATTTATAATAATGAATAATAGTTATAAAATTCATAAACAAAAGTAAATGATCACATTAATATGCATTTCACACTACAACAACTAAAGTTATTCGAAGCAGTCTCTCGCAATAGCAGCTATACCCGTGCTGCGGAAGAGCTTCATCTCTCGCAACCTGCTGTTTCTATTCAGATTAAACGATTAGAAGAACAGGTAGCCTTACCTTTGTTTGAAAAAATTGGAAAGAAAATTTTCCCAACAGCAGCAGGAAAAGCCATATATGAAGCCAGTCTGGATATATTAAATCGGGTAGAAAACTTAAAAATTACAATTGAAGAGCTTGAAGGGACAGTAAAAGGTCCCCTTCAAGTTTCTGTGGTTTCTACGGCTCAATATTTTTTACCTAATTTACTAGGTGCTTTTTTGCAGCAATACCCCGAAGTAGAACCTAAATTGAAATTCACTAACCGCGCTCGCATCATTGAGCATTTAATGAATAACGATGATGATTTTGTCATTATGGGTCAGATTCCCAAAGATGACAATTTGGAAACCCACCCATTCCTAAATAATATTATTGGTATCGTTGCACCCGCTGATCATCCTTTAGCTGACAAAAAAAATATTCCTATAAAAGAGCTCGTCAATTATCGTTTTTTGAACCGTGAAATCGGTTCCGGTACACGCTACGTATTTGATCAATTATTAAAAAAGCACGGTGTTCAAATAGAACCTTATATGGAACTCGGCAGTAGTGAAGCACTGAAGCAAGCCGTTATGGCGGGTCTTGGTATAACCGTTCTTTCATTACACAGTATCGAGCTTGAACGTGAAATGAATAAATTATCCATACTTGATGTTGAAGGATTCCCTTTGAAACGCCGTTGGTATGCAGTACATCTAAAAGGTAAAAAGCTATCGCTAGTCGCACGAACTTTTCTGGATTATATCCTTAATGAAAGTAATCATATATTGGATATCGATAACGAAAATAAAAAATAATTAAGGTAATAAATATTTTTTAACCTGGCTTCCTCCATTAAAATTTAAATCTAATCATGAGAGTTTAGTATTGATTACATTTTTATTGTGGACTGACCAGTACATATCTAATTCCTGAATAGTTTTAAAGAAATATTCTGTTTGAATTGGTTTAGTTATAAAACTATTTGCACCTAGCCCGTATGCTTTTAAAATATCGATTTCTGCGTCTGATGTTGTTAAAACAACAATGAGAATTAAACGAGTAGCCCCATTTCCCCGCAATTTTTTTAGAGCATTAAAACTACTCAGGCGCGGCATATTCAAATCAAGAAGAATAACAACAGGGAAGTCGTGTATTTTATTTTTGTAGTCATTCTAATAAAACATATAATCTACACATTCCTCATCATCCGTCAGAATAGCGATTTCGTTTGCAAAATGACTTTTACTGAAAGCGGGCATTCAACGTTTGAGTTACTTGATGGTGCGAACTCTGCGCCAGTCAAGTTGGACGATTTATTATATACGCACTAAAATACTATCTAAACTACGTCGAGATTTGGGAAGTTTTGCATTGTAGTCCTCTTCTGGATGATGATATCCAATAGCCAAAGCCACATCACATTGATAGCCATCAAGTTCTTCTTTGAACTCTTCGTTGACTAAATCAATATCAATTCCTTCCAGTGGAGTCGAATCAATTTTGAGACGAGCCAGTGCATGCAGGGTGTTGCCAAAAGCAAGGTAGGTTTGTGCTTTTGTCCAACAACTTGTGTTTCCAGTTTCATCGGTATTAAACTCGGCAAATGCAAAAGAACCAAAACTACTCTCGCGATCCTCTGGTTTGGATCGTTTATCTTCAATCCCTTTATCTACTACCTCAGCATAATCATCACGCGTGTAGCGTGGATTATAAGCAAAGAGAATAATATGTGAACTAGCATAAACATGAGGCTGGTTGTAATGATGTTTATGAATAAACGTTTTGTTCATGCGCTCTTTTGCTTTACTACTTTCAATAACTATAAACCGCCATGGTTGTGAGTTAATGGATGATGCTGAGAGGCGCATCGCTTCAAAGAGCACACCAAGATCTTCTTCAGAAACCTTCCTTGTGGAATCGTATTTTTTGGTTGAATGTCTCCAACAGAGGTCTTCGATAATAGGATGAACCATAATTAACCCTTAAAATATATTTTGATATTGGTCTTTATTTGCATATAACGTTTGAAACGTCTGCCGAGGTGGTCAACTTAGTTCATGTTAATTAACCACTACGCAACTGCTATATTTAAATTGTTTACATTGTAAGATTGAGCCATGACATTTTGTTTTATCGTGGTTGATGAAGTACGGGGGTTATAAAGAACTTGCTTGATCTGCTTCCCTGCCGATTTCAAATAAGACTCCACCGCAAGATTGTGGGGCTTTCTCCCCCAATCTTCTCCAATCACGAAAATATCAGCATTCAGTTCTTTGCAGCCAGACACATATTCAAGATCATCGTATGAGCGCACAATATCAACACAACTCAAAGCCTTCAACATTTCCATTCGTTGCTCAAGAGGAATAACAGGCACATTGGGCTTGTAAGAATTCACAACACGATCTGAAGCAACGCCAACGGCCAAAACACTACCTAATGATTTACAGTATTCCAGTAAAGCAAGGTGTCCCACATGCAACAAATCAAAAGTACCTACAGTATATACAATCATATGATATTTAATTCCTCGAAAAAATAATTATTAGCGCTGTTTTATACCGACAGTTTTACCAGTGCCAATACTGGCTACAAAAGCTTCCAAACATAAATGCCTGTTATTCCAAGCGTATAGAACGCAAGCAAAAAAACATTCTGCGGATTGCCAGAAAGTTTTGGGGTTTTAATTTGAGACACATTGAGAGCGGCCAGCCCTAGTGCACTGACATAGAGGACCACAGAGAATATTCCACCAGGAAGAACGCTTTCAAAAAGGAATATAAAAACCAGTATGATGTTGTTGTTATCCAGTGCGAGCCCTGTGTATTTGGACTCGTCAGACAAACCGAAGGTACTGAAGTAACTTAAGCGTATCGCACTGGCAGCAAGTATGATGAAAGCGGCCGGCAGAAATACAGGATCGAACTGTCCATAACTAAGCAAAAGAATCGCCGGAGCGACGCCATAGCTCACAATGTCTATAACCAGATCGAGTTGACCACCAAAAATTCGGTCATTACCTGTGCGACCCTTCATTTTTCTCGCAACTAGACCATCAGCCCAGTCAAAAGCAACGGCCCAGATCATACCAATCATTGCTGCGTAGTAAACGCCAAGAATACTGAAATAGATCGCCAATATAGTGCAAGCTAAGCCGGCAAGTGAACATATATTAGGGAGATCTTTCACATAGGAAATAATGGCGGGTTGTAACTCTTGGGGCTCTTCGTTGCTGATAGTCATGGTGCTCCTAAAAGGAATAAGTACAAATTAAGGACGCCCCTACATCACGCTGAAAAAATATCACGCGCAGCACCTCGCTGCTCAAAGGAACAGAGTTTCTAAAAATCTGGCTGTTCTCATTAAAATTGAGAAAAACTAACAGTAGGTACTATGAATCGACTCTATTCGCTTGCAAGCAAATAAGGCCGCAATAAGGAGGATATAGGCGTGTGGCCAGTAACTCGATACATGGAAAGATTAACCGTGCCATTATACGCTTTATTTAGTCAGACGCACAGCGGTTTGTTGTTTATCTGTATCGTCTTGTATGGCTTAGGGTTTCTTGTCAGTTGGATGCTCTTTTGGCTATAGTAGTTTTCTGCTTTTTATACTTTAATAACTCTGAACTATAGAAACTCAAATACAGCAACTCAAAACAAAGATACAAAAACGCCCACATAGAAGTGGGCGCTTTTAAATATAAACTTAATTTATATCAATCAGAACGGAATATCATCATCAAAATCACCACCGCTCATAGCTGGCGCTGCGGGTGCTGATTGCTGTTGAGGTGCCTGACCTTGAGGCGCATATGATTGTTGCGCTTGCTGTGGAGCGGCTTGTTGTTGAGGAGCATAACCACCTTGCTGTTGATCTTGATTGTAGTTGGCACTGCCGCCACCTTTTGAATCGAGCATTTGCATTTCGTTTGCAACTACTTCGGTGGTGTAACGGTCTTGGCCGTCTTTATCTTGCCACTTACGTGTTTGTAGTTTGCCTTCGATAAAAACCTTTGAACCTTTCTTTAAATATTCGCCAGCAATTTCTGCTAAACGACGGAAGAAGACAACACGATGCCATTCAGTTTTATCAACTTGTTCACCAGTGTTTTTATCTTTCCAAGATTCCGATGTTGCAACAGTAATTGTTGCGATTGCTCCACCATTTGGTGAATAACGTACTTCAGGATCTTTACCTAAATTACCTATGAGCATTACTTTGTTTACACCTCGTGCCATGATTGTCTTCCTCTAGTTATATTTGTTTAATTAATTTGTATTTACTTCGTTTCTTTTTTTGCAGTTCTTCAGTTTATAGCTTTAACTATTCACCGAATACTTTTCTAAGTCATCTTCGTTAAGAAGCTGTTTATCAACTTTAATATACGCAACACCATCTTCCGCAATGACCGTTGCATCCAGCACCCCTTCGATTTGACTCAGGGTATTGGCTAATTCCACTGCCTGAGAATTATCCAACTTTCCTACATTTAATAACATACTGCTCGAATATTGCGGTTCTCTCATGGAAATTATAAGTACCAGCCATATGCTTAGTAGCAGTACATTAAACCACAAGACACTATCAAGCCCGGTATGCTGGCTTAACCAACCTCCCATCACACCACCAATAAAAACACCCAAAAACTGAGAGCTTGAATAAGCGCCCATAGCAGTGCCTTTATGTGCTGCAGGTGCCATTTTGGCAACCAACGATGGCATCGTGGCTTCGACTAAATTAAATGCCAGGAAAAAGAACAATAGCATGAATGTGATACCGGCTAAAGAGTGGCCAACAAGCCAAAAACCTAGCTCAGCTGCGCCTAATACGATAATGGCGAGAATAAGCATTTGTTTTAGCTTGCGTTTTTTCTCACCTACGATAATAAGCGGCACCACACCAACCATCGATAAAAATAAAATAGGTAAATAAATTTGCCAATGTTCCGCGACAACTAAGCCTAAACGGTCTCGCAGGATAAAGGGCATAACAACAAAGCTCGACATCAACACGCTATGCAAAATTAAGATACTGGCATTCAAACGTAATAATTGGCTGTCTGTAATTGCGTTTTTGAACCAGCTTGTTTCAACCTGTGCATCTCGATGAAATGTTGATATTACAGGGGTTGGTACCCAGAGCCAGACAATCAGCATTCCTGCGACCGCAAGTATCGCAGTAAGCCAAAATATGCCAGACAAGCCGTACCAGCTATTAATCACCGGCCCCAGTACCAATGCCACCGCAAAAGAGAAGCCAATGCTCATACCAATGGTGGCCATTACTTTCATTCGGTGTTCTTCTCGGGTGAGATCAGCGGCTAATGCCATAACAGCACTGGCCACTGCACCTAGCCCTTGTAGGGCTCGTCCAACAATAATCCACAATAAGCTGTCAGCCGAGGCAGCAACGACGCTACCAATTGCAAATACAAGCAAACCGCCAATTATTACCGGCTTTCTACCAATTTTATCGGATAAAAATCCCAATGGAATTTGCAGTGCTGCTTGGGTAAGGCCGTAAATTCCTAACGCAATGCCTGCCAGTGTTGGCGTGTAATCTGGCATCTTCTCTGCCAGCACCGAAAATACAGGCAGAATCATAAATAACCCTAACATTCTCGTGGAAAAGACTCCTGCAAGAGATATTGCGGTGCGCTTTTCAACGCGACTCATCTTATCGTTGTTTGAATTCATACTTAATTATGTTTTTAAAATAGCTTTTATGTTTGTAATTATAAGCTCTATTATATTCTGTATAGAGGCCAAAGGTTGATAATTATATCACTCAAAGACGAAATATAATTTTGCGTCAAATTCATTAGCCACGTATATTAGCGGGTTTGGCGTACAGAAAAGTCGGTATATGGACACTATTCACATTCGTGGGGCTCGAACTCACAATCTTAAAAATATAGATCTCGATTTACCGCGCGATAAGCTCATTGTCGTCACAGGTTTGTCGGGCTCAGGCAAGTCGTCACTCGCATTTGACACCATTTATGCAGAAGGACAACGCCGCTATGTAGAGTCATTATCGACTTATGCACGCCAGTTTTTGTCCGTAATGGAAAAACCGGATGTAGACCATATTGAAGGTCTCTCACCCGCTATCTCAATAGAGCAAAAGTCCACTTCGCATAACCCACGCTCAACGGTCGGCACGATTACTGAAATATATGATTATTTAAGGCTTTTATTTGCCCGCGCCGGTGAACCTCGTTGCCCTGAACACAATGTCACTCTTGATGCTCAAACGGTCAGTCAAATGGTTGACCAGGTTTTAGAGATGCCTGAAGGGACTAAACTCATGTTACTTGCTCCCGTTATTGATGGGCGCAAAGGTGAACATGAACATGCATTAAATGCATTACGTGCCGATGGTTATGTACGGGCACGAGTCGATGGTTTAATCCATGAGCTTGATCAACTTGAAACCTTAGATAAAAAAAAGAAACATACCATTGAAGTTGTTATCGACCGTTTTAAAGTTCGACAAGATATAAAACAACGTCTAGCAGATTCTTTTGAAACAGCGATTAATCTTTCCAACGGCTTAGCACGTATTGCTTATATGGATGAAGACGAGGCAAAAGCAAAAGGTGATATCGTTTTTTCTTCACGCTATGCTTGTACTGAATGTGGTTACTCTATATCTGAACTCGAACCAAGAATATTTTCATTTAATAATCCTGCGGGCGCTTGCCCTACTTGCGATGGCCTTGGGGTTGATCAATTCTTCGATCCTGTTCGAGTTGTTGTTCACCCGGAATTTAGTCTAAGCAGTGGTGCAATTCGTGGTTGGGATCGACGTAACGTTTATTACTTCCAAATGATTGAATCACTTGCAGCTCATTATGATTTTGATATGGATGCACCTTTTGAAAGTTTAACCGAAAATGTAAAGACAAAACTTTTATACGGCAGTGGTTCAGAAAAAATTACCTTTAATTATTTTAACGACAACGGCCGGCAACATAAGAAGGTTCAAACCTTTGAAGGCATTATTAATAATATGCAGCGCCGTTATCGAGAAACAGACTCAAATACCGTTAGAGAAGAATTAGGTAAGTATATTAGCCACCAACCTTGTCCTACTTGTCATGGCGAAAGACTTAATGAAGCGGCTCGTCATGTATTTATAGAAGATTCAACTCTACCATCAATAACAACGCTACCCATTGAACTCGCTCAAAGTTTTTTTGATAAATTAAAATTAGAAGGTCAACGTGGTGAGGTTGCAGAAAAAATTGTTAAAGAAATTAATCAACGTCTGGATTTTTTAGTCAATGTAGGTTTGGAATACTTATCACTTGATCGAAAAGCAGATACTTTATCAGGTGGTGAAGCTCAACGTATCCGGTTAGCAAGTCAAATTGGTGCGGGGCTAGTAGGCGTAATGTACGTTTTAGATGAACCATCTATTGGTTTACATCAACGTGATAATACTCGCTTATTACACACCTTAAATTATTTACGCGATCTGGGTAATACCGTTATTGTAGTAGAGCATGATGAAGAAGCCATTCTAAGCGCAGATTATGTTGTAGATATTGGTCCTGGCGCAGGAGTACATGGTGGTGAAATAATTTCACAAGGTACGCCACAGCAAATATTAGATGATCCTAAATCCATAACAGGACAATATCTCTCTGGAAAAAGATCAATAAAAATTCCTGAAAAACGTACCTTTAATGATCCTGAAAAACAACTTGTTGTAGAAGGCGCGACTGGAAACAACTTAAAAGATGTATCCATTAGTATACCCGTTGGACTAATGACTGCGATCACCGGCGTATCCGGTTCTGGAAAATCAACATTAATTAACGATACACTATATCGCTATGCTGCAAAAGAGATTAACAATGCAAGCACTGAAGTTGCTCCTTTTAAAAATATCACAGGGATTGATCAGTTCGATAAAATAGTCGACATAGATCAAAGCGCGATTGGTCGCACGCCACGCTCAAACCCTGCGACTTATACTCAACTGTTTACACCATTACGCGAGCTCTATGCACAAACGCAAGATGCAAGAACACGGGGTTATGCGCCAGGCCGATTTAGCTTTAATGTTAAGGGGGGACGATGTGAAGCTTGCCAAGGTGATGGTGTTTTAAAAGTAGAGATGCACTTTCTACCGGATATTTATGTCCCTTGTGATATATGCCAAGGTAAGCGTTACAATCGCGAAACACTAGAGATACGCTACAAAGGTAAAAATATTTTCGAAGTTTTGGAAATGACGGTTGAAGATGCTGTTGTATTTTTTGATGCCATACCTGTTATTAATAAAAAATTACAAACACTCATGGATGTTGGACTTTCCTATATAACACTCGGTCAAAATGCGACAACACTATCAGGTGGCGAAGCACAACGAATTAAATTATCACGAGAATTATCTAAACGAGACACTGGCAATACTCTTTATATACTAGATGAACCAACAACTGGCTTACATTTTCATGATATAGAACAATTACTGACCGTATTACACCGACTACGTGACCATGGTAATACAGTTATTGTTATTGAGCATAATCTGGATGTGGTAAAAACTGCCGACTGGGTTGTTGATCTAGGTCCCGAAGGTGGCATTAAAGGAGGAACAATTGTGGCCTCTGGAACACCTGAAGATATTGCAAAAGTTAAAGACTCTTATACTGGACATTACCTTAAAGAATTACTTAACAAATAATTTTTACGTATGACTGATCATATAAAGTAATTTCCCAAAGGTAACATTTAAAGGATTATCTCTGGATAAAAAGGCAAAAAGCGGCTCACGCCGAATACCTAGCTCATTTCTTAAGTTTCTCAACTTCGCATACTGAGGCTCAATAACTAATCCTTGTGAAATCGATTTTATTGCAATTCTTCGACGTGACATAAGAATCGAGGCACGAGCCAATAATGCAAATACTTCTGGATTTTTCAATTCTGCTTCTGCAGCAATAAGACATTTGTTAAAACCTTCGTCTTTATTCCCCAACCGTATTAGACATAAGCCATACGCAGCTAAATATTCATTCTCATGAAAATCACCTTTATCTATGCTACGCATCGCATGTAGAAAATATGGGACCGAATTGCCGAAATCATGTTTATTATATAATTGTAATGCTTCGGTAAAAGCATCTTCAGCTGATAGAAGATTAATCATAATAAGAACGTCCTTGTACATATTGGTCATTATCCGGATAACGGGTGCATATTAACAAAGTCCAATATAAATACCGTTAACTATGACACATATGAATAGGGTAATAGTTACACTTTCGTTATAAATGAAATGTTTACATACTCTAAGCTGGGGCTAATTAGAACTTCAAGTTGAAGACCTTGTCTACATTGCTTCTAGGAAATAATAAAGAGACATACAAAATGTATCAATCTATTCCATCAATATTAATATTTGGGCTTACCTTAATACCTATTAGTAATAGCTTATCTGAACCAACTACAATTACTGTAGGTGATTTCTCTAACGCTAAAATAACGTCCATAACTCCCAAAAACTGGCAACCACTTAACTTTGATAGTATTGATAATAAAACAGCTTATTTTCTTACCCGAGACAAAAATAAAACGATATTTAAGGCGGTTAGTAATAATTCAGCATCTGGCTATATTCATAAAGTATCCATTGACCCTAAAAAATTCCCTATTTTAAATTGGAAATGGAAAATTGATAATCTTATTTCTAATGCCGATATAAATACAAAAGATGGCGATGATTACCCAGCAAGAATCTATATTACATTTGAATATGATGTTGAAAGATTAAGTAGCTGGGAAAAATTCAAAGTAGAAGCCTATTATCTTGCGAATGGAATATACCCTCCTTTGGCTGTTCTTAATTATGTATGGGATAATAAACAAGAAATCAACTATACAACACCCAATGCGTATACAAACCATGTTCAAATGCTAGTAGCTCAATCAGGAAAAGAGAAAGTTGGACAGTGGGTTACACAAGAAGTTAATATTTACAAAGATTACAAACGAGTATTTGGTGAAACGCCAGGGAAAATAACCGCGATAGCCATCATGACTGACACGGATAATACAATGGAATCAGCGACTGCATACTATGGTGATATACAGTTAAGAAGGCGATAGATTACAGGTATCTTTATATTTTAAACTAAAATAGACATCAAATCACCTTCAGCTACGCCGTTACGAGCTACGATATGATTAAATAAATCAGTGTGTTCAATCCTATTTATATCTTTTGATGTTACTAAGATAGTTTTAATATTTTTATTCTTTCCATTCGATATTCTTAAAGCCGAAATAAGTGCATCACCATTTAATATGGGCAATTCCATTGCAGTAATAACAACATCATAACTTTGCATCATTAAGTGTTCGAGAGCGACAAGACCATCTCCAACAACTTTTATTTGAAAGCCTTCATTACGTAATATAGATTCTATCATCGCTGCATATAAGGGAGATGGCTCTATAATTAATATTTTCTGCTGCGAAGTACCTACTGTATTATTTAGTTGATTCAGTTTTGAATCGATAATACTAAAGTTATCACTATTATTAGAAACTATATCAAGAGCTGTATTTAATAAGTCATTAAATGCCAATAATTTATCAAAAGCTACTTGGGTATTAATTTTATTACTTTCAATTAAATCTCTCATCATATCTTCCATTTGATGGCAAATTTTAGTGAAAATATGAAAACCATATGAACCAGCGGCACCTTTTAAGCTATGAACATCTCTTAGTAAACTTTCAACGTTGGAAGCATCTTTTAAACTTAAAATATGAGATTCTATTGATTCTAAACGCTCAGGAAGTGTTTCAATAAATTCGACTTTTAATGCTGCCAATACATCAGAGATTGAATGATTCATCATAGCTAAAACTCAGTAAATTTAAGTTTATTTATCATCTCGTTTATATCGGCTTATAGATGAAAAACTATATCTATTTAAAGTCATATATTACAATAACTTAGCCTTTTGAATACAAATCAATAATTATAGCAGCTCGATATTATCGCCAATTTGGGCAGAAATCTTCAATGCGGAGTTAGCATTCTTGGAGCCTATTTCAACCAGCTCGCAAGAATTGATATACCAACAGATCTGACCATCGGGCATATTTTCATATGTATTTGAAAATTCAATTTTTAAGTTTTTAAAAATTAATACTGAAGATTTTGATATACTTGTAGCACTAATTCCCGTCATTAAATTACCGTAATGATCAATATATATTATTTCATATTGATCATCCTCCCACGAGAAACGTTGAACTTCATTTGAGTTTATTAAATCAAGTCCAGCAAAGTTTCCATTATCAATCTGAGCTGCAATCGGTGCAAATATATCACGACCATGAAAAGTGTTACTCAAATATTCTGGACGCCATACGATTTTATAAAGCGTTAGACTTTCATCTGTACGATATATGTACTCAAACAAACCATTATCCGGGCCAATAAAGTACTTATTATCACGACAAACAACAATTCCATTTCGTTTCCCACCGACTCCAGGGTCTACAATGCAACAACAAGTATAGCTATTGCTTAGATAATTTTTAATACTATTTAATAGTAAGGCTGAATGTTTAATATCAAATGAAGGTGCATCATGCATTAAATCTATAATTTCAGAAGTTTTATTATTGTTATAGATAGCTGACTTAAGTTGACCTACGTAAGGTCCATTCAAACTAAAATCTGAAAATAAGTAGATCATTTAATAAGTTCTATTTTATCAAAATAAAGAATTTTACTTTCACTTACGTTTACCATAAAAAACATAAGTCCGCTAATATGCTCCATATCCATTTCACGCCCAAAGGGAGAGTTTTTTATCTTTGATAAATTGATTCGAATTTTATTCCAACCTGTTAATAGATTTAATCTATAATTAAAACGATCTTTCAATTGAAAGCCACTCTGTTTATGATTTTTATCATGGATACGTAAAATCATACTAGATCTAGTTTTCGATGGATTAAAAATTGATACGCTAAAAGATTTAAAACCCGACCAATTATTATTTATTTGTTTTAAATTAAGTGTCGGGTATTTAGCTTTTTTAAAATAAGCTTTTAATAATTTATTACTTTTTGAATTTATTTCATCTTGTACAAGTTCAATATCCACATTGTAATTATCAAATCGGGTACGTTCATTGTTATTCGAGTTTGATAGTAATACAGGGAATTCTTCCCTTTGCGAAACACTATCTGCGATGTTTTCATACATGGGATATAAAGCAATAAGGGTAGAAATTGAAATAATTAATACAAAACCATATTTAATCGGAGCCTTAGAAGCTAACCAGCGATGCGAGAACAATACGAAAGCAATCATACTTCCAATAGTATCTAGCAGAACATCGTAGTTACTTTTGTCCCGTCCTGTATAAGTTTGCATTACTTCAATTCCATAGCCAATTATAAAGGCACAGCAAATGATCAGTAGAAACTCACTGAAGATAGGCAGACCTAGCTTATTGATAAATTTAGAGTAGAGAAAATAACTTATACCAACAAAGAGAATGATATGACCAAAATTCCAAAGCTGCTGAAAGATTCGATATTGCGTTATTTCTACTTTAAGAAAGAAAACTGAATAGATTGTTACTAATGTAAGAATCGAAAGGAATATAAACTGTTTAACTTTGAATATATCAACCATTGTTACATTATAGTCGTATTGAAGTTAATTTAATCCATTGAACTTTTAATTTAGGCAAAAAAAACCAGGCATATAGCCTGGTTTTTTTTCAAAGAAAGATTATTTATGCTTCAGCAGCATCATCTTCCTCTTCAATTTCAACAATTGGACGACCTACAAGTTCAACATAAGCCATTGGAGCTTTATCACCTGGACGGAAGCCACATTTTAAAACACGTAAATAGCCACCTGGACGTTCTACATAACGGGGACCAAGTTCATTAAACAATTTAGTTACTATAGCTTTATCACCTAAGCGTGCAAATGCTAAACGGCGGTTTGCAACTGAATCAACTTTTGCTAATGTAATTAAAGGCTCAGCTTTACGACGTAATTCTTTCGCTTTAGCAAGAGTTGTTCGGATAAGTTCATGTTCAAATAATGAAGATGACATATTCTTGAACATCGCTTTACGATGTGAACTATTTCGATTAAGTTGTCGACCACTTTGACGATGACGCATGTTACTACCCTATAAATTCAATTCTTTAATAACTAAATGATTATTTCTAACCTAACAATGTTGATACTGTCTTTTCTTCTTTACTACTTGCTAAGCTAGCAGGTGGCCAGTTTTCTAGACGGATACCAAGAGACAAACCACGCGAAGCTAGTACGTCTTTAATTTCTGTAAGTGATTTTTTACCCAAGTTTGGTGTCTTAAGTAATTCAACTTCAGTACATTGAATTAAATCACCGATATAATAAATTTGTTCAGCTTTTAAGCAATTAGCCGAACGTACTGTTAATTCTAAATCATCAACAGGGCGTAATAAGATTGGATCAATATCTGGTTCTTGTTCAGATGGTTCATCCGCTTCTTTACTACGTAAATCAACAAATGCTGCAAGTTGCTCTTGCAAGATTGTTGCTGCATTACGAATAGCTTGTTCTGGCTCAATCGTACCGTCTGTTTCTAATTCAATAATAAGTTTATCTAAATTAGTTCGTTGCTCTACACGAGCACTTTCAACGTTATATGAAACTTTCGATACTGGACTGTATGAAGCATCTAATTGTAATCGGCCAATTGGTCGATCTTCTTCTTCATCAACTACTCGAAGATTCGAAGCTTCGTAACCACGACCTGCAGCTACTTTCATAACCATATTTAATTCACCAACTTCTGTTAAATTAGCAATAATATGATCTGGATTTACAATTTCTACATTATGATCAACTGCGATATCAGCAGCAGTAACCACACAAGGGCCTTTCTTATTTAAAGTTAACCTTGCAGTCGTTGTTTCAGCGTCATCCATTTTAATAGCAACGCCTTTCAAATTAAGTAAGATGTTCATTACATCTTCTTGTACGCCTTCGACCGTGGTGTATTCATGTAATACTCCATCGATTTCAGCTTCAATGATTGAATAGCCAGTCATTGATGATAATAAAATGCGGCGTAACGCATTACCTAGTGTATGACCAAAGCCACGCTCTAGGGGTTCCAAGGTGACTTTCGCCTGCGTGTCATTTACTTGCTGTACATCGACAATACGCGGGGTCAAAAATTCAGAAGAACCTTGCATGTAATACCCTCTTTAAGTTTTACAATAAAAATTAATAAATATTTGTTATTTAGAATACAATTCAACAACCAGATTTTCTTTAATATCTGATGGTAATTCACTACGTTCAGGAACACTTTTATAAGTCCCTTCCAGTTTAGATGTATCTACGTCTATCCAATCTACAAGACCACGAGCTTGTGATGCATCTAATGCACCTTTAATACGTGATTGTGCTTTTGCTTTTTCAGTAACAGCAATAACAGTACCCGCAGTAATTTGTGCAGATGGAATGTTCAATTTACGACCATTTACAGTTATACCGTTATGACGAACAAGTTGACGCGCTTCACTACGTGATGCACCAAAGCCCATTCTAAAAACAATATTGTCTAAACGAGACTCTAAAAGCTGTAACAAGTTTTCACCTGTAGAACCTTTAATTCGATCAGCTTCTTTATAATATCCACGGAATTGTTTTTCAAGAATCCCATAAACACGACGTAATTTTTGCTTCTCACGTAACTGACCCGCGTAATCAGACATACGAGTTCGTTTCTGACCGTGTTGGCCAGGTGGAAATGGGCGATTTTCCATTGCACATTTGCTAGAAAAACATTTTTCGCCTTTTAAGAATAACTTTACGCCTTCTCTACGACACTGGCGACATTTTGGACCGACATATTTAGCCAAGGTATATACTCCTAAACTCGACGACGTTTCGGTGGACGGCAACCATTATGAGGAATGGGCGTAACATCCGAAATATTAGTAATTTTAAAGCCATTTGCATGTAATGCACGTACAGCAGATTCACGTCCAGGACCAGGTCCTTTAACGTTAACCTCTAAATTTTTCATACCAAATTCTTTCGCCATAGTACCAACACGTTCAGCAGCAACTTGTGCAGCGAAAGGAGTACTTTTACGCGAACCACGGAAGCCAGAACCACCAGCGGTAGCCCAACATAAGGCATTACCTTGGCGATCGGTAATCATTACAATGGTATTGTTAAACGAAGCGTGAATGTGCGCAATGCCGTCAGAGACGTCACGTTTAACCTTTTTCCGTGTACGGGATGTTTTAGTTGCCATAATTATTACTTACCTACAAACTTATCTTTTAATTGGTTTACGTGGACCTTTACGAGTCCGAGCATTGGTCTTAGTGCGTTGACCACGAAGAGGAAGACTACGACGATGGCGAATACCACGGAATGAACCTAAATCCATTAAGCGCTTGATATTCATAGAAACTTCTCGACGTAAATCACCTTCAACAGTCATTTTCGCTACTTCACCACGAATTTGTTCAATTACATTTTCATCAATCTGATTGATTTTAGTACTAGGCTCTACACCTACTACAGCGCAAATTTGTGCTGCGCGAGTACGACCAACACCATAAATAGCGGTTAAAGCTATCACTGCATGCTTATGGTCAGGTACATTTATTCCGGCTATACGGGCCATGGATTACTTCCTCAAAATTTCAATAAACTATCGCGCAGCCCGAAATACTTCGATCTGCGCCAAACCGCGGATTGTACGCATTTCTAGCTCTCCGAGCAAGGATAAACCTTGTTTCAAGCTAAAAATCTTCACCAAGTAATTACTAACCTTGGCGTTGTTTATGTCGTCCATTCTTGCAAATTACACGCACAACACCGTGACGCTTAACAACTTTACAGTTTGAACACATTTTCTTTACAGATGCTCTGACTTTCATGCCAGTTACTCCTAAAAACTTTCAATATTAAATACTATTCTCGAATAACGTCTAATGACTAAATTATTCAAAAATTAAGTTTTGCCTTGACCTTTCATGTTGGACTTCTTCATAAGCCCTTCATATTGGTGAGACATCATATGAGCTTGTATTTGCGCCATGGAATCCATAACGACAACAACAATAATCAATAATGACGTTCCGCCGAAGTAAAATGGCACATTCCATTTCAAAATCAAGAATTCTGGTAATAAACAAACAGCAGTAATATACATTGCACCAACTAACGTGAGTCGACCCAAAATCGTATCAATATGTTTTGCCGTTTGTTCACCTGGTCTAACACCAGGAATAATCGCATTTGCTTTCTTTAAATTATCAGCTGTTTCTTTTGGGTTATACATTAAAGCTGTATAAAAGAAACAAAAGAAAATAATCGCAATTGCATAAAATAATACATATAAAGGCTGACCCGGAGACAATAGCGTCCGTATATCAACCAACCAACTTAAACTAGTATCATTACCAAACCATCCTGCAATCGTGGCTGGAAACAAAATAATACTAGAAGCAAAAATAGGTGGTATAACGCCAGCCATATTCACTTTTAATGGCAAATGGCTCGTTTGACCTTGGTACTGACCGCGACCCTGTTGTCGCTGGGCATAATTTACCGTAATTCTGCGCTGACCACGTTCCATAAATACAACAAATGCAGTTACAGCAATTGCCAATATAAAGAGGATCAAAATAACTGCTGAACTCATTTCACCAGTACTACCACGTTCTAACGTTCCAGAAATCGCAGCGGGTAAACCTGCAACAATCCCTGCAAAAATAATCAAAGAAATACCGTTACCAATACCACGTTCTGTTATTTGTTCACCTAACCACATTAAGAACATTGTGCCGGTTACTAATGTAATTACCGTAGTAAAGTAAAATAGATAAGCATTATCAATAATAACAAGCCCATCTTGTCTAAATAAAGCAACCGCAATCCCTAGAGACTGAAATGTACCTAACACTAACGTTCCATAACGTGTGTATTGTGTAATCTTTCTTCTACCAGAAGCTCCTTCTTTACTCAGAGCCTCAAGCGTAGGATGCACCTTTGTTAATAACTGCATAATAATCGACGCAGAAATGTAAGGCATAATCCCTAATGCAAATAAAGATAACCGTGATAACGCTCCACCAGAAAACATGTTGAACATATCAAGGATAGTACCCTTTTGTTGTTCAACCATTTGCGCAAGCTGTGCAGGATCAATACCTGGAACAGTAATAAAAGAACCAATTCGGAATACGAGCAAAGCTCCAATTACAAAAAGTATTCTTTGGCGCAGCTCACTGAGCTGCCCACTACTTGCAGATGGTGTGTTACGCGTAGCCACTATTCTTCTATCTTGCCGCCAGCAGCTTCAATTGCAGCACGTGCACCTTTAGTAACACGTAAACCTTTTACAGTAACCGCTTTAGTGACTTCACCTGACAACATAACTTTTGCACGTAAAATATCATTACGAACTAGGTTAGCAGCTTTTAGTGCAGCTAAATCAACAACACCGTCAATAAGATTTAATTCATGTGTACGAATCTCATCTGTAACAAAACCAATACGTGAACTAAAACCACGTTTAGGTAAACGACGTTGCAAAGGCATTTGACCGCCTTCAAAACCAACTTTATGGTAACCACCAGAACGTGACTTCTGACCTTTATGACCGCGGCCACAAGTTTTGCCTAAACCAGAACCAATACCACGGCCTACTCGTTTAGCGTCTTTCGTTGAACCTTCTGCTGGTTTAAGTGTATTTAAACGCATGACTATTCCTCAATCCTAACCATATACGATACGGTATTAATCATTCCGCGAACTGAAGGTGTGTCTTCAACTTCAACAGTATGGTTTATACGACGTAAACCTAATCCGATGACACATGCTTTATGTGCTTTCAAACGACCAATTGTACTTTTAAACAAGGTCACTTTGATTTTATCTTTACCAGCCATTATCTTATTCCGTAATATCTTCGACTTTTAAGCCGCGTTTAGCAGCAACTTGCTTAGGTGACAACATGCTTGCTAAGCCATCAACCGTTGCGCGAACAACATTAATTGCATTATTAGTACCGATGCATTTAGCTAAAACATTACGCACACCAACAACATCAAATACAGCACGCATTGGTCCACCAGCAATTACGCCAGTACCTTCAGAAGCAGGTTGCATATACACTTTTGCAGCACCTTTATGCGCCATAATTGGGTATTGTAAAGTACCATCATTTAACTCAACAGTTTTCATGTTTTTACGCGCATCTTCCATAGCTTTTTGAATAGCTATAGGTACTTCACGTGCTTTACCGCGACCATATCCAACTTTACCTTTTCCATCACCAACAACTGTTAGTGCTGAAAAACCGAAAATACGTCCACCTTTAACAACTTTCGCAACACGACGAATATCTACAAGACGTTCTTGTAAGCCATCAGTTGCTGTTGAGTTTTCAAATCCTGCCATAATATTTACCTTTTAAATACTTAATCCGGCTTCACGTGCTGCTTCAGCAAGTGCTTTAACACGCCCATGGTAACGGAACCCAGAACGATCAAATGCTACTGTTTCGATACCCGCTGCTTTTGCTTTTTCTGCGATGGCTTTACCAACTGCAGTTGCAGCATCAACATTACCAGTGCCTTTCAAACTTGCTTTCAGATCAGCTTGTACTGTTGAAGCACTTGCAATAACTTTTTGTCCATCAGCAGCAATAACTTGCGCATAAATATGGCGTGGTGTGCGATGTATCGTTAAACGAGGCACAACTAGCTCATGAATTTTAGCGCGTGTTTTACGTGCACGGCGTAATCGAGATAATTTCTTATTCATTCGTCTAACCTACCTTATTTCTTCTTAGCTTCTTTACGTACGATATGCTCACCAGCATATTTCACACCCTTACCTTTGTAAGGCTCAGGTGGACGGAAAGCGCGAATTTCTGAAGCAACTTGACCAACTTTTTGTTTATCAATACCACTTACAATTATTTCTGTCTGACTTGGAGTTTCCGCAGAAACACCTTCTGGTAATTCATAGTTAACAGGATGAGAAAAACCTAACGTTAGGTTTAAAACTTTACCTTGTGCTTGAGCACGATAACCAACACCAACAAGCTCTAATTTCTTTTCAAAACCAGCGCTTACGCCAGTTAACATGTTACTAATCAATGCACGTGCAGTACCTGACTGAGCGGGGGCACCTGATTCGCCTTCACGACCAGCAAAAGAAATTACATTATCTGCTGTTGTTACTTCTACTGCAGAATGAATATTGTGCTCTAAAGTACCTTTAGAACCTTTTACGCTAATATGTTGATCGTTTATTGAAACATCAACACCTGCAGGTATTTCAACTGGAGTTAATCTTGCCATTTTATTAAACCTTACGTTACTGCGTACTTACTGTACTGTACAGAGTACTTCGCCACCGTGACCCGCTTTACGCGCAGCACGATCTGACATTAAACCGTGTGATGTAGAAATTATCGCAATTCCCAAACCACCCATTACTTTAGGTATATCATTACTACCTTTGTATACGCGAAGACCAGGACGACTAATGCGGTCAATTTTCCCTATTACTGGTTGACCTTCAAAGTATTTCAAATCAATAGTAAGATTTAATTTACCTTCATCATCAGCAACTGCAAAACCGTTAATAAAGCCTTCATCTTTTAAAACTTGAGCAATAGCTTGCTTTTGTTTTGAAGTTCGCATCGTTACGTCAACTTTAGAAGCGTGTAAACCATTACGGATACGTGTTAATAAGTCAGCGATTGGGTCAGTCATCATAATTCTGTTCTCCTAAAATCTTTATTTGGCAGCTATAAAAAGCTTACCAACTTGCCTTATGTAAACCAGGCACATCACCACGCATTGTTGCTTCACGTAACTTATTACGGCAAAGACCAAATTTACGGTAAACCGCATGTGGTCGACCTGTAATTTGACAACGACGCTGTACACGAACTGGATTCGAGTTACGTGGTAATTTTTGTAATGCTTTTTGAGCTTCCATACGAACATCAAAATCAATGCTCATATCTTTGATAGTAGCTTTTAATTCAGCGCGTTTAACGGCAAATTTTTCAACTGTTTTTATGCGCTTCAACTCACGTTGAATCATGCTTACCTTAGCCATTTTTATCTCCAGTACCTTTCAACGGTAAGTTAAAGGCGGCTAATAATGCACGACCTTCTTCATCAGTTTTAGCTGATGTTGTAAAAGTAATATCCATACCACGAATAACATCAATTTTATCGTATTCGATTTCAGGGAAAATAATTTGTTCCTGAACACCCATGCTGTAGTTACCACGGCCATCGAATGACTTAGGATTTAAACCACGAAAATCTCTAATACGTGGAATAGCGATGCTAACGAGGCGATCTAAAAATTCATACATACGCTCACTACGTAAAGTAACTTTACAACCAATAGGCCAGCCTTCACGTACTTTAAAACCCGCAACTGATTTGCGTGCTTTATTTACAATTGGTTTTTGACCTGTGATTTTAGTCATGTCGCTTACAGCGTGATCCATTACTTTCTTATCATTAAGTGCTGCACCAACACCCATGTTAAGCGTAATTTTAGTAATACGCGGCACTTCCATAACACTTTTGTATCCAAACTGTTCTTTCAGCTTGCCTACAATAGTGTCTTTATATTCTGTTTCTAATCTTGCCATTTGTAATAACCTATGGTGTTTAAACGTCTACTACTTCGCCGTTCGATTTAAAATAACGAACTTTACGGCCATCTTCTAATATTTTAATACCTACTCGATCTGCCTTACCTGTTGCATCATTAAAAATAGCAACATTAGATACCTGTATAGGCATTTCAACTTCAACAATCCCACCTGGCGCGCCTGATGATGGATCTGGCTTTTGATGTTTCTTAGCCACGTTGATGTTTTCAATAACAACTTTATTTATGTCAGAGATAATACGTGTCACTGTGCCACGTTTACCTTTGTCTTTACCGGCTAAAACGATAACGTTATCGCCTGTGCGAATCTTATTCATAACTAGAACCCCGAGCCTTCTACAATACTTCTGGTGCTAATGAAATAATTTTCATGAATTTTTCATTACGTAATTCACGAGTTACTGGACCAAAGATACGAGTACCTATTGGCTGCAAGTTAGCATTAAGTAAAACTGCCGCGTTGCTATCGAAACGGATAATAGAGCCATCTGGACGACGTACACCTTTACGAGTACGAACAACAACAGCATTATGAACATCACCTTTTTTAACTTTTCCGCGAGGAATAGCTTCTTTAATGCTCACTTTAATAATATCGCCAATACCCGCGTAACGACGCTTCGATCCACCCAATACTTTTATACATTGAACACGACGAGCACCGCTGTTATCGGCAACTTGTAGCTGTGTTTGCATCTGAATCATGGTTAACTCCGATTCTTTAAATATTAATTAACAGTGCCTAAACAGTTACAGCACGTGTTACGATTTTTTCCAAATTCCAAGTCTTAGACTTAGACAAAGGACGACACTCAGTTACTTCAACTGTATCGCCAATATTGCATTCATTACTTTCATCATGAGCATGCAGTTTACTTGAACGTTTAATGTACTTGCCATAAACAGGGTGTTTAACAACGCGTTCAATCATAACAGTCACGGTTTTATCCATTTTATTACTTGTTACAACGCCTGTTACAGTACGTTTTACTTTAACTTCACTCATGCTGCATTACCTGTTTTCTTTTCATTCAGAATAGTTTTAATTCGGGCAATAGTACGTCGCACTTCTTTTAACTGATGTGAACGCGTTAATTGACCAGAACCACGCTGCATACGCAGATTAAATTGCTCACGCAATTTAGCTGTTAATTCTTTGTTAAGATCTGCAGGATCTTTTGCTCTTAAATCAGTCGCTTTCATTACAATACCGTCCGAGTAACAAATGTTGTACCTAATGGCAATTTAGCAGCAGCTAAACGAAATGCTTCACGAGCAATTTCTTCACTCACACCTTCCATTTCATATAACATACGGCCTGGCTGAATTTGGCAAACCCAATATTCAACATTACCTTTACCTTTACCTTGACGAACTTCTAAAGGTTTTTGTGTAATTGGCTTATCAGGGAAAATACGAATCCATATTTTACCACCACGTTTAACGTAACGTGTCATAGCACGACGTGCCGCCTCTATTTGACGAGCAGTAATTCGGCCACGTTCAGTTGATTTTAAACCAAACTCACCAAAGCTTACTTTACTACCACGTTGAGCTAAACCGCGGTTTCGCCCTTTCATTTGCTTGCGAAATTTTGTACGTTTCGGCTGCAGCATGATGTTCTCCTACAATATTCCTAATTACTTCGCTGCTGCTTTCGCAGGCTCAGCTTCAGTTTTAGCTTGTTCTTGAGTGCCAATAACTTCGCCTTTAAAGATCCAGACTTTTACGCCGATGATCCCATAAGTTGTTAAAGCCGAAGCAACACCATAATCTATGTCAGCACGTAGAGTATGTAATGGCACACGACCTTCACGGTACCATTCGCTACGAGCAATTTCAGCGCCGTTTAAACGACCACCCACATTAATTTTCACGCCTTGAGCACCTAAACGCATTGTATTTGTAACAGCACGTTTCATTGCACGACGGAACATAATTCTTCGTTCTAATTGAGAAGCGATACCTTCAGCAACCAAAGTTGCATCTAATTCAGGCTTACGAATTTCTTCAATATTAATATGTACTTTTGGCAAATCCATTAGCACAGTTACTTCGTTTCTTAGGCGCTCAATATCTTCGCCTTTTTTACCAATAACTAAACCAGGGCGAGCTGTATGTATCGTAATGTTCGCACTACCATGAGTGCGTTCAATTTGAATACGGCTAACAGAGGCCGTTTTCAGTTTTTCTTTTAAGAAAGCGCGTGCTTTTAAATCCTGATTTAAATACACAGGATAGTCTTTTGAGTTGGCATACCATTTAGAATTATAGTCAGTCACTATACCTAAGCGGATACCTGTTGGATGTACTTTTTGCCCCATCGTCTACTCTCTTATTTGTCTGAAACAATCACAGTAATGTGACTTGAACGTTTTAAAATATGATACGCAGCACCTTTAGCGCGCGCTTGCCAACGTTTCATTGTTGGACCTTCATCTACATAGATAGTACCGACTTTTAACTCGTCGATATCAGCACCTTCGTTATGTTCAGCATTGGCAATCGCAGATTCCAACGCTTTCTTAACTAATACTGCTGCTTTCTTAGTGCTGAATGTTAACGTTTGAAGCGCGCTTTCTACTGGCACACCACGAACTTGATCAGCAACCAATCTAACTTTTTGAGCAGAGATTCGTGCATTTCTTAATTTAGCAATTGCTTCCATCTTCTTAACCTTTACTTAGATTTCTTATCAGCAGTATGACCACGGTAAGTACGCGTTGGAGCGAATTCACCTAGTTTATGACCGATCATATTGTCACTGATTAATACAGGAACGTGTTGACGACCATTATGTACTGCTATCGTTAAGCCGATCATATCTGGAATGATCATTGAACGACGCGACCATGTTTTAATCGGACGCTTGTTGTTTGTTTCAATTGCAGTTTGCACTTTTTTTACTAAGTGCAAATCTAAAAATGGACCTTTTTTAATCGAACGTGGCACGCTGTCTATCCTCTATCAATTACTTCTTATTACGACGACGTACGATTAATTTATCTGTACGTTTATTACTACGAGTTTTATAACCTTTCGTAGGTGTGCCCCAAGGACTTACTGGATGACGACCACCCGAAGTACGACCTTCACCACCACCATGCGGGTGATCAACTGGATTCATAGCAACACCACGAACCGTTGGGCGAACACCACGCCAGCGCGAAGCACCAGCTTTACCTAATTTTCGTAGGTTGTGTTCTGAATTACTTACTGAGCCTAATGTTGCACGGCAAGCAGATAAAACTTTACGCATTTCACCCGATCGAAGTCTTAACGTAGCATAGCTACCTTCACGAGCAACAAGCTGCGCAGAAGTACCTGCGCTACGAATCATTTGAGCGCCTTTACCAGGTTTCATCTCAATACAATGAACAACACTACCGACAGGGATATTTCTAAGTGGTAAACAATTACCAGCTTTAATTGGAGCATCTGCACCAGACATAAGCTCGTCACCTTGCTTCATGCCTTGAGCCGCTATTATATAACGTCTTTCTCCATCAGCAAACAATAATAATGCAATATTTGAAGTACGATTTGGATCGTATTCCAGACGTTCTACTTTTGAAGGTATTCCATCTTTATTACGTTTAAAATCAATTACGCGATAATGCTGTTTATGTCCACCACCAATATGTCGTGTTGTAATACGACCATAGTTATTACGTCCACCTGATTTAGATTTCTTTTCTAACAAAGGAGCATAAGGCGCCCCTTTATGTAGATCAGGATGTACGATCTTAACTGTGAAACGGCGACCTGGTGAAGTCGGTTTTACTTTAATAACTGCCATCAGACTTTCCTAATTTTACTCTGCACCCAAGAAATTAATATCTTGGCCTTGCTCTAATGTAACGTACGCTTTACGCCAGTTTTTACGCTGACCAGCTCCGTGACGATTTTGTTTCTTTTTACCATTTACATTTAAAACGTTAACGTCCGAAACTTTCACTTCAAACATTAATTCGACAGCTTCTTTGATGTCGGTTTTATTTGCAGCAGGATCAACCTTAAATACAAACTGGTTATTTTTGTCTGCAACAATTGAACTCTTCTCTGAAACATGAGGAGCCAATAGTACAGTCATTAAATCTTGCTCTCTCATGACAATGTCTCCTCAATTTTCATCACTGCAGATGCAGTCATTAATACTTTGTCATAGCCAACTAAGTTAAGCGGGTTAATTTCCGCAGATTGGCATACATCAACATGTGGAATATTTCTTGATGCTAAAACAACTTCTTCGGTTAAGTCATCCATCACAATCAACACACTATCAATAACACCAAGAGCAGTTAACTTTGCTACTAACTCTTTTGTTTTTGGTGCGTCCATTTTAACGTCATCAACTACAATCAACCGTTCTAAACGAACAAGTTCAGATAAAATTGAACGAATTGAAGCTGCATACATTTTTTTGTTTAGCTTTTGGCTATAGTCACGAGGCTGCGCAGCAAATGTTACACCACCAGAGCGCCAAATCGGACCACGTGTAGTACCTGCACGAGCACGGCCAGTACCTTTTTGTTTAAAAGGTTTTTTACCACCACCGCTAACGGCAGCACGATTCTTTTGAGCAACAGAACCTTGTCGAGCACCTGCTAAGTAAGCAGTAACTGACTGATGAACAAGAGACTCATTAAATTCACGACCAAAGTTTGCATCTGAAACTTCGACGGTCTTTTTAGAGGCTTTACCTGTTGCTGTTGTTAAATTTAATTCCATGATATCTACCTCTTATGCCTTCATCGCTGGACGAACAACAACATCGCCACCTTTAGCACCAGGCACGGCACCTTTAACGAGTAACAAGTTACGTTCTGCATCAACACGTACAACTTCTAAATTTTGTACTGTTGTTTTTGCGTTACCCATGTGACCTGACATTTTTTTGCCTTTCCAAACACGACCCGGTGTTTGACATTGACCAATTGAACCAGGAGCACGATGAGATAATGAGTTACCGTGAGTCGCATCTTGCATAGCAAAGTTATAACGCTTGATAACACCTTGAAAACCTTTACCAATACTTGTTCCGCACACATCAACTTTTTGACCGGCTTCAAAAATATCAACTTTGATTTCGCTGTTTGCAGCCAAATCTTCACCTTCGCCAGTATTCAAACGGAATTCCCATAAACCTCGACCTGCTTCAACACCTGCTTTAGCAAAGTGACCTGATTTAGGCTTGTTTACGCGAGAAGCCTTCTTTGTACCCGTTGTTACTTGAACAGCTTGGTAACCATCGGTTTCAACAGTTTTTAACTGAGTAACGCGATTTGCTTCTACTTGAATAACTGTCACAGGTAATGAAGCGCCGTCATCTGTAAAAATGCGCGTCATTCCAATTTTGCGACCTACTACACCAATAGTCATTATCGTATCTCTTTAAATTTATATTTAAGTACTAGTTGTCTTAATTTAATTGAATTTGAACATCAACGCCTGCGGCGAGGTCCAACTTCATTAATGCATCAACTGTTTTATCAGTCGGTTGCAGAATATCCATCATGCGCTTGTGCGTACGAAGTTCATATTGATCTCGTGCATCTTTATTTACATGCGGAGAAACAAGAATCGTGTAACGCTCTTTACGAGTTGGTAAAGGGATAGGACCTTTAACCAGTGCGCCTGTACGCTTAGCTGTTTCAACAATTTCACGGGCTGATTGATCAATCAGACGATGGTCGAAAGCTTTTAAGCGAATACGAATATTTTGGTTTGCTGCTGCCATTTCAAATTCTCTAAATTAATTATTCATTTCTAAAAACTACTGACTAGACCTTATCCGAAGATGTAGCCTTAACAATAAAATCTTTATTCAATTACGCCGTTATTCGATAACTTTGGCAACAACACCCGCACCTACAGTACGACCACCTTCACGAATCGCAAAACGTAAACCGTCTTCCATCGCAATCGGGGCTATCAGTGTTACTACCATATTCACGTTATCACCTGGCATAACCATTTCTACGCCTTCTGGTAAATCACATGCGCCGGTTACATCCGTTGTTCTGAAGTAGAACTGTGGACGATAGCCGTTGAAGAATGGAGTGTGACGTCCGCCTTCATCTTTACCTAAGATATACACTTCGGCTTCAAATTTTGTATGCGGTGTAATTGAACCGGGCTTTGCAAGGACTTGGCCACGTTCGACTTCTTCACGTTTTGTTCCACGTAGAAGAATACCCACGTTGTCGCCTGCTTGACCTTCGTCTAGAAGCTTACGGAACATTTCTACTCCGGTGCACGTTGTCGTTGCGGTGTCTTTAACACCAACGATTTCGATTTCTTCACCTACTTTTACAATACCGCGTTCGATACGACCGGTTACTACCGTGCCACGACCTGATATTGAGAATACGTCTTCTACTGGCATTAAGAAGTCACC
>Ga0316206_1000068_pt1 | contig 218590 bp, 227 predicted proteins | sample 6monthpyrite_MG_FD_204942 | JGI IMG/M metagenome (GOLD analysis project Ga0316206, IMG submission 204942) | Microbial mat bacterial communities from mineral coupon in-situ incubated in ocean water Damariscotta River, Maine, United States -... | ecosystem: Environmental > Aquatic > Marine >... | reverse complement strand
GCTTGAAACCGAAGTTTTCCCTACCGAAGGCCACGCCAGCGTGTTTGGCATGTTTCACTCAAAAGGACTGCGTGCGGTTTACGGCCGCGCCAAATGCTCACCTTTCCGCACGGCGGAATGTAAATAAGAATAGAATAATCCGACACAAAAGTTTGTCTTCGAGCCCTCAAATCGCCAAGGGCTCTCAGTCCGAGCCAGATTTCTGCCTTCATTACCTTGGGGGGAAGGCGGGGAAGTCATTAAAATATATGAGAAAAAATGGTGGAGCCGAACGGGATCGAACCGTCGACCTCTACACTGCCAGTGTAGCGCTCTCCCAGCTGAGCTACGGCCCCACATCTTTAGGGTAAAACCCCAAATCAGCGCGATATATAAAAGCGGCAGCTTTTTCGCGCAAGTCTAAATAGCTGCCGCTTGCCGGATTGAATGATCTGCAATCTATTCGATTGCCAAGCCTTCAAACCTTAAGATTCTTCACCCGTCGCCAATTTGGTATCAACCATGGTGGACAATTCGTCATCATCGTCATCGTCAAGACTGACGTTATCAGCGGTTTCTGCGTCCAGAGCCAAATCGTCGTCATCATCGTCATCGTCTGACTTGACTTCTTCAACAGCTTTTTCAGCTTTCGCCGCCGCAACAATAGGCTGTTTTGTCTTCAAAATGGACTCTGGGCGAAAGTCAACACCACAAGCGATGCAGACAACGGGATTATTGTTGCCCAGATCGTAAAAGCGCTCGCCACACTTTGGGCAAGTCTGCTTTGTACCCCATTCCGCTTTTACCACGTGTCTCTCCTTGATATCTAACGTACTTTAACGCTAAGAATTGGCGCATCCATTGCCACGATCCCACGCGCCTGTCAAAGCATTCCTGCTATTTGGGCTTTTAATACGGAAACACTATTGTGCCAAGCCTCGTTTCATATGCAAATGCCCCGCTTTCGGGGCTTGTTTCTATTCCGGGTGATAAATCCATATCGCACCGATCCTTAATGTTAGGCGCGCTTGCGGTTGGCGAGAGCCGAATCACAGGTCTGCTGGAAGGTGAAGACGTGATGGCAACAGCCAGCGCCATGCGCGCTATGGGCGCAACTATTGAGCAAACCTCAAGCGGCGAATGGAGTATATTCGGTGTTGGCGTCGGCGGCTTGATGCCACCAGACAATATCATCGATATGGGGAATTCTGGCACGTCAACCAGATTGTTGATGGGGTTAATCGCCAGCCACGATATCACGGTCATCATGACAGGTGACGACAGTTTACGGAGTCGCCCCATGGCGCGGGTGATAAATCCTCTTCGGCAGGTGGGTGCTGAAATTGACGCCAGAGATACGCAGTATTTGCCGCTTACTATCAAAGGCAGTGCGCTGCCGATGCCGCTGGACTATACGCCGCCGATGGCGAGTGCGCAGGTCAAGTCAGCAGTGCTGTTAGCAGGCTTGAATACAGCAGGCATCACCCGTGTGCGCGAAAAGGTAGCGACCCGCGATCATACTGAGCGCATGCTCAGGGCTATGGGTGCCGATATTACCACCGAACAACAGGGCGGCGAGCGCGTTGTCAGTTTGGTTGGGCAGCCTGAATTAAAGCCGCTGTGCCTGACGGTGCCTGGTGATATTTCATCAGCGGCTTTTCTGCTGGTTGCCGCCAGCATAATTCCCGGCTCAGACATTACGCTTTTAAGGGTTGGTATCAATCCTCTTCGCACGGGCATTATTTATGCGCTCAGGGCAATGGGTGCTGATATTGAATTGCTTAATGAACATGACCTTGCAGGTGAGCCTGTGGCCGACCTCCGGGTGAAAGGCGCCCAGTTGCAAGGCGTGAGCAGCCTGCCTGTTGATCCCTCAACCATGATCGATGAATTCCCTGTATTGTTTGTCGCTGCGGCGACAGCTAAGGGCACCAGTCGCTTTACCGGATTAGGGGAGCTTAGAGTAAAAGAAAGTGACAGGTTGGCGGCAATGGCAGCAGGATTGAAGGCGAACGGCATTATCGTCAAAGAATTTGACGACGGCCTGGAAATTTGCGGCCAAAATGGCAGGGTGCAGGGCGGCGGCACGGCACAAGCCTTCCTTGATCACCGGATCGCGATGAGCTTTGCGGTTTTGGGCCAAATGGCACAAGAGCCGATCATGATCGATGATGCCAGCCCGATCCAGACAAGTTTTCCAGCTTTCATTGAGCTTATGAAAAAATTAGGCGCGGGCTTGGAACCTGACAAAGAGGGGATGGGGCCTAACAAAAAAGAAGGGTTGTAACCCGGAAAAACCGGGTAGCTGCCTTGGGTTAATCCTCTGGTTCTTCACCCTGATCCGCAAACTGGGCAAAGGTGACGATATGTCCACCTGGCTCCCTATATCCAATTTCACGCGCCCCGTAAAATGTCGTGCGCTCAGGCATGGCAATGTCATAATCCCTAAGCCGCTTGGCAATAGCGTTAAGGTCTTTCACAGTGATATAAAGCATCACCGGAGCGGCCACAGCAGCAGCAGCAAAAGCGTCGCTATCTTGCAAAAGGCTTGTACGCGTTTGAAACATCACCTGGTTGACGCCGTGTTGCAGGATAGCAAAACCAATGTGATCGCCCTCTGGCACTTGAATATTCATTTCAAAACCAATTTTTGCAAAAAAATCAGCCGAGGGTTCAATTCGATCAACGGCCAGATTGGCAGTGACTTGTAAAACCATTATATCTCTCCATATGTTCGCTATTTGTTCTCATACCATATCGGCGCAGAATTGTCCAGCCAGAGAATGCGCTGGTGCCTTTGCCTGCAAGCAACTATATGTTAGCAAAGCAATAAGGGACTAGGGCCAACAACCCGGGCCCGAGCGGCGCAAATGCAGGTGCTGAGATGAAAAGCGACAAAAACACCGCCGATCAACGACTAGACCAGCACCATGGCGACGACCTTATTTCGCCCACCGCAATATATCACGAATTTGATGAAGTGATTGTCGGCGCGGTCCGTATGGAAGGCTATAATTTTTTGGTTTATGAATTTGCAAGCGAGCAGGGTTTTATGTGGGCCAGAGCCTATCTTGATACGATCTCTACGGTTTCAATATTTGGCCCGTTTCGGTCGGCCGATGACAGAAGCGAAATTGATGCCCCCGATTTATATGCGGCCGTATTGGCCTATTTTGGACGGCGGTTTTCCAGGGTCGAGCGGCTGGGAGAAGCCGGGCATGAAGTTGTTTGGCAAGGTGATTCGCAGTGATTGTAGCAATTGATGGACCAGCCGCTGCTGGCAAAGGGACATTGGCCCGGCGCTTGGCGAAAAAATTTGACTTCGCCTATCTGGATACGGGCATGCTGTACCGTGCGGTTGCCCTGACGCTGATAAAAGCGGGCATTGATCCGCATAACGAGGCGGCGGCGGCGGCGGCTTCCGCTGCGCTTGATCTCGGCGTCACGGCTGATCCGATGCTACGTGCCGAGGGCACAGGAAACGCGGCATCAATCGTTGCTGCAATGCCGGAAATTCGTAGTAATCTATTGAAATTACAAAGAAAATTTGGATCATCACCGCCTGGCGGTGAAAAAGGTGCGATCCTTGATGGCCGCGATATTGGCACTGTAGTTTGCCCGAATGCAGAGGTGAAATTTTTTGTAACCGCAACCCCGGAAGTGCGGGCTCAACGTCGCACAGCCGAAATGCAAAGCCGCGGAGAAGCCGCAGTCTATGCATCGATCCTTGAAGAAGTGAAGATGCGTGACGACCGCGATATGAACCGGGGGCAAGCCCCTTTGAAGCCGGCAGAAGATGCGCTCTTGCTTGATACGACTTTATTGGATATAGACGCCGTGTTTTTACGGGCGGTCAAGATCATCGAAGCCAGGATTGGCAAAAGACAGACTTAGCCCCAATAGCCGAAGATGCTGCAAAGTGCAGTCCCCGGTTTCCTTAAGGGAAATTGCGGGCATAAATATTGTTGGTATTAGAGGCTTCTGAACGCCAGAAAACACAGGGATGGTCCTTGTATTAAACCGTTTGGAAGAAGACCGCCGGAACCAACCGGCAGGCAAAGAATACTGTGACTTGAAAGGAAGACTTGAATGTCTGAACTGGCAACCCTGCCAAGCCTCTCTGATTTTGAGGCAATGCTCAACGAAACAATCCCTGCTGATGGCGGCTTTGAAGGCCGCGTCGTAACAGGAACCGTTGTTTCCCTCGAAAATGATTTTGCTATTGTGGATATCGGCCTCAAAGCTGAAGGCCGCGTGCCGCTATCAGAATTCGCTGTCGCTGGACAGAAAGCCGAAATCGTTGTCGGCGACGAAGTGGTGGTTTTTGTAGATCGTATCGAAAATGCGCTCGGCGAAGCAATTCTCTCTCGTGATAAAGCCCGCCGCGAAGAAGCCTGGACCGAGCTTGAAAAAGCCCTCGAAGGCGATGCCCGTGTTGAAGGTACTATATTTGGCCGTGTTAAAGGCGGCTTTACAGTTGACCTTAGTGGTGCCGTTGCCTTCTTGCCCGGCTCACAAGTGGATATCCGCCCAATCCGCGATGTAACGCCGCTGATGAACATCCTGCAGCCGTTCCAGATCCTGAAAATGGATCGTCGCCGTGGTAATATCGTTGTTTCACGCCGCGCCATTCTTGAAGAAGATCGTCAAGGCCAGCGCAGCGAGCTTCTTAGCAAGCTTAAAGAAGGCGATGCGGTTGACGGTATCGTCAAAAATATCACCGATTACGGTGCTTTTGTTGATCTTGGTGGTATTGATGGCTTGCTTCACGTAACCGACATGTCGTGGCGCCGGGTAAATCACCCAAGCGAAGTTTTGAACATCGGCGAAACCGTTAAGGTACAGGTTGTTCGTATCAATCCTGAAACCCAGCGTATCAGCCTTGGCATGAAACAGCTTGCTGAAGATCCATGGACCGGCATCGAAGCCAAGTATGTCGTTGGCACCCGTTTCCAGGGCCTCGTCACCAACATTACTGATTATGGTGCTTTTGTTGAACTTGAAGCTGGCGTTGAAGGCCTTGTACACGTTTCTGAAATGAGCTGGGTGAAGAAAAATATCCACCCAGGCAAGATCGTATCTACGAGCCAGGAAGTTGAAGTGCAGGTTCTGGAAGTTGACCAGGCCAAGCGTCGTATTTCCTTGGGTCTCAAGCAGTGCGGCGACAATCCCTGGGATGCGTTTGCGGAGAAATTCCCGTCAGGCACCGAGATTGAAGGCGAAGTTAAGAATATCACTGAATTTGGTCTCTTCATTGGCCTGGAAGGTGATGTTGACGGCATGGTTCACCTGTCTGATATCGCTTGGGACCGCGGCGGCGAAGAAGCCATCGCTGATTTCAAGAAAGGCGATATGGTTAAGGCAGTTGTCCTTGATGTTGATACCACGAAAGAGCGTATCAGCCTTGGTATCAAGCAACTTGGCGGTGATCCTTTTGCTGGTGTTTCAGCGAAGAAGCGCGGCGAGCAGGTTACCTGTGTGGTGAAAGCGGTTAACGAAAACGGGATCGAAGTTGAAGTCGGTGATACGGGCATGAGTGCATTTGTCCGTCGTTCTGACTTAGCCCGTGACCGTGCTGATCAGCGTCCTGAGCGCTTTGCTGTTGGTGACAAAGTTGACGCTCTGGTTACCAGCGTTGATAAATCCAGCCGCAAAGTCAGCCTCTCTATCAAGGCGCTTGAAGTAGCGGAAGAAAAAGCTGCTGTTGAACAGTATGGCTCGGCTAATTCGGGTGCAAGCCTCGGGGATATCCTCGGCGCGGCACTAGAGAAAGCCAAAGACGATAAATAATTGTCGTTCAAACAGTTAACAAAAGGCCGTTCGAATGAGCGGCCTTTTTTTATGTCTAAATCACTGCGCGCAGTATCGCTTTGTCATTAGAAAAGTGTCTTAAAACTGAACATTTTTGCACGCCGAAAACCATTATTTGCCAATATGTGACAGCGATAGAAACAAAAATCCTTTCTTTTTATAGGCTTATCTTGACGCGCCGCCCAACTGATGGCACGATTTACTTGAAATGAAGAGGTGAGACGATTTTTAGTGACAGAAGATACTCTGTCCAGGGAGGATGCACATGATCAAGTCTGAGTTGATTACCAAAATCGCTGACGCCAATCCCCACCTTTATTATCGGGATGTGGAGCGTATTGTTTCAAAGATTTTTGATGAAATCACCAGCGCATTGGCGCGTGGGGACAGGGTAGAACTCAGGGGTTTTGGGGCCTTTTCGGTTAAATTGCGACCCTCACGTACTGGCCGTAACCCACGCACAGGCGCCACAGTTGAAGTCGCTGAAAAACAAGTCCCTTATTTTAAAACAGGTAAAGACCTGCGTGAGCGTTTGAACTCCTAATTTTATTTTTCTTCCTGGCAGATAACTTTCCATGGTCAAGTCCCTTAGCCAATTGATTCGCCGCGCCGCATGGATATTGCTTGGTCTGGCTCTCATATTTTTTGCTGTAAAGAACCGCGGCGGTGTTCCTGTTTCATTTGAACCTATCGCTGGTGTTCAAAATATCCCTATCTGGATCATATTGTTTGCGGGCATTTTTATTGGTCTGGCCGTTTCAGCTGCCGTTACCAGTTGGCTGCGGCTGGAAGGTTTTGCCAAGCGCCGCAAAGCCGAGCGCCGAGCAGACTATCTTGATAGTCAAATGGCCCTAATGGCAGAGGATGCCCATAAAGGCCGAGCAGCTCATGCACACGCTGCCGCCACTGAGGATGCTGGTGAGGATATTGGCAGTCATCCCACACCTATGTCAGCGGGCAGCCTTGCCAAACCCGAATGATCCGCGCTAAACCCTCACAAACATAACTGCACATATTGATAATCCATGAGGGATACCGCCGTGATCCAGCCAGCCAATAGACTATACTGCGCACTTGACACTATTGAGGCAGTGGCGGCTGTTGCGTTGGCAAAACAGTTACAGGGTGTTGTTGGTGGCATCAAGCTGGGGTTGGAGTTTTACTGCGCGAATGGCGCTGATGGTTTTAAGATGGTCGCCGAAACCGGCCTGCCCATTTTTCTGGACCTGAAATTCCACGATATTCCCAATACTGTTGCTGGTGCGATTCGTGCTGTTATGCCGCTTGGCCCCAAAATTCTGACCATTCACACCCAAGGCGGACCCGATATGATGTGCCGCGCCGCCGAAGCCGCAGCTGAAGAAGCTCAAAAATGCGGCGTTGCCAAACCGGAGATCATTGGCGTGACGGTCCTTACCAGCTTGGATGACAGCGACATGAAGGCCATTGGTGTACCTGACCCTGTTACCGCTCAAGTCGCACGGCTGGCCACACTTGCAGCGGAGTGCGGCCTGGACGGTATGGTTTGCAGCCCAATGGAAATTTCGCTCGCCCGCGCCGCAACCAGCCCGGCTTTTAAGCTTGTGGTGCCTGGTATTCGCCCTGCGGGCAGCGCAGCGACCGATCAAAAGCGAGTAATGACCCCAGCAGACGCCGTAAGTATGGGGGCTGACATCTTGGTGATTGGCCGCCCCATAACGCAATCAGAAAACCCGCGAGCAGCTGCTGAAGCGATAGCTGCCAGTCTATAATCGATAGACCCGTTATTTTTTGTTTCGCCAGGCTTTATCTTAGCCGTGAAAACACAGCCAGAAGACACGCTGAAAGATCAATGAAATTGCTGTATAAATCGGCTTGCAAAGCGAGCTGGACCGCTGTATATACGCCTCTTCGTTGAATCGCCCGGCTAGAGGTAATGGGCTGCCGTGGTGATTCTTACTGACCAATCCTACTGATATAAGGACTGAAAATGCCCAAGATGAAGACAAAATCGAGCGTCAAAAAACGCTTCGGCTTAACCGCTACTGGTAAAGTACGCGCCACCCAGGCTGGTAAACAGCACGGGATGATCAAGCGTACTAACAAGCAAATCCGCAACCTGCGTGGCACTACGATCCTGCAAGATTGTGATGCGAAAATCGTCAAAAAGTTTATGCCGTACGGCTAACGCCCGCTCGGATAATCTAGGTTCAGACATTCAAGGTTTAGGAGAAATATCATGGCTCGTGTTAAGCGCGGCGTTACATCGCATGCTCGTCATAAGAAGGTTCTAGAGGAAGCCAAAGGCTACCGGGGCCGTCGTAAAAGTACCATTAAAGTAGCTCGTCAGGCTGTTGAAAAAGCAGGCCAGTACGCCTACCGTGACCGCAAGGCCAACAAGCGTAATTTCCGTGCGCTCTGGATTCAGCGGATCAATGCTGGCGCACGCGCGCTGGGCATACCGTATGGGCAATTCATGCACGGTTTGATCCTTGCAGGTATTGAGCTTGATCGTAAAGTGTTGAGCGATCTTGCTACACACGAATCAGCTGCTTTTGCATCGTTGGTGGAACAGGCTAAGGCCGCCCTCGCGAAGTAAAGCTGGTTCGCGCAAGCAACCAAAGTTATGTAGAGGGGCCTGGCCATTTTGGCAGGGTCCCTTTTTTTGTCTATTTTGATATCTCAAACGAGTGTGGCGACAGGAACAATCATGCAAGAACAAATTTCCACTCTTCGGGATGATATTACAGCCCAAATCAGTGCGGCAGGCGATCTCGCGGGTCTGGAAGATATTCGTGTTAGCGCGCTTGGCAAAAAGGGCAGTGTTTCAGGCTTGATGAAGGGCCTTGGCGGCATGAGTGCTAACGAGCGCCAAATTATGGGCCCGGCGCTCAACAGCCTAAAAAATGATGTGGCGGAATGCCTCGCTGCTCGCAAAGAAACACTTGAAGAAATTGCGCTTGAGGTGCGCCTCAAGCATGAACGTATGGATATAAGCTTGCCGGTGAGGGAACATCCCACGGGGAGTGTGCATCCCATCAGCCAAGTGATGGATGAAATCGCTGAAATATTTGCAAGCCTGGGTTTCGATGTGGCCGAAGGCCCTGATTTGGAAAGCGATTTCCATAATTTCACCGCGCTGAATATACCGCCAGAACATCCGGCCCGTCAGGACCATGATACCTTTTACCTACGTCCCGGTGCCGACGGCAAGCGTAAGGTACTGCGCACCCATACCAGCCCCGTGCAAATCCGCACGATGATGAGCCAGCAACCGCCAATTCGCATTATCGCACCGGGCCGAACCTACCGTTCTGATAGTGATGCCACGCATACACCGATGTTCCATCAAGTCGAAGGGCTGGTGATCGACAAGGATACACATCTGGGGCATCTCAAAGGCACGCTGGAAGCCTTCCTGAAGGCATTTTTTGAGGTTGATGCAGTCACCCTACGCCTGCGTCCAAGCTATTTTCCTTTCACTGAACCTTCGATGGAGGTTGATGTGCAGTGCAGCTTTGCCGGCGGCACCGTGAAAATTGGTGACGGCAACGATTGGCTGGAAATCCTCGGTTCGGGCATGGTGAATGTGAATGTCTTGAAAGCCTGCAATCTGGACCCGAATGTTTATCAAGGTTTTGCATTTGGCTGCGGTATCGACCGGCTGGCAATGCTAAAATACGGCATGAGCGATCTGCGGGCGTTTTTTGACGCTGATTTACGCTGGCTCAAACACTATGGCTTTAGTGCCTTTGATTTACCCACGATTGCTGGAGGGCTCAGCCGATGAAATTCTCTATAAGCTGGCTCAAAAATCATCTCGACACAGAGGCGAGCCTCGCCGAGATTATCAAAACACTGAATGCCATTGGCCTTGAGGTCGACAGTGTCGAAAATCCGGCTGATGCTCTTGCTCCATTCACTGTCGCAGAAGTGCTTTCTACTGAAAGCCACCCAAACGCTGACAAATTAAAAGTTTGCAGTGTTTCTGACGGTACGCAGTTATTGCAGATTGTTTGCGGCGCGCCCAATGCGCGCGCGGGCATTAAAGTGGTTCTTGGTCAACCGGGCGATTATGTACCGGGCCTTAATGTAACCCTTAAAAAAGCGACGATTCGCGGTGTCGACTCGTCGGGTATGATGTGTTCGGCTAAAGAGCTTGAGCTGGGAGATGATCATGATGGTATCATCGAATTGCCAGCGGACGCCCCTGTTGGCATGTCTTATACGGCTTATGCCAAACTGGATGATGCGGTAATTGATATCGAAATCACTCCCAACCGTCAGGATTGCCTGAGTGTTTATGGTATTGCGCGCGATTTGGCGGCGGCAGGCCTCGGCACACTGAAGCCGATGCCCGAAACCATCGTTGCAGGCACATTCGACAGCAATGTTTCTATAGCCATAGAATTACCGGAAGATGCCGCATCGGCTTGCACGCTTTTCTTGGGCCGCGAATTTCGGGGTGTTAAGAATGGCTCTAGCCCGCAGTGGCTGCAGGACCGCCTTAAATCTATAGGCCTTAAGCCCATTTCAGCTCTTGTTGATATTACCAATTTCATGACCTACGACCTTGGCCGCCCGCTGCATGTGTATGATGCTGCCAAATTGGAAGGTGGTCTGACCGCCCGTCTCGCAGGTGCTGGTGAAACCTTTGCGGCGCTGGATGATAAAACCTATCAGGCGCGCGGCGGTGAGACAGTGATTGCTGATAAAAACGGTGTCCAAGGATTTGGCGGCGTAATTGGTGGCCTTGCGAGTAGCTGCACAGTAGAAACAACAAACGTGATTTTGGAAGCGGCGCTGTTTGATCCGGTGCGGACAACATTCACAGGCCGGGACCACGGCATTAACACGGATGCTCGCTATCGGTTTGAACGCGGTATTGATCCGCTGTTCGCCCGCAACGGCATGGAAATAGCTTCAAAGCTGTTGGTTGAGCTTTGCGGCGGCGAGCCCAGCCATATTGTGCAAGCGGGCGCGGATCCCGTTTGGAACCGCACGGTGCCGTTTCGATCGTCGCGTGTGAAAACACTTGGCGGTCTTGATTTGGCTGCAGATGAAAGCTTGGTAATCCTGAAAAACCTTGGTTTCGCTGTCTCTGGTGATGATCCCTTTACAGTAGCGGTGCCAAGCTGGCGCTGTGATATCGAAGGCGAGCCCGATATCGTTGAAGAAGTACTGCGTATTCACGGCTATGATAACATCCCGTCAATGCCCCTGCCTGTGCTTGACCATAAAGCAGGATCAACCTTAAGCGCGCGCCAAAAACGCTCCCGGGCTGTGAAGCGCAGGCTTGCCAGCGTTGGAATGCATGAAGCCATCACATGGTCTTTCATGCGGCGTGACCATGCGACGCTGTTTGGTGGCGGCGGTGATGATTTGGTTGTAGACAATCCAATATCGAGCGAGCTTGACTGTATGCGACCGTCCATTCTACCTAACTTAATGCAAGCTGTTCAGCGCAATAAAGCCCGTGGTCTTTTGAACGCCGCATTGTTTGAAGTCGGGCCGGTTTACGAAAATGATAGCGATACCGGCCAACAATTGGTGGCGGCGGGCGTACGTTCGCGGGTATTCTCTGAACGCCACTGGGCAGAAAAATCTGAACCTGTAAGCGTATTTGACGCCAAACGGGATGCGTTGGCAGCCCTTGAGGTAATCGGCGCACCGACAGCCAGCCTGCAAGTTTTTGATGAAGCGCCCAGTTATTACCACCCAGGCCGCTCTGCTACATTGCGTTTGGGACCCAAAAATATTCTCGCAAGCTTTGGTGAACTACACCCCAAAGCGCTGAAAGCACTGGATGTGGAGGGCCCTCTGGTTGGTTTCGAGGTTTTCTTGGACCGAGTGCCTGAAAAACGCGGAAAATCACCGGCAAAAGGGGCGCTTGAAATTTCTAACCTACAGTCAACGGAAAGGGATTTTTCCTTTTTGATCAATGCCTATGAAAAAGTAGCAGACTTAATTCGAGCGGTAAAAAGCGTAGATAAAATCCACGTAGGCCGGGTTGGTGTGTTTGACGTATATGAAGGCAAAGGTGTACCAGAAGGCCAAAAATCCATAGCTGTCTCTGTCACCCTGGAGCCTCATACTGAAACCTTTGCAGATAAGGACATTGAGGCCATTGCTGCCAAGATTGTTGCCGCGGCAAACAAAGCAGTTGGGGCAACACTGCGCACATAAACATGCTATAAATGTAAAAATGTGCAGATCGGGGCTTGAATTAAGGCTCTTATTCAGTTTTCATGTAGGCGGGGAGATGTGCAGACGGTAGTTTGCATATAGAAGTATGTGGGTAAAGTGGCCGTGGCAGAAAAAAAGCAGTTTAAGAAAAAAAAGGCTAAAGTTGGTGTGGGGCTGCGCTTAAAAGCGTGGTGGGAAGGTTATGATACAGAGGATATCAAGAAGCGGTTAGAAGACCGCATGCCTGATGAACCGATTGAATCAACTGAAAAATCCACCAAAGCAAACCAAACAGTGGATGGGGATAACCTTGACCCGTGGGACGAGCAAACCGTTGATATTGCACAGTATATTTGGGGAAAAGGCTTTTGTGGTCCTGGCGGCCCTGAGTATGTAATTTCCCTTTCCAAATTATTGGCGCTTAGCCCGGAAATGTCGATGTTGCAAATTGGCGCAGGGCTCGGCGGGCCTGCGCGTGTGCTGGTTGATCGCTTCGGAGTCTGGATAACCGGATTTGAAACCTCAGCTATGTTGGTAGAAAAAGGCCAAAAGCTATCGAAAATGGCGGGACTGGATAAAAAGGTCGTTCTGGAAACCTATGAAATTGAGGGATTCACGGGTTTTGACCGTAAATTTGACCGGGCCATTTCAAAAGAGGCCCTTTTTACGATCCAGGACAAAGCAGCCATGATCGGCCACATTGAAGAAAAATTAAAGCCTGGCGGCCTATTTCTAATGACTGAATATGTTATCGATTCAGATGCTGTGATTGGCAAAGACAGCTATAAAGAATGGATAGTAGGCGAACGCGAGTACCCCTACCCCGTTTTATCCGATGAATTGGTGGATATGCTAAAATCCAAACATATGCAGGTGCGCGTATCTGAGGATATATCCAAACAATATATAGAAATGATCAATCAGGCCTGGAGTGGTGCTGATCAGGTCGCCGCAAAGTTAGCGAAACTTGAAGACGGCACGCAAATGATCCAAACACTTATGCGGGAGGCCGAATTTTGGACCCGGCGCAAAAAAATGCTCGAATCGGGTGATTTGAAGCTATGGCGTATTGTTGCAAATAAAAAGTCAGGTGGCCCCGGCATGATGTCTGATTGGTAATAGGGCTCACTTCTTAAATTTTCCTGCGCATTATTTCCTGCCAGCTTTTCGCGCAACACTGATGCCCGCAAATATTAACAGTGCTCCGACAAGGTGCGCTGTCCCTAACGCCTCATCGAATATCCACCAAGCCAAAAGCGCTGAAAACACAGGTTGGATCAAAAGACTAATCGACCCCATTGCTGCGGAAACATGCGCGAGGCCGTAAATAATCAAGCTTTGCCCTACAATATGGGCGATCCATGCCAAACCCAACAACGGCAACCATCCTGCCAATCCACTGGGCCAGAAGTTGCCACTTTCAAACAAGGCGACTGGCAACAAAAAGATTGCTGTTGTAAAGGCAGAGCCAAACATAAGCTGGGGCGTTGTCATCAATCCGCGGTAACGCGCCGCAAAGATAATATAGCCTGCATAGGCAACTGCGGTTAATAAACCCAAAACATCGCCGACAAGAAAATCAGGATTGATACTGGCCGTTTGCCCTACCAGAACAGCTGCCCCGGCAAGTGCCAAAATCAGGCCTGATAAAAACATGCGGCCAAAACGTTGGCCAAAAAACAAGAAACCAGCCAGTGCCGTGAAAACAGCGGCCATATTGGCGAGCAAGGTCGCATTGGCAACAGTTGTTTTGGCCACCGACCAATGCCAGAGGAACAGATCAGCCGAAAACCAGAAACCCACGATCAGCGCCCCGATGACAAGAGCGCGTTTGTCTGTTTTAACGGCAACACCGTTCTGTTTGCGCTTGTTTTCGCCAGCGCTGTCCAATTTTAGCCAAAAATACAACAGCGGGAGCGCCAGTGTTACGCGCCAGAAGGCAGCGGCAGTTGGGTTGACATCGGTTAAGCGCATGAAAATTGCGGCAGTACCAATCGCTACGGCGCCCCCAATGACGGCGGGAAAACCTCTGCTGTGCGCGCTGGATGGGGCGTTCATGCTGAAATCCGACCTAAAAAATCTTATGATATGGATAATAGGGTATTGCCGGATAACACGGCGAAAAACCCTTAGCAAGGCTTGCAAGACAGCTGCCAAAGCGCCATGATCTGAACGATAAGAATAGAGGGAGTAACGCGATGAGCGACACATTGATTTTTCCGGTGACAGAGGCTGCCAAAGCAGACACCCATTGCACCAGCGCGCAGTATGATGAGATGTATGCGCGTTCAATTACCGATCCCGACGGTTTTTGGGCAGATCAAGCCAAGCGCATTGATTGGATGAAACCTTTCACGACGGTAAAAAACACCAGTTTTACCGGTGATATTTCAATCAAATGGTTCGAGGACGGCACTTTAAATGCCAGTGTGAACTGTATCGACCGCCATCTGCCCGAAAAAACAGATGTAACCGCCCTTATCTGGGAAGGCGACGACCCGGACGTATCGAAGCATATCACCTACGGCGACCTGCACCGCGAAGTCTCGAAGTTCGGCAATGTGCTGCGGGCGGAAGGCATCAAAAAGGGTGATCGGGTAACACTTTATATGCCGATGATCCCCGAGGCCGTTTATGCCATGTTGGCCTGCGCCCGAATTGGTGCAGTGCATTCGGTGGTATTTGGCGGCTTTTCGCCCGAGGCGCTTTCTGGACGCATTCAAAACTGCAAATCTGACTATGTAATCACTGCAGATGAAGGCCTGCGCGGCGGAAAGCCAATTCCCCTGAAGGCCAATGTTGATAAAGCACTGGAAAAATGCCCGAACGTGAAAAGCGTGATTGTGGTGAAGCGCACTGGCGGTGCGGTTGACTGGGCGCAAGGCCGCGACGTTTGGTACCATGAAGCCGCCGCAAAAGTATCGGCCCACTGTGCACCCGAAGAAATGAGCGCTGAAGACCCGCTGTTTATTCTTTATACATCAGGCTCCACTGGCCAGCCCAAGGGTGTTTTGCATACCACAGGGGGTTATATGGTGTGGGCGTCAATGACCCACGAATATGTATTTGATTATAAACCCGGCGAGATTTACTGGTGCACGGCTGACGTAGGCTGGGTAACCGGCCACAGCTATATTGTTTACGGGCCGCTGGCGAACGGTGCCACGAGTGTTGTATTTGAGGGTGTACCCACTTACCCGGATGCCGGGCGCTTTTGGCAAGTCGTGGAAAAACACAAGGTCAATATTTTCTATACAGCGCCGACAGCCCTGCGCGCATTAATGCGGGTGGGGGACGGTCCCGTGAAGGCGCATGATCGCTCGTCGCTCAGACTGCTTGGTACAGTGGGAGAGCCTATCAATCCTGAAGCCTGGCTTTGGTACCACTGGGTTGTCGGTGAAGGCCGCTGCCAGATTGTAGATACATGGTGGCAAACAGAAACCGGCGGCGTGATGATTTCGCCACTGCCGGGCGCGACCGACCTGAAACCGGGTTCAGCCACAAAACCGTTCTTTGGTGTGAAACTGGAAATTGCGGATCATGAAGGCAAATTCAAACAAGGTGCCGCCACAGGTAATTTGGTCATTACCGATAGCTGGCCCGGCCAGATGCGCTCAGTGTACGGTGACCATCAACGCTTCAAAGACACCTATTTTGCCACCTTTGAAGGCCAGTATTTCACAGGTGACGGCTGCAGGCGCGATGAAGACGGTTATTATTGGATCACGGGACGAGTGGATGATGTGATTAATGTCTCTGGCCACCGCATGGGTACTGCCGAGGTCGAATCGGCGCTGGTATCGCATGTGGGTGTGTCTGAGGCCGCCGTTGTTGGCTATCCGCACGACATCAAGGGCCAGGGAATTTATGCTTATGTGACGCCGCCTGAAGGGGTAGCTTTCACCGAGGAACTGCGCCGCGAACTGGTGGCATGGGTCAGGAAAGAAATTGGCCCGATCGCCGCGCCGGACTTGATCCAGTTTTCGCCGAGTCTGCCAAAAACACGCTCGGGGAAAATTATGCGCCGTATCTTGCGTAAAATCGCCGAGGATGATTTTTCAAATTTGGGTGATACCTCAACACTCGCCGATCCCGCCGTGGTGGATGATCTGATCAAAAACAGAATGAACCGGTAAGCTAGGCCTGATCAAGCAATCAGCGTTAATCCCAGCTTTTGCGGCCTATTGCTTCAATCATGGTGTCCATATTGCCCGCCAGTGTATGGCCGGATTTTTTGCGCGGTTTGAAACTATGGTCGCCGTCCGGCATCCAGCATATTTCAAAAATTTCTGGAAGATTCAAAGTTTCAAGCAGTGCTCGCCCGCCGAAAGTATCGCGCTCGCCCTGAATTAACAGGGTTGGGATGTTGATATCTTTGAGGTGCTCTGTACGTTGCAGTAATTTTTCCGGTTTTCCGGGTGGATGAAATGGATAGCCCAGCAACAACAGTCCGTCGAACGGGAAATTGCCTTCAGCCGCAATCATGCTGGCGATGCGCCCACCCATGGATTTGCCGCCGATGATCAGCGGTTTGTCAAAACCAACCTCATTTATCACTGCGTGGAAATGGTCCAGCAATTTTGGCGCCCGGTCTGGTGGGCGGCGTTTGCCGTCCAAAGCGCGTTTTTCCATATAGGGGAAATTGAAAAGGATAATCTCGAACCCCAGCGCCACCAACTCGCGTGCAAACGTCTGCATAAATTCGCTGTCCAAACCAGCGCCTGCCCCGTGCGCCAAAATGATGTGCGCGCGGTCCGGTCTTCCAAAACGGACGAAAGCAGGTATCAATCATTTATCCTTTGGGTATAGATTAAAAGCATGGTTTCACATGTGCTGCTTGAAGGCCAGAAAAAGCCTATCGGAGAGGGACAGCAATGAGTATAAAAGTTTTTCTGTTACGGCATGCCAAATCCGATTGGGCCGATATAAATTTGGCTGATCACGAGCGCCCGCTAAATGCACGTGGCAGGGCTGATACCGATAGAATAGGCCGCTATTTTGCTGCCGTGAAATTTACCCCGGATCAGGTTTATTGTTCAACAGCGCGGCGAGCCGTTCAGACGCTGGGCAGTATTCAGGAAGCAGGAAAACTTGAATGGCAAGTCCAATATGAAGAAAGCCTGTACGGTGCCAGTGCAAAGATGTTGCTGAACTTTATTCATCAGTATGGCCTTGCTGATGCAGGTGCAAGCCTTCTTATTGTGGGGCATAATCCCGGCCTGGAAGACCTGCTGCAAATATTAAGCGTGCCTGGCAGCCATACGCCAAAGGGGCTGCCCCATACCAGCATGCCTACAGGTTGTTTTGTTGGCCTTGAGTTTAAGGGCACAGATTTTTCTAAAATTGTTGCTGGTCAAGGCACGCTGACGGATTTCATGCGGCCAAAACACGAATTTAAAACACGGTCTGACTAAGCTGCGTGCTGCACGTCCCCCTCTGTGGGCTCTTGTGGGCTTGGCGCCACAATATCATTCTCCCAACGAAAGTTAAACGTGCTGAGGCCAAGCTTATCTTTCAACCGAGTGAAAGCAATGGTAATATAATAAGCTCGGTAAACAGGAGATGGTACGCGTGATCCTTACAGGTCGTCTATTTGTCATTTTGACAGCGTTGTTTTTGGCGGCGTGTGATCCCTATGCACAAGCGCCGATCTCGTCGACCGCTATTATTGGCACAAAAGCCATCATCAAAACGCACAGCGAGCAAAGAATTGCTGAAGTAACGGATGTTACCGGTAAGATAGTAACAACTGAATTCACCAATTGGGAAGGCGAATTATTATATACTCAGCTTGATTACCGCGGCTTATTTCCGGTGGGAGGTAGCGAGCACGGCGGTGGCCAATGGGAGCTGGATTTTGACCAAAATCTGTTAGAACCCCTGTTCCCACTACAAAAGGGCAAGGAAGTCAGCTTTAAGGCCAACCTAAAAACCATCGCAGACGGCGGCCAGCATGACATGTGGGTTCATATGGAAGTCATTGGCGAAAAGTCTATCAGTTTGCCCGATGGCCAGCACCCTGTTCTGCTGGTTGAATTATCTCGCGAATATAAGTGGAATGGTAAAATCCAGCGTTCAACAGATGTTATGTATTTTGATCCAAAATTATCGATGACCCTGAAGAAAGTCATCCGCCAACGCGGTGTGCAGACTTATTGGCGTGTCGTTTCTATTGAACGACCCGGCCACGTAGAACAAGCTACACCAACACGTCAGCGACGGTCCGGCACGGTAATGATTTAAGAAAATTACATCGAGAAACTGGCGAGCGTCGCGGCATTTCGAAAAACCTAGCCACTATATATACCGCCGTCCCTGACTTCAAAAGCAACGGGTCTTAGATGCTCGCCTTTGCAGGGCCCCCGAGTACAGCGTCCACTGTGAATATCAAACAGCGCGCCATGGGTGCGGCACAGCAGGGCTGTTTCGTCGATTGACAGGAAGTTCTCCCCAACCATATTGAGCGGTGTGCCCGCGTGGGGGCAACGGTTTTCATATATATAAACCTCGTCGTCGTGGCGTTGCACAAAAATATTGAGCCTATGGCCGTGCTCTTGAAATATCAGATCTTTGCCGCCGTGCGGCGGAAGGTCTGTTAGCTGTAATAAAAGCGAACCTGCCGGAGGTCCACTGATACGGTCCGCAAGATATAGAAGTGGCACAGCGCGTTTCAACCGAAAGCCCCCAAGCTATATATCGTCTGCCATGCCTTGTCATCAATGGGCATAACCGATAATCGGGACTGCCGAACCAAACTGAGATGCCTGAGGCTATCAAGGGTTTTTACAGTGCTGAGCTTAACGGGTGCTGAGGCAGTCTTTTCGGCTTTTAGATCAATCAGGCAAAAGCGGTTGCTATCGTCAGTCGGGTCCGGGTAAGGCGCGCGGACCACACTGCAAATGCCGACAATTTCACGCGCTTTGCCAGAATGATAAAAATAGACCAGATCGCCCACCGCCATCGCCCGCATATTTTTCTGTGCCTGAAAATTCCGCACGCCATCCCAGGGTTCTTGTTTGACGGACTGTTGATCTTGCCAAGACCAATCGTCCGGTTCGGATTTTACCAGCCAGTATGCCACGGTTTTTGCCCTCCACGCAGATTGTATGCGCCAAGTTTGCCTATTGAGGGATCCAATCGCCAAATGCTGCGGTCCAGTGACGGATATCGACGGATTCGAACAGCCCTGCGGTTGTATAGGGGTCATTATTGGCAAATAGCTGCACGGCGGCTTCGCTGGCCGCGTCGATGATAATCATGCTGCCGATTGGTTTAGGGTCGTCACCTGCAGACATGATCGGGCCAGCCACCTTGATCCGGTCTCCGGCGGACTTTGCATAGTCCAAGTGTGCTGGGCGGGTCTTTAGGCGTAGATCAAGATGATCCTTTTTGTCGTGGGCTAAAATCATAAATAACATATTGGTCTCCTTGGGTCAGGTCCCATTAATATAGTCTGATGCTAACGGCTTTCTGTGGTGAAAGGGCGGGATAGCAAGTCTTCAGTGACACGGCGCACATCCGCGCCTTCTTTCAATATCTTAAAAACCGCCGCAGTGATTGGCATATCCAAGCCCTTTTCAACGGCGATTTTATGGACGATTTCTACCGTATAGGCACCCTCGGCAATTGAATTACGTTCGGCCATAATATCAGCAAAAGTTCGTCCCTCGCCAATGGCTTTCCCTAGCGACATATTGCGAGACTGGGTGCTGGAACAAGTCAGGATCAAATCGCCGAGCCCGGACAGGCCCATCAGAGTCTCGCGCTGCGCACCGTACAGCGAACCAAAGCGCACAATTTCTGCCAAGCCGCGTGTGATCACTGCCGCCCTGGCGTTTTCGCCAATGCCAAGGCCCGCAACAATGCCGGTTGCGATCGCAAGCACATTTTTCACTGCGCCGCCAATTTGGGCACCAATAATATCGCTGTTATAATAAGGCCGCAGCATTGGCTGGCCGAGCGCTTCAACCAGCGCATTGCCCACAGCCATATCCTTACAGGCCAAGGTCAGGGCACAGGGCAGCCCGCGCGCTACTTCGGCAGCAAAGGTGGGGCCGGAAAGGACAGCAACAGGATTGTCAGGGGTGGTTTCTGCCAGAACATCACTTAGCAATTTACCGGTCGAGACCTCGATACCTTTCGAACATACCACCAAAGCGGCAGATTTACGGATATGGGCGCCAAGGCTTATGGACATGTTGCGTAAATGCTGGGCCGGGCTAACAATAAGGATAGCGTCACAGTCCCCGAGATCGGCAAGCTCACTGGTGGCCTGCAGTTTGGGGTCAAGCGCCACGCCCGGTAGAAAAATACTGTTTTCATGGCGTACGTTCACCGCATTAACGACCTCGGGCTCGCGGGCCCACAGGATGGTCTCACGACCGGCTTTCAGGGCGGCTGCCGCTAATGCAGTACCCCAGGCCCCTGCACCCAAAACCCCAATTTTTTTCAAGCCAAATCCCCTAATTGTATGCTTCGCGACCGATCGTACTGCTTGCCAGATTGCCCTTATGCGCACGCGCAGGCAAGGGACTTATGATTTTGGTCCTTTTTTTCCTCTGCCTACAAGCGGTTCGGCGCTTTGGTCTAAAGGCCACCGTGGTCGCGGTGAAACATCGCGGTCATCAATCGTCGGGTCTGCCAGAAATCGTTCCATACCTGCCCATGCGATCATAGCGCCGTTATCCGTGCAAAGCGCAAGCGGTGGTGCACAAAACACAAAGCCCAGCTCTTCACAGGTTTGCTGCAACCTAGCCCGCAAAAACTGGTTGGCCGCCACACCGCCCGCAACAACAAATGGCAATTCACCACCGCCCGCCTTTTCGCGGAATAGGGCGGCGGCACGGGTAAGACGGTTGGTTAGACAGTCAGCCACTGCATGCTGGAACGCCGCACAAATATCAGCGCGGTCATCGCTGTAAAGCGCGCCGCGGGCTTCTACGCAAGCCTCAGCAGCACGCAAAACGGCTGTTTTGAGCCCCGAAAACGAAAAGTTGCAGCCGGGTTTATTCATCAGTGGGCGCGGAAATTTGAAGCGCAGCGGATTGCCCTCAAGCGCCGCTTTTTCCACCGCCGGGCCGCCCGGATAACCAAGCCCCATTAGCTTGGCGGTTTTATCAAAAGCTTCACCGACGGCATCGTCGATGGTGGTACCAAGACGCCGATATTGCCCCACGCCATAAACCGCCAGCAGTTGACAGTGGCCACCAGAAACCAGCAGCAGCAAATAGGGGAAACTAATATCGTCGGATAAACGCACGGTTAGAGCGTGGCCCTCTAAGTGATTAACCGCGATGAACGGTTTTCCAGCGGCGCGCGCTGCCGCTTTGGCGGTCATAACGCCGACCATCAAACCGCCAACAAGGCCCGGTCCGGTTGTGGCAGCCACAGCATCAACGTCTGCGACCGTCATTTGGCTATCTTTCAGAACCTTTAAAATGAGGCCATCAAGGTTTGATATATGTTGACGCGCGGCGATTTCAGGCACAACACCACCGTATTCAGCATGATCATCAATTTGCGACAGGACCCGGTGCGCCAATATTTGACCGTCAGCCGAGACGATAGCAGCAGCAGTTTCGTCGCAGCTGGTTTCAATTCCCAATACAAATGGCCGTACCGTCGGCTTTGTATTTGCAGCCTGTAAAATGACTGCGGGGCGATCTGACATAATAAATTTCCGTCTTTGGGCTTGGGGCCGGGCTTTTTAAATTATATAAGCTTTATGGACTAGGGTTACGTATAACGTTTCCCATAACATTTGGAGCATATGGCTTGCAACAACCGATCAAAATAGGCACCCGTGGCAGCCCGCTAGCACTGGCGCAGGCGGAAGCCGTAAAAGCGCTTTTGGTGGCGTCCCACGGTGATTTAACAGCCGACCAGGTTGAGATACGCGTGATCAAAACTACCGGTGACCGTATACTTGATAGACATTTGATGAATGCGGGTGGCAAAGGTCTGTTTACCAAAGAAATAGAAGAGGCATTGATAGTCGGCGAAATCGACTGTGCTGTGCATTCTAGCAAAGATGTGCCTACCATGCTGCCTGCGGGGCTTTGCCTTGCCGTGTTTCTGCCGCGCGAAGACCCGCGTGATGCTTTTATCAGCAAAAAATTTGCGCACTTTGATGATTTACCACGAGGGGCCCTGTTGGGCACCGCGTCGCTGCGCAGGCGAGCGCAAGCGCTTCGTATGCGCCCGGATTTAAAAGTGGTTACGTTTCGCGGCAATGTGCAAAGCCGGCTAAGAAAGCTTGCGGACGGGAAAGTGGATGCCACTTTCTTGGCATGTGCGGGGCTAAATCGCCTTGGCATGCCCGGTGCCGCCACGCAGCGTTTGCCGCTAGACCAATTTTTGCCCGCACCCGCCCAAGGGGTAGTGACCGTCGAAATCCGCGAAGATGATACCGCTACCGCCAACAGGCTTCGCCCGCTTCACTGTGAGCAAACAGCCATTGAGGTGACAGCTGAACGGTCTTTCCTGGCGGCCTTGGACGGGTCTTGCCGCACGCCGATTGCGGCTCACGCCGCAGTGCAAGGCACCGATCTTATTATGCATGCCCAGTTGTTATCATTAAACGGGCGGCAATCATTTGAGCGCCAAGGCAGCTGTGCTAAAACACTTGAAGCCGCAGCCCTTCTGGGGAATTCTTTTGGGGAACTGATAAAAGAAGAGGCCGCCGAGCCTTTTTTTGCTAAACTTGCTGCTGAAGTTGAGGAAGAATTTTTATGAGAACTCTTTTGATTACACGTCCCATCGCGGAAGCGGAATCTACGGGGCAACAGCTGGAGGCCATGGGACACCGGGTTGTTTATGCGCCGATGTTAAAGGTTGAGCCGATATCGTTCGAAATTCCAGACGAAAAACGTAGCCTGATCATTACCAGTAAAAATGGTGCTCGTTTTGGCTTGGCCAACATCGGTGACAAGGGCCGCGCTATTTTTGCCGTCGGCGAACAGACAGCACAGGTCGCGCGCGACATCGGGTTTACCAACATAACAGTGGGTCCGGGAACAGCACGCCAGCTTGTTCCCTTGTTGCTGGAATGCGGGATCACCTACAAGCGCCCCTACGCTCATATTTGCGGCAATGAACTTTCATATAATATTGCTGATGTCTTGTGCGCCGAGGGTATCGACGCCGTGAATACCCAGACCTATCAAACAACAGCTGTCAATAGCTTTTCGCCTAGCGTCGAAGAAGCCATGGAAAGCGAGGAAATTGATGGCGTGCTCTTTTATTCTCCGCGTACAGCTACTATCTTTGAGGAGGCAATTTCAGAAACAGGTCATCATGCCTGGTTGCCAAAGTTAGACGCTTATTGTTTGTCCACAAGAGTGAGACAGCAGCTTATTGGACCGTGGCGCAGCAAAAATTATGCATTAATGCCAACGGAAAAATCCTTGTTAGGGGCGTTTAGAGACGACGAATAAAATTAGGTGGGTTCATAAACAACCCTTAAGTGAGCGAGGAAAACCCGAGTGACAGAAGGGAAAAGGCAAGGCGCTGAAGGTCCTGAGAACAGTGCTGAGGCAGATATTGTTGACGCTGAAATAATACCGGACGATTTGGAAGGCGAAAAAACCCGTGGTCCCGTCAGTCCAGACGCTCCTGCGAACAAACCCATGCAACCACCTGCCGCGGCAAGGGCCAGCAAAGCCGGCTGGATAAGCGCGGGTTTACTAGCTGCCTTTGTCGGCGGCATGTTTGCAACACCTTATTTTGAAACAGGCATGATCTCGCTGGGGTTGCGATCGGCCAGGACGCTGGATACTAGGCAGCAAATCCCGGCCAGCACTGACTTAGCGCCACTAAACAGCGAAATATCAAACCTCAAGGCCGCTGAAGCGCGTTACAAAGAAATTCTCGCCCAATTTGAAGCCCGTGCAGTGGCCCAGGCGGCAGAAATTGCGGCTATCAAGCGCGATGTCGAACTTTTAGGTAACGCAGGCACAAATAATACTGGCGAGCCATCGGCATCCCCTGCTGCGCTGGTCAAGCTCAATTCAGAGCTAGCGCAGTTGCGGAACGATTTTGCGCGTTTGTCGGTGCTGAATACTGAAGGTGATCCTGCGGTGTCTCGGCTTTCGGGTGCCCTCGCGCTTTCTCGGGCTGAAACGGCACAGTTGCAAGCCCGGCTTGCTGCGGTAGAGACATCTTTGCAGCAGGTGGCAGCGGGTGCATTGGAGGCATCGCCGCGTGGCCGGTTGGTGCTTGCCCTTAGCCGCATGAAGGACAGGGCAATGGCGGGTTTGGCCTTTACCGCTGAAGTGTCGGGGTTGCGAGCGGATTTGGCCGAATTACCGGCGCTTGACCAGCAATTAATGGGGGCTGAAATTGCTGTTCTTAATCGTTCGGGTGATAGCATTCGCCCCTACGCAAGTTTGGTGCGTGACTATGACGATGCCGTTTCCGCTGCCCTTAGGGCTGGCGAAAAAGCCGAAGGTCGATTTTTACAAAGCCTGTTTACATCGCGGCGCACAGACGGCGGCGCGGTTGGCAATGATGCGGTTTTTCTGCAAGCTGAACGACGGCTTCTGGCGCGCGATGTGGCAGGAGCTGTTGAGGCCTTGGCTGCACTTGAGGGTGCCCCCAAGAACGCCATTCAGCCTTGGCGCAGTGCTGCCGAAACTTATGTCGCGGTTAACAATGCTTTTGATCGCCTGATCAAAGCAGCTGCGAATGCGGGCACAGCCCGGCCAAAAGCGCCTGTCCAGTCCACTGTTGGGCCCTTTGTGCCGCCCACTACCGGGGGTGCTCAGTGATCCGGGTTGCGCTCTGGTTTATATTGTTTTTTGTTGTCGCTTGGGGTGCTGTCTTGCTTGCAAATCATCCCGGCGAAGTCACGATTAACTTTCAAGGCTTGAGGTTTTATTCAAGCTTTGCAGAATTGATATTAATGGCCGCTATTTTGGCGGCGCTGGTGGGTGTTACCGTTTGGCTGGGCGGCTGGCTCAAGCGCGATATGCCTGTTTTTGGTAGCAATAGTGCTGTCAAGCGTCAGGCACGTGGTTTGAAAATGCTCAATCAATCGCTGGTGGCGCTCTCTGCTGGGGATCACGGGCTGGCGAGCCGGTTAATCGTACAGGCGGAAGTTCTTTTGCCGCCGCAGCCGATGGTACATTTAATCGCCGCCGAAGCCGCTCAGCGTGGCGGCGATCATGCCGCTGCAAAAAAACGCTATGCCCAGCTGGAAGAAACCACAGAAGGCCGTTTGCTTGGCCTGCGCGGTCTATTAGGCGAAGCCAAGCGCAGTGGCCGCGAGGGTGAAGCCCTGCGGCTGGCGCGGGTCGCGTTTGAAGAAAACCGTAAAAGTCCATGGGTCCTGAAAACCTTGTTTGCGCTTGAAGTTGCGGCGGGCAACTGGACGGAAGCCAACGCTGCCCTTGTGAAAGTGATGCGGGAAGGGCTGATCGAAAAAGACATAGGCGCACGCCACCAAGGCGCGTTGGCATATGCGGAAGCATCAGAGTTAAGCCTGAGGGGCGACCGCGAGGGTGCCAAAAAAGGTTTTAGGAAAGCGCTGTCTTTCAGGCCGGGTTTTGCTCCAGCGACCGTGGCGTTGGCGCGCATTGAGCTTTCTGCAGGGTCAAAAAAGCGTGCCGAAAAAATGGTGAAAGAAGCCTGGATTAACAACCCACATCCTGGCTTGGCACGCATCTTTAAAGAGTTGGATATAGCCGAATCAAAAGCAGATTGGTTGAAACGCGCCCGTGACCTTTGTGTGATACAGCCTGATCATCCAGAATCGTTGTTATTGCTGACAGACGCTTTGATGGATGCTGGCGAATATGAAGTTGCCAAACCCGTATTGGAAAAACTGATCAAACAGTCCCCGTCGCGCAGTGCCTGGCAGTTTCGACTTGCTCTGGCGCATGTGTTGGGCGAAGATCCCGATCCGATTGAGGCCGCGCTAGCCCACGCAGAAGAGGGTGCGCTGTGGCAATGCAGCGACTGCGGCGATAGACCGCGCGGCTGGTCTCCACTGTGTAGTCACTGCGACGGGTTTGATACCATCTCATGGCAACAGCAGCGCTGTATTGTGAAGCCGGGAAGAGTTTTTGATCCCGACAATACCATTGCGCTGATTTCAGATACCGTTTAAAAGCAGCCTCCAACACATCTTACCCATGCCGCTTTAGCTCAGTTGGTAGAGCACGTCATTCGTAATGACGGGGCCACAGGTTCGAATCCTGTAAGCGGCACCACTTAAATTTTTTACTAGATGCCAGCGTTAATATTGATTTTGCCGCGACGTCAGTGCACCCGTTACCTCAATAGAATCAGCCACGCTGTGGTGAGTACATACCTTCGAGTAACGTCTGATCTGTTATTTTCCTTGGGAAATGTCTTCCATCATTTTGCGGGTATTGCGGTCACGCACAACAAACACGGCGTGCGCGGCAAGGATTAACCACATAATAAAACCGGCACCAAAAATCGCAAGCACCCAGGCAAGGATCCAGGCGATGGCGCTTATAACGGCCTGAAAAGGTTTGCCACTCAACAACAAAGCAAGGGGTGGGATCAGGAAAGCAAGCAAATATAACATCACAAAAATCCTTTCTGAAGGCGGGGCCGGTTCAAGCGCTTGTCAATCGCCCAGCCTAGATGTTCGGAAGATCTTCTTCCAAAACACAGATGCTCAGCGAGAAGGAAACTTCACCGTCCTCTTCGTCGCGGTAAACCACGCCCAGAAAATCACCGTCAACGGTCATTTCGACAGAATCAGCCGCTTTTGGGCGCTGCACCAGCTTGATGGCGTCATTCTCAAATTTGGCCTGCAAATACGTCTGTAGTCGGGTAATATCGGTAAGTTTCACGTTGAGGCTCCTTGGTCTCTTTTTCGAATTTCATTGATGATGTATCGAAATCATATGGCCGAATGCAAGCAAAAGAATTCTTAGACATAGGCGAACCGGTGGTGTTTTGCCGTAAAAAGTTGTTTTTGTACGAAAATTTGATAGTTTTAAAGTCTGAAAAAAGTGGATTATCGTATGATAGTTGGTGAAAAGGGCGGAATCAGTTATTCAGATGATGAAGACATTGCTGGTCAATTTGTCACCTGGACGGGGGAAGCCCTGCAAGAATTACGGCAGCTGGTAGACGATATGGCGGTTGATGCCATTCGAGGCGGCACAGAGGTGATGCGTGTTTATGACCTTGTACATAATATTAAAGGTATGGGCGCAAGTTTTGATTTCCAGTTGATGACGGCGGTGGGGGCTTCCTTGTGTGGTTATATAAAACCTTTGGATACAGAGGCAGCTGTGAGCAAGAGAATTTTAGATGCTCATATCAGGGCGTTTGAAGTTGTATATTCAAACCGAATAACTGGTGACGGCGGCCCGCAAGGTGCTGCGCTTACGGCTCGCTTGGGGGCTATAATTCAGGAAGAATCTTGACGCTGCGAGTCTATTTATGCCTGTTCATTTTATGTTCTTTTCCTTGTTTTCCCGCCCAATTTTTGTCCACACTCGTTGGGCGGGGGTGTCCCTTCTTTCGACTGAGCCAAATCACATTAATAGGTTCTGACTCTAATTCTCCTCGCTCGGCTTCTCCATATAGCAGAGCCACCGATCACGACCGCCTTTGTTTTCAATGATATTTTGCAACGCAGCAACAGCTCTGCGCTCATATTTTTCGTCAGCGCTTGATTGTAAAATATCGGAAGCCTTATCAAAACCAAGCCCGTCGCGGTGAGCACGTGCTGATACCATGCCGACAAAAGCGTTAGCGATGGCTAAAATACGGGACCCTGCTTCGATGGCCTCCCCTTTGAGGCCTGCCGGGCTACCGCTACCGTCCCAGTGTTCGTGCATTTGTCCCAATACCGCGGCGACTGGGCCCTTGAAATCCAAGCCGGAAACCAGCGCAGCGCCTTTATCCAGGCTGCCGCGTACCAAACGAAGCTCTTCGTTGGTCAAAGGGGTTTCCTTGGTCAAAATTTCAATGGGCACAAAAATCTTGCCCAGGTTCACAAGCTGGCCAGCGATTTCGATGCTTTCAAGGGCATCTTCTTCCCAGCCTAGTTCGCTGGCTATGGCAACGGCTACGTCGGCGACTCGCGCGCTGTGGTGTTTGCTCCATGGATCGCGGGCATCAATGATCTCCGTCAGTGTGCCCACAAGATTGCGGAACAGTGTCTCTGACCGATCCTGTGCGGCAACAAGGTCTGAAATATCCTGCATGACCAGCAGGGCTTGGGCACTGTTATTGCCTCCCGCCCGCAACGGCAGTGTTTCAAGCTGGTAGGTTATCGTTTTGTCATTTTTTTTGTAGTCGACCCGCTCCAGGCTGGCTTTGCCACCTGCTGCGGCCTTCACCCGGTCCCTAAGCAGATCAGCAAGTTCGCCAGAAAAAGCCGTATCAAGCCGCCGGTTCATCAGTTCTGCGCAGCCAATATCTGTGATTGCTGCCAGTTTTTGGTTCACAAAACGCGCGGTCATATCAGCGTCGAGAGCGGCAATGGCATTTCGTTGTCCGTCACAAACAGACTGCACGAACCGGTATAGAGCTTCCTTCTGCCGGGAAAGGGCAGCTTGCTCTTTATAGGATAATTCAAGCTTGCGTGAGACACCGTGACGCCACGCTAAAATGAGGGCGGCAAATACAACCATCACCGCCAACGACAGCGTAATGACCAAGCCATTGCGCCGTTCAATGATAGCTTCATTGGCTTCCGCAGCGGCAATCGTGCGTACCAAAATCCAGGGTACCGGCGCTGATAGTTCTTTGCCAACGACCAAAACCTCAGTTCCGGCGTAATTTTTGTGGGTCCCAAACCCGTTGGGTTGAACAACCGCGAAATTGGCGGCGGCGTCCTTAACGGCGGCACCCACTCGTCCGCCTTCGGCAAGTGGTGTTATCGGTGTGACAATGCCTTCATTGCCGGGCATGACAATGTAGGTTTCAGCCGTCGCGCTATCATCGCCGGGTTGATACAGCGTTTCCAGAAAATCACTGTCTAATGGCCGTGCACCAACCACCCATACCGATTCGATCTTTTTCCCGTCAAGTATGGTCGCCGGTTGAACCTGGGCACCAAAAAGGATTAACGGCGACTTGTCAGCCAGAATGGGCCCCAAGGCGATAAAGCTCTTGTTAGCCGAGAGCGACCATTCTTCCGGCCGAAGGCTGGGCATGCCAGACGACATAACCAAAATAGCACCGTCGCCCCTGATTATAGCAAGACCTGCGCGCTGTGGCCGTTTTACGTTAGCGGCGACATTGTCAATCGCGCGTTGTTCGTGAAACCCTGAGCGATCAGCTTCGGCAGACAGCAGATTATAAATATACCCGCGCTGGGCGGCCAAGGTTTCAGTATCGTCGCCACGACTTGCCTCGCTGGCATACAAAGAAATTGATGCGTCGGCTGCCAGCTCTTCGACAGAGAGCAAATAACGGTTAAGCCAGGTCGAAACCGCGGCTGCACGGCTATCACCTATCAGGTTTAACCGGGACTGCCAATTGGCCATATCCTGGTTCATTTGCTCCCCTGCAAAACGCATGATTAGCCAAACGCCCAGCAGCAGCACAATCATGACACCAACCCCAACTTTGATTATTGCAGAACCAGTTTTGGTGTCTTTTTGCATGGGTGCTTCCTCTGTATTTTTATGAACCTGTAGCCAATGTAACGCAGTATTTACGAATTGAAGTCTATAGATTTATTAGCCCGTTTAAAGGAACGGGCTTGGATCATATTCAATTGCCGATTATGTTGGAACAGAATTTGCGTTTGCTCAAATAAAATCGCGCAGAAGGTTTGTGATGCAGACCTAATCGAAGGACGTATCTTGCCCTATATCTTGCTGTCTTTATTGTTCATACTACACATTTTACTGATGCCCGCAGGGCTTGCACACGGTGTAGAGCTGCAGCTGGAAGCGAATGTAGCACTGTCTGTGCCAGCAAAGGTAATGCCAGCTAAGGTCGCTGAGGTTCGTTTGTTCGGTAGCCGTGAAATAAAATCGCGCAGTATAAAGTCTTTCGCGAAATGGAGCGAAATGTGGCGCAGGCATAACTTGCCTCGACGTGCCGATGAACCTGCGCCAATGACAGCCGGCAAGGTTATAAATAATTGTGAAACTGAAAACCCAATATTGTGTGGACGCAACAGGTGGGAGAAATTTATCACCCGCGAGCGTGATGTGCCGCTCACGGATATGCTAAATGCGGTTAACCATTTCATGAACCAGTCAACCTATATTGTCGATCCCGTAAACTGGGGAATCCCCGATTACTGGGCAACGCCTGACGAATTCTTTTTGAAGGATGGCGACTGTGAAGATTATGCAATCAGCAAATACATAACGTTGAAGCGTCTTGGTGTAGACCCTTCCTTGATGCGGCTTGTGATCCTTCAAGATGAAAATCTGCGTGTCGCGCATGCGGTTTTGGCAGTGAAACAGGACGATCACTATATGATTCTTGATAATCAGGTAAACGCTATTTTGCCAGATACCAAGATACTGCATTACAGGCCTGTTTATTCGATCAATGAAAGTGGTTGGTGGCTGCACCATAGAAGGCGTTTCAAGACCGAATAGGCTGGAATCATTTTTGCATAGAGACTTGTGTTTATAGAGATTTGGAAAAACCGATAACCTGCCAAAATTGGGGGTTATGGCTAAGACGGCAGTATGACGTGAATGACAAAAGACCTAAAAATAGTTGATGAGATGGTGGGCTATGCGCGCCAGTTACGACTGCGCACCAAAGGGCGACGCGCCGTTCATATTAAACTTTCATGCTTGGAAAAACACTATCGCGACGAGCGGTACCGCCGATTTGTAGCCTCTCTTTTTATACCTCTGATCGCCAGCAGTAATGCGACAATGTTTGCTTTGCCAACACATGATTTGGTGCTGATTCTGGAATATGCAGGTCTTGATCAAATTGAAACACTGCTGGGTCACGCTAGGGATAAATTTAAGGAAAGTCAGTTGCTTCGCGACCTTGATCCTGTTCAGGGGGAAAGTGATGCATTTGTGACCTGGTTCGATTTGGAGCAGGACTATGCCGGGTTTCGCACATATATTGAGGCGCTCGCCATCAATGTTGCCGGCGGTTTTTCGGGTGCGGGAACATCGGTTATTGCCAATGAATTGAATAAAGCTGAGGTCGCGGCCCCGGGCGGCAAAGAACAATTGGGTTCAGAGGGAAGCCAACCAAAATATGCTGCATCCAAAAAGATGCGTTTGGTACCCGTGTCAGCGCCTGAAAAAAATGTTGCGACCCATACCCTGGGTCCCGAACTACTGCAAATTCTCGAAAAGGCTCTTCTGACTGTTGATGTTGTTGGTCTGATGCGCAAGCAAAGGGTCATGGCGATTTTAGGTGATGGTTCGCCCCGTCCCGTCATGGTGCAAAGATTTATTCCCAAAGCCTTGGTTTTGGAAAAACTATTGGGCGGCCATGTGACCGAAGGAAACTACCGACTGTTCGGATATTTTGCCGATCAGTTGGCGGTGCGTGCACTTTTTTCCCTGCCTAATATGGCTAGTGAAAAATCCATTGCTTCAAGCTTAAGGGTTAGCTGTGTGCTGGCCTGTGATGGTTTGTTTATGCAATTTGATGGGTCTGTGGGTGCATTGGCCAGATCCGCCATCATATTGGAATTTGGGCTCACGGACATTCTTTCCAACTATGGTGATTTTGAAAGGGCCCGAGCCATCGTCAAAAAACTCGGGTACCGCATATTGATCCGAGGCGTCGATCCTCGAATCCTCGTTGGGCTAGACCTGCGAAACTTTGGCGCGGATTTTATAAAATTGAGAGTGCCAAAAGAAGCCGATTCGGATTGGCTGACTACAGACCTGGAGCCTAAAATTTGTCAGAAAATCATCGACATTGGCATTGTCCGCGTAATTTTGGATGGCTGCGAAACGCAGGCCGATATTGATAAGGGCCGCCGATTAGGTATTACATTATTTCAGGGATCTGCGGCGGCGCCAATCACCAGCCAATAGAGGGCACACAGCCCCGGTTTGCGACCTCGCTTCACTGATGGTTACTGTGGCGACCGTTTTGCAAGAATACGCTGTAACGTACGCCGGTGCATATTCAGACGCCGGGCTGTCTCGGAGACATTGCGGTCACAAAGTTCAAAAACGCGTTGGATATGTTCCCACTTCACCCTGTCCGCTGACATCGGGTTTTCCGGGAGCGGTGGCATTCTTCCTTCCACCGACAATAAGGTGTTGGCGATTTCGTCCGGGTCGGCTGGTTTGGCGAGATAATCTACAGCGCCTGCTTTGACGGCAGCGACCGCGCTGGCGATATTACCGTAACCTGTGAGAATGACGATTCGCATGTCCGGTCGAATTTGCCTCAGTGTGGGCACCAGATCAAGGCCGTTACCGTCTTCCAGGCGCATATCCAACACGGCGTATTGTGGCATATTATCAGCGGCAAGTAGCCCGCCTTCTTCAATACCTTCGGCGGCGAATACAGTGAAACCCCTGCGTTCCATGCTCAATGTGAGGCGACCGCGAAAGACTTTGTCATCTTCTACGATCAATAGTTTTTTCTCGTGCGAGGGATTGCTCGGCATGATTAAGGTGTGTCCTTCTTTGCGCTTGCGGTCGGTAGTATGGCGCGTTGCCACGTCAGGTGCACCTTAGCACCATGCGGCGTTGATTGACCAAAAGTAAGGGCAACGCCTGTGCGTTCAAGGAGTGTTTTAGCGATAAAAAGACCTAAACCCAAACCTCCATCTTTGCCAGGGGTTGGTTGGCGTGTTGTGACATAAGGCTCGCCCAGCCGTTTGATAATCTGGACATCAAAGCCGGGTCCATCGTCCTCGATGTGGATTTCAAGGGTTTTATCCAACCAGCAAACCAGAATATTTACCTCGGAACGGGAAAACCCTACAGCGTTTTCGATGATATTTCGGAAGGCGTGGATCAGCTCTGGCGAACGCCTGATACTTTGTGCCTTTGCCCCTTCTGTACGGTAGTTTACCATTATTCCTCGGTTTTCGTGAGGTCCGCCAGCCTCACGGAGTAAGGCTTCGACCTCCATATAGGTAAAATGATTGTCATCGCCCGTACTTCGGGTTTGCCGTAATTCTGAAAGGATATTTCTGCAGCGGCTGGTCTGGCCAACAATGAGTTCCAAATCGGCTCGGGTTTGATCGTCCCCTTGCCATGTATCCAGCAGCTCTTTGCTGGCCAATAATATGGTCCCGAGCGGTGTGCTAAGTTCGTGGGCGGCTGCGGCGGCTAGCGTGCCCAGTGCCGCTAATCGCTGTTCTTGTTCAAGGGCTGCCTGTGTTGCGGCAAGCGCGCGTGCTCTTTCGCGACCTTCTTTGCCGACCCTTGCCATATAGAGCGCCAGAAAAACAAGTGTAAAACAGAGGCTAAGCCATATGCTAAGCAAGACCAGCTTTTCTACGTGCGGCGGCGGCCCATGCCATGGCAATGGAAATGGTGTAAAGGCCAGTATCGTTAAAAGCGAAACAGATATTGCAATCAAAAACCAGGTGCTGCGTGCCCCCAGGATCGTAGCAGACACACTGGCCGGGGCCAGCATCAAAACGGCGAACGGATTAGCGAGCCCGCCGGTGAAAAACAGCAAGGCTGCCAAGTGGCATAAATCAAAAGTCAGGTGGGCCAGTGACTGTTTCTCGGTTAACCGCGTATTGGTATCCGCGCGCAATGAAAACCATAAGTTTGGCAGGGCAGAAACAAGGACTACCGGCAATGTGATATCCGGACGAACATTAAATCCAAGGATCAAATGCACGCCGCTCAGGGTTGCCAGTTGCCCGGCAACGGCTAACCAGCGAATAAGCACCAGCGTGCCGAGCCGTACACCGCCGCCATGCGGCAATGCCGGGTCGATCAGTAAAAGCCTGTCGTTTTGCGGGTGTGTTGTTACCATAATGGTCCTTGCGCCGTATTTACCTTTGTAGCAATAGCGCAAATGTCATTGCTGTTGCCACCAGATAAAAAGAAAAAGCAATCAACATGACCAGCCAAATACTGCGTATCACCGAAGGCTCAAGCTGCGCCCGGCCTGTCTTTGGCCCAATCCAACAAATAGCTTTCTTTGCCGATATTTTGCTGATTTTCTCGCCTGTATCCGCTTCAAAGCACAGGCCTAAACCGTGCGCAACAGCGTTTAAAGCAAAAAAACGGCTAACGGGCCCATTTGTCGCAGTTGGGTTGAAGCTGGCAAAAACACCGAGGTTGGTCCCGGGCAAGAAAAAATGGGCCAGAGCCAGCAACAGCGCAGCAGCAATAGAAAAAGGCGCGGTCGCGATTTCATAAACCGGCGCAATCAGCAAAAAAAAGGGGCTATAGGGCGATCCAGTGCGTCTTTTTTCAGCCTTCTTTACTAAATTGCTCAGTAAAAGATAAGGAAATAGCAGCGCAAAACCGCCAAGGCACCACCAAACAGTTAACGGCACCAATTTTGTGCAAAAGTTCAGTATCACCCGTGATGCTGCGGTTCTAGCTTTTTGGTGCGGGTCTGAGCCGCCTGTATTTTTTGCGGCTACGGCGACCCCGGCGGCTATAAGCAACTGCCAGCTTTGCCTTTGCGCAATACAGGGCACAAGAACCACAGCAATAACCGCTTGGCCATACAAACCTGTGCTTAGAAGTTGATTGGCGTAAAGGCCAAGATAAAGCAAAAGCGGCAAAGCAAAGAGCAATATCATGCCACCCCGGATAAGAAGAGTGATACCGCTACGCGAAGGCCGATCCAGTCGACGGGTCAAGGCTTGGGCGATGTGCGCAAATAGTTTATCGGGGGAAGGGATAAATTTCTCGAGATTTGGTCCAGCCACCAGATCAATCAGAATCGCAGCCCAGAGTATCGCCAACAGAAGTGTCGCGGGTTCACCGTAGAAAAATTCTGAAGAGAACATCACCGCACGGCCACTTTATTTGGAGGCCTGCGATTAAGAGTTTGCACCAGCATCTTGTAGCATTTTAATGAGCCGGCGGTTGCGGCTGAGTTTGGCATAATCCAGGGCTGTTTTTCCTGTTAGGTCCTGTACATTGGGGTCTGCTTCCGCCTCAAGAAGGGCTTGAACGGCTTTGGATTTTTTGCCGCGCACCGCTTTGATCAGAGCGGTTTCCTGCCCGATGTCAGCGCGGTTAGGGTCTGCTCCGTGTTCCAGCAATAACTTGATCATGGCTGCATCGCCAACAAGGGCACGCCGCATCAAAGCCGTCTCACCGCGCGTGCGGTCGGCGTAATCAGCCCTTGCCCCGTGCTCAAGCAATATCTTCATAATTTTCAAGCTACCATTGTTGGCCGCAATTATGATTGCGGGTTCGCCGCTGGTTTTACGCCGGGTATCCGGTGACACCCCTTTGCCCAGGAGTTTGTTGAGTTCCTCTACGTCTGCGTCATCAACAGCTTTCAAAAGATCAAACTGGGGTGATGCATTTACCGGGCCTGGTAAAAAAGCAAATAAGCCAGTGATTAAAATCGCGGCAAATAAGCCGTTGAAAAGTTTCATGGGAATTCCATTTTTTATTTTTTGTGACATCACAATTAGAGTGCGACCATTAAGGCCCGTGACATGTGCGGTCCATATTTCTATAAGTGCGGCTTGATTATAAGGCTATAGCATAGTTGCACCCAGAACAGGGTGATCAATTTTTGGAGATGTTGCATGAAAACAGTTAGGCTCGTTGCATGGGCGGCAATAATGTTATTGTTGGCATGGGGGGGAATGCGATTTTTTAGTCAAAGTGAAAATCAGGTAAGCGGTCCGGGTGGTCCCTTTACTTTGACGGCCCATACGGGCGAAAAGGTTTCCGATAGCGATTTTCGCGGAAAATATATGCTGATTTATTTTGGCTATAGTTATTGCCCGGACGTTTGTCGAATTGAACTCCATAAATTGACTGTGGCTTTAGAGCTTCTTGAAGGCGAGGGTTATGATACCAGCCTCATTCAGCCTCTTTTTATTACAATCGATCCAGAACGCGATACCGCAGCTGAACTAGCGGATTATGTGCCGGATTTCCATGCCAGCCTGATCGGTCTTACCGGCTCGCTTGCGGACATTGCGGACATTGCAGCCAAATATAAAGTCTATTACAGGAAGCGCGTGCAAGAGGGCATCGATGGTTATCTGATGGATCATCAGTCGTATGTTTTTGTCATGAATCCGGACGGCAGCTATAACAGGTTATTTACCGCCCGCGATACGCCGCAGGATATTGCAGATACTTTCAAACCTGTGCTTACAAAGAAATAAATGAGAGCGTGAGTATTAGGATGGCTTACTGGAACGAAAAACCGCTTGCCGAGATGAATAAAATCGAGTGGGAACAACTTTGTGATGGTTGCGGTAAATGCTGTCTGCACAAGCTTGAAGATGAAGACACAGGTGATATTCACTTCACTGAAATTTCGTGCAGGTTCCTGGATTCAGAGACAATAAAGTGTGGAAAATACCTCACCCGGCAGCGCTATGTTGGTAACTGCGTTGTAATGTCGGCAGAATTGCTTGATAGCCTTCCCTGGATGCCCAGCACGTGTGCTTACCGGCTTCTTCATGAGGGGAAAGATTTGTTTGGCTGGCACCCGCTCGTGAGCGGCGACAAAGACAGTGTTCATAAAGCTGGTATGTCGGTTCGCGGGCGCACCATTGATGAACGTGAAGCCGGGGACGCAGAGGATCACCTGGTAGATTGGCCAGCCTGAATTATGCGAAGCCGGGCCGCAGGCAAAGCAGCGAAAACAGGGCAACAGTGGGAACAGGATAATAGTGGACGATGACTTCCACGTTAATTTAAACGGCGAAAAAGTGCCGGTCCATGTGCGGCGGAACAGCCGTGCCAAGCGGTTGATACTGCGTATTGACCATGCTAGCGGCGCAATCAAGTTAACCTTGCCACTGCGAGCGAATGCGCGCGCGGCAGAAAAATTTCTCAGCACGCAGCATGATTGGCTGCTGCGCGGGCGAGCTGCGATTGCCCCGTTGGATGTTGTTGGCAACGGCAGCAAAATCTCTTACCTCGGTGAAATGCATGATGTGGTTTTTACAGGAATGCCTCCACGCCGAGCGACACGGGCAGACGGTAAAATTCATGTGGGCGGGCCAATAGATATGGCACCAAAACGGCTAGAAAAATGGGTGAGGACTGAGGCAAAAAAACTGCTGGATGTGCGCGCCGCTGCACACGCAGAAACGCTCGCGGTTTCATACAAACGCATTAGCATCGGTGATATGTCAAGCCGCTGGGGCAGTTGCTCGGCGACAGGTACGCTCAGGTTCAATTGGCGGCTACTTATGGCCCCACCCCTGGTTTTGGACTATGTCGCCGCGCATGAAGTAGCGCATCTGCGTGAGATGAACCATTCAGACAAATTCTGGGCGGAAGTTGCCAAATGTGTGCCTGATCACAAGGCGTTGCGACGGTGGTTAAAAACCGAAGGCAGCGACCTGTTTAAGATTAGATTTTAGCGAGCTGCGAGCGGGCTATAAAATCGTGGCGCATAAAATCGCGTCCTTTTACTTTGAGATTCGAGGCCTGACCCTAGCGTCAATCGCCGCCAAATAGTCTCTTGAAGAAGCTTTTCTTTTTCTTTTCCGGCGGAGCATCTTTTGCTTGCGCTATTGGTTGTTTTGGGTTCTGGAGCCCAGACGCCGCCGCATATAGGCCTGCGTCTGCAAGCAACGGCCTAACGGGTTGGCCAACGTGGGCCTCCAGCATAAAATCAGCCCAAATGCGCGCAGGTAAGCCGCCGCCAGTAACCGCCTTCATTGGTGTGCCGTCATCATTGCCGACCCAAACAGCGGTGGTCATATCACTGGTGAAGCCGGTAAAAACGGCATCGCGGCTATCTTGCGATGTGCCTGATTTCCCGGCAACAGGGCGGTCGATTGCTGCGTTCCTACCTGAACCCGCAAGTACAACGGACGTTAGCATATCCGTCATTTTCTGTACGGTTGGATAGGCCAAAACAGGAATAGGCGGTGTCGGCGCGCGGCGGTAAATCACTTCGCCTTCCAGTGTGGCGATTTCAACGATGCCATATGCGTGTGCCAAATGCCCGCCGTTAGCAATGGCTGCATAAGCACTGGCCAGATCAATCAGTCTTACTTCTTCCGTGCCGAGCGGCAGGCTGGCTATGGCCGTTATCGGGGTGGATATGCCCAATCGCCGAGCCATCGTGGCTACGCGTTCACGGCCTGCCTTTTCAGATATCTGCACGGCGATGGTATTGATCGAGCGAGCAAAGGCTTCCTGCGCGGACATTTCGCCTGAAAATTTACCGCTGTAATTTTTGGGTGACCATCCATCAATTGTAATTTTTTTGTCTGTATAGCGATCAGTTGGTTTCAAGCCAGATTCGAGCGCGGCCAGATATGAAAACAGCTTAAAAGCCGAACCCGGTTGCCGCTGCGCCTGTGCAGCGCGGTTATATTGGCTGTCTGCATAATCGCGTCCACCGACCATCGCCCGTACAGCGCCGTCAAGATCAAGCGCAACGACGGCTCCTTGGCTCGCATTTTGTTTGGCCCCTTCGCGCGCCAAACCACGCTCTAAAGCCATAGCGGCGGCGCGCTGGATGCTGGGGTCAATAGTTGAATGGATAATCAGAGACTTGCCTTTGGCATCCGGCACCAGTGCACGTGCCCTGTGCTCAGCCCAGTCGGTAAAATAGCGAACATCACGGCCTGCGGCGGCACGACGCAGACTAGGCGGCTGCGTTTTGATTTTAGCGGCCGCTTCCGGTGTCAGCACGTTGTTATCAACCATAGCGCTTAGCACTACCTGCGCGCGCTTCCATGCGCCGTCTGGATTAATATGGGGCGCATAGCGCGAGGGCGCTTTCACCAATCCCGCTAATAAAGCGGCTTCTGCTGTCGATAGAGCGCGCGCACTATGCCCATAGTATTTACGCGATGCTGCGTCGATCCCGTAGGCCCCGCCGCCAAAATAGACGCGGTTTAGATAGAGCGTCAAAATTTGCTCTTTGCTGAATTTTTGTTCCAGCCAAATGGCTAATAACAATTCCTGAACCTTGCGTTTGACCGTGCGCTGGCTTGATAGAAACAGGTTTTTGGCCAGTTGCTGGGTCAATGTACTGCCGCCAGCCGTCACGCCGCCCGCGCGCACATTAGCGACCAAGGCACGCATTAGCCCGCGAGCGTCCACGCCGCCGTGGGCAAAAAAATGTCGGTCCTCGACAGAGAGAAAAGCCTGCACCAAGGTCTTTGGCGTTTCTTCATAGGCAATCCATTCACCGTAAGTTGGGCCTCTACGCACCAAAGTAGCGCCGTTTGCAGCCTTAACAATAATTGCAGTATCAGCGGCGCCCGGTTGCGGCGGGTTATCGAGGTCTGGTAAATCCAACGAAAGAAACGCAGTGGCGATGAGGCCGATGATGGCTAGCCAAACACCTGCGCCTAGCCCGTAATAGACGATGCGCGCCAACAGGCCTCGACGCGGTTTGCCTGAGGCCGCTTTTGGATCGGCCTTTTTGGGTTTTGCCGTGGCGGGTTTTTTTTGCGTTACTTTTTCGGCGCTCAAACTCGGTCCTATTCCGTGATGACGTGGCCTTTTCTATGATGAAACGGGCCTTTTTCTATGATGAACTCTGCCACCCTAACATGGCTAACAAATGCGGCAAAGTTGGGATAGTGTTTTTTGGCCTATCAGGGGCGGTGCTCATTAATATTGACCAAACGTTCGGTAATAAACTATAATACTCTTGCCCAGAATAAGGAAACGGCCATGCCGCGCACCGCTCAATATTCAAAGTCTGCTATTGCCGATCGGCTGGAAACAGTGTTTGAAAAAAACGGCTATGAAGGTGCCAGCCTAAAATTGCTCGCTGAAGCGGCGGGGCTGTCCAAGGCCAGCCTTTATCATCATTTCCCGGGCGGCAAGCAAGAAATGGCGGGTCAGGTTTTGATCGGCGCTGGTTTGGCGATGCAAAAATTCATTCTTGCGCCGCTAGCCAGGAATGCCCCAGCACAGGCGCGTTTGCAGGCCAGCCTTACGGGGACAGCTACATATTACGGGGGCAGTGTGCCGGTCTGTTTGATGAATAGCTTGTTGCTGGGCGAGGGGCTGACCCTTTTTGGCGCGCAGATCGCCCGCGCTGTAGTGGTTTGGCGTGAGGGGCTTGAAAAGGCCTATGCCGAAGTGGGCGCTGATAGAAGCGAGGCCGAGGCGTGGGCGGCTTATGCCGTTGAGCGCATTCAAGGGGCCTTAGTGCTTTGCCGAGTACAGCAATCGCGAAAGCCATTGGAGACATGCCTCGTTGAATTGTCTGCTGACGTTGATATGTTGGCGGGGTGAGGGGGAACCGATTTGCTTGTGAACTGATTGGACCGCTGCAAATTGCCGCACATTCCTTGATTTTGCACCTAAACCTCAGGATTTTGCTTGACGTTCGGTATATGAAGTCCCAAATAAACACTAAATCAAGAAGGATTTAGTCATGTTTATCGAAACCGAAGCCACCCCCAATCCGGATACGCTCAAATTTATACCGGGCCGCGTCCTACTGGAAACCGGCACAGCCAATTTTCCGGATGTAGACGGTGCTGATGCTTCGCCGCTGGCAGTGGCTATGTTTGCGCTAACCGGCGTTGCTGGCGTATTTCTTGGGCATGATTTTGTCACTATAACCAAATCCCACGATATTGAATGGGATGCTCTGAAAGCAAATGTGCTTGCTGGCTTGATGCAGTTTTTTGCCTCGGGCGAGGTTATGTTAAATGCAAGCGAAATGGCCGCGACAACCGCCGTTGATGAAAATGAAGCTGACGGCGACATAATCGAACAGATCAAAACCTTGCTCGATGAAAAAATCCGCCCCGCAGTTGCTGGTGACGGCGGTGATATTGTTTACCGGGGCTTTAAAGAAGGTGTTGTGTATTTGCAGATGCAGGGCGCATGTGCGGGCTGTCCCAGCTCAACAATTACGTTGAAACACGGCATCGAGAACCTGTTAAAATATTATGTGCCTGAAGTTTTGGATGTGCGCGCGGTTGATTAAGATCAGGCCCGGACGGTAGGATTTTTAGTCCAGCTTGCCGCCGGGCACCAAATAGAACTGACCTAACCAATACCAGCGACCACCACCTGCGGGCATGGTGCAATTGATCCTGTTTCTCCCTTTTGGGAAAGGTTCTTCAAAGCGAACTTCCACCCGCCGGGACCCCAAAAACTTTAATTCAGCCGGTTTGCCGAGGTGGCTGGGGTAACAGGCCATGGCGCTGAGTCCGGCGACCTCTTGCTCGACCGTGAAACCGAGCAGTGGCGGGTTTTTGGCTTGACTTACCAGCGGATCCACCGGGATCAAGTCGCTTACAGGCAGCGCTAGGGCTTGGCTAACCAACTGAAATCGCTCCGCCCCGCCGTAGCGCTCGTTCACCGGAAAGCGAGGGAGCGAAAAAAGGTTCAGCCACGGCGCAATGGGGCCAGAGTATTGCGCGAAGGCGGCATTAAAGCCCTCTGCCTCAATTGCCTTTGCGGTTTTTTTGTCATATTCGCCGTAAGGATAAGCGATGATATCAGGAACAGCCCCTAACTCAGCTTTAAAACGAGCGCTGGCACGGCGGATGTCGGACAATGCAGCCTCTGGCCCCGATGCCACCATATGCATATGTGCGGCGCCGTGATGTGCGATTTCGACGCCCTCGGCCTGTAGGGTACGGATATCATCCCACGACATATAATCGCCGTTGCTGTTATCCACCGGATCAGTTGCGACAAACAAGGTCATGGGAATGCCCGCTGCCTTGAATTTTGGCCAGCCGTTATTTTTCACTGACAGATAAGCATCGTCGACTGTGATAATCACAGTGCGGCTGGGAAATTTTTCGTTGGCCTTCAACCGCCTTATGGCTTCACTCAATACCATAAAATGATAGCCTCCGGTTTTCAGTTGCGTGATTTGCGCATCCAATTGATCAAGTCGGATGTTTGTGCTGGGATATCTGTCTTGGCCAAATCGGTGATATAGCAGCACAACCGCTGAAGTGTCGGCAAGCGCCGCACCGGTCGACACCGCACTTGCAACTACTGACAGGGTTATATACCAGAATAAAGCAAGCCAGTTTTTCATATGCATCTCTTTAATATTACAATAGTTTCACGCCCAGTCTTGCCTTGTTTCCGGCAAACTGGCAAGACGGGCCATTAATCTAAAGCCTGATGGGCTTGCCCTGCTGTGGAAGGAATAACTATGAGCGAATGTTTGGACAGTGCCGCACTTGACCAGTTGTTTCGCATCGCCCGCACCATCAATGTGTGGAAAGATACACCAGTAAGTGATGCACAAATTCATGCGCTGTACGATTTGCTTAAGATGGCTCCTACCAGCGCCAATTGCTGCCCGGCGCGGTTTCACTTTGTTAAATCCGAGGCTGCCAAGGCACGGTTAGTGCCTCTGGTAATGGCAGGAAACGATGTTAAAATTATGCAAGCACCCGTCACCGTTATCATTGCCAACGATGCCAATTTTGCTGAAAAGTTACCTGAATTATTCCCCCATAGCCCGGACGCACAGACATGGTTTAGCGATCCAGAAGTGGCGGCGATCACGGCCATGCGCAACGGCACGCTGCAAGGCGCCTATCTTATGTTGGCAGCGCGCAGCATCGGGCTTGATTGCGGGCCGATGTCTGGCTTTGATAATGCTGGTGTGGATGCGGAGTTTTTTGCGGGGACAAGTTTGAAATCAAATTTTATCTGCTCGCTTGGTTATGGCACAGAAGAAGGCATTTTTCCGCGCAGTCCGCGACTTGCTTTTGGTGATGCTGCAGCCATTCTTTAGGGAATATAGACCGCGTGACCATATTGGCCATTGATACGTGTGAAACCCATTGCAGTGCTGCTTTGCTGCTGGATGACGGACAAAGTTATGCACGTTCAGAAAATATCGGTCGCGGGCATGCCGAACGGCTATTGCCGCTGATCGATGAATTGCTGGCTGAGGCAGCGCTGGCCTATGGTGATATCACGCTGATCGCTGTTACCACCGGACCGGGTACATTCACCGGGCTGCGCATTGGGCTTTCTGTGGCCCGTGGTTTAGCACTTTCGCTGGCAGTGCCATGCGTCGGGATTTCGGCTTTGCGGGTGCTGGCCGAACAGGCTGACGTCAAGCACGGGCCCGTTCATGCGGTTATCAAGGGGCGTGGCGGGCAGGTTTTTTACCAGCCTTTTGACCGTTCTTCCGATGGGGCTTTGTTATTTGCAAGTGCCGATGCTAGCAACTGCGACGCCATTGATGTGGAAAAACATGTGGCAGCAGCGCCGGGCCCGATCGTTGGCTCAGGCGCGGCATTGATTAATGGGCGGGAGCCATGCCTTGGCGATGCAGTCAACCCTGTGGTGCTGGCTCGGTTGGTTAAAACACTAGCACCCGAAGATCATTTGCCGGAACCCTTTTACCTGCGCGCGGCAGACGCAGCAAAGGCGAACCCTATCTTAAATATTGCGAACGACTGATGGCGGAATGTCTCACCGCCTTAGCTGTAAAAAGTGGCAACAGTGCAGCGCTGGCAATTTTGGCCCAGATACACCGCCGCGCCTTTGAACCGCAGGGTGAGCGTGCTTGGTCGACAAGTTCCTTTGACCAAATGTTGGCCTCACCCGGCTGCGAGGCTTTTCTTTACCACAGACAAAAGGTCCCTGTAGCTTTTGTCCTTGTGCGCAGTGTATGCGACGAAGCCGAACTTGTTTCGCTGGCCGTTGATCCAGAGTTTCAAAGCCTTGGATTTGCACGAGCGATGCTTGTTGGCCTGATTGATCACCTCACCAACAAAGGCATAGCGCAGTTTCATCTTGAAGTGAGACAAGACAATAAAAAAGCAATCAAACTATACAGGTCATGCGGATTTGTTAAGATTGGCGAACGACGTGCATATTACCAAATCTCTGCAGGTAAAAAAGTCGATGCACACTTGTTTTGTTTGCAACTGAGATAGATTAGTCATTAGGTAAAATTGTAATTTATCTTTTTGATTACTTCTTTACTTGAAGTCTAATACGTTTTAACTGTAGCGTGCTTATACGGGGATGGTTAAACGTGAGGGGATAAGTTTTAGCGAAATCTTTGCTTGCTGTGTCTAAATTTTCAGGCAGTATTCTGTGCCCGAGCGCGGTAATGGAACGGGCAAGAGATTCGTTAGCGGCAGTATCTTCATATAATATTTGAATAATTTCCCCGTTTTTGCATTGGTCCAAGTGAATTTTGGTTTTGACAAAAGCCATAGGGCAGCTGGTACCGATTAGATCAAGCTCGAACCGTGATGTGGGGGTTGTGGGCATAGGGCTCTGTATTTTTTTAGGAATCTAAGAATTTGGACTTTGTACTGTAAGCCGCATATGACTGCAAAATAAAGCGTTAGTCTAGTTGGCCCTTCGTTGTTGTTGGTTTATTATAAGACAAAGCAGATGGAGAACCATGAGTAATAATCAGCATTTGAAAGACGAATTACTGGCGCTCACAGTAGACATAGTATCGTCGCATGTTGCCAATAATTCGGTTGCCGTCGCTGAATTGCCGACTTTGATTGAGAATGTTTTTCAATCGCTGAGTGGCCTTGGAAATGAAGTGGCCGCGCCGCCTGTGCGGCCAAAACCAGCCGTATCGATCAAAAACTCGGTAACACCTGATTTTATCATCTGCCTTGAAGACGGCAAAAAACTGAAAATGCTGAAGCGGCATTTAAAATCACAGTATGATATGTCGCCTGAAGACTACCGCGCCCGTTGGGAATTGGCACCAGATTATCCCATGGTGGCACCCAATTATGCTGATCAGCGCCGTATGTTGGCCAAGAAAATTGGTTTGGGCCGCCGTCGTGCAAAATAGGGCTTAAAGCCCTTATTCGGACTTTCCCATAAGTTGCGAATGGATCGCGTCTTGCTCTCTCTGGCCGGCTGTGGCATCTTCTCTTCCAATATTTGTAGAGTTAAAATTCCAGCTTCGGGAGCTATTCGCACCATGATAGAAAATGCAGCTTCGATAGAAGATCAGTGCCAGCAAAAAGGCATGCGGATGACAGATCAACGACGGATCATCGCGCGGGTCTTAACCGAAGCCGAGGACCATCCAGATGTAGAAGAAGTCTATAGACGCTCAACCGCACTGGATAATGGCATCAGCATCGCGACGGTTTACCGCACAGTGCGCTTGTTTGAAGATGCGGGCATCTTGGAACGGCACGACTTCCGCGATGGTCGTTCGCGTTATGAAACGGTGAGCGAAGAACATCATGACCATCTTATCAATGTAGAAACCGGCGAAGTCCTGGAGTTTCACAGTGATGAAATCGAAGAATTGCAGGAAAAAATTGCCCAAAAACTTGGTTTTAAGCTCATTGATCACCGTATGGAATTATACGGTTCACCCCTGAAAAAAAATGGTTAACTAGCGACTTTACTGAGTTTGGAAAAGTGGCGGAATTGTAGAGCATGGCAGAGGAATACGGGGGCCTGCGGTCAAACTTGAAAGCAGAAGGCTGGACGCCGATTGGCGCGCTACGACTCTGTGCGATAATCACAGCGTCGCTGCCGATTTTTGCTGTGCAATTCATTATGGTGAAATATTCACGGCAGCATTGGTGGCATGGGGCTGCGTTTTGGCACCGAATCATGTGCCGAATTTTGGGGCTGCAACTGTGCATCAAAGGTGCGCACGACCATGATGGGCCAGTTTTGTATGCGTCAAATCACATCGGTTGGCTTGATATTATTGTCCTGGGAGGCAAGCTTAAAAACGCCAGTTTTATTGCCAAAGCCGAAATGACGACTTGGGGTTTGATGGGGGCAATATGCAAATTACACAAGACGATTTTTGTCGATAGGGCGAAGCGTACAGATACCAGCCGTCAGGCCGATGCGCTGACATCAAGAGTGGGGGACGGCCATAGTCTTATTTTGTTCCCGGAAGGTACGTCCACCGACGGCATGCGCGTAGACCCCTTTAAATCCTCACTTTTTGCCGTTGCTGAAAGGGCTGATGAAGCAAGTCATCACCGGCTGCTGATCCAGCCGGTTACTATTGCCTATACAGAAATGAACGGCGTGCCGATCGTGCGCAGCCAAAAACCCTTGGTGGCTTGGCTTGGAGACATGGAGCTATTTGAACATTTGCGCCAATTTATGGGCCTGGCCAGAACAGTGGTGACCATTGAATTTCACGCGCCGATTACGCTGGCCGAGGCCGGATCAAGGAAGGTTTTAGCCCGCTATTGCGAAAAGCACGTTCGCGACGGTTTGGAACGCGCCCACCGTCTTGAGATGCGCATGGGGCCCCGTCTATTGCCGCTGCTGGAGACCCCGGCGGACAGCGCTGGTTAGGCAACCATTATATGGCAAGCGTGGTACGAATGTCTTGATTAATGGAAAGCCGGTGCAGCCTTCAGCCATGAAGCAAGCAGCTTGGCCCTATCGACCGGGATGCCAAAATCCGGGCTTCAAATTTTGCGCTCTGCGGGCAAATCTTGACTCCTGAAAATCGGGTGTTAGTCTCCGGCACGATTTTGGCCAGTATGCGCCGCCAACGTGACGTGCCCCCGGGGCAATAAGTTTGCCCACAGGAGAAAATCTTGAATAAAAAAGTCTTCATAAAAACATATGGTTGCCAGATGAATGTCTATGATAGCAACCGCATGGCAAATGTGCTGAAACCGCACGGCTATGAAGTATTGGAAACTTCAGACGGTGCTGATCTGGTTATTCTCAATACCTGCCATATCCGCGAAAAGGCGGCGGAAAAAGTATATTCCGAGATTGGCCGCCTGAAGCAAACCAAGGCCGAATGGGCTGAGGCAGGTAAGGATATGTATATCGCGGTTGCAGGCTGCGTTGCGCAGGCTGAAGGCGCTGAGATGATGAAGCGTGCACCCGCCGTTGATTTGGTGCTTGGGCCTCAGACCTATCACCGCCTGCCTGAGATGCTGAAAGAAGCAGAAAAACAGCGGGCGGCGGGACGCTCTAGCAGCCGGGTGATGGACACTGAATTTCCGGTGAATACCAAGTTTGATTTTCTGCCAGAAGAGGAAGACTTTAAAAGTGCGGCGCAGTTTCTTACCGTGCAGGAAGGCTGTGACAAATTCTGCGCCTTTTGTGTGGTGCCCTATACTCGCGGCGCTGAATATAGCCGTGCCATTGAAGACATTGTCGACGAAGCCAAACGCATGGCGGCAAAGGGTGTGGTTGAAATCACGCTCTTGGGCCAGAATGTAAATGCCTATCACGGCGAAAATGCAGAGGGTGGCACTGCCGACCTGGGTGACCTGATCCAAGCCGTCGCTGATGTAAGCGGCATTAGCCGTATTCGGTATACGACGTCGCATCCACGCGATATGAATGATGCCTTGATCAACGCCCACAGGGATATAAGCGCCTGTATGCCGTATCTGCATTTACCAGTGCAAAGTGGCTCTGATAAAATACTTGAAGCCATGAACCGCAAGCATACGCGCGACGAATATTTTGCCATCATTGACCGGCTGCGTGTTGCGCGGCCTGATTTGGCGCTGTCGTCAGACTTCATTGTGGGCTTTCCGGGTGAAACCGAGCAAGATTTTGAAGATACACTCGATCTGGTGCGGCGGGTAAAATTTGCGCAGGCCTATAGCTTTAAATATAGTCCGCGCCCGGGCACACCTGCATCGACAATAGAACAACAAGTGCCTGAAAAAGTAAAATCAGAGCGGCTCGCCCGTTTGCAGGATCTTATCGATCAACACCAATTGGAGTTTAATGAAAACTCAGTGGGTCTTGAAATGGATGTTTTGCTCGAGCGCCCCGGCAAATTACCCAACCAATTGATAGGCCGCAGCCCCTATTTGCAGGCCGTTCATGTGGACTTAAGTGCTGTTGGTAATCTGGTCGATAATGCGCTGGACGGCGAAGGCGATAAAACATACAATGATTTTATGGGTAAACTGGTGCGGGTAAAGATTGTTGAAGCCGGGCCTCGAAGCCTAAAAGGGGACCTTGTTAGCACCGTAAGCTAAAGGCAGGCTTTAGCTGGTTGCTGGCGATAACAGGAGCCAATAAGCTTATATATGAATGTCAAAAGCAGTTTACCGCGCGCTGACAGGCCAGGGTCTGAAAGCAATGCATCCAAGGGTCCTTCAAATGAGCACCGCCGTATGGTTGTAGAATTTGAAGATAACCGATTAGCCGCCATCGTTTTTGGACAACATGATCAAAATTTAGCCCGGGTTGAACAGCGCGTTGGTGTTGTTTTGATTAACCGAGGCAACCGTGTGGCAATTGAAGGTGCCGCCGAGCGCGCTGATTTGGCAAAACGGGTATTGGGGGATTTGTATGATCTTGCAAAAAGAGGCCAAAATATAAGTGTTGGCGATGTTGATGGTGCTGTCAGTATGAACGAGGGCCGAAAAGCCGGGGATGAAGTTGATGCCAAGGCCGCAGAAATATCGGTGGCTGGTTTGCCTGCTTCCCCGAGAGCCCCGGTTAATGCAAAACTTAAAATAACAACACGCAACAGGGAGATTTTGCCACGCTCGCCTGGTCAAGCCGATTATATTGAAAAACTTCAATCTAACGAGATGGTTTTTGGCGTCGGACCGGCGGGTACGGGTAAAACCTATCTCGCCGTGGCGATGGCGGTGGCCCGTATGCTTGGCGGCGAAGTGGACCGTATTATATTGTCACGCCCCGCTGTTGAAGCTGGGGAAAATCTCGGGTTTTTGCCCGGCGACCTGAAAGATAAAGTCGATCCGTATCTGAGGCCGCTTTATGACGCTCTTTATGATATGATGCCAGCCGAACAGGTGGAAAAACGCATCGCCAGTGGCCAGATTGAGATTGCCCCTTTGGCCTATATGCGCGGGCGCACGCTTGCTAACGCCTTTATCATTCTGGATGAGGCTCAAAATACGTCACCAATGCAAATGAAAATGTTTCTGACCCGGTTCGGTGAAAACAGCCGTATGGTGGTTTGCGGTGATCCAAGTCAGGTTGATCTGCCCCGCGGCGCCCCCTCGGGGCTTAGGCATGCGCTTGAAATTTTACGCGGTGTCGACAGTATCGCGGTAACACGTTTCACCCAGCGCGATGTGGTGCGGCATCCGTTGGTTGCCCGCATTGTTGACGCTTACGGCGATTATGACGGGCGCTAGAACAGGATGAGCGTGCAATCGGGCCTTTGCCTTGAAATTGAATTGGACAAAAACTGTTCAGCGGCGGACGAAAGTGAAGTCTTGATCGACAGGGCGGTTCGCGCTGCGTTGCAAGCGGGACTTAGTGGGCCGCTGCCGCCCGCAGAATTGTTTGTAAAGTTGGTTAGGGACGCTGAAATTCAGCAACTAAATTTGCAATATCGTGGCAAAAACAAACCAACAAATATACTGTCATTTCCTGGCGTAGAGCCGGACGATTTACCGGATGCAATGAAATTGGCGGCTCAGGGTGGCCCGCCGGTATTGTTTGGTGATCTTATCATCGCCGCCGCTATTGTTAATACCGAAGCGATTGAGCAGTCGAAGTCGGTGGCAGATCATTTAAGTCATTTAATCATTCACGGGGTTTTACATTTGTTGGGTTATGACCATATCAATGAAGATGACGCTGAGGAAATGGAAGAATTGGAGCGAGAGATTCTTGCAGGACTATCCATAGCAGACCCCTACGGGACGGACGAATAAATGAGCGAAGATCAGGCGAGAGAAACCCAAGGGTTTTGGCGCAGTTTGAAAGAATTTTTTGGGCTTCGGCAGGCAGAAGTTAGCTTGCGCGAAAGCTTGGAAGAAGCACTGGAAGAGCACGAGGAAGAAAACAACAAGGAAACGTTGGGCGCGGAAGAACGTGAAATGTTGTTCAATGTTCTTGAATACGGTGCCCTTACTGTTGATGATGTGATGGTGCCGCGCGCCGACATTGTGGCAGTTGCTTCGGATGCTTCATATGGGGACATGGTCAAGATTTTTGCCGCCGCCGCCCATTCCCGCATGCCGGTTTACGGCCAAACTCTCGACGATGTACAAGGAATGGTCCATGTGAAGGATGCCTTGAAGGTGATTGCAGATGGCGGCGATACCAAAAATTTTAAATTACCGACTATTCAACGACCCGTATTATATGTACCGCCTTCGATGAAGGTGGTTGATTTGTTGGCGAAGATGCGCCAGGGCCGCACCCATATGGCCATCGTTGTTGATGAATATGGTGGCACGGACGGCCTGGTTACTGTTGAAGATATTGTCGAGCAGGTTATTGGCGAGATCGAAGACGAGCATGACGAGATTGAAGAGCCTGAAATTATAGCGCTGCCAGGTGGCGGTTATGACGCTGATGCCCGCATCGAAATCGAAGAGCTGGAAGCCGTGCTGGGCATTGATCTGATGCCAGATGCCCAAGACGAAGATGTTGATACACTGGGTGGGTTTGTTATTTTTCTCGCGGGCTGTGTGCCGGAAATTGGCGAGGTTATCGTACATGACAGCGGCCATAAGTTTGAAGTATTGGATGCCGAACCGCGTCGCATCACTAAAGTTAGAATTTACCTGCCTGCAAAACCGGAAGATGCTGCCGATGTCTGAAGAGGATGCAAACAGAGGGGCGCTCCCAGATTTGGCGGCGCGTTTTTTTAATTGGCTGGAAGCCCGTGGACGCTACGGTGTACCAGCTTTTGCCTTTTTTGTAGGCGCGCTTTTATCGCGAGCGTTTGCACCGACCAATTTTTTTCCGGTAATTTTTATCTGTGTGCCTTTGCTGATTATGTTGCTGGCGCGGGCACGAAGCTGGAACGAAGCGTTTGGCCGAGGCTGGTGGGCCGGGTTTGGGTTTTTTGCGTTGGGATTAAAATGGATCGGCTATTCTTTTACCCAGCAGGATCAAGTACCTGAAGCCTTGGCGCCGCTCGCGCTTTTTGCGCTGAGCGCGGTTGTGTCGATATATATCGCTGTCAGTTTTTGGGTGACATGGCGGCTCAAGGTTACAGGCGTTGCCCGTGTTTTTGTGTTTGCGGCTAGCTGGACCTTGTTTGAAATTGCGCGTGGGATGTGGTTCACAGGTTTTCCGTGGCAGCTTATCGGGTCGCTTTGGGCGGAATGGAATTATGCCGCGCAAGGCGCTTACTGGTTCAGCGTCTATGGATTGTCTTTCCTCACTCTCGTTGGTGCAGGAAGTACAGCGTTATTGTTCGAAGAAAAATCATGGAAGAATGCAGCTGGCCACGCTGCAATTGGAGGTCTCATTCTGCCGCTATTGTTTGTCGTAGGCTATATGCGGGTGGCGGACCAGACGACCACGTTTCATTTAAGTACAAGTTTGAAATTGGTGCAGGCGAATGTAAAACAAAGCGATAAATGGCGCTCATCGACCCTGATCGATGATCATTTTGATAATCACATGCAGCTATCACGCGGGGAGGCAGGAAAAGCCGAGGGCACCAAGCTTTTGATATGGCCAGAAACTGCGGTCCAACGTCAGACGTTTGATCGCGACGGTTCTCTTTTGCGCTGGCGCATGTCCCGGCTGCTTGAGTTTGGCTCCTATGTCATTACCGGTGCTCCGCGCTATGAGCAAAAAGATGGGGAAACCAGCTACTATAATAGCGTGTTTGCTTTGAACTCCAGCGGCCAGCTTTATGCACGTTACGATAAAACTCATTTGGTGCCGTTCGGCGAATATATGCCTTTTTCATCACTTTTTCGGGCGTTGGGTTTGAAACATCTTGCCGACGGTGCGGCCTTCTCGGCGGGGACCGAGCGGCCCGTGGTTCATTTGCCGGGTGTGCCGGGGTTTGTTCCTTTGGTATGTTATGAAGCAATTTTCCCCGGAGAAATTTTTGGCGCAGGTGAGCGGCCGCAGTGGCTTTTGAACTTAAGCAATGATGCGTGGTTCGGCGAAACCGACGGCCCCTATCAACATTTGGCGCTGGCGCGAATGCGGGCGATCGAGGAAGGTCTACCACTTGTGCGGGCAACCAGTACAGGGATCAGCGCAGTCATTGATGGCTATGGTCGCACCGTTACTTCGCTCGGGCTTGGCGTGCGTGGCACGCTTGAGAGCCCGCTGCCGGTTGCCCTTGATGCACCGAGGTTTCCCACCGGCGTGCGTATTCTGACTGTCTTGTTTTTATGTGCTGGCTTGGTCCTTTTTTATCTGCTCAGGGTCATTCGTCTGGAAAAGATAAAATAGGGCTATCGGTGCACAGAATTCGCACACTTTGAGCGCACTTATGCGCACTTATGCACACTTGTGCGCATCCTTGTATAATTGATGCCCCATAATTTTCTCTAACCGAATAGGCGGAGCAGACCTTCACCTTCAAAGCTTGAGCCCGCCGACATCATAGGATATAGGGTGCGCTATGAAAGATACCCCAGAACATAAACCCAACTTTCAGCCGCCGGAGCAGCGCTTTTTTGGTCGTCGTAAAGGCCCGGCCTTTTCCGCTCGCCAGCAAACCTTGATGGATACAGTGCTGCCGCGTATTTCGGTGAAATTGCCAGAAGAAGCCGAACAACAAGTTGATCCTGCGGCTTTTTTTGACTCAGAAAAACAACAATATTGGCTCGAGATTGGTTTTGGTAAAGGCGAACATCTTGCTTGGCAGGCGCAGGCCAATCCTGATGTTGGCCTGATAGGGTGTGAGCCCTACCTCAACGGTGTTGTTGGCCTGCTGAATCATGTTGAAGAACACAAAATTGAGAGTATCCGGATATACGGCGATGACGCCCGTCATGTTATTTGGGCTTTGGCGGATGCCTCTATCGACCGTATTTTCCTGATCCATCCTGATCCCTGGCCCAAAAAGCGCCATGCCCGCAGGCGATTTGTTAACCCGGCCAATCTGGATGATTTGGCCCGCATTCTCAAGGATGGCGGCGAATTTCGTGTGGGCACTGATCACCCGGTTTACCGCGAGTGGACAGCCCTGCAGATGAGCCAGCGCGATGATTTCGAATGGTTGGCGGAAAGCCCGGAAGATTGGCTGGTGCGCCCTGATGATTGGCCAGAAACCCGCTATGAAATCAAAGCCCTTGAGGGCAAGGCTACATATTTCAGGTTTGTCCGACTTCCACGCAAAAAATAGCACATCTCCGAGTCGCAATTTGCTTGCTGTGCAAGGGCTGGGAGCTTGCTGTCGGGAACCGCAGAAAAACTTGTGTTTTCCCTCTTGCCCCCGGGGTATCTTGACTGTATATAGAGGCCACTTCTCCTAGAGTATTGGCAATTATTCAGGAATGGGCAACGGCCCACGACCGTGATGACGCATATCTACTGTTCAAGCGGTTCCTTAATAAACGCCAAACCTGACCGGGTGCTTTTCTGGAGAAAACCAAGGAACGAAAACAGTGACTGATGCTGCGGGACAAATAACGGCGATAATCGAAGCGACTGTTGAATCGCTTGGGTTTGAGCTTGTTCGTGTAAGTTATGGCGGTGGCCGCAAACCTACACTGCAGATCATGGCCGAGCGCCCTGATGGCACGATGTCGGTGGCGGAATGCGCCACACTGTCGCGCGAGGTTTCGTTGCTGCTTGACGTGGAAGACCCTTTGCCGAGTGAATATTTGCTCGAGGTAAGTTCGCCGGGAATAGACAGGCCTCTAACAAGGCCAAAGGATTTTGAACGCTGGGTCGGCTTTGAAATAAAAGTTGAACTGAATGAGGCTATTGGTGATCGTAGGCGTTTTCGTGGGCGCATGACATCCTTTGACGGGGATAAGTTGGTTTTGGAAATGGATGAAGGTGTGCAGTCGCTGAACTTCAGTGACATTTCAAAAGCAAAACTGCTGCTAACGGATGAATTGCTTGAAGCCGTTAAAAAGAATGCGCCGGTTCTTTCGGCTGACGACGAAACATAGATTGTAGCAAACCCGCCAATTTGGTGTGGTGAACTGGTAGAAATTAAGCGGCCGGGGTACGGCCTGACGGAATGGGGATAATCCCCAAACACAGTGGAGTGAATTCGATGGCATCAGCTATCAGTGCAAATAGGCTTGAACTGCTGCAAATCGCAGAACTGGTGGCCCGCGAGAAATCGATCGACAAAGAAATAGTTCTTGAAGCGATGGAAGAAGCGATCCAAAAAGCCGCACGGTCAAAATACGGCGTCGAAAACGAAATTCGGGCACAGATTGACAAAAAAAATGGCGACATTCGTTTGTTCCGTGTGCTTGAAGTTGTTGCAGATGTTGATGAGCCTGCTGTTCAGATCAGTGTAGCAGATGCCCAGCGAGACAAGCCGGATGCTGTTGTTGGCGATTTTCTTGCGTCGACGCTGCCACCGATGGATTTTGGTCGTATTGCCGCGCAGACGGCCAAGCAGGTTATTGTGCAAAAAGTCCGCGATGCTGAACGCGAACGTCATTATATGGAATATAAAGACCGCATCGGTGAGATTGTAACCGGCCTTGTGAAACGGGTGGAATATGGCAATGTGATTATTGATCTTGGTCGCGCAGAAGCCATTATGCGCCGGGATCAGGTGATCCCGCGTGAACATATTCGCCAAAATGAGCGTATTCGCGCCTTTATTCACGATGTACGCCGCGAAAGCCGTGGTCCACAAATTTTCATGTCGCGTACCAAACCGGATTTTATGGGCGCATTGTTTGCGCAAGAAGTGCCTGAGATCTATGATGGTATCATTGAAATTCGCTCTGTCGCCCGCGACCCGGGTAGCCGTGCTAAAATTGCCGTTTTTTCGAATGATGGCTCAATTGACCCGGTCGGTGCCTGCGTTGGTATGCGCGGCAGCCGTGTTCAGGCGGTGGTGAATGAACTGCAGGGTGAAAAAATTGATATCATTCCGTGGTCGCCGGACGTTGCATCCTTTATTGTAAATGCGTTGCAGCCTGCCGAAGTTGCCAAAGTGGTTATGGATGATGAGCGCAGCCGCGTTGAGGTGGTTGTGCCCGATGATCAGCTGTCTTTGGCGATTGGACGCCGCGGCCAGAATGTGCGCCTTGCCAGCCAGTTAACCGGCTGGACGATTGATATCATGACAGAAGCGGAAGAAAGCGAACGACGTCAGGAAGAATTTCTTGCGCGCAGCAAAACCTTTGTGGACCAGCTTGATGTTGATGAAACACTGGCGCATTTGTTGGCGGCGGAAGGTTTTTCAAGCCTTGAGGAAATTGCTTACGTGGAACCCCAAGAACTGCTTGCTGTTGAAGGTTTTGAGGAAGAGCTTGTTGTTGAACTGCAGCGCCGCGCGAATGATAGTTTGCAAGCGGCCGCCGTTGCAGCAGATGAAAAACGTGTCGAACTTGGTGTTGAAGACGCGGTTGCTGATATTGAAGGCTTAACGCCCCAGATGTTGGTCACGCTTGGCGAAGCTGAAGTGAAAACACTTGAAGACTTTGCTGGCTGTGCCGCAGATGAACTTACGAGCAAAGACGACGGTATTTTGCGGAGTTATCCGCTTAGTGAAGAAGATGCCAGCGATATGATTATGGCGGCTCGGGTCGTTTTGGGCTGGATCACTGCTGAAGATGCTTTTGGTGGCGACGACGAAACTGAAACTGAAGTTGAAGCTAAGGCTGAAGAGGGAACTGGTTCTGAAAATGAGTCAGGTTCCTTGGAAGCGGCAGCGCCAAATGAGGGCGACAAAGTATAAGGCGATCAGGAATTGGTTAGCGTTAGGAAAGGCGGCCTATTGTGACAATAGATGAAACGCCAAAACGCCCAGCGCGCGAGCGCAGGGTTCCTGAACGCCAAATCATCGAAAGACGCTGCGTATTATTAAAAGTCGCAGGGCCGGTGGCTAGGATGGTTCGACTTGCTGAGAGCCCCGATGGGATTTTGGTGCCAGACTTGGCGGCCCGGTTACCTGGGCGCGGTGTGTGGGTTACGGTGGACGGAGCCATATTGACGAAAGCTGTACTGAACGGCGATCTTCATAAGGCTGCGGCCAGATCGCTGAAGGCAAAGCTGCCAAAAGGGGCTGTGTCTGAAGATTTGGTGGCCCAGATTGATGGTTTGCTTCAGCGCCGTTGTCTTGACCGGTTAGGTTTGGAGCAGCGGGCAGGAAATTTGGTTACCGGTTTTGATAAAATCAAAGCCGCACTTGGTAAAAAAAGGGCTGAAGGGCCTGTGCTTATCGTGGCAGCCACCGATGGCTCTGATGATGGGCAAAGAAAAATGCAGTCTGCGGTTGGCAAACATGTGCCGGTTGCCAAATTGTTTGACCGAGAGGCGCTTTCAAAGGCGCTTGGACGAGAAAATGTGGTACATGTCGTGCTGTTTAAGAGCGGCGGGACAGAGAAGTTGAAGGCTGATATCAGCCGGTTATTGAGCCTGCGGGGATTAACGCCGCTGACTTATGAAGCGCAAGGGATTGAAGAATAACATGAGCGACGAAAAAAAATTAACCCTATCAGGTAAGACCCTTGGCATGAGCAAAGGCGTCGATTCTGGTCAGGTTCGTCAAAACTTCAGCCATGGACGCGGCAAGTCAGTTGTGGTTGAACGCAAGAAAAAACGCTTTCTGGCGAAGGGTGCAGCCCCTGCTTCGACGACAGCCGAAGTTGTTGTTGGCGCACCAAAAGCACCGCATGCCTATGTACCTAAAAAACCAGGCAGCGATAATCCAAGCTCGCTCTCCAGTGCTGAGCAGGAAGCGCGCATGCGTGCGCTGGAAGGCGCTCAGAAAAAGGCCATAGACGATAAAAGACTGCAAGCAGAGCGTGATGCTTTACGCGCAGTTGAAGATGCTGAGCGGGCAAAACATGAGATTGAAACTGCTGAGGATGCAGAAGTGGCTGCCCGTCACGCTGCTGAGGAGGCAGCCAAAAAACATTCTGAGGTCGAAGCGCGCAAAAAAGTTGAAGCCGAAGTCGAGCAGAAACAGGCAGACGATGCTGCTGCTCGCGAGAAAGCCGAAGAAGAGGCCCGCAAAAAAACCGAGCTTGAAGCTCGCGCTGTGCAGATGAAGAAAACAACTGAAGCGCGCACAACGACCAAGACCACTGCGCCGACCTCTGATGAAGCCGCGCGGCGGAACAAAACCAAACGCAAAGATGTTAAGCCAGGTGATAACCGCTCTGCGCGTGGCCGTGCCCGTCCCGATCAGGGCCGCAAAACTGGCCGATTGACAATCTCGGCAGCCACCGGCGGTGGGGACCGCCAGCGGTCGCTGGCCGCATACAAGCGGGCGCAAGCCAAGAAGCGTGCAGCCGAAATGGGCGGCACCGTTGAGTTGAAGCGCCAAAAACGTGAAATCACAATACCAGAGACTATTTCCGTGCAGGAATTGGCCCAGCGTTTGGCTGAAAAAAGCCGTTCTGTGCTCAGGGTACTGACGGGGCTTGGCATTGAAACAACAATTGACGAAAGCCTTGACCAGGACACTGCGCAGTTGGTGGTGGAAGAGTTCGGCCATATTGCGAAGCGGGTGAGCGAAGCCGATGTGGAAATTGGTATGTTTGGCGTCGAAGACGATGCTGCAGATATGGTGGTGCGCGCGCCTATTGTTACGGTAATGGGCCATGTTGATCACGGTAAAACATCACTGCTGGACGCCCTTCGCAAGGCAGATGTAGTGGCTGGAGAAGCTGGCGGCATAACCCAACATATTGGTGCTTATCAGGTTGATGTTGGCGACGGGAATAAAATTACTTTCCTGGATACGCCTGGCCACGCTGCCTTTACGCAAATGCGCGCACGCGGCGCCAATGCCACGGATATCGTGATCCTTGTTGTAGCCGCTGATGACGGCGTGATGCCGCAAACGATTGAGGCTATTCACCATTCAAAAGCCGCTGGTGTGCCGATGATTGTTGCCATCAACAAAATGGACCGCGAAGGCGCTGATCCAGATAGAGTGCGTCAGGAATTGTTGCAGCATGAAGTGGTGCTTGAGACTTTCTCTGGTGATACACAAGAAGTAGAAGTTTCAGCCCTCACTGGCTTGGGGCTTGATAAACTTAAAGAAGCGATTGCCCTGCAAGCCGAAATCCTTGAACTGAAGGCAAGCGTAAACCGTAGCGCTGAAGGCGTTGTGGTTGAGGCCAAACTGGATGTAGGCCGGGGCCCTGTTGCCACCGTGCTTGTGCAGCGCGGCACACTTAGAATTGGTGATATATTTGTCGCTGGCGCAAAGTGGGGGAAAGTGCGGGCCCTTATCAATGATAAAGGCGAGCAAATTAAAGAAGCAGGCCCCAGCTTGCCAGTCGAGGTTCTTGGATCAAGTTCTGCGCCCCTTGCTGGGGATGACTTTGCGGTTGTTGGCACTGAAGCCCGTGCTCGCGAAATTACAGCTTACCGCGAGGATCAAATCCGAAAAGTGAGGCAGGCCGTCAGTGCAGCCCCTAAAACCCTTGAAAGCATGTTCTCACAGCTTAAAGAAAGTAGCGAGCGGCAGACTTTCGATGTTGTTATCAAAGCTGACGTTCAGGGCTCTGTTGAAGCCATCACCCAGTCGCTGGAAAAAGCGGGCAATGATTTGATCCAGTGCCGGGTTATTCACGGTGCAGTTGGTGGCATCACGGAATCCGATGTTGGTTTGGCGCATGCTTCGAAGGCATTGCTGATTGGCTTTAATGTACGCCCAAGCAAACAGGCGCGTGATATCGCTGAAGCCAACGGGGTGGCGATTAAATATTATAGTGTCATCTATAATGTGATTGACGATGTTAAAGCGGCTTTGATTGGCCAGCTTGGCCCCGAGTTTAAAGAAAACATTATGGGGCGCGCGCTTATCAAGGATGCGTTTCAAGCAGGAAAATCGGGCAAGGCTGCAGGCTGTATTGTTACTGAAGGCAACATCCGCAACGACCTTAAAGCTCGTATTTTGCGTGAAGATGTTATTATTTACGAGGGCCAGATCGAAAATCTACGCCGCTTCAAGGATGATGTTAAGAAGGTTGAATCTGGCCAAGAGTGTGGTCTGACCTTTGAAAAATATCACGACTTCAAGTCTGGAGATATTCTTGAGGTTTATGAACTTGAGCAGATTGAGCGTAAGCTTTAGTCAGCGTTCAATCGCTTTTTTCGCAGGCCTTACCGGGCCATTCTTTGGGTAAAGACGATGGATAGATCTCGTGACAAAGGTTCTGGAGGCCCCAGCCTCAGGCTTTTGCGTGTTGGCGAAAATGTGCGCCATGCCATTTCTGCTATTCTTGTGCGGGGTGATGTGCATGACCCTGATTTGCAGAAGGTTTCAGTGACTGTATCCGAGGTTCGGGTGAGCCCAGACCTCAGAAACGCAACGATTTTTGTGATGCCGCTGGGCGGTGATCCAGAATTTGTGGTGACAAAAGCTTTGAACAAAAACAGCGCATTTATCCGCGGCCAAATGAGCAAAGTTGTGCATATGAAATTTAGTCCACGGCTAAAATTTAAGCTTGATGAAAGCTTTGATGAAGCCAGTCATATTGGCGCTCTGCTCAGGGACCCAAAAGTAGCACAGGACATTGCCGTCCCGACTGATGACGAGGATGCAAACTCTGATAGCCAGGGAGAGTAATTTGGCCCGGCAACGCAAGGGCCAGAAAGTCGATGGCTGGCTGGTGATCGACAAGCCGCTTGGCCTTTCCAGTTCAAAAATTGTCGGCAACATTAAATATTTACTGAAGGCGCAGAAGGTTGGCCACGGTGGCACCCTTGATCCTTTAGCAACCGGTATATTGCCTATAGGGCTGGGCGAAGCCACGAAGACCATGCCCTTCATTGTTGATGCGACAAAGGAATATGCCTTCACTGTCGAATGGGGTTCTGCCACCGATTCGGATGACAAAGAGGGCGCTATAATTCAAAGCGGTGGACGTATCCCCGGTAAGGGAGAAGTGCTTGCGATTTTGCCTGACTTCACCGGCATGATTGAGCAAACACCGCCGATTTACAGTGCCATCAAAATAGATGGCCAGCGCGCTTATAAGCTTGCGCGCGACGGTGAAACGCCGGAATTGAAATCAAGAATTGTTGAAATTCAATCACTTACCTTGATTTCGTATGACCAAAATACAAAAGAAACAGCATTTCATGTGACGTGCGGCAAAGGCACTTATGTGCGCTCGCTTGGGCGTGATATTGCGCTTGCACTTGGCACTTTTGCGCACATTACGGCGCTTAGGCGGCTGCGCGTAGGGCCCTTCACCCTGGAGGGCGCGATTTCACTGGAAAAGCTGAATGAGTTAAGCCATAGTGCGCGCGCTGCGGAGGTACTCCTTCCGTTGACGACGGCGCTGGACGACATCCCGGCGGTTGCCGTTACGGAATCTGAGGCTAAGGACATCAGGTTTGGCCGAAGTCTCAATCTCAATGCAGCTAAGCAGGGCACTTTGGTGCTGATGGCTGGCGACGTGCCTTTGGCAATCGCAGAAGCCGAGGAAGGATCAGACGGTAACGTCACGGTTCGTCCCTTGCGGGTCTTCAATATGGTGTAATTTTTATAGGAGAAGATCGATGTCGATCACTGCTGAACGTAAACAAGAAGTTATCAACGAATATGCCACAAAAGAGGGCGATACCGGTTCCCCAGAGGTTCAGGTAGCCATCTTGACGACGCGTATCGTAACGCTTACCGACCACTTCAAGGAACACAAGAAAGACAACCACTCACGTCGTGGATTGATCAAGATGGTGAACCTGCGTCGTAAGCTTCTTGACTATCTAAAGGCCAAAGACGAAGCGCGGTATAAAACCCTTATCGCAAGCCTTGGTCTCAGGAAGTAATGAATGATCAGTGTGGGCCGGTTCTGATTGAATCGGCCCTGCTGTTTTCCGAGCAACCCCCTTGTTTGATCGCATATTGTCAAGCCGATCCGATAACGAGGTCTTTCGGAAATAAAAGAGACATACAAAAATGGTAGATACCGGTGCCCAATGAGGGGCTCGGCGAAAATTTGAAATGCGGGACATATTCATAGGGAATATGTCAGGGCCGACCGGGCCATATTTTAGCGAACCCGGATAGCCCGCGAAAGGTAATTGAATGTTTAATATACATCGCAAAGAAATTGAATGGGGTGGTCGCACCCTCGTACTTGAAACTGGTCATGTAGCGCGCCAGGCTGGCGGCGCTGTAATGGCAACTTACGGCGATACAACAGTGCTCTGTACTGTTGTTGGTGCAAAATCCGTTAAGCCTGGGCAGGATTTCTTCCCGCTAACGGTAAACTATACAGAAAAATACTATGCAGCAGGCAAAATCCCTGGGGGTTTCTTCAAGCGTGAAGGCAGGCCTTCTGAAAAAGAAACACTGATCTGCCGCCTGATTGATCGCCCGATCCGTCCGCTTTTCCCTGCCGGCTTTAAAAACGAAGTCCAGGTTATCTGTACTGTGCTGAGTTACGATCTTGAAAATGACAGCGATATGGTTGCCATGATCGGTGCTTCGGCTGCGCTTACCCTTTCTGGCCTCCCTTTTTATGGGCCTATTGCGGGCGCTAAAGTTGGTTATAGTGGCGGCGAATATATCCTTAACCCAACGCTGGACGAAGTGAAAGAAAGTGATCTTGAACTTGTTGTTGCGGGCACCCGCGATGCTGTGTTGATGGTGGAATCAGAAGCAAAAGAGCTTTCCGAAGAAATTATGCTCGGCGCGGTTACCTTTGGCCATGAAAATTGCCAGCCAGTGATTGATATGATCATTGATCTTGCTGAAGTGGCAGCCAAAGACCCATGGGAACTGCCTGCAGGCCCAGATACTACGGCACTTGCTGCTAAAATTGCGGAACTTGCCGAAACTGATCTGCGCGCAGCCTATGAAATCACAGCCAAGCAAGACCGCGTTGCCAAAATCAATGAAGTCAAAGCTGCCGTGAAAGCTGGCGTGGTTTCAACCCTTGAAGATAACGCTGACCTTACTGCACAGATGGTTGGTGATCTCACCAAGAAGCTTGAGAGTAAAATTGTTCGCGGTAACGTGCTGAAAACAGGCAAACGCATCGATGGCCGCAAGCTTGATGATGTGCGCGACGTGCGTTCAGAAGCTGGCATATTGCCACGCACGCATGGCTCTGCATTGTTCACACGCGGTGAAACTCAGGGCCTTGTTGTGGCAACTTTGGGCACAGGCGAAGACGAGCAGATCATTGATCAGCTTGCTGGCAGCTACCGCTCGAAATTCATGCTGCACTATAATTTCCCTCCTTTCTCTGTTGGCGAATGTGGCCGTGTTGGCTTCACGGGTCGCCGCGAAGTAGGCCATGGGAAATTGGCATGGCGCGCAGTTCAGGCTGTTTTGCCGTCGGCTGAAGAATTTCCATATACAATCCGCCTAGTGTCCGAGATCACTGAATCAAATGGTTCAAGCTCGATGGCATCTGTTTGTGGGGCTTCGCTGGCAATGATGGATGCGGGTGTTCCAATTACGCGTCCGGTATCGGGCATCGCGATGGGTCTTATTAAAGAAGGCGACGATTTCGCTGTTCTTTCTGATATCCTCGGTGATGAAGATCACTTAGGCGACATGGACTTTAAGGTTGCAGGTACATCCGAGGGCATCACTGCCTTGCAGATGGATATCAAAATCACCGGCATCACCAAAGAGATCATGAAAACTGCCTTGGAGCAAGCCAGCGCTGGCCGTGCTTATATCCTTGACGAGATGAACAAGGGCTTATCGGGCGCACGTACGGAATTGTCTGAGCATGCCCCGCGTATCGAGACACTGAAAATTCCAGTGGATAAAATCCGCGAAGTGATTGGTACGGGCGGCAAAATCATCCGCGAGATCGTTGAAAAGACGGGTGCCAAAATCAATATCGATGATGATGGAACCATTAAAATTGCTTCGTCAATTGGTTCAGAAATCGAAGCGGCAATGGCTTGGATTCAAGGAATTGTTGCAGAACCAGAAGTTGGCACCATATATAAAGGTAAGGTTGTCCGCATTATGGACTTCGGCGCTTTTGTGAACTTTATGGGCGGCCGCGACGGCTTGGTTCATATTTCCGAGCTGGTTGAAGACCGCGTAGAAAAAGTGACCGACGTGGTTAAAGAAGGCGATGAAGTTTATGTGAAGTGTCTGGAGATTGATGGACGCGGCAAGGTTCGCCTTTCCATGCGGGTTGTTAATCAGGAAACTGGCGAGGAGGATCCGAATGCGGCTCCGCCAAAATCAGGTCCACCACAGCGTAGCCCACGACGTGATTAAATGGGTTAATTGATTTGAAACCGCTGTGGGTTATACTCATAGCGGTTTCATTTTTACGGTCGTTTTGCGCTGAAGACGTTTTGGGGAAGGCGTGTGAGCAAATTTGGAGAGTTTGATGAGTTTTAGCCTGAATTCGATCCGCCACGCGGGCAAAGAAATTTTACCGCTAATTGAAGGCGGAAAGGGCGTTGCCATTTCGACGGGCGCAAGCAGTGGGCCTTGGGCCGCAGCGGGCGGCATTGGAACAATTTCTGCTGTCATTGCAGATGCGTACGACGAGCACGGCAACATCATTCCTCACGATTATAACGGCAAAACCCGCCGCGAGCGCCATGACGAAATGGTAGACTTTTCCGTTCGTGGGACCATCGACCAAGTCCGTAAAGCTTGGGAAATTTCCAAAGGCGAGGGCCTTATCAATATCAATATGCTTTGGGAGCTGGGCGGTGCGCAGCGCATTTTGCATGGTGTGTTGGAAAAAACCAAAGATATGGTAAGCGGCATTACCTGCGGCGCAGGCATGCCCTTCAAACTGGGTGAACTTGCCAGCAAATACGGTGTGCATTATTATCCGATTGTATCTTCGGGCCGCGCGTTTAATTTACTGTGGAAACGCGCCTATAAAAATGCAGCTGATCTGCTTGGCGGCGTGGTTTACGAAGACCCATGGCTGGCGGGTGGTCACAACGGGCTATCGAACGCGGAAGATCCGACCAAGCCTGCTGATCCATACCCACGTGTGCGCGAACTGCGCGATATTATGCGCAAGCTGGGCTTGGACCATGTGCCGATCATCATGGCGGGCGGTGTCTGGAATTTGAAAGAATGGAAAGACTGGATCGACAATAAGGAACTTGGTCCGATTGTTTTTCAGTTTGGCACACGCCCAATGCTAACCAAAGAAAGCCAGATTTCCGACAAATGGAAACAGAAGCTGGCAAGCCTGAAAGCAGGTGACGTACTGCTTCAAAATTTTAGTCCAACAGGTTTTTTCTCAAGTGCGCTGAAAAACAGCTTCATTGGTGAACTTGTTGGCCGTACGGAACGGCAAATTGAATTTGGCATTGTGCGCGACGAAGAATTTAATACCGAATTAGTCGTTGGCCGCAAAAAATATAATGTGCGCGGCGACGATTACGCCAAAGCCACCAACTGGTTGGCGGCTGGCTACGAACAAGCGATGAAAACACCCGATAATACACTGGTTTTTGTAACCGCAGGCAAATGCGCCGAAATTCGCAAAGACCAGAAAGACTGTGTCGGCTGCCTTAGCCAGTGTCGTTTTTCAAGTTGGGCAGATAACGAAAAAAACACCACAGGGCGATTGGCTGATCCGCGTAGTTTTTGTATCCAAAAAACCCTCGATGATGTTGCGCACGGTGGTAGCGTCAATAAAAACCTGGTTTTTGCTGGCCACAATGCCTTCCGTTTTGCCAGTGACCCTTTTTATTCCAACGGGTTCATTCCAACGGTTAAGCAGCTTGTTGACCGGATTGTTTCCGGCGATTAGTCGGGCGAAAAACGATCAATGAAAAGCCCGGTCCTGTGCCGGGTTTTTTTGTGCGATATGAGAACTTTATAGACTGCAGTGAGTGCCTGATTGGTTATTGTTGGCATCAGGCCGCTGTGTAACAAGGTAAAATGATAGTGAATGCATTTAATGTAAATGAATGGCTGCGTGACCAGATCGGTAAAAGCCGTGCAGATGTTTTGGCTGGGGCTAAATTGGCGGCGGCCGAGACCAAAAACGTGGTCAAGCAATCGCAAAAAGGGGGGCGCGCGCAACGAGGAAATGTAAGTTTGCAAACGCGCTCAGCCGTGAGTGCTGCGTCAAAGGCAGATAGCCGGATGCGCCAGTTTCTCATGTTTGCAAAACAGCCTAGCAAGCGACCACTTGGTGTTATAGCAGCCGATTGGGTCTTGTACCGTGACATTGCCGTTTCCTGGGTGGAAAATGGCCATGTTAAACCGGACGTGCTGAAGTTGTTTGGTGCTTGACGCCGAAACTTTATAGTGTAGCAGCCTCAACCACCGCGAGAAGGTTGGCCAACAAGAGTTTGAGTAATACTTTAATAAACTCTATAGGCTTTGGCGTGAAACATGCATCGGCGATGACTAGGCCGAATTACCAAGGGTTGAATCAATGCGCCATAGAAAAATAAAGGCCTTAATCGCTGTTTCCTCCGAAAAAATATCCTCTCAGGTTGGCGATATTCTGGCTGCCAGAGGTATTTCGGAATGCTATAAAGCACACACTCAGCATGCCGCTGTGGATCTCATGCATGAAAATTTATTCTCGCTATTCATAGTTGACGGCCAGTTGCTCATATCAGACGATAAAGACAAAATCCGAATTGCCGGTGTGGATTTTGTGCGTTTCATCCGTATGTGTGACGGGGTGGTCTCTGAAGCAAATGTGGTTTTTCTGCGTTCAAACAGACAAGCGCAAAACCTGTTGGAAGCAAGAGCGGAAATAATAGAGGCGCGCGATAGCGGTGCAACTTGTATTGTCGGGCATCCTCTCACTGTGGAAAAATTCGAAAACTTAATTGAACCCATCTTGAAGCAAGCACGGATTTTCATCAGAGATCGAACTTACACCGGGCCTTGTCGGCGGTATAAAAACATACCGGTTGAAAAAGAGCGTCGGAAAATCGGGCATGTGGAAAATACGATGTAGAAGGGCGAAGTCTGCACTGTCTGGATGCCGTTTTGGCCGCAGCCAATCGCAACCGGTACAGGAATGGCTGCTTTTGTCAAAGAGCTAGGTGCATATAAATCACATCGCCTTCCGGGTTGAAATTATAGGGTTCGATTTCGCTGAATCCAAGCTTTCGGTATAGGGAAACAGCGGCTTCGAGACGCTTTAAACTATCGAGCAGCATAGTTTTATAGCCTTTTGTGGTGGCGGTTTTTATGAGGCGTTCACACAGTAAGCGACCAGCCCCAGATCCTTGCGCGCCCGGCAATACGAACAGGCGTTTCATTTCGCAGGTTTCCGGGCTGTGTTCTTTCAGTGCGACGGCCCCGATCGGCTTGCCGCCAAGTTTAGCCAGCAATAGACACTCATACCCTTGCGGGAAGTGTTGCATTTCATCGTCAATGCCTTGAAAGCCCAAATCAATCGGCAAAAATTTGATGAAAGCTTTAAAAATGGTTTTAACAGCAGCGACATCGGTTTTGCTGGTTGCCGGGGCAATCGTTATTGCTGCTGCCTCGAAGTTTGACTGCCATTCCATATAACAATCGGTGCATTGGTAGGTTTTCCCGTTCGGGTTTTTGCGGACTTCGAAACCGAGTTTTTCATATAGCACCAAGGCGCTTGCAAGCATTGTATGGGTCTCAAGAAACAGGCGTGTGCCGTTCTTCTTTTTGAAACTTTCAATGACGGCCTCGCAGAGTTTTCGGCCATAACCGCTGCTCTGGGCGGAGGGATCAACGCCAAGTTTGGTCAACTCGAAAACGCCGTCCCCGTGTGATTTAAGGCCAACAGTGCCCACGGCTCGTCCGTCTTCAAGGGCGAAAAAAACGTCGCCTCCAGCTTTAAGAAGTTCAGCCTCTGGATCTGTCAGCATGGCTGTATGTTGGGGTTCTACAGTGAAGTCCTTAGCCAACCATGCCATGGTAATATCATGGAAAGCCTGCTTATAAAGCGGGTCATAAGGGATGATTTTGCTATTCATGCTGCCGTTTCATTCTTGCTGACAGCCCGTATTTTTGCGGCTGCATCGGGTAGCCATTCCATATAATAGTTGGCCCGTTCGTATGGGCTTTTAAAAGGGCTCGGTAGTTTAATAAAGTCCAGCCTCCAATAAAGCCGGATCGCATTTTCCAGTTTGGTATTTGTTTCCAAATACAAGCTTTTGCCGCCCCGTGCCTGAAAACGCTCAATCACTTTTTCGCACAGTGCGCGGCCAATACCGCCGCCGCGTGCTGATGGGTCAACGGCCAGTTTGGTTAGTTCAAAAACATCGTTATTTGCTACTTTCATGGCAACCGTGCCAACAGCCCGGCCGTCTTCAACCGCGAAAAATATTTCGCCGCCCTTGGCAAGGATCGAACTTTCCGGATCAGACAAAATCAATTCATCAATTGGTTCAATAACAAACAGGCCTTCCAGCCATGCTATATTATAATCGTAAAATGCCTGCTTATATTTGACATCAAACGGTTCGATAGAAAAGCGGCTCGCGGTGTCTTGTATGTCGGCAAGTTTGGCTTTAGTTCGGTCATAAAAACTAACGGCAGCAAATGCATCCTCAAGTGCTTTGATGCCGCTCAGAACATCTATGTCGGCCTCGCGTGCGATGTCCTTCACAGCGGCTTCGAATGCACGCCAATAGGGCTGCAGGGTGCTAACCATCTCTAGACCTTCCTCAGTGAGGCTGACGGTTTTTTGGCGGCCGTCGGCTGCACGCTTTGTTTCCACCAAGCCCTCGCCGATCAGTTTTTTGACGGTTTGACTTACCGCTGAGTGGCTGAATCCTGCCAATTTAGCGATATCTGCGATCGGCATGGGGCCACGCAGTGACAGGGCATAGACAGCATAAAAATAGCTGACTTTGAAATTGATTCCAGCGTCCTCATACACTCGGTCGCCGGTGGATGTCATGATTTCCAGAATACGCCTGAACCGCGTGCCGATTGCCATTTCAAAAAATATCTCGTCGTCCACTTATTGTCTCCGGTGTTTCTGCATGTCTAAATTTATATAAGTACTTATATAAATACTGTCAATATACACGGGAACATAAATATTTGGTTCACGGAAGACGACAAAAGGCGCGGCTGGGTATCGATGTTTAGCTTATGTTGCTTGCCCTCAGATTTGGAACGTCGAGGGGGCTTGGTGCCTGACTGAGCGAAACCACATTAATGAGGCCTGACCCTAATTCAATATTTCGTCTTTATAAACACCCCAAAGGTGTCGGCGTTCAATCCACGCCTTCCGGCCTTCAATATTCAATTGACACCAGATATCTTCGCAGCGGAGAAGTTGGCCGATCACATTAACTTCGGCTGTAACGAGACTCGGCGAGGACATATCTTTTTCGCGGTGGAGATTTCTGGTTTTGCCGCGGATCATGGCAAAACGTTTGCTGGGTAAAAATAATTTCACATGCATCCAGCCTACTGCCCCTAGGTGGTCTCGCACACGTCGCCAGGGGCCGTGTTCATCGATGATCTCCATCGGTAGAGTGGCGCGCTTATAGACCCAGGAAATAGGATATTGCAGGCCGGGCCCAGTGCGCATATTGGCGGTTCTTCCGCCGATTGAGACAAATCTTGGCAAGGGATTGCCACTGGCACCAATGGAAGGCATAATTTCTTTAGCAGCCGCCAAAAGCGGCTGGCCAGCGCCCATAGGCCCCAGCAGGACGGTCATTAAAATTAGGGCTATCTTCATTGCTGTAAGCTACTTCCTGTTGCTTGGCGTTTGAAACCGCAGTTCGCTTCTGGTAAAGACATTATGTCCTCGATCAGGCGGTGTCCCGTCCGACAGAAAAGGTTATTTTGTGCTATGAGTCAAATAGGAAACCGGAGCCGCCCAAAGGTTATTGTTACACGTAAATTACCAGACAGCATCGAAACTCGGATGGCCGAATTATTTGACGTGACGTTGAATTTAAAAGACAAGCCTTTCAGCGCCGATGAGCTGAAAGCTGCGGTGGCCGAGGCTGATGTCTTGGTGCCGACGGTTACAGATGCAATCGATGCTGATATTATAGCGGCATCTGGAGATCGGTTGAAACTGATCGCCAATTTCGGCGCGGGTGTTGATCATATTGATAGTGCAGCTGCTCAGGCGGCAGGTATAGCCGTTACCAATACGCCGGGCGTTTTAACCGAGGATACCGCCGACCTAACAATGGCCTTGCTGCTGTCGGTGCCCCGTCGGCTATTTGAAGGCGAAAAAATACTGCGTGCCGGGAAATGGACCGGCTGGACCCCGACATTTTTGATGGGGCATCGAATTGAAGGCAAGCGGCTTGGCATTATCGGCATGGGCCGCATTGGTCAGGCTGTGGCGCGCCGGGCGAAGGCATTCAATATGTCGGTGCATTACCACAAACGCACGCGCTTGCCCGAGCAAAGCGAAGCGGAACTGGAAGCTACCTATTGGGACGATCTGGACCAGATGCTCGCACGGATGGATTTTGTCTCGGTCAATTGCCCGCTTACCAAGGATACCCACCGGCTTTTGAACCGCGAACGCCTTAAAAAATTGCAGCCCCACGCGGTGATTATCAATACAGCACGCGGCGAGATCATTGATGAAGAAGCCCTTGCCGGCCTGATTGAAGTGGGGCGGATTGCAGGCGCTGGGCTGGATGTATTTGCGGAAGAACCACAGATTAATGCCAAGCTTCTGGAATTGGACAACGTTGTTCTTTTGCCGCACATGGGCTCGGCCACTATTGAAGCCAGGGTTGCCATGGGTGAGAAGGTTTTGATCAATATCCGCGCATTTGCTGATGGACACCGCCCGCCTGACCGGGTGATCCCTCCATCACATTAAATCCGTAAATTTACGTTAGGCGTGCACATGTATTGCACTCTCGAGCATCTCGGTGTACCTAGGCGCACCCAGTGAACAGCATTAAGTATCAAGTGGCAACATGAGCAATATAAAGAACATCCGTAATTTTTCTATCATTGCCCATATTGATCATGGCAAATCGACGCTTGCTGACCGTTTGATTCAGGCTACGGGTGGCCTGGAAGAACGCGATATGAAGAAGCAAGTCCTCGACTCGATGGATATTGAGCGCGAGCGCGGCATTACCATCAAAGCCCAAACCGTGCGCCTGAACTATAAGGCCGCTGACGGTGAAACTTATGTGCTCAACCTGATGGATACACCGGGCCATGTTGATTTTGCCTATGAAGTGAGCCGCTGTTTGTCGGCGTGTGAAGGCTCGCTGCTGGTTGTGGATGCCAGCCAAGGTGTAGAAGCACAGACGCTCGCCAATGTTTACAAAGCTTTTGAGAGCGACCATGAAATTGTACCCGTGCTTAATAAAATTGATTTACCGGCCGCAGAACCGGCACGGGTTCGCCAACAAATCGAGGACGTGATCGGCATTAACGCCTCTGATGCGATTGAATGCTCGGCAAAGTCTGGCATTGGCATATCGGAGGTATTGGAAGCGATCGTCACACGGTTGCCACCGCCTGTTGGAGACCCTGATGCACCGCTAAAAGCATTGTTGGTGGATAGCTGGTACGATAGCTATCTGGGTGTGATGGTATTGGTGCGCATCATTGATGGCAGCATTAAAAAAGGCCAGAAGATCAGAATGATGGCTGCTGGCACCGAGCATCAGATTGATAAAGTCGGTGTATTTACCCCTAAAGGCGTGGCTGTACCATCCCTTGGGCCTGGAGATGTTGGTTTTATCACGGCCTCTATCAAGGAAGTGGCGGATACCCATGTCGGCGATACGATCACTGACGAGAAGCGCCCGTGCGCTGAAGCGTTGCCTGGTTTCCAGCCGAGTCAGGCTGTCGTATTTTGCGGCCTTTTTCCGGCAGATACATCTGAGTATGAGACGCTGAAAGAAGCGCTTGCCAAATTGCGGCTTAACGACGCCAGTTTTGAATTCGAAACTGAAAGCTCGACGGCGCTGGGCTTTGGCTTTCGTTGTGGTTTTCTGGGCATGCTGCACCTTGAGATTATTCAGGAGCGCATCAACCGCGAATTTGATATTGAGCTAATCACAACCAGCCCAAGTGTTATCTATAAAATCCACCTCAATAACGGTGATGTTTTGGAAATGCATAACCCGGCGGATATGCCGGATGTTGTCTATATTGATCACATCAAAGAACCCTGGATCGACGCTACTATATTGGTGCCGGACGAATATTTGGGCACCGTATTGAAGCTTTGCGAAGATAAGCGCGGCATTCAGGATGATCTGACCTATGCGGGCACGCGGGCCATGCTAAAATATAGGTTGCCGCTGAACGAAGTGGTTTATGATTTTTATGATCGCCTGAAATCCGTGAGCCGTGGTTACGCCAGCTTTGACTATGAAATGCGCGATTATGAAGAATCGGATCTGGTGAAATTATCCATTCTAGTGAACGCAGAACCAGTAGACGCCTTGTCGATGCTGGTGCATAGGTCGGCGGCAACCGGGCGTGGAAGGGCGCTATGCGAACGCCTGAAAGACCTGATCCCGCGTCAGCTTTTTAAAATCCCGATCCAGGCTGCGATTGGCGGTAAAGTTGTCGCGCGGGAAACCCTTTCGGCGATGCGCAAGGATGTGACAGCTAAATGTTACGGCGGTGATGTTACCCGCAAGAAAAAGCTGCTGGAGAAGCAGAAAAAAGGCAAAGCCAAAATGCGTATGTATGGCAAGGTGGAAATTCCGCACAGTGCATTCATCGCGGCGCTGAAAATGCGAGAGACTTAGGCTTTCTTTTTCCCGCGAGCCTCTTGATCTATTTTTCACATCAAACATGCGGATATCTGCTGTGGCCTATGGGGCTTGCAGTAAATTTATTGGATCGTGCATAAAAGTGATATTTTTATGGGCTTTGTTTACCGAATGTTAAGGCGGACGAGCGTATAAGGGTGATGTTGATACAGACGAATAGCTCCCTTGATCTGACTGTGTCGCGCGGAATCGCATGTCCTCCCCCGAGTGCGGTTCCGCATTCTTTTCTGCTCCAAATTTATCAGCATGTCCTTGTAATTTTTTTGATTTGACCCTGCCAGATATTTTTCTGGCTGATTTGGGCTGAGATTTTGGTCGCCAAAAATGGGTTTCATGGAACTCCAAGATTGAAAATTGTCTCAAGATGGCTTTCAATGGCCATATTCAAACTCTATAAGGGCAAGTATGAAGCGCTTTTTACGATTTTCATTGGCTCTGGCCTGCCTTCTGGCCGGGTCTGTGGCCAGTCAAGCCCAAAACGGATCGGATCAAACCGATCCACGGCAGATGGCGCTCGATGTTTATAGTGGCATCAACCGGCAGTTACCGCCTCCCACAATTGCACTGCAGTTGCGTAAAATTATCGAACTGTTTCGGTATCGCTGCACGCGCGTTACTGATTATCAAATATTCGCGCAGCGCCCCAACCTGACAGATATCAAAGTGAAGTGCAGCGGCGACCCCTTATACGGCGTTACAGTGGCATCTAACGGGTTTGTTTCGGTTTATGGTGGCAACGGCATTCTATCGTCGCTGGACCGTCGTGATTCGTCCATTCTCAGCTTCGAAGCTGATGATACTCTTGCCGACACCAGTGAGATCGCCGCGCAGCAGCTTAAGGAACAGGCGATTGCGCGAATATCGCTTGGTAGTGAATATGACTATATATATCTAATCGGCATATTGATGATGGTGGGCGGTGTTGCGGCTATCATGTTGTTTGTGTGGTTAAAAGTATGGCGGCGAAAGCAAGGTCGCAAACCTCGTGGCCGAATGAAGCCAATGGAAAAACATCGAGTTGGCATTTCCAGTGACCTAAAAAATCAGCTTTTAGACGAGAGTAAATCGATTGAAAAATACATCCACTATCACCCAGGTGGATTATTCATTGCGGTTGGAAAACGTGGTAAGCGGCGCATTTTTCTGTCACGTTTTTGGGCAAATCTTTATGCAAATTGGAGTATTTGTTTCTATGAAGCAAGCAAGGGCGATGTGGAAAGACTGGGCTTGGTACCAAAACATAATGTCAACGATACAAACGAATGATAGGGCGTTTAGCGCCTGAAACCCGGAGCCCATTCCAGCCCTGTTAGCAGTGATATCAAGTTCGCAGCCAATACTAAAAAAATAATGAGCGCACTATATTTATAATAGATGTGCGGGATGAAAGCGACGTCGCCGAGTTGGCGCTTTTTTTCACGCCATGTTGCTAAAACCCAAACCAATACACACGCCATTATGCCGGCGATATTGACCTCAAGTGTCATAGAGACGTTTTCCGTTTTGTTGACAGCGCCGAGCTAAGCCCTGCGGGGCCACGCTTTGGTGCTGAATTGGGATACTGTTTATGAATGTGACCGGTTGAATCTATCGTATATGAAAATAGGCCTCTTGTGAGCAAAAAGCCAGTTTAGGATTTAAGGGCGCGTTTGTGCTTTTCGGAATTTAATCGAGGCGCGGGGCAAAGTCGGGTTTTCCAAAATGAAAGCCTTGGGCAAAATCAACACCGAGCGAGCGAAGAAAATCAGCCTGGAAGCGGTTTTCAACATGCTCTCCGATGGTTTTTACACCTAAATCGTTGCAAAGTCGCACAATAGACAAAAGAAAAGTCGGCTGGTACCCAGGCGTGCTCATGTCCCTTACATATTGGCCATCAATTTTTACAAAATCGACATTAAACGCACGTAGATATTGGTATCCGGAGGCGCCTGAACCAAAATCGTCAAGGCAGGTCTGAAAATTACAGGCCTTGAGGTCGTTCAGCATGGCTTCCACTTTTTCAAGGTTTTTGACCGCCGAAGTTTCCGTTAGCTCCAGCAACAAAGAGTGGGCAATATCCTTGGCGTCTTTAAGCACGTCAAAAAGCGACGAAGAAAAACGGTCACTGTCAAGTGTTCGGCCCGAAAGGTTGATACCAAGTTTTAGCGGAGTGCCCAGCTTTTTCATTTTTCGCACATAATCAATAGCCTTACGACACAGCGCAATGTCAAATTCTTCAATTATACCGACATCTTCAGCGAACTTAATAATTTCCAACGGGGTACGGTCTTCAATCTGGCCGTCAAACCGACTGAGCACTTCGTTGTGATGGACATCACCGGTTTGCAAGGAAACTACCGGCTGAAAGGCCATCTTGAAGCTGCCGGTTTCGATCATGTGGCGAATGTTGGTAACGCGGTGCTGTGTCTGAACCGCCATGCCTTCGTAAGCCGAAGTCAGCGTATCAAAGTCAACTTCACCCGGATTGTTGCAAAACTCATTCAAAATATAAGACAGTGTGCGCAGGATTTGATCCTCGGATATATCCGCGCCTTCCACGGCCATCGTAGAAAAAGTTGTTTTGAGGCCAATGTGATTATCAACCGATTGCAGAGTTTTGCTGAGCTGCTCGCCGTCGGCCTTTGATTTATGCAGAAATGCAAAATGCTTTTCGCCAATTTGTCCTGCAGACTGCCCATCAATGGAGAGTGTCTTGAGATGGGCAGCGACCCGCCCTAAAAGCAGCCGCATATATTTTGGGCCGCCTTTTTTCTGGGCTTCTTCAAGTCCGGCCACTTCAACGGCAGTCATATATAATCCGCTGCTTTTAGCATTTTCTGCCATGGTGCTGGCGGCTAAATCCATAAAGGCGCTACGGGTTAAGAGACCAGTCTCACTGTCGACAGACTGCCCGCCAAAGCCGCCTCCACCAAGCGGCGCCGCACGCAACGCCAAAAATGTTCGGCCATCGCCGTCCGGCATGTTCAGGGCAAAAACGCGCAGTGCCACCGTTCTTGTTCCGGCGCTTAGAAACCTTAGGGGTAGCGGACCGATACGACCCTTGTGCTCAAGGTGTGTGATCAGAGCTTTATAGACTTCCCGGTCGTCATCATCAATTACATCGAGGATATTTTCGCCAATAAGCGTTTTTTTTGTCTCATCTCCCAGTCGGTCAGCGGCCCCCCCCTCAAACAGAATCTTACCGCTGCCATCGACCTCAAGAAAAATCTCAGCTGCGGCAAAAGCGAATGCAACAAAACGTTCGCGCTCTTTTTTTATTTCTTCCAATAAGCCTGACATCACTACTCCGGATATTGCATCGTGTCTTGGGCGAACCCATGCCATAATTTATAAAGATAGCGCGAGACGTTGGCCATCCTATATCACTAAAAGTAAAGAAATACTGACCAAAATATCCGATAGCGACTTTGAAACCTCGCTTTGCTCTGTTAGGTTGCCCGCAAGTCCATCAGGGAGAGGCCACATGAGGAAATTCATCTATTTTATAGGCACAGTGATACTTGCAGCATTCGTGCTTGTGCCGATGCAGGCAACCAGCGCCGCCGAAACCGATAATGCCAACAAGTTTTCCTACAAGGATGTCTTTAATTTAGAGTTTGCCACCGGCGCTCGCATGACGCCGGATGGCTTGTCTGTCGTATATGAACGTCGCTCAATGGATATAATGACAGACAGCCAGCGCTCTAACATTTGGCGTGTAAACCTTGATGGCAGTGGGCACCGGCCTGTGCTTTCCGGCAAAGCCCAGTACCGTATGCCTCGCTTTTCAAAAGACGGCACACGAATGGCTTATGTTTCCAGTATCGAGGGAAAAACGCAGATTTATGTTCGTTGGCTGGATACAGGTGAAACCGCACGGGTCACAGACACACAGTTTACGCCCGGCAATCTAAGTTGGTCTCCTGACGGTAAAACCATTGCATTCACTATGTTTGCGCCTGGAAAACCAACATCCCTTTTTAAGATGCCAGCCAAACCAAAGGGTGCAAAATGGGCCGGTGATGCAGTGGTTGTTGACAAAACAACCTACCGCATTGATGGCGTGGGTATGTTGCCTGCAGGGTTTACCCATATTTTTACGGTGCCCGCAGATGGCGGCACACCGCGTCAAATGACATCAGGAAACTTTAATTACCGGGGTAATATCGCGTGGACTGCGGATTCGACGGCGCTGATCTTCAGTGCAAACCGTAGCAAAAATTGGGAGCTTAATCCACGTGAAAGCGAAATATTCAGCCTAACCGTTGCGGATGGTACGCTCAGCCAACTTACAGAAAATTTAGGCCCGGACAGGGATCCGGTTGTCTCCCCTGATGGCAGTATGATTGCCTATACCAGCTTTACGGATAAAGAGCTTTCCTATCAAAATTCCAGCTTAATGGTGATGAATATTGATGGCAGCAACCGCCGCGATCTGACTCCGGTCCTTGACCGGAATGTCTCGGGTGTGCAGTGGGCTGAGGATGGTCAGGGTCTTTATTATCAGTATGACAGCGCCGCTAAGGGCCATGTCGGCTATGTGACATTGAATGGTGGCGGCCGCATTATCACCAATGCGGTTGGTGGTACATCGCTAGGTCGGCCCTATACCAGCGGCAATTTCCGTGCGGTGACAGATGGCCGAGTAGTTTTTACTCAAAACCGTACTGACCGCCCGGCTGATTTAGCGATCATTGATCGTATAGGCCGTGTCATTCAGCTTACTGATTTGAACAGCGATGTGTTTGCTGGCAAAAATATGGCCAGCGTTGAAGAGATTGCAGTAGAATCCAGCGTCGATGGCCGACCGGTGCAGGCATGGCTTGCCAAGCCGACAGATTTTGATGCCTCTCGGCAATATCCATTAATTCTTGAGATCCACGGCGGGCCGCATGCAGCCTATAGTGCGGCCTTCAGCAGCGAAATTCAGTTGATGGTGGCCAAGGGTTACATGGTGCTTTGGGCAAACCCGCGTGGCAGTACAAGCTACGGTGCCGATTTTGCAAACCTTATCCATCATAATTATCCAGCTGAAGACTATGACGATCTGATGGATTCGGTGGATGCTGTTATCGCGCGCGGTAATGTAGATAAGGATCAGCTTTATGTGACTGGTGGCTCGGGCGGCGGTGTGTTAACCGCTTGGATTGTTGGTAAAACCAATAGGTTCCGTGCTGCTGTTGTTGCCAAGCCGGTGATCAATTGGGCAAGTTTTGTACTGACAGCAGATTTCAGCACGTTGTTCACCAAATACTGGTTCCCGGCAATGCCATGGGAAGATCCTGATCACTATTGGAAGCGTTCGCCCCTATCACTAGTTGGGAATGTTAGCACGCCGACTATGTTGCTAACCGGGGAAGACGATGTGCGAACACCCATTTCCGAGACCGAGCAATATTACCAAGCCTTGAAACTGCGCGGTATCGACACCGTAATGGTACGCATTCCGGGTTCGGGTCATGGCATTGCCAGAAAACCCAGTAATCTGGTGCAAAAAGTGGGAAATATCCTCGCCTGGTTCGACAAATATAAGCCGGCCACTGCCGCAAAATAATGCCCGGTTGAGTCGTTTGATAAAGCCTCCGATTTTTCGGGGGCTTTACTGTGTCACGGGGCAATATTTTATTCTTTTTTGAAAATGATTTCGCCAGCTACGATGGTCAGAACCGCTTTGCCTTTGGGAATATCGGCTTCATTGGCGGTCATTAGATCGATGTCAAATGCACTGAGGTCAGCCTGTTTTCCCACTGTAATGCTACCGATCTCATCCTCTTGGAAGGATGCAATAGCGGGCCACAGAGTGAACAATTTCAGGGCTTCGTTGCGTGTTAGGGCTTCTTCGGGGTGCCAATTGGCCCCTTGAAAACCATTCAAATCTCGCCGGGCAGTCGCAGCGTAAAATTCGATCAGCGGATCGCCGCGCTCTACCGGGGCATCTGAGCCGCCCACAACCAGCGCGCCGCTGGCAATCAATGTTGACCATGCATAGGCACCGTTTAGTCGCTGATCGCCTAATCGGTCGGCGGCAAAATGCAGGTCGCCGATAGCGTGTGATGGTTGCATGGAGGCTATGACGCCCAGCGCATTATAACGTGGCAGGTCAGATGGATTGACGATTTGCGTATGCTCATCACGCCAACGCGGGTTTTCAATGGCGCGTTCGGAAGTTGGCACATTCGCGAAGGCTTCCTCGTACCAATCCAGCAAATTGCGGTTTGCCCGGTCGCCGATGGCATGCATATTGATCTGGAGACCATCCTGTAGAGCCCTGTTCAAAAGTGGCATCGTTTGTTCTTTGGTGGTTAGAAGAAGGCCAGATGTCGGTGCGTCAGCGTAAGGCTCTAATAAGGCCGCCCCGCGTGAACCCAGCGCACCGTCCATATATAATTTTATCGCTCGTGTAATGATACGTTGATTCTGGCTTGTGCGAATACCGGTTGCAAACAGCTTATCGGCGTCCGACCGGTCAATACTGTTATAAACACGGATGCCTATCTCGTGATTGTCGGACAGGGCTTCCAGTTTGTTGACCTGATCCCAGGATACCGACATATTATGCACACCGGTCCAGCCATAATGGGCATATATTTCGCCGCCCTTTACAAGGCGCTGTGTGATGCGTTCAGGTGTGGGTGCCGGGATCAATGGCTGAATTAAGGCTTGTGCTTTATCTAGCAGCACGCCGGTGGCTTCGCCCAGCGCATTTTTTAGGATAGCACCACCGAAGGGGGCTTCGCTGGTGCCAGATATGCCGACAAGTGCCAGTGCCTTTGAATTGGTGACAAGGGCATGACCGTCTGCCCGGACAAGAATAATTGGGATATCTGTTGTGACAGTGTCTAAATCCCAGCGGGTGGGGAAACGCTTTTCCGGCCAGTGAGTTTCAATCCAACCGCGCCCAACCAGAACTGGTTCGTCTTCATGGTTGCCGCGCCATTGTTTGACGGTTTCCAGCACCTCCTTTAGCGAATTTACGCCTTCCAGATTCAGCGAAAGCTCTCGCTCGCCAATGCCTGCCAAATGCGCATGTGCGTCGACAAAGCCGGGAAACATGGCAGCCCCATCCAGTGATAATATTTTCGTCGTATCTGCGGCAAGCGCCTCGGCGCCTGCACGGTCACCTACATATATAAACCGGCCGTCCTTAATGGCAATCGCAGCAACTTGGGCGTTGGCATCGTTAGCGGTATAGATGGGGCCGCCCCATATGATGAGGTCAGCACCCTCAGCTGCGGCGGGGGCAATGATAGTTGGGCTCTGTCCGGTGTCAGGATCAATGTCCTGAGCCATTCCAGAGATTGACAACAAAAAAGCGGCGACGGCCGATATTATAAGGCGCATGCATTTTCTCCTGATCTTGCTGTCATGCTAGGGTAGTCAGGGCCAGAGTTCAAGGGACCTGGACCAGGCCCCGTCAATGTGATTGGCTTATCAATAGACGGTGTTATTGTGGGGCAGCAGATAACACCGTCTCTTTAAGTGCTGCGGTTGCCAAAAATTGGCGTGTTTAACTTGCGCAGGTCCTAAGCATTAGGCACTATAGTACTGGTAATTATAATCACCGCGCAAGATCGGTTTTTTAAGTGGGATGTTGAATTTATGCGCGGGATGCTCGTTGCATTGTTAATTTTAGGCTGGGTCCCTGTTATCCTTTTCAAGCCCCATGTTGGCGTGCTTGTATGGGACTGGGTGTCACACATGATCCCCCACTTTTACACTTATAATTTTGCGCGCACCTTCCCGTTTCTGGTCGTGATATTTTTTGTGACCGCGATTGGCATGGTCGTGAATCGGGATAAAAAGGGGCTTCCGGCGCACCCCATTGTTTTTACAATTATCATTTATTGGATTTGGGTTGCCACAACGACAGTGATTGCATTTTCGCCCAGCCTATCCCAAAGCAAACTCATCTATATTTCGAAAGTTTTGGTTTTTGCTCTCATTTCCATTGCCGTGATGCGGTCACCAAACCGGGTGAAGGCTTTTGTGTGGGTGATGGCGCTTTCTTTAGGCTTTATCGCGATTAAAGGCGGCATCTTTACGATTATTACCGGAGGTAACGCCCACGTACAGGGCGCGGGTGGTATGATGGAAGATAATAATCAACTGGCAATGGCAATGGCAATGTTGATGCCTGTTGGATTTTATTTGGCGCAGTATCCGCCGATGGAAAGTTTGAAATGGCCATTGCGGGTGGCGGCCGTACTTGTGCCGCTGGCCGCGCTTGGTACACAGTCGCGCGGTGGTCTTGTGGCGGTTTCGGCGGTGGTTTTTATGCTTATCTTGAAGACCAAACATAAATTTAAGACATTGTTGCTGGTAGCCATTTTGGGCACATCGGGCATTATGTTTATGCCAGACAGCTGGAAAAATCGTTTGCAAAAAAGTGAAAACGCCGCGACCGAGGATGATAGTTTTCGCGGGCGGGTATCGATGTGGAAATATTCAGTTAACCTTGTGGATGACAATCCCATCGAAGGGGGTGGCTTTAATGTGTTTTACCTTCGCCGCGCGGCTGAGTTATATATGCCGCCAGGATTTAAGCCGAGAGCGCCGCATTCGATTTATTTCGAAGTGCTCGCTGAACATGGTTATGTTGGATTGACCCTCTTTTTGACCATGTTTTTTTCGGGTTGGTACGCTGGCGGTACACAGGCCAAGCGCTACCGAGCCTACAAAGAAACAAAATGGATCGGTGATTTGTGCGGTGCGCTGCAGTTAAGCCTTGTCGGCTTTGCCGTTGGCGGCCTGACCGTGAATATCGCAACTTTTGACGTTTTTTATCATATGCTTGCCATTATCGTCATGTGTTATGTGATCGGCGAACAAGTGATGGCGGGGACCTTGACTAAAGTGGGCACTGATACGGTACTGAAAGCCAAATTGCAGGCGGATCGCTGGCGGCCAAGCGCTGCTGCAGCGCCGTTAGGTGATCGTTGATGGAGCCTGACCCGAGAAGAAACCTGCCCAGTTAAGCCAAATATTTCGGGCATTTCAATTTGATTGTTTGTCGTCAGTGTCTTGGATCAGATCAGCCATGCTTGCACCGCCGCGTCTGCGGGACCATTTGAAAAATGCAAGCAACGCCCCGACAGCGGCACCTGCGGAAATAACCACCGCAAACATAATGAAAAACCCCAGCACCCAAGCCCAAAAGCCATGAAGGTTTTCGCAATCGCCCTGGCAGGCGGCATCATTGATGCTGCCGTATTCCATATAAAAACCGGCGTAAACGGCACCACTTAACAATGTTATCAAGATTATATTGCGGGTTGTGATCAGGGCTCTGCCCCGCGCACGCTGTTGTTTTTTTATATACTGATTGTCTGACATCGCGGCACTATGCTGGGGAGGCGCTAAACAATCAAGTCACGAACAGCTTATTGCCAATTTCTTTAAGGCATGTCTGAGCTGATCATACGACAACCCCAGATGGGCAGCTGTAGCACGCTGATTAAACTTATTGATCTCGAGGGCGTGCACCAGCAGCGTTTTTTCATAAGTGCAGACTTCAGCGCGTAGATCAAAGGGGCCAATCGGCAGAAGATTTTTCATTGTATCATTGTCTGCGTCTGTACGATTTAGGGTCTTGTCATTCGCCCTCGCATATTCACTTGTTTCAGGGTGGCCAGGTGAGGGCCGGAAGGGGCTTTCAAATGGATCAAAGACTATTTCGCCAATAGGGGCTTCGCCGTCCCACGCGCGGTAAGTTGCTCGTTCAACCACGTTTTTAAGCTCGCGTACATTACCGGGCCACGGATATGAGAGCATCAACTCTGTCGCTGGTGCTGTGAAGCCGGGAAAGAAAGGCCACTCCAGTTCATGGGCCATGGCAACACCGAAATGTTCGGCAAGAACCAATATATCTTCGGGCCGGTGCCTGAGTGGGGGAACGGTGATAACATCAAACGCAAGCCTGTCCAGCAGGTCGTGGCGAAACGTGCCTGCGTCAGCGGCAGCAGGCAGGTCGATATTTGTTGCCGCAATGACCCGGACATCGACATTTATTGTCGCTGTGCCGCCTACACGCTCGAACTCGCCGTATTCTATGACTCGTAGCAGTTTTTCCTGTGCGGAGCCGCTCATGTTGCCAATTTCGTCGAGGAATAAGCTACCTTTGTTGGCAGCCTCAAAACGCCCGGCCCGGCGGTCACGTGCCCCTGTGAAAGCGCCAGGTTCGTATCCAAAAAGCTCACTTTCCAGCAGCGATTCGGCTAGGGCAGCGCAATTTAATTTCTGATAAACACAGTCCCAGCGGTTCGACAGAAAATGCAGGCGTGACGCGACCATTTCCTTGCCGGTGCCGCGTTCGCCGATCACCAGCATAGGTCTGTTCATAGGCGCAGCCCGACTGATCTGGTCGATCATGTCTAGCAGTGCAGGTGAGGAGCCTATGATTTGATCTTGTCGAATTTAAATAATCCTAACTATTAGTGAATTTTACTAATATATGTGAATAAAATACGAACCCTCAAAGCGGAATGCAAGGAAAATATAATAATATCCTTTTATATCAACATGTTAGTATTTTTATAAAAACTGGCACACCCCCTGCAATGAAGATGGCGTCAGACAAAAAAATAATAAACTGGCGCAATAGACAGCAAAACTGAAACGAAGGAAAAGTGACAATGACAACGATGTTCCCAACAACAACTTTCGCTAATAGAGGCCAAAAGGCCCGCGAGCTTGAAGATGTTACGGTCGGTTTTGGCCTGGTGCATCACAGTGATACGCGGTTGCCGGAAGCGAGTCGGCGTGAACGCCGTCTTATCCGTCGCCGCCGCTTGGCCTAAGTTTTTACTCTGGCCCGGCGTTCTTAAAAAACGCTGGGCCGCGCGGTTTTTTAATAAGAAGCAAAAGCTCATGAAAACCGCGTTATTTTCATAGTCCCAAAAAGTGGCATAACGCTCGGGGGACGACGCGAGGACCAAAAAAGAAAGGACAACTATAATGGGTATTTTTTCCCGCCTGTCGGATATCGTAAATTCGAACATTAATTCCATTCTCGATAAAGCCGAGGACCCGGACAAAATCATCCGCATGGTTATCCAGGAAATGGAAGATACGCTGGTAGAAGTGCGTTCAAGCGCTGCCAAAGCAATCGCTGACCAAAAAGATGTCGAGCGTCGGTTGAAACGGCTGGTTAAAGCCCAGAGTGATTGGGAAAAGAAAGCCGAGCTGGCAATTTCCAAGGGTCGCGACGATCTGGCAAAAGGTGCCTTGATGGAAAAAGCCAAAGTGGCTGACATGGTTGCCCATTTGGAAGAGGAAGTTGCCCATCTGGTTGAGGCGCTTGGCCGCAACGAAGAAGATGTGATCAAATTGGAAGCCAAGCTGCGCGAAGCCAAAGCGAAAAAGGCAACTCTGAGTGCACGCCATAAAACAGCATCAGCACAGGTTCGTGTAAAAAAGAATCTCTATGACGGTCGGATTCAGGAAGCGTTTGACCGGTTTGACAAAGTTGATGCCCGGCTTGACCGTGTTGAGGCAGAAGCCGAAGCTATGGACCTTGGTCGGGGCCATACCATCGCCGAAGAGATCGCTGGCCTTGAGACTAACGATGCAATCGACAGCGAGCTTGCAGCCCTGAAAGCAAAAACAGCCGCTGCGGCAAACGAGAACAAAAAACCTGCCCCCAAGAAAAAAGCGGCGTCGAAATAATCGACGCCCGCCGGGGCCTATTGCTGGGCCAATACCCAGACAAATACCCGGAATAATACTGGGGCCAAAAACAATAAAAACGAGGGATTATCACAATGGAAGACGCCGTACCCATCATACTTGTCGTGGTCGTTTTGCCGCTTTGGCTGATTTTTCACTATGTCACCAAATGGAAAACCATGAAGGGCATAACCCCTGAAGATGAAGCTTCGCTTGGCGACCTGCGCAGTGCAGCCGACCGCCTTGAAGACCGCCTTCGCACCATGGAACGTATCATGGATGATGAAGTGCCAGACTGGAGGAACCGTTATCATGACAAGCTATAGACGCCGCCCAACCAAGCTGTTTAAAGACCCTAAAAAGGGCAAATGCATGGGTGTATGCGCGGGCATAGCCGACTATCTGGACGTTCGCATCGGAGTTGTTCGGGTTTTGACAGTGATTGGAACGATTGTTACCGGCATCTGGCCTTTTGCTATCGGCTATTTCATTCTCGGCTTCATCCTTGATCCAAAACCTGAGGATATGTATGAGGACGATACAGAAGAAGAGTTTTGGAAACAGACCCGCAAGGCACCTGACTATACAGCGGCTGAGCTTCGCCGCAGGTTCCGCGACATAGCGCGCCGCACCAGTGAAATGGAAGCCTATATGACCAGCAAACGTTTTAAATTAGAGCGTGAGCTTAGGGCATTGGAGGACTGATCCTCCCGTACAGAGGTTACTATCTTTCCCCTCCCTCCCGGAGTCGAAGGATAATATAAGGGCAGGGGTCTTTGGCCACCTCTGCCCTTTCTTTTATGTGGATCACACTTTTATGAAGGCAGAGTGTAAAGCCCTTGTACCGGGATGTCGTTTAGGGGCTCGTGCATGGAAAGCGATTGCACAAATTGCTTCGCCACTGTTTCCCAATTATAATTGTGGGCAAATGCGGCACAGTCACCGCGTCTCAGGTCTAGTGCTTTGCGAATGGCTAAACCCAAATCATCGTTAAGGACAGCAATCGGCTTTGACCAAGCTTCAAAAGGCCCGCAGCCGTCTTCGCCCACCACATCAAGCGGGCCTTGCACAGGGTAGGCGGCGACCGGCGTACCACACGCTAACGCTTCAATCATCACCAAGCCAAAAGTATCTGTTTTGCTGGGAAAGACAAATACATCCGCGGTAGCATAGGCCCGCGCCAAGTCTTTGCCGAACAAGGCTCCGAGAAAATGAACTTCAGGATATGCTGCCTTCAATGTTTCCAGTGCAGGACCTTCGCCGACGACAACTTTTGTGCCGTCAACGTCGCTCTCGAGAAAAGCTTCAATATTTTTTTCAACGGCGACACGTCCTACATACAGTTGTATAGGGCCTTCAAAACACCAATCAGATTTACCAATATTGGGGTTGAACTCGTTTGTATCAACACCGCGTGTCCAGGGGATAACATTGGTGAAACCCCTATTTTCCAGTGAGGCCCGCACAGTGGCGGTGGCAACAAAAACACCGCTGCCAGCGTTGTGAAATCTGCGATAGATAGGATAAAACAAGTCCGCCCGGAAGGGTGTGCGGGCCGCTAAATATTCGGGGAATGCCGTATGATAAGCTGTGGTGAAAGGCATGCCGTTTTTAAGGCACCAGCTCCGTGCTGCCCAGCCAAGCGGGCCTTCAGTCGCAATATGAACGGCATCGGCATTGATCCTGTTCATAAGCGTTCTCATGCGCGGAGCAGCATGTATAGCGAGCTTGATCTCGGGATAGGTGGGGCAAGGCACTGTGGTGAAAAATTCGGGCGTTATCATATAAACGTGGTGGCCCATTTGCCGTAATTGGCGTTTCAACGCCATTAGTGTACGCACAACACCGTTTACCTGCGGCCGCCAAGCGTCGCTCACGATTGAAATTTGCACCTCAAGCTCCTTTTATAAAAGCCGTTAGTCCTGGCTCATGGATTCGGTCGCTGCCGTCCGGCTGCTGCTCGAAAACAATCTTCCTTTGCTTTTTACAGGCATGGCGTTTTGGGCCTTTTCCTGACGAGCAGCAACTTCATCGGCCCAGTGAAGGATTTCAAAGTTTCCTTCCATGTCCTCTACAAGTGCTGTGCAGCTTTCCACCCAGTCGCCGTCATTCATATATTCGATAGGCCCGAACATGCGTATTTCTGCCTGATGGATATGGCCACATATAACCCCGTCCACACCCATGCGCTCGGCTTCTTTGGCGACAGCCTCTTCAAATTTTCCGATATATTCGACAGCGTTTTTGACCTTCTTTTTCAGAAATGCCGATAGGGACCAATATTCATAGCCGAGTTTGCGCCGCGCCCAATTGAGGCTGGTATTAAGCCGCAGTAAAAGTGTGTAGGCGTGGTCGCCCAAGTGAGCCAGCCACTTGGCATATTTCACGACGCCGTCAAACTTATCACCGTGCAATACCCAATAGCGTTTGCCGCTCCGGCTTTCGTAAATTACTTCATGGGCAAGCTCTACACCCGCCATGTTAAGGCCTTCAAAACCTCTGAAACCTTCGTCATGATTGCCCGGTATATAGACAACCTTGGCGCCGTGTTTGGCCATCTTCAATACGCAGCGAATGACATCATTATGCTCAGTATTCCAATACCAGCGGCTTTTAAGCTGCCAATGGTCGATGATATCGCCCACCAGAAAAAGGGTGTCGCATGTTGTGGATTTTAAGAAATCAAGCAAAAGGTCTACCCGCGCTGCCCGAGTTCCCAGATGGGTATCCGAGACGAAAATAGCGCTGTAATGGCGACCTTTGCGGGAAGGGGGACGAGGGCCTCTGGCGGAAACAAGGGGGAGGGGAGGGAATGCGCCGCCAGAAGGCTCTCGGGGTCGTTCGTTGCCAGCATCAAAAAGCAATTCGTTGCTGTGGTACGCGACAACGGAGGAAATTAAAGTGTCTTCGCATGCGTTTTTCATATGCCACGATATCGCCTGTGAACGTTGCATATTTGTTGCTAAAACATAATCGTTTTAAGGCAAGCGAAGTATCTTTAAGCCACAGCGCAAGCGCAACCGGGCGTGGCGGAACGGCAAGTTAGTCGACCGGCGCGGTTGTCTATGGATGCAAAGCTGTGCTCAGGTATCCTTGGCCATCCGAGCTTCTTCTTCTACCAGTGCCTTAGCATAGGCTTTGCGTCCCCACAGATAAAAACCCGCGCTGAGGGGTGTTGTGATGGCTGCCAGCAGGACTAGCGATAGATGCAGCTGCATCTCGTCGCCGAAAATCGAGTCAGTGAAAAAACCTAAAAGATATGGCCCGGCACCATACCCAATGATGCTGGTGCACAGCACATACATAGCCACGACTTGGCCGCGCATCTGGTTGGGTGTGATCAACTGCAGGCTGGCGTATGCGACACCCGATGGCAGGTTGATAAAGAGGTTGAATATTGCGAGTAATATCCAGGCGGTTGTTGTATCTGACGCAAACGGAAAAAGCAGCGCGGGCAGAAAATATCCCACGGGGGCGACAAGCAGCGCAAGGATATGAGCATCCTTGCGACCATGCTTGTACCAGCGGTCTGCAAGATAGCCTCCGAGCAAGAGCCCAACCGGTCCAGTGATGATTGAAATAGAGCCAAAAGTAATGCCCACTTCAGACGCGCCGATACCGTGATAACGGTGGAAGAAAAGCGCGAGGAAAATAAAACTACCAAAACCAAGCGCCGCGTTCAACGAAACACCAAAGCAGATGCCGGCATACGCTCGAGAGCGGGATTTCACATGTGCGGCAACGTCTGCCAGTGGCAGGCTCCCGCCGTGGCCAGTTGTGCCTTTACGCACTGGTTCCTTTATCGTTGTTAATAACAGAGCCAGCAACAGCCCAGGCAAACCAACCATCAGAAAGGCTTTTTGCCAGCTGCCCATTAAACCGTAGCCGGGTATAGCAATGTCAGGTATGCTTTCGGCCAGGCCGATAACGTGCCCGCCTACGATAAAAGCTAGCGCCGAACCCATCGGTATGCCCATCGAATAAACCGAAAGTGCCATGGCCAGTCGGTGTTTGGGAAAGCTGTCGGCGACCAGTGAATTAGCGGCCGGCGCGAGCGTGGCTTCGCCCACACCAACACCGATCCGGAACAGAAACAGCGAAGTAAAACTGCGGGCGAGCGAGGTTGCTGCGGTCATCAAGCTCCAGACAATAAGGCCCACAGCAATCAACCCGCGACGGCTTCGGCTATCGGCAATACGGGCACAGAAAAGACCAAAAACTGTGTAGAATACTGCAAAGGCAAAGCCTGTTAGCAGTCCAAACTCGGTATCGGAAATACCAAAATCTTCTTTGATATAAACACCCAGCAATCCCAACATTTGTCGGTCAATGAAGGAAAAAGTATAGATAACCAGAAGCAAGATTACCATATACCAGGCCACTGCTGGTTTTGGATAGCCGCCATCATCTTTTGGCTGGTTGTCTGGCATTGTCTATACTCCCCGGGGTCAAAATCGAAACGGCTGCTCCAGTTTGGCCTTTTCTTCTGCAAGCCAATTCGATAGAGCTTTGGTCATTATCTGTGCGGGACCTCAATCAAAAGGGTGCAGGGCCCGGGTATTAAGTTTTTTACAGACTGTTGGAATATATCATGTCGCTTGAAGATACAACGATCGAAGACATTACTGAGACTTTTGAATTCCTGGATGATTGGGAGGATCGGTATAGATATATCATTGATCTGGGCAAAAAACTGGACCCGCTTGAGCCTGCTGAAATGACCGATACCTACAAAGTACGCGGTTGCCAAAGCCAGGTCTGGCTGGTGCCCATGGTGGATGCAGACGGCAAGATCCAACTGCGCGGTGATAGCGATGCCTTTATCGTAAAAGGGTTGGTAGCGTTGATGTTGCTGATTTATTCTGGCAAAACCCCGGCAGAGATTCTGGCCATTGATGCGCGCGCGGTACTGGGCCAGCTTGAATTGGCGTCCCACCTATCACCAATGCGGGCCAATGGCCTGTTTTCAATGGTTGAGCGCATCCGCCAAATAGCGGAACGCACGTAAAACAACGCGCCCCGCAGCGCATAAAAAAGGGCCCCATAAGGCCCCTTTTTACAGATTATTTTTTTCGGCCCTACATTGGCACAGCGCAAACAACGCCCATAAGGTCGCCCAACCCTGTGCAGGTTATCAGACCGCGTAGCACTGTATCCCAAATTAGTGATACAAATACCGCGCCGATCGCCACCGGGCAAACATAGCGCACCAGGAAAAGCCATATCTTGAAGGTGCTATCTTCCATAGCCAATTCTTCCATCATGGTTTTGCGGCTGACAAACCAGCCTACAAACAAAGCAATGAACATGCCTCCCAGCGGCATCATGATATTGTTGGTGATGAAATCCTTAACGCCCATAATATCGAGCCCGAAGATTTTAACATCGCCGAGGATATTGCCGCTTTGCCCCCATGCTGAAAGTGTGCCCATCAAAAAGGCGGCGCCGGCGATATAAACAGTTACCTTCGCGCGGTTGATGCCTGTGCGTTCCTCCACATAGGAAACAGCAGGCTCCAGCAGCGAAATTGCGCTGGTAACAGCAGCCACTGCCAGCAGGAAGAAGAAAAATGAGCCCACCACTGTGCCAAATGGCATTTGGCCAAAGGCGATTGGCAGGGTTGTAAAGACAAGGCCAACACTTTGGCCCGGGTTCAACCCGTATGCAAATACGATAGGGAAAATTGCAAGGCCAGCCATTAACGCCACCGCGCTATCAGCCGAAGCAATCATCACAGCGGCGCGCGGTATATTGATGTCCTTGGTTAGATACGACCCGTATGTCATGATCGATCCAAGCGCGAGCGACAAGGAAAAGAAGGACAAACCAAGCGCTTGCAGCACTGTATGTAGGTCAAGTTTGCCAAAGTCCGGGTTAAACAGAAAATTTACCGCTCCGTAAAAATCGCCGGTGATACTGGAATAAATGACCAGCGCCAGCAGCATCACAAACAGCGCTGGCATCAGGAAGGTAACAGCTTTTTCCAAGCCGCCCTGGACACCGCGCGCGACAATACCAACTGTGATAGCCAAAAAGGCAAAATGAGCCACAATTGGCCACACAGGGTCGGTGATGAAATTGCCAAAAGTCTCGGTCGACATGGCGGCGTCAAAGCCCCCAAATCCGGCCATTGCTTTCAAAATATAAGCAAGAACCCAGCCGCCCACCACAGAATAAAAGCTGATCACGATGAAACCACCGACGACGCCCGACCAACCGATCAAACTCCAGCCTTTGCTTCGGCCTTCTTCTTTGGCAATTTTCTCCATCGAACCAATTGGCGAGAGCTGCCCGCGACGACCCAGCGATAACTCGGCGATCAGAACGGGCACACCGATGGCAAAAACGAATGCCAGATAAACCAGCACAAAAGCCCCGCCGCCGCCTTCCCCCGCTTCATATGGAAACTTCCAAATATTGCCGAGCCCGACTGCGCTGCCAATCGCGGCAAGCAAAAACGTCCAGCGCGACGACCAATGTTGATGAGCTGTTGCTCCAGCCATGATCCCATTCTCCCCGAGAGATTTCATTTTATTTTTCAGCGATACATGCCCACCCCGAGCCGTATCGATCGGAGGCTATCATAGGCAAGCGCGTGCTATTGATCCAGTCCGAATTTTTTGGCGTATTTACAGTGCAGAGTTGTTGATTTGCGCCATTATTTAGAGGTGTCCATGACCGCACAGTATGCGCCTTGGCTCTTTACCGCGCCGCACAGGTCTTCAGCTTCGGCCTTGCTGTTCATGCGTACGCCGAGTCTGATAGCCAGTCCGTTTACGTCGACTTCCCACTGGTCAATGATGCCCTTAAGCCCGGGGAATGAAGCCTCTAATGTGCTCCGGTTTGCCACCGCATGATCGAAAGAACGGTATGAGGCCAAATGCGAAAACCATTGGCCAAGCGGGCTTTGACTGGAGGGTTTATTAACCGCGCGCGCAGGGCCCGTGGGCAAGTTTCCGCTCGCATTACTGTTTGTTGCTACCGTATATGTGGGTTCACTTGAAGGCAGTCCAAAAGGCAGGGGCATCGGCGGGCGTAAGTTGGCGTCAAGTGCGGCCATATCTCGAGTAACAGCAGCCAGTCGCCGCGCCGCTTCGCCGCTTACCGTACCGTTAGCCAGCAGGCGGCTGCCGCAATTTATCGTAACCCGGTCAGTCGAACCGCCTTGCATCAAATTGACATATAGCATGCGCGAGCGGGCAGCATGGCCAGCTTCATCCATCGCAACAGCAACAAAAAAACGGTCAGCAGCAGAAGCCAGCGGTTCTTTTGTCATAATGGCAACGGCATCGTCTGCGCGACCCTCACAGATGGCATCTTGTGCGTTAGACGGCATGCGGGTGGTGCCGCCGCCGCTTGGCGTGTTACCGCTAAATATTCCACCTGATGAGCAGGCAGCCAGAAGGCCAAGCGACAAAACCGCGCAAACCGCGCTTCCAGCCCGGTGGGCAGGATTATTGAGGACGTGCATCAAGGATCATCCTGTTATTGCGGGGTTGAAGCGGGCGCGCTGTATCACCGCCGACAATGCCGCGGATCAGATCAATTTGGGATTTGGAAAGCTCAATGGGGCGCTTCAGAATATACCAGCTTACGCCTTCACTGCAGGGCGGTGTGCTGAGCGAGCCCATATAACGGTAGTAGGATTTATCTGTTGGCATAAGATCGCGCGCATTCACCAAAACTTTAGGAAGCTTGACAGTTTGGCCGGGCTCAAGCGGTAGATGATCCCATATTTCTTGGGCAGCTAGGTTTTCGTCACCTTCTTTCACCAAGGTTTCAATGATGGCCCAATTCCCGTCAGCGGCGCGGTGTTTGAACTGGATCGACATGGGGAAGACCTTGCCAGCAACCTGATGCTCGGCAGGTGTATGGAAATCCATACTCATCAGTGTGAAATTCTTCCGTCCAACTTTTAGTAAACTACCGGGGGCATATGTCATATCGACCCGGATTTGATTATTTTTCAAGGCCAGCGGACTGACACCGTAATCGGTTATCAATCGGTGCATAATGGCGGGGTCAGTGCCTTCAATATTGATCGGACTTTGGCTTTTCCCTGTGCGGCATAGGTTGTTGGCCGGAGAAAGCTGGTACCAATTGTTCGGGCCTTTGCCGCCTGAGTAGCTCCATGCATCCTGTGCGAGCGCACCCGCGCCTGCGACCATGGTCGATAGCAAGCCTGCTGTCAGCACCGCCGAAAATTTTCTCACCATAATATGCCTTCCATACTGCAAAGCGAAAAACCACACATTCGCCAATTGGTTCTAGGCTACATCGGTGTGGCAGTGATTAAAAGCCTGTTTCTTCAAGCATTTTTTGCGCCAGTTTCCGAAAGGCTGCAATCATTTCACTTTCGGTGAAATTGGCAAAGCCCATCAGCAGACCTTGTTTTGCTTTTTCGGCACGGTAGCTCTGTGACAGCGGATGCGCGCTAAGGCCTGCTGCCAATACCAGCCTTGCCCATTTCAGATCGTTGCTCACAGGGCTGGCCATAAGCGCCTTGGTGCCCTGGGCGATCAATTGCAGGCCTGCGTCAGAGGGTTTTAAAGTAAAATACGGCGATAAATGCCGATCAAAATTTTCCCTAAATAAAATGTGGCGCTCGCTATGCACTTTCCGTAGCCGTCTGATGTGCCTGTTGAAATGCCCGCTTGTTATGAATTCAGACAATATAAGCTGTGAAACGATGGAAGGGAAACTGTCGACCGCCGCACGGTGGGTGCGCACAGCATCAATTGCCGATAGAGGCAGAACCAGATAACCAACCCTGAGCGCAGGGAAAACGGATTTGGAAAAGGTTCCGCCGTAAATAACATGATTGCCTTCTGCGATGCCTTGCAGGGAATTTAACGGGCGTCCCGAATAGCGAAATTCGCTGTCATAATCGTCCTCCAGAATAAGGCTTCCGGTGGCGCGGGCCCACTCGATCAATTCCAGGCGGCGGGTAATGGGCATGGTCATGCCAAGTGGATATTGATGCGACGGGCAAACAATCAACAAGCTGTTTTTATAAGACAACGGCGGCACCACTGCGCCTGAGGCGTCAACAGACGTAAAGGTTACGTGCTGTTTGCAGGCGCTGGCGGTGCGAAACAAGCCTCCATAACCTGGGTCTTCCAGAATGATATGGCTGTTGTTTTTCAGCAGGCTGTCGGCAACAAACTTGAGGCCCTGTTGAAGCCCAGCGACAATGAAAACCTGATCTGGTGAGGCATGCACATTTCGAGAACTGGCGAGATAGTCAGCAATCGCTTGCCTGAGCGGCAAATACCCCAGAGGATCACTATATTGCAGGATATCAGCATCAGCACGCCGCCACGCACCGCTTGTAAGCCTAGCCCAAATATCCTTGGGAAATAAATCGATTGCAGGCAAACCGCTATTAGAGGGCTCTGTATGTATTTTTTTGGTTTGCGCCGCCGTTACTAAGTTGTCAGATTCAGGCCCGGCAAGGACACGCGTCTGAATGAATAATTCTGGTAGGTCAGCGGCAACAAATGTGCCTGCCCCGCGCCGCGTTTCCAAATAGCCTTCAGCAATCAATTGATCGTATGCGGCAATGACTGTGTTGCGAGACATGTTTTGTTGCTTTGCAAATGTGCGGCTCGAGGGAAGCCGGATTCCTGCCTTGAGGCGGCCTTCAAGGATGATGGCGCGCAACTGGGTGTGGATCTGTTGCTGCAACGTCGCAGCACATGCGTGTGGCATAGCAAAGCTTAAATTTATATCAGCAGAATTTCGCAAAACTGGACCCATTAAAATATTTAAATTGGACCTTATTATAGTATCAATATGAATTTATGTTGGCAATGTTACCGGGTTGAAATTTTAACATTTGTACGGAGTCTCTGATGGACGAACCAACGAATGGTGGCGTAACGCCGCACGAAAAAACCTTTAAAGCAAACAATAGAAACCGCGTGCGCAGAGGGCTTAAACGGGCGGTCTATGATAAAAAAACTGTCTATGAAATATTGGACAGCCATTTTCTTTGCCACGTGGGATTCTACGTTGACGGCCAGCCGCAAATGATCCCGACTTGCCATTGGCGCGAGGGCAACAAGCTTTATTGGCATGGGTCTAGTAAAAGCAAGATGATCACTCATCTGGCAGCAGGCAACCCGGCCTGCGTATCAGTTACCCAGCTTGACGGCTTGGTATTGGCACGGTCGGCTTTTAATACCAGCGTCAATTTTCGCTCAGTCGTTTGTTACGGCCAGCCAAAACTGGTAGAAGATGATACAGAATTTGAACGGCAGATGGTGCTGTTTTTTAATCAGATTGCGCCGGGACGCTGGCCGCAATTGCGGGCCATGACAGCGCAAGAACGAAAAGCCACAGGCATGCTGGAAATGGAAATTGAAGATGCTTCGGCCAAAGTGCGCGGCGTAGGCCCGGGGGATAGCGATGAAGCTGATTTTCCTGTATGGGCGGGGGTGGTGCCAACCCGTATGGTGCAGGATGCGCCCATCGCCGCATCAGAAGGTGAAGCAGCGCCCTTGAACCACAGTGTAATGGGGCGTTATGGGTGGGCGCAGTCAACAGGGGGCAAATGATGTTGGAAATTAAGCCTAGCTGCGAAAACTGCGATAAAGACCTGCCCCCAGACAGTGAAGACGCCCGTATTTGCAGCTATGAATGCACTTTCTGCCGGGGCTGTGTGGACGGAGTGCTGGAAAATGTGTGCCCAAATTGCGGCGGTGGGTTCGTGCCCCGGCCGATCAGGCCAGTGACTGAATGGCGCGCCGGTGTATCGTGCGGTCATCAAAAGCCCGGCAAAAAACGCGTGCTAAAACCAGTAGACGGTGCAGCCCACAGGGACTATGCCGCGCCGATAAAACGCATCCCGCCAGCCCAACGATAGGAAATAGCTGTGAACGACCTTTCCAACTGGCAGCCCTGTGCCCGGCCCGGTCAAGAGAAACTAACCGGCCTGTACGTGCAGCTTGAACCTTATGATCAAAGCTGCCACGGGGAAGGTTTGTTTGCCGCCATTTGCGGTGCTGGCAACGAAGACCTGTGGGCATATTTGCCCCTGGGGCCTTTCTCGAAGCTTGAGGCGTTTCAGGGCTTGCTCAAGCAGGCCCATGAAATACTGGGCTGGGAAACCATGGTGATACGCGCCGTTGGTACGGCGGAGTTTTTAGGTATGGCCAGTTATATGCGTATCCGGGAAGACCACGGCAGCGCCGAAGTGGGCTGTGTAGTTTTTTCTAAAAAATTGCAGCGTACCCGTGCAGCAACGGATGCCATGTACCTGATGGCGCGGCATGTTTTATGCGGGCTTGGCTACCGGCGGTATGAATGGAAGTGTGATAATGCCAACAAAGCATCAAAGCGGGCCGCCCTGCGTTTTGGCTTCAGTTATGAAGGTATTTTCCGCAACGATATGGTCGCGAAAGGCCGCAACCGCGATACCGCATGGTATGCGGTGATCGATCAGGACTGGCCAGACATTGAAGCCGCATTTAAGACGTGGCTTGATCCGAAGAATTTTGGCAATGACGGCAAACAATTGCAATCATTAGGCGCTCTGCGCGGCGCGTAATTTTGTTAGCCTTTTTGCGGAGCAGGAGCAGGATCATTTCTGGGAACAGAGCCTGGGCCTTTGCCCTTGCCAGGTTTTAGGAACATCGCAGTCGCAATGCCCAGCAATATAGCGAGAAGTCCGGCTTGTTCGAGCCCTGTTGGTACCTCAGATAGCACGACAAAGGCCAGCACAGTTGATACCGCAGGGATGAGAGCATTCAACACACTTGCACGCGCTGCCCCCAGTATGGCGACGCCTTTGTTAAACGAGATGATAGCGAAAACCGATGAAACTATGCCTTGCCACAAAATCTGCAAAACCAGCATTTTGGTGGGAACATTTGAAAAATCGAAATTCGGCGCGAAAGGTTGGGCTAATCCTATCCAAATCAGCGATAAAAATGCGACCCGTGCTGTAATAACCACCGGGTCCATTGGCCAAATGCGCAGCATCAGCGTATAACCCGACCACAGAATGCCAGCAGTAAAAAACATCAAATCGCCAATTAAACTGGCATTGGACCCATCACTGTTTGTGGCTCCTGCTGCAAGCAAAAGCAGGCCGATCATGATGGAAAAAGCGCCTATCAGTCGGTGCCGATTCAACCGGTCACGCAGGAAAATATGGCTGGTAAACAAGCCCGTCAACATGATGGTGCCCGGGATAATTACGCCGGCGTGCGTGGCAGATGAATATTGAAAACCGCTGGAGGCAATGAAGCTGTAGGGTACACCCGCAAGCACAGAAAGCACCAAAGCTTTGGCCCAATCGCGTAGGGTGTTCTTGCCGCGTAATACCCACGGCAACAAAATTGGCGCGGATACCAAGACCCGCAGCAAAACAAGCTGATAGGGCGTGAGGTTGGCATCGACCCCCAGTGTGGTTATAACAGGCCAAGCGCCCCATATAAGCGCCGCCGTGCCGCCAAAAAGGATTCCTAATCTGGTATTGTCATTTTTCGCGGAGGGTTTGCCGGTCATGGGAAGAATTATCTCTGCCGTTGCTGATAGTCCTTAATGTAGGGCAAAAAACCAGCAAGGCGGCTCAATTTTTTCTAACGCGCCCAGATTTTCTAATATGTTCAGAAACTTTATACGGAAGTGGGGTAGGAACTTTTTTCTTTGAGCAGGTCGTAGGCCACCTGAATTTTATAAAAACGCTCAGCCGCTTCTGGATCTCCGGGGTTTGCATCCGGGTGGAAGGTTTTGGCAAGTTTTCTATATTGGCGTTTGATCGCAGTCTGATCAGAGCCGATATCAAGCTCAAGGGCGTCGAAGGCGGACTGTTCAGAGGCCGTGAAACCGCTGTCATCGGTGGCTCCCCCCCACTCGAACGTGCGGGCGCCAGCAAAAGCACCTGATGTTTCACCGGCTTCATCGGCTTGGCGGCGGGCTTCTTCGTCGCTCATACCTTCAAAAAAGTTCCAGTTGCGGTTATATTCACCCGCGTGATTTTGGCAAAAATACCAGCGTTCGTTTGAGCCGGGCGCTTTAGGTGCTGGGTGGTCGCCGGTCTCGCTGCATCCGGTATAGTCACACATCCTGAGCGCCTGTGCATCCTGAGCGCGGCCGTATTCGCCCCATCGAGGAAATCCAAAACTTTTGATATAGTCGTTTGCCATAAATTCAGTTTAAACCATTTGCCTAGCCGCTGTGAAATCAATTCCGTCCAAAGAGCGCCGGATTTTACGAGAAAAGGGTCTTTAGCGGATTTGTCGGGAGGGGTCCAGTGATAGTCTGTGGACCGGGCAAGGATAATATAGTTATGTACCAAAGAGCAGCGTCAGCCTATCAGTTTATGTAGGGCCTTGATCCTAAGGAAGGAGCAGTATTTTGCGATCATTTGAACAATTAGCCGAGTTAGCAGGCGAATATCACGGCGACAGAGCCGGGATTAAAGCATTAATGCCTGAGGTCAAATCGCCGGACGAGATCAAAAAAATTGGTGACGACCGCATTTTGGCGCTTATGGCCCGCGGTGTTTTTCAAGCGGGATTTAGTTGGAAAGTGATCGCCAATAAATGGCCGGGTTTTGAAGACGCCTTCGAAGGTTTTGTGCCGGTGCGCTGGAAATTTATGTCGGATGATGATCTGGATCGTTTGATAAGCGATAAACGCATCGTCCGCCACGGCCAAAAGATTATCTCCGTGCGTGAGAATGCAATCCTGATCTGTGATTTGGATGATGAATATGGTTCGGCTGCCAATTGTTTTGCCGATTGGCCGCAGGACGATCTGATTGGCCTGCTGGATATGATGAAAACGCGGGGTTGCAGGCTGGGCGGCGGTACGGGCCAATATTTTCTGCGGCAGCTTGGACGCGATAGTTGGGTTCTGTCGCGTGATGTTGTGCAGGCGCTGGTACGCGAGGGCGTGATAGACAAAACGCCCACCAGCAAAACCGCCATGCGTGCGGTGCAAGCAGCTTTCAATGAATGTGCAGCAGACAGTGGCAGGCCGTTTGCTCATATTTCGCGTATGTTGGCGCTAAGCGTCGGGCCCGTGTTCGCATAGTTTTATTTGAAGAGTTCGTTATCAAAGTATTATAGTTTATTAGTCTTTAGTGGTATCGCGGCGGCACGGCGCTATGGGTTGTTATTACATTTAAGAATGCCAAAGCCGCCAAAGGGCGGCATGTGGTAAAATTTGTGGGCACTGCTCGGGGGGGACTGGAACCATCCGAACTTTAATCAATAGAATTAGGTCATTATTTGTGGCCTTAACTGTTCTTGCAGGCCTTTCGCTATTGGTGCCCGTGGGCGTATTTGGGGCAGATGCACCAGCTCCAAATACTGAAGTAAATTCTCTCGTTGATCTTTCCAATTGGGCGTTCGAAAAACAGGGTCCATTTTTTCTCAGGAAAGGCTGGACAGTGTTTCGCGGCCAAATACTGGATCCGTATGCGTTGAAAAATGCAGCCTGCGGCTGGAACGATGATCAGAAGGCTGGCGAGCCGGTTACCGTGCCTGATTTATGGGGCCCAGCCTATACTGCTTCGGTCTCGACGGGGCACGGACAGGCCACATATTGCACAGAAATTCTCTTGCCCACCCGCGACAGTTTTTATGCCATTCGCATGGGAACACTGCGTTCGGTGGCGGCAGTGTTCGCTGTATACCGCGAAAAGGACGGCATGAAAAAAGTCGCACTTTTGCAACGAAACGGCAATTTGCATGCTGGCGGAGCCGTCAATAACCCTGCTGTCCCTATCATTGCGCTGCCTCACGGCGTTTCACGCATGACAATCATCATGCAGCTTCGCAATGATATTCACAAACAGGGCGGTATTGTTGAAGTGCCAATCGTTGATTTGAAATGGCGGCTGGTTGCCCGTGAAAACAGAGAAACGGCGCTGCCGAGTGCGCTGGTTATTGTGCTGGTATTGGTTGGGTTCGCGGCCCTCATTGTTGGATCGCGTATTACTGGACCGGGCACAGGCAATGCGTACGAGCACCGGGCGTTTGCGCTATTGGCTTTTGCCGCTGCTTTTCGTGCTTTGTTTGTAAGTGATATTGTTTGGGATTATTTTCCGGCTTTTAGTTTGGCACGCAAGTATGATTTTGAATATCTATCGCTGTTTCTGATAGCGATCGCCTATTATGGCTTTATCCATCTTCTGCTAAGGCCAAAAAAATTCCTTAAAATTGACTATCTGGTTTATGGCGGTACGGGCGCGTTGGCGATTTTTGCTTTGTTTTTTGCGCCCTATTTTCCAGCGGGCACGATCACGCTGACCCGGGAAGCTTTCCAACTGGTTTGGGCTGTTATCGTTGTTATGGTGCTGATAACCGTGCTGAAAACAACGATACAAAATCCTGAACAACGCAAAGAAGCTTTGGTCGTAAGCCTGGCTGGGCTGACTTATGCAAGTTATGAAATTTTGGCTGCTGTGGGCATTATCAGCCTTTCGATGGAATGGTCGCAGTTTGTGGTGTTTGCTGTGTTGCTCATGCATGCTCAGGCGTTTGTGATTAAGGCCAAACGAATAGAGAGCGAGCGCGACGATTTAACTGGCCGCCTGCAAACATTGAATGCAGATCTGCAAAACCGGGCGATAGCTCTTGATCTGGCGCTTACCAAAGCTGAGGAGGCCTCAAAGGCCAAAAGTAATTTCCTGGCAACCATTAGCCACGAACTGCGCACGCCGCTGAACGCAATCATCGGTTTTTCCGAATTGATGCAACGAGAACTTTTTGGCGCGCTTGGTAGTAGCTATTACAAGGAATATGCAATTGACATTAACAATTCCGGGCAACATCTTCTTTCTTTGGTGGACGACATTTTGGACCTGTCCATCATTGAAGAAGGGGCCGATCAGCTAAATGAGGAAACAGTTGACCTAAAAGACGAAATTGAAGCCGTATTTAGATTGTTAGCAACGTTAGCTGAACGCAAAAAAATAAAATGCAGGCTGGATGCGTCAGTTCGGTCTTTCAAGCTCAGAGCTGACAAACGCAAAATCAGGCAAGTGTTGATCAACCTTATCAATAATGCGGTCAAATTCAGTGACGTCAAGAGCACGGTTACGGTACAAGTGCGCACAAATGCTGACTGCCTGTGCATTGATGTGATTGATACCGGCATTGGCATCCGGTCAGAGGATATTCCGTTAATATTTTCACGATTCGGCCAAGCCGACAATACGCGGTGGGGGTCGAAATCCGGAGTTGGTATTGGCCTGCCCCTTAGCGAAGCTTTGATCAAGCAACATGGCGGCGAGCTCATACTCACCAGCAAATTCGGAGAAGGCACAAGTGTTACGATCCGTTTCCCGGCTGACCGCACAATCGCTGGCTGAATATTGAGACGCTGGACAGTTTCCTGACCCAGATTTATTCAGGGCGATTGCCCTTAAGCCGTGGGTATTTCAAGCCTGAAACCAAAAAAGCGCAAGGCTGGCTGGCCCTGCGCTTTTCCGATTTTGCTAATTGCGGGGGTTAAGCCGCATTTGGCGCTGCTGCATTTACGCTATCGTCTACATGCGCAACGAAGCTCTCGAAGTTTTCGATAAACAGGCTAACCAAATGTTTTGCCTTGGCATCATAGGCGGCTTTGTCGGCCCATGTGCCGCGTGGGTTGAGGATATGGCTGTCCACGCCTGCAACCGCGATAGGCACTTCAAAACCGAAATTCTCGTCGGTGCGCATGGGTGCCGCATTCAAGCCGCCGTCAAGAGCCGCATGCAATAGCGCGCGGGTCGCTTTGATTGGCATCCGGTTACCAGTGCCATATTCGCCGCCGGTCCAGCCGGTATTTACCAGCCAGCAATTCACACCTGTTTCAGCTATTTTTTTCCGAAGCAGGTCGCCGTAAACACTGGGATGGCGAGGCATAAAAGGTGCACCAAAACAGGTTGAGAAAGTGGCTTGGGGTTCTTTGACGCCAATCTCGGTGCCTGCCACTTTGGCGGTATAACCGCTGAGAAAATGATACATGGCTTGCTCAGGCGTGAGGCGCGCGATCGGAGGCAAAACACCAAAAGCATCGGCTGTTAGCATGATAATATTGGTGGGCTTTCCGCCACGGTTATGTTCACTGGCATTGGGGATAAACTCGATCGGATAAGCCGCGCGCGTATTTTCGGCCAAGCTGTTGTCATCCAGATCAAGCGTGCGCGTTTTTTCATCCATCACCACATTTTCGACCACAGTGCCAAAGCGCTTGGTGGTGGCGAAAATTTCCGGTTCCGCTTCTTCACTAAGCTTAATCAGTTTGGCATAACAGCCGCCTTCAAAATTAAATACACTGTCATCTGACCAACCGTGTTCGTCGTCACCGATCAAGGTGCGGCTGCTATCGGCCGAAAGCGTAGTTTTACCCGTACCGGACAGGCCAAAAAAGATAGCAACATCGCCGTCCGGGCCCATGTTCGCGCTGCAATGCATCGGCATGATGCCCTTTTCCGGCAGCAGGTAATTCAGGATCGAAAAGACAGACTTCTTATTTTCGCCAGCGTAGGCTGTACCGCCAATCAGAACCAGTCCTTTGGCGAAATTGACAACCACCACGGTTTCGCTATTGGTGCCCATTGTTGCGGGGTCAGCCTTAAAACTTGGCAGGTTTATGACCGTAAATTCGGGGTTCATGTTTGCGGCTTCAGCTTCTGTCGGCCTTACCAGCATCGTGCGGCAAAAAAGACTGTGCCATGCCAGTTCGCCGATGGTGCGAACAGCCACCCGGTGGTCCGGGTCAGAGCCACCCCACAAATCCTGAACAAACAGGTCTTTGTCTTTCATATGGGTAAGGAAGGCCTGGTGTATAATGTCGAAAAAGGCTGGGGTCATCGGGCGGTTTGTTTTGCCCCAGTCAACGGTGTTTTCAGTGGTGTCATCGCGGACTGTAAATTTATCATTTGCGGAGCGGCCGGTATGTTTGCCCGTGGCCACAACCAGTGGGCCGTCCTTTGCTAATCTGCCTTCGTCGCGGCGAATCGCTTCTTCATACAATTGAGATGTTTCTAAATTCCAATATTGGTTACCAGTGCCGGTGATGCTTTGAGCATCCAATCCGCCACTGTTTGAGGGGGCGCCAAAGACTTGCAACGTCTTTCCTTCCAAGAACTTACAGGGGCTACACTAAGGCAGCCGATAAAATATTGGGCGAGCACACTTAATATTTTGAGTGGCCCGGTTATTATATAGTTCTCCGATCTGTGCCAGAGTGCGGGTAAGCTCGCGGAAATGGCCGAAGGAATCAAGTGGATTTTATTTCCCTCTGTCATTTGAAAGCGCTACGCCATGTCAGTGCCGCAAGTCGGCCACTATTTTGTCGCAAATAGCACTTACGCCAATCTAAGTTATAGGGCTAAAGTAGCGAACTGGCAGCCAAGCCAAGCCATAGAGGGGACAACCATGACAGCCACCATCGCGCTTGTTGACGATGATCGCAATATCCTAACATCCGTAACCATGGCGCTAGAAGCCGAAGGTTTCTTGGTGCGTACCTATCCAGACGGTCAAAAGGCGTGGGATGCGCTTTCTGTTAACCCGGCTGATTTGGCGGTTCTTGATGTGAAGATGCCGCGTATGGACGGTATGGAGCTGTTGCGTCGATTGCGTGAAGTGTCGACCATGCCCATAATATTGCTAACCTCAAAAGATGAAGAAATTGATCAAGTGCTTGGGCTTAGGATGGGCGCTGACGATTATATCGGTAAGCCCTTTTCCCAAAGATTGTTGATAGAGCGCATTCGCGCTTTGTTGCGTCGCTCTGAGATGCGCGAAAAACCGCTCGCAGAGATGGTGGAAAAAGAGGAAGAAACACTATTGGAGCGTGGCAGATTGGTGCTCGATTCGCTTCGGCACAGTGTTACGTGGGAAGATAAGGATGTAACCCTAACGGTTACAGAGTTTTTGATCCTACATACGCTCGCGCTGCATCCGGGCCATGTAAAAAGTCGTGATCAGTTGATGGATGCGGCCTATTCGGACGATATTTATGTGGATGACCGCACCATTGACAGCCATATCAAGCGGCTGCGGCGAAAATTCCGTGCTGTTTCAGCTGAATTTGCTTCCATTGAAACACTTTACGGTGTCGGCTATCGCTACCGGGACAGTTAAGAGCTAATATGCCTCTTAAACATTGAGCCAGAAATTTTGGCTTTGGTCTTTCAAAGAGGAGGTAGTGTCGCAGTCTGATCCCCTGAATAACGACAATCATCAGCGCGCCAGCCACCCGCGTCACTATACGCGCGGCTTGTCGCCATTGATGCTGCGAATCATGGCGGTGAATGCGATTGTGCTGATCATATTGGTCGGCGGCGTCCTGTATCTCAATCAATTTCGTCAAAATCTTATTGATGCTCGCATCAGCGAGCTGGAAGTTCAGGCGGCGATTATCGCTGGCGCGCTGGGGGAGACCGCAACTGGCGGACCTGAAGCTACAGATATCGATTTGGCCCCGGCTCGCGACATTCTAATTCGGCTGGTCGGCCCAACAGACCACAGGGCGCGGTTGTTTTCAGTCAGCGGCACGATGATAGCGGATAGCCGATTTTTGGCCGGAGATAAGGAACTGGTTGAAGAACCTCTGCTCGGCCTCAATTACCGGCCCACATTTAATGAGCGTATCGTTAACTGGTTGCACCAGATTTTGGGCAGTTTCACGCAGGTAATCGATGCACCTCCCATTATCGACCGGCCCGGCATGCGTGCTGACGATTATACCGAGGTCACGACGGCACTGGCCGGTACGCAAATGGTTCAGCTCCGGGCCCGCGCTGACGGCGAACTGGTTATTAACATCGCTGTTCCTGTGCAGCGGTTCCGACGGGTGCTTGGCGCGATGCTGCTGTCCGCCCAGACGGATGATATCGATCAGATCGTGCGCGCAGAGCAAATGCTAACAGTGAAGGTTTTTATTGGGGCGCTTGTTTTTACAATTTTGCTGTCGTTTTTTTTGGCGCGAACCTTGGTTCGCCCTATCCGCAGGTTAGCGCGGGCGGCTGAAAGGGTGCGGCGCGGTGTGGGCCGTGAGGAACGTATTCCGGAATTTGCGCATCGGCTTGACGAAATAGGAGATCTGTCGCGCTCGCTCTCGGATATGACAGGGGCACTTTATAATCAAATAGATGCCGTTGAACGCTTTGCCGCTGATGTCGCGCACGAGATAAAAAACCCACTATCATCTATGCGCAGCGCTCTGGAAACTATCCAGGTTGCCAAAAAACCTGAAGACCGGCTGAAGCTTCTTGGTATTTTGGAAGAAGACGTTAAACGTATCGACCGCCTGATTACTGATATTTCGGACGCCTCCCGCCTGGATGCCGAACTTACGCGTGGCCGTATGGATCGATTTGATTTGGGTGTGATGCTGACTATTTTGGCCGATTCGTATCGGTCGAGGCGCTTGCCAGATGGTATGACGCTTGATTTCCCCGACCAGGAAGCCGGCATATATATGGTGCGCGGTATCGAAGCAAGGCTTGGTCAGGTGTGGCAAAATTTGCTAGACAATGCCCTTAGCTTTAGCCCTGAAGGGGGCACCATTCGGGTGGGCTTGGTGCTGAAGGATCATTTTGTTACTGTGCGTATAGAAGATGAAGGCCCGGGCCTGCCAAAAGGCGCTGCGGCAAAAATTTTCCAGCGCTTTTATTCAGAACGACCCGAGCAAGAGGCCTTTGGTGTTCATTCCGGCCTTGGTCTGGCGATCTGCAAACAGGTGATAGAGGCGCATGGCGGTCGAATTTTGGCTGAAAATAGATTGAATGATGATAGTGAAATATTAGGCGCATGTTTTAGTGTGAGCTTGCCGCGTAGCGACTAAAGTAGGTTAGACAAAATGAACGACCTGACTATTGGGGAGCCATCATGGAATTGATGCATGCCACTGCCGTTGATGTTGGTGGTAAGGGCGTATTGCTCTGCGGGCCCTCGGGTGTTGGTAAATCTGATTTGGCGCTGCGGCTTATTGACAGAGGTGCAACTTTCATCGCTGACGATCAGGTGCTGCTTGAAGTGCGGCGACGCGGTCTGTTTGCTTTGGCACCCGAGCCTTTGCGCGGATATCTTGAGGTGCGCGGGTTGGGCATTCAGTCGGTGCCCGTCGCTGGGGGTAGTTTTGTAGCACTTGTTGTTGATTTGGTGGCGTCAGATGTGGTGCCCCGGCTGCCTGCGCCGCACTTCCGCGCGCTGCTTGGTGAAAAAATTCCACTGTTGCGGTTGAATGCGTTTGAAGTTTCGACCGCACTTAAAATAGAGTTGGCAGCAGGGGATGCAACACGGATCGGTGCCACAGGGCCAGACGGTCAAACGAGCGGATGTACAAGCCATGGATAAGGTCAAAAAACAGGATAAAACGCGCCAGCTCGTGATTGTTACTGGGCTATCTGGTGCGGGTAAATCAGCGGCTTTGCATGCGTTTGAAGATATCGGCTATCAGGCCGTTGATAACCTGCCCCTTTCGATGCTTGGCGGGCTTTTGGAAGAAGCTGCGCGCGATAACTTTGGCATGCCGATCGCGGTTGGTATCGATTCGCGCACGCTGCATTTTTCGCCAAGTGTATTTGTGGATACGGTTGCCGACATAAAAAAATTGCCTGAAATTCAACTGCATGTGCTGTTTATGGATGCTTCTGATGAAGTGCTGATGAAGCGTTTCTCAGAAACCCGGCGTCCGCATCCGCTTGGTGGAAGCCAGCTATTGCGTGCGGCCATCAAACAAGAGCGCGATGTGATGGCTATTGTGCGCGCTAATATTGATGGCATCCTTGATACAAGTTCGCGTACCGGCGCTGAAACACGCAGTATAATCCGCCGCCGTTTTGCTGGCGACAATATGCCCAAAATGATTGTGACTTTTATGTCGTTTGGTTTTGCTTACGGCGTTCCTCGTGATGCAGACATGGTGCTGGACGTGCGGTTTTTGCGAAATCCGCACTATGTCGACGACCTCAAAGCCTTGACCGGACGTGATAAATTGGTCGCGAATTATGTACGTGCAGACGAGGGATTTGATAAGTTTGTTAGTAAACTTGAAGATATGCTCGAGTTTTTGTTGCCGCGCTACCGCGACGAAGGTAAGTCTTATTTGACAATAGCTTTTGGCTGCACAGGTGGGCAGCACCGGTCCGTTGCTGTTACCGAGGCAATGGCGGGCTGTTGTTCGGTAGAAGGCTTGACTGTTAATCTGTATCACCGCGAACTGGTGGGTGATGCGCGGTAAATTGAGAACTGAGGAAAACTGATGATTGGAATGGTGCTGGTTACCCACGGGCGTTTGGCGGACGAATTTGTCGCTGCTACCGAGCATGTCGTGGGTGCGCAAGAGCAAATGCGTGCCATTTGCATTGGGCCTGATGATGATATGGAACGGCGCCGTCAAGATATTATGGATGCTGTAAAAGATGTTGATTCAGGCGGTGGTGTTGTGCTTTTGACTGATATGTTTGGGGGCACGCCGTCAAATTTGGCCATTTCGCTGTTGGAGAAAGATAAAGTAGAGGTGATTGCGGGTATCAATCTGCCGATGTTGATCAAGTTGGCCAGCGTGCGCCGGGGTTCCAGTCTCAAAGACGCTGTTGAAGCCGCTAAAGAGGCCGGCCTTAAATATATCAACGTCGCCAGTCAGATATTGGGGACCTAACGGCTTGTCTGTTCTTGAAGAGACGCATACTCAAGACGCCGTTATTTGCAACCGCCGTGGCCTGCATGCACGGGCCTCGGCAAAATTCGCCAAACAAACAGCTCAGTTAGATGCCCTAATTCTCGTAAGTAAAGATGGGGTTAGTGTCACTGGCACATCCATTATGGGTCTGATGATGCTGGGCGCAGCCAAAGGCGATACCATCACAATATCTGCCACTGGGCCGGGTGCGAGAGACGCGTTGGCGCAGCTGTGCGCGCTTATAGCTTCGCGTTTTGGCGAAGAAGAATAGTGGTTTTGCTATTTAGCATGCGCTCCATCTCCAACTAAATCCCACAAGTTTACTAAATTTTAAGTGTGGCAGTGGATTGTAGTGGCTTGTCTTGTTTAAATATCAACGAAATTTTATATAAAGAAATCTTTATCTTCTGATGGGCGCCTGATATAAGCGGTGCCTGTAGATTTTTATAGGTGAGCAGGAGCTTTCATGACCGATTATAAAGTAGCCGATATTTCTGGTGCCGAATGGGGCCGTAAAGAAATCAAAATTGCCGAAACCGAGATGCCGGGATTGATGGCGCTGCGGTCTGAATATGGGGCTTCTCAGCCTTTGAAGGGTGCGCGCATTGCGGGTTGCCTTCATATGACCATTCAGACGGCGGTTTTGATTGAAACGCTAACGGCGCTGGGTGCTGAAGTGCGCTGGTCAAGCTGTAATATCTTCTCAACACAGGATCATGCGGCAGCGGCTATTGCGGCTACTGGCGTGCCGGTGTTTGCCTGGAAGGGTGAAACCGAAGAAGAAGCCGAATGGTGCATCCACCAAACCATTAAAGGCCCGGACGGCTGGGTTCCCAATATGATTTTGGATGATGGCGGCGACCTTACCGTGATGATGCACGATGATTATCCCGAGTTGATGGCGGGTGTTAAGGGCGTTTCAGAGGAAACAACCACCGGCGTGATGCGGCTATATGAAATGGCCAAAGAAGGCCGCCTGAAAGTGCCTGCGATCAATGTGAACGACAGTGTTACAAAATCGAAGTTTGATAATCTTTATGGCTGCCGGGAAAGCCTTGTCGACGGTGTGAAGCGCGCAACAGATGTGATGATCGCCGGTAAAGTGGCGGTTGTTTGTGGGTACGGCGACGTGGGCAAAGGCTCGGCCGAATCGCTTAGAAGCCAAGGCGCGCGCGTTCTGGTAACCGAGATTGACCCTATTTGTGCGCTGCAAGCCGCAATGCAGGGTTATGAAGTGACAACGATGGACGAGGCGGCGTCACAGGGCGAAATTTTTGTAACGGCTACGGGCAACAAGGATGTGATTACGCTCGATCATATGCGCCAGATGAAAGACCGGGCTATTGTCTGCAACATCGGTCATTTTGACAGCGAAATTCAAATTGCCGGGCTTTCAAATCTGCAGTGGGAAGAAGTGAAGCCACAGGTTGATGAAGTGATTTTCCCTGACGGCAAGCGTTTGATCGTTCTGGCCAAAGGCCGCTTGGTGAATTTGGGCTGCGCCACCGGCCACCCCAGTTTTGTGATGTCAGCTTCCTTCACCAATCAGGTTTTGGCGCAAATCGAACTTTGGACTCATGCTGAAAATTACGGGCTTGATGTGTATGTGCTGCCCAAGCATCTGGACGAAAAAGTAGCCACGCTGCATTTGGCCAAACTGGGCGTGAAGCTCACCACCCTTAGCGAAGACCAGGCGAATTATCTTGGGCTCAAGGTGTCGGGGCCGTTCAAGCCCGCGCATTATCGCTATTAATAACGCGCCCAAGTTTAGGTGATTGACAAAATATATTTGATGAAAGAAAGACTGGAGCCGCCCAAATGAGCGAATATTTATTTACAAGCGAATCTGTATCTGAAGGGCACCCCGATAAGGTTGCTGATCGTATTTCTGATGAAATTGTTGATCTGTATCTGGGTGCACAACCCGATGCGCGCGTTGCGGCTGAAACAATGGTCACCACAAACCGTATCATTGTGGCGGGTGAAGTGCGTGGTCCCGAAAGCATCAAACCTGCTGATGTGGAAGACGTGGCGCGTGCAGCCGTAAAAGATATTGGGTACGAACAGGCGGGTTTTCACTGGAAAAATTCGACCTTTGAAAATTATCTGCATGAGCAATCCAGCGATATCGCAATGGGTGTTGATGCTGCCGGCAACAAAGACGAAGGCGCTGGCGATCAGGGCATTATGTTTGGCTATGCTTGCGACGAAACTGAAAGCCTGATGCCTGCGCCTATCGATTTTTCTCATCGGATTTTAAAATCATTGGCCAAAGCCCGCCACGCAGGCGAAGCGCCCGAGCTGGAGCCAGACAGCAAAAGTCAGGTCACGCTAAGGTATGTTGATGGCCGCCCGGTTGGCGCGACCACAGTTGTGGTTTCCACCCAGCACAAAGAAGGCGTAAGCCAAGCAGACTTGCGCGCGCGCGTGCGCGGATATGTAGAAGCAGCTCTGCCCGAAGGCTGGATGTGCCCGGACGAAGAATTCTACGTCAATCCTACCGGAAATTTTGTTATCGGCGGGCCGGACGGTGATGCGGGTCTTACGGGCCGCAAAATTATCGTTGATACATACGGCGGCGCTGCACCGCACGGTGGTGGTGCTTTTTCGGGCAAAGACCCAACCAAGGTTGATCGTTCGGCAGCATATGCATCGCGTTATTTAGCCAAAAATGTAGTGGCAGCGGGCCTCGCCAGCAATTGCACAATTCAATTGGCTTATGCCATCGGCGTATCGCGGCCGCTTGCCGTATATGTTGATCTATGGGGCAACAAGCGTCAACTGGACCCGCAAGCCCTGTCAAAGGTGTTACAGCAGTTGGTTGATCTTAGCCCTCGAGGCATCCGCGAACATTTGGGCCTTAGCCGGGCGATCTATGCACGTACAGCGGCTTACGGACATTTTGGCCGCAAGCCCACTGAAGACGGTGGCTTTTCCTGGGAACGTACGGACCTGGTTGATGCCCTTAGGTCTGAGTTCGGCGTTTAAGCCAAGCCTATTGTTGCCAGCAGATGCCCGCTAAAGGCTTGTCCTTTGGGGGCAAGAGGCGCTAGTCTTCCCTCTGTGCCGAAAGCCGGGAGGAGCGCTAAAATATGATAGCAGAAAACGGGCTGTCCTTGGGCCTTGCAGCCTTGGTTGCCACGACGCTTTTGTTGTGGTTTGGCCTCAGCCTATATGCACTGTGGCGCGCTGGCCGTATGAGCGACCGCACTCAGTCGCTTCAGGATCTGGCACATTTCCTTGATACCATGATCAAGACCGATCATCGCTTTCCTATCTGGATTTGGCCCGATGGCCGATTGCAAGCTGATGCTGGCGCGTTGGCCCTGGTCGGGCTGCCAGATACCGTTACCGATATTGGCGATTTGGCCGCTGAAAATGGCCAGGGCTTGCCTGAGGAAACCATTGCTCTGATCCGGGCTGGACTCGATGAAGGCGAGCAAGCTTGTAACCCACTGATTGTCGACCGTGGTTTGAATGCGCCCCGGTTGATCATTGATATGCAGTGGTTGCCGTCTAAAGACACATGCTGGCCCTTTGGCATTATGTGGATTGAAGAATCGCTGGATCAACCAACATCTCACGAGAAACCGAGTGTGCGGGCACTTGAACTGCGTTCCAAAGACCTGGTTCATACCTTCAATAGCCTGCCCTATCCGGTATGGGTTCGCGCCGATACGGGCAGATTAATCGAGGTTAATGAAGCTTATGTAACGGCGGTTGACGCGGAAAGTGCTAACGAAGTTATTTCTCAGGGTCGCGAACTTTTCAGTCGGGCCAGCCAGGCTGCTGTGCGCAAGGCACGAGAAACAGGGCATGCTGTTCGCGAGCGTCGTTTTGGTGTGATTGAGGGCCAGCGCAGGGCTTTTTCTGTTACCAATACACCGCTTGACGACAAAGGGAATGTGCTTTCTGTTGCGGTGGATGTAACCGGCGAAGAAGAAGCTTTGTCGGAGCTGTCTCGGGTATTGGAAAGCCAATCAGAAACGCTGAACAGGCTTAGAAGTCCGGTAGCGATATTTGGCGCGAACCAGACTTTACGGTTTTATAATAGTGCCTTTGCGCGCCTAACTCATATTAGCGAAGAAGCGCTTTCGTCCGATCTAAAACACAGCGAGTTACTTGATCTCATGAGAGAGCAGCGGCGTTTGCCTGAACAGATTGATTTTCTTCAGTGGAAGACCGAGCTTCTCAGCCATTATACCCAGCTTCTGGAACCCTTTGAGGATATGTGGCACCTGCCAGACGGCACCGCACACCGTGTCGTAACCCAGCCGCATCCCTTGGGGGGATTGCTGATTCTTTTTGAGGATGTCACGGACAGGTTAGCATTGGAGCGGTCCTACAATACGCTTATCGCTGTTCAGCAGGAAACGTTGGACAATATGCGCGAAGGCATTGCCGTTTTTGGCACCGATGGCCGCCTGCAGCTTTTTAATCCGGCCTTCAAAAAAATATGGCATCTTGCAGAAGCAGATTTGACAGGCCGCCCGCATCTTACGGATTTTGTTGCGACGATTGCAGCCAAAGACCAGATCCTCAACGATGAAAATAATTTCATCCTCGATCTGGCCGCATCGGTTGCGGACCGAAAGCACAAGACGGCGCGGCTTAGGCAAAAGAAAGGCCGTGTTATTGACTGTGCGATTGTGCCCCTGCCCGACGGCGGTGTTATGTTAACGCAAAGTGATGTCACCGATACTTTCAAAGTGGAGCAGGCACTTAGGGAACGCTCAAGTGCGCTTGAAGCAGCCGATAGAATGAAAAGTGATTTCATTACCAACATGTCCTACGAACTGAGAACGCCCCTAAATTCCATTATCGGATTTTCTGAGCTGTTGGGGCAAGGTATAGTCGGCGAACTGAATGAAAAGCAGGGAGGATATCTTGAGGATATCCTTACAGCGGCGGGCAAGCTAAAATTATTAATATCTGATGTTCTTGATCTGGCGGTTCTCGAAAGCGGAGAGATTGATCTCTCGCTCACGGATGGAAATGTGGCTGATATCCTTAAGGATGCGGCAATTTTGGCGCAGGAGCTTGCGCACAAAGCAGACATAATTCTGGCCCTTGGCGAGGTGCCTGATGTCGGGGAAATTCAGGCTGACAAAAGCCGACTGAAACAAGCTTTTTACAATATGGTTTCATCGATGCTGAGTTTCGCTCGTAGTGGCGGTGCACTGGTCCTGGACTTGAACAGCGATGACCAAGAGGTTCGCATTACAATTACAAATGAGGATGCTGGATTGGCACCGAGAGAGCGTGACCGCCTAATAGGGGCGGTTGCCATGGGGGCTTCTCCGGGTGGTCGCCGTGCAACCGGCCTGGATTTATCGCTTGCGCGTTCAATTGTCGGTATGCATCGGGGCTCTATTGCCTTAGAGCCTTTTGAAGAGGAAGGCCTGACTCTAAGTTGTGCCCTACCCAGAGTACAGCCAAAATTTGGGGAAAAACACTGGTGAAAATTCAGTGATTGAGATTGTCTGCAAAAACCAGTTCGAGACAGAAACGGCTGCCACCTGGCTGGCGGCCCGGGCACAAGCTGGCGATTTGTTTGCGTTAAGCGGCAATTTGGGGGCTGGCAAAACGACCTTTGCCCGGGCCTTCATCCGTGCGGCCCTCGGTGACGGTGATATCGAAGTTCCAAGCCCAACTTTTACGCTGGTGCAATCTTATGTGGGCACTGTCGATATTTACCATACGGATCTATACCGCATTGAAAACTCTGAAGATGTTTATGAATTAGGGCTGGATGAAGAACGCGATCGGGCAATTTTGATTGTAGAATGGCCGGGGAAAATGCCGAAAGAGTGGCAGGCAGAAGCACTTCAAATCACTTTCACTCGCGAAGTTGCTGCCACAAAACCTGGTGCAGAAGCCGGTGCAAAAGTCGCTACAGAAACGGGCACAAAAACCAATGTGGAAGATGGCACCGAAGACTTCAATGAGGCGCGCCGGTTGCAATTCACCGGCAATATGGCCCGCTGGCGTGGCCTGCTTGAAGGGTGGCCTTGATGGTGGGGCAGCGCGCCATGATTCTGGCGGCAGGGCTTGGCACCCGTATGGGCGAGCTGTCAAAGCAGCTGCCCAAACCGCTGGTAAAAGTGAAGGGGGTGAGCTTGATCGACCGGCAAATCGCGCATGCCCTAAAGGTCGGTATTCAGCATTTTGTCGTTAATGTGCATCATCATGCCCGGCAAATGGAACACCATTTGGCAGCCGCCGCACGCGCTGGAAACCTCGTTTTTTCCGACGAACGTGATCAGCTGCTGGAGACCGGTGGCGGCGTCAAAAAAGCCATACCTTTGCTGGGTTCGCAACCGTTTTTTGTGATCAACGGCGATGCGCTTTGGGTCGATAGCAACGCCCCAAACCTTGAACGTCTGCGCACCGCATGGGATGCCTCGTTGATGGATATTCTTTTGTTGCTTGTGCCAACACATGAAGCGCTGGGGTATGATGGTGTTGGTGATTTTTTTGCTGCACCGGGCGGGGTGCAACCGATCCGCTTCCGTGACGATGCCGCGCGTGCGCCCTACATGTATGGCGGCGTGCAACTTGTTGAACCGTCGCTTTATGACGACATGCCTGAGGGACCCTTTTCAAACCGCGAGATTTTCAGGAAAGCTTTTTCTAGAGGTCGGCTCTACGGCCTGCCGATCGATGGATACTGGATGCATGTAGGCACTAAAGCGGCGATCGGCGATACGGAGGCACGGCTAACGGCGTTGGGCGAGGCCTGATATGGTGCGGTCCCCAACACTTTATACAATCAATCCTGATGTTTCTTTTGTTGATGCCTTGGTAGATGGATTGCTGCGATCCGCAGACGGTGATCCTATGGCGTTAAGCCAGATGACAATATTGGTGCCCAACCGCAGGGCGCAAAGATCGCTTCAAGAGGCATTCTTGCGCAAACTGGAACGGCGAACCACACTGCTGCCTGTGATGCGCCCCATCGGTGATGTGGATGAGGACGAAGTGAGCTTCCTAGGCGCGGGTGCCGGGCTTGACCCGTCGGAATTAATGCCAGCCATATCTGGCGTGCGGCGGCAGGTTATGCTGATGCGGCAGGTTATGGCCTGGGGAGGGTTAGACCATTCGCTTGCCCCGGCGCAGGGCTGGCGGCTGGCGGCCGAACTGGCGCGCTTCATGGATCAAGTTGATACCGAGAGCTTATCCTACAAAGGCTTGGCGGGTCTTGTGCCCGAAGGCCTTGCGCACCACTGGGATATTACGCTTGAGTTTTTGCATATTGTCACTAAATCATGGCCAGAAATACTGAAAGCAGAAGGCGCAGAAAACCCCGCCATCAGACGCGATAAACTGCTGCGTATGCTCGCTGCGTCTTGGGCTGCCAAAGCTCCATCAGGCAGGGTTGTTGCGGCAGGATCAACGGGATCGGTACCGGCTACCGCTGAACTGCTGGCTGTGGTTGCAAACCTGCCCGGTGGCTGTGTGGTTTTGCCCGGATTTGACCGCACCATGAGCGATGAAAGCTGGGCAGCGCTTGATGCCACCCATCCCCAATCGGCGATGAAAAACCTGCTAAATTCAATGGCTGCCAGCCGCCATGAAGTCGAAGAATGGCCGCACACTGTTATCAGCCCGCACACGGGCCGGCGCTTGTTTTTGGCGGACGCATTGTTGCCTGCTGAACTGACAGCAAATTGGCGGCAAGCAGACTATGCCAGCATGGACGCTGCTGATCTGTTTGCCGATATGAAGGCCATCGTCGCCCCGTCAAGGCGCGAAGAAGCCGATGCCATTGCGGTTTTGATGCGCAGTATACTGGAGGAACCGGGCAAAACAGCGGCGCTGGTAACCCCCGACCGCCAGCTTGCGCGCCATGTTCGGGCCAGCCTTACGCGCTGGGCGATTGATATTGATGATAGCGGCGGCGACAGGGCGCTGAATACATTGCCGGGGCGGCTGTTTGGCCTGATTTCTGCGGCGGTTTCAGATAACTTTACGCCGGTATCTTTGTTGGCGCTGTTGCAGCATCCGCTCGTTTCCATTGGCAAAAACCGGACTGATTATTTGGAAATGATCAGACGGCTTGATAAAGGCGTGCTGCGGGGTGTTCGCCCGGCGGGTGGTATCGCAGGCCTGTTGGCACGCGCTTCGGTTATTGCTGCCAGCGACAGACATGATTTTGCATCCGCCGACTATGATCTTCTTGCCTGTGCGTTGGCTATGTTCACGGGTCTTACGGATGCGTTTTCGGGCAGCCGTTCGCTTAGTGCTATTCTGGTGGCCCATATCTGCTGCGCCGAAGCGTTGACCGCCACACCTGACAAAACGGGGGCCGAGATACTGTGGCGCGGGGAGGCTGGTCGTGCGCTGGCTGATGGGCTTTCCGAACTTATTGAACAAACGGGTTCGCTTGTGGATATAACGCCTGAAGGTTATGCGCCGCTGTTTGCTGAACTGCTGGCCCCTATTACGGTGCGCCCTGTTTGGCGGCGGCATCCACGTCTCAGCATTTGGGGGCCGTTGGAAGCGCGCTTGCAGCGGGCTGATGTGATGATCCTCGGTGGGCTTAATGAAGGCGTTTGGCCGGGCGAAATGAAAGCTGACCCCTGGATGAACCGGGTCATGCGCAAGGATTTTGGCTTACCGCCACTTGAGCGCAGAATAGGCCAGTCTGCGCATGATTTTATCCAGGCGGCGTCAGGTGGCACGGTTTATATCACCCGCGCAGAAAAAATTGACGGCGCGCCAACGGTGCCTAGTCGTTGGTGGTTTCGGATCGAAGCCCTTGCTGGCCGTATTGTTCCGCGCGCGCACCAATATTTGGATTGGGCTGAGGCACTTTCAGCCGCGAAGCGCGCGCCAATGCTGGAGCCACCCGCCCCCACGCCGCCGGTAGCCGCCCGGCCAAAACAGCTTTCTGTTACGCAGGTGGAAACCTGGATGCGCGATCCCTACGGGTTATATGCCAATAAAATACTCGGGCTTAGGACACTTGATCCGATCGATGATAGGCCGTCTGCGGCAACTAAGGGCACGCTGCTGCATGAAGCGCTGGAATTATTTTTGCGGGAAGCGGGCCCTAAATACGGGGCCGAAGGTTTGGCGCGGCTGATTACCGTAGGACGGCGGGTTTTTGAACCCGTTCTGACCCAGCCGACGGTTTATGCCTTTTGGTGGCCGCGTTTTGAACATATCGCGCTTTGGTTTGTTGAAAATGAAGAAAAACGCGCTGAAACCTATGAAGTGGCCGCAGTTGAAAGGCGTGCGAAAGCCACGCTGCCGGGCTCGGACTTTGTGCTGGTTGCCAAAGCCGACCGTATCGACCGCGAACGGGCAACGGGCACGCTGGAAGTGATCGATTATAAAACCGGGAATATCCCCACGGCCCGCCGTGTTGCAGCCGGATTTGCACCGCAGTTGCCGCTTGAGGCATGGCTTGCAGAAGTCGGCGGTTTTGATGGATTGGCTGCATCAGCGGTGAAAGATCTGGTTTACTGGGAACTGAAAGGCGGCGATCCGGTACAGCGCCAAGTGAAACCGGTGAAGGATGTGGCTCACACGGTTGAGGCGGCGCTCCACGGCTTGCAGGATCTGGTGCGCGCTTTTGCTCGTGAAGATACGCCTTATCTATCCAATCCGCGTCCGGCTGAGGCAGGCTACGGTGATTATGATCATCTGGCGCGGGTGAAGGAATGGCGCGGCGGCAAAAACCCCTTTGAAGACGGCGAGGCTAGCTGATGGCCGTCCTGCAAACATCCGGTAAAAACCGTATGACCAACGAGCAGGCGCAGGCCACGCATCCGGCGCTTACGGCGTGGGTGGCGGCCTCTGCGGGTACCGGAAAAACCCATGTTTTAACGGCGCGGGTTTTGCGGCTTATGCTGACAGGCACAGAACCGCAAAATATTATTTGCCTTACTTTCACCAAAGCTGCCGCTGCGGAAATGACCAACCGTATTTTCAAAGAACTCGGCGGCTGGACCTTGATGCCGGATGATCAGCTGAAGCATGAAATTAACAGCCGCACCGAAGAATATGCTGACGAGGCCATGCTTATTCGGGCCCGGCAATTGTTTGCTAAGGTGCTTGATCTTTCGCCGGGATTGCAAATCCAAACTTTCCACAGTTTTTGCCAATCCCTGCTCGGGCGCTTTCCCCTGGAAGCCGGTATGGCACCGGGTTTTGAAGGTATGGACGAGGCCGAAGCGCGGGATTTGATGGCCGCCGCCAAAGACGAGATGCTGGCCTCTACGCAAAAGCCGGCCAATAAGGTTTTAGCCAGTGCGCTAAGCGATGTGGCCAAGCTGGTCACTGAAAATACATTCGATGAAGTGATCGATAGACTGGCTTTTGAGGCCCCGGTGCTGTTGCGGGCTGAGGCAGCCTACGGCGGCATAGATGGCCTGAGCGCCGCGCTTTATCGTGCGCTGGATTTAACGCCCGGTGATACCATTAACCGGCTTGAGACCAGCTCTGTGCGCAGCGATACTTTTGATGTGGCAGGCATCGACCAGCTCGCCGATTTGATGCTGGCGGGCAGCGCAAAAGAAAAAACGGCGGGCGAAACCCTGAAGGCCTTTGTCTGTGCAACAGAACACCAGCGCACACCGCAGTTTGACGATTATAAATCCGTGTTTCTAACGGCCAAACAGGAAGCCCGCGCCCGGGTTGCCAACAAGGGCACACTGCAAGCCGATCCGGGCATGCTTGATGTGATTGAAACCGAGCAAAATCGCTTGGTAAGAATCGCAGATAGCACGCTCAGGCTGAAAGCGGCGAAGGCCACAGTTTCGCTTTTGCAGCTTGGTCTAGCACAATTGGCGGGGTACCGGCGCAGCAAAGCCGCACGTGGGCTGGTGGATTTTGACGATATGATTCAGCGCACTGTTATGTTGTTCCGGCAGGCTGATGTCGCCCCGTGGGTTTTGTTCAAACTGGACGCCGAGGTGGAACATATTCTTGTGGATGAAGCGCAGGATACCAACCGCGATCAGTGGCGTGTGGTTGAGGCGCTGTCGAGCGAGTTTTTTGCTGGTGAAGGCGTATCGGATGTTGAGCGCACGCTGTTTGCAGTGGGCGATGCCAAACAGTCTATTTTTTCGTTCCAACGCGCAGACCCGCGCGAATTTATCGCCGCCCGCGACCGCGTTTTTAAGCGCGCTTATGATGCCGGCATGCAAGCCGAGGCCATTCCTCTTAATCTGTCTTTTCGTTCAGGCGAGGCCGTGCTTGCGCTGGTGGATGCTGTGTTTGACGCTGAAGCCAGGGCGGCTATTGGCCTGTCTGCAAGCGGCGAAGGGGTGCGGCATGACTATAGCCGCAAAGGGCAGGCGGGCTTTATCGAGCTTTGGCCGCTGGAAGCACCGACTGATAAATCTGACGAAGATACCCCTGCGTGGGAGTTGCCGCTTAAGCAGGAAACCGTGGACGACGCCGAACAACGCACAGCATGGCGCACCGCCCGCCGTATTAGCCATATGATCACCGGGCGTGAAGAACTGCCTTCAAAAGGCCGCGCGGTTCGGGCTGGTGATATATTGGTTTTGGTACGCCGCCGTACGGCCTTTGTTGACCATCTGGTGCGTGCGCTTAAAAGCTTGGGCGTGCCTGTGGCCGGGCGCGACCGCATGGTGTTAACCGACGAACTAGCAGTGATGGACCTTTTGGTATTGGCACGTTTCGCGCTGCTGCCCACTGATGATCTTAGCTTGGCGACAGTGCTGAAGGGGCCGTTTGTGGGCATTGACGATGCTGCCCTCTTCAAGCTGGCTTGCGGCCGGAAAGGCACACTCTGGCAGGCGCTGCTGCGGCAAAAATCTCAGGGTGAATTCTCCGGTATTGCAATGCAGCTTAAGGCGTTGCTCGATCAGGTTGATGTAAAAACGCCCTTTGAGTTTTTCAGCCATATACTGACCGGGCAAGGCGGCCGCAAAAAACTGGTGGCGCGGCTCGGCGATGAAATTCACGATCCTGTTGATGAATTGCTGGAAGAAGCACTTCGTTTTGAATTAACAGCGTCTGCTTCCATGCAAGCCTTTTTGCACAGTGTTGAGCGCGGTGGGTTGCAGATAAAGCGCGATCTTGAAGCCGCAGGCAACCGGGTGCGCATTATGACTGTGCACAGCGCCAAAGGGCTGCAAGCACCCATTGTTTTCTTGTCCGACTTGGTGGGCCTGCCCAATACAAGCCGTGATACGCGTCTGATGCCGCTGCCAAGTGCGGTTGATGGTTTGCCGCCCTTGCCTTTCTGGACATCGCCCGGCAAAGGGTTGGCGCTGGTGGAGGACATGAAGGCCGATGTTAAAGCCCGCCAGCTTGCGGAATATAGGCGGCTTTTATATGTGGCGCTTACGCGGGCGGAAGACAGGCTCTATATCGCTGGATGGCAGGCCAAGGGTGATCCTGACCCAGACTGCTGGGCCAGCGCAATTGCTGAGGGTTTTGACCGGATAGATGCAGAAGAAGTCTTAAGCCCGGACGGGCAAAAAGTATGGCGTTTTGAAGTCAAGCAGCAGGCCGACAGTGCTGCCAAAATTGGTGAAGAAATTCCCGCCGCCCCTGCACAAATACCAAAATGGTTCTTTGCGCCGCTGCCAGATGAACCTTTACCGCCCAAACCTTTGGCTCCATCGCGCCCAGATGAAGAACCAGCTGTATCAGGCCCGCTTGCTCGCACGGACATAAAACGGTTCCGGCGCGGGCGCTGGGTTCATGCAATGTTGGAATGGCTGCCAGAATTACCGCAGAATGCCCGCGCGCCCGCCGCGCTGCGCTATCTTGCCCGGTCCGCGACAGATTTATCAGCTGATCAGCAGCGTGCCCTTTGGCAAGAGGTGGATGCTATCCTGTCTGGTGACGATTTTGCCGCGCTGTTTGGGCCGAACAGCCGCGCCGAGGTTCCGCTTGCGGGCATAGTATCAGGGCGCGCCATTTCGGGCCAAGTGGATAGGCTGGTGGTTAGCGAAACTGAAGTTTTAATTGTCGATTATAAAACGAATCGCCCGCCACCCAGCAGCACCGCGGGTGTTGCAGATGTTTATCTGCGTCAGATGGGGCTTTATGTGCGGGCTTTGCAAGCCATCTACCCCGGCAAACAGGTGCGGGCCGCCCTGCTGTGGACAGATGCGGCAAAATTAATGGAATTGCCAAATCACTTGATGACAGAAGCACTTAACAAAGCCGGGCTATGATCTATATCTAGCGATGGATCACACATCTGTTACTAAACCTTGACCCATAGGGGCGCGCTACTTACGTTAGGCACCAAGCGGCAATATGCCCCCAATCAAAGGCCCCTCTGTTGGTTAAAAGCCAGCAGCGGCCACTAGAAAGAGTGTAGATTATGGCAACCATCACAGTGACAGACGCAACCTTTGAAGAGCTGGTTTTAAAATCCGACAAGCCCGTGGTTTTGGATTTTTGGGCGCAGTGGTGTGGCCCATGTAAAATGATCGGCCCGATCCTCGAAGATATTTCCGGTGAACGCGATGATATCACTATCGCCAAAATGGATATCGACGAGAACCCTGAAGTGCCAACCAGCTTTGGTGTGCGCTCGATCCCGACGATTTTGATTTTCAAGGGCGGTGAAGCTGTAGCCACAACGATGGGAGCTAAACCAAAAGCGGCACTTACAGCTTGGATCGACGGAGCAGTTTAAACGCGGCCAGTTGAATGGCTTAGGGATTAAAAAGGGCGCCGGGCAGGGTGCCCTTTTTGCTTATAAAGGTTATTATATTCAAGCGACACAGGGATATTTCCAGCCGATACATGGGTTTTTTTAAGCGACATAGAGGAGTCGAATAAATGCAGACATGGATCGCACTTTTACGCGGTATCAATGTGGGCGGCAAAAATAAGGTGCCGATGGCAGCGCTACGGACATTATTTGAAAATCAGGGTTGCAGTGAGGTTAAAACCTATATTCAAAGCGGTAATGTTGTTTTTCACAGCGCGGCGACGGACGCTGTAGCCATTGCAGCAGCCCTGGTTGAGGCCATTGAGGCGCAGTTTGGATTTAGGGTGCCTGTTATGGTCCTATGTGGTTCTGATCTTAAAAAAGCGCTGGATGCCAACCCCTTTCCGGAAGCAGAGGCAGATGCCAAAAGCCTGCATTTATTTTTTCTGAGTAACACACCCGAGCAGCCGGATATGGAAGGCCTCGCAAGGTGGAAAATCCAAAGCGAAAGTTATGAACTTAAGGGCCGCGTATTTTATTTGCATACGCCTGATGGATTTGGTCGTTCCAAGCTTGCGAGCCGGATCGAAAAACTTTTGGGCGTTCGTATTACAGCTAGAAACTGGCGATCGGCCAGTGAAATTCTGGCACTTGCGACGGCACTTTAAGCTGGATATTTTCCTGTAGCTTTCAGCACACTTCCTGCCAAATACAGTGATCCGGCAATCAGCACAAAAGGCGTGCGTAGTGGATTGGCCGCGCTGTTGATTGCCGTCAGTGCGGCGCTTACGTCTTTGGCGATCACGCCACTTATACCAAGGTCTGTTGCAGCAGCAGCCAGAAATCCGGGCGCTGCGCCGCCGTCCTCACCGGGGATATCTACCGCGATAACGCGGTCAATCAGGCCTGCGAGCGGCTTTAAATAACCGGCAGCGTCTTTATTGCCCATCATGCCAAGGATAAGGGTGATCGACCGTTCAAACGGGTCAACCGTGCGCAAAAATGTTCTGAGCACACGGGCAGCTGCCGGATTGTGGCCACCGTCCAGCCACAGATCAGCGCCTTCCGGCAGCAGACGGTGAAGGTTGGTTCCTGAAAGGTCTTGCAATCTTGCTGGCCAGCGCACCCAGCCCAAACCGGCTTTGATCGCCGCGTCCGGGATAACAAGGACTTTCTGCGCATGGATAATGGCGATCGCAGTAGCGGCATTTAAAATTTGGTGCTCGCCGACCAGACTTGGGCTTGGCAGGTCCAGAACACCTTTCCAGTCTTCATACAAAAAGCCACCCTCAGGCTTGACTTGGGCGTGCCAGGTTTCGTCGCAGTAATCAGGGGTTATTTCGGCCCGCAGTGCAGCATTTTCGATACTTAGCCGGGCCTCTTTGGGCTGGTAGCCCACCACACAAGGCACACCTGCTTTGATAATGCCTGCTTTTTCCGTGGCGATTTCGCCGATGCTGTGGCCCAGAAAATCTTCGTGATCCATGCTGATGGGCGTGATGGCGACAGCCGCAGGTTTGGCGATCACGTTGGTTGCGTCCAGCCGTCCGCCTAGACCAACCTCAAGGATGCAAAGATCAGCCGGGGCCTCGGAAAAAGCTAACAAAGCGGCAGCGGTCGTAATTTCAAAAAACGTAATAGGCTGTCCGTCAGCGGCGATTTCGCAGCGCTCTAGCAGCTCAGCCAAATGGTCTTCATCAATAATTTTCCCGGCAATACGAATGCGCTCAGAAAACCGCACCAGATGCGGCGATGTATAGACATGAACCCGGTAGCCGGCGGCTTCGGCGATAGCGCGCAGTGTCGCTGTCGTTGATCCCTTGCCGTTGGTGCCCGCAATATGGATGACCGGCGGCAATTTGGTTTCCGGATTACCGAGTGCGGCCAAAATACGATGCATGCGCTCAAGCGACAGATCAATTTTCTTGGGGTGCAGGCCCATCAACCGGGCCAGCACCCCATCACTTTTGGCTGTGTCAAAGGTATTAGTGGAGCTATTGGCCATCAAATCGGGGTTACTCTGCCGCAATTTTGCGGTGATGACCACCCATCAACAGGGATAACACTGTCGCCAGCTTTTCCCGTAATTCGTGGCGATGCACAACCATATCCACCATGCCGTGATTTCTCAAATATTCCGCACGTTGGAACCCCTCGGGCAGTTTTTCGCGGATGGTTTGTTCAATCACACGTGCGCCCGAAAAGGCAATCATGGCACCGGGTTCGGCGATCTGCACGTCGCCCAGCATCGCATAAGAGGCCGAAACGCCGCCGGTGGTAGGGTCGGTCAGTACCACAATATAGGGCAGGCCCGCATCGCGCAGCATTTGCAGTGCCACCGTCGTGCGCGGCATTTGCATCAGCGATAATATGCCTTCCTGCATGCGCGCACCGCCTGAAGCCGCATAGATGATAAAGGGAACTTCCAGCTTGATCGCTTTTTCAACAGCAGTGACAATCGCAGCCCCCAGCGCCATGCCCATTGATCCGCCCATAAAGAAGAAATTCTGGACGCCGACAACCGCTTTGTTGCCGCCGATTTCGCCGACCGCAACCTTGATAGCGTCATCGTCGCCGGTGGCAGCGCGGGCTGCTTTCAACCGGTCAACATATTTTTTGGTGTCTTTGAATTTTAAAGGGTCTTCTTTGGCTTTGGGCAAGTCCAAAAGATCATATTTGCTATCATCAAAAAGCGCAGAGAGGCGGTCCGTTGGCGGCACCCGGTCATGATGTTCGCAGTGGGCGCAAACATATTGATTTTCGATAAATTCCTTATGGAAAATCATCTGGCCGCAGTTTTTGCATTTGTGCCAGAGATTATCCGGTGTGGACTTTGGGTTCAGCACTTTTTGCAGTTTTGGTTTGACGTAATTGGTCAGCCAGCTCATGGGAATTTGCCCTTCTTTACTTGTCGTCTCTATTATTATTAGGAGCGACCTGCCCTGACACCATCCGCCAGATTGCGGGTAAAGTCCAGAACCTCTTGGACCGTGCCCGCAGTGATGAAGCCGTCTTGCTGCACGCCAGCTGCGATAAGGTCAACGATTGCCGAACCGACAACAGCGGCGTCTGCATGGGCGGCAATAGCGGCGGCTTGGGCCGGTGTGCGGATGCCAAAACCAACGGCTACAGGCAAGTCTGTTAAAGATTTTATGCGCGCAACGGCATCGCCGATATTGTCAGCGGTGGCGGATTTTCCGCCGGTCACACCAGCGACGGCTACATAATAAACAAAGCCACTGGCACCACTTAATATTGTTGGCAGGCGCACTTCGTCTGATGTCGGGGTGGCGAGGCGAATAACATCTATGCCAACAGCGTTGGCGGGCAAGCGCAGTTCGGCGTCTTCTTCGGGTGGCAGATCAACAATGATTAATCCGTCAACACCGACGGCGGCGGCGTCTGTGCAAAAACGATCAACGCCGTATGCATAGACCGGGTTGAAATAGCCCATCAGCACAATGGGTGTGCGGGCATCTGCGCTGCGAAATTCACGCACCATGTCCAGAGTCTGGATCATCGAGGCCCCTGCCGCAAGCGCGCGCTGGGCGGCTTTATCAATGGCAGGGCCATCAGCAGCGGGGTCGGTGAAGGGCATGCCAAGTTCGATAATATCAGCCCCTGCCGCGGGCAGGCCCTTCAGGATTTCAGCAGACAGCGCACGGTTTGGATCACCCGCCTGAATATAGGTGACAAATGCGGCGCGGTTTTCAGCTTTCAGCGCCTTGAAACAGGCGTCCAGTTTGCTCATGCTATATCTCCGCACCCAGCGCTTCGGCGACTGTGAATATATCCTTATCGCCGCGTCCAGACAGATTTAAGACTATGATATGATCCTTTGGCAAGTCAGGGGCTATCTTCATCACGTGGGCGATTGCATGGCTGCTTTCAAGGGCCGGGATAATGCCCTCGGTAAGGCAGCACAATTGAAATGCCTCCAGTGCTTCATCATCGGTTGCTGATACATAGTCGATACGGCCTTGTTCGTGCAACCATACATGCTCGGGCCCGATGCCGGGGTAATCAAGCCCTGCCGAGATCGAATGCGCCTCGGTGATTTGGCCGTCAGTGGATTGCAGCAAATAGGTACGGTTGCCGTGTAAAATACCGGGCGAGCCGCCGGTGATTGAGGCCGCATGTTTATCCGTATCCACGCCTAACCCCGCAGCTTCAACAGCGATGGCTTTTACGTCCATATCATCAAGGAAAGGATGAAACAGACCGATCGCGTTTGATCCGCCGCCTACACAGGCAACCAGCGTATCAGGCAGGCGGCCTTCGACCTCCAGTATTTGCTCGCGGGTTTCGCGGCCAATGATCGATTGGAACTCGCGAACCATCATCGGGTAGGGGTGCGGGCCAGCGACTGTGCCGATAATATAAAAAGTATCATCCACATTGGTAACCCAGTCCCGCAGCGCATCATTCATCGCGTCCTTGAGCGTGGCAGAGCCTGATGTTACCGGTTTCACTTCAGCGCCCAGCAATTTCATGCGGAAAACATTGGGTTTCTGGCGTTCAATATCAACAGCGCCCATAAACACCGTGCATTTCAGGCCAAAGCGCGCGGCCACTGTGGCGGTGGCGACACCGTGCTGGCCCGCGCCGGTTTCAGCAATGACACGGGTTTTGCCCATGCGTTTTGCCAGCAAGACTTGGCCGATGGCATGGTTGATCTTATGCGCGCCGGTATGGTTCAGTTCTTCGCGTTTAAAATAAACCTTGGCACCGCCCAGATGCTCGGACAAGCGCTCGGCATGATACAAGGGGCTTGGCCGACCAATATAAACCCGGTTCAGCATGTCAAGTTCTGCCAAAAATGATGGGTCTTCCATTGCGGTTTTAAATTCTTGTTCCACAGCCAGCACCAGAGGCATCAGCGTTTCAGAAACATAACGTCCGCCGTAAATGCCAAAGTGGCCTTGCTCGTCGGGTCCGGTGCGATAACTGTTGCGAGACATGGGGGGATACCTGTTTCAAAAATTGGGATGTAAATTCGCGGTGCCTTACTTAACCGCTTTTACCGCGCTAAGAAAGGCCTTGATGAGGCCGGATGATTTTTTTCCCGGGCTTGTTTCGACCCCTGACGATATATCAAGGGCATCCGCTCCGCTGGCTTTAATTGCTGCTGCCGCATTCTCCGCCGTCAACCCACCTGCGAGCATCCATTTGTACGGCAGCTCTTTGCCTTTCAGGATATGCCACGGAAAGCTAACAGCATTACCGCCTGGCAGCACCGCATCTTTGGGTGGCTTGGCGTCAAACAAGATGCGGTCAACAAAAGGTATAAAGGCATCCGCTTTCTTGAGGTCGGCCTCGTTGCTGACGGCTATGGCCTTGATAACGCGGACGCCTAGCATGGCTTTAATGCGCGCCGCGTCTTCGGGTGTTTCCCGCCCGTGCAGTTGCACGGCGTCGAGCGACAAGGCTTTGCTGGCGGCGTTCAGCAGATCATCAGACGCATTGACAAAAACCCCAACCCGCTTTGGCCCGTCAGGAAAGGGCGGCGGCAGTTGGGAGGCCAGTGCCTTTGCCGCAGCCAAAGTCAAATTCCTCGGTGAAGGCGGAAAAAACACAAAACCAAACCAACGTGCGCCGTTATTCGCGGCGGTATGCGCGTGTTCGGCTTCACTGATGCCACAAATTTTTACATGCGTTGGCATAGGGTAAATTGCTTAGTCCTTATTCTCAAAAAGCTCAGAAAAAGTCACAGTTTCGCGGGTCAGGGCCGCGCTGGCGGCTTTCATCAGGTCTTCGCCAAGTAATTGGCCGCTGTTCCATGTAGCCACATAATCAAGCCCGTCTTTGATGTTGTGGTCGCGCGAATGGTTCAGTATGGCTTTGGTGCCTGCAACAGCAAGGGGGCTTTTGCTGGCAATTTCGTGTGCGGTTGCGGTTGCTGCTGCTAGGGCGGCGGCACGGTCTGCGGCCACAGCGTTAACAAAGCCGTATTTGCTGGCTTCTTCCGCGCCGAATTTGCGGCCTGTCAGCGCCAGTTCGCGTAAAATTCCCTGCGGCAACAGGTAAGGCACGCGCTGCAATGTGCCCACATCGGCGACGATAGCAACGTTTATTTCCTGAATGGAAAACCAGGCATCAATACTGGCAAAGCGCATATCGCAGGCCGAGATCAGATCAATGCCGCCGCCGAGGCATGCCCCGTGGATGGCCGCAATTACCGGTGCGCGGCACTCTTCAAGCGCGGTGAAACAATCCTGCAGATGGAGTATATGGCGGCGGAGCTTTTCGCGTACACGCGCCGGATCGCCGCTGTTGGTGCCCAAGACCGCGCTGCTTTCCTTCAAATCGAGGCCTGCGGTGAAATGTTTGCCGTTTGCCGACAATACAACAGCACGCACGCCGTCTTTTTCGCCGAGCCAGCGAAAGGCCTTGCCGATCTCGTTGAACATGGCGCCGTTCATGGCGTTCAGCTTGTCGGGGCGGTTCAGTGCCACATGCACAATCGCTCCGTCAAAACGAATATCCAGTGTTTCAAATTCCATTGCAGCGCTCCTTTATGCCCATTGTCTTAATGATATGAACCGGGGGCCGCACAAAGCCAACATAATTACGGCCTTTATTTGTAACGACTGACCAAATCAGCGAAGCTTTTTGCCTTGTTCATATCTTTTCCGGCCTTGCTATTTATGAACCAGTTTTTGGCAAATTTACGGGCCTTTTTATGCTTTAGATTTTTGCCCATAAATTCGGCGACCGATTCCATATCGGCGTATCCGCCATTCAAAGCACCGCGCAAACTCCGCACAAAAGAAAAATAATCGTCTTCGCCCATAATTTTATATAGGACTGCAAAACCAAGGGTACTGACCGTATCACTTTCGGCAGCAAAGCCATCCAATACATAGTCACTAAGCGCTGTTTTTCTGAGCGCTGCATCGGCTGAAAACAGTGCCTTGCTGGCGGCGAAGGCCGTTGTTTCGAAGGCTTCCATTTCTTCCTGCGTGCCAAATAGATTGCTGGTCACAGCGTCAAGCCCCTTCGCCCAGTGCCCGGCTTTTGCATCTTTGCTTGTTTGCCACATACGCAGGATCATGGCTTTCATTTTGTCGTTAAGCACGGGCATTTTGTCGTTAAGCACGGGATTAGCGAAAAAAGTACGGTCCCTAAAAATGGCGGTCTCAGATTGGCTGCTATAGCCCTCTGCCAGCGCAACAATTTGCAAAAGCGCACCTTTATTTGCATCGCCGAGCAAGCGCGTCAGCCTGGTCGTTTCGGCTGTTGCCGCGTCAAGTATTTGCCGGGCCCCTGCTTTGTCCTCAGCGAAGTAAGAGACTAAGACAGGCCCTTCGTTGATGTGCTGGTAGGGGGCGATTGCAAGTGTCATTAATTTGGTAGGGCGTGGGTTTTTCAGTGTAAAGTTCGTGCGCTCTCCTGTAATGGTTTTGTTCGCAATTTGGTGACTACCGGCAATGGTATTAGCCCCGGGCAATTCGATTTCCGCGACCTGAAAAAAGGGCTTGTGCGCCATTGCGGTTTTGATTGCTGTAATTTTGGGCGAGGCAAAGACCGGATAAGCAAAGGCTTCGGCACGAATCATCGTAAAGTCAGGATTCAGTGTATCTTTGACGCCGTCAAGTCCGGTCCAGGATAAATCTTCCAAATACCCCCTGAAATGAATGATAATTTCAGCATGGTCATTTTTGTTCAGGGGCTTGATCAGCGGCACCAATGCTGTGGTAAGTTCCAGCACTTCCATGCCTTCAACCGGCTCAATAGTGCTTGTTGTGCGCAGTAAAATGTTGCCGGCACCGACAATTTTAGTGATGCTCAGACCGGGGTTTAGAAGGATGGGAACCTGACTTATTGGTTTATTGCCGGGATTTCGGAAACGGATCTGGTAGGCGCCTACCATCTGGCCTTTGCGTGCAGTTTCATCCATATGCAGCTTGGCAATCAGGGTGCTGTTTAATAATTCAACACCCGGCTGGGAAGCATAACTTTCCGGTGCGGCGAATAAGCCGAACGCAAAAATCAGAACAAACAAACGCATAACAATCCTCACAAAAACTAATTTTCTCGCCTTAATCTAATAGCTTGATACACAAATGGGGCAAAGCTATTCAAGGTTAATCAACGCTACAAAAACGTGAAATCAGGGTATCGGCTATTTCGGACGCTGCTTCGACATGGGCCAAATCAATATTGAAACCGTATATTACAAGTTTTAGATTACGTGTGTTTTTGCTTATTGCGGTGCGCGCGCTATCGGAAAACGGTGTGCCAAAAGCACCTTCTTTGTCGGCCAGCACCGGCAGGCATTCCAGATTAATGTCGCCGCAACCGATGCCTTGGTATATTTCCCCCGGCGTGCCGACCCTGAAAATGATGTCATTGCCCTTCAGCCAAGCCGCATCATAACAGCCCACCGGCACGCCGGTCATCAGCGAAACCAGGTTGCCGCAGTCAACTACATTATTGACGCTTTTGATCGGCTTGCCAGCAAGCACACGGCGAGTAAGCGCTTCGGATGATGGCCGGTAACGGCTGGGGTCTTTGCCAATCACTTTAAAGCCTGTCCGCACGGCCGCGATGACTGGATCACTGGATGCGGCTTCGCCTAACAATTCCTGCATGCGTAGCTCGGCCCCGTCCTCAAGTGACGTCGTCAGGCCCGGCGGTGTCTCCCGCACCTGAACTTTAAAATCCAGCAAACCTATATGGGTTTCCAAGCCGAGTCGCAAAAAATGTTCATCAATTTTTAGTTGCATTATTGTCTCCCTGATACAGAAACTTAGCCACTTATCCAGTGCTTTGGAAGGTAGAGTAACAGTATAGTTGCAGTTCAAGGAAAACAGTGTTTGGATTAACTTGCTCAACTGCGAATATTTTTGCAATCAAGAATTGATACAAACAGACGAGCGCAGGATCTTTTATGGCAGTGAACACTGACCCTGACTTTAAAGACTTTACGACTGATCTTACGGAAAATGACATTCCATGGGCTGGTGGCAAGGCCTTGTTTTCTTGGTGGAATGGCGCCCGTGGGACAAGGAAATTTCCAGCACGTAGAGATTTTGCACCGATGGATATGCCGAGTTTTTTACCTACAGTGGTCCTAACAGATGTGGGTGGAAGGTTGCCCACTTACCCGATCAGGCTCGTCGGAACAGGCATTGTTAAGGTAATGGGCTATGATCCCACAGGTTTGATGCTTGGTAACCTTCCTGCAACGGATACACTGCGCGCGAGGTATGATTGGGTTCTTGAAAACAAAAAGCCCTATATGTGTATCAACCTACCCTGCAAGTGGGCACAGAAAGATTTTATAAAATACTCAACACTGGTTTTGCCTCTTGGCCCAGACGACAGCGAGGTCACGATGTTGATAGCCAGTCTGGTATTCGGCGCGTTACCGGCGCAATAATAGTGTGGGGTCGGTTTTAGAGGGCCTTCATATGTAATAATTAAGACCTGACCTGACAGACGTCAGATGTTTGCCAGAAACGGTAGTGAAGCCGTGTGTTTGATTGAGGCGCCGAACAAAAGAAGCCGGGCAGGATGACTGTGATTTCGATTTTCAGGGGTTTTTCGTTGAAGATGGAAAAACTTGGGAGATAGAAGCTAGCATTTCTGCTGTCGCTCCTCTCCTAGATGGTGAAGATTGCGAAATATATGGAGGTACGCAGTACCCCGTTGGATCAAAAAACTATTGTTCATATTTTTGTTTGTTTGGTGTGCCCTTGCCACTTGGGTTGCCATATCGAGTCAAACATATAGCTTTGAACGGGGTTGCATTGAGGCTCATACCCAGAAAGAAATGACATTTTTGAAGCAGCAACTCCTTAATGATCACTTTTTTGCATTATACAGTGGCTAGAGCTCCAATGTCATAGTCTCGATATCACTCAGCGAAACGCCTGCAAGGAAGACGATGTCGCCGCCGCCGAGCTGGATCAGCAGCCCGCCAGCAAACTCGCTTGCGGCGTCAACAACGTCTTCTGGTTTAACAAAATCTGTTGTGGTTCCAGCGAGCATCAGCACATCTTCGTCGGCGTTAAAGTCGGTGATGATATCAAGGCCTGATCCCGCAGTGAAAGCAAACGTGTCCACGCCGTCACCGCCGGTGAGCGTATCAGCACCAGTGCCACCCCATAGCATATCGTCGCCGTTGCCGCCGCTGACCCTGTCGCCGCCTGTACCGCCGTAGAGAATGTCTTTACCGTCGCCGCCCGCTATGCTGTCGTCACCGTCACTGCCGTAAATCGTATCGTTCAGCTCGCCGCCTGATAGCGTATCCGCGCCCGCACCGCCGCCAATAATATCGTCGCCGCCGCCGCCGTTGGCTACGTCATCGCCGCTGCCTGCCCACATTATGTTGGTGCCACTAAAGCTGGTGAGCAGGTCATCCCCCGCGCCGCCATTTAGGGTGTCGCTGTGGCTGCCGCCCGCAAGGCTGTCATCACCAGTGCCGCCGCGAAGCACATCTTCGCCCCCGGCACCAAAGAGCGTGTCATTGCCGTCGCCGCCCTCAAGGGTATCGGTGTTGTTGCCTCCTGTCAGATTGTCGTCCTCTACAGTGCCCAAAAGCAACATCGGGTCGTCTGCAAGCCAGGGCGGAGGGGCCTGGACAATTGGTGGTGCAATCATAACAGACAGCGTGTAGGTGCCCACACTGCTGCTATAGCCACCAGCCGAGATAGAATAGGTGCCTGTTTCCAGTGGCGTGAAGTTGATATGGCTATTAAGACCAATGCCAGCGTCATCGTCGCCGCTCGCCACCCGGTTACCTTCTGCGTCAAAAATGCCGTAAAGATACGGGTCGCTGAGCGAACCATCACTTGTGCTGTTGCCTTTGAGGTCGATGGCATAGGTGACCCCTGCTTCCAGCTCGACATCGAAGAAATCCGTGTCATTGCCAAAATTGCGCTCAGCGATGAGCGTGGCCCCTACTTCGATGGTGTCGAGCGGCTTGTCATCGAACGTGCCGATAGGAATAGGGGGGGATATATCGACAGATAGCAGGTAGGTTCCTGTGCTCGTTGAATAGCCACCGACCGAGATGTAAAAGGTACCGGTTGCAGGCGCAGTAAAATTGATCTCGCTATTGAGGCCAACGCCGCTATCGTCGTCTGAAGAGGCAACCCGGTTACCAAGTGCGTCAAAAATGCCGTAGAGAAACGGGTCGGCGAGCGTGCCGTCGTTCGAGCTGGCGCCAAGCAGATCAATCACATAGGTGCCGCCCTCGATCAGGGAAATGGCAAAATAGTCAATATCGTCGCCAGTTTCGCGTTCACCGGCGATACTGCCGCCCGCATGAAATGTTAGCGATGTGTCAATGCTGCCTGTTGGTTCATCATCTGGCATTGTCTGCCCCCATCTATTGCTGCGCGGTGAACTGATCGCCTCTTGCCGCGGACACAATTTGGATTAAGATAACACGTTAGCGGGCACCTGTCGATTCCGGCCACGGCCCGTGAGCCGATCAAACAGGCCGGATATATATCAGCGATTTCCAATATCCAGCATATTCTCTCTTGCGGAGCAAATTACATTAATGAGGACTGACCCTAGGCGAGCCGACTGTGCTCAAGCTTTCATCGAAGGATCGGCTACATGGTTTTATATCCCTGATTTGGATATTCAGGCGGCTAGTTTGCCCAGCCAGAGCACACAGGTTCCGCTGCAGATTGATAGGCCCGGCGAATATGGTTTTCTATGCGATATTTTTTGCGGTGACAGGCATGGAGAAAGGACGGGAGTGATCAAAGTTATTACAGAAATCTTGCTGTATGGATATTTGCGTTAAGGTTGCACAGACTTGCACATATTTGCGCACTTTATGCACACTTCATGCACACACTTTGCTCAGTGTGCATTTTGCTTGGATTTGATGACAGAACGCCGGGTGAGGCTAGCTCTTTTTCAGGCAGATGATCGGCCGCTCAAATGCTACTTGTGCCCCCAATTGTCGGGGTCTTGGTCACCGCCGGGGGAGAGGCCGATATCGTCGCCTTTGGTATTGACACCCAGCCCAAGGACGGTGCGATTGGCATAGGCGAAATAGGCGGTTACTTGATTGATCTCAAGAATCTCGCCGTCAGTATAGCCCTCGGAACGCAGGGCCTCAATGTCCGTTTCATCAATATCTGAGGGTGCGCGGGTTAGCTTGGCGGCATAGGTAAGCGCGGCGGCATTCTGTGGGCTGAGGTGCCCGGTGGCAACAGCGGCGGCAGGGTTGCCCGCTTCCAGTGCCGCCCGAATCCCAGCGGCGCGGATATCGTTATCTAGCAACCGCGCAAGCCCCGCATAGTGGTGTGCCACACAGTAATTGCAGGCATTCAACAGGCTAACATAAGTGCCCACAGCCTCGAGAAGCCATTTGGGCAAGCTATTGGCCGGGTGGTGCAAGACATACTTATACAGGGTCATATGCCCTTCCAAAGTATGCGGCCTAAGGCTATGTACCATCATGATATTATCCACATTATTATCGGGCCCTTTCACCCGATCATAAATCGCCTTGAGTTTGCCTTTGGCCTGATTGTAGGGGATGGACTGTATCCATGTCATCTGCGCCGCCTCCTTGTTTTCAGCACGCTAATCTTTGTGGGCTTGTCTTGTAAAGGGATGTTGTTCGCGGCTCATATTCAGGCGTGATAACTATCACAGACACCTATTGTTTGTGATGCTACACCCTAGCAGAGCATGATTCGCGCGCTGCCGCGGATGAAAATTCAGCGTTTTTAGTATCCCTATAGTACCAGAATGATCCAGCAAGGCCGTTTGGCGAGGCTTGAATTATGTACCGCTTGATACTGCTTATGGCTCTGCTGATTATATTGAATGCCTGTACCAGCATACGCACCACCGAGAGCGGCGGAAAACACTATCGCTATTTTGGCTTTGTCGAGGTTGTGGTTCCTAAAACTGAGCAAGACATTGAAGCCTATAGAATTCAAGCGATGGGCATCGCGATTGAAAACGGTCTAAGCATTGGCTGGCGGGAAACGGAAATGGTGCTGGTGCCCCTTAAAGAGGGCGCAGGTGCTGGCGCGCCGCAGGAAGCCACCTGCAGCATGGTGGTGATTGTGCGTTCAGACACTGAGGCAAAACACGCACGCGAGATATTAAGCGAACTTAAGGGAGCAAATATATGTCTGACATCATTTCAGTAAAAACTTTGGGCAGGTTCGCTGGAGCAAGTCTGATTGCCCTTAGCTTAGGTGCTTGCAGCCAGATGATGAAACATTCAAACACGCTGGTGTTTGCAACCAATACAACGTCCGGCTTGAAGGTAGGAACCGATTCTAAGCAAGTTCCTATGGTTCAGATTGGTCATAGTCGGCAAGAATTTGCTTTTGTTCCGGTTTTGGCAAACACCGGGCCAGCTTCAGGGAAAGGTAGTTTGGTACCTTGCGAAAAGGATAAGGTGCAGGAGTGCAAGTTTATCGGTACGCATGACGGGACGAATAAAGATAGCTATTCGACGCTTGCTTCGTTTGGCAGCAAAACAGACGCATCAGTTGATAAAGACGGAAAAGTAGCAGGCACGGTCGCTATTGCACAATATTTTGCGACCGGAATTGCAGCACAATATTTGGCAGTAACGGGTGGCGCAAATATTGTTAGCGCTGGCGGTGATACAAAGGCCAAAGCTGATGCTACGATAGCTGGAGGAAAGGCAATTAAAGATGCTGAGATTGCTAAAGCCGCCGCTGCCAATCAGAAAATTAGAAGTGGTTATAGTGTTGCTCTCGTGATTATGGGCAATGATCCTAATGCTGCTGTGACGGACAGTATGATGGATGCTCTTGAGGCCGCAATACACACAAATGGCTGTACTAAGGCTAAATTTAAAGCGCGCAGTTACCCAATGGGCAGTGTTGAGAGCTTTTTGGATAAGTTGAACAAAGATAACCCGACCTGTTTGATCAAGTTGATTCCGAGCGCGTGAAAGAGGAGAGTATTATGAAAATTACAAGGGTAGCCATTTTTGCGAGGGTAGATAAATCAGGGGCTGAAGTTTTACGAGACGCTAAATTACCCAGCTCAAAGTTGTTTGATGGAGAAGAAGGAGTGAGTATTCGTGATAATTCAGGGGGCACCCCGGATTTAGAGGGTGATAAAGCGGCCCCTGTTTGGGTGGTAGTATATGATGAAGATGTATAATTTTACTGCAAATAAATCCATGTCATTATGGAAACAAAAAAAGGGACGCGAAAGCAACCGTTTTTGCGGAGCTATTTTGTAGGGTCCGTTGTTTCGGTGAACTGGAAAACCTCTTCCATTGGCACATTTAAGGCGCGTGCGATCATAAAGGCGGCTTCAAGCGAGGGCGAATAACGGCCCTGCTCGACAGCGATGATGGTTTGGCGGGTCATGCCGATTTTTTCTGCAAGCGCGGCTTGGCTCATCTCATCGGCTTTAAACCGCAGCGTGCGAATATTGTTTGTAATGCGGGTTGGCTTGGCCATCGTTCAAACATTTCGCCGGTAATAATATAACCGCATGCCAAAGCCGATAAGGGTTGAAACCACCATGATGCCAAGAATGGCATGCGCTATAATGAACAAGCTATATTCGAACATCACCAGTACCAACAGCCCAAACAGCAACAAACCCTGCGTATAGCTGGCAATGCGCTCAGATTTAAGATCGATCATATTGTCCCGCTCGTCGTAGGTTTCTTTGTCATTTTTCCCCGTAACAGCGGCTACAATGGTAACCGCAACCAACAACACTATATAAAGGCCCATCATTAGCCATAATCTGGGGCCAAAGTCCGCAACTGACGGCTGTCCGTCAGCGGCCATCGCGGCAATATCAAAAAGATACCAGCCAAACACCAGAATGGTAGTGGCAATTATACCAGCATATATTTTCTCGTTAAATCCCATCGCATGTGCCTTTGTGTCTATTGCCCCGCTGTCGCGCTCGGGTGGTTCAAATTTTTTAAGTTAAACATTACTTACAATATGTTAAATATTATTTACACATAGGGATATGGGAAGCCAAAAGCGTTATATCAAATATATTTTACATATCAGGGAAAAGTAACGGTCGCCGTGAACGGTTCTGCTTTTGCTCGAAGCAGTGCTTTGCTGGGCTTCGCGGTAAGTCCAGGCCGGCCTGATCAATAAAGCCTGTAATTGCAAATTAAACAAAAAAGGTTGAATGTTTGACTCACATCTTTTATAATACTAAATGTAACACCAACGCCTGTGAGATGCTGGTTGAATGTGTTGAATGACTGCCTTGACCGCATGTTTTTAAAGCGGCTGAATCGAGCATGTGAGATGCCTGTTCGTATTCCATGAACCTTCCAAGTGAGATGCTTGGGGTGTGTTTTTCCTGAAATATTGTTTGGCACGTGCGTTTGAATTGCGTGCGCAGTTCCACTTGTTTGGTGTCATATAGGCGTCGAAGCTCGTTGATCAAAATGATGTTTTTGCGAATTTTTCACGCCTCGGCGCAAGCTGCGCCCATTTCATCGTGTCTGGAATGTGGGAAAGGCGACTTGAACCCTATATTTTATAATCAAACAGGAACAGATAAATGGTCGATTCAACTATCAACAAGCTTACCATAACCGATGAAATCAAACTGAAAGGTGCAGCGGGCACCGATGCGCTTATTCAAAAGAATGCAACTATTTTACGAGATGAACTTCAGATATATGCTGCTGGCGTCGCTTATGGAGCAAGCTCCAACGGAGCTGGCATTCATTTATATGGTGATAACGACGATCAACATAGTGGCAATGTTGCCTTATTGACGGGCGGGGACGGTCGTATGATCGTTAGTGAGCGGGGTAATGCCACTATCGGACGCGGCATCTGGGATTTTGTGGACACAGGCAAAGACGATGCCCAGCTAACCATCCATCACCCAAGCGGTGGGCCAGGAATTTGTATTATTGGTGCCAATTCAACCACAGAAGGCGACATCGCCGTTCCACACACCGAACAACTCTCGATCGGTCACTGGAATACAAGTTCGAACAGTTATACGCAAAGAATGCTTATGGATGTTAGTGGCAATTTTACCATTAGCAATACGGGTGATGTTTCACTTCATTTGAAAGCGGATACAGACAATAGTAACGAAAGCGACAATCCAGTTCTTAAATTCTCACAGGATGGAGAGTTGGTGACTGCGGCGATTGGTATTGATAACGGCAACGACGCCTATTGGGACTGTGGCATCGCGAATAGTAGCAAATTTGTATTTAAGGCGAATGGTTCTCAAGTTTCTGAAATCAGCAGAAGCGGTGCATATACCGATACGTCTGATGCTAGATTGAAAAAGAACAAGGTTCCGATTAGCGACGCGCTTGACCTTGTACGAGGGATAACAGGATATCGCCATGAATGGTTGCACCATGAAGGCATAGAGTTCGGTTTGATGGCACAGGAAGTTCGTGAGGTTGCGCCTGAATTGGTGAGCGAAAATGCCGAGGGCATTTACGGGCTTAAATACGCGAAACTCATACCCGTATTAATTGAAGCAATCAAAAGCCAACAAACTCAAATTGAAAACCTGAGTAAATAGGCTCAAATCATAAAAAAGGCCCCAAAGAAACATCTTCGGGGCCTTTTTATCGGTATGTTTTTCGGTTTACGCCGCTTTTGCTATTCGGCCTCGGGTGTCGCCTTTTTCGTAGAAGCTTTCACCTGCTGCCGCCATATCACGCAGCATTTGCGGCGGGGTGAAGCGCGGGCCGTAGGCTTGCGCCAAGCGGTCGGCTTCTGCGACGAACGCCTCCAGGCCGTATGTGTCGATAAAGCTGAACGGGCCGCCGGTGAAGGGTGCAAAGCCCCAACCGAAGATCGCGCCGATATCGCCTGATGAGGCATCGATCAGCACACCTTCTTCGAAGCAGCGTGCGCACTCAACTGCCTGGCGTATCATCATGCGGGACTTTACTTCATCCACGCTTGGCTGCTCGTCTGCCAAGGGGAAATGGTCGGCAAGGCCGGGCCACAGATATTTTTTGCTGCCGTCATCAGGGTATACATAGTTGCCCTTTTTGTTTTTGCGGCCAAAACGCTCCAGCTCGACAACCATTTTTTCAACAAAACCGTCAGCCGGGCTTTCAACATATTTGTCGCCCAAAGCCTTACGTGTGGCCATACCCACTTTGTAAGAAAGGTCGAGCGCCACTTCGTCGCCAACCGCTAAGGGGCCCACCGGCATGCCTGCCATCTTGCCCGCGTTTTCAATAAGCGCAGGGTTCACACCTTCCTTGACCATCGCATAACCTTCTTGCACATACGTGCCAAAGCAGCGGCTGGTATAAAAGCCCCGGCTGTCGTTTACCACAATCGGGGTTTTCCTGATCTGGCTGACGTAATCAAGCGCAAGCGCGGTGGTGGCATCATCGGTTTCTGCGCCGAGGATAATTTCCACAAGCGGCATTTTATCAACCGGCGAGAAGAAGTGAATGCCGATAAACTGATGTGGGCGGGTGAAGTTTTTCGCTAAGCCTGTGATCGGAAGTGTCGAGGTGTTGGAGGCAAAAACAATGTCTTTGCCAATCACCGCCTCGGTGGCCTCGGTCACTGATTTTTTGATGTCTTCCGCTTCAAACACGGCTTCGATGATCAGGTCGCAATCTGCCAGATCAGCATAGTCACTGGTGGTGGTGATACGCTCCAGCAGGGCTTCGCCTTTTTCTTTTGAAACCTTGCCTCGGCTCACGCCTTTTTCAACAAGGTTGCGAGAATAGTCTTTGCCTTTTTCAGCCGCTGCTGCGTCACGGTCCAGCAGCACAACGTCCATGCCTGCTTTGGCAGAAACATAGGCAACGCCCGCGCCCATCAGGCCGGCACCCAGCATACCAAGGCGTTTGATTTTTTTGCGTTCAATGCCTTCAGGGCGAAGCGAGCCTTTTTCAACCGCTTGTTTGTTGATGAACAGGCTGCGGATCATGTTGCCTGCAACCGGGTTCGCCAACAGCGTCATGAAATATTTGCTCTCAATGCGAATGGCGGTATCAAAATCAACCACGCCGCCTTCGAACAGGCAGGAAAGGATCGCCTGCACAGCTGGGTAATTATGGTTGGTTTGCTTTTGCGCCATTGCGTTGGCGCCAATAAATGTTTGTACGCTGCCGGGATGCATCGCGCCAGAACCACCCGGGTATTTGAAGCCTTTTTTGTCCCAAGGCGCGATAGCCGACGATGTCTTTTTAACCCAAGCTTTGGCTTTTTCTACGACATCAGCGGCTGGGCACATTTCCTGCACAATGCCAAGGCCAAGCGCAATTTGCGCGCCGTATGGCTTGCCGGTGGTGATGGCTTGCGCGGCTGCTTGAATACCAGTGAGGCGTGGCAGGCGCTGGGTGCCGCCCGCACCCGGTAACAGACCAACCTGCACTTCAGGGAAACCAAGCTGCATCTTGGGGTCGTCAGCAATAACGCGGTAGTGGCAGGCCAAAACCAGCTCGAAGCCGCCGCCGAGGGCCAAGCCGTTTACGGCTGCTGCAAAAGGCTTGGTTCCTTCTTTGGCCAGTATTTTGCGGCCCTTGTCGCCGGTTTCCAATTTGCGCAATATTTTATTGAGCTGGAACGCGCCGTCGAAGGCTTCTTGCTGTGTCATTTTAGCGCCCGCACGGTCGCCGAGCATATTCAGGTCAGCGCCCGCCAGGAAAGCTGGTTTGCCCGATGTGATCACCGCGCCTTTTATGGCGTCGTCGGCCAATACCTTGTCGATGCAAGTGTCCAGATCAGCAATCAGCTGGGCGTTAAAGACATTCATGCCAGTATTTGGCAGATCGATGGTCAGAAGCGCAATACCGTCGCTGTCGACGTCAAACTTTATTGTTTCAGTCATTCTCTTAAAACTCCGATGGTCAGCGCTTAGACGCGTTCAATGATGGTGGCTGTGCCCATGCCGGCACCTATACAAAGTGTGGCGAGCGCGGTTTCCTTGCCGCTGCGCTCAAGTTCATCGAGCGCAGTGCCGAGGATCATCGCACCGGTCGCACCCAGCGGGTGGCCCATGGCAATTGCGCCGCCGTTGACGTTAATGTCGCTGTGGCTAATGTTCAGCACTTCCATGAAGCGTAGCACTACTGAGGCGAAAGCTTCGTTCAGTTCCCACAGGTCAATGTCCGATGTGCTCATGCCCGCTCGGCGCAAAGCCTTTTCTGCGGCAAAGGAAGGCCCGGTGAGCATGATGGTAGGTTCACTGCCAATAGACGCCATTGAGCGAATGCGGGCGCGGGCTTTAAGGCCAAGTTTTTCACCTATTTCCTTGGTGCCTACGAGGATAGCAGACGAACCGTCAACGATGCCGGAGGAATTGCCCGCATGGTGAACATGGTTAATTTTCTCAACTTCGGGGTATTTTTGGATGGCAACGCTGTCAAAACCAAAAGCACCCATATCAATGAACGACGGTTTTAGGGCACCGAGCGACTGCATTGAAGTTTCGGGCCGCATTTGCTCGTCGTGGTCAAGCACAGCCATGCCAACAACATCCTTGATCGGTACGATAGATTTGGCAAAACGCTTTTCGTCCCACGCGGCTTTTGCTCGGCGCTGGCTTTCTACCGAATAGGCATCAACATCGTCGCGGCTGTGGCCGTATATGGTGGCGATCAGATCAGCCGATATACCTTGCGGCACAAAATAGCTTTTGAAAGCAACCGCCGGGTCCATCGGCCACGCGCCGCCGTCAGAGCCCATTGGAATGCGGCTCATGCTTTCAACGCCGCCGCCAATGGCCATATCGGTTTCACCGGCCATCACTTTGGCAGCGGCGATATTGGTGGCCTCAAGCCCTGAAGCGCAAAAGCGGTTGACCTGAAATCCGGCTGTTGTTTCGGCATAACCAGCATTGATGGCCGCAATACGTGCGATATCTGCGCCTTGTTCACCCACAGGGGCAACACAGCCAAGGATTACGTCTTCCACATAGGATGTATCCAGATCGTTCCTGTCGCGGATGGCTTCCAGCATTTGGCTGGCCAGCTGGACGGGGGTGATTTCATGCAGCGAGCCATCTTTGCGGCCGCGCCCACGCGGGCTGCGCACAGCATCATAAATATAGGCTTCGGTCATGGTCTTAGTATCCCTTCAGATAGATGAAATAATATTAAAAACTTGCTGCGTCGAGGGCCATAAGGTCGTCTGCACCGGCTTCCAATTCTGCACGCAGAGACCGGGTTTCGGGCAAGCGTTTCTTCATGTAATAGCGTCCCGTAATGATCTTGTTTTCATAGAAGGTAGGGTCACTTGTGCCCGCGTCCAGTTGCTCTTGTGATATTTTTGCCATTTGTGCCCACTGGAACCCGAGCAGTACATGCCCCATCAGGTGCATATAAGGGGTTGAGCCCGCGCCAGCATTATCCGGGTTTTGCATACCATTTTGCATCAGCCACATGGTGGCAGCTTGCAGATCGGTCAGCGCGCCTGAGAGAGGCTTGACAAAATCAGCCAGCTTTTCAGTGTCTTTATTATCGGAGAGGAAACTGCCGATATGTTTGAACAAAGCCTGTATAGCGCGGCCACCGTTCGCAGGCAGTTTGCGCCCAACCAGATCAAGCGCCTGAATGCCGTTCGCACCTTCATAAATCTGGGTGATGCGGGCATCGCGGACAAATTGTTCCATGCCATGTTCTGCGATATAGCCGTGGCCACCAAACACCTGCTGGCAGGTGGTTGAATATTCATAACCGCGGTCGGTGAACACGCCTTTCATTACCGGAGTAAGCAAGCCAACAATATCATCTGACCATTGGCGTTCTTCTTCGGTTTCGGCATTATGTGACAGATCAATTAGCATAGCACACCAAAGCGCAGCAGCGCGCGCGGCTTCGTTGAAAGAGCGCGCATTCATCAGCATGCGGCGCACGTCCGGGTGCACAATGATGGGGTCAGCGGCTTTGTCTTCAGCCTTCACCCCTGTTAGCGAGCGCCCCTGTATGCGGTCGTTGGCATAAAGCGCGGCATTTTGGTAAGCCACTTCAGATTGCCCGTATCCTTGAACTGAAACGCCGATGCGGGCTGCATTCATCATAATGAACATTGAACGCAGGCCTTTATTGGCCTCACCGATCAAATACCCTTCGGCGCTGTCATAATTCATTACGCAGGTGGAGTTGGCGTGGATGCCCATTTTTTCTTCAATCGATCCACAGATAACGCCGTTGCGCGCACCAATGCTGCCGTCGTCATTCACTAAAAATTTTGGTACGATGAAAAGTGAGATGCCTTTCACGCCTTTAGGCGCGTCCGGCATGCGTGCCAACACCAGATGCACGATGTTATCGGCTAGGTCATGCTCGCCTGCCGATATGAATATTTTGGTACCTGTGATCGCATAGGAACCGTCTTCTTTTGGTTCCGCTTTACTACGCAGCATGCCCAAATCAGTTCCGCAGTGAGGCTCGGTCAAGTTCATGGTGCCTGTCCACTCACCTGATATCATTTTGGGCAGGTAGGTGTTTTTTTGCTCGTCGGTGCCATCAATATGGATCGCGGCCATCGCGCCTGCAGATAGGCCGGGATACATGCCAAATGCCATGTTGCTTGAGACCATCATTTCCTCAAAACAAAAGCCCACTACATGCGGCAGGCCCTGGCCGCCGTACTCCGGATCAGAAGTAAGACCTGCCCAACCGGCTTCAGTGAGCTTCTTATATGCTTGCTTGAAGCCTTTGGGTGTGGTGACAGAGCCATCTTCGCCGCGTGTGCAGCCCTCCCGGTCACCTGAAAAATTCAGCGGTGCCAACTCATTTTCGCAAAACTTGGCTCCTTCTTCCAGAATGGCAGCCACCAAATCGGGTGTGGCGTCTGCATAACCGGGCAGGTTTGAGTATTTGCTGATATTTAAGACTTCATTCAAGATGAAGTTCATATCTTTAACGGGGGCGCTGTATATTGGCATGGCTATTCCTCAAATATTGGGGTCGTGCAGCAGGTGTGCAACTATAAAGTTGATTGATTGCCAGTTGATTAACTGGGGCTATAAGGCTTCAGTGTCTCGCCGGTTTCGCGGTGGACCCAGTTACCGTTCTTCGATTTTGTGACATTATTGATGAGGTCGCAAAATTCCTTAAGTTCATCAATGGTGGCGTTGATATCATCGCGCTGGTTTTCAAGCGCAGTAATACGGTCCATGCAGCGGTTCACAGTGACAGCTCGCTGGGTCTCTCGTTCGTCGCCCAGATCATACAGGTCAAGCATCTCGCCGATCTCAAGCAAGGAAAACCCAACCCGTTTTCCGCGCAGGATCCAAGCAAGGCGGGTGCGGTCCTGCGCCCGGTATATACGGCTTTGACCTTGGCGCTCGGGCGATATAAGTCCTTGGTCTTCATAGTGCCTGAGTGTGCGCGGCGTTACGCCAAAATCGTCGGAGAGTTCGGTAATGGAAAAGCATCTGTCTACTGTGTTTGGCATAGAAGGAACCCCTTAGCTCTTGAGACCAACATAGTTAACGTTAACGTTAACGTCAAGAATTCAGCAAAGGAAGATTGCTACCATGATGATTTCATTCTATAATTTTGTGGTGGCTCGCTATGGCGTTAATTTGCATGTTGTGGCGACTCGGCTGCGGTTCGGGCAGGAAACAGGCTTTTTTGTGAATGGTGAGGGCACGAGAAACATTTGGGAGGATAAGTATCATGGCACCAAAATTTGAGAGTTTCTCGGAGTTTTTCCCCTATTATCTCGCGGAGCATTCGCTGCCTATATGTCGTGCATTGCATTATATCGGAACGACGTTGGCTACGCTTACGGTGATTTATGCGCTTTATAGCCAAACTTGGTGGATGCTCATTCTGTTCCCGGTGATTGGATATGGCTTTGCGTGGGTTGGCCATTATGGTTTCGAAAAAAACCGCCCGGCAACGTTTGATTATGCATGGTGGTCGCTGATGGGCGATTATAAAATGTATAGCCTGTGGGCGACGGGGAAAATTGGCCCCGCCATGGAAGATGCTTTGGAAAAACACGGACGCAGAAATAGCAAAGGTGCCTCTGAGGCTGCTTGATAAATTTGCGAAGGATGACGCCAGCTTATCCGCGAAAACAATCTGCCAACTGTATTTGCAATTTTCCTCAAGTTTAGGTAGGACAGAAGGGTGATCTCTGCTTAGAGTTCTCTTCTGCCATCCTTCTTATTTGGGTATGTTCTGAATGCCACTATATTTGCCAATAGCTGAAATCTCGATGGATATATTCGTCGTGATCGCTATGGGTGGTATAGTGGGTTTTCTTTCTGGCATGTTTGGTGTTGGTGGCGGCTTTTTGATGACGCCGATCCTTATTTTTGCGGGTGTGCCGCCTGTGGTAGCCGTAGCCTCACAATCGAATGTCATAACAGCGGCTTCGGTATCTGGCGCGCTGGCGCACTGGCGGCGTCAAGGCATTGATATAAAAATGGGACTCGTTTTGATCGCGGGCGGTGCTGTTGGTTCCTATTTTGGTGCGCAGGCGTTTTCTTATTTGAAATCCCTTGGTCAGGTAGATCTTATGATTTCGCTCGTCTATGTGCTTTTCCTGGGCTCGATTGGCGGGCTTATGTTCTGGGAAAGTTTGCGCGCGATTCTGCGTCAAAACAGTGGTCAAGTCGCGCCTAAAACCCGCAGGGAAGATCGGCACAAAGCGTGGGTTTATGCGCTTCCTTTCAAGATGCGCTTTCGTAAATCCAAGCTCTATATATCTGCAATTTTGCCGCTTTTGATAGGTGTGTTTGTGGGTGTATTGTCTGCAATTATGGGAGTGGGTGGCGGCTTTATTATGATACCGGCCATGATTTATATTCTGGGCATGCCCACAAATGTAGTTGTGGGCACATCGTTGTTTCAGATTATTTTTGTGACCGCTCTTACCACAATATTCCATTCGGTTAATACGCAGACAGTGGATATTTTTCTGGCAGCGTTACTATTGATTGGTGCAGTTGTCGGCGCTCAATTTGGTGCGCGCGTTGGCTTTAAGATTAAAGGCGAATACTTGCGGGCCCTGCTTGCTTTGCTAGTATTGTTGGTGTGTGTGAAAATGGGCGTAGGCCTTGTTGTTACGCCGGAGGAATTGTACAGCCTTGCGGAAGTGCCATCGGCAGGGGCCAGCCATTGACCCGGGCTGGCTTGATATATTTATTGGCTTTAGCCACCCTAATAACGACCGTGCCCGTTTTTGGCCTGGTGACTGACCTTTCCAATAAGCGCATTGAAATTCGATACAGTTTTAATGGTGCTGAGCTTATCCTGTTTGGGGCGGTTGGGTCGTCAGCGGTTGATCCTGTCAATGATATATTTGATGTAGTTGTCGTAGTACGAGGACCGGAGTCAGCAACCATCGTTCGCCGTAAGGATAGAGTAGGTGCAATTTGGATTAATGATGCGAGCCTGCATTTCCCTGCGGCGCCGGGCTATTATGCGGTTGCTGCTTCCCGACCGCTTAAGGATATAGCGCTGCCCAGTGTATTTGCGAGTTACGGCATTGGTTTTGATAATCTGCCTTTGATAGCAAAAAGCGAAAAAGGACTGTTTGAACCTGATCCTGAATTTAGGGCAGCGCTTTTTCGGCTACGGGCAGCGGAGGGCCTGTACAGGCAAGAAATTGACAGCGTGGCACTGGTAGCGGAAGGCTTGTTCCGTACCGACGTTCATTTGCCCGCCAACGTGCCGGTTGGTGAATTCCTTGTCGAAACATTTGTATTTCAGGAAGGCAGTCTGAAGGCGCGCAATCGTATTCGACTGACTGTTGACAAAGAAGGGTTTGAGCGTGCGGTTTATGATTTTGCCCACGGTTACCCACTTTGGTATGGACTTGTGGCTGTGTTAATCGCTTTGGTTGCCGGTTGGCTGGCTGGCGTGCGGGGCAAAAAATAACAAGATGCATAGGCGGATGACAGGTTTTTTCGGCTGATGCCTGACCCTAAGGTGAGGCCCTAACTATTTCGGCGAATTGGCGTGGCCTCAGTATCATCGGCGGGTCGCTCCGTACCTTTTTCGATTTCAAATAGAAATTTCTCATGCTCTGATCGCGCCATATGCAGCTTATGGCCGCTGATCCTGCAAAAAGCGGGCATGTCCTGAACCGTTGCGGGGTCGGACGCAACAACAAGAAGCATGTCGCCGGCTTCCATGTCTTCAAGGGTTCGTCGAGCCCTAAGAATGGGCATGGGGCACAGTAAACCGGTGACATCCAGCGTTGAGGCAAAACGATTTTCGGTGTTGGTCATAAGTCTGGGGAGCCCAATCGCTATTAAAATTATGCCGCTTTGTGATGGTTCGGGACTATAGAGTAACGGCTAAGTCTCAATAGCCGGTTAACAAAAAAAGTCGAGTGTGTAAGCGTAGGTTATTGCCGTGGGAAAGCGATTTAAGAAACGGTTTTCTGGCCTCAATAAAAAAGACCCGCCCTGGGTAAGGACGGGTCTGGGACCGGGACTGGGTAAATCCCGGTCACAAACGGGGCATTTGGGTGCCGGGTGCTGAGAGTAGCCCCGTTCGTTTTGGCTGGTTAATGCAGAACTGTGCCTTCCGGGCGCATTGTATCGACGGTTCTGGTTGTGAGCTGTTCATGAATGCTGAGCCAAATGTTAAAACCTTCATCGTCACCCAAAGCTTTCATCTTGGAGAGCGCTTCGTCAGCGTAAGACAGTGCCTTAATGCCCAAATTCTTCAACAAATTTTCAGCAACGAGGCCGTAATAGAAATTTGGGTCAAAAGGCAATTGTTCTTGCATGATTATACTCCAACGCGACGGGTTAAACTTAAATTCAAAGTAGCAACAGCCATGCCAACTTAGGCTAACCAAGGTTTTCAATGGGTTGGCAGGAAAAAAATCGATACCTGCGGAAGGTGGGTAAAAAAATGCCGGGTCAGCGACAGTTTTGGTAGGAAAGCCTTGCCTGCTGTAAAAGGCAAAATTGCACCAGTGTGTATCAGTGTTTTTGCTTGACTTGAAGGGGCGGTAAGGCGAGTTTGCGCGCTACAAAGTCACTATATTTTTGGTGATCGAACTCTCATTTGGAGCAACGCCAAAATGAATGCCCCGTCCCCTGTCGCCTCACTGCCCGTAGAAAGCAAAACGGTCCTTCGCTTTGACTGGAGCAGAGCTGAAATATTAGAGATATTTTCGCGGCCATTCATGGACCTAATGTACGAGGCGCAGCGGGTACACAGACTTTACCATGATCCAAATAAAGTGCAGCTATCGCAGTTGATTTCCATCAAGACCGGAGGCTGCGCTGAAGATTGCGGCTATTGCTCTCAATCTTCGTCCTATAAGGAAGACACTGGGCTTGACGCGACAAAATTGATGGAAATTGAACGTGTTGTTGATGCCGCCAGGAAGGCCAAAGCAGGCGGTGCCAGTCGCTACTGTATGGGGGCCGCCTGGACCAGCCCCAAGGACCGTGACATGGAAACGCTCACGGCTATGGTGGGCGGGGTGAAGGCGCTGGGTCTGGAAACCTGCATGACACTGGGTATGTTATCCGACACCCAAACAAAGCGACTCGCCGAAGCAGGCCTCGATTATTATAATCATAATGTTGATACGTCTGAGGAATTTTATAGCAAGATTATCACTACCCGCACCTATCAAGATCGCCTGGATACACTGGCACGTGTGCGCGGCGCGGGCATCAATGTTTGTTCGGGTGGGATTGTGGGTATGGGCGAAACCCGGGAAGACCGCGCTGGCATGTTACAAACGTTAGCTAATCTGCCTGAACATCCGCAGAGTGTGCCAATTAATATGTTGGTGGCGGTGCCAGGCACACCTTTAGAGAATGTAGAGGCGCTTGAACCGTTTGAATTTGTTCGCACCGTTGCGGTCGCTCGTATTATGATGCCCAAATCGGAAGTGCGATTATCAGCGGGTCGGCAGAGCATGTCAGAAGAACTGCAATCGCTGTGTTTCCTTGCTGGGGCAAGTAGCATATTTTACGGCGAACAATTGCTCACCACGCCGAATCCTGAAAACAACAAGGACCTGGCCATGTTTGAAAAACTTGGCCTGATACCCGCTTAGGGAAAAGCGGGTTGGAATTGCTGGGTTGGGTGTTCTATTCCTATCCGTGACACGGGATAAAAGAGAGGCACTGGAGCGCCTTTCTTGGATATTGCTGTTTGCTTTGCCTGCAATCCGCTCAAACAACACAGCGGCTAACGGTTTTTGTCGTTCTTTTTCTTTTTTGAAACTTCTTCGACGCCAACGGTGCCGTGTTGCCGGGACAGTTTGGTCACACGGTCATTGAGCAAGTCGGTCACATGTTCGGGCAATGCAGATTTTAGGCTATTTCCGTATCCGTCGGTAACCGTGCCTGCGTATGTGCCTCCCAATTCGCCGAAATTGCCATTGTAAAGATCGGCTATGTGCCAATCGTCAATATCAACGGTCATGCGTTTGACTGTCTTAAGCCGGTTTTTCAAGCGGTTTGCGGCATATTTGCGAATATGCGCCTTTAGATCGACTTCAAAATTGGGAAATTTCTGTGCCATGATTTCATAATATGTGGAAACTCGCAGTTTCGTTTTATTCCACACTTGAGTGCCGCGCACGCTGTTGATGAAATCCTCAGCATTGTCTTTGAGGGCGGCATGGACATTGGCACCAGTATAGGCACTGTTGCGAATATTTGGTGTGCCCACGGCCCCCAAATAGAACCCATAAATTACGACAGGATCGGCCCAGTTTTTGAGAACGTGGTTTTGAATATCAGCCAGTGATATCTTTTGGCCCATCCATTCATATTCACGGTCATCAAGCAGCGAAGTATCGCTGGCGGCATTGAAACTGTTGTCCAGCATCGTGATGGGGTAAATTTCACTAACTTTCGAAAGCACGATAACATTGTGTAAGTTAAGCCAGTAAGCCAGTTGCTCATTTTTACTAAGTTTTTCAATGGGCAGTCGCTCAGGGACACGAAGCAAATCGTCGCGTACGGCGGCAATTCCATCTTTCTGTTGTTTGCCATATTCATGTAGCATAACCCGGTTGCCCTCAAGGCGCGAAGGCTTGGGGTTGCCCAATCGCATATTTGAGCCGGTGCTTTTTGTAGGTTTGGGTGCGCGCTGGTGGGTTGACCGGCCCATCTCGAGGACAGAGCCACGGAGCACAGCTTCAAGGTCACTATAGTCAAGCCGGTAATTACTTTTGGCTGTAAATTCAGCCGGAAGGGCGGCACTGTCGCTGGTGGCTGCTGCATATGCGCCACTAGTAGATACAATTGCTGCCCACAAAGCGCCAATAACCAATTTCCTCAACATGGAATGTTCCTTTTCTATCTCTCGCTGTTATCTTTTTTATTATTGTTTATTTTATTCAATTGGACTTCTGTGGAAAAGTTCAAATGAACTAAATTGTATTTGATCCGAGTATACCACTTAAAGAACGGTAGGGTTGAGAAATAATCAAACTGGCGGGCACCCCAAAACCACAATTAAAATACTATATTTTAAACATATGTGAACATAGACATTAGTTTGCAAGGGAAGACCGATGTTTATCAGTGCCGGGCACAAACGCGTCCGGCCCCAGCAACCTCAGCCAGCTTGGCAAGCGCGCCTGCTTATGCCAAACTCGCCTAGTGCAAAAAAAGCTGGAGAAAACAATGCTAAAATCGGTGTTTGTGGTGGCTTATTTACTGGTGTTGTTTTCGCTGACATTTCGCAGCATTGGCGGCGTCGCAGCTGGCGAAAATATGATTGCCTGGATTGGCATATTGCTGACATGCGGGCCGATGGCGTTCTTTTTGATGCGGGTCACTTTGTTGAAAGATATTGCAAGGACAAGTGCCAACCTGACAACCATTCTAATATTGGCGCTTGTAGGCTCAGCCATGAACTTGCAACAGGTGCTGTTTGCTGGCGCGGAAGTTTGGTTCTTGTTTGCGGCGTTTGGCATGACCTTTTTGTTTTTCATCTATGATTTTTGGTATTCGCGGCTTGACCGAAGCTATTCGAAGCTGAAGGTTGGCCAAAAACCGTCAAGCTTTTCAGTGTTGGATTTAGATGGAGCCGAGGTCACAAATGATATGCTTTGCGGCCAGCCAGTGGTTTTGGTTTTCTACCGTGGGAATTGGTGCCCGCTGTGTATGGCGCAGATTAAGGAAATATCCAGCCAGTATAATGCCATGAAAGAAAAGGGCGTGCGCGTAGCGTTCGTATCTCCGCAACCGCAAAATCATACAGAAGCACTGGCAAAAAAATTCGCTGTTGGTATTGAGTTTTACCGCGACAACCGCAACCAGGCGGCGCAGACTCTCGGCATTGTTTCGAAGTCGGGAACGCCTGCCGGACTACAGGCCCTTGGCTATGACAGCGATACCGTTTTGCCAACAGTTCTTATATTGGACAAAGAGGGCCGCGTGGTATGGCTGGATGAAACCGATAATTACCGTGTGCGGCCAGAACCCGCTACATTTCTTAAGGTCCTGGCTGAGAAAGGTTTGATCTCTGTATAGGACGGAATATTTCGCTAACGAACGTGTACTGAGCTTTTGGGCACATGCTTGCGGCGCCGTCTTGTGAAGGTGTGGGGGGCAGATTATCTTACAAAAAAAAGCCCGGCACTGCTGATTTTTCAGTGCCGGGCTTTTTAGATAATGATAGGTAAACCTGCTAGTTGCGGTTCCCCATGAAGCGCAACAGGAACAAGAACAAGTTCACAAAATCCAGATACAGCCGCACCGCGCCCATGATAGCACCCTTGTTGACGGCTTCACCGGTCGCCATCATATAGTAGCTTTCCTTAATGCGCTGGGTGTCATAAGCGGTCAAGGCTGAGAAGATCAATACACCGCCAACCGAAATGATGAAATCCAACATGGATGAGCCTAAGAACATATTCACCACGCTGGCGATAATGATGCCAAACAGCCCCATCATCAGGAAGGTACCCATGCCTGACAGGCTTTTCTTGGTGGTATAGCCGTATAGGCTAAGCGCACCGAATGCTGCCGCTGTAACAAAGAAAGTTCGGACAACACTTTCGCCGGTATATTGAAACAATACCGTCGTAAGCGAAATTCCAAAACATGTCGCAAAAGCCCAGAAAATTCCCTGTAAAGCCCGCGTCGACAGCTTATTAATCCCAAAGTTCATGACCAATATGAAAGCCAACGGTGAAAGCATGGCAATCCAGCCAAGCCCTGTCATCCCTTGGATGGCAACACGCCCACCGCCAATATCAACAAGCTTGTAAAATAGGCTCAAAGTCTCGGGGCTTTTGGAAAGCGCCAACGCTACGATGCCCGTGAGCGCAACGCCAGAGGCCATATAATTATAGACCTTCAGCATATAGGCGCGCAGGCCCTCATCATATTCAGCGGTTTGGGTGGCGGTGCCAGCCCGGTGTGCAGTATTATATCGATCCACTTTTTAGCTCCCTATGGGATTAAACGAAGTTACCTATAATATGGGTGTTCATGGGCGACCTTGCAACTGTCTTCCGTATTTTGTGATTATTCCGTGCGTAAAACAGCATTTGGTTTAATCGAAAGTGCCCTAAAACTGGAAGCAATACCAAACAAGACCGTTACCAGAAGGCTGGTTGTTACCGTGATCAGCATCGGTACTGGCAGGAAGTTAAAGTCCATGTCCATAACCAGCGCCACCACCACATAGCCAACCAAACTGCCAAGCCCCAGCGCAATCGCTGCGGTGATGGTGCCGATCATCGCATATTCGATCAAATAGGCTTTTAAAATTTGAGACCGAACCGCGCCGACTACTTTTAAAATCACGCTTTCATATACCCGTTGTCTGAACCCGGCGGCAATAGCTCCGGCCAGCACCAAAACGCCAGCAATGATCGATACTAACGCCGTTGCGCGCACGGCAGTGCCAATTTGCCCTATCATATTGTTAACACTGGAAAGCACTTCCTTCATGCGAATCGCGGTGATGTTGGGAAATTTATCCGTGAGAATTCGGTGGGCGTCGGCCTCTCCGGCATCACCAGCACTGCTGCCAGTTTTAAGGGTTGCCATATAGGTATGCGGCGCAGCTTTCAGCGTGGCGGGGTCAAACATGATGGCAAAGTTAAAACCAAAAGTGCGCCAGTTGATTTCGCGCGTCGAGCGCAAAGTCGCCGTGATTTCGCGGCCGAGAACAGCAATGGTGATGGTGTCGCCGACCTTAAGCCCAAGCCCATCAGCAATTTCCTTGCCGAGGCTAACCTCCGGCGCGCCGCTATAATTTGCGGGCCACCATGTGCCTTCAACAACTTTGCTGCCACTGTTCAGTTCATTGACATACGTCAGGCCCCGGTCGCCGCGCAGAACCCAGCGCACATCTTGCGCAACCTCTACATCTTGTGCGGGCACGCCGTTTAGTTTGATCACGCGACCGCGTAAATTTGGGATAACATCAACACCCGTAACACCCGGTAAGCTGCTGGCGGTGGCCTTAAAATCATCGACCTGATAGCCTTGGATATCCAGCATGAAAAAAGCGGGTGCCTCGGATGGCACGCTGTCTCTAAGCTGTTTGTCTAGATTGCCTTCTATCAGGGCGAGGCCAGCAAATAGGGTTAGCCCAAGCCCCAGCGAAATAACGACAGCACCGGTGGCAGCACCTGGCCGGTGCAGATTGGCAACAGCCATGCGGGCAAGGGCGTTTCTGGGGCGCGGTGCCTTGGCTGCTGTGCGTTCAATCACCCAGCTGGCAAACCTGAGAATGCCGAGCGTTACAGCCGATCCGGCCATAAAACCACCGGCAAGTATCTTATCATCCGCTAGCCCAACGGCCAGCAATACCACAACAAATGCAGCGCCGAAAATAGTGGCCATATAGATGAAACGTGGCCACTTGTGCTCGGGGGCTACAATAACGCGGAACAGATGCACAGCAGGCAAATCGCGAGCTTTGCCAAGCGGCCATACTGTGAATGCCACAGTGATCATCAGGCCATAGAGCGCTGCAAGCATAAGGGCCACGGGGTAAATGCCACCGTCTGGCTTTACAGGCAGGCTATCGGGTAAAAAGGCCGCCATCACGCCCGGTAAAAAAGCACCCGCAACAAGGCCTATCACAATTGAGAACAGGCCGATCAGGATCACTTGAAAGAAATAGACCTGAAATACCGTACTGCCGTGTGCGCCGAGGATTTTCAGGGTGGCGATGGTTTTGGTTTTCCGGTCCATATAGCCGCGGACAGCGTTACCCACACCAACGCCGCCTACAACCAAGGCTGAGATGCCGACAAGTGTCAGGAACATGCCCATCTGTTCAATGAAGCGTCTTAAACCCGGTGCTGATGTTGATCGCTCGGTCAGGCGCCAGTTGGCGTCAGGGAAAGCTTCGCTCAATTCTTCCCATACCGCACGGGGCTCAATATCTGCGGGCAGCTTGACCCGGTAATAATTGTTGATCAGTGAACCGGGGGCAACAAGGGCTGTTTCATCCAAAGCCGCGCCGCTGATCATGGCGGTGGGGCCTAATTTGAATCCAAGCTGGGCTTTGTCGGGTTCTTGTTCGATGAAGCCGCGAATTTCCGCGATGATCTTGCCGTAGGTCAGCATGTCGCCGACTTTTAGATTTAATCGGTCTGCGAGGGATGGGTCGATTACCGTGCCCCAGTGGCCGTTGCGCTTTTCGAATAAATCCTTGTTAGGCAGCCCCGCACTGGTTTTGAATTCGCCGTACAGGGGGTAAAGATCATCAATCGCACGCAGTTCCACCAAGGTCGAGCCCGCCTCTGTGCCAGACTGTGCCATGGTGCGCAGTCGCGCCGATGTTGAGACAATGCCCTTTGACGTGATCAAAGCCAGAGCGCCGGGTTTAATTGTTTGTTGGAAAATATTAATCTCAAGGTCGCCGCCAAGGATCGATTGGCCTTCGCGCTCCATGCCTTCCTGAATGGCACGGGTTAGCGAGCCAATGGCCGCAATAGCCGCCACGCCCAAAATCAGGCAGGCCATGAATATTTTGAAGCCGCCGAGGCCGCCGCGCAGCTCTCGAAGGGCCAGTTTTAATGCCACAGGCGTCGACGCCCGCCGGGAAATCATTTGCCTGCCACTTTAGAAACTACATCTTTGCTACCATCGACAGCGCGAGTATCGCCGGTATCGTCGATGATGTGTCCGTCGGCCATCGAGATTACGCGGTCGCAGCGGTCGGCAAGTGCAGGATCATGGGTTACCAGCACCAAGGTAGAACTGCGCTCCCGCGATAGAGCAAAAATTAAATCAATAACGGCACGCCCGGTTTTTCCGTCCAGGTTGCCTGTGGGTTCGTCACCAAATAAAATGGCAGGCTGAGGGGCCAGCGCGCGCGCCAAGGCTACCCGTTGTTGTTCGCCGCCTGATAACTGGGTTGGATAATGTTCCATCCGGTGCGCAAGGCCCACCAATTCCAGTTCCTTGGCGGCAATATCAAATGCATCATTCACGCCAGCAAGTTCTAGGGGAACTGCCACATTTTCAAGTGCCGTCATTGTCGGGATCAAGTGAAATGCCTGCATCACAATGCCAACATGGCGTAGCCGGTGGCGGGCGAGCGCATCTTCGCTGGCACCTGTGAATGATAGGCCGCTTACAATAATTTCGCCGCTTGTTGCCTGTTCAAGCCCTGTCATCAAGCTCATGAGCGATGATTTTCCAGACCCGGACGGACCAACAATGCCAACACTTTGCCCTTGTTCGACACTAAAATTGATGTTCCTGAGAATATTCACTGGCCCCGCGCCAGAAGAAAGTGTCAGTGATACATCCGACAATTTGATAAGTTTCGTATCTTTGGCCATTGTATTTTATTTCCTCTGCTGCCAGTTATTATTATTACGCCTTTTTGAGTTAAGGAGCGGACCATGTCGGCCATTGGCCCATTTAAGATATTATTTTTTGCTGCAATTACTAGTCTTATGGCCGTTTTTGCGACGAATAATGCCAGTTTTGCGGTGGATGGCAGCGATGATAGTGTTCAGATTGAAATATTGGCCTTCGGTGATAGCCTAACGGCGGGCTATGGCTTGCCTATCGGAGATGGTTTTACCGACCAGCTCGAAGTTTGGTTGAATGAAAATTTAGGACAGCCGGTAAAAGTGATCAACGGCGGTGTTTCGGGCGATACATCATCGGGTGGACGGGCCCGTCTTGACTGGGCACTGGCACCGATAAAAGGCGGCAAGCCCGATTTGGTTATTTTGGAACTCGGTGCAAATGACGCGCTGCGCGGAGTATCACCTGATTTAACACGCGGTAATATCGAGGCGATGGTCAAAACTCTGTCAGAGCGCCGCATCCCTGTTTTAATTACGGGCATGTTCGCCACGCCGAGCTGGGGCACGAAATATGGTCAGGCCTTTGATGGTATTTTTCCTGATGTCGCGGCAAAATACAGTGTACCGCTTTACCCGTTTTTTCTGGAAGGCGTTGCCACTGATAGTGCGCTTAATCAGGCGGATGGTCTGCATCCCACCAAAGAAGGTGTGGCGATCATTGTTGCAAAAATGGGGCCCGCAATCCTGCGCGCTCTTTCCCGCTAAGACGTTTTGCGGTATAGTTACGATGGTGCAGTTTAGGCAAGCATGAGTAGGGACACAGATGGCACGTTTATTTGTTGGTCTGGAGCTTTCCCCCACAATAAAAAAATCCCTCGATTTTGCTCGCGGCGGCGTAGAGGGGGCACGCTGGCAGCGGGACGAGCAATTGCACTTGACGCTGGCTTTCCTCGGTGAAGTGCCCGCTCATATGGTACGCGACGTTGAAAACGCGCTTTCCTATATAGATTTCCAGCCGTTCTGCCTCACACTTGAAAGTGTTGGCATGTTTGGTTCAGTGTGCCAGCCAAAAACCCTGTGGACCGGTGTTGTAGATGAAGAGCCGTTGCATCACTTGCACGAGAAAATTATGGTGGCACTAGAGGCTATCGGCTTAACGCTGGACCGCCGCCGCTATAAACCCCATGTCACGCTCGCACGGTTTGCCCGCAGGACTCAGGCGCGAATTGAGGATTGGTTGATGCTGAACGGCACCTTAAAAAGCCCCGAGCAGCAGACTAGTCATTTCAGCCTGTTTTCCAGCCGCCTTACGGCAGATGGGCCAAGCTATTTGGTAGAAGCTCGCTTCGGGGATGTGACAGGTGACAACCTGGATGAAGCCGCGAACGAAGGTTTTATATTGGTTGAAAAAATGGCTTTCGGAGCTGAGTGAATGAGGCCTGGGCGTGTCCTAGCGCGCGGTTTGCTGTTCGTTTAGCACTGTAACGATTGTCTCAACCGCTGCTAAAATTTCGGCGTTTTTATTCCATTGCAGGAAATGGTTCATGCCTTCAATTGTGGTGACCTCCAGATGCTGGCTGCCGGTCATTTCCTTTTTCATATAGGCGACATTGGCATAGGGCACCAGTTCATCCTCTGTGCCGTGCACGATTATTACGGGTTGGGTGATGCCTGCCAGCTTGGGCCGCAGTAGGCGCAGTTCTTCCTCCAGCGCGATCAGTTCGCGGTTCGAATTTCTAAGGGTTTTATCGAGTAACCAGCTGAAGGGTGGCACGTTGCCTATACGCTGGATAAACAAGACTTCCTCAAGGTCCGGATCAAGCGCACCGGCCGCGACCACAATACCCGCAACTTTGTCGGGGTAATTGGCGGCTGCCGCTACAATTATTGGCCCGCCTAGCGAATGGCCGACAAGGATGGTGCCTTTACCATCTCGCGTCACCAATAATGGCTCAAGTACTGCCGCCTGGCCGTCGAGCGACGGCACTGCACCGCGCGGTCTGGTGCGGCCAAATCCGGGTCGGTCAATGGCTATAAATTCATATCCTTCGGGCACGTTTTTCAGCATTTTTACCCAGTTTCCACCTGCGTCACCGGGGGTGCCATGAAGGAAAATAACACGCTGGCCTTCCGGGTCTCCTGACCGCAGATAACTGAGGGTAATGCCGCCTGCCTGAACGCTTTCACGCGCTATGAAATCGTCGCTAACAAAGTCACTGTCGAAGTCCATGATCAGGCCCGAGCAGCCAACCAATAGCATCGGTGTCAACAACAGCGTCAGCCAAAATTTCCAGGATTTAACCATCTTGATCACCCACATTGTCTCCCCCTTTTTTCTTTTGAAGATAATCATTGGCGCGCACGGGCGCAAGGGCGTGAGATCACTCTTGAGTGATGGGGTTTCTTTAGGGTCGGGCCTCATTAATGAGGTTTGGCTCAGTCAGGCACCAAGATGAATTGGCAGCGTCACAAGCCCTCATCAAGGGGGACTGGCCCTAAGTCAGTTCAACAGCCAAAACGGTTAAGAATAGCCTCCACCTGCTGTACATATCCACCACCGAACAGGCGCACATGCACCAATAGCGGCCATAATTGGTACAGGGCTTTGCGCTCTTCGTGGAATCCGGGGTCAAGCGGGTAAAGGTCTTGGTAAACTTCAAAGAAATTGGGAGCCAAGCCGCCCATCAGATCAATGAAAGCCAGATCCATTTCCCGGTGCCCATAAGATATAGCGGGATCAATGAAGGCGGCTACATGGTCACCGTCGATTAGCATATTGCCAGCCCACAAATCGCCGTGTAGCAGGCTGCTTTCGGGCGTTGCGGGCAGCAGATTTTTAAGCTTTCCAGCAAGGTTTTCAATGCGCGCCATTGTCTGACCGTCGAGCCTGTAAGTATTGACACACGATTTCGCCATGGCCAGAAGCCGTTGATCAGCGAAAAACCGGACCCAATTTTTGGAGACACTATTGATCTGCGGTAAAGGGCCAATATAGGTGTCTTGTTCGTGCCCGTAATAGGGCTTTGTAGCCTTTGGCCGCACGTGGTGGAGGTCAGCAACGTGCTTGGCTATATCTTCAGCCGCAGCCGCGCCGTCTTCGGTGCCTTTATTGGGAATATACGCCAGCACCAACAGGCCCGCAGACTGCAATAATACTTTGGGAACAGGGAGTAGGCTCTGTTCGGCGAGGTGACTTAGCATATGGGCCTCAACCGCAGTGGTATCTGGCTGATCAGCACGTGGTCGTTTCGCTACTATTTTGGTGTGATTTTCCAGCGTTAGCAAAGACACATCTGCAATGTCTCCGCCCGGTAAGGCACGCGAATGAATAACCTTGAATCCCAGTGCATCACTGATCTTCTGTACAATAGGCGCCGCCACTGGTTAAAAATGCTTCGCGGTTATTTCAGCAAGCAAGCCATCAGCCGCATCTACGGCAGCACTGTAGCACATGTCGAAATCGTTTCGGTGGCCACTGTAGGGGTCCGGCATCTCATTTATGGGTAGGTGAGGCGCGTAATCGAGAAACATTTTCACACGTGATTTGCAAGTTTCAGGGCAACGGGCAATGATTTCGCGGTAATTTTCATTGTCCATGACCAAAATATATTCGAATTTTTCAAAATCTTCGTCGACGACTTTTCGGCTACGTTGATGGCTGATATCTACGCCCAGCTTAAGGGCAGCCTGCTGTGCCCGCCGATCGGGCGGCGAGCCAGCGTGAAAGCCGATCGTTCCGGCACTGTCAACTTTCACTTTGTCGGCTAAATTTGCTCTGTTTGCCGCTTCTCTAAATGCGCCTTCGGCCATTGGTGAACGACAAATATTCCCCATGCAAACGAACAAAACACTGACCATTCGCTAACTCCCACTTGCAGTTTCAAAATTTGAAGCTAGCCTACCGCGCGGGGGCGAAAAAGGGGTAGTTTTTTTGTCGGGCTATAAAAATATTGTGATTTTGACGGGAGCAGGGATCTCGGCAGAATCGGGTTTGAGTACTTTTCGTGATAAAGACGGCCTGTGGGAAGACCACGTCATTGAGGACGTCGCAACGCCAGAAGCCTTTGCGCGCGATCCAGATTTGGTGCAGCGTTTTTATAACGAGCGCCGCGCCCAGCTTTTGAAAGTTGAGCCCAACGCAGCGCACTGCGCGTTGGCAAAACTTCAGAATATGCATAACGGTGATGTCACTGTGATTACACAAAATGTGGATGATCTGCATGAACGCAGCGGCACTTCGGGCACCGTACATATGCACGGCGAACTTAAGAAAGTGCGCTGCCGGGCATGTGCGGGTGTGTTTGCTTGGAACCAAGATTGCTTGCAGCAAAGCGAGTGCCCATCATGTGGACGTGCCCCGGCCTTGCGTCCACATATTGTTTGGTTTGGTGAAATGCCGTTTCATATGGAAGCCATTGCTGAAAAACTGGAAGCTTGCGATTTATTTATTTCAGTGGGCACCAGCGGAAATGTTTACCCGGCGGCTGGTTTTGTGGCAAAGATACACGCTATCGGGCGCGCCCATTCGGTTGAGGTGAATTTGGAGCCCAGTAAAGGTGCTAGCCAGTTTGCTGAGCGCCGCCACGGAAAAGCAGGCGACTTGCTGCCGAAGTATGTCGAAGAACTGTTGAATTAGGGGCCATACCAGAATGAGCGACCGACCTTTAAAGTTATCCGATGCAGAACGAGATGCTGCGCTGCAAAGCTTGGCAGGTTGGCATTGCAGTACAGACGCTGTCGTTATCTCCAAAAAATTTCAGTTTACCGATTTTAGCGAGGCTTGGGCATTTATGAGCCGTGCCGCGCTTCTGGCTGAAAAAATGGATCACCACCCCGAGTGGTTCAATGTTTATAATCGCGTGGAAGTAAAACTAACAACCCACGATGCTGGCGGAGTGACCTTGTTTGATATTGATATGGCCACAGCGATGAATGGTTTTGCAGGCGAATAGCCGTTTTGGTTGTTCATTAATCCAGACCATAGTCAGATCATGGGCGATGGCCAATGATTGCTGGGTAAGGCAGCAATCATTCTCGCCTTTCATGCTGGCCCGCACACCATCTTTGTTGCTCCAGATGGCATCTTCAATCTCAACGCGCCAGAAAGGTTGAAACTGCTGTGTGAAGTAACAGCGGTTTTTCTCGCTGCAGGAAATGCGTGGCACCGGGAACAACCAGCAACTGTGCGTTGGGCAGCGCAGCATAAAGTGCCAGTGTGTGGTCTAGAGGCATGTCTTCCCGGTCTCCGCTAATCACAAGGACAGGTACGTCGATACGGGCCATGTCTAATGCTGTGTAATTTGGTGATGTGGTCCACATATTGGCCATTTCGTCGAATAGCGTTTGGTAATCCTGCATCCTGCGCCCACCGCTGAGGTAATCGTCCAAATACATGCCAGGGAACTGGGAACGGTCAAATTCTTTGGGTACTTTAAACGAGCGCAAATATTCTTTGCCTATTTCAGGTAAGACTGCATGGTTGAAATTGACGCCCAGCAAGATCAGCCGCGTGACCACTTCAGAGTAATTTAATGCGGCCGTCAACGCCGTAATGCCGCCGTCGCTTTGGCCAACAATGGTAATGCCGGTTAGGTCTAAATGGGCGGCCAGATTATTTACATCACTAGCCATCAAGGCATAGCTTATTTGCTGATCGCTGCCGCTGCTTTTACCTTGTTCGCGGCTGTCAAGTGCCACTGTTTGGTGAGTCTTGGCCAAATGATCAATGAGGCCACGCAGGTCTTCGCGTGATGCCAATCCGCCGTGGAGAATAAAAACAGGCTCGCCTGTGCCCGCCACTTCATAGCTAATCGTCGCACCGTTAGAGGTGAAAGTATCTGCATCGACTGCGCTGGCCGGGAATAAAATTGCGGCCACAAACAAAGTGCGTTTCAATTGCTTTATAAATAATTTTTTCATAGCGCGCAACATACTGTCACACCACTGACAAACGCTGTCAGCAATGTGTTTCATCTGTGGGCAATGGTCTTTATTTGTGCCTATAATAAAGTTGCTTACTAGGAATATTTTATCCACATGCTGATGATCACTGGCAAGAGGCAGAAACAACAAAGTTGTTTTCATGAAGCTTTTGTTGGGGCCGACATAAGGCACATATTGAAATTGGGGCTGTTTTCTTTCCCGTGTATCATAGAGCAAGCCCCAAATGACACTGCCGGGGCCTTTCCCTTCCATTTCAGGCAAGGGTTACGCCTGTATAAAGATACCGAAAAATAATATGATGGACGCTGCAGTACGGCGTAAAACAGCCGTAACAAACAAGATTCAATATTATTCTGCGAGCCAAGCTTTTATTAGATTGGAAGCAATAGCAAAGGGTGGTGGCACCAGCCGATATTCGTGCTCTCCGTGCTCGCTGGCTCGTATATCTTCTTTGCTGATCCAGATGGCATCTTCAATTTCCTTACTGTCGATCACCAAATCGCCTTCTTCAACCCACGCCTCGACCCCGATCATCAGGGAGGATGGCCACGGCCAAGGTTGGCTCGCTTTATAAGTAACCCTTGTGGCCTTAAGGCCGACTTCCTCAAAAATCTCGCGCGCCACTGCTTCTTCCATGCTTTCGCCGGGTTCCATAAAGCCAGCGAGCGCAGAATAATGCCCTTCGGGCCAGCCATTGCCTCGGCCTAGCAGAGCTTTGTCGTCGCGCCTGACCAGCATAATAACAACAGGGTCAGTGCGGGGGAAATGGCTGGCATCGCATGCTGGGCAACTCCGTTCATAGCCTGCTTTGGCAAGGTTGCTTTCCGCGCCGCATTTGGCACAAAACCGGTGACTTTCGTGCCACAACAACATGCTTTTGGCTTGGGCAATAATGCCCAGTGACGGATGTGGACCACCCAGTTTGAAAGCGATGCCACGGGCATCACGGAATTTGCAGCTATCGGCTTCAAACAAATCGCCAAAATCATCGGCACTACCGTCCAGCATGGCCGCGTATCTGGGGGCACCGTCTTCCAGACCCAGAAATATTGTGGTACCTACGGGCAGAAATTTGCATTTCGATGGCCGCTGCCAGGCGATATCGCCCACGGCATCTGTTAGTATGCGGCTCTCGGTTGATAGGCTGACTCTCACTGGGCCGGCAGGACTTTTGCTTGGCCCTGCCAGCAAGACGACTCGCGCATCCTCTGCCTTAAAGAATTCACCGAAAATCTCGGGGTCAGTTCGCAAATGATCGGCTCTATCGAGCGGATTGCCTGAAAAACAGGTGTGGATATCAGCAAGTGCCATCGATTTTCTCCCAAAGCATACGGAATTAACTAGGGCGAGTGCTTTTGACTTGCAAGTTATATCCTAAATCGCCATATAAGCGGCGGGAGAGCAGCGGACATGCTGCTCGCGAATTCGGTCAGGTCCGAAAGGAAGCAGCCGCAACGAGTTCTGTGTGGGTCGTTTGTTCTCCCAACCTCACTTTAAAAATCTAATCACAAAAACATCGCGGATATTCGCTGCAAAACCCTCTTTCGCGGTTGCTCATATGCTGCTAGTCATAGGGTCTTATGCTCCGGGAGACAGCACCCTATGAACGATACTGCACCATCTGAAAATTACAGGGTCTTGGCCCGCAAATACCGGCCCGCCGATTTTGATACTTTGATCGGCCAGCAGGCGATGGTGCGCACGCTGTCGAATGCCATCGATAGTGGCCGTTTGGCGCATGCGTTTATCATGACAGGTGTGCGCGGCGTGGGTAAAACTACCACGGCTCGTATTATCGCCAAGGCGCTGAATTGCACAGCCCATGACGGCCCTACTATTAGCCCTTGCGGCGTGTGCGAAAATTGCAAAGCGATCGCGCAGTCGCGCCATGTTGATGTGCTGGAAATGGATGCTGCATCGCGAACCGGCGTTGATGATATCCGTGAAATCATTGAAAGTGTGCGCTACGCACCGACTTCAGCGCGGTATAAGATCTATATTATCGATGAAGTGCACATGCTCTCGAAAAATGCCTTTAATGCTTTGCTCAAAACACTTGAAGAACCGCCTGAGCATGTGAAATTTATTTTTGCGACCACCGAAATCCGAAAGCTACCTGTTACGGTATTGTCGCGCTGTCAGAGGTTTGATTTGAAGCGTGTGGAATCGGGCACTCTTGTCGCGCATTTGGCCAGTATTACCGAGAAGGAAAATTGTAAGGCCGAAGAAGGCGCGTTGAAGCTGATTGCTCGGGCGTCGGAAGGCTCGGTCCGGGATAGTTTATCGTTGCTGGATCAGGCCATTGCGCACGGCGCTGGCGAAGTTACAGAAGAACAAGTGCGTGAAATGCTGGGGCTTGCTGACCGGGCACAGGTGCTGGATCTGTTTGAGCTGTTGATGAAGGGTGATATTGCTGCGGCGATTGTGATGCTGCGCACTCAATATGACAGCGGCGCTGATCCGCAAGTGGTTTTGAATGATTTGCTGGAGGTTGCGCATTGGCTAACGCGTTTAAAAGTAACCCCCGACACCGGCACCGATGCACTGGTTTCTGAGGCTGAAAAAAGCCAAGGCGGGGCGATGGCGGCAGCGCTTTCTATGCCGCACCTTACCCGCGCTTGGCAGATGCTGTTGAAAGGCCTTGGCGAGGTAAAAACTGCACCCAGTCCAATTGCCGCCGCCGAGATGGTTTTGGTGCGGCTTGCCTATGCGGCGAACTTGCCGTCCCCGGCTGATTTGGTGAAAAAGTTACAAAACCAGCCTGCGGGTTCTGCATCTGCGCCAACAGCGGCTCCTTCGGGTAGTGGTGGGGCTACGGCTGTTGCAGGCCAGCCAACACAGGGTTATGCCAGCGGTGGGCCGCAGCGGGCAACAGCGCAAACCAGCGCCCAAGTGATTGCCCTGCATACGGGCGGCGCCCAGGATCATGCGCCGCACCCAATGCCGGTAAGCTTTGAAAAGCTGGTTTTATTGTTCAGTGAAAATAAAGAAGCCCAGCTGGCGGTTTTGCTAAAAGATTATGTGCGGCCCGTTAGTTTTAAGGTCGGTGCACTGGAAATTAACATCACCCGGCAAACGCCGCCTGATTTCTTGATGCGGGTAAAACAATGTCTCAAGGCGTGGACCGGCACCGACTGGATGATCGCGGTGAGCAAAGAAGCGGGTGATGCAACCCTTCGCTCAAAAGAGGTGGCACGCGAGCAACAGCGCAAAGATGAAGCGTTGGCCGAGCCAATCGTAAAGGCCCTTCTTGCCAGTTTTCCAGCTGCCAAATTACTGGCGGTGCGGGACAGCCGGGTGGATGAAGGTGATCTTGGCGGCGATATGCCCACCGACCCCGATGCTGCGGTTGGCGATAACGAAGCCGACGAAGCCAGCGATTTTGATTTTTAAGTTCGGAGAAAACAGCCATGAAAAATCTAACGGAAATGCTAAAAAAAGCCCAGGAAATGCAGTCCAAAATGGGCGATATGCAGACCGAACTTGAAACGCTGGAGATTGAAGGCACAGCGGGTGCAGGCTTGGTGAAATTGGTGCTGAATGGCAAAGGCGATATGAAATCGCTGAGCATCGACGATAGCCTGTTCACCAGCGAAGACCGCGAAGTGTTGGAAGACCTGATTGTCGCCGCCCACTCCCAAGCCAAAGCCAAAGTAGCCGCCGCCGCCGCCGAGCAAATGAAAAGCATGACCGGCGGCTTGGAATTACCAGCCGGGTTCAAAATGCCATTTTAGCTTTCGGTGGCTGGGTAAGGGCCTAAGAAAATAGCCATGGTTTTGGCGAGATTTAAAAGAGATTTAACAACAGAGGGTGTTATGGGGGTCAGTAAAGAGTTGCAGCTGTGCGTTGATAGGTCACTGGAAAAGGGCCTGTCACGCACTAAGATTACCGAAGTCTTGATCGCCGCAGGTTGGCAGCCAGAGGAAGTTGGCGATGCGCTAGCCGCCTACCATGATGTGGATTTTCCAGTTCCTGTGCCTAACAAGCGCTATTCTCTCACGGCGCGCGATACCGTGTTTTATCTGTTTCTTTTTATCACGCTTTATATGGTCTCATGGGGGCTGGTTTTCCTCGCATTTGATATTATCAATCTGGCTTTACCGAAGGTCGATCAATATCCGAGCGGTGAAGCACTGCAAAACAGTGTCCGTTACTGGGTAGCTTATTCGTTGGTTTTTACGCCTGTCTATTTGACCCTCGCATGGAAAGCTGAGCGGCGGCACAAACTTGATCCGACTTGTCCACTTTCCACTAGTCGCCAGTGGCTTACCTATATCACGCTGTTTTTTGCCAGCATGACTGTGCTGGGTGACATGGTGGCGCTGCTTTACGCTTATCTTTCTGGCGATATGACTTCGCGGCTTTTGCTGAAAATTGCCGCTGTGGCGGTTATTGCCGGTATGGTGATAATTTATTATTATGGCGATATGCAGCGTGCGGAAAAAGGTCGGGAGAAAAACAGTGAATTATAGAAAACTGTTTTTTCTGTTTGCAGGCGTGATTGCCCTGATCGCTGTCGCGCTGGTTGGAACGGGTATTTCGATTATCGAGGGGCCTGCCACCATGAAGCTGAAAAAGGCTGACAAGCGCCGGGCCGATGATTTTTACGTGATTGACCAGGCAATTTCCCAATATTTCAAGGACAAGAAGCGCTTGCCAACTTCGCTTGAGGAACTGGTTGCCAGTACAAGCCGAAGCCTTAGCCTCAATGATCCTGAAACAGCAACACCTTACCCGTACCGAGTATTGGCGGAACGGTCCGTCGAAGTTTGCGCCAATTTTAATTTATCTAATGTTGGTAGCGAAAATTCGTTGTATTTCCGTGGAAACAAGTCGTGGCAGCATGATGCGGGTGAAGATTGTTTTGAAATTGAAGTTAAGGCGGAAAAGGACTAATCCTCTTTCAACTTTCCTTTTCGCAGAGACTTGATATGCCCCGATCGCACGGACGTGAAATTGATACGCTAATTCAGCTTCTAGCGAAGTTGCCAGGGCTTGGGCCACGCTCTGCCCGGCGTTCGGCTTTGCAGTTGTTGAAGAAAAAGGACAGCGTCATGCTGCCACTTGCCTCGGCACTGGCACATGTGGCGGAAAAAATTCAAATCTGCGATGTGTGCAGCAATGTAGATACGCACAACCCCTGCCATGTGTGTGAAGATAACCGCCGCGACCAAAGTATAATCTGTGTGGTTGAGGATGTAGCTGATCTGTGGGCGCTTGACCGGTCAGAGACCTTCAAGGGGCTTTACCATGTCTTGGGTGGTACGCTTTCGGCGCTGGATGGCATCGGCCCGCAAGACTTGAGCACAGAGGGTCTGCTGGCGCGGGCTGAATCAGGCGCAGTTAAAGAGGTGATCTTGGCGCTGAATGCCACGGTGGACGGCCAAACAACGTGCCATTATTTGGCTGAGCGGCTGGCGTCATGCGGGGTGAAAGTTACAGCCCTTGCGCACGGTGTGCCGGTGGGTGGTGAACTGGATTATCTGGATGATGGTACGTTGGCGGCGGCGCTGAAGGCGCGTGGAGATGTGAAATGATGACGACTGAGACTATATGCCACTCTGGCAGCTGCCACTGCGGCGCTGTGCGTTTTGAAGTGGATGCGCCCGCCAATATTAAGGCCAGAAGTTGTACCTGCAGCATTTGCGCAAAAACCGGCTTTTTGCATCTGATCGTGGAAAATGAAGCTTTTCGGATCAGCTCCGGAAAAAACAACTTAACCGATTATCGTTTCAATACCGAAACGGCCCAGCATTTGTTTTGTAAAACGTGCGGTGTGAAGGCTTTTTATGTGCCGCGCAGCCACCCGAATGGATGGTCGGTAAATGTGCATTGCATCGATAAAACCACAGTGAATTCCATCACGATTACCGAGTTTGACGGTGCAAACTGGGAAGCGAATATCGCAGAAATCAGATAGCGGGGTTGCTTAGGCAGGCGACGCAGCGGGCGGTGGGTTTTTGCCGATGCCAGCAATCCGTAGCGTTCTGGATTGGCCGGGTGCCCACTCGTAAACTGGCCCGACGGAACCAAAAACCACGGTACCAGTTTCGGGCAGAAAGTTTATAAAGCAAAAAGTCCCCTGATACATTATATCTTGGCCTTTGAATTCGAGCTCGGCTTTGTTGCGGTATTTGGTTGCATGCTTGAGGAACATTTCCTTTTGTACGCTGGTGTTTCTCAGTTTTCCTGCACCAATTAACAAACCTTCATTGTAGCGGTTATAGGTTACATAGCGGGCTTCCATATTGCCGAGGCACTCTTTGCTGCCGTTAGCGTGTATGATATTAACTTCAAACATAACCTCGAAAGCCCCTTCTTGTTTGGAATCAAACAACGGAATTAGCAAATCACCTTCACGTCGCCGACGGACCGAAAAATCGCCCTATTGGATTGAGGGTCGAAAAAATGTAAACAGAAATCGCCGAGAAACGTGCGCGTATCGTTAGCGATTGATAATTTAAGTGTGTCGCCGTGAGTTGACGCCGTTTTCAGATAAATCTGTTTGTCGTCTGGCGAAAAGAGCAATTCCCCTTCAATACTGATAGGGTTTCTTGTATCCTGAGTACAGCGTACACTGGCATCTGGAACAGATCCCAATCGGCTTTTACGAGCCCGGCTATCAATAAGGTCTATACGATAGGAATGGCCCACCGTTATCTCCTTCAATGTTGCCCCTGACTCGCCCCACGCGAATTGATAAGATAGTCGAAAATTTATGATCAAAACCTTAACAAAGTTTGACCATAGGTTGAAAATTTACTTTTGAAGTCAATTATCGAAGCCGCCTGCCATGCTCACATTTTGGCTATAGATATTGTTCTTGTCGTGAAAAGGTTAATAAAGGCCCAGAATTTAGGGTTGTATAAATTGCGATCAGGTTATTCATATTGCACGCGGTCAATCGGTTTTCGAATTGCCGGGCGTAAAAATATAAATTGATATAGAGCTTGAAATATTACCAAAATATAGTGCTTGGGTACGCTCAAAACTGAACTGTCCTTTGAAAAGCGCTACCCTCAGACGTTGGGCAATTGTTGCATTTGGCGGAAATGCTCAGACGACAATGTTAACCATACTTGAGCCAGAATGCAGCCTATATGAAAATGAAAAAAAAAGCGTTTTCTAGCGAGCAAATTAATGTCGTATTTTTTACAAAATTCAGTAGAAAATGGTTGAAATACGCAATCCAGCGATACCGTAGCTTATAAAACCTTCATTTCTACGATGCGAATCGCTTAGATAAAGGCAATCAACCGGGCAAGGATTTGCTGCCGACGAGTGTATCAATCACTGTCTTATATATCCGCGTGAGCATTTCAATGTCGTGCAAGGCGACATGCTCGTCGACTTTATGCATGGTCGCACCGACCAAGCCAAACTCGACTACAGGGCACATGTTTTTTATGAAGCGGGCATCCGATGTGCCGCCGCTGGTTGATAATTCCGGCTTGCGCCCAGTGTGGGTTTCAACGGCTGTGGCAACCGCGTCGGATAATAGACCGGGCTGAGTTATGAAACTATCACCAGATAACCACCAGTCGATATCATATTCAACACCCGCTTGGGCCATGCGTGAGGTTACTTCAGCCTTCAGCGCTTCGGGCGTAAACTCGTTATTGAAGCGTATATTAAACCGGGCGGTTGCTTCTGCAGGGATCACGTTGTGGCTTTCGTTGCCGATATGAATATTGATAATTTCAAGATTGGATGGTTGAAAAAGTGCATTGCCACCATCCAGAGGTTCCTTGCCTAGCTCGGCGAGCAACTTCACTAGACCGGGTATAGGGTTTTGAGCCGTATGCGGGTAGGCTACATGGCCTTGCATGCCGTGCACAGTGATGAAGCCATGCATGCTGCCGCGGCGTCCCACCTTGATCATCTGGCCTAATTCTTGTGGATTTGTGGGTTCGCCTACGAGGCAAAGGTCTATCTTTTCGCCACGCTGGTCTAACCACTCCAGCATTTTTTTTGTGCCGTTCACAGCAGGCCCTTCTTCATCGCCAGTGATGAGAAAAGACAGCGAACCATTCATTGTAGCTACGTTTTTCGCGGTGAAACGGGATACGGCGGCTGTGAAGGCTGCGATTGCAGATTTCATATCTGCAGCACCGCGTCCCCAAAGTTGGCCGTCTTTGATTTGTGCCTCAAACGGGGCCACTGTCCAATTGTGGGCTGCACCTACAGGCACCACGTCAGTGTGGCCTGCGAAACAAAAGTTGGGCTTCTGCGTTCCCAGCCTTGCATAAAGGTTGGGCACAGGCTCAGTGCCTTCCTCCTCGAAAACCAGTTTTTCACATAGGAAACCCAGTGCTGACAAATGCTCGGCTAACAGATCAAGCGCATCGCCGCTGTCTGGGGTTATACTTTTGCAGCGGATCAGCGCCTGAGACAAAGCGATTGGGTCAAGCAGGGGCATTCATTTAGTCTCTGAGCAAATCATTGATCGATGTTTTAGCACGTGTTTGCTCATCCACGCGCTTCACAATAACCGCACAAGAAAGGCTTGGGCCAGGGCTTCCATCCGGAAGGGCTTTCCCTGGCAGACTGCCGGGGACCACAACACTATATGCTGGCACACGCCCCCTGAAAATCTCCCCACTATTGCGGTCGATAATTTTGGTTGAAGCCGTTATGAACACGCCCATGGAAATAACAGCACCTTCCTCAACAAGGACACCCTCGACAATTTCTGAGCGCGCCCCGATGAAACAATTGTCTTCGATAATCACGGGTTCTGCTTGCAAGGGTTCGAGCACGCCGCCTATACCTGCGCCTGCAGACACATGCACATGCGCGCCAATTTGTGCACAGCTGCCGACGCTGGCCCAAGTATCAATCATGGACCCTTCACCGACAAATGCGCCGAGATTAACAAATGAGGGCATCAAGACGACATCTTTTGAGATGTGTGCGGAGCGCCGGACAATGGAGCCCGGTACGGCACGAAAACCGGCAGTAGTAAAATCGGCTGCCGTCCAGCCTTCAAATTTGCTGGGTACTTTGTCCCACCAATTGCAAGATTGTCCGGGTGCGCCGGGGATTAATGCCATATCATTAAGCCGAAACGAGAGCAGCACTGCTTTTTTTAGCCATTGGTGCACATGCCACGCACGGTTGATTTTGCTGGCGACACGCAGCGTACCTTTATCCAGAAGGTTGAGGGCTTCGGCGACCGCCTCGCGGACTTCGCCATCGGTTGTTGTCGTTAAGTTACCGCGAATTTCGAAAGCGGCATTGATGATGTTTTCTAATTCGGTATATGACATGAAACAGGTCCTTGGGGGGCTCAAGACAGCCAAAAAAAGGCCTGAGCACAATAGCGGGACCGGGCGCTAAGTCAATCAAGGCCTTGATTGGACTGCTATAGAATAACTTGTGTTTTAGATAACCGTGGCTAGGCAATTTTATTGGCTATGGGCAAAATCAAAAAGCCAGTCGTTGAGGCGCGGTGTTTCTGCATGAACAATGTCAGCATCATAGTCTGCTTTGCCCCATGGGGTTCCCGTATTGACCCACACCGTTGCCATGCCCATGCTGTGAGCAGGCTTTAGGTTACGTACCATGTCTTCAAACATCACGGCTCGCTTGGGGTCGACATCAAATTTTTTGACAAACATATCATAGACAGCCTGCAACGGTTTGGGCTGTAATTTCGCAGCTACAATATCAAAAATATCGTCGAAAAGATCATGCACGCCCAGACGTTTCATAATTTCTGTTGCATAGGGACGATCTGCATTAGTGAAGACAAGCTTGCGGCCCTTGAGAGCTTTAATTCCAGCACACAGCTTTTCGTCTTTTTCAATGGGTGAAAAATCAATTGCATGAACATCAGCCAAATAGTGGGCCGGGTCTACTTTGTGGTTTTTCATCAGTCCATTGAGTGTTGTGCCAAACTCAAGCAAATAGCGTTTTTGGAGCGTGTGTGCTTCCGCCGCGTTTATTTGCAGTAAGGATTGCACATAACCACCAATTTTTTTCTCAATCTGTTTGAATAGATTACATTCAGCAGCATAGAGGGTATTGTCTAGATCAAAGACCCAAGCCTCACGGGTTTCGTGGAGCGCGTCGTGATAGCGGTTGGTTGATGATTTGGTCATTTTACCCTTATTTTCTTGTGGCTCAGTCTTAAAACTACATTAATATGATTAACGATATAATATCTTTGACAAAATAGTTTTTAATTCAACGCGGGGACAGCGATACTTGTGAAAGCCATGAGCCAAAGTAAACTGTCAGTCAGCGGATCAGCCTCATGTGCAATTTTGGTAGATTCCAAAGGGACAGTCATAGATCAGTCAGCAACAGCGGCTCCGTTGCTCGGGTTGTGGGAGAACGCCGACGCTCGACTTATGGGAGCGGTGGCGCAAGCCCTGGATACATTAAGCCCGGAAGAGCATTATTTGAGCGATGCTGAAGGCCAAAGACTTTGGCTTACGGCTGTTCCGTATGGTAATTATACGCTGCTTATCGCCCGCGATACGGAGCTGGTTGAAAAAATGGCGGAAGCGCTTTTGGAGAGCCGGACGCTTTTGAAAGCGCTGCTTGACGGCGCTGTGGACTTATCATTTGAAGTTGATGCGACGGGTTGTTTTCGGTTCATTTCACCCGCTGATGCGTTTGGCTGCGAGGCGGATAAGTGGATTGGAAAGTCTGCTGTTCAAATATTTTGGCCTCAGGGTAATGTTCCAGCAAGAAGCCCCTTTTTAGCAAATAAGAAGTCGGTGTTTGAACCTGTCTCCATTGAGATCAAAGGCGATACAAGACGTCATATTGTTATGGCTGTTGAGCCTTCATTAGCAAAAGATGGCACAGTTGTTGGCCTGCGTGGTACTTGCCGTGATATTACCAAGCGTGTTGACAAAGAGCGTCGCATACGGGGCGATCATTTGCGCATTGCCGTGCAACAGCGCATTACGAAAATTCTGAATGGATCTGAAAAAGCGCAGGAATTGCTGGAGTTAGCTTCGCGCGAACTTATTGATGTCCTGCGGGCGGATTTGGTTTGGTCAGTCATGAAATATGAAGATGGGCTGGTTCCGGTTTCGCTTTGTGGAGACCGAACTGACACACTTGATCTCGAGGGTATTTGGCGCGAATTGGCGATGTCCCCGTCGGGTGTTCAGCAAATTGAAAGCGAACAAGGGCGTGCGATTCTTGCCCTTCGGCTTGAACGCAGCGGTGACGGCATTGGCATGGTTGTGATCGGCCGGGATACGGCAACGAGTCCGTGGTCGGAGCAAGAGAAGAAACTGCTTGAAGATATTGGCGATGTCCTGACGGCCGCTTTTAGCAAAGCCGAGTTGATCGACAGGCTTTATAGGCTCTCTGGGAAAGATGAGCTGACGGATCTTCTGAACCGACGCGCTTTTCGCGAAGTAGTGGAACGCCGATTGAAGCACCAGTGCCGGTCGGGACGAGCAGGCTGCCTTGTTTTTATTGACCTCGACCACTTTAAGGAAGTGAATGATACGCTGGGACATAAAGCGGGCGATGAGGCGATCCAACTGGTTGCCCAAAAGATGAACAGCATTATTCGCGCCAGCGACTATGCCGGCAGGTTTGGTGGTGACGAATTCATGCTGTGGATTGAGGATGCCGATGGAGGCACCGCTGCTTTAAAGGCGCAACAGCTGCTGGATTATATGTCAGAGGTACGCGAAAAAATAGGTAATCCTGATCTTCGTTTAGGTGCATCAGCGGGCATATGTATGTCTAGACCGGGAAAAGATTTGTTGTTGTCTGACCTTTCCGAGCGTGCCGACACGGCATTGTATAGGGTCAAAAATTCTGGCAAGAACAGCATTGCATTTGCCCCGGCTGACGAGGAAGAAGATGAGGATAAAAAGGTATGCTAGAGAAATTGAAGGCGATGTTTGGAGGGGACAAGAGCTTACCGGCGAGTTTATCGACCGAGGAAGAACAGAAAATACTGAAAACCGGTTCTGAGCGCCAACGCGAGCAATTGGCTGCGCGCGAGGATGTTCGTCCGGAAGTGCTCTATTTTCTAGCCGAAGACAGCTCGGTCGCGGTGCGAAGGCAAATCGCCAAAAACCCTTCAACGCCGCCGCAAGCCGACGATAAATTAAAGGATGACGTAGACCAAGAGGTCCGTACAGAATTGGCACGCAAGATTGGCAGGTTAGTTCCTGGCCTAAAAAGTGGTGAGCGCACTGCACTGCGAGACAAGGCCCTGAGTGTATTGGAAATATTGGCAAAGGATCAATTGCCGAAAGTTCGGGCGATTATCGCCGAGGAAATCAAATCTTCGGATGCCGTGCCCAAGCATATCATTGATCAGTTGGCGCGCGATGTCGAAGCCATTGTTTGTGGCCCAATCCTGCAATATTCGCCATTGTTAAACGACGACGACTTGCGGGAAATTATCGCGGCAGGCGCGACAGGCGCTGCATTGACGGCAATTGCATCTCGTTCAAGTGTATCGCCGGACCTGGCCGGGGATATCGCCGCTAGCCTGGAAATTCCGGCCATAGCCGCGCTATTGACCAATGAAAATGCTCAAATCCGCGAAGATACGCTGGATCAAATTATTACGCAGGCCCAAACCGTGGAAGAGCTGCATCGACCTGTAGCACTTAGGCCGCAACTGTCAATCCGCGCGATGAAACGTGTTGCTAGTTTTGTTGCCTCTGCACTTGTATTTGCGATGATGGAACAGGCGGGTCTGGAAGAAAGCCAAGCTGAAGATTTGCTTGATCGGGTACGCGAACGATTGGCAAACGAGAAGGTCGGGGAAAGCGAAGAGGCAAAACTTGCAAAAACCGCCGTGGATTTTTTCCGGCGCGGTATGCTGGTGGATGCATTCATCATAGAACAAATTGAAACAAACAGGCGCGAATTACTGGTTCAATGTTTGGCTGTGATGGCAGATTTAGCCCCTGAAACTGTGCGCCAAATTGTTCATTCAAAAAGCGGTCGCGCCGTCACCGCATTAGCGTGGAAGTGCAACCTGACCATGCGCACAGCCTATGAACTGCAAACAAAATTCGCTTTGGTGCCAACGGCCCAATTGCTGAGCGCAAAAGACGGAAACAAATATCCAATCGATGCTAGCGAACTGGAATGGCATTTGAGTTATTTCCTAGATCAGGATTAAGGGCGCGCCTGTGGTAAACACCCGTTTTCTGCGGTCTAAACTCTGATCAGCGTACCGGCGCCACTTCCTGTGAATATTTCCAGTAATATTGCGTGTTTTTCACGGCCGTCGAGGATAACCGAACCTTTTACACCGGCTTCTGCAGCCTCGAGGCAGGTCTCAACTTTGGGCAGCATGCCGCCTGAAATTGTACCATCTGCAATCAGTGCCTCGATTTCCGAACGGTCTAATTCTGTGAGCATTTCACCGGCCTTATTTAAAATGCCAGGTACATCAGTGAGCAGAAAAAATCGGCGAGCCCCTAGTGCACCGGCAATGGCCCCCGCCATGGTATCGGCATTGATGTTATAGGTTGTGCCGTCTTCGTCGGCAGCGATTGGCGAAATAACAGGTATAAGCCCGGCTTCGATAGATTGATGCAGCAGTTTGGGGTTCACCTTCGATGGTCTGCCAACAAACCCAAGGTCAATAACCTTTTCAATATTTGAATCGAAAGCTGCTTGCCGCTTGTCCATCTTGATGGCCGTAACCAGCGCATCATCTTTGCCTGACAAGCCCAAGGCCCTTCCTCCTGCGGCTTGGATATTGGCAACAATGGATTTGCAAATATTGCCGCATAGAACCATTTCGGCAATTTCCACCGTGGCTTTGCAAGTCACGCGCAGGCCGTCTACAAATTCAGATTTGATCGAAAGGCGGTCTAGCATTTTGCCAATCTGCGGCCCACCACCGTGAACGATAACAGGATGGATACCGACCTGTTTGAGCAAGACGATATCTTCGGCGAACTGCAGCGCAAGCGCAGGGTCCCCCATCGCATGACCGCCGTATTTGACAACAAAAATATCGCCCGCGTACTTTCTTAAGTAGGGCAGCGCTTCAACAAGTGTTGCCGCTTTTTTTTGCAGCTTTTTTTTGTCGCGTTCGACCACGATCATGACCCTTATTCTTTCTTGGAAATGGTCACCCTTGTGGAGCCAAATGTAGCATTAGTCAAATCGATATACACCGTAATTGGTGCGTCGGTCATCGTTTAACATAACCCCAAGTGTCATTAGTAGGACGGCCAAATAATAGGTAGCCCATATGACATAATGTGTGAAATCGGGGGCGGACGCAAATGTCTGTACGCCCAGAATACCATCTGAGACGACAAACAAAAGGGCACCGAAGGCTACCAATTTGACTGGAAATTTACTAAAAAGTGCTGTCGTAGCCATTGCCGCCAATACAGCTGAATAGCTAAGAACGGGCGTCATCATTTCACCGAGATCGGGAAAAAGTAAAAAACCCGATATGGCAACGAGCGCCCAAAGGAAAGCCGCCAGCTTTACGCGAAGTGATGTCACATCTTCCGCGCGTAGCCGGTTTTTTAGATATAATAATATGAAAATCACATGGGCGCAGAGGAAGGCCGTTAGCCCGCGCGTGAAACTATGCTCATGTGGTATCTCAAGCAATACGTCGCCTGCAACCGATGCGCAGAGTGCCAAAAAAAGCAGAGTGTGATTAAGAGACTGCATGTTAACGAGCACAAAAATAGCCAATAGACCGACGGCGCTACCTTTAAAGACAATGGGCCAGATGCCAGATGCAGGGTACCAGCCGCCGCCATATAAAACGGCAACAATGAAAGACATTAGCAGTAAGCCTTGACCAAGGGCTTCTAGAACAGGTCTCCTGCGTGTATTGAAAATTGTGCTCACATTGTCTCCTATAGCCTATACTATAAGCAACAGTTGGGCGTTGGCTCAAGAGATTGATTCAAATGATTCTATTTCAACCACTTGTACGCAGCAGATGGTTGCGCGTAGCTACGAGGCTATATGTATTTTTGAAGTTTGATGGCAGCAGGTAATATCAATAAATTGGCCAAACCTACAATCAGCAACAGGTCTATCGTTGATAGCCCACCGGAAAGCAGAATAGCCGCCGAGATAGCGCCGCCGGCCATAAAGCCACTGTTAAAAATATTATTGGCGGCAATCATACGGGAGCGTTGAGCCCGCGCGGTATTTTTTTGCAAAATAGCATAAAGAGGGACAATGATCACGCCCGCGCATATAGCCGTTAGCGTCAAAATAGTCGCGATAAACCAATTGATAGGTATGCTTAAAAAGGCTGTTAGACCGAGCGGCTGCTCGAATGTGGATGCTGCGGGCAGTGCAGCGTAAAGCAGCAGGCTCAATAGCATAAGGACAATGAGTGCGGGTTTGGTGAGCCGCGCCGAGATTGCGCCCTTTAATATCTTGCTACACAAGAAGGAACCCGCTCCTATTCCTACCGAGAAACAGGCCATGAATAGGGTGACAATCGTTTCGTCACCGCCCAAGTGATTTTTGGCAACCACAGGCATCTGGCTTATGTAAATAGATCCATATAGCCATATCCAACTGATGCCAATAATGGTGCGCCGGGAGACATCCGAACGCCAGGCTACGGCTAACAAGTTGCCGGTCGAGGCAAATATATTTTTTCTGATAACCAAATCTGGGGCTGCACGGCCGGTGTTGGGCACCATGCGCCCGGAAATTGTTCCGATCAGAGCAACAGCAATGGCAAGTCCAGCAAGGCCCTTCCAGCCCCCTTCAAATTGCATTATCAGCCCACCGAACAATGTTCCGATTAAAATAGCGATGAAAGTGCCCGCTTCAATCAACGCATTTGCGGACAAGAGCTCATTTTCTTTCATCAAGTCTGGCAGAATGCCGTATTTGATTGGACCAAAAAATGTGGATTGCAAGCCGAGGCCTGCTAAAACAGCAATAAGCAGGGGCAAGCTGGATAAATAGAGAGCAAAGGCTCCGACGACCATAAGGACGATTTCCCAAATCTTGATCCAGATAATTTGACCCGATTTTTCATATTTATCCGCGAGCTGGCCGGCAAGAGCCGAAAATATAAAATAAGGCAGAATGAAAAACCCGACGGCCAAATTATTTAGAACTGCCGCTTGCATTCCAACTTCTTCAGCCAATCCAAATGTAATGAGGATCAGGATCGCTTGTCGGAACAGATTGTCGTTAAAAGCTCCTAAAAACTGGGTGATAAAAAGCGGCAAAAAACGCTTACTACTAAAAAAACCTTGTCGGGTCTGATTTTCCAAATTTTCCGGCCTTTATTCTGCTGGTGTATGACTGTGGTTAAGCTCAGCGAGGGCTTGCCGAATGATCGAGGCAGAACCCCATAAGAACAAAGCAGCCATAACGCTGGCAACGATAAGGTCCGGCCAACCCGTATTTGTCACCCAAACGCCGGACGCAGCCAACATCACCATAATATTACCAATGGCATCATTGCGACTACACAACCAAACAGAACGGATATTGGCATCGCCGTCTTTGAAGCGAACAAGTAAAAAGACGCTCAACAGGTTCGCTATGAGCGCAGCAAAGCCTACATACCCCATGATCAGGGCTGTGGGTTGTTGTATATAAAAAACGCTGTAAAGGGTGGAACCCAATACCCATGCGCCCATAAGCATCAGACTTAAGCCTTTTAAAAGGGCTACCTTGGAGCGTAAGCTTGCGGTCTTACCAATGACGGCCAATGATATAGCATAAGTGAAAGTATCAGCGAGAAAATCGAGTGCATCCGCCTTCAAAGCTTGCGACTGCCCAACAAAGCCCATCGGCATTTCCACCAAAAACATCACAGCATTAATGAGAATTACGAAGATCAGGGCTCGCTTATAAACCGAACTCATGCCGTCAAATTTTACGTCATGGCCGCAACTGGCGCTCATGGCATTTCCCCTATAAACTGTTGCTATTAGGCACAAGCCGATCCGAGGGCGCAACATGAAAATGGCGCACTACGATTACTTGAGTTGTTATTTGGCGGCTGGTGGCCGAAAATCGCTAAGTTCATTACTTGGCCTGACCTTAGTTTTACGAAGAGGACCAATTGCCCGTGCATCATAAGACTATAATTTTCATCACAAGTTTGTTTTTCATGGCGAACAGTGTGCTAGGCAGCGGTGAGGCCGCTGGTGATAACTTGCCCAATAGGCAGATTGATGATCAGGATTATTTACTGGGCGCTGCGGTTATCGATGGGCTTGATGTTGCTGCTTTACCCGAGGGACGGCACCGCTTCTTTTTCCGGTCAACTTCGAAAGCGAACGGTCAGGCCACTTTGGTGCCTGTGATTGTTGTGAAAGGCCATAAGCCTGGAAAAAAATTGATGCTGACTGCGGCCGTTCACGGCGACGAATTGAATGGTCTCGCTGTCATCTATAAAATTGCGGCGGGGCTTAATCCAACTGAATTGGCAGGCACCCTCATTGCTGTACCGGGTGTTAATCAGTCCGGGTTGCTTGGCAACAACAGAAACTTTTTGGGCACGGGCGGCGGTGGTTCACAAGATGACCTCAACAGGCTATTTCCCGGAAAACTGGTTGGAGGCGGGCCGGCGGAGCTTTATGTCGGTGCACTATGGCACGGATTGTTGAGGGACAATGCTGACTTAGCCGTTGATTTACATACGCAGACGACGGGTTCGCGGTATCCCTTGTTTGTTTTTGCAGATTTCCGAAATGGAAAGTCCCGCGCGATGGCCTATTTGCTGATGCCTGATATGATCAAGGATGATGTTGGGCAAAAAGGAACGCTGGAGACCACCTTTGTTGGTGGTAAAATTCCGGCAGTGACCTTTGAAATCGGCGGGCCCAAGGTTTTTGATGAAGACCTGATTAGCAGGGCGGCCACCGGCATCACCAACCTGATGATTGCTGAGGGAATGCTAGCAGGTACAGTTATAAAGCCATTGATAGCGCCATTTGTTGGATCGAAATACACGAATATTTTTGCTAAAAAAGGCGGCGCCGTGCACCTGAAAGTGCATCTGGGGGACGCCGTTAAAAAGGGTGAACTGGTCGCAGTAATGCTGGACCCGTTTGGTGATGAAGACGGACGCTATTTTGCGCCGCATAATGGCCGGGTGCTTTCCGTTGCGACGGACCCCATTCGCGAGCCGGGCGCGATGCTTGTGCGCATATTGCACTGAATAATTCAGCCGACGGGGCCGCATAGGTTTGGGTTTTTCTATTCGGGCTGAGATTTCCCCGTAAGTTCGGGCTGGCTCGTTACGGGATGATCCGCACGGGTGTTTTTCTTGATTGCAACAGCATGCATCGCCGCTTCAATCCGCTTCCAACGTTTTATCCCGTTGGGCGACTTGGTTGGGGAAATCGAGCGGATTTTTTCGGCAACAAAATCAATAGCGCCGTTACCAAGTTGACGGTAAAGGCGACTCGCCATAAGGGTCGCTTTTGCGTTTGTCAGGAATACAGGTGAAAGACGATGGCCATTGAGGTGACGACCCTCAATGGTTGCGGAGTTTGTATGGATGTAGTTTGTAGCTTGATCTTGAGCATGATGCTCCTCAATGCGCTGCTCGACAGTTTTTTCAAGATCAGTGATACATTTGTGTGGCGCGAGAGCGCAGTTCCCGCAGTCAGGCAGGTTGCACCACCCATTCGCACTGCCTTGTAATCGAAAAAGCGCGCCGGTCAGTTCCACTGTGCGCGCATCAAGTGCTTTTTTGATAGAAAGCTCTAGATCGGCGAGAAGGTCGTCTTTTTGCATTTTTTCCTCAAAACATTTGACGTGGTCATATGGCTTTTATGAGTCGCTATTGTACAAAGGAATTGCTTTACATCTGGTGAAGGCACATCTGATGTAGAGAATTAATTGGTTCAGTGATTTGATTTTGGTGGTTATTGTAGCTTCGGCGGCTTCTAAAAATGGGAACTTGTTAAGTATGGGCGACAACCACGCAAAATTGAAACGCGGCAAAGTTGGGGTTCTGCTGATCAGTCTTGGCACGCCAGATGCGCCTACTTATGGTGCGGTTCGCCGATACCTTGCCGAATTTTTATCCGATAAGCGGGTAATCGAGGTGAATAGGTTGATTTGGTTGCCCATACTTTACGGGTTCATCTTGACACTGCGTCCCCTGCGTGCGGCACGCGCATATACCAAAATTTGGGACCAAATCCATGACGAATCGCCGCTTCGCGGTTTTAGTCGACGCCAAGCTGAAAAGCTGAAGTCGCTGGTGGGTGATTTGGCCGAAGTTTCTTGGGCATTTCGCTATGGAAACCCATCGATCAGTCAAGGCCTTGCCGAGCTTCAGCAGAAAGGCTGCGATCGCATTCTGCTGTTTGCGATGTATCCGCAGTATAGTGCAACGTCAACTGGTACTGCATATGATAAGGCGTTTCAGGCGCTGGCCGAGATGCGGTGGCAACCTGCAGCACGAACAGTGCCAGCCTATTATGACGACCCAAACTTTATTGCAGAGCTGACTGTCGGGATCAGAACTTCCCTTGGCACGCTTGATTGGCAACCTGATTTATTGTTGGCCTCTTATCACTCGATCCCTGAAAGCTATTATTTGGCGGGGGACCCGTACCCTGACCAATGCCGTGCCACTAGCCAGTTGATAATTGACGCGCTGAGCTCGGAAATTGAGCTTCGGACCAGTTTTCAATCGCGGGTTGGTGTAAGCAAATGGGTGGGTCCCTATACTGACGATGCGGTTAGACAGCTTGCGGCAGACGGTGTAAAAAAACTGGCGGTTTTTGCGCCAGCTTTTAGCTCAGACTGTCTTGAAACCCTGGAAGAAATTGATATCGAACTGCGCAACATATTTTTGGAGGCAGGGGGTACACATTTTCACTATATCCCTTGTTTGAATGATAGTGTAGGCGGCATGCGGTTGCTGGAGCATATCACCCGAAGTGAGCTTTCTAATTGGCTTGAAACGGCTGACTAACCCTCCTGATCGGGGCCGCCAATACCAACTATTTCCACAAATATGCGTACTTTTCCGGCTTTTTCAAATACAAGGTCTAAAGGAAATACGTCTCCACGTTTTAACGGATGCGCTAGCTGCATCAGCATGATGTGGTGGCCGCCAGGGGCAAGCTGGACAGTCCCGCCTGCTGGGATGTCAAGTCTTTCAACATGTTCCATCCGCATGATCCCGTTGACGTCTTTCGATTGGTGCAGCATAGATTGGGCGGCTTGATCGGTTTTGACTTCAATCAGTGTATCCTTTTGATCACCGTCATTCCTGATCGTCATATAAACCGCCGCCGACATGGTACGTTTGCCTGTGTGCGGTGCCCAAGCTTGTTCGATTGATATGCCTTGATTATGGTCGATACTATCGTGGGCGAATAGAGGTTCGGAAATTAGAAAGGACAATAGCAATATAAAAATAGGTTTCATTTTTGGCCCCACGGCCGCCTTAGTGACGACACTGGTTGGATGTTAAGCAGGATATTTAAACGGCGTCCGTTGCACAGATCAGTTCGTGTTGGATCGCTGGTTCAAAAGCAGAATGGCCCGCGACCGGAATAACTCTTAAGTTTGCCCAAGGCAGGGCTTGAGCCAATTCCCACGCAGAAGTAGGTGGGCAAATGCTGTCATAACGACCCTGGATGAGGGTAATCGATATGCCGTCTAATTTGTGGGCATCCCGTAATATCTGGTTGTCACACTCCATGAAGCCGCCGTGTTTGAAATAATGGGCCTCAATGCGCGCAAAAGCGATGGCAAATCCAGGGTCAAGTGAATGCGCACGTTGTTCATTGTCGGGTACAAGAGTGACGGTGCTCCCTTCCCACAAGCTCCATTCCCGAGCGAAATGGAGACGGTTTTTTTCAAATTTTGGCTCTGTTAAACGTCTGTGATAAGCGGTCACCAGATCATCTTGTTCTTCGGTTGGAATAGCGCCCACGAACCGTGCCCATGATTCCGGAAAGATTGAACCTGTACCGTGGCGGTAGAACCAATCGATCTCGCGTTGCCGCATCAAGAAGATACCGCGCAATATAAGCTGGCTGACAAAATCCGGGTATTTCTCGGCATAGAGCAACGAAAGCGTGCTGCCCCAAGAGCCTCCAAACAACACCCATTTTTGAACACGCAAGCGTGCACGGATTGCTTCCATATCGGCGACAAGGTCCCAGGTGGTATTGTTTTCAAGAGCCGCATGAGGGCGGCTGCGACCACAGCCACGCTGATCAAACAGGATGATACGAAACTTTTGTGGGTCGAAGAAACGGCGTTGGACCGAGCTTGTGCCGCCGCCCGGGCCGCCGTGGACGAACAAAACCGGGATGCCTTCAGGGTTTCCAGATTGCTCTACATAAATTTCATGGCCACCCGCGACAAGTAGATGCTCGCAGGCATAGGGCTCTATAGACGGGTAAAGCGTTCTTAAGGTGGTTGTGCTATCTGCGCGCAAAAACGTGGCCCTCTTGGTTTATGATAGAATAGGGTCTGACCCTAAGTCTGTGAGACGATAAAAACAAGGGATGGACCTTATTTCCAATAGACAACGGCGGTGTTTTTTTGAATGTCTCCATAGGATAGAAGTTTTTTGTCCGGATTGACAAGTGTGCGGGATTTGGACATCGAAAGTGTAGGGATATCGCTTGCATCATCTGAGTAAAACATGTCGGGTATCTGGGATAAACCGAGTTTCTTCAGGAGCGTACGGACATAATCTGATTTGGCTTGTCCATAACAGTTTTCACCGTCCATTTTTGGCATAAAGTGAGTGTTACTTTCTACCAGTTTGGAGCCTACCGTATAATGAAAACCAAGACGTTCAGCAATAATTTGCGCGTAGAAGGAAAAGCTGGCAGTTGCCATTATAAGGGTATCACCAGCTTGCAGGTGTTTTTTAATAGCGAGTTTGGCATCGGCAAAACATTTTTCAGCTACGATATAGTCTGCAAATTCTTCAGCAGCACCTAGCAATCGCTTTTTTTCTACTGTTCCAATAAGAAAGAAGAACATAATTTCTTTTAGTCTGCTTCGGCTGACAACACCCACTGTGTAGCTTAGCATTGCCATCACAACGACAGGTGCGAAGAGCAGTCGCCAAGCGGCCCGCGTGCGCGAAAAATATATCAGGAACGGCGTGTAGGAACCCATTCGGGTTATTGTTCGGTCGAGATCAAATATGATGATTTTTGCCACGTGATATTGTCCCAAAAGCTTTACAAAAACCTATATTGGATTGATTGTCCACATCAACGGCAAAATCGACGCAGGCAAGAAAAGCGGGTTTATCGCGGCTCCATTTTGTTGAGCCAGTTTCCCCACTGTCTATAGTGGAAAAGCGTGTGTTATCATTCGCGTTCTTTAAGCAACATCCCAAAAGAAAAAACCCTGTCCCATAACTTTGTGAAGCGCCCTAACCAAATTTCTTTTCTGGCTCCTGCTTGCGTGCTCTCAATTTCATAAAGGTCATTAGCGCCTCTGCAGCACGCTCGGTCGAAGGTTTGGTCTGCAAATCAATTGAATCTTTAAATAATTGAGTTTGCGCCATCTTAAATAATGAGGGGTTTTCAAGACTGCTCCGCAATGCGCGGTCCAGCTCGGAAATTGAACTGACAACCGGTCCCATCGACCAAAATTTGTACGTTGGGTCATTTTTCCATTTGGCATCGTGCGCGTTTAAGAAAACACAAGGCCTTGGTTGGGCAACAAATTCATAGACTTGGCTGCTGACATCCCCAAGGTAAATATCTGCGGCGCGTGTGTATGTCATGTCGGTGGAAGCGCTGCTGCCAACATCGGTAATAATGTTGCTGCAAGATCGAAGGTGGGGAGGTATGTTTTTTTGCCACCTTATAATTTTGCGCGCAAGCGACGTATGAATTTTTCGCTGGAACAACATAATATGGGGTGCAAATACGAGGTTAAAGTCTTGGCTATTTGCGAAATACTCAAGAATGTCATGTCCCATATCGTACCATGAAGACAGATAGGGGTCGAAATGTGGGTTATAGACAACGATGGGGCGCTGATCCTTGAAGGGTAGGTGTGGCACAGCAGTTTTTGACAGAGAATCAAATTTCAAATAACCAATAACAGCATTATTTTCCGGTTTCACCAGGCCCATCGATAACAGGCGTGAGCGATGTTTTTCCCCAGGCAACATGACAAAATCAAACTTTGAGATATTGCTCGACCACGCAATATCGCGGTCGCCAGCACCGTGGCAAACACGCACCATCTTCAAATTTTTCAAACCAAAGTTTTCTTTAAGCATGAGGCTGGTGCTTTCGGGAACCACCAGGACGTCTAATGAGCGGAAAAGATCAAGATTGCTTATCAGCGTTGCCACCCGTTTAAACGGGCCAAACATGCGAAAAATGCGGTCGAGTACTTGAATTGACCTAGGTAGACGCAGCAGATGAAAGCTACAGCCTGGTATGTCTCCTACAACCTCACGTGCAATTTGTAGCTGCTCAGAAGTGGAGGCCAGCACCGATATCTTAACATTCTCGGCGCGGGCCACCAAAGCAGGGATCATAGGGGCCAAATGACGAATCTGATGAATCGCTTCATGGTTGAATAAAAAGCCTAAATGCTGTGTCATAAACGGACCTTTTATCTGTTGTAACTTCTGTTGTGTCGACAAAAATTCAAAACCGGTTAGCCTAGACAAAATGTATGCATGCTATTATGGCAATATTTATTTCTTCTATAGATTGCGAATATCTGCCTGTTTGCATGATTTGCCTATTCGCCCGCTATTTTTCAAGAGCAGTTGTTTATAGGTCACAATAATTTGACCATAATATGGCGACTCGTGTGGCAAGAAGTCCCCAAAAGGTGCACAAGAGAGCTTGCCTGACCCTAGCTTTTGCTGCAGCCAGGCACATTCGCAGTAATGGTATACATGGCTGTATTTGTGGGCGCGCTTCAGGCAAACTTCGCATCAACAAGGCAATTGAGATTGTCGTTATAGACTTGTGTTTCGCGTCAATCTCGGCAACGCTGTATAATAGGATTTTCTACGGTTAGACAGGTGTTTAGGCCGAAAGGCGTTTCCGTAGTGTTGGGTTTTCAAGGACCAAAGTCAAAAGATGGCAGAGATCGTTTACCATACTGATTTTATCTGTGTCCAAGAAGGTACGCCCAGTTCGCTTGTGCGCTTTCTGGGCCGCTGGACTATTGAAAACGCGCAGGCCATTGACGGCGCTATGGCTGCGACGGTTGCGGCCGTGGCCCAAGGTGCTGTGTTGGACTGCACGGGCATTACAGCGCTTGATACCACCGGCGCAGTGTTGATTCGGCGATTTGCTGCCCATATTGATGAAGCTGGCGTGGCGGTCCTTACCGGCGTTGGTGCCGACTACAAAGAACTGCTGTCTTTGATTTCAAGTCGCCCGCCTCCTGTGGCAACTGAGCCCGAACATTTGCCGTGGCATATCAAACCTGTTCTTGAATTGGGGGAAGCCTTCCTGCGGGCGACTTCGTCATTTGCGAGGTTATTGAGTTTTCTTGGTTTGGTATTAACGCGGCTGTTTGGCACTCTATTTTCGCCGGGTCGTATTCGCCTTACCCCTATGGTCCATCAGATAGAGGCCGTGGGCCTGAAAGCGATGGGCATTGTTGGCTTGATTGCCTTTTTGATCGGTGCCGTGATGGTTAACCAAGGGTCGATCCAGCTTTCTAAATTTGGTGCGGATGTGTTTGTTATCGACCTGCTTGGTATCACCCAACTCCGGGAAATGGGCGTTTTGTTAACGTCTATTATCGTCGCAGGACGGTCCGGCAGTGCCTTTACGGCGCAGATTGGGTCTATGAAGTTGCATGAAGAAATTGATGCAATGAAAACACTGGGGATGAACCCGATTGATGTGCTGGTATTGCCGCGGCTTTTGGCATTGATGATATGCCTTCCCCTGTTAACCTTTTATGCCGATATTATGGGAATGGTGGGCGGTGTCGCCATGGCATGGGCTCAGCTTGATATCGCGCCAGCAAATTTTCTGGTCTATTTCCGCGACGTCATCTCATTTGATCATTTTTTGGTGGGTATCATCAAGGCCCCTTTTTTCGCAGCCGTTATAGCCTCGTGTGGTTGTTACCAAGGTCTCCGTGTTTCTGGTAGTGCCGATATTCTCGGTGAGCGCACTACCATGAGCGTTGTGCAATCAATTTTTCTGGTGATTGTTCTCGATGCTTTATTTGCCATATTTTTCACTGCGGTTGATCTTTAGGGGCATTTATGGACAGCATGCAAAGCAAAGATAAAGATATAGTCATCCGGGTCCGCGGCCTCGTGAACAGTTTTGGTGACAATCTTGTTCATGACTGTCTGGACCTTGACGTTAGGCGCGGCGAAATACTAGGCGTGGTCGGCGGCTCAGGTTCCGGCAAATCTGTATTGCTGCGGTCCATCATAGGGCTTCTCAAACCAAAAGCGGGCACCATCGAGATTAATGGCCGTGATCAGGCAACTATGTCTGGCGAGGAGAGGCAACTTTCTCGGCGGGAGTGGGGTGTTTTGTTTCAGGACGGCGCGTTATTTAGTTCTCTGACAGTCGCTCAAAACATTAAAGTACCGCTGCGCGAACATTTTCATATGTCCAACGATCTGATGGATGATTTGGCCCGGAGCAAGGTATCGATGGCTGGCCTGTCGCTTGACGCAGCCTGTAAATTTCCGTCGGATCTATCGGGAGGCATGCGCAAAAGAGCGGCACTTGCTCGTGCGTTGGCGCTTGATCCCAAGATTCTGTTTCTGGATGAACCGACTGCCGGGCTGGATCCGATCGGTGCTGCGGCGTTTGATCAGTTAATCCGTGAGCTTACTAAATCGCTGGGCATAACGGTATTTTTGGTTACCCATGATCTCGACACGTTGGTGAGAGTATGCGACCGTGTGGCAGTGCTGGGTGACAGAAGAATGCTAATAACATCACCCTTGGAAGAGGTTATGAAATTTGACCATCCTTGGGTAAGAGAATATTTTGGTGGGCCAAGGGCCCGCGCAGCAGGCGTAAAGTAAGGAACGATCAGGCATGGAAACTCGCGCATCCCACGTTCTTGTTGGTAGTTTTGTTCTGTTATTTCTTGCGGGGCTCGTGGCTTTTGCGATCTGGATCGCCAAGGTCGACCTTGACGCAGAATATAGAGACTATGATATCTATTTTGATGGTTCCGTGTCAGGGCTTTATAAGCGCAGCATTGTCTATTATTCCGGCATCCCAGTGGGTGACGTGCGTGATATTACGCTGGCCCCCCACGACGCACAGAAGGTTCGAGTTTGGGTCAGGCTGCGGGCGGAAGTGCCTGTCACCGAGGGTGCGAAGGCCCGGTTAGAATTTCAGGGCCTAACAGGTGTTGCTTATATTGAGATCAAAGGGGGCCCGCCTGGCGGTGCCACTATTGTCGTCGAGGAAGATCAGGAACGGCCTATAATTGAAGCCGAAGCCTCTGCTTTTCAGGCCGTATTCGAGAGCGCGCCAAACCTACTGAACGAAGCTATCGCCGCCGTAGTGCAGATACAGAAATTATTGGATGATGACAATATCCTAGCCGTTTCGAATATCCTTAAAAACACAGACGGGCTGACCGCCAATTTGGCACGGGGCACAAATGATATTGAACAGGTGGTGGCTGAGGCCCGCGCCGTATTGATAAAGGCGACCGATGCGGCCGACAATATTTCCAAGCTTGCAGCTTCTGGCAATGAATTGCTGGAGCATGATGCTGGACGTCTGGTAAACGAAGCGGTTGGAGCCATGCAGGCGGCCACGACGATGATCAATCGCATAGACGGCCTTGTAGCTGCAAATGAAGGCAATATAACCCAGTTTGTCGGCGGCAGCTTGCCTGAGGTGTCTCGGATGATCGTTGATCTGCGGGCGACATCGCAAAGTCTCTCTCGTTTAATGAAGCGGCTTGAACAAGACCCGGCTGAGATAATTTTCGGAATCAAAGAGGCAAAATATGACCTTAAAAGCAGAAAGGCCAAGGAGGGCGGCAAATGAATTTACATTTTGCTAAAAATATAAAAACCCTCACCTCGGTCGTGGGCCTGTTTGCTCTCACGGCCTGTGGGCCGTTGATTTCTTTAGGCAATGACGGCCCTGCGGATGAAGTTTTTTCTCTGCGTTATCCGGCCGCATTTAAAAACGCAAGTGCGACAGGCCCTATCATTTATGTTGATGGACCGCAGTTGGTTGAAGGCATAGACGGCCGGGGTGTCGCCGTGCGACTTGCAGGCAACAAGCGTACTGTGCTGGAAGGCGCCGCCTGGGCCGCTCATCTATCGGATTTGGTTCGGGACTATGTAATCCACGCTCTAGCTAGCCAAACAAATGTTAACTTGGTGAGTGAAGGCGGCCTTGATATTGAAGCGGGCTGCAGGTTGGGCATAAAGGTTTGGGCGATGGAGTTTGTGCCGGGGAAATCGGCTAGCGAAGATCAGGTCCAGGTGGCAATGCAGTTTTCTCTTGTGCGGCTCGCGGACAGCAAACTTTTGGCACATCCGACTTTTTCTAAAAATGAGGCTGTGATTTCCAGTGATGGCAGCGGCGTGGTTGCGGCGTTTAATGCAGCCATGGAAAGTGCGTCGCACGACTATAGTCGCTGGCTCAATGAACGTGCTGGTGAATGCGGCAGGAATTAGCCGCCTTCTGTAGCTGAGGGCTGTATGAGACCAGATGTACTAACCATAAACCGCTTCTATTCGAGCCCGCTTGGTATTCAGGCAGCCCAGCTTATCGCTGCTCGCGTCGCCGTCCACTTGCCTCCTTTGCAGGGCGCAATCACCATCGGACTGGGTTATACCTTACCGTACTTGGATTATTTGCAGACAAAAGAGCCGGCGGGAACTACCGCACGCTTTCTGGCTTTTATGCCGGCCCAGCAAGGTGTTTGCCACTGGCCATCGATAAAGGAAAGCCGTAGCTGCCTGGTCGATCCCTATCATTTGCCAATTGCAGATTCGTCTATCGAAAGATTGCTACTTGTTCATTCGCTTGAGTATGCAAATAAGCCCGCTAATCTGCTGCGAGAAGCTTGGCGCGTATTGGCGCCTGGCGGGCTAGTGGTTGTCGTGGCGCCAAATCGCTTGCGTACATGGTCGGCTGCAGAAGCAACGCCTTTTGGCCATGGCAAGCCCTATTCCAAAAGACAACTTTTTAGTTTGATGAATGAGCAGATGTTGCCCCCTGAGAACTGGGAGACCATTTTGATGCAACCGCCGTTTACTTGGCCGGGTGCTACAAAAATGATGCGAGTAAGCGAGCGGCTTATTGGTTCGCTTGGTCGTGCTTTGGGGGGTGCATTGCTTGTATCGGCAAGAAAAAAGGTTTACGGCGCTATCCCGAAGGGGTCGGCAAAGGCACGGTCTGTACCCGTTCTAACGCCGTGGCCTTAGCGTCTTTGAGCGCTGTATGCGGTTGAGGGTGTAAATAAAAACGACTAACGCCGCCGAATAGTTCAGCGCAGGGTATAAGCAGAATTGTTTTCTTAATAATTTCTTCACGCTGTTGTGGCAAAAAAGGAGCCAAAGATAGTGAATTATTCTTGTATTATTATTGCGTAAATTTTATCATTTGTGGCATAATATTATTCAAGCCCGCACGTTCAACCCACTAAAATAGAGAGCATAACCCTATGAGTGACGCCCCAAACACAGTACCTCCTAAATCGTCGTCGATGGAAGAAAGCCAGGAAATGGCTATTCGGCAAGTGGCCAATGCGCTGCACCGTTTGAATGATGCAGTCATCAGTGCCGTTAGCAAGGGGGTGACAGTAGAACTCATGCGCGCATCGCGGTATCACGACGAAGAAGGCGCTTGGGGCGATATGCTGGTTCCGATTATACACAAAAGTTAACGCTGATAGGGTAAATGGTATGGAGCGGATGTTGACACCGAAACTGGCAACAGCGGATGTCTGCGATGCAATAGGAGATGCAGCTGCTTTCCTGTCGGCTAAATTTCATGATTATGGTGGGTGTATCGACTTTGCCGGGCCAGCCGTAACAGTGCGGACTATTGATGATAATAGCAAAATCAAAGAACTGTTGATGACATCAGGCGAAGGCCGGGTTTTGGTGGTGGACGGCGGCGGCAGTGATCGTGCCGCGCTGATGGGGGGTAATTTAGCTAAAGAAGCCGCAAAAAACGGCTGGGCTGGAGCCGTGATCTTTGGCTGTGTGCGCGATACGCACGAATTGGTCCGTGAAGATGTGGGCATTAAAGCGCTCGGGGTTTGCCCGCGCAGGCCGGCACAAAACGGGCGAGGCGAGGTGCACGGTGAACTGGCTATTGGCGGCGTAAGTATTCATCCAGGTTATTGGATTATAGCAGATGCTGACGGCGTCGTTGTCAGTCACGAACTCCCCTCGCTTTAAAACCTGAAAACCCTATTTTTAAATTCTTTTATCCGAACAACGATAGTATCGTCGAGGGTGCCTGGTTGGCGATTGACAGGGCCTGCAAACCGAGCTGTTGTTTGACCTGGAAGGACTGTAGGTTCGCGCTTTCTTTTGCTAAATCCGCATCAACAAGGTTGCCGATGCCAACCTCTAGGCCATCGCTAAGTTTTCCGCTGAAGTTTTGTTGAATTTCAAGCCGATTGGATGCCGACCCAAGTTTGGACAAGGTTGTATTAACTGTGTCGATAGCGGCGTCAACAGCTGTTACCGCTGCAGCGGCATCACCGCCACTGGCGCTTGTCGCGCTTGCAGAAAACTGGGCGCTTGCCCCTGATCCTTCAACATATAGCGAGCCTGAGTTTAGGTATAAAAAATTCCCGCTAGATGCCAAAATTCCGGGCGACGCGCCAAAATCACCAATAATACCAAGGCCGACGGTATTAATGTCAGGTATCAGCGTGAAGTCACCGGTGCTTGAATTGTAATTTCCGCCAACAAAGATGCTGTTGTAATTGGTCTCTATATAGTTATTAAGCGCATTTAGCGTGTCGCCGCTCGACCACGGGTTGCCGGACCCCGCTGTAACAGCCGTGTTAGCAACGGCTGCACTGTCGGCGATTGAAGTTGTGTCCAGAGAAAGCGCAGAGGATGTCAGGGTGGAGCCACTTGCGGTAATTGTACTGCTACCGTCTGCGGACGTAATCGCTGATGCGCTGTCGCCGGTGAGAAGGTTTTTACCGTTAAATACAGCGTTGTTTGCGATAGAACCAATCTGGCTGACAAGCTGTTGATAATCATCATTAAGCGAATTGCGACTGCTTGCATCAAGTCCGCCATCCTTCGCCGCAACAGCTTTTTCCCGCAGCTGGATAAGGATATCGCTGATTGCTTCGGCCCCGGCAATTGCAATATCAAGTTCGGAACGGGCACGGTCAAGCGAACTGTTTACGGCCTTAAATCCCGCAACGTCAGCGCGCAAGGTTTGAGCAATAGAATAAATAGAAGCTGAATCTTTGGCCGAAGACACCTTGAGGCCCGTATTGATTCGGGACTGCGTAACGTCAAGAGACCGCGACGTTGCGTTTAAATTCTGTAGGGCCAGCAATGACCCAGAATTGGTGTTCACACTAAACGACATCTTCTATGCCTGTTCCGGTTTTTGAGCATTTCTTTCTGAAATGCGTAATAGTCCCCTATTGAGGAATGCAAATTGACAATATCAAAAGTGATTATGGCGAGTCCCGCCATTTTGTCTCAAAGATCACTCATTTTGTCTCATAACGCGCTTTTCTGCGTGGTTCATAAGCGGACAATAGGGTCAATTTGTTATGGGGCTCAAAATATGTGTAGTAAACTCAGGCAGTGAAATTTAGAGTCGTTTATTCCACGCTTCAGTTGGGGCCATGCCGAAACTTTCCTTGAACGATCGGCGAAACGCATTCTCGGACCCGAAACCAAGATCATATGCCAAATTCGAGACAGAGCCTGATTTTACATTACCTCCAGCCAAGCTTTGGTAGGCTTGCTTCAGCCGTTGTTGCCGGATGAAGCGTTTGATGCCACCCATGGATTCTGTGATGCGGTAGAGTTTCGCCCGTGACATGCCAAAATGTGTTGTGATCATATCCGTAGATAATTCAGGGTCATAAAGGTTTTGGCGGATATATTCGTGAATTCTTTCCAGATAGCTGACATATTCTGTTTTATCGACAGGGGCAGGAGTATCATCTGCAACTTGTAAGCTCAAGATGTGGGCACTTTGAGGCTCGTTATGGAATTCATTGGGTCGCATCGTCAGTTTCCCCTCTCAACAAAGTCTAGCTTACGAGCCGCCTGGACACAGGCGTCGTTGATCGAGTTTAGGTAAGCAATATTTAGGCCAAAAGTTCTGTTTTGAAGGTGAGAGGGATTATTTTTCCAGAAGAAAAAGGGCTTGGTCTGCTGTCCAATTAGCGCGGCCTTTGCTCATGCGGTGTTTTTTGCCCATTTTGGAATGTGGTACGAATTCCTTCACGCTCAGGCCTTCTTTTTCAATCAATTCAAACAGATCCAAAATAGTACAAAAGTGAATGTTGTCGGTATTGTGCCAGCTCTTGTCCAAAGATTTGGTGACAGGCATGCGGCCATGCCGTAACAGGCTCAATCGTACGCGCCATTGGCCGAAATTTGGAATGGTAACAACAGCTCGTTTTCCAATTCTAAGCAATTCCAAAAGTACATCGCGAGGTCTGTGTACTGCTTGCAGAGTTTTGGATAGCACGACATAATCAAAGCTATTGTCTGGGTATTCCCTTAAGTCATTGTCTGCGTCGCCCTGAATAACAAACAGACCTCTGGCCACGCAGCTGTTCACACCCTTTTGGCTAAGTTCAAGGCCGCGCCCGTCCACCTGCTTTTCCAAAACCAAATGTTCAAGTAGAGCACCATCGTCGCAGCCCACATCAAGCACACGGCTTCCCGGCTCAATCAAATCGGCAATTAATCGCAAGTCTGGGCGCAGATTGCTGGTCATGGTTGACGTCCGATCGTTTTGTCTGCCGCAGCGATGAAACCAGCGAGCATGTGATCTAGCTCGGCTTCTTCCAGTAAAAAAGAATCGTGCCCGTGAGCTGTTTCAATTTCAGCAAAACTGACGGGTACACCAGCGGCATTCATCGCGTGGACAATGGACTTGTTTTCGCTTGTTGGGTATAGCCAGTCTGAGGAAAAACTGACAACGCAGCAACGCACATGCGTGGCGCCTCGAAAGGCATCGGCAAGGCGGCCATCAAAGCGCCGTGCAATATCAAGATAATCCATGGCCCGCGTGATATATAGGTAACTGTTAGCATCGAACCGATCAACAAAGGTTGATCCCTGATAACGCAGATAACTTTCAACTTGAAAGTCGGCGTCAAAGCCAAAACTAACCGCCTCTCGCGCCTGAAGACTGCGGCCAAATTTTTTGGTGAGTGTGTCCTCGGATAAGTAGGTAATATGTGCCGTCATCCGTGCCACAGCAAGGCCCTTGTCGGGCTTGGTTCCTGCATCATAGTAGGCGCCATTGTGCCAATTTGGGTCCGCTATTATGGCTTGTCGGCCCACTTCGTGGAACGCAATGTTTTGCGCTGTGTGGCGGGCAGCGGCCGCTAGCACCACGGCACTGTGTAGTCGTTCAGGGTATGTGGTGAGCCATTCCAACACCTGCATGCCGCCCATCGATCCCCCGAGCGCAAGGAAAAGTTTTTCTATACCAAGATGATCAATGAGGGCAGCTTGAAGGCGTACCATGTCGCGGATTGTAATGACCGGAAAATCAAGCCCCCAGGGTTGGCCTGTTTCCGGGTTTTCCTGCCAAGGCCCTGTAGTGCCCATGCAACCCCCAAGTACATTGCTGCAGATAACCAGATATTTATTGGTGTCGATCAGCTTGCCGGGTCCAATGATGCGGTCCCACCAGCCCGGCTTGCCAGTAATAGGGTGGGCGCTCGCTGCATATTGATCCCCGGTTAAGGCATGGCAAATCAAAACTGCATTGCTGCGGTCCGCATTCAAGGCGCCATACAGCTCGTAGCCGACACTCACCGGAGATAGACTGGCACCGCTGTCGAGAGCGAATGCCCGGTCCTTGAAAAGGGTGGCAGTATGGCCTTGCATGCCGGGCAATTGTTAGCTCCATTCAATGAATTTTCCCCAGAAAAGCCGCAAGCTCATCTATTGTCAACGGCGTAAAAACTTTCCTTTGCCTTTAGTCCTTCGTATGTCTAGTTCTATGCTCAAGTTTAAAGCCTCTTTCTTACTGGTATCTGGAGAAAAAAATGTCAGCCCCCAAGGCCTCAAATTTACCTCAAGCCCACAATTGGATTATGGGTATGGCCCCTTATGTTCCTGGCCGTTCGACGGCTGAGGGGTACGCTGAACCGGTCAAACTTTCATCCAACGAGTCTGCTTTTGGTGCCAGCCCTCACGCTCTGACGGCATACAGGAAAGTCGGCGAGAATCTGATGCGGTATCCGGATGCAAATTCAACTGACTTACGAGCGGCCATTGCAGATATTTATGGTTTGGACGCTGAAAAAATTATTTGCGGCGCGGGCTCGGACGAGCTTTTGACTATATTGATCCATACGTTTGCCGGGCCGGGCGACGAAGTGATTTACAGCCAATATGGCTTTATGGTTTACCCCATTCAAACCACAGCCGTAGGGGCTACAGGCATCGCTGTGCCAAATAAAAATTGGGCAGCTGATATTGACGGCATTCTTGAGGCCGTGAGCGAAGATACCAAACTGGTATTTATTGATAACCCCAATAATCCGACAGGCGCCTATAATGCTTGGCCGGAAATTGAACGTTTACATGCCGCCTTGCCGCCAAGTGTCGTTCTGGTTCTTGATGCAGCATATGCTGAATGCGTAACGGCTGATGACTATAAGGCGGGTGAAAGTTTGGTAGCAAAGGCTGACAATGTCATCATGACACGTACATTTTCGAAAATGTATGCGCTGGCGGGTTTGCGAATTGGTTGGGCTTATGGAGCGCCCGGCATTATTGATGTTATGAACCGCGTGCGTATGCCGTTTAACGTTTGTATGCCCGGTCACCCGGCGGCAATTGAGGCCGTGAAGGACAAGGCCCATTTAGCGGCTGCGGTAGCATTCAACAGCAAGTGGAGAGATTGGCTAACCAATCAGTTGCGGTCATTGGGGTTGACGGTCATCGACAGCCAAACAAACTTTGTTCTCGTTGAATTCGCAAAGGGCAACCAGTGTGCAAAAGCGTGTAATGAGTTTTTGGCCAGCCGGGGTTATTTGGTGCGTGCCTTGCCACCGCTGCCGGATCATTTGCGTATTTCCATCGGAACTGAGGAACAAACCAGAGGCGTTTTCGCGTTAATCTCTGAGTTTCTTGGATCATAGATATGGATAGTCCAACAGTAAAATTTCAACGTATAGCTATCATTGGCGCTGGACTGATCGGGTCGTCATTGGCCCGTGCAATAGCGCGCGCAGGCACTACTGCCGACCTTGTACTGGCGGATTCTGATGGTGCTGTTCTTGAAGAAGCGCGTTCGCTAAATTTGGCTAACGAGTATGTTGCAAATGCCGCAGCAGCGGCCAAAGGTGCGGACCTTGTTATTCTTGCCATACCCGTGGGTGCAATGGCCAACGTTGGCGCCGAGATAGCGCCGGTGTTAAAACCAAACGCAATCATTACAGATGTGGGATCTGTGAAAGCCAGTGTTCTAGCGGCTTTGCAGCCGGCAATGCCTGAAGGTGTGCATTTGATCCCTGGGCACCCGGTTGCGGGAACCGAACAATCTGGCCCCTCATCTGGCTTTGCAAGCTTGTTTGAGGATCGCTGGTGCATCCTCACGCCGCCAGAGAGCTGTGACGCAGCGGCCCTTAAAGTGCTTTCGTCTTTTTGGCAGGCATTTGGTAGCCGTGTCGAAATCATGACAGCCGCACATCATGATTTGGTGTTGGCGATCACATCCCATGTGCCGCACTTGATCGCTTATAATATAGTTGGAACAGCCTCTGATCTTGAAGTTGTGACCCGGTCGGAAGTGATTAAATATTCAGCCGGCGGCTTTCGTGATTTCACGCGGATAGCGGCGTCCGATCCAACTATGTGGCGGGATGTATTCCTGAATAATAAGGATGCGGTGCTTGAAATGCTGGGCCGGTTCAGTGAAGATCTTACCGCGCTTCAGCGTGCAATTCGGTGGGGTGACGGTGACGCGCTCTTTGAGCTATTCACCCGAACGCGTGACATCAGGCGTAGTATTGTTGATGCAGGACAAGATGAAGCCGAAGCAGATTTCGGGCGGTCGCATGAAGACTGAAAAGGGTGGAATGCTTGAAGCCATCGCTGTTGGTTTCAGTGAAAATACATCGACCTCCACTTCAACCGGATTAATCGACTAACGGTTTCAGCTCTGCAATTTTGCTGCCGTCAAGGCTGGCATGCCCATTCTGAAACATGATGCTTACCGGGCCATTTGTAGAGACAAAGCGCATTCTCGGCGCCCGCAGTCCGAGACCGTCGATAATATCAGCAAGCTTGCTATTACCCACTTGAATTAAGCTGGCGCTGCCAAGCGGACGAAAGCGCTCATCCAGCGTGAAGCTAGCGCTGCCTTTAGTCTTGCCGCTTGCGGACGAAAACTCAATGGCATCTAGCTCCAACAACCCTCCTGCGTCGCGCCAATTGGCCAATTGGTTGCTGACCCAATCCTTTATAACAGGTCCACTAATGCCACCCATAATCTCGAGTTGGGAACTGGGTGTTTGCCCCGTAATTTTGAAATCCAGAAATTGTTCGCCGTATAGGTTGCTGTTTCGTGGCCCATCCGTGCCGCCGTATTGAAGAAACAATTGCCATGCAGATACTGTGGGACCAGATTTTCCCATCAGCCGAGGTAGTGTAAACTTTTTGCCTGTGTCGGGTGCAACGACAATCACTATCTTCCCGCCGTCATGAAGCCGGTAACTCGCTATCAGCTTTTCCGCTGAAAACTGGCTGGAGCCTTGAATTAGGCCACCCTTTGCCCTGTGTGCTTCTGCTACCCAATGGCCCGGCGTCCATAAATGGCTAACCAGCAATATATCGTCAGCTGCGAATTGTAGTCCGCGTGCGCGTGTGCTGAGTTTAAGGTTTTTGATGTTCACGGTGATACGGTAGGGGAAACCGCCGTGCTCGATCTTGCCGTGTTCCACCAATAGGCCAGCGTCACGCCAAAGTGCGAATTTCTTTGTCGTCATTTTTTCTGCGTCAAAGGCAGCCGTATACCAAAGCCCACTATAGACAAGGATTGCCAGAAACAATATTCCGGTGACGACTTTCATCTGATTATACACTTGGTACTCCTGAGCCAAACCACATTCATGGGCCCTGACCCTAATACCCAACAAGTTCAAGCATCAGGGTCGCTAAATACTTGTTATATTCTTTTATCAATTTGAAGGGTGATATTTTAGATTTTACCGGATAGGGGATGATCGCCATCCGAGGCATGGATTTTCTGAACAAAACAGCACTTCGCTGGATATGGAAGTCAGCGGTTACCAGAATTAGACTTTTAGCTCCGTGCACTGCTGACCATTTTGCCGTTTCGACGGCGTTGCCAAGCGTATTGGTCGCGGCATAGTCAAGCGTTATACAACAATCAAAAAGTGCCGGCTCCGCCCCAGTGAGCACACTAAGCTCTCGTGGAAGCACGTTCTTATGCACGCCGGTTACCAGCATTTTATTAGCGCGGCCTTGGGATAATAATTTTATGCCAGCCTCTAAACGACGAGGGCCCCCTGTCAGCACCACTATAGCATCGGCAGTTAATTTTTCGTTTTCGTACGGGACAGGCAGCCTAACCGAAAAAAGGCCAAAGCCGATTGTCCAGCCAATGAACAAATAAAAAGGCACCTTGAGAATTGTTGTAAATTTTATGGAGTTTTTGTTTGCCACAAATACCGCCTACATTAGCTCCAACAAAGCTTTTCGCACGGTAATGCGTGCGGTCAGCATGGTGAGAATTGACGCTGTCAAGGGCAATAGAGCGAGCCATAACAAGGCCGAGGCTTCTGGTATTCCAGCCTGAATTAGGCCCTGCCCCATATTTTCGGCCAGATTTGTCAATAGCCACAGAACACCTGCCGCCAGGAACACGCCAAAAATTCCACCTTTAAGGCCGTGTGCCAGATACCGGGCATCAAAGGCCCTTGAAATGGTTTTATCTTCTGCACCCATTAGGTGCATGATCTCAATACTTTCCTGATGCGTCGCTAATCCCGCACGACAGCCAAAAATTACAATTGCTATGGTTGAAAGAACCACCATCACCACGACGCCAGCCAGTAATAATTGTACCACAGTCGCCAATTCAAGGATTTGCCCCATCCATATCTGATGGTCGTCAAGCTGCGCACCGGGCGCAGTGGCGATAAGACGTTCAGAAAGGGCAGCAGTATCCACAGTCGCTGTGCTGGACAATCGTACTTCAATCAGTGTTGGAATAGGGAGTTCGGCGCCGAGGGGCATATCGCCGAGCCACGGTGCGAGCAGCGCCATGATCTCCGCATCAGCCAGGACTTTAGCATCTTCAATGCCGGGCGTAGCCTTCAGCAATCGCAGAACAGCAGTGGTTTGTTTGGTGCGCTCTTCTAAATTTTTGACGACAACTTGCACAGAAAAATTGGATGTTAATCCAGCAGACCAGTTTTCTATTCCTGTACCGATGGCAAGTGCACCGGCAAGAGATAAGGTACACAAAAAAAGCATGACGCCGATCACCCAAGGCAATAGCCCTTCCCGCAAGTTCTTCTCCGGTAAAAATTGTAATGTTCGGCCCCACATGATTAAGCGCCTGGATCAATGGGTTTGCCGCCCGGTTCAAGGCTAATCTGGCCTTTTTCCAGCCGCAAAATGGGTGCGCCTACTGAACGCACCAGCGTTTCATCATGGGTCGCGACAATCGTTGTTGTGCCTTCTTTGTTAAGAGCAACAAACAAGTGCATCAGTCGTTTGGACATTTCGGCATCCACATTACCTGTGGGTTCGTCGGCAACCAATAGATCGGGTTTGTTAATGATAGCGCGCGCGATTGCGACACGTTGTTTTTCGCCGCCTGAAAGGGTGGCAGGGCGTGCGTGCATGCGGTCTTCCAGTCCGACCCAACTTAACAATTCTTCCACATGATCAGCAACTTGAGCTTTTTTTGCACCTTGTAGACGAAGCGGAAGGGCAACATTTTCAAAGGCGGTCAGATGGTCGAACAGGCGAAAATCCTGAAATACCACACCAATACGCCGACGAATTCTGGGTAACGCTGCGCGCTCAAGTGTTGCCAGGTCTTTGCCAAAAAAATTAATAAGTCCACGCGAAGGTCGATGTGCAAGATACAGCAGCTTCAGCAGTGTTGTCTTACCGGCACCAGAAGGACCGACCAGAAAATGAAAACTTTTTCTCTCAAGTGAAAAGCCTATATCGGTCAGAATTTCATTGCCCATGCCATATCGCATGCCAACATTTTCGAAGCTTATCATAAGTGTCCTTATCCAAATGCTTGCGCAGAATTGCATATGGATCTATTGGCGTCTAGCGCTTCATTTCTAGTCAGACATCACTGCGTCGAAGCTGAAGCTTGTTTTTTTCATGTGAAATCATATAGACTTGGACAGCTGTTTGATACCGACTTTGCAATTGAACCTTTTTATAGGCCTTATAGATATTTGGGCAACTTTATGATCCTTGTTTGTCCGTCATGCAAAACCAACTTTAAAATACCCAATGGGGCTATTCCTGCGGGCGGTCGAACCGTGCGTTGCGCAAAATGCAAAAATAGTTGGCACGCTGCGCCTGCCGATATAATGCGCAAGCCAGTGCCTGAGCAAGGTCGGACAGTGAAGAAAGCAGCTTCGATGTCTGGTTCGGCGGCGGTGCCAAAGGAACACCAACCAATAGGATTTGATGGCAAGCTGGATGACCAAGCAGCAGCAGATGCTGCCTCGCTAAGGCGCTCGGTTCAGGGTACTGTTGCCGTAGACGAGCCCAAAAAGGTGCAGCCTGACGATGAAATGTTTGATGAAGGTGTGCGAGCTAAATCCATTGATATGTCTGATGGAGATAGCGAAGGCGAGGATTTTGGCATAAGCGCACGGTTCAAAGATACGGCGACTGACGGGGTGCAAAAAGATTTCGCAGATGACGGCATCGACCCCGACGGCCCGGATGCTGAAGACTTTGAAGACGAAGACTATGATGAAGATGATTTCCTTGTACGTCGCCGCGCCGACCAGCGCAGACAAAGCGACCGTGAACTTAAGAGCAGGCGCCGCAAAATCATGACTGGATTTTGGGCTGCTTTGATCGTTTTCTGGTTACTGATATTATACGTATTTGTTTTCCAAAAAGCATTTGTGCAAGAAGATTTCCCCGGCACAGGTGATTTTGTATACGGTCTTTTCGAAGGCAGCACCGATAAAGAACGCTTTCGTCCTGCCGACGGCGAACCCCTTACGCCTTCCCCAGCACATGCCGAAGTCTATATTCGGGCAGTCCTGGTGAAAATGGCCGTCGAGGTTAGAGACGGAGAACAAGCTTTGGTTTTATCTGGCTATGTCGAGAACAAAGGTACAGGGGGCGCAAATGTGCCGATAGTACATGTTACGGTAAGCGACCAAAGTGACAGAATAATTGATAGCTGGAATTTTGATCCGCCCGGAAAGATCATCGGGAAAGGCCAAAAGCTGAATTTTGTTGAGGTCAGGTCACCAGTGCCTGCGGGTGCTTGGAAGGCTGAAGTGAAAGTTCTTGAGGGAACCAAGTCATCAACGGAAGGTACGCTACCGCCTGGAATTCATTAGATTAGCTTAAAAACGCTTATTCTTTCGGTTCGCTGCAATAGGTAACTTGCTGTGTTTTATTGTAGCAGATGGCTAAAGTTAGCAATATTTCTTATATTTCCGTTAAGTTTGGTATTTTTGCCACCAAAAAGCCTGCTTTTACTGAAAATGTATGGACTGAGTTGACAATGGGGGTTGCAAGTTCGTTACTATTAGTTAAAATTTTAATTGTTTTGAGTGCTAAGACGCAGAAGCGTCGTGGATGGACCGGATATTGCATTAGTGTGAGCGGCAGCCTGTTTGGTGGGCGGCTAGGTGTTTTAGGCCCATTCGACAGGAAGGAAACCTTGTGGCGCGCATTCTAATTGTTGAAGATGAAGAGTCCGTTCGCGATTTTGTCAGTCGTGTACTTACTATGCATGGACACAGTGTATTAATCGCAAAAGACGGCGCAGAAGCTGTTGACCTGATGGATAGCCATCATTTTGATCTGCTACTAAGCGACATTGCCATGCCTATGATGGATGGGATTTCGCTTGCGCTCAAGGTCCGGGCAAGCCGGCCGCATGTGCCAATATTATTGATGACTGGTTTCGCGGATGAGCGTCAGCGTGCGCATAACCTGACGCTATTGATTGAAGGTTTGATCACCAAGCCTTTCAACATGGATCAGCTTTTGTCTGTTGTGAACAGGGTATTGGAAGAGAGCCGTGCTAAAACGGTTGCAGCTCAGGCGGGCGTGAGCCAGTCAGGCAAAGTGTCCATGGAAATCAATGTTTCCAACGATTGACGCGCCCGCACAATTGTATATTTATTTCCCGAAACCATAACTTCTGGCACCAAGGGTCTGCTATTATAGGTTGAAGCCATCACAGCGCCGTATGCACCTGCCGACTTAATCGCGACTAAATCACCAGATTGTAGTTGTGGGGTTTCGCGGTCTTTGGCAAAAATGTCGCTGCTTTCACAGATTGGTCCTACAAAATCCACGATAACTGTTTGCGTGCTTAAGCTTTCCTTTACCGGTATAATTTCGTGATGTGCCCCGTACATGGATGGGCGCGCAAGATCATTCATCGCGGCGTCGATAATGTAAAAAGTCCTTTTCTCGCTATTTTTTTCATATAATACCTCAGAAACAAGGATCCCTGCGTTGCCTGCGATTAAACGCCCTGGTTCCAGAATGATGCTGCATTCCAGATCACCCAAAACTTTGGCAACCATAAGCCCGTATGCTTTTGGTGACGGCGGAGCGGCACTGTCGGTCTCATAGGGGATGCCCAATCCGCCGCCCAAATCAATGTGGGTTATCTCGTGGCCTTGCGCGCGCAGATGATGCACCAAGTCAACAAGCTTGGAAAAGGCATCTTCAAATGGCCCTAAATCGGTTAGCTGAGAGCCTATATGCAAATCAACTCCCACAGCACGTACGTTGCCAAGGGCCTTAATGCGGTTATAAACCGCCTCGGCGCGTTTCCACGGTATTCCAAATTTATTCTCGGACTTGCCGGTGGAAATTTTTTCGTGGGTCTTTGCGTCGACATCCGGATTTACACGCACAGACACGGGCGCGGTTTGGCCAAGCCCTGCCGCCACGTCATTGATGGCTTCAAGTTCGGCTTCGCTTTCGACATTAAATTGCTTGATGCCGGCCTTTAGCGCGGCCGTAATTTCGCGTCTGGTTTTACCAACACCCGCAAAAACAATTTTGCTGGCGGGAATACCGGCTTTAAGGGCGCGTAACAGCTCGCCTTCACTCACCACATCTGCGCCAGCGCCTTGGCGGGCTAAAGTTGTGAGCACAGCCTGATTGCTGTTGGCTTTTACAGCGTAACAAACAAGCGTATCCAACCCTTCAAAGGCGTCAGAGAACACTTTAAAATGGCGTTCTAATGTAGCCGTTGAATAAATATAAACCGGCGTACCGACATTGCGGGCAATCTCGGCTACCGCTATGTCTTCGGCAAAGAGTTCGCCGTCTCTATATTGAAAATGATCCATTGTTTGTTTCTCGTGCTTCAGTTGCTGCTTTGGCTTGGTGGTGGGTTTACGTCGCCCTTTTTACCGCATGCCGTTAGCCCGGCGGCTGAGAACAGGATAAGCGCGAGAATGGTTATTTTTTTCATGTGTCTGTTTCCGTCCCGAGATTGGCTCGTGCAGCTTGTACTGCTTTTAATACATTTGCCGGGGCAGTGCCGCCGAAGGATGTCCTGCTACTAACAGAAGCCTTTACAGAGAGCACGCTGAATATATCGGCGGTGATCCGTGGTTCAATAGCCTGCATTGAATCAAGAGGCAGCTCGTCCAGGCCAAGGCCTTTCTCTTCGGCCATTTTTACAATTGCACCGGTTACGTGGTGGGCATCCCTGAATGGCATACCAAGTGACCTAACAAGCCAATCCGCCAAGTCTGTAGCGGTGGAAAAGCCTTGCCCTGCGGCTGCTGCCATTTTGTCGGTGTCAGGCTTCAGGTCGGCCATCATGCCGGTCATGGCTACAAGACAAAGGGCGAAATCGTCCACCGCCTTAAAAACAGGCTCTTTATCTTCCTGCATATCTTTCGAGTAAGCCAGCGGCAGGCCCTTCATCACCATCATTAAGCCTGTTTGCGCACCGACGATGCGGCCCACTTTAGCGCGCACCAACTCTGCCGCATCCGGATTGCGTTTTTGCGGCATAATTGAGGACCCTGTCGAAAAACTGTCTGATAAAGTCAGAAAACCAAAAGCGGATGTGGCCCAAAGTACAATCTCATCAGCAAGGCGCGACAGATGCACAGCCCCAATCGATAAAACGGCAAGCAGTTCCATAGCAAAATCACGCGCAGAAACTGCGTCCAGCGAATTCGCCATTGGCCTGTCGAAGCCAAGCGCTGCCGAAGTTTGGTGCCTATCAATGGGGAAACTGGTGCCTGCAAGTGCGGCACCGCCCAGCGGATTTTCGTTGAGCCGCTTCCTGCAATCAGTCAGACGGCTTCGGTCACGCGTGAACATTTCATAATAGGCCATCAAATGGTGGCCAAGGGTAACGGGCTGCGCAGTTTGCAAGTGGGTAAAACCGGGCATGATAGTGCTGGCATGTTTTTCCGCCTGCCCGATCAGCACATTCAGCAAAGCGGCATAGGCTGTGTCTAGCTGGTCAATCGCACTGCGGCACCACAGGCGAAAATCGACCGCCACCTGATCATTGCGTGAACGGCCGGTGTGCAGCCGCGCACCTGCGTCACCAGCGATCTGGCGTAGGCGACTTTCCACATGCATATGAATATCTTCTAGCGCCGGATTAAAAACCATATTCCCAGCTTCGATTTCGGCCTTAACCTGATCAAGCCCGACGGTGATAGCTGCCCTATCTTCTGCGCTGATAATACCAGTGGCAGCAAGCATATCAGCGTGCGCTTTGGAACCAGCGATATCCTGCGCATAGAGGCGCTTGTCAAAATCAATCGATGCATTAATTTCCTGCATGATAGCCGACGGGCCAGCGCCAAAGCGCCCGCCCCACATAGCTTGGCCGGGTCCGGAATCATGTGCTGCTGTCGTGTTTTGGGCCGTCGCGGATATTTGATCGCCTGCTGGCTTGTTTTCAGCGCCGGGATCGCTATTTTGGTTTTTACTCATTATTTTGTCCATCTGGAGATTGGCATGGCCAAAAAGGCCCTTATTCTACCCATCATCGTTGCCCTGCTGCTGGGCGTCGCAGCTTATCGGCTGTTCCCCGGTACCGCAACGCCTGATACTGGTATAAATTCTTATTTAAAAGGGGAAATGGCAAAGTTGACCTTGCCCGAGAAGCTTGAACCTATAAGCGGGCATATCATTCAACGGGAAGATGGCTCCCCTGTTGCCCTTGATGAAATGAAAGGCAAAGTCCTGCTGGTAAACTTGTGGGCGCCCTGGTGTGCGCCTTGCCGAGCGGAAATGAAGGAGCTTGCTAGCCTGCAGCGTATGCTCGGGGATGAAAAATTCGAAGTGATAGCCATTAATGTTGACCGCGGCGGTATAGCGCAAGCGCGAGAAACGCTTAGCGAGTGGGGTGTTGTGGGGTTACCACTTTATGCCCAACCAACAATGGAAATTGCCTTCTCTTTGGCGGAGGGAAAATTACCCACAAGCTATATTATAGACCGTGATGCCAATGTAAGGGCGCTGTATGTGGGCCCTTTGGCGTGGGACAAGGCTGAGGCCGTCGCGCTTTTTGAAGCCTTAAAACAAGGCCGACTATAAGAGCTCGATATCAGTGCATGTTTCGCTAAAATCGTGTATATTGGAAATGTAAGACTATCAGCCAACAGCGGGAGCAGACCATGATACAGTGCAAAAATAAAATTGTACTTGTGATGTTGTCTTTGCTTCTGGTGCTTTCTGGTTTGTCTGTAACGGCTCAGGCTGACGACATTGAAGATTATCTCATCGGTGAAATAGCACATCTATTGCCGGTTAAGGGCGATGTAAATGTCTATGATTTTTCCGTTGTTGCAGCAGACAGCACCGGTGATAGGCGTGTCGAAAAGCTTGCGACGCATCAAGGCAAGGTCTTGTTGCTGACCTTCTGGGCGGAACATTGCAGTCTTTGTCGGTTGCATCTGAAACAGCTTGCCGCCATTCAACAGGAACTCGGCATTGAAAAGCTTGAGATCATCGCCATTAACCAGGACCGATTTCCCCATGCCAGAGTGAAAAAGACACTTGAGCGTTGGGGTATTCGCAATCTGGCCGCCTACCAAGATTACCACAATGATGTAGCCACGCGTTTAAAAGATAATCCCGCCATCAGATTTTTTGGAACGAACCCAAAAACGCTGGTCATTGGCCCAGATGGTCAGGTGCGCGCCATCGCCAATACCCGAAAGGATTGGTCGACACCTGAGGCGCAGGCTTTCTTTGAGGCATTGGACAAAAGACGGCTGTAGCGGCAGTCTTATATGCCGTTATATTTGACGATTTTTTTGTGCCGTACACCGAATGTTTTTGCAAAGGATGTGCTGAGTACCCCATGAATATGCGGCTCGGCTTTGGCAACTGAACCGCTGTCGAAGGGCGGTTGCGGATCATATTCAGTGCCCAATTGCACCATTTTTGCGGTATCATTTCCCATTAGGTCAGCAAGTAGATACAGCGCCATATCAATGCCAGCCGATACGCCAGCAGCCGTGATGATCTTGCCTTGTTGGACCCAGCGCTCAGGCTGGTAATGAGCGCCTAACCGATTGAGTGTTTCCTTGGCAGCCCAGTGCGTTGTGGCGTCCTTGCCTTCCAATAGACCGGCGGCTGCCAGCACCAATGCTCCGGTGCAGATGGATGTCGTGTATGTTGTGGTCTGGTGAATTTTTCTGACCCAATCGAGTGTAGCGATATCGGTTGCTGCTTCTGCGTCTCCGGGACCGCCGGGAATAATCAGAATATCACAAGCGTCTATTTCGCTGAAACTATGGTTTGCCATTAGCTGAAAAACGTCAACCTCGCCATTTATGAGGCCTTTGTTTTTTGCAACAAATACCACCTCGACTCCTGGTGCATGCACCAGTATTTCATACGGGCCAACCACATCAAGCGCGGTGAAGTCGGGAAATAAGAGTATGGCGATTTTCATATTGGCATTCCTCTGCGCGGCCGGGTTAACCGAGATGAGTGGCAGATGCGGGTATCTGATCCGCCGTTACGATCTCGTTTTCCTTTTCTGCCGCCGACAGCCATTCAACAAAATCACTGTGGGCCAGAACCGCGTCGCGGTACGCACTTGCGACAGGATTAAGCTGAATGTCATATGTTTCAAAGCGGCTGACAACAGGCGCATACATCATATCAGCAGCTGAAAAATCACCAAATAAAAAGTCACCATTTGTGCCAAGTGTTTCGCGGCACTGGGTCCAGATTTGTTCAACTCGGCGCACGTCATTCTCTACATCGCTGCTAAGGCTTAGGCCACGCCAACGACCCTGCATATTCATTGGCATGTGGGTGCGCAAATGTGTGAAACCACTGTGCATTTCGGCGCAGATACTGCGCGCCACGGCGTAGGCGGCATTTTCTTCAGGCCACCAATGTTTACCGGGGGCTATTCGGGAGCAGTAATCAATGATGGCGGCGCTATCCCAAACGGCGATATTGGCGTGCAAAAGTGTAGGCACTTTTTTCGCCGGGTTATATTTTACAATTTCTTGGTAAAAGGCTGGCGTGTCTAATCTCAGCATGATCTCCTCAAAGGGCAAATCGGTATGGCGAACAGCTAACCACCCCCTTAGCGACCAACTGGAATAACGCTTATTGGCAATGATAATTTTTAACTCTGACATTCGCTGGCTCCTTTTAGGGAATTGTCTTAACCCCAAAAGGCATATCATGCCTATGCATCATCAGCGAATAACAGCTTCTAAGCCTGAACTATATTTCTACTTGTTTGGCATAAGCTGACAAACCTAAAGCCCCGCCTGGGTAGCGGGGCTTCATATTATAGGCGGGCACAGGCTGGTGCCCTTAAATTAGCGCGTAGGGGTTGGTTCGCCTTCGCCGCGGTAATCATAAAAACCGCGCCCTGTTTTTTTGCCAAGCCATCCGGCTTCCGCATATTTCACCAACAGCGGGCAGGGCCGATATTTACTGTCGCCCAAGCCTTCATACAGAACCTGCATGATCGAAAGGCAGGTATCAAGGCCAATGAAATCCGCCAGTTGCAACGGCCCCATCGGGTGGTTAGCCCCAAGCCGCAGTGCTTTGTCGATACCATCAACTGAGCCAACACCTTCATAAAGTGTATAGATTGCCTCATTGATCATTGGCATCAAAATCCGGTTAACGATAAAGGCCGGGAAATCCTCCGAGACCGCCGTGGTTTTCTCAAGTTTAGCGGTGAATTCTTGAAATCGCTCAAAAGTATCGTCCGACGTGGCAATACCCCTGATCAGCTCAACCAATTTCATCACCGGCACGGGGTTCATGAAATGAACGCCCATGAAATGCTCAGGCCGATCAGTGTTGGCGGCAAGGCGCGTGATTGATATGGACGATGTATTTGAGGCCAGCATCGCACTTGCTTTCAGGTGCGGGCAGAGTTCTTTGAAAATGGCGATTTTGATCTGTTCGTTTTCGGTGGCAGCTTCGATCACCAGATCGCACTTGCTGTGGGCAGCCAGGTTGTCAGCCAAGGTAATGCGGCCAAGGGCGGCTTCCATATCAGTTTCGCTGAGCTGGCCTTTGTCGACCCTGCGCCGGATATTGCCACGTATTACAGATAATCCCGTTTCTGCTTGTGCCATTGAAATATCGCTGAGCACGACAGTCATGCCTGCGACTGCGCTTACTTGAGCAATGCCGCTGCCCATTTGGCCGGCACCAATGATGCCTACTTTTTCAACCATGGTGCATCTTCAGGAGCTTTAGGCTCCTGACCCCTTCTGACGTTCAGTCGGTCTATCCTATAAAAAAGGGCACCATAAGCGACGCCCTTTTTTATCATCTTAATTTAGAGCGCGGCTTCCAGTGCAGGAACTGCGTCAAACAGGTCCGCGACAAGGCCATAATCGGCCACTTGAAAGATGGGAGCATCTTCGTCTTTGTTGATGGCGACGATGATTTTGCTATCTTTCATACCAGCCAAATGCTGGATTGCACCCGATATACCCACAGCAATATAAAGCTCCGGCGCGACAATTTTTCCGGTTTGGCCAACTTGATAATCGTTAGGCACAAAACCGGCGTCCACCGCAGCGCGCGAAGCACCAACTGCAGCGCCCAGTTTGTCAGCAACTTTTTCGATGATAGCAAAGTTGTCGCCAGAACCCATGCCGCGACCACCAGAAATAATAATTTTAGCGGACGTCAGTTCTGGGCGGTCTGATTTGGAAAGCTCTGCGCCAACATAGGACGAAATGCCTACTTTATCAGCAGTAATATTTTCAATGGCAGCGGTGCCGCCCTCAGCGGACGTTTTTTCAAAACCAGTTCCACGCACGGTGATTACTTTAACCGCATCAGAGGACTGCACGGTGGCGACGGCGTTACCAGCATAGATTGGACGTTTGAATGTATCTGTGCTTATCACTTCAACGATGTCCGAGATTTGAGCCACATCAAGCGCGGCAGCAACACGAGGCAAAAAGTTTTTGCCCGTTGTTGTAGCGGGTGCGATAATCGCTTCGTAGCCCTCAGCCACACTCAGCACAATAGCTGTTAATTCTTCAGCCAAAGGATGCTCGTACGCGGGATTATCAGCGACCAAGACTTTCGATATACCTTCAATTTTTGTAGCGGCTTCGGCCACGCTGCCACAATTTGCGCCAGCAACAAGCAGATGCACATCGCCGAATGCTTTTGCGGCAGTTACAGCAGACAGCGTTGCATCTTTAATATTATTATTGTCATGTTCAACAAATACGAGAGCCGTCATTAGATCACTCCCTTTTCTTTAAGTTTACTTACCAGTTCTTCGACGCTTCCAACAATGACGCCAGCTTCGCGCTTGGCCGGTTCTTCAACTTTCAGAACGGTAACACGCGGGGTCATGTCGACGCTGTAGTCGGTGGGGGTTTTCATGTCGATCGGCTTGCGTTTGGCCTTCATGATGTTTGGCAGCGATGCATAACGTGGTTCGTTTAGCCGTAGATCCGACGTGATAACGGCTGGCAAATTCAGCTTAATGGTTTCAAGGCCGCCGTCCACTTCGCGCGTAACATTTGTGCTGCCGTCTTCAACAATGACTTCTGAGGCAAAGGTACCTTGCGGCCAACCCAGCATCTGCGCCAGCATTTGGCCAGTTTGGTTATTGTCGCCGTCGATGGCTTGTTTGCCAAGCAAGATAATTTCCGGACCCTCTTCAGCAGCAATCGCTTTGAGCAGCTTGGCTACAGCCAAAGGCTCAGCGTCGCCGTCGTGTTCTACCAGAATGCCGCGGTCAGCACCCATGGCCAAGCCTGTGCGGATAGTTTCCTGCGCAGTTTTTGGCCCAATGGAAACAACAATGATTTCTTCGGCTTTGCCGGCCTCTTTAAGACGAATAGCCTCTTCGACAGCGATTTCATCAAAGGGGTTCATAGACATTTTGACGTTGGCAAGTTCAACGCCGCTTTGGTCGGATTTCACGCGAACTTTCACATTATAATCAACGACACGTTTAACAGGGACCATGATTTTCATGGGGTTGCGTCTCCAGGTTTTTATGCAGGCTAGCAAACCTTGCAAAATCTTACTCGTGTGAGCCGCCGCAAATCTAGCGTCAGCCCTTGAAAAATATAGGGTCCACAGCGTTAACGCAAGCGGAAACCCAAGTCAATGCGGCGCTTGTAGCCGCTCAATTCCGTAAGGGAATTTTGTTTACCGATTGGCACCAGGCACCCACAAGACATCGTCAGCGCCCTTATTGTTCAAATACCGCGTTAAGACAAATAGATGGTCGGAAAGTCTATTCAAGTATTTTATCGCGGCGGGGTTTATGGCCATTTCCCCTGCTGCGCTTACAGCATGGCGTTCGGCGCGGCGTGTCACGGTGCGTGCCAGATGTAAGTGTGCGCTGGCAGCGCTGCCAGCGGGCAAAGTAAAACTGGTGAGGGCGGATAGCTCTCGGTTCATGGTATCGATTTCATGTTCGAGCCGGGTGACCTGTGCCTCTGTTATGCGGAGGGTCATTTCGTCGGGCGCAAACGCATCAGACGCTGTTTCATCAGCTGGCGTTGCAAGGTCAGCACCCAAATCGAACATATCATTTTGGATTCGAAACAGCATCTTGTCGGCTTCGTCGCCTGTTGAAAGTCTGGCTATACCAATCACACTGTTGGCCTCGTCAACACTGCCGTAAGCCTCGATTCGGCTATTGTCCTTGCTGATCCGCATGCCGCCAACCAGAGACGTTTGGCCGGTGTCGCCACCGCGAGTATAAATTTTCGTTAGCTTGACCACTCGATAATCTCCGGCTTAAGACGTGGCAGCAGAAGCTGCGGCCAGCAATAAAAATAAAAGGGTCAGCCCTTGAAACCCAATGCGCCAACGCATCAGTTTATTGCCACGCAATTTGTTTTCAGGCGTGCCACGCCCCATGGTCATGACGCCCATAAATAATACAACAAGTGTTGCGACTGCCGACATGATGGCTAAAATAAAAAGTGTTTTCATCTGTCCAATCCGTATTTTGGATAAGTTTTCGAGAGGCTCGCAAAGCCCAAATGTGTGCAAATAACTGTGCATTTCCTGTGCAATTTCTGCGCAAAACCGTGCAATCAATTTTGTTGGCGTGCATCACACTATTGCCATATCATAGGGCTAGTCTATCAGTGAGCAACCAGAAAACCGTCAAACATTTTGACGTGGCGAAAGAATGGCGACAAACTGTCGCACAGAGAATGTAGTAAGGTGATTTTTAGTCACGCTACCAGAATTGGATTTGAGGTATGAAACGCTTTTTTGCCGCTGCTTTTTTTTCACTGCTTTCAGCGACAATGACGATCAATGTTTTTGCGCAAGATGAACCTGGCAATGGACAAATATTGGTCGACGGCAGCATTGTAAGCACGCTACAGCAAGCCTTTGACAAAGTTAGCCTGGGCGGCGTCATCAAAATCGGGCCCGGTACTTATAAGATGGCCGGGACATTGAAAGGTAAACACCGGGTTGCGATATATGGCAGCCTTGGTACTATCTTTGACGGTGTTGCAGCCGGAGGCAAAGCGACCTTCGTTCTCGCCTCTGACGACATTACCATGGAGGACATCACCTGCCGTAATGTAAGCGTGAAAGATCAAAACGGGGCTTGTGTCCGTTTTGAAGGCACGAACCTGACGCTACGCCGGGTGCATTTTGAAAATAGCGAAAACGGTTTGTTGGCGAATGCCAAGTCGGGCAACATTTTAATTGAAGATAGTGTCTTTGACGGCAATGGCGCAGGCGGCCGTGCGCACGGCATGTATATTAATGGGGGCCAAATCACCGTCCGCCGATGCAAGATTATAAATACAAAGAATGAAGGCCACGGCATCAAGTCGCGCGCTAAGCAAACCATCATCGAAGATAGCATCATCGCTTCGCTTGATGGCAATGACAGCCGTTTGATTGATATTTCGAACGGCGGCGTTGCGGTTATTCGCCGCAATTTGCTGGTCGAAGGCGCAAAAACAGTGAATTGGCAATTGCTGTCTTTTGGCGTTGAAGGCGCTCGTTACGATACCAACATGATGAAAGTGGAAGACAATGTAATCATTGGCGACCGAGAAGGTGGCAGTGAACTTCTCTTGGTTGGTGATGGCATGCCCACGCCTGTCGTGCGTAGAAACGTGGTCGTAGGTCGCATCAAATATGATTGGCCAACTGACAATTTCTTCTACGCCAACCGGAAGGAAACTGGCCTGCCCCCCGCACCCGAGCTCCCGGACTGGGATCCAGGCAAAGACAACTGATCACAAATATAATTGATCCCTATACAGTCGGCTGCGGTGTTACATCGCATGTGCCCGCGCAAGGGCAGCTTCTTGCGGCACAGCCAAACAGGGCGTTTTCTATGCTGCAACTGGGGGTATTGCAGTCTTTGCAATCCTCTAGAATTGTTGTGAGAGCATTTTCCATTTCGTGTAGGGCCTGAATTTTCGCCCGAACCAGATCAAGATGCGAAAATGCGGTGGGCCTCATGCTGGTGCAATGCTCGCCCCCGTCCGCCATGCCGAGCAAACTTCTTATATCTTCCAATGGGAAACCAAGGTCACGGCAACGTCGGATGAAATTTAGTCGTTCAATATGTTTTTCGTCGTAAATCCGGTGGCCACCTTCGCCCCTGAACGGCGGCGGCATTAATGTGATGCGTTCGTAATACCGAATGGTTTCAATATGAACGCCGGTGGCAGTGCTGAGTTTGCCGATAGGGAGCCGCATGGGAAATTCCTGAAATTAAGCCTTGAATCTGTAGTAGCTACAGATTGTATCCTGAATGAATAGAAGTTCAAACCTAATATTTGAGCAAATAACCTGAAGGAAAAACCTGTGAGCACACCCGAAAATAAGACAAACAAGGACAATGAGAAGTGCTGTGCCTCTGAAAAAACAAGAAAAGGTGTCTGCAATAGTGGCAATTGCAAGTGCGCTGACAAAGCTGGTGGCTGCAAATGTTGTTAGGGAAATAATCCACTGATCAAATCGGCGGCGCTGACGCCAACCAAGCGCATTGCCTCCAGCGTCGCCGATTTATTGCGCTTGGCAAAACGTTCACCTTGTTCGTCCAACGACAAAGCATGGTGATGGTAAACAGGCGTGGGCAGGCCCAAAAGATTTTGTAATACGATATGGATGTGGGTGGCCTGAAACAGGTCAATGCCTCGCACGACATGGCTAATGCCTTGCGCGGCATCGTCTATCACCACACTTAAATGGTAACTGGTGGGCATGCCCTTGCGGGCAAGTACGACATCCCCTATCTCATATGGCGCGGCGATAATGTCCCCCATTATTTCATCGTGCCATATCAGGGGTTTATCGATGATCTCAAGGGCAGCCATTAGATTAAGCCGCCACGCATGGGCTTTGCCATCTGCGATCATTGCTTGGCCTTCGGCACGGTCTTTGTGCCGACAAAGGCCGGGATATACCGGCCCCGACGTGCCTCTTTCAGGGGCGTGGGGGGCACTTTCAGCGCGTTTGATTTCCTCGCGGATGTCTTTGCGGGTGCAAAAGCAAGGGTACAGCACGCCAGCCTGCCTCAGCGTATCCAGTGCAGTACTGTAATCTTCATAATGCTGGCTTTGCAGCCGCACAGGCTTTTCCCAGGTTAATCCAAGCCATGTTAGGTCTTCGAAGATGCCGTCTATAAATTCCGGTTTGCAGCGATCAGTATCAATATCTTCGATGCGCAGTAAAAATCGTCCGCCATTTTCTTGCGCCGCGCGGTAAGCAGTGAGCGCCGAAAAAGCATGCCCCTTGTGCAGGCGCCCAGACGGGCTAGGGGCAAACCGCGTGACATAATTTGGATTATTAATTTTACCTTTGGCCATGTCTGCAGCATAAAAAAGCAAATGCGAAAAGGAAACCCGGTTAATGCCAAACGGTGATGATGGTGTGAATTTAATGCAAATAGGCGCGCACTTGGATGACAGTGCACCTGTGGAAAGCATACGCTATATGGGGCCAACTTCTAAAACCCAGCTTAACGCGATCGGCATTTTTACCGTGGGGGACCTAAAACGTATGGGCGCGATTGATACTTATCTGGCAGTGAAGGCAACAGGTTACCCAGTTAGCCTAAATTTTGTTTGGGCGATGTTCGCGGGATTGATGGGCATTGATTTCGGTAAAATTCCACCGGAATTTAAAGTCGCGGTTAAGGCCGAGCTTCAAGCCCCAGTTGAAGGTAAATAAACAAAGTCTCGCCAATAACCTCCACAATATAGGACCTTGTCATCAGTTTTTAACACTGTATCTTGATGATAGTTAGTGTTCTGAGGATTGTTGGTCGCATCAGCGGGCCTAAGCTCTGCTCGCTGTCGACCCTTACCATGTCGGGGGACTATATTATGGGTGTTCACGTCACACCCCACGCATCACCAGAAGCAAGCCCTGCGCTTGTCCTGAACGCTGATTTCCGGCCGCTCAGCTACTTTCCCCTTAGCCTGTGGCATTGGCAAACTGCGTTGAAAGCCGTATTTTTGGATCGAGTAGCAATTGTCTCTGAATATGAAACACGGGTGCATTCGCCATCAATGTCGATGCGCTTGCCCAGTGTGATTGCGCTCAGGGATTATATACGTCAGCCGGACTTCCCTGCATTTACGCGCTTTAATCTGTTCCTGCGTGACCGATTCACTTGTACCTACTGCGGATCAGAGCAAGACCTGACGTTCGATCATGTAGTGCCGCGTGCCTACGGTGGCACCACAAGCTGGACGAACATCAGCGCCGCCTGCGCGCCCTGTAACATGAAAAAGGGTGGGCGTACCCCCAAAGAGGCACAAATGCACCCGCGCCGCTGGCCGCATCGGCCTACCACGCATGAATTAAACGCCAATGGCCGCCAGTTTCCGCCCAATTATCTGCACGAAAGCTGGCGCGATTATCTTTATTGGGACGCCGAACTGGAAAGCTAAATAGTCCGCCCCTTGGACCAAACTACCTTATCCTGAGCTTCTCTGCGCTAATGACACAGGGCTGTGAGCAAAGTCACAGCAATTTTAGCCATATTTTGTTATGGTTCACGGTGCCGTATTGGCCGGCAAGTTTGGTACTGGCGGGGGAGGTTGTGTATGCGTAATTTGGTTGTATGCCTTGATGGTACCTGGAATACACCGGACCAAAAGGATCAGGGGCGGCAGGTTCCCAGCAATGTTGTGAAAATGGCGCGCGCGATGAAAATGACGCATACGTCAACCGAGACTGCTCAGTTGGTTTATTATCACTCTGGCGTTGGCACAGGCGGGCGCCTTGATAAAATTATTGGTGGCATGACCGGGCAGGGCATCACAAATAACATTCTGGATGCGTATCGCTGGCTTGTTGAGACTTACGAGGACGGTGATAATATTTATCTGTTTGGCTTTAGCCGGGGGGCCTATACGGCGCGTAGCCTTGCCGGGCTTGTCGGCGTGTGCGGTCTGCCCAAGATGGCGGCAAATGATGACAGGATGCCGGGTTTGCTCGCTGCCGCCAAAAAGGCCTACCGCAGCAAAAATAAGGAAACTCGCAGCAAATTGGCTAAGACCTTCAAAATTGCCTATACAGCCTTGGCTGGGCGCATTCATTTTGTTGGTGTTTGGGATACGGTTGGTGCGCTGGGTGTGCCCACTGCTGGGCCGCTGGGCTGGTGGACCCGTTGGCGCAGCGGTTTTCATGATGTAATGCTCGGCAGCCACATTACTCACGCTTGCCATGCTGTTGCGATCAATGAACGCCGCGGCCCGTTTAAGCCAACCCTGTGGAGCCCCGAAAACTTGACTGAACACCAAACCTTGCAGCAGGTGTGGTTTCCGGGGGTGCATTCGAATGTGGGCGGTGGGTATGTGGACTGCGGGCTTTCCGACCGCGCCTTTTTGTGGATGCTGAGCCGCGCTTACAAGTGTGGGCTGAAAACCGATGATACGTATGTGAATTTGCGCATCAAACCTAACTGGTTTGGTGAATTACGCAGCTCGATGTCGTGGGTTTACCGACTTATGTTTTGGGACCTGCCAGCCGATAGGCCGATTGGTGTGGTCCACGCCGCCAGCGAATATCTTCATATTTCTGCCGCTGGACGCTGGCATCATGTTAGCACACCCGAAGATGCCCCCGGCAATTTCACATTGGCTCACGGTAAAGTGCCTGAAGCAGGCAGCAATACATGGGAAAAAGATTTTAACATCAGATAGCAGGAGGCTGCTTTTTGGCGTTGAGGCGAGGTGTTTAGCCCAAAAATCCTTGTGGATTGTGTACGGCCAGCTTTGCGTCCGGCTTTGATCAGGGCTGATAAGGCTGGTTAGCCGCCGGGCTATCTGTTTGGTTCGTGCCTTCAAGACGCGGTTGATCTGGCCCGATGGACCGGGATATATGGTCCATAAAAGCCCTGATGCGTGCAGTGGTTTTTAAATCAATATGGGTAAGCAGCCATATTTCTGATCCCAGCGCGTTTATCACCTCTGCCGTGCGCATCAATGTAGGTTCTTTGTCACCCATAAAGCAGGGCAATGGGGCGGCACCAAGGCCTTGTTTTGCAGCCTCCAGCAAACATAACAGGCTGTTGCTTTTGAAGTTGACAACGGCACCGGGATAAGCTTTAGCCAGCCATCTGTTGGTAGATAAGCGGTGCATGCTATCTTCGGGCATTAACCACGGTAAGGTTTCCATGGGTGGGGTGCCGTGTAAGCCTTCAAATTTTTTGTGGTAATATACCCTTGTGGCCAAGGTGCAAAGCTTTCGGCCAAACAAATTTTCAGCAGGCTTTGTAGTTACGCGTACGGCGATATCAGCCTCCCGGCGCGTCAAATCTGCATAACTGTTGTCGGCTATGATTTCCAGGCGAATTTCCGGGTACTTATCGGCGAAATTGCTGATATGAGGCATTAATACATCGAGAAGAAGAGCATCCGGTACAGCGACCCGTATATCACCGGAAAGCTGTAAATCCTGGCCAGTTATTTTGCGGATCAAACCATCGGCTAGGCTCTCCATTTCGCCGACTGTCCCTAGCGCGGCCTCACCTGATTTGGTCATGCTATACCCACGCGGCAAGCGCTCAAACAATCGCACGCCCAGTTTTTCCTCGATCAAATTAATACGCCGAAAAACGGTTGAATGGTTGAACCCAAGCTTACGCGCTGCTCCCGACAGCGTCCCCTCTCGGCAAACGGCCATCACCAGTTGCAGGTCATTCCAGTCGATTATCTGTGCGTTCATGCAAAATTATTATCCAATAAATCCATATTTCTATGCAATTAGTAACAGATTATCATGCAATTTGGGAAAGAAATATGGAGTATGATAATGAGTTATTTAAGTTATACGCGAGATTATACCGGGCCAGACCAAGTGATATTGCGCACACCTGAGCGCTATATGCCGCTGGTCGCGTTTCTAGAGCAAACAAGTCGGCAACCGTCTGAATTGACCTTGGCCGAGCGCGAACTGCTGGCCAGTTTTGTTTCGGCGCTGAATGCCAGCCCCTTTTGTGTTGGTATTCATAACGGTGTTGCCCATGCGTTCAGTAGCCCCGGTATTGATGAAACTGCGCTGACCACGCCGTTGGCGGATCATGCTATCGCAGAAAAGCTCGCCCCGGTTTTTGCCATGGTAGAACTGTTGGTAAAAACGCCCAAAGACTTTTGCCAGGCCGATGTTGACAAATTGATTGCCGCGGGCTGGGCGGAGCAAACTGTCGAAGACATCATTGGTTTGGTTGCCAGTGTAACGGTCTATAATATACTGTCGGTTGGCTTTGGTTTCAAAACAGCGCCGAGTGGCTATTTCGTTGGTCTAGGGCAGGCCGTAAAAGAACATGGGTATCAAAACCTGTTCCAATCGATGCTTGACGCGGCCGAGTAGCCTTCCTAAAGGCACCGCTGGCAAAAATGCTAGTCGGCGGTGCGCCCGCTTGCTGTCCCTAAACTCTTTTAGACAGCCAAATTGCAGCTTTGCATCCGGCTTTAATAACCCCTGACAGCACAGGGTAAGCCAGCGCATCTTCGGCACCATTTTCTTCGGCGATTTTTTTGTGTTCCACTTCTTCGGCCTGGAATTTTTCGATCATGGTCTCCAGTTCGGGGTCGCTGCCGTCAAGTTTGTCTAACTGTTCCTGATAGTGGCCGTCGATCACTTCTTCCACTGCTTGTGTGCAGGCCATGGCGGCTCTATCGCCCATCAGGGCTGTGGTGGCCCCCAGCGCAAATCCTGCCACATGCCAGAAGGGGGTCATCAGGGTGGGGCGCACGCCGCGCTCGGTGATAAATTTATCAAAGCGCGCCAGATGCACTTGCTCTTGCTCGTACATATGTTTCAGTAGGCCTGCTTTTTTGTGGCCTTCGCCCATCACTGTGCGTTGGCCCGCATAAATGCGCACGGCGCCGTATTCGCCTGCATGATCAACCCGGATCATGCGGTTTGTATCGATGCTTGAAATTCTGTCGCCCGGCAAAGGCCGTGCGGGCCTCTGTTTTTTGGTGACGGCTTTATGAAGTGTAGCATCAGGCTTTTTCATGGCTCAGGCCTTTTTAAACTTAGCCGCCAGGAAGGAGCTCATTACAAGCGCGGCCAACATATTATAGCCTGCCATACTCACGCCGAAAAGGGACCATGCCACTTCGTCGCAGCGCACCACGGCTGTATTCATAATGGCATCCAAGGCATCCTTAATATTATCGGTGAAATCTATAGTGCTTGAGCAAGTGGGCAGGCCCTCCCACCAGTGTTGCTCCACCCCCACATGAAACAGCGCCAAGCCAGCATCCGTTAAGAATAAGGCGGCCAGAAGCAACAATAAAAGCTTTTGTGGAATGGCTTTGACAAAAGTACCAACCAGCGAAACGCCGATGATGGCCATATAGGGATAGCGCTGCCACCAGCATAGCTCGCACGGCGCAAGACCGCCGAATATTTGTGAAGCGAAGGCTGTGCCCAGGATTAAGCCTGCAACGATGCCTGCAAATAAAACGGGCTGATCATCAGTGAAGGCGATGGCTTTTTTTAACATGGAGGTATCCTAAATATATTTAAGCACGGCAAAACCGGCGATACCCACGACCATAAATGCAGTGAGAACGAGGCCAAGTCTTTTTTCGATAAAAGTGCGGATGGGATCACCGAATTTCCACAGTAAAGCCGCCACCAGATAAAACCGCGCACCCCGAGCCGGAATGGAAACCAGTATAAACAGCAGCGGGTCCAACGCCACAGCGCCACTGGCGATGGTGACAATTTTGAAAGGGATTGGTGTGAAGCCAGCCACCAGAACGATCAATATTCCATACTCGTGGTATAGGCCTTGAAAGGCCGTATATTGTTCAGTGTAGCCATAAAACTCGATGATCGAGCGACCGACGGTTTCAAACAACAGCGCGCCGATGGCATAACCCGCTATGCCGCCAAGTACCGAAGTGACCAACGTGAGGGTGGCAAGCCGCCATGCCTTTAACCGATCAGCCAAGATCATCGGGATCAGCATGATATCAATGGGGATAGGGAAAAAGCTTGATTCCGCAAATGAAAGCGCACCGAGCCATTTTTCGCTGGCGGGGCTGCGGGCCTTTTCCATAGTCCAATCATAAAGTCGCTTGATCACATATCTACTCCTACACGTGCAGGCAAGCCTTAGCAAATGCGGGACCTGCATACAATTGCTGTTGTTGTCGTTTTCAGTTTATTCCGCCGCAGCGGATTTCGCCTCGATATGTCATTAATAGACAACGAACCTGCACCAGCCCGCATCCCCGCGCACTTATATCCCTTGTATCTTACAAGTATATTTATGTGGGTGGTCGGGTGCGGCGTAGGCTGGTGCAGTAGCCTTCAGAATAAACAGGGTTTTGACCAATACAGCGGTGTAAATAAGCTGGCTTTTTGCACCCTGCCCAGAAAATTTTATCAGCGTGTATTTCCCGACTTGACGAAGGCCCTCCACACACTATGATGCGCGGCTTCTACCAAAGCGATTCTTCACGAACCTTGTCGGGGCCCCTGTGGCGGAATTGGTAGACGCGCGGGATTCAAAATCCCGTTCCTTATGGGAGTGTCGGTTCGATTCCGACCGGGGGCACCATCATCAAATCACCCTTTAAAACAGCCCCCAACGCGTTGAAGGGAAACGATTTTTGGGGTGTTCGAAACCCTCCATTCCGGTCGTAGGCTAAACGCTCACTAAAGGCGATTTTTAGGACGGTTCTCTTGTCTTCTAATCTCGGCGAATGCCAGAGTATCTGCGGGTTTGCAAGGAATGTAAGGGCGTGTTCGAACATTTCGCTATAGGTATGCTTGGGTTTGGCGCGCTTGTGCATCTTTTCAGCCATAATAAGCTTCTGGGTTTCCATCTGCTCAATACGTTTTTCATAGGCATTGATAACTGAATTGCTGTTCGCATCGACAATGCGATCAAGAAGCTGTTCGATTTTCTTGTCGAGTTTCTTGATCTCTTGTTTGATCGATTTACCCATGGTGGTGGCCTGCGCGATTCGCTGGTCCCAAGCGTCTTTGAACATGGCCTTTGCCAGCGTGTATAGGCCTTCACTTGGTCGCATGCCCTCAAGCAGATCGTTGAATGCACCTTCTATCTTGTCGCGCGGGATGGACTTGCGGTAGCTGGTGCAGCCTTTGGAGTGGCATAGATAGTATGCGTATTTGGCTTTTTGGCCAGCCGACCAGCATGCGGTGAGCGGATTGTTACAGTCTGCGCACAGAACAAAACCCCGCAACGGAAAGTCTTCGTTCAGGTCTGGACGCGCAGGTGCATTGGCCGAGCCGTTCATGCGTTCCTGTATCTTTTCAAACGCAGCAAAGCTGATCAGGCCCTCATGGTTGCCTTCGCGCCGCGAGATATTCCAGT